>JAESGH010000028.1_pt1 | contig 623493 bp, 586 predicted proteins | sample 9269641 | NCBI WGS metagenome assembly JAESGH01 (sample SAMN14515345, study PRJNA621665) | algae metagenome | isolation source: Phormidium tanganyikae FI6-MK23 and co-occurring heterotrophs from granitic... | place: USA: Fort Irwin, California | collected 1998-05-24
TTGGGGGTGTGGAGAAACTTCGCAAACTATTTTCATAAGCCAAGGAGGCCAGTAATTTTGCGAGCGGAGGACGGAGTCTCAAGTCCGACAAGTGAGCGGAGAGCCCCTCTATGATTGAGGCGATCGTTCTATCGAATACTGTGCTAGATACGACCGAGTGGCAGCACGAGATTGCTGCATCTTCATAGCGCAAACTTAGCCAATTTGGCTAAAGTGAGCAAGGCGAGCGGCCGTACCGGCGCTTTTCTCTGCGGATTGAAACGAGCCAACCCAGCGCCCCCACCGTCGGCACGGCCATCGTCAAGACAGTATCCAGAGACGCGTCCGCATAGTTGATGCTGCCTGTCCAGCCGATCCAGTCATAGGCGTCGCCGGCTTCGTTGACGAACTGGAGGAGGAGAACGCCACCCCACGCCCATAGCGGCGCGTGCCGCCTCCCGCGCATCAGCCAGACAAGGCAGCCGAACGCGAGCGCCCCGAACAGGACATGCAGGACCGGCTTCGGCAGGCCGAGCGCGGCGACGACAGGCTCCTTGAGGTCATACCAGTGAAACTCCATGGTCCTTCTTATTCCGGGCCAAGGCACAGTCCAATCCTGAGTACGCGCCTGCGAGGCCGGACGCGGACGCGTTTTACCGCCTGAACGGGGCTAGACGACATGAGCAGAACGGACTTGCTCCGGAGGCACACTTTTATGGAATGATCTTGCATCAGCCGCCGCAAAGAGACGCTCGGTCCGTCCTTGCTCGCCGGGCCGCAGAGCCTAGATTCCAGCGCAGAAAAAGACCCCAGGACAGCGACAGGAAACGACCATGCACGCGCTCACATCGACACTCGGCAAGATCATCATCGGCGGCATGATCGCCGGCGCAATTCAAGCCACGGCTCTGCTGCCCTCCCAGGCCGGCGAGAACCTCGACGCGATCAAGGCGGCGGGCGTTCTGAAGATCGGCACCGAGGGGACCTACGCGCCCTTCACATACCATGATGCCGACGGCAAGCTGGTCGGGTTCGACGTCGAGATCGGCGAGGCCATCGCGGACAAGCTCGGCGTCAAGGCCGAATTCGTCGAAGGCAAGTGGGACGGGCTCATCGCCGGGCTCGACGTGGGCCGTTACGACACCGTGATCAACCAGGTCGGCATCACCGAGGAGCGCAAGGCGAAGTTCGATTTCTCCGAACCCTACATCGCCTCGAAGGCGGCGCTGATCGTGAAGGAGGACAATTCGGACATCCAATCCTTCTCTGACCTGGACGGAAAGAAGGCGGCGCAGTCGCTGACAAGCAACTATGGCAAGATGGCGCAGGAGGCCGGCGCAGAGCTCGTCGGCACCGACGGCTTCGACCAGTCGATCGCCCTTGTGGTGCAGGGCCGCGCCGACGCCACCATCAACGACAGCCTGTCCTTCCTCGATTTCAAGAAGAAGCAGCCAAACGCACCGGTGAAGATCGCCGCCACGCAGGACGAAGCCTCTTATTCGGGCATCATCGTGCGCAAGGGCGACCCGGAACTGGTGGCAGCGATCAACGAGGCGCTGAAGGAGATCAAGGCCGACGGCACGTACAAACGGATTTCGGACACGTATTTCGGCCAGGACGTTTCTCAGTAAGACTTTTCCACGCTTGCCGGCGGCTCCACCCGGGCGTCATCTTCGTACTCGCCGGAGGATGACAACGTTGTGGGTTGGACCGGGCTTTCGCCCAAGCCACCCACTGCCCGCGCCTACAGCAAGCCAGCGTTTCAGGGTCGAGGATCGAGACGTTTAGGCGTAAGGAGGGCTGTGCCTCGCGTAGCGGAGCCGCTCACATAGACCTGACGGGAGCCCATCTTGCCCTACTGGCTGCAGCTGATGCTCGATTCGCTCGGCCCCCTGCTGTGGGCGGGGCTGGTCTTCACCATTCCGCTGACGCTCGCCTCCTTCGCGCTGGGCCTGGCACTGGGACTGGTGGCGGCGCTGATCCGCCTGTTTGGCCCGAAACCGCTGGCGGCCGTGGTGCGCTTCTATGTCTGGATCATTCGCGGCACGCCGCTCCTGGTCCAGCTTTTCCTCATCTTCTACGGGCTGCCATCCGTCGGCATCCTGCTCGATGCCTTCACCGCCGCGCTGATCGGCTTCACGCTCAACATCGGCGCCTATACGTCCGAGATCATCCGCGCCTCGATCTCCTCCGTCGCCAAGGGCCAGTGGGAGGCATCCTTCTCGATTGGCATGTCGTGGGGCCAGACCATGCGCCGCACGATCCTGCCGCAGGCGGCGCGGGTGGCGGTGCCGCCGCTGTCCAACACCTTCATCTCGCTGGTCAAGGACACGTCGCTGGCGGCCGCCATCACCGTGCCGGAGCTCTTCCAGGCCGCGCAACGCATCGTGGCTACGACCTACGAGCCCCTGATCCTCTACATCGAGGCGGCGCTGATCTATCTCGCCATCAGCTCCGTGCTTTCGGCGCTGCAGACCCGGCTGGAAGCGCGCCTCGCTCGCTACGGCGGCTTCATGGAGGGGCGCGCATGATCGAGCTATCCCACATCGAGAAGCGGTTCGGCGACAATGTCGTGCTGAAGGACGTCAGCGTGCGCTTCGCCGAAGGCAGCGTGACCGCCCTCGTCGGACCCTCGGGCGGCGGCAAGTCGACGCTGCTGCGCTGCATCAACCTCCTCGAGCTGCCGACCTCGGGACGCGTGCAGATCGGCAGCGAAGCGATCGATTTCCGGCCCGGCGCAAAGGTCGGCTGGCAGGCGGTGCAGAAGCTGCGCCGCCAGACCGGCATGGTGTTCCAGAGCTTCCAGCTGTTTCCGCACCGCACCGCGATCGAGAACGTGTCCGAAGGGCTCACGACCGTGCTGAAATGGCCGAGAGACAAGGCGCGGGCCCGCGCGCTGGAGCTGCTCGCCAAGGTGGGGCTGGAGCACAAGGCCGACGCATGGCCGGCGACGCTGTCGGGCGGCCAGCAGCAGCGCGTGGCGATCGCCCGCGCGCTCGCGCCGTCGCCCCGCGTGCTCTTGTGCGACGAGCCCACCTCGGCGCTCGATCCGGAGCTTTCCGGCGAGGTGGTCGAGGTGCTGGCGCAGCTCGCGCGCGAGGGCACGACCATGGTGATCGCCAGTCACGACCTCCGCCTCGCCTCGACCATCGCCGACGAGGCGATCTTCCTCGAGGCCGGCACGGTGGTTGAGAAGGGCCCGGCCAAGGCATTGTTCAGCAGGCCCGAGCGCGAACGCACGAAACGCTTCATCGCGACGCTGACGAATGCCCCAGCAGAGCAGGCTGGGAGCGGGATATAGCAAGTGCCGGCCCGCAGGCTCTTTTTCGGGATGAGCCCCTGCGCCCCGCCTACCCCTCGTAGTGATCCCTCACCAGCCGGTCGAGCAGCCGCACGCCGAAGCCGGAGGCCCAGGACTGGCTGATCTCGCTCGACGGCGAGCCCATGGCGGTGCCGGCGATGTCGAGATGCGCCCAGGGCGTGTCCTTGACGAAGCGCTGCAGGAACTGCGCGGCGGTGATCGAGCCGCCGTAGCGGCCGCCGATATTCTTCATGTCGGCGTTCTTGGAATCGATGAGCTTGTCGTATTCGGGGCCCATCGGCATGCGCCACAGCTTCTCCTGGGTGGCGAGGCCGGCCTCGGTCAGGCGGCCGGACAGCTCGTCATCGTTGGAGAAGAGGCCGGCGTGGCCCTGCCCGAGCGCCACCATGATGGCGCCTGTCAGCGTCGCCAGGTCGACCATGAATTTCGGCTCGAAACGCTGCGCGCAGTACCACAGCGCGTCGGCGAGCACGAGGCGGCCTTCCGCGTCGGTATTCAGCACCTCGATCGTCTGTCCCGACATGGAGGTGACGATGTCGCCCGGCCGCTGGGCGTTGCCGTCGACGGCGTTTTCGACGAGGCCGAGGATGCCGACGACGTTCGCCTTCGCCTTGCGGGCGGCGAGCGCATGCATCAGCCCGGTGACGGCGGCGGCCCCGCCCATGTCGCCCTTCATGTCCTCCATGCCGGCCGCCGGCTTCATGGAGTTGCCGCCGGTGTCGAAGGTCACGCCCTTGCCGATGAAGGCGACCGGCTTCTCCTTCGGCTTGCCGCCATTCCACTGCATGACGACCAAGCGTGCTCCGCGCGGGCTGCCCTGGGCGACGCCGAGAAGCGCGCCCATGCCGAGCTTCGCCATCTCCTTCTCGGCCAGCACCTCGACCGTCACGCCGAGGGCTTCGAGTGCCTTGGCGGCCGCGGCGAATTCCACGGGGCCTAGCTTGTTGGCGGGCTCGTTGACGAGATCGCGCGCCAGCATGACGCCGTCGGCGACCGCCTCGGCCGCGGCAAAGGCTTTTTTGGCGGCCGACGGGTCGGCGCACTGGATCACGTATCTCGACGGCTTGCGCGTCTTTGCGTCGTCGGCCTTGCCTTCGCCCTCGTCCTTGCGCGTCTTGTACTTGTCGAAGCTGTAGCTGCGCAGCAGGAGCCCCGAAGCGACCGCCGCCGCCTCGGCCGGTCCTGGCGTGGCGTCCGGCAGGTCCATGACGACGGTCACGTCCGCGGCCTTGCGGAACTGCCCGGCGATCGTGCCGCCAAGCTTCAACCAATCGTGTTCCTTGAGAGCGGACGTCTTGCCGGTGCCGACCACCACCAGCCGGTCGACGGAAGAACCGGATGGCGCGATCATTTCCACGGTCGACCCCGACTTTCCAGAAAACTCCGAGACCGCGAACACTCTCGCCAGGGCGCCGTCTGGATCGTTCTGCTTCGCCGAGGAGCCGAGGCCGCCGCCTTCGGACGACAGGAGGACGACGCTGCCCTTCTTCGGAGCGGCGTAACGGGCAAAGCTGATGGTCGGTCTGGTCGTCATGTCGTTCCTGTGTGATTCGCGCCCGGGTCGAATGCCGGGCGCCCGTGGACCATGGCGCGGAGAGGCTGGGCCGTACCGGATTTCCGGGAAATGTTTGGCGATCCTTTCGCGGTTTTGACCGGTTTGGCAAGCAGGACGCGCAGGCGAAATGCCTCAAAACAGCGGTTAACCGGGCATTAACCGCTTTCCTTGGCGCTTTGTTAGCCGATCGGGGTCAGTTTGCCCGCAGGTGTCCGCGCCAGTGGAAATCGACGCCGGTTGTGCTGGCGGCGGCGGGCGGATAGTTTGCGCGTGGTCAATAGGTGCTTGCCCTTAGAGGAGGCGGGCCGAAAGGTACCCCATCCTGCCCAAGGCATCCCGATGAAGGTCTTCGAACGCTACATCTTCCGGCGCGCGCTGATACTCTTCTGCGCGGCACTGGCGTGGACGGTGGCCATCGTGTGGACCACGCAGGTGCTGACCCGCATCAACCTGGTGACCGACAACGGCCAGTCCGCCCTCGCCTTCTTCGAGATCGCGGCGCTCATCCTGCCGACGGTTCTGCCGGTCGTCATTCCCTTCGCCCTGATCATCGCCGTCGCCCAGACGCTCAGTGTGATGAACAACGATTCGGAACTCGTCGTGATGAGCGCCGCCGGCGCGCCCCGTTCGACAGTGGTCCGTCCGGTGATGCTGCTTGCCGTCATCGCGGCCGTCGCCTGCTTCGCGATCGACAACGGGGCCGATCCCTATGCCCGGCAGCGCGGGCGCGAACTCGTCGCCGCGGCGCGCGCGGACTTCCTGTCGCTGGTCATCCAGGAAGGAACGTTCCGCAAGATCGAGGACGGGCTCTACATCCAGATCAGCGAACGGCAGTCGGACGGCAGGCTGTCGGGCATCTTCGTCGCCGACTCCCGCACCGAGGGCACCGATCTCGTCTATTATGCCAAGCACGGCACCGTCATCGAGGAGGAAAACGGCACGGTCCTCGCCATGCAGGACGGCCAGATCCAGCGCAAGCTGTCCGGCGACGACATCTCCATCATCCGTTTCCAGTCCTACTCCTTCGACCTGTCGGCCTTCACCGAACAGGCGGAGACGCCGAGGCTGCGCCCCAAGGACCACACGCTCGGCTTCCTCTTCGATCCCGACCCCAACGACACCTACTACCAGCGCAGGCCGGAACTGTTCACCGCCGAACTGCACCGGCGGCTGAGCGAATGGTCCTATCCCATTGTGTTCGCTCTCATCGGGCTTGCCGTGGTCGGCGCGGCGCGGTCGCATCGCGAAAGCCGCCTCAACCCCATCGTGACGGCCATATCGATCGCGCTCCTCGTCAGGTGGGCCGGCTATTTCGCGGCCAACCAGATCCAGGTCACGCCCGCCCTGTGGCCCGTGGTCTACGCGATCCCGCTGGGCTTCTCGCTGATTGCGGCATGGTTCATCGCCACCAACAGACCCATGGAACTGCCCGTATCGCTGGCCGAGCGGCTGACGTCTTGGCTGCGGCGGATGGCTGACCGCGTGATGTTCATGAGGAGGAACAAGGTGATATCGGGGGGGCGCGCCTGATGGGTTGGACGCTCAACCGCTACTTCTTCTTCCGCTATGCGACGATCACGATCCTCTATTTCATCGGCGTCTATGCGCTGATCACGCTGATCGACTTCACCGAGTTTTCGAGCCGCACGGTCGGCCTTCCCGGCTTCACGATCCAGATGGCGCTCGCCATATCGGCCTTGCGCGTGCCGATGATCATGCAGCAGGCGGTGCCCTTCGTCGCGCTGATCGCCGCAATCGCCACGCTGGTCTCGCTCAATCGCAAGTACGAGCTCGTCATCGCGCGTTCCGCAGGCATCTCCGCCTGGCAGTTCCTGCTGCCATGCTGCTTCGGGGCGCTATTGTTCGGGCTGTTCACCGTCGGCGTGCTCAATCCGCTCGCGGCGCTTGCGATATCGCATTCCGAAACGCTCGAGAACCAGTTCCGCGGCTCCAGTCCGAACTCGGGCAACTCGGCCGTGCCCTGGCTTCGCCAGAAGACCGCCGACAGCGACACGATCATCGGTGCGCGCACCGTGCTGAACCAGGGGCTCGAACTCGCCGACGTCACCCTGTTCTCGCTCAACCCCGACGGCGACATCGTCGAAAGGCGCGATGCCGCCCGCGCCCTTCTGCGCGACGGCTATTGGGAACTGCACGATGTCCGCCGCATCAGCGGCGGCGAGCAGTTGCCGCGCGTCGCAACCGAGAAGGTCCCGACGAATCTGAGACCGGAATTCGTGCAGGAGCGGCTGGCCCGGCCCGAGACGATCCCCTTCTATGAGCTTCCGCAGAAGATCGAAGTCGCGCAATCCTACGGGCTGAAGGCCAGCGCCTTCGCCACCCAGTTCCATACGCTGATGGCCCTGCCGCTGCTGCTGGTGGCGATGACCCTGATCGCTGCAACGGTGTCGATGCGATTCCAGCGCATGGGTCAGTCTGCGACGATGATTCTGGGTGGCGTGCTCGCCGGCTTTCTGCTTTATGTCGTTTCGGTTCTTGTCAAAGCGTTCGGGGACGCAGGCTTTGTTCCGCCATTCATCGTTGCCTGGATTCCGGTTGTCGTAGCGATGTTTTTCGGGATAACGTTCTTGTTGTACAAGGAGGACGGTTAGTGGGGGTCGCGGACAGTTTGAACCGCAGATCGGTTAGATTGGCTCGCCTTCTTGGTGCAACCGCGCTCGCGTGCGTGTTCGCTGGCGCCATGCTTCCCGTATCGGCTTTCGCGCAGGCATTGTCCGACATCGCTCCGGACGTTCCGCAGGGCACCGAGATGTTTCTCGAGGCCGACACGCTGATCTACGACAACAACGACGAATCGGTCACCGCCTCCGGCAGCGTCCGCATCGACTATGGCGGCAACAAGCTCGTCGCGAATCGGGTGACCTACGACCAGCGCACGCGCCGCGTCATTGCCACCGGCAACGTGCAGATCGTCGATCCTCGCGGCACCGTCGTCTATTCCGATACGGTCGACGTCACGGACGACTTCGGCGACGGCTTCGTCAATGCATTGCGCATCGAGACCGTCGACAAGACCTACTTCGCGGCCGAGAGCGGCGAACGGCGCGGCGGCTTCCTGACAACCCTCAACAATGGCGTCTACACGGCCTGCGAACCCTGCGAGGATCGGCCGGACAAGGCGCCGCCATGGCGCATCAAGGCCCGGAAGATCATCTGGAACAGCAAGGCCAAGACGGTCCGCTTCGAGGATTCGTCCTTCGAGTTCTTCGGCCTGCCCATCGGCAGGCTGCCCTCCTTCGAGATGGCCGACCCGACAGTGAAGCGCAAGTCGGGCTTCCTGATCCCCGAAGTATCGTTCAAGAGCGATCTCGGGATGGGCGTTTCTGTACCCTACTATTTCGCGCTGTCCCCGACCTACGACCTGACCGTTACCGGCACCGGTTATACCGAGCAGGGATTCCTCGGCGAGGCGGAGTGGCGTCAGCGCTTCGATAACGGCCAGTACAGCGTCACCTTCGCGGCCATCAACCAGGCCGATCCCGGCGCGTTCGATCACGACACGGTCGATTCGGGACCAGATGGTGACCCCAACGAATTCCGCGCGATGATGGGCACGACCGGCCGCTTCGCGATCAATTCGCGCTGGGATTTCGGGTGGGACGTCCTCGTCCAGACCGACAAGAATTTTGCGCGGACCTACAATATCGGCGAGTACAACGATTTCGTGTACCGCTCGGAAGTCTTCCTGACCGGGCTCGACGACCGCAACTATTTCGACCTGCGCGGCATACGCTTCGACGTGCAGGAGGAGACGCTGAACAGCGATCCCGAATCGCGCGACCAGAAACAGCCCTGGGTGCTGCCGAGCTTCGACTATTCCTATACGGCAGACGAGCCGGTGTTCGGCGGCGAACTCAGTCTCGGCCTCAACTCCCGCGTCATCGTTCGCGACGATCTCGACGTGACGGGGATGAGTTCCGATCCCGACGATCCGATCTCGATTTCAAACCCGGTCAAGCAGGTCAACGGCATCGAGAACAACTCTGCTCGGCTGACCGCCGAAGGCGAATGGAAGCGCTCCTTCATTTCCGAAGGCGGGCTGGTGATGACGCCGCTGCTGGCCTTCCAGGCCGACACCACGAGCGTCAACTATTCGTCGGATTCGATTGCGGCCATCAACAGCATGGCGAACAACCCGGCCATCGGCTGGGGCGCCGATATCCGCGATGCCTACCATCGTTTCCTGGCCACGGCCGGCCTCGAACTGCGCTTCCCGCTGCTGTTCGCCTCGCAGAACTCCAGCCATGTGCTGGAGCCCATGGCGCAGGTCTTCGCGCGCAACGACGAGCCCTACGCTGAACGGCTTGGCATGCCCAACGAAGACGCGCAGAGCTTCGTCTTCGACGCGACCACGCTGTTCGAGCGCGACAAGTTCGCGGGCTACGACCGCATCGAAGGCGGCACCCGCGCGAATGTCGGCTTCCGCTATTCCGGCATGCTCGGCAATGGCTGGACGACCAACGGCATCGTCGGCCAGTCCTACCATCTGGCAGGCGAGAACTCCTTCGATTCCGCCGATCTCGTCAACGCAGGAGCCGATTCGGGACTTGAAACCGACACGTCGGACTTCGTCGGCCTGATCGGCTTCGCCACGCCCGGCGGCCTATCGGCTTCGGCCAGCGCCCGCCTCGACGAGGAGACGCTCGCCATGCGGCGCAGCGAGCTCAAGGCTGCTTACCAGACCGACATCTTCACCGTCTCGGCCAAGTACGCCTTCGTGGAAGCGCAGGAACTCTACGGATACGACGAGGACCGTACGGAATTGTCGTTCGGCGCCTCCACCCGGGTCCATGAATACTGGCGCGTCTTCGGCTCGGGGACCTACGACTTCGAGAAGAACATTCTGGTCGAGAATTCGCTGGGCTTCGCCTATGACGACGAATGCTTCACCTACCTGATGACCTATTCGCAGGATCGCGACAGGGACAGCAGGGAGACCAGCGAGACGATCGGCTTCCACATATCGTTCCGCACGCTGGGCGAGTTCGGCGACGCGACCGACAAATCGTCGGACATCTGAGCCGATCGCCCGTTCGATCGTCGGAATTTGCCGCGCAAAGTGGCGACCCGGTTCCATGAGCCGGGCGCCGGCGCTATAAGAATCACGCCGGAACCGACATTCTTTCGCCGTATAACGGAGGCATGACACCCCCGGCACATATCGGGTGAGGAGAGGAAGCGAACCAGATGTTTTCGATGAGGAAATGCCTGACATCCATGGGCGTCGCGCTTGTGGTTGCGGCATCCCCGGCAGGCCTGGCACTGATCTCGGCGCCGGCGGCCGCCAGCAGCGAGATCAAGATCATTGTCGACAGGGTACCGATCACCTCCTACGACATCCAGCGCCGCGCGGCCTTCCTCAAGCTGCAGCGCAAGGGCGGCAACATCAACGCCGAGGCCGAGCAGCAGATGATCGATCAGACGCTGCGGCTCTCGGAGGCGAAGCGTCTGGGCATCGCCGTGACCGACGACCAGGTCAATGCCGCTTACGAGAACTTCGCCAAGGGCAACAAGATGACCGTCAAGCAGCTCGACGGCATCATGAACCAGAGCGGCGTCACGCGCTCGCACTTCAAGGAGTTCATCCGCGCCCAGATGAGCTGGAGCCAGGCGCTGAGCCGGCGCGGCCGCGGCGGCGGCAGGGTGACCGAACAGGAAGCCGTGCGCCGCATGCTCCAGCAGGGCGGCGAGAAGCCGAGCGCCACCGAGTACATGCTGCAGCAGGTGATCTTCGTGGTTCCGGCCAACGAGCGCGGCAAGATGGCCCAGCGCAAGCGGGAAGCCGAGGCGCTGCGCGCGCGCTTCAACGGCTGCGACAGCACGCGTGAATTCGCAAAGGGCCTCATCGACGTGACGGTGAAGGATCTCGGCCGACGCATCGCGCCGGAGCTGCCCTCCGACTGGGCCGAGCAGATCAAGAAAACGCAGGTGGGCGGCGCGACGCCGGTCCGCGAAACGTCGACCGGCGTCGAATTCATCGGGATCTGTTCTTCGCGCGAAGTGTCGGACGACCGGGTCGCGAGGCTGACCTTCCAGGCCCAGGAGAACGGCGGCGACGAAGGCGCCGAGGCGCTGGCGGCCAAATATACCGAGGAGCTGCGCGGCAAGGCCAAGATCGTGAAGCGCTGACGCCTTGTCGCAACCAGACGACCAGCGCCGGCAGGCGATGCCTCCAAGCATGGACGGCCTGCCGCCGCTGCGCGCCGTCATCGAGCGGCACGGCCTGCAGGCCAAGAAGTCGCTCGGCCAGAATTTTCTCCTGGACCTCAATCTTACGGGCAAGATCGCGCGCACTGCGGGCGATCTCTCGGATACGACCGTCATCGAGGTCGGGCCCGGTCCGGGCGGGCTGACCCGTGCCCTTCTGATGCACGGCGCCAGGCACGTCGTCGCGATCGAGCGCGACGAGCGCTGCCTCGAAGCGCTAGCCGACGTATCTGCGCACTATCCCGGGCGCCTGACCGTCGTCCCGGGCGACGCACTGAAGACGGATTTCTCCGCATTGGCCGACGGACCCACGAGGCTGGTCGCCAACCTGCCCTATAACATCGGCACCGAGCTTCTGGTGCGCTGGCTGACCCCGGAGCACTGGCCGCCCTTCTACCGCTCGATGACGCTGATGTTCCAGCGCGAGGTCGCCGAGCGCATTGTGGCCCGACCCGGCACGGAACATTACGGCCGCCTCGGCGTGCTCGCCGGCTGGCGCACCGAGGCACGCGTCGCCTTCGACGTGCCGCCGCAGGCGTTTACCCCGCCGCCCAAGGTGACATCCTCGGTGGTGCATCTCGTACCGCGCGAGGCGCCGCTGCCCGCCGACGTGAAGACGCTCGGCCGCGTCACCGAGGCGGCTTTCGGCCAGCGGCGCAAGATGCTGCGGCAAAGCCTGAAGGCTCTCGGCGGCGAGCGCTTGCTCGAGGCGGCGGCCATCGACGGCACCCGCCGCGCCGAGACGCTCAGCGTGGAAGAGTTCGTCCGTCTGGCCAACGCGCTTTGATCAGGGCGCGGCGGGACGCCACGGATCGATGCAGGCGACGCCCAGCGGTTCGAAATGCGCGACATTTCTCGTAACGACGACAAGGTCGTTTTCGAGAGCCGTTGCGGCGATCATGGCATCGGCGTTCGGGCGTTTGTCGGGCGTGGGCAAGGAACCGGCTCGGCTCGCGGCTTCGAGGTCGAAGGCCAGTATACGACCGGCGAAGCCGACGATGACACTCTCTTCGAGCCATCGCGCAAGCTCGACCGCGAACACGCGGTCGCGGCCCAGTTCACGTTGGATTCCGAAGCGGATTTCCATGATGGATACTGACGAAAGGAAGGTCTGCTCCATCTGGAGAGCGGCCAGGAAATCCCGGAACGGAAGCTCCTGCTTGTCCGCCCGCCTGGCGGCGGAGATGACCATCGTGTCGAGCAGATAGGCCATCAGAACTCGACGTCGCGGTCGCCGAAGCTGACACGGTCGGGCTCGAAATCCTTGTCCTTGCTGGCGTCCGGATCGTACAGGACATCCAGAACGCTCTTCGGCTTCTCCCAGTGTTTCTGGAATTCGGAAAAGCGCATCAGGACATAGCTCGCCTTCCCCCGATCCGTGATGACCAAAGGACGCCGATCGGCCTCCTTCTTGGCCCGGCTCGGGTTCTGGTTGAAGACCGCGCTTGTGATGTAAGATAGGCGCATTACCCGATACCTAGTTTCTTTCTTGCGAAAGATACTACTTTGGTCTCGGCGTATCAACGCGCGCAGCTGCGGGCGGCGGTCCTCGCGGGGGAATCAGGTGTTCTCGTCCATCAGCCCGGAGACGAAATCGAACAGGCCCGGGCGGCGGTCGCGACGCAGCCTCTCGGCGGTGACGATCGCGACGACTTCCTTGAAGGCACGGTCCAGATCGTCGTTGACGACGACATAGTCGTATTCGGTCCAGTGCTCGATCTCGTCGCGCGCATTCTTCAGCCGCGTCTCGATCACCGCTTCCTGGTCCTCCGCGCGGCGGGTCAGCCGCGCCTTCAGCTCGGTCATGGACGGCGGCAGGATGAACACGGAGACGATGTCGCCTCGCATCTTCTCGCGCAGCTGCTTGGCGCCCTGCCAGTCTATGTCGAACAGCATGTCGCGGCCTTCTGCCATCGCCTTCTCGGCCGGGCCGCGCGGCGTGGCGTAGAAATTGCCGTGCACCTCGGCCCACTCGAGAAGCTCCTCGTCGTCGCGCATGCGATCGAAGTCGCGCCGGGAGCGGAAATGGTAGTGCCTGCCGTCAATCTCGCTACCGCGGCGCGGCCGCGTCGTCACGCTGACCGACAGTTCAAATTCCTTGTCGTCCTCAAGGAGATTGCGCGCGATGGTCGACTTGCCCGCACCCGACGGCGACGAAAGGACCAGCATCAGCCCCCGGCGGCGAATGCGGGAACCGATATCCCTCAAGGCCATCTCCTACTCCAGATTCTGCACCTGCTCGCGGAACTGATCGACGACGGCCTTCAATTCCAGGCCGATGGTCGTGACCGAAGCGGCGTTCGACTTGGAACAGAGCGTATTCGATTCGCGGTTAAATTCTTGTGCAAGGAAGTCGAGCTTGCGGCCCACCGGACCGCCGGTGCCGATAAGGTTGCGGGCCGAAGCCACATGTGTCTTCAGCCGATCGATCTCTTCCCTGATGTCTGCCTTGGTCGCCAGGAAAGCCGCCTCCATATGCAGCCTGCCTTCATCGAGGCTCGGCGAAGCGTCCATCAGCAGCGCGACCTGCTCGGCGAGCCGCGTTCGGATATTCGACGTTTCGCGCGACGGGTCGGCCTCCGCCTTCAGCGTCAGCGCCTCGATGGCGTCGACCTGCCCGAGCAGCAGGAGCTTCAGGGCCTCGCCCTCGGCCCGCCTTGCGCTCTCGAGCGCGGTCAGCGCGCGGTCGAAGGCATCCAGCAGGGCGGCATCGAGCGCTGCGCGTATGTCGTCGCTCTCGACCTGCTCCGGCACGTCGAGCACGCCGCGCAGCGACAGCAGGCCGTCGGCCGTCGGCGGGGCCACTCCGAACTGTTCCTGCAGCCGCAGCGCCAGGCCGGCGATGTCCTTCAGGAAAGCCTCGTTGACCACCGGCTGGGCCTGCAGCCCGCCGGCCCTGACGAAGGTCAGCGTCCCCTGGAAGTTGCCACGGGCGAAGCGCTTCTGCAGCGCCTGGCGGAGCGCCTGCTCCAGCCGCTCGAAACCGGGCGGAAGGCGCAGCCTGAGTTCGACGCTCTTGCCGTTGACGGACTTCACTTCCCAGGCGATCGCCGCGCCGTCGTGGTCCGCCACCGCACGCGCGAACCCGGTCATGCTCTGCAAAGACACGATCGTCGCTCCCCCTACCCAACTGCTCCGCCACTCCGGGGCGGCTTCGCACATGCGCCGGATGCCGGTCAACGCCCCGACGCGCGCCTGCGGGCGATTTCGCCGGCCCCCCTGCGCCTATTGCGCCGAGGCGCCGGGATCGGGTGCGGCCTGCTCAGCCGCCGCGGCCTTTTCGGCCTCGGCCTTGGCAGCTTCCTGCGCGCGCTTGCGCTCGGTCGCGCGCCACCGCGCGACGTTCTCGTTGTGCTCTTCCAGGGTCGCCGCGAAGACATGTCCGCCGGTGCCGTCGGCTACGAAATAGAGATCGTTCGTCTTGGACGGGTTTGCGACCGCCTCCAGCGATTCACGGCCCGGATTCGCGATCGGGCCGGGCGGCAGGCCGCTGATGACGTAGGTGTTGTAGGGCGTCGGCTTCTCGATGTCGGAGCGATAGATCGGCCGGTCGGCCGGTTTGCCCTTGCCGCCGAAGAGGCCATAGATGATCGTCGGGTCCGACTGCAGCCGCATGCCCTTGTTGAGCCGGTTGATGAAGACGGCCGCTACGCGCGACCGCTCGTCGGAGATCGCCGTCTCCTTCTCCACGATCGAGGCCAGGGTGACGAACTCGTTGATGTCGGCGATCGGCAGGCCTGACACGCGGCGCGCCCAGACGGCCTCGACGAGCCGCTTCTGGTCGGCGATCATCTTGTCGATGATCTGCTGGCGCGTGGCGCCGCGCGTGAAGCGCTGGGTGTCGGCGATCAGGCTGCCTTCCGGCGGCAGTTCCGCCGGCATCTCGCCGGTCAGCGCATCATGTTCGGCGATGCGCTGGAAAGCCTGTTCGACGGTCAGTCCCTCCGGGATGGTGAGCGACGCCAGGACGGACTTGCCGCTCTCCAGCAGGTCCATGATGTCGCGCATCGAGGCGTGCGCCCTGATCTCGTACTCCCCGGCCTTCAGCACGCCGCCCTTGTCATAGGCGCGAACGCCGAGCCGGAATATCCGCGAATCGCTGATCAGCCCACGTCTTTCCAGCTGATCCGCGATCTCGGCGACGCCGGTGTTGGGTCGGACCAGGAAGTTGGTCGTCGTTGCCGAGGGGCCCGGTCCCTCGAAGGCGCGCTTGCCTGCATAAAGAGCGACGCCGGCTGCTACCAGAGCCAGCATGGCGGAGGTGACGATGAAGTTCAGGAAGACCACGAACTGGCTGCGCGACGCGCGCGAACGCTTCGGAGGCGGCGTTCCCGCCTCAGGCCGCAGCGCCTGGCTCGCCGTCTTGGGCACGATCGGCCGCTGCTGAAGGCTTCCCTGGCCATACTCGCCGCTGCCTGGATCGATGCTCATGTCGCCTCAACTCTATGTTTCGGTTCGACTCTCCCCCGAGAGCACGTATCGAAGCCTAAGTCCGAATATGGCAAAAATCGCGGCAGCCGGCCGCGATCAGCCATTGTAGCGCTGGAAAACGAGCGAGGCGTTGGTACCGCCGAAACCGAAAGAGTTGGAGAGCGCGACATCGACCGGCCGCTGGCGAGGCTGGTTCGGGACGAGATCGATCGCCGTCTCGCGCTCGGGATTGTCGAGATTGATGGTCGGGGGGACGATGTTGTCGCGGATCGCCAGCAGCGAGAAGACCGCCTCGACCGCGCCCGCGCCGCCGAGGAGATGGCCGATCGACGATTTGGTCGACGACATCGAGATCTTCGAGGCCGCGTTGCCGACCAGGCGCTCGACGGCGCCGAGTTCGATCGTGTCGGCCATTGTCGACGTGCCGTGGGCGTTGATGTAATCGATGTCGGCGGGCGCCAGCTTCGCGCGATTTAGCGCGGCCGTCATGCAGCGGAAAGCGCCCTCGCCGTCCTCTGACGGCGCGGTGATGTGGTAGGCGTCGCCGGTCAGTCCGTAGCCGACGATCTCGGCATAGATTTTCGCGCCGCGCGCTTTCGCATGCTCGAGTTCCTCGAGCACGACCGCGCCGGCGCCTTCGCCCAGCACGAAGCCGTCACGATCGCGGTCGTAGGGCCGCGAAGCCTTTTCCGGCGCGTCGTTGTATTCGGTGGACAAGGCGCGGCAGGCGGCGAAGCCGGCAACGCCGAGCGGCGTGATGGGCGCCTCGGCGCCGCCCGCCACCATGACGTCGGCATCGCCGAACATGATGAGCCTCGACGCGTCGCCTATCGCATGCGCGCCGGTGGAGCATGCCGTGACCACGGCATGGTTGGGGCCCTTCAGCCCGTGGCGGATGGAAATCTGGCCCGAGATCAGGTTGATGATGTTGGCCGGGACGAAGAAGGGGCTGATGCGGCGCGGGCCGCGTTCCTTGAGGATGATCGCATTCTCGGCGATCCCGTCGAGCCCGCCGATGCCGGAGCCCATCAGGACGCCGGTGGCGCAGCGGTCGTCTTCCGACTTGGGCTCCCAGCCCGAATCCTTCAGCGCTTCATCGGCCGCGGCGATGCCATAGACGATGAAGTCGGTGATCTTGCGCAGTTCCTTGGGTTCGAGGACCGCCTCGGGATTGAACGTGCCATCCGTGCCGTCACCGCGCGGCACGGAATGCGCGATCTTGGCCGCGTAGTCCGTGACGTCGAACTTCGTGATCCGCGAACAGGCGCTGCGGCCGGAAAGAAGTTCCTTCCAGCTATGCTCCACGCCGGCGCCGAGAGGCGAGACGAGACCCATGCCTGTGACGACGACACGCCGCATCGCTGGTGTCCTTGGATCGCGGATCTGCGGAAGCAGGCGTCAGGCCGAAGCCTTGTCGATGTACTTCACGGCATCGCCGACCGTGAGGATGGTCTCCGCCGCGTCGTCCGGAATCTCGACGCCGAACTCTTCTTCGAACGCCATGACGAGTTCGACCGTGTCGAGGCTGTCGGCGCCGAGGTCATCGATGAAGCTCGCCTGTTCCGTTACCTTGTCGGCATCGACGCCAAGGTGCTCGACAACGATCTTCTTGACGCGCTCTGCGGTGTCACTCATTTGGGCATCCTCGCCTTCATTGATGTCAGTCTTCGTTAGCTGCCGGAATGGCGCCAATCAAGCTTTAAGAACAGCGCCGGGACAACACGGCGTTGGCCGCCGGGTTCCCGACCGAGCGCCGGGTTGCGCGCCGCATTACACGAAAAACCGCCTGTGTCCAAGGCTGAAATCGGCCTGTGGGCCAGCCCCGGCGGCCCGGTTCATATCATCGCCATGCCGCCATTCACATGGATCGTCTGGCCGGTCACGTATCCCGCCTCCGTCGACGCCAGATAGGCGACCGCGGATGCCACTTCGGGGCCGGTGCCCATGCGCCTGGACGGGATGGCTCCCATGATGGCTTCCTTCTGCTTGTCGTTCAGCTTGTCGGTCATGGCCGATTCGATGAAGCCGGGCGCGACGCAGTTGACGGTGATCGAACGGGTTGCGATCTCCTGGGCGAGCGATTTCGTGAAGCCGATCATGCCGGCCTTGGACGCACAGTAGTTGGCCTGGCCGGGATTGCCGGTGACGCCGACGACGGAGGTTATGTTGATGATGCGGCCGAAGCGGCGGCGCATCATCGGATGCGTCAGCTCGCGCGTCAGGCGGAAGACGGCTGTCAGATTGACCTCGAGAACCGAATCCCAGTCGTCGTCCGACATGCGCACGAACAGGCCGTCCTTGGTGATGCCGGCGTTGTTGACCAGGATGTCGACGCCTTCGAGCTCTGCCTCGGCCTTCTGGCCCAGCGCCTTCACCTCGTCCCGATTCGACAGATTGGCCGGGAAGAGCTTCACGCGGTCGCCCAGCTTCGACGCCAGCGCCTCGAGCTTCTCCACCTTCGTACCGTGCAGGCCGACGACGGCGCCTTGTGCATGCAGCACCTCGGCGATCGCCTCGCCGATGCCGCCCGAAGCGCCTGTCACGAGTGCCTTGCGGCCGGTCAAAGAGAACATGCTTTTCTTCCTAACTTTGAATTGAGCTACCGGTAAACACCGCCCCGATGCCCTACCGTCACCACAAGTATCACCAGTCGACCGTCCTGCAGATCGCAGATGATCCGGTAATCCCCGACACGATAAACCCATAAGGTCGAAAGAGGCCCCTGCAAGGCCTTTCCGGTATCGCGCGGGTTGTCGAGGACAGCCACGCGTCGTTCCAGGAATGTCCTTATGCGCGCCCGCGTCTGGTGGTCCAGCTTGCTGACGTCCTTTTGCGCGGTTTGAGAGTATTCAATCGTCCAAGCCACGCCAGAACTCGTCGCTGGACATGACCTTTTCTTCTCCGCGCCTGATACGCTCCAAGACCTCGGATGCGAGATAGTAGTCCTCGAGGTCTTCGATCCCGTTCTCGATCATCTCGCGAAGGTAGAAGGCCTTGCTGCGTCCAGTCCTTGCCGAGAGCGCATCCAGCCGCTTTTCGATGTCTGCTGAGAGTCGAACCGACGTCGGCATCGCCGCGCCTCCATGAATACATGTATTCATTTACGCGTCTTGAAGTGGGTATGCAACCCTGTCAGCCCAACGCCGCAATGGCCGCCTCGACATCCGCCGGCACCCCGACGTTCGCCGTTGCGATCGTCTTGTCGATGCGCCGCGCGAGACCCGACAGCACCTTGCCCGAGCCGACCTCGTAGAGCGTCGTGACGCCATTGGCCGCGAACCACTCGATCGTCTCGCGCCAGCGCACGCGGCCGGTCACCTGCTCGACGAGGCGGTTGGCAATCTCCTCCGGGTCGGTCAGTGGCTGCACGACGACATTGGCCACCACCGGCACGACCGGCCTCTTCTTCTCCACCTTTGCCAAAGCCTCGCTCATGGCGTCTGCGGCGGGGCCCATCAGTGCCGAGTGGAAGGGAGCCGAGACCTGCAGCATCAGGGCGCGTTTCGCCCCCTTCTCGGTGCACAGCTTCGCGGCGCGCTCGACCGCCGCCTTCTCGCCGGAAATCACCAGCTGCCCGCCGCCATTGTCGTTGGCCACCTGGCAGACAGAGCCTTCGGCGGCTTCTGCGCAGGCCGCCGCGACGTCCGGCTCATCGAGGCCGATGATCGCCGCCATCGCGCCGACGCCCGTGGGAACCGCGGCCTGCATCGCATTGCCGCGAATGCGCAGCAGCCTCGCCGCGTCGGCTATGGAAAAGGTGCCGGCCGCCGCGAGCGCCGAATATTCGCCGAGCGAGTGGCCGGCGACGTAGGCGACTTTGTCACCGAGCACGAGCCCGCGCGATTCGAGCGCCCGGATGGCTGCCATGGACACCGCCATCAGCGCAGGCTGGGCATTGGCCGTCAGTGTCAGCGTCTCTTCCGGACCCTCCCAAATCAGCGACGACAGCTTTTCGCCGAGCGCTTCGTCGACTTCCTCGAACACGCGCCGCGCTTCGGGAAAGCTGTCCGCGAGGTCCTTGCCCATGCCGACCGCCTGGCTGCCCTGCCCTGGAAAGGTAAATGCTATCGCCATGCCACTCATGCCCGTTTCGTTGAACGGATTGCCTGTGAAACGAGCAGCTTGGCGAAGTCAAGGGCAGTTGCCCGGCCGCGCTCCGCATGTCTCTCGGAAGCATGAGGAAAAAACCTTCGCCAGCTTCTCATTTCCGACAAAGGGGACTGGCTTTTTATGAAGGAACCATGACAGTGAAATGACGTTGTCGCGCGTACCCGAGGACTTTGAGTTGGCAAAGCAAGAGGCAGTCAGATCGCCGGTCGCCGATGCGCAGCCAGCGGACAGGAGGAAATGGCGCCAACGGCCTTGGCTGGAACGCGGCGGCTCCCTCCTCGTCACCGTCCTGACGGCGGCAGTCCTCGTCTTCCTGATCGAGCTGATTGCGCGCGGCTCGCTGCGGCAGACCGTCGAGTTCTTCAGCCAGCCCTTTCGGCCGGGCTGGACGACGATCGTCCTCTTCGTGCTGATCCTGCTCGGCTTCGACGCACTGCTCGGGCGGCGTCACAACGGGATCCTGCTGATCGCTCCGATCGCCCTGACGCTCGCCGCGATCGGCCACCAGAAGTCCTTCTACCTGGGCGATCCCCTCTACCCGACCGACTTTCTCTATTCCCGCCAGATCATGGAACTCGCCCCGCTCCTGGTGACGGAGCGGCCCTACACGGCGGCGCTGATCGCCATCAGCGGGCTTGCCGCGCTGGTTCTGCTCGTGGCGCTATGGCGCTACTGGCGGCGGCGCTTCCCGCGGCTCAGCTGGCGCATGCGCACCGCACGGCTGGCCGTGGTCCTGCCGGCCCTGGCTTTCTTCGTCTCGATCATGGATTTCGCGACCTTCTCCTGGACGCGCGACCGCCTGCAGATCATCCCGATCATGTGGGACCAGAAGGAGAATTACGCGTCGAACGGCTTCGCGATCGCCTTCGCGCTGAATGTGCCGATGGCCAAGGTGCTCGCACCGCCGAGCTACGAGGACAAGGTGCTCGACGAGATCCGCCCCGGCCCGACCGGAATCTCGATGCCCGAGGACAGGCCGGACATCATCGTGGTGATGAGCGAATCCTTCTGGGACCCGACGCTGCTTCCCGGCACCACCATCACCCCGGATCCGCTGCAGAACGTGCGGACCGTCCGCTCGGGCTCCGTTTTTTCGCCGGAGTTCGGCGGAATGACCGCCAATGTCGAGTTCGAGGCGCTGACCGGCTTCTCAAACGCCTTCCTGCCTTATGGCAGCATACCTTACCAACAGTATGTGCGCGGACCTGTTCCGTCGCTCGCGAGCTTTTTCCGCGCCGAGGGTTACGAGACCACGGCGATCCACCCCTTCGAGGGGTGGTTCTGGAACCGCGAGATCGTGTACGACGCCTTCGGCTTCGACCGCTTCCTGTCGATCAAGAACCTGCCGCCGATGGCCTCGCGCGGGCCGCTCGTGTCGGACGAATCGCTGACCGAAGAGATCATCAGGCGTGCCGACGCCGCCGACCGTCCCTTCTTCACCTTCGCGGTGAGCCTGCAGGGGCACGGCCCCTACGAACCGAACCGCTACTACAATCCTTCCGTCGAGGTCGACTCGATTGCCAGCTACTGGACCAGGCAGTCGATCCGCAGCTATGCCGAAGGCATCGCCGACGCCGACCGCAGCCTCAAGCGCCTGCTGGACTGGGCGCAGAAGCGCGACCGCCACACGGTGATCGCCTTCTTCGGCGACCACCTGCCGCCGCTCAACCAGGGATATACGGAGACCGGCTTCATGGCCGAGTCGGTGCCGGACCGGCGCGAGGCGCCCGAAAAGCTCGCAAAGCACCGCGAGACGCCGCTGGTCGTCTGGTCGAACCGGACCGGCCCGATGCGCGACGTGGGTTCCATCAGCCCCTCGCTCATCCCGCTGAAGGTGCTCAAGACCGCCGGGATCGAGCATCCCTACTACACAGGCTTCCTCGGCCGCGTCGACGCACACTACGACGTCATCGAGCGCCACGTTCTCATCTCGGGCGACAGCGCCGAGCAGGACTGGTCACGCGAGAAGAAGATCGATCCGCTGATCAACGACTTCCGGCTGCTGCAGTACGACGCCCTGTTCGGCAAGAAGCGGACGGTGCCGAGGTTCTTCCCCGACCTGCCCAAGCCGGCGGGAGTGTAGGCTCAACAGGACTTGGCGTCCGCCGGCCCTTGCCATTTCCCCCCTTCCCCTATATAGCCCGCCGCAATCTGCCGGTCCTGCTGGGGGCTGAACGGAGGGTTGGAGGCTTGCCTCCTTTATGAAGCTGGAATTGCTTCGGCCTCCCGTGTCTCCGCTCTCGACCGTCTCGAAGATGCGCCTTTCTCTCCCGTCGTGACGGGTTGGACAAGTCGCAGAGGCTTAGCCGCGGGAACCGGACAGGGACGTGAAACGAAAGGCAAAAGAACAATGGCACTATACGAGCATGTGTTCCTTGCCCGGCAGGATCTGTCGCAGCAGCAGGTTGATGCCCTTGTCGATCAGTACAAGGAAGTCATCACCTCCAATGGCGGCAGCGTCGGCCGGGTCGAGAGCTGGGGACTGAAGTCCCTCACCTACCGCGTCAAGAAGAACCGCAAGGCGTACTACACGCTGATGGACCTCACCTGCCCGCCGGCAGCGCTGAAGGAAATGGAACGCCAGATGGGCCTCTCCGAGGATGTCCTGCGCTTCATGACCATCAAGGTCGAGAAGCACGAGGAAGGCCAGTCGGCGATGCTGCAGAAGCGCGAGGAGCGCTCCGAGCGCGGCGACCGTGGCGGCTTCGGCGACCGCGGCCCGCGTTCCTTCGGCGACCGTGACCGCGGCGACCGCGGCTCGCGTTCGTTCGGCGACCGCGAGGATCGCGGCCCCCGCCGTCCGCGTGAGAACACCGAAGGAGCTGCAGAATAATGGTCGACATCAACCAGATCCCGACGCGGCGTCCCTTCCACCGCCGCCGCAAGACCTGCCCGTTCTCCGGCGCCAATGCTCCGAAGATCGACTACAAGGACGTGCGCCTCCTGCAGCGCTACATCTCCGAGCGCGGCAAGATCGTGCCGTCGCGCATCACGGCGGTCAGCCAGAAGAAGCAGCGCGAGCTCGCCCAGGCGATCAAGCGCGCCCGCTTCCTGGCGCTCCTGCCCTACGTGGTGAAGTAAGGACTACCCCGGCGCGGGTTCTGGCCCGCGCCGCCTTTCCGCCTCGGGAGCGGCCAAGTTTTCCCGAGTTGGGTTGTTCGCGACGCGAAACCCTAACTGCCGAACCGGCAGGACAGCGAAACCGGACAGCGCGGCTGCCCTCTTTGCTCCCTGCCTTTCAGATCGTGTACGGGCCGGACCGGACGTCCGCCCCTGCTCATGAAACAATCGACCGCTTGCGGTCCTGAAAGGACAAGACCATGGAAGTCATTCTCCTCGAACGCATTTCCCGCCTCGGCCAGATGGGCGAGACCGTCAACGTGCGCGACGGCTATGCGCGCAACTTCCTGCTGCCGAAGGGCAAGGCGCTGCGCGCCAACGAGGCCAACAAGAAGAAGTTCGAAGGCCAGCGCGCCCAGCTCGAAGCCCGCAACCTGGAACGCAAGTCGGAAGCCAGCGCGGTCGCCGAGCAGCTCGACGGCAAGAATTTCATCGTCGTGCGCTCCGCCGGCGAAACCGGCCAGCTCTACGGTTCGGTGTCGACCCGCGACATCGCCGATCTGCTCACCGCCGAGGGCTTCACCGTCGCGCGCAACCAGATCGAGCTCAACCAGCCGATCAAGACCATCGGCCTCAGCAATGTCGCGATCGCGCTGCATCCGGAGGTCGAGGTCACCGTGACGCTCAACATCGCCCGCTCGCCGGAAGAAGCCGAGCGCCAGGCGAAGGGCGAGACCCTGACGACGGCCGAGGCCATCTACGGCGACGACATCAACGAGAACGCCCGTCCGGACGCCTTCTTCGATCCGAATGCGGAAGAAGACGAGGAGGCCTGAGCCTCCTGCCCGTCGAGTGACCATGTGGCCCGGGTTCGTCCCGGGCCTTTCTTTTTCCAGCCTTTTACCAATCCGGCACTTGGCCCGATGCCCAAAGCAGCTTTTATGCCACGGAGAACTTTTCAAACCGCGACAAATTCGGCAGACTGAACAACCGTTCCGTCCGGAGTGGGGTTTACTGCCGTGAATAAATTACTGCGTCGCGTTGTTTCTGGCCTGGTTCGTACCGGCAATCTCAGCATAACCGGGCCGGACGGCAAGACGCATACGTTCGGCGACGGCACCGGCGCTCCGGTCCACGTCAAGATCAAGACCGCCCGCGCCGCGCGCGCCATCGCCATCGACCCGATGCTGGCGGCTCCCGAAGCCTACATGGACGAGGAAGTTGACATCGTGGAGGGGGACACGCTCGACCTCCTGCGCGTCGCCTTCCAGAACATGGGTCCCAATGGCATCGACGCGGTCTTTTCAAAGGCCATCGAAGGTTTCCGGCACGCCTTCCGCCGCTTCCAGCAGATGAACACGACCACCCGGTCGAAACGCAACGTGCAGCGGCACTACGACCTTTCGGGAGAGCTCTACAAGCTGTTCCTGGATGAGGACATGCAGTATTCCTGCGCCTATTTCGAAACGCCTGACATGACGCTCGAGGAGGCACAGCTCGCCAAAAAGCGCCATCTCGCCGCCAAGCTCAAGCTGCAGCCCGGCCAGAACGTGCTCGACATCGGATCCGGCTGGGGCGGCCTCGGCCTCTATCTCGCCAGGCGCTTCGAGGTCGACGTGCTCGGCGTGACCCTGTCGACCGAGCAGCACGGCGTCGCAACCGAGCGCGCGCAGGCCGAGGGGCTCGAGAATAACGTCCACTTCGAGATCAAGGACTATCGCAACATCGCCGAACGGTTCGACCGCATCGTCTCGGTCGGCATGTTCGAGCATGTCGGGCTCAACCACTACCGTACGTTCTTCGACAAGTGCGCGCAGCTGCTCAAGCCGGACGGCGTGATGGTGCTGCATTCGATCGGCCGCAGCGGACCGCCCTATGCGACCAACGCCTTCATCCGCAAATACATCTTCCCGGGCGGATACATCCCTGCCCTCTCGGAAGTGATGCCGGCGATCGAGAAATCGGGTCTCGTCGTCAACGACATCGAGATCCTGCGGCTGCACTACGCCGAAACCCTCAAGCACTGGCGCGAGCGCTTCCTTGCCAACCGGGACAAGGCCAAGGCGATCTACGACGAGCGCTTCTGCCGCATGTGGGATTTCTACCTCGCGGGCTCGGAAGCGGCGTTCCGCTGGCAGGACCTGATGATCTTCCAGATCCAGCTGACGCGCAAGAACGACACGCTGCCCATCACCCGCGGCTACATCGAAAAGACCGAGAAGGCGCTGGCCATGCGCGACAAGGCGCACGAGCCGAAGGAGAAACTCGTCGAGGCGAAGGCCGAGAAGCCCGCCCCGCGCAAGACGCCGGTCCGCCGCAGGAAGGTCGAGAAAAAGGCCTGACGGTACGCTCCGGCGGGTCGACCATTTGCCAAGAGCGCCGGTTTGTCGGAAACGGGGTTTCCACGAACCGGCAAGCCTTCCATGACGATCCCTCTCTTCATCGCCGCCGCGTTGGCCGAGATCGCCGGCTGCTTCGCCTTCTGGGCCTGGTGGCGGCTGGACAAGTCGGTGCTCTGGCTCGCTCCGGGCGTTGTTTCGCTGATGGCGTTCGCGTGGCTACTCACCCTTGCCGAAAGCGACGCGGCGGGGCGCGCCTATGCAGCCTATGGGGGTATCTACATCTGCGCGTCGCTCGGCTGGCTTTGGCTCGCCGAGGGTGTCCGGCCGGACCGCTGGGATATCGCAGGGGCGGCCATATGCGTGGCCGGGACCATGGTGATCCTGCTCGCCCCGCGGGCAGCCTGACATGGAGCTTCCCGCCAGCCTGCGCCAAGCGGTCGAACTCTATCTCGACGGGACGCCGCTCGAGCAGTTGCGAGATGCGTCCGACCGTCTGTCGCAGCGCTATCGCGCGGAAACCCGCGACGGCCGGCTTCATCTGGACGGCAAGTCCGCCATGAAGGCCTATCTCGCGGCCCGACTGCCCGCCACCTACGCGGCCATCCGCGCGAGCATGGCCTATCTCGCAGAGGCTTCGCCCGACTTCGAGCCGAAGACGCTGCTCGACGTCGGCGCCGGTCCGGGCTCGGTCCTGTGGGCGGCGATCGATTGCTGGGGCGGGATCGAGAGCGCAACGATGGTTGAAGCGAGCGCTGCCGCAAGGGAGGCGGGACAGAAGCTGGCAGCGTCAGCGTCGCTGCCTGCCTCTCGATGGATTGCCGGCGATGCGACGAAACCCTTGCCGGACCTCGCCGCCGCCGATCTGGTGACGCTCTCCTATGTGCTCGACGAACTCGCGCCGGACACGATCCGCGGCGTGATCGACAGGCTCTGGGCGCTCACGGCCGACACGCTGCTGGTCGTCGAGCCGGGCACGCCCGCGGGCTGGCGGCGTATCCTCGACGTGCGAAGCCAGCTAGTCGAGGCGGGGGCACACATCCTTGCGCCCTGTCCTCACCAAGCTCCTTGCCCCCTTGCCGACCCCGATTGGTGCCACTTTTCGCGGCGCGTCGCGCGGTCGCGCCTGCATCGTTTGACCAAGCAGGCGGAGGTGCCCTGGGAGGACGAGAAGTTCATATACCTCGCAGCTTCGCGCCATCCCGCACTACACAGAGATTCGCGCATCCTTGCTCCTCCGCTTGCCGGCAAGGGCCGGTTCGGCCTGAAACTCTGCCAGCCCCATGGCACCGCGGCGGCCGTGGTCGTCAGCAAGCGCGACGGCGAGCTGTTCCGGCAGGTGAGACGTCTGGACTGGGGTGATACCTTGCCGTCCCGGCAGCAGCGCGCCGGCGGAGAGTAACCGCGTATTCTTGTTTTGTTCTTTAATCCGGTTTAACCTGCGTCATTCGATTCGAGTCAACCGACTCCGGAACTTTCCGGTTCTGCCCTGTGGACTGCGGGGAGAGCGGGAGAGGCGCGAAAGGCGGCGGCATTTCCGCCATCCGATCTGCTACGGACGGTTCGGATCAGGAATCAGGAACACATGGCAGAAGCAGCGCGAAAATTCCCCGTCGCGGAGACGCCGCTCTATCGGGAAGCGCCCAACAACATCGAGGCCGAGCAGGCTCTGCTGGGCGCCATCCTCGTCAACAACGACGCGTTCTACCGCGTCTCCGACTTCCTGAAGTCGGCGCATTTCTACGAGCCGCTGCACCGCAAAATCTTCGAGGTGTCGGCCGAACTGATCCGGATGGGCAAGATGGCCAACCCGGTGACGATCAAGACCTTCCTGCCGGCCGACGAGAAGGTCGGCGACATGACCGTCTCGCACTATCTGGCCAGGCTTGCCGCCGAAGCGGTGACCGTCATCAACGCCGCCGACTACGGGCGCGCGATCTACGACCTCGCGACGCGTCGGGCGCTGATCACCGTCGGCGAGGACATGGTCAACGTCGCCTATGACGCGCCCGTCGACATGTCGCCCTCCGAGCAGATCGAGGACGCCGAACGCCGGCTGTTCGAGCTGGCCGAGACGGGCCGCTACGACGGCGGCTTCGAGAGCTTCACCGACGCGGTGAAGACCGCGGTCGACATGGCCAATGCCGCCTTCATGCGCGATGGCGGCCTGTCGGGAATATCCACCGGCCTGCGCGACCTCGACCGCCGCATGGGCGGCCTGCAGCCGTCCGACCTGATCGTGCTGGCCGGCCGTCCCGGCATGGGCAAGACATCGCTCGCCACCAACATCGCCTTCAACATCGCCAATGCCTACGAGCCGGAGCAGCAGGCCGACGGGTCGTTCAAGGCCAAGAACGGCGGCGTCATCGGCTTCTTCTCGCTGGAAATGTCGTCGGAGCAGCTCGCCACCCGCATCATCTCGGAGCAGACCGAAATCCCCTCCTCCAAGATCAGACGCGGCGAGATCACCGAGGCGGATTTCGAGAAGCTCGTAGCCTGCTCGCAGATGATGCAGAGGATACCGCTCTACATCGACCAGACGGGCGGCATCTCGATCGCGCAGCTCGCAGCCCGCGCGCGGCGGCTGAAGAGGCAGCGCGGTCTCGACGTGATCGTTATCGACTATATCCAGCTGATGCAGGGCACGTCCGCCCGCGCCTCGCAGAACCGGGTGCAGGAGATCACCGAGATCACCACCGGGCTGAAGGCGCTGGGCAAGGAGCTCGGCGTGCCGATCATCGCGCTGTCCCAGCTGTCGCGTCAGGTCGAGAACCGCGACGACAAGCGGCCGCAGCTGTCGGACCTGCGCGAATCCGGCTCGATCGAGCAGGACGCCGACGTGGTGCTGTTCGTGTATCGCGAAGAATACTACCTCAAGAACAAGGAGCCCGATCGCGGCACGCCCGAACATGTGCAGTGGGAAGACAAGCTGCGCGAGGTGCAGGGAAAGGCTGAAGTCATCATCGGCAAGCAGCGCCACGGGCCGACGGGCACGGTCGCGCTCGCCTTCCAGGGCGAGTTCACGCGCTTTTCCGACCTCGCCGAGGGCGATCACCTGCCGGAGCGGTATGAGTAGGGTGTGCGTTTCGTTTGGGGGGGCGAGCGCTCTGCATCTCCTGGCGGGGCGACGTCCACATGGCTAAGCCCCGCGTCCAGTTCATCTGCCAGTCCTGCGGCAACGTCACCTCGCGCTGGACCGGAAAGTGCGAGGCCTGCGGCGAGTGGAACACGCTCGTCGAGGAAGTCACGTCGGGCGGCATCGGCGGCGGGCCGCAGTCGCTGCGCAGCCCGCGCAAGGGCCGCATCGTCGCGCTGACTTCGCTCGCAGGCGACATCGAGGATGCGCCGCGCATCCCGTCCGGTATCGCCGAGCTCGACCGCGCGACCGGCGGCGGTTTCGTGCGCGGCTCGGCGGTGCTGGTCGGCGGCGATCCGGGCATCGGCAAGTCGACGCTGCTGATGCAGGCCGCCGCGGCGCTCGCCGACAGAGGCCACCGCATCGTCTACGTGTCCGGCGAGGAGGCAGTCGCGCAGGTGAGACTCAGGGCGCAACGCCTCGGCGCCTCCGCCGCGCCGGTCGAACTCGCTGCCGAAACCAATGTCGAGGACATCCTGGCGACGCTCGGCGAAGGGCGCCGACCCGACCTCGTCATCCTCGATTCCATCCAGACGCTATGGACCGACCTCGCCGATTCCGCGCCCGGTACGGTCACGCAGGTCCGGGCGGCCGCGCAGAGCGTCATCCGCTATGCCAAATCCACCGGAGCGGCCGTCGTGCTCGTCGGCCATGTCACCAAGGAGGGCCAGATCGCCGGCCCGCGCGTGGTCGAGCACATGGTCGATGCCGTGCTCTATTTCGAGGGCGAAGGCGGCCATCATTTCCGCATCCTGCGCGCCGTGAAGAACCGTTTCGGGCCGACCGACGAGATCGGCGTGTTCGAGATGTCCGACAAAGGCCTGCGCGAAGTGTCCAACCCGTCCGAACTGTTCCTCGGCGAGCGGCACGCCAAGGCGCCCGGCGCGGCCGTCTTCGCAGGCATGGAGGGTACCCGGCCCGTCCTGGTCGAGATCCAGGCGCTCGTTGCCCCATCCTCGCTCGGCACGCCGCGGCGCGCGGTCGTCGGCTGGGACCAGCCCAGGCTCGCCATGGTCCTCGCCGTGCTTGAGGCCCATTGCGGCGTGCGATTCGGCCAGCATGACGTCTATCTCAACGTTGCTGGCGGCTACCGCATCTCGGAACCCGCCGCCGACCTCGCTGTGGCGGCCGCCCTGGTGTCGTCGCTCACCGGTCTTGCCCTTCCTGCCGATTGCGTTTATTTCGGCGAAATCAGCCTATCGGGCGCCATCAGGCCGGTTGCGCATGCGCAACAGAGGCTCAAGGAGGCCGAGAAGCTGGGGTTCGGGCAAGCTGTTCTGCCGCAGGGGAGCGAGGAACCGGCGGGCTCGATGGCTGGACGTTCTTTCCAGCCGGGGACGCTGACCGATCTCGTGATACGCATTGCAGGGTCTAAGCGGGGACGCGCGGAAGATCCCGACTGACGCTTTTCCAAGGAGTGGGCCGCACCATGCCGATTACGTTGCTTGACGGAATTCTCGTCGGCTTCACCCTGGTCTCGGCTATGCTGGCGATGGTGCGCGGCCTGTCGCGCGAAATCCTGTCGATCGCGTCTTGGATCGCGGCAGCTGCCGCAGCCTATTTCCTCTATCCGGTCGTGCTGCCCTATGTGGAACCCTATATCGACAACCGCCAGATCGCCATGGCGGCGGCGGCGGGCATCGTGTTCGTGATCGCGCTGATCGTGGTCACGGTGATCACGATGAAGATCGCCGACTGGATCATCGACAGCCGGGTCGGCGCGCTCGACCGCACGCTGGGGTTCCTCTATGGCGCGGCGCGCGGCATCCTGGTCGTCGCCGTCGGACTGCTGTTCTTCAACTGGCTGGCCGGCACGAACACCCCCGCCTGGATCGCCAACGCGAAGTCGAGGCCGCTGCTCGAATCGATCGGAGCGAGGATAGAGGCCCTGCTGCCGGACGACCCGGAGAACTCGATCCTGCAGCGGCTGTCGCCCGACGACGAGCCGGAGGCACCCGCCGAGCCGATTGCTCCCGCCGAACCGCTGGCCCCCGCCGAGCCGGCGACGCCGCAGGGCGAGCCCACGATCGAGGACCCCGGCGCCGCTCCGGAGGCCCCTGCCGACGTGCTGCCCGACGAAGGGCTGGACGAGTCGGCCCCACCCGCGGAGTAGGCAAGTCATAACGCTGTGATTGCATTGTGGTGGCGCGGGCGCCCGCGCTGCCCTATATGTCGATTTTTCTGACGAGAGACGCGCGATGGCAGACGCTGCCCTGCTGGCCGAGGCCGACGACCATTTCCACGATGAATGCGGCGTGTTCGGCATATTCGGCCGTCAGGATGCCGCCGCGATCGTCACGCTCGGGCTCCATGCCCTCCAGCATCGCGGCCAGGAAGCGGCCGGCATCGTCTCCTATGACGGGTCGCAGTTCCATGTTGAGCGGCATGTCGGGCTGATCAGCGACAATTTCACCAAGCCCGCGGTCATCGAGCGCCTCAAGGGCAGTCGAGCCATCGGCCACACGCGCTATGCGACGACGGGCGGTTCCGGCCTGCGCAACGTCCAGCCGCTGTTCGCCGAACTCGCCGAGGGCGGCCTCGCCATCGCACACAACGGCAATCTCACCAACGCGATGACCGTACAGCGCTCGCTGCAGAAGCAGGGCGCGATCTTCTCCTCCACCTCCGACACCGAGACGCTGCTGCATCTCATCGCCTTCAGCAAGGAGCGCGACATCAATTCGCGCTTCATCGACGCGGTGCGTCAGGTCGAAGGCGCGTTTTCGCTGGTGGCGCTGACGGCCAAGAAGATGATCGGCTGCCGCGATCCGCTTGGCATCCGCCCGCTGGTCCTGGGCGACCTGGACGGTGCCTGGATCCTGGCGTCGGAAACCTGCGCGCTCGACATCATCGGCGCCCGCTTCGTGCGCGACGTCAAGCCGGGCGAGATGGTCGTCGTGACGCCGAAGGGCGTGGAGAGCATGTTCCCCTTCGAGCAGCAGAAGTCGCGCTTCTGCATCTTCGAATATGTCTATTTCGCCCGCCCGGACTCCACCATCGAGAGCCGCAACGTCTACGACGTGCGCAAGCGCATCGGTGCGGAACTGGCGATCGAGAACCCGGTCGAGGCCGACATCGTCGTGCCGGTACCCGATTCCGGAACGCCGGCGGCGATCGGCTTCTCGCAGGAGGCCGGCATACCGTTCGAGCTCGGCATCATCCGCAACCACTATGTCGGCCGCACCTTCATCCAGCCCACCGATTCGATCCGCCACATGGGCGTGAAGCTAAAGCACAACGCCAACCGCCGCATTATCGAGGGCAAGCGCGTCGTGCTGGTCGACGATTCGATCGTGCGCGGCACCACCTCGCAGAAGATCGTGCAGATGGTGCGCGACGCCGGCGCGCGCGAGGTGCATATGCGCATCGCGTCGCCGCCCACGCGCTCCTCCTGCTTCTACGGCGTCGACACGCCGGAGACCGCGAAGCTGCTGGCGTCGCGCATGTCGATCGAGGAGATGGCGGAGTTCATCCGCGTCGATTCGCTCGGCTTCCTATCCATCGACGGGCTTTATCGGGCCGTCGGCGAGGCGCGCCGCAACGACGAGCAGCCGCAATATTGCGACGCCTGCTTCACCGCGCAGTATCCGACCAGGCTGCTCGACCACGAGGGCTCGGACAATGTCCGCACGCTCTCGGTGCTTGCCGCCGGTTGATCCGGCAGACATTCAAGAAATCCGGGCGCTCCGAGCCGCGGGTAGTCCATCGGGGAAAATGACTTGACCGCCGCCATCGACCTCACCGGCCGCGTTGCGCTCGTCACCGGCGCCTCGCGCGGCATCGGCTATTTCGTCGCCAAGCGCCTGGCTGCTGCCGGGGCGCATGTCGTGGCGGTGGCGCGCACCGTCGGCGGGCTGGAAGAGCTCGACGACGAGATCAAGGCCGGACGCAGGAAGACCGGCAAGGGCGAAGCGACCCTGGTGCCGCTCGACCTGACCGACATGCCGGGCATCGACAGGCTCGGCGGCGCCATCCACGACCGCTGGGGCAAGCTCGACATCCTCGTCGCCAATGCCGGCGCGCTGGGCGTGATCTCGCCGATCGGCCATGTCGAGGCGAAGACCTTCGAAAAGGTCATGGCCGTGAACGTCACCGGCACGTGGCGCCTGATCCGCTCGGTCGATCCCCTGTTGCGGATGTCGGACGCCGGACGCGCCATCGTCGTGACCTCCAGCCTCGCGCATTCCGCGCGCGCGTTTTGGGCTCCCTACGCCGCGTCCAAGGCGGCTGTCGAGGCGCTGATGCGCTCGTGGTCCGAAGAGACCCGAGACATGCCGCTGAGGGTCAACGCCTTCGATCCGGGGCGTTCGCGCACCGCAATGCGCGCCCAGGCCATGCCGGGCGAGGATCCGATGACCGTGCCGCATCCCTCCGAGATCGCAGAGCACATCATGCCGCTGGTCGACCCGGAGCTGACCGAGACCGGCAAGATATACCAGGCCAAGACCCAGCGCTTCCTGACCTATCGCGACCCCGAATAGCGCTCGGCTGCTCAGCCGCCTTCGATCTCATCGATCAGGGGCGCGACTTCGCCGAGGTGGACGATCTCGCGGAAACGCTGCTCGTCCTGCGGGGTTTCGGCATGCTCGTAGGCCCAGGTGAGGTCGTGCGGAACATAGACGCCCCAGCTGCCGGCGGCGATGGCGGGCAGCACGTCGGACTTCAGCGAGTTGCCGATCATCATGGCTTGCCGCGGCCCGTCGCCATGCCGGCTGAAGACGCGCTCGTAGGTGGCGCGGTTCTTGTCGCTGACGATCTCGACGGCCTGGAACAGTTCGCCCAGGCCCGACTGTGCGATCTTGCGCTCCTGGTCGAAGAGGTCGCCCTTGGTGATCAGGACGAGTCGATAGCGCCCGGCGAGCGCTTCCAGCGTCTCGCGCGCATGCGGCAGCGTCTCCACCGGGTGGGCCGCCATCTCGCGGCCGGCTGCGAGGATCTCGGCGATCACCGATGCCGGCGCCCTGCCCTCCGTCACCTCGATGGCCGCCTCGACCATCGACAGCGTGAAGCTCTTGATGCCAAATCCATAGACGCCGATGTTGCGCAGCATGACCGCCGTCAGGCGGTCTGGAAGCTGTCGCTCGTCCGCATGATCCTTGAGGAGTCCGAGAAACCGCTCCTGCGTCATCTGGTAGAAGCGCTCGTTCTGCCAGAGCGTGTCGTCGGCATCGAAGCCGATCGTCGTGAGGCGGCTCGCTGTCATTTTTCTCGTATCCTGTTCCGACCGATCGCTTTGCCGCGCTTTCGCCATGCGCCGGGAGTGAAGTCGTGTCGAGGATTGCCGGGAATATCCTGCTGCGGCGATTCCTCTGCCCACATCAGTGCGGCGTCCGGACGCGTCGCGCACTCGCCGGAACCGCCCAACCCATTACGCCCGAGGCTCTCCGATGTCACCCACTGTCGCCCTCGTCTGGTATCTCGTCGTCGCCGGCCCGCAAGGCGGGCTCGAGACGATGCCCGGCTATTTCGACACGCGCGAGGAATGCTCCGCCGCCGTCACCGAATACGAAAAGACGCCTGCGCCCGCCGGATGGTCCGTGAACTGCCTGCCCAGCACCTCTCCCTATGGCGATGAGGCGGAGGAACTCGGCCCCGAGGATCCGCCTGCCGAATAGGCTTGGGAGCGTGGATGCCGCACGCATCAAAGCGGCGCCACGCGCATCCTCTGGCCACCCTTGCGGCGCATCGAGGCCCCCCATTCGAAGGCGAAGGGAAGCGGCTCGGTCGACTCCAGCCGGCACCGGCGCAGGATCTCGATCAGCGCGATCTCCATTTCCATGCGCGCGAAACGGGCGCCGCCGCAGATGCGCGGACCCGCCGAGAAGGCCATGAACTGCGCGCGACGGTCCGCCCGGCCCGCCATTTCGCGGTCATGCCGCTCGGGGCGGAACTCGCGCGGCGCCTCCCATGCGCCGGGATTCTGGTGAAGCCCGATCACCGAGACCAGCACGCGGTCGCCCGCCTTGACGGCCTGGCCGCCGATGTCGTCCGGCCCTTCTGCGAAACGGGACAGGATCGCCACCGGTGGAAACATGCGCAGTGTCTCCTCCAGAAAGGCCCGCAGCCTTGGTACCCGGTCCAGCTCGGTGAAAGCCGGGGGGCGATCCTCGAACGCCGCGCGGACTTCATGGCGCAGCGCATCCTGGTAGGCAGGCGCCGAAGCAAGGATCGAAAGCGCCCAGCCGAGCGCCGCCGATGTCGTGTCCGAGCCCGCCACGATCAGCGTCAGCAGTTCGCCAGCGAGATCTATCGGTTCTTCCCCCGGCTTTTCCTCGGTCCGATCGGCGGCCGCGATCAGCGCGGACAGCGCGTCGTCGCGCGCGTCCCCGGAGCGGCGGCGGCGCACCATGCGCTCGACGGCATCACGTATGCGGCGCGCCGCGACCTGCGCCTCGGCCAGGACGGCACCTTCCGCCAGGGGCGGCACTCCAGGCAGGTCCCAGGCCCGCAAGGCCGCGTAGCGGATGATAGGGCGCAGGTCCGCGGCAAACCCATCTGCCAGCGCCGCAAGGGGCGTGGAGAATGCCACCTCGGTCAGTGCGCCGACCGCCGCCCGGTCGACGAAGCCGTCGAGGGCGATTGTATCGCGGCCTGCCGCAAGCAGTTCATCAGCGACGCTCGCATAGAGCCGCGAGAAGATCGCCGCCGCCCGCCCGGTGTCATGCGGCGCGATGTGGCCCTGGCTGATGCGCTGCGATCGGCGCCAGGCATCGCCGTCGAGCGTGAGCCGGCTGCGCCCGAAGAACGGCGTGAAGGAAGAGAAGTTCTTGCGGTAGTTGGCAAGATTGCCGACCAGGACATGCGAGGCTGTCGCCGGATCCTGGACCACGACCACGCTCTCGGCGCCCACCGGCACACGGATGGTCGCGCCCGGGGCCTGCTCAGCCAGCCCGTAGAGGAAGGCGCAGGTGTCGTCCGCGATCGCCGGCCGCGGCGTTGGTCTGGCTGCGGCCGCTGCATCTCCCCCAGCCCTTTCCGCCGGAATGGGAGGAACCGAAGCCGGAGCGGTCACGGGTGCACCCGTCCGGTTCAGCACCGCGGACTTGCGCGCGGTCCGTGACCTATCGGTATAATTTCGCTTGAAGAACACCTTCAGGCCGGGGTTGAGGTTTCGCGCACCCCGGATCAGGCCGAGGGTCACGGCCTTGTCCTCGACAGCCACGATCGTCAGCGCCACGGCGTCTGCGTTCCCGTCAGCCGGGCGCAGTTCGCCCTCCGATTGCAGCCATGCCTGGGCGGCACGTTGCGTGGTCGGCAGCCATCCCGCATATCCGACCAGCCTTTCCCCGTCGAAGGCGGCCAGATGCTGCTGCCTCAGCACCTGCTGGCGCACGGCCCTCGTGAATGGGCCGACCGGATCCACCGAGAACGGCTCGAAGCGGGACAGGAAATCGACGGCAAGGCCGAAAGCCTCGATGGAGGCCGGCATCGTCGTGAAACGGATAGGCCCGGCGACATCGGACGTGCTGCGCATGGCCGGACAATAGGGGGCGCCGGCTCAGGTGTGAAGGGATGCGCCGCCCGCTGACCCCGACGGCCCGGCACGCCGCCCATGCCAAGTGTTGCACCGCCGCAACTTCCATTTTCGGAATGTTTTCATCGGCTTGCGTTCCGTTGCGTGACGCGGCACTGTACGGACGGCTTGCGTAGAATCTGCAATCGCATTTCTCGAACCGCCAGGTGGCTCGGATGTCCTCCAAACTCTCCCCCCTCTTCGTCCTGCCGCTGATGGCGGTGGCGGCGCCGCTGGCCCAGGCCGCCGACATGGTGGAACCCGTCATGCCTCCGGCGGAAGTCAGCCCGATCAACTACATGTCGCTCGAAGGCGGGCCGGTCTGGAACAACAGCGGCTTCGACGAATCGTCGGACAAATACGGCGACATTGACGATGAGGACGGCTTCTACGTTTCGGCCACCTACCGACGCCTGTTCAGGCCGGATTGGGATTGGCAGGCCAGCCTCGCCGGGACATGGGTCGACACGTCCTCGTCCGGCGAGGAGGGACGGTTCGAGTCCGACCTGGACTTCCAGACCTTCGACTTCGATTTCGGCTATCATCCCGGGGCCAATCCGCTGAACCGCTTCCTTTTCGGCGTGCGCGTCCTGCACATGAACGACGAGATGACGCTGACGGATGAAGGCTTCGAATATGGCAGCTACGACTCCGAGGGCTGGGCGGCAGGCCCGCGTCTCGGCTTCCAGACCGAGACCATGCTCGGCGGATCGCAGTTCGGATTCGTCGCGGAAGGCTCGGGGTCGATCCTGTTCGGCAGCTTCGACCGGGATTATTTCGACTTCGAGGGCGATCCGTCCTCATCGTCCTCGGACGACAGCCGCACCATCTATAACCTCGAGGCGCTCGCCGGCATCTCCTGGCACGCGACGAGCCAGTTCACGCTGACCGCGGGTTATCGTGCACAGAAGTGGTGGAACCTGCGGGATGGCGCTACGGTTTCCGACAGCAGGATCGGGGTGGATTATTCGGCCGACGCCGACGAGGATCCCCTGTTCCACGGGCCATTCCTGAGGGCCGCGACGACCTTCTAAGCCTGACGGCTCGGTTCCCGTTGCTCAGAGTTCGGCCACCGGCCGCTCGGCGTTGACGGTGACCGAAAGGTCCGGACGCGTGGCGAGCGTCTGGTACACGACGCAGTAGCGCTCCGTCAGCTTGACCAGCGAATCGATGCGCTCCTGCGGCTCGTCCGTTTCGAGGTCGAGGCGCAGCCTGATGGCGCGGAAGCCGACAGGCGCCTCCTTCGACACGCCGAGCGTGCCGCGGAAGTCGAGGTCGCCCTCGGCTTCGACAATCGCTCCAATGAGCCTGAAATCGAGCGCCGTGGCGACCGCCTTCAGCGTCACCCCAGCGCACGCGACCAGCGCCTCCAGCAGCATGTCCCCTGAACATAGCTCCAGGCCGCTGCCGCCCGTGGCTGGATGCAGCCCCGCCTCGGCCAGGGCCCTCCCCGTCTCGACACGGCACGCGATCTTCTGGTCGTCGACCGAGCCCCTGGCGCGCAGCGTCACCACGGCCTTTCCGGCATCGGCCCGATAGGCGTCCTTCAAAGGAGCCTGCAAGGCCTTCAACGCTGATGAATCCATCGGATACCTCCGAAATCCGTACGCCTTGGCCGACTATACGCCCCACCCGCCGGCATGCCACCTCCCCTCCTTCGGCTGTGGTAGCAGATTGACCTTCGGACTCATTCCGCTACCTTCCTGCCGGACGCGGCCGCCAAGAGCTGCGCATCACGACAGGGAGACACGGGCATGATCTTGGCCGGAATCATCCTGCTCGGCCTGGCAGCCCTTTGGGCCGCAGCGGCAGGAGCGCTGGCTTTCAGGCTCGGCATCGGCTTCCGGCAGGCGTTCCTCTACGCACCCCTGAAGCTCCTCTACAGGATCGGTGATTCGCAGGTTCCTGCCGCCGCCAAGGCCGACGCGCCTGTCATCTACGTCGTCTGGCATCAATCGCGGCTCGACGCGGCGCTGATGCTGTCCCTGCTGCCGGAACAGACGCTGCACATCCTCGACGAGGATTCGGCGAAGTCGATGTGGCTGGAGCCGTGGCGCGAACTCGCCCGCACCATCACCTTCAACGCCAAGCATGTCTTCGTAAGCCGGCGCCTGGTGCGCGTGCTCAAGGGCAAGGGCCGGCTTGCGGTCTATTTGCCCGACGAGGTCGAGCCCGGCCTCAAGTCGTTTCGCCTGATACGTGCGGTCTCCCGCATCGCCGTCCAGGCGGACGCGAGGATCGTGCCGGTCTTCGTTGCAGGCAGCCGATACCTGCCCTCCTCGCTGACGGCGCGCGACCGCGCACCGCGGCGTCTCTTCCCGAAGCTCACCATCGCCGCCCTGCCCCCGATGACCGTGTCCGAACTCGTGGAGCGCGCCGGCGGCAGCACCGCCTCGACCTCTTCCAATGCGCTGTTCGACAGGCTGGCCGAGGCGCGGCTCGCGGGCGCAGCGCTTGATCGCAGCCTTTTCCAGGCCGTTCGCGACGCGGCCGCCAGCTTCGGCGCCTCGCGGCCGATCATCGAGGACGTGGTCGGCGGATCGCTGAGCTATCGCAAGATGCTCATCGCCGCGCGGGTGCTCGGGCGGCGCTTCGCCGCGTTGAGCAAGCCGGGGGAAACGGTCGGCCTGCTCCTGCCCAACGCCAACGGGCTCGTCGTTTCGCTGCTCGGATTGGTTTCGGCCGGCCGCGCGGCCGCCGTCATGAACTACACGGCGGGAACCGCCAGTACGGAAGCCGCGGTGAGCGCCGCGGCGATCCGCACCGTCGTCTCCTCGCGCGCCTTCGTTGAGAAGGCCGGTCTCGCCGACATCGTCGCGGCGGCCGAAAAGGCAGGGGCCACGATCGTCTGGCTCGAGGATGTCCGCGCAAGCCTCGGAACGGCCGAGAAGCTCTTCGCCGCGCTTCTGTGGCGGTTCGCGCTCCGCCGCCAGGCGCCGGAGGCCCCTGCCGTCGTGCTCTTCACCTCCGGCTCGGAAGGCACGCCGAAGGCGGTGGTGCTCTCCAGCCGCAGCATCCTCGCCAACGTCGCCCAGGCGGAGGCCCGCGTCTCCTTCTCGCCAGCCGACAAGCTGCTCAACGTGCTTCCGGTCTTCCACTCCTTCGGCCTCACCGGCGGAACGGTGCTGCCGCTGGTCTACGGGGTGCCGCTGTTCCTCTATCCCTCGCCGCTGCACTACAAGATCATCCCGGAGATCGCGCGCAAGGCGCGCCCGACGATCATGTTTGGCACCGACACCTTTCTCGCCGCCTATGCGCGCACCGCCAAGGACGACGATTTCTCCAGCCTGCGCTTCGTGGTGGCGGGAGCAGAGGCCGTCAGGTCGGAGACACGGCGAGTCTGGCGTGAGCGGTTCGGCGCAGAGATCGTGGAAGGCTACGGCCTGACCGAAGCGTCCCCCGTCGTCGCGGTCAACAGCGCGACCCATGGCCGCGACGGTACCGTCGGCCGCCTGCTGCCCGGCATGCGGATGCGGATCGAGCCGGTCGAGGGCATCGCCGAAGGCGGCAGGCTGTCGCTGTCGGGTCCGAACCTCATGATCGGCTACATGAAGGCGGACCGGCCGGGAGAATTGCAGCCGCTCGCCGGCGAATGGCTCGACACCGGCGACATCGTCTCGATCGACCGGGAGGGCTTCATCACCATACGCGGACGCGCCAAGCGCTTCGCCAAGATCGCCGGCGAGATGATTTCGCTCGGTGCCGTGGAGATGATGGTCAACGCGCTTTGGCCCGAGCACCATCACGCCGCGGTCGCGGTCCCCGACAAGAAGCGGGGCGAGCGCATCGTTCTCGTCACGACGGTCCCGGACATGGATGCCGAAGCACTGCGCCTCTGCGGCAGGCAGGCGGGCGCGGCCGAGATCATGGTTCCCGGCGAGGTCGTGCGCGTGGCTGAAATCCCGCTGCTCGGCACGGGAAAGACCGACTATGTCGCCGCCCGCCGGATGGCCATGGAAAGTCTCGGAATGGACATGGCCGCATAGGCGGGGCGAACCGCCTCCGGCCTATTCCTTCTGCGTGTCCTGGTCGGCCTGCCCGAATCGAGCAGCGGCAGCTTCCGCCAGCCTGGCTTCCTCGACCTGGGCGCGTTTCGCATAGGCCCTGACCGACAGCGGCAGGAAGATGAGGTAGGCCACCACGCCGACCGACAGCGTCTGCCAGGGGTAGTTGAACAGAAGCAGCACGATCAGCGCGACGGCCAGGATCATGGGCAGCACCCAGTCGCGGCGCACCCTGAGCTTCTTGCCTGAATAGACCGGCAGACGGCTGACCAGGAGGAACGCGGCGAGCACCGCGAAGCCGCTCGCCACGAAGGCGGCGGCCCTGCTCGGCTCGTACACACCTATGAAGGCGAGGTAGATCGGCAGCATGACCAGCACCGCGCCCGCGGGCGCCGGCACGCCGACGAAATACTCGGCCTGCCAGGCAGGACGCTCCAGATCCTCGTCGAGCACGTTGAAGCGCGCCAGCCTCAACCCGCAGGCGGTGGCGAAGAGCAGCGCCGCGATCCAGCCCGGCGCGCCAGCGCGGTCGAGCAGGAAGGCATAGAGCACGAGTGCCGGCGCAACGCCGAAATTGACGATGTCGGCCAGCGAATCCATCTGCGCGCCGAATTTTGACGTCGCCTTCATCAGCCGCGCCAGCCGCCCGTCGATGCCGTCGAGGAACGCGGCGAACAGGACCATCGTCACCGCCGTCATGAAACGGCCCTCGAAGGCAAAACGGATGCCCGACAGGCCGACGCAGATCGACAGCACCGTCACGAGGTTGGGCAGCATCATGCGCAGCGGGATTTCCCGGATGCGAGGGCCTCCCCTGCCGTGGGGTGGGAAAGGCTTCATCGGCCTAGTCGATCCGCACGAGGGGTGTTGCGGCCGGGCCGCCGAACTCGGCGATCACCGTCTCGCCGGCGACCGCCGTCTGGCCGACGGAGACGCGCGGCGTGGCTTCCTTGGGAAGGAATACGTCGACACGCGAGCCGAAGCGGATGATGCCGAAGCGCTCGCCGACGCCGATGTTGCTGCCAGCCTCCGCCCAGCAGACGATGCGGCGCGCCACCAGCCCGGCGACTTGGACCGCGGCGACCGTGCCGTGGGGACTTTCGATCACCAGCCCGTTGCGCTCGTTCTCCTGGCTCGCCTTGTCCAGTTCTGCGTTCAGGAACTTGCCGGGCCGGTATTCGATGCGCGTGATCCTGCCGCGCACCGGCGCGCGGTTCACGTGGCAGGAGAAGACATTCATGAACACCGAGATGCGCGTCATCTCGGCCGTCCCCAGCCCGAGTTCGCGAGGCGGGATCGAAGGCCCGACCGTCGACACGATGCCGTCGGCGGGGCTGATCACGAAGCGGTCATCGGCGGGCGTCACCCGAACCGGATCGCGGAAGAAATAGGCGCACCAGGCGGTCAGGATGACGCCGATCCAGAACAGGCTCGTCGAGAACAGCCCGAGCAGCAGCGTCACCACCGCGAAAGCGCCGATGAACGGGTATCCTTCCTTGTTGATGGGAACGAACGCGTTCTTGACTGTATCGACGATGCTCATCGTGCCGGGGTCGAGCTCCGTTTGAACTTGCGCGCTTGATTAGCCGAAAGGGGCAATCCTAGCAACGCGCCATTGGTTCCGCTCCTCAGCTCCAAACTTTCTCCAGCCATGTCGCTCGCTTCAGGCGATCGTCGCAGGGCGAAGGGGCAATACAGGCCAATATGAAGCCGGGCACCAACTGTTCGATCACTCGCCAGCTGCGGAGAAGGATATCTTCGTCGTCGACGGGGGCGGGACACTACGACATGTACTGCAAGCCGGAATATGTGAACCCCGCAATCGACCGGCTGGTGCCGTTCTACGCGAAACACATCGGTGTTTAGCCACGAGGCCGAATGAGGTCAGTAGTCGCCCGAAAGCGGCGCGCCGGGAATGTAGAGCTCGACCGGCCTGATTTCGTATACCGCCGTCGGATTGACCTGCCTCATGTCCCGCGCGGCTTTGACCGCTTCGTCCAGGGTCGGGCAGTCGACGACGTAGAAACCGAGGAGTTGCTCCTTCGTTTCCGCGAACGGGCCATCGGTGACGATGCCGGCGCCCGGGCCGCGCAGCGTCACCGCCTGCGCCGTGCCCGAGAGCCGGGCCGCCGGTCCCATGCTGCCCTGCTCGACCATCCGGTCGTGGACGTCCAGCAGGTCCTTCATGAGCGCAGCGTCTTCCTGCCGGCTCCAGGATTCGACGACGCCTCCTTCATGGTAGGCCAGGATCGCGTAGAGCATCGTTCCTCCTCAGTGGTGGTTGAATGATATCCGGGACGTCTTCTCGCAGCGCCACGCAACGGCGGAGCGCCGCAGGCTCCCGCCGGGCTATTCCTCGGCCATCTCGGACGTGCGCCGCCGGACGATCACGCCATCCTCGTCGGTTTCCCGCGCGATGCGCAGGCGCTCCTCCGCTTCCGTCGCCTCGCGCTGGCGATCCCACATCGAGGCGTAGAGCCCGCGCTGCGCCAGCAGATCGGCATGCCGGCCGCGCTCGACGATGCGCCCGCTCTTCAGCACGATGATCTCGTCGGCGGAGACCACGGTCGAGAGCCGGTGCGCGATCACGATCGTGGTGCGCCCCCTGCTGACAAGGTCCAGCGCCGCCTGGATTTCCTGCTCGGTATGGGAATCCAGCGCCGACGTCGCCTCGTCCAGGATGAGGATCGGCGGCGCCTTCAGGATGGTGCGCGCGATCGCCACACGCTGCTTCTCGCCGCCCGAAAGCTTGAGGCCGCGCTCGCCCACCATCGTCTTGTATCCGTCCGGCAGACGTTCGATGAACGCGCCGATCTGCGCAAGCTCGGCGGCGCGCTTCACCTCCTCGGGGTCGGCACTCATCCGGCCATAGCGGATGTTGTAGGCGATGGTGTCGTTGAAGAGCACCGTGTCCTGCGGGACCATCCCGATCGCACCGCGCAGGCTCGCCTGGGTCACCGCGTCGATGTCCTGTCCGTCGATCAGGATCTGTCCCGACTGCACGTCGTAGAAACGGAACAGCAGCCGCGAGATGGTCGATTTGCCCGCGCCCGATGGGCCGACGATGGCGACGGTCTTTCCTGCCGGCACTTCGAACGACACGCCTTTCAGGATCTGCCGCTCGGGATCGTAGGCGAAATGCACGTCGCGGAACTCGACGCGGCCGGCGGTCACGCGCAGCGCCTCGGCCTGCGGCCTGTCCACCACCTCGGGCGGGACCGCCAGGAGGTCGAACATCGTCTCGATGTCCGTCAGGCCCTGCCTGATCTCGCGGTAGATCATGCCGATGAAGTTGAGCGGCTGGGACAGCTGGATCAGCATGGCGTTGACGAAGACGAAATCGCCTACGGTCTGGGTCCCGGCCATCACCTCGCGCGCCGACATCCACATGATGGCGGTCATGCCGGCGCCGAAGATCAGTCCCTGGCCGAAGTTCAGCCAGCCGATCGACACCCAGGTCATGGTGGCGGCCTTCTCGTAGCGCGCCATGGACCGGTCGAAGCGCTCCGCCTCCATCTTCTCGTTGGAGAAGTATTTCACCGTCTCGTAGTTCAGCAGCGAGTCGATCGCCTTGGTGTTGGCGTCGGTGTCGCTGTCGTTCATCTCGCGGCGTATGCCGATGCGCCAGTCGCTGATCTTCACCGTGAACCAGACATAGAGCCATACGGTCGCCGCGATCACCGCGACATAGGTCCAGCCATAGGCGAAAGCGAAGATGCAGGCGGTGAGCGCGAACTCCAGGACGGTGGGCGCCATGGCGAGCATGGTGTAGCGGACGATCGTCTCGATGCCCTTGGTGCCGCGCTCGATGATGCGCGACAGGCCGCCGGTGCGGCGCTCGAGATGGAAGCGCAGCGAGAGTTCGTGCATGTGGACGAAGGTGCGATAGGCGAGCTGGCGCACCGCGTGCTGGCCGACGCGCGCGAAGAGCGCGTCGCGCAGCTGGTTGAAGCCGAGCTGCACGATGCGCATCGTATTGTAGGCGACGACCAGCATGATCGGCGCGAGCAGGATGTCGGGAAGCGGAGGCGCCGCGCTCTCGCCGCCGGCGAGCGCATCGGTCGCCCATTTGAAGAAATAGGGAACCAGGACGAGGACGCCCTTCGCGACGAAGAGGAGCAGCGTCGCCCAGATCAGGCGCATCCTGAGGTCGGGCCGATCCGGGGGCCACATATAGGGCCAGAGGCTGCGAAGCGCCTCGAAGGTCGAGCCGGTTTCGGCGGTGACGGGTTGGGTGGCCAAGATGGCTTGCCTTATGACGTTCGGCTGCGCCTCAGCGGCAGCAGGATTTCAGAAGAGTGTCGGCGGCTTCGGAAAGCGCCGTCAGCGCCTTGCGGTCGACGCGGTATCGCGATTTGCGGCGATCCGGCTCGAAGGTCACCAGCCCCGCCTCGACGAGCACCTTCAGGTGCTGCGAAACGGTCGACTGGGCGAGGTCCAGCTTCTCGACCACTTCGCCGCAGCAGCAGCATTCATGCTGGGCGAGATGCTGCAGGATGGCGATGCGCGCCGGATGACCCAACGCACCGAAACGCGCCGCCAGCTGGCGGGACTCCGGCGGAAGAGAAGGATCGGCAACCGGGATATTCATCGTACATCGTCGATAAACGATGAATGGCCGGACCGCAAGCTTCCGCCGTCTGAAATCGCTATTGCTTGTCTTCGGCCGGTTGCGTCACGTCCTGGTCGGCCGGGACAGTGGTCAGCCGGCTGCCCAGCTTGGAATAGTCCGCGTCCACCTTTCCGTCGTTCGACTTCTCCGGAACCTTGAAGACCTGGCCCGGCCAGATGCGGTCTGGATCCTCGATCTGGTTCTGGTTGGCCAGGTAGATCGTCGAATAGCGTACGCCGCGCCCGTAGACGCGCCTCGAGATGCGCCACAACGTATCGCCGCGCCGGATGATGACGGCGCTACCCACCGATTTGAGTTTCGGCGCCAGAACTTCCTCGACGCCCTCCGCGGCAGGCGGAGACGGCAGTGCGGGCGTCTCTTGCGTGGCGGCGGCAGCGACATTGGTGTCCGCGTCCGTCGGCTTCTCGGCTTGGGCCGGCTTCCCGGTGTCGGCCGGGTTCTCGGGCGCGGCCGGCTTCTCGGGGGCGGCGGAGATTCCTGCGTCCGCTGGCTGCTCGGCCCCGGCTGGGGTCTCTGCCTCGGTTGGGGTGTCCGCCGCGACCTCGGCCTCGGCATCGGACGGCTTCTCGGCGGTCGTCGCCGGCTGCCGAGGCCGCGTCGGGGTGGTCGCTTCGTTGGTCGGCTGGCCGCCCGCCGGGGCTGCCGGCGTCGGGGCACCTGCCGTCTCCGCCGGCTCCTCGACAGCAGGCTGCGCAGGCGCAGCTTCAGAAGAGGGCGCCGCTGGCTGCTGCGTCTGCGCTACGGCCGGCGCCTGGGCAACAGGCGGCGCTGCTTCGGTTTCGGCGGCTTTCGGCGCCGGAGCGTCCGCCGACACCGGGGGTTCGGCACCTGCGGATGTTGCATCTGCGGGAGCGGGAGCCGACCCTGCCGACGCGGCGGGCTCTTTGCCGCCCTGCTGGTCGCTTTCGCCTGATGCCGGCGCGGAAGGCGCCTGTGCCGTCTGCTGAGGAGGCTCGACGTTCTGCGGCGGTTCCGCGGCTCGATCCGAACCGCTGGCGGGCGGCTGTCCGGCCAGTGGTGTCGCGGAAGGCTCTTGCGCGGGCGATCCCGCTGGCGGTTCCTGCGCGGCGGATGATGCGGGCTGTTCCCCCGGCGGCGGTCCCGAAGACGGCTCGTCCGGAGCAGCTGCCGCGGACGATTGCCCCGTCGGCGGCACGGGGTCGGGTGTCGGGGCGGCGGCCGGGACTTGTGGGGTCGGTGTTTCGACCGGTGAAGGAACGGGTTCGGGATCGGCGGCGGCGATTGCGGCGATCGTCTCTCCCGGCTCGCGTTCGAACGGCACGGCGGCTCGCGCGGCCACCTTGTCGCCGTCGGGCTCCAGCGCGTCGACGCGGATGATGTAGTCTCCGACCGGCAGTTCGCGATCGGCCTCGATCAGGAATTGCCCATCGGGCGAGGCCTTGGCGTCACCGAGCAGGATTTCGTTCGCATAGCCCCGCACGATCCGGTCCGGATCGGCGACACCGGCGACGAAGATCTTGCCCCCGTCGATTTCGACCGCCTCGACCCTCACGGCAGGGCCGGAAGGCGGCGGCTCGGCCGGCATCTCGCCTGGCTCTTCGGGAGGCGACAGGGCGGCCTGCGTCTCGCCGGCCGGCTCCTGCTGCGGTTCGTCCGGTACGCTCGGCGCCTGTGACGGTGCGGACGCGGCCTCCTCCGCAGGCTTGGCATCGGTCGCCGGCGGTTCCGGCTGTGGCACGATTATCATCTGGGACGGCTTGCCGGGCTCCTCGACCAGCGCCAGCACCTGCCCCTCCGACGTCGTCGGAACCGACACGACCGCCGTCTCGACCGACATCGCGACGACGTTGTCGGGCGCGGTCGCGCGCAGCACGATCTGGTAGTCGCCGGGCTCCAGGGGATCGTCGAGGACCACCGCGAAATCGCCCTCGGGGCCGGCTGCCGCGCTTCCGAGCAGCTTGGACCCGACGAGAAGGTCGACCTGCGATCTCGGCACGGCCTTGCCGGCGATGACGATCGAACCGTTGCCCTCCACCCGCACCACGTCGAAACTCGGCGGAACCACCGGCTCCTTCTCGGCCTGTTCGACAGGCGCGGCGGCACCGGCGGGAGCGCCGGCTGCGGCAGGCGCATCGGGTGAGGCAGGCTCCCGGGCGGCCGTGCCGGGTTCCTGCACACCTGCGGCCGGCGCCGGGTCGGCGGACGGCGCCTGCGCGGGCGGCACCGCGGCCAGCTCGCCAGAACCGCTATCCGCCTGCGGCAGAGCGGCGATCGTCTCGGGCTGGCCGCCCGGCCTGTCGAAGGCGCCGGCAAAAAAAGCGACGACTGCGGCCGCGGCCACTCCGCCCAAGAGAAACAGCAATGATTTCTTCGTCGTTACCGCCATTTACCCTGCCCTTCGGACATCCTCGGGTGTAGCTTGTTTCGGCCCGACCGACAAGAAAAGACGAGGTCGGCACTTGACCCCAACGCGGCGAAAACAGCCAATCATCCACATGAACACGATTCGATCTATCTGCGTGTACTGCGGTTCATCGCCAGGCAAGGACGACATCTATGTCAAGGCAGGCCACGTCCTGGGCCGGGCGATCGCGCATGCAGGCCTCGAACTTATATATGGCGGAGGCGGCAAGGGCATCATGGGAGCCGTGGCCGACGGTGCGATGCGCGCCGGAGGCAGGGTCACCGGCATCATTCCGCGCTTCCTGATGAACAAGGAAGCGACCCAAGCCGCGCTGCAGCGCCTGGACGATCTCATCGTCACCGACAACATGCATCAGCGCAAGCACGCTATGTTCGAGAAATCCGACGCCTTTGTGGCGATGCCCGGTGGCATCGGCACGGTCGAGGAGATCATCGAGATCATGACCTGGGCCCAACTCGGGCATCATCGCAAGCCGGTCGTGTTCGGCAACGTCGCGGGCTTCTGGGATCCCATGGTGGCGCTGCTCGAACATATGCGGGGTGAAGGCTTTATCCATACCGGCCACCTGGTGACCCCGCTGGTGATCGACTCGGCCGAGGCGATCGTTCCCGCGATCATGGTCGCGGCGGCCGGCGACGGCGCGCCGACCGAAGGCGTCCAGTCGGTCATCGACAAGATGTAGCCGGCACCCCGCCTGCGGGGCGGCTCAGGAGCGGAATATGCCCTCGCCCTGCTCGTCGACGATCTGCTGGCCCTTGCGGATCGAGACGTCCACCGCATCCTCCATGGTGGCGAAGCGGTCGGCCCGCACGAACTTGTGCTCCTTCACCACGCCGCCGACCTCTTTCGAGATCATGCCGCAGGTCTGGAACTGCCCATCGGCCTTGTAGGGGGCCGCGACGATGGTGAAGCCCTTGTGCTCGATCTGCTTCGCGGGCTTGGCGTCCGTCGCCTCGGCAGCTTCACCGCCGCCGCCGAAAAGTCGCTTCAAGAATGACATGACGCTCCCATGTGTTTACGCCGCTAGACTAGAGCGCCTGACCGTCCGCGTCGAGACGGAAGCCCGCTATCCGAGGTGCATGACGACTTCGCGATTGTGCGGCCTGTCGCGATGCTCGAACAGATAGATGCCCTGCCACGTGCCGAGGACAGGCTTGCCGCCCGTTACCGGGATCGACAGCGATGTCGCAGTCAGCGCCGCCTTTATGTGGGCGGGCATATCGTCCGGGCCTTCGATGCGGTGGACGAGATAGCCCATCGCCGGATCGTCGGCCGGCGGCACCAGGCGGCGGAAGAACGCGTCGAGATCGCGCCTCACGTCCGGATCGGCATTCTCCTGGATCATCAGCGAGCAGGAGGTATGCCGCACGAAGAGCGTCAGCAGGCAGACATCGATGCCGGCCCGACGCACGAACCCCACCGCTTCATGGGTGAACTCGTACAGCCCCTGCCCGCGCGTCGAAATCGTCACTCGATGCTGCGCTGCCATCGCGATGCCGTAAGTTCAAGCCGGCCGAAGGCCCAGGGCGGAAAGGCCCACCGAAATCGAGGGAACCCTGACCGCCGTCAACGTCTCGTCGGCCCCGAACTCGGCGATGCTGCGGTAACCTTCGGGCCCAAGCTGTTTGTGCACGCGCGTGACCAGGGTGATCGCGTTGATCACCCACACTTCCGGAATGCCGTAGGCAGCGTAAGTCCCGATCTTTCGACCGAGGTCGTAGCGCAGGCTGGTGTCGGCGATCTCGATGGCGAGCAGGACATCGTAGCCGCGCATGTCGCCGGGCGCGATCGAGCGCGGAAACACGCAGAAATCCGGCTCTACGAAGCTGATCTGGTCCAGCCGGAGTGTAGTTTCCGGGGCAACTCTCAGGTCCTCTAGCCTGGCTCGCTGCAGGTATTCGTTGAGTTCGATCTTCACCAGTTCATGGCGTGCGCCCTTCGGCGACATGGGCACGACCTCCCCCCCGATCAGCTCGAACCGCTCGTCCCCGTCGATGATCCCCGAATCGACCATGGCCTCTATCTCGGCGACGGACCAGGCGCGCCGGGGCATGCCCTCGGCGGCCATGGTCGTGCCCGGCTCTAGCAGCCGATCGCGAGGCAGGTGCTCGTTCATGAAGCCAGATTACCACATATCGGGGTCCAATCCATGCACCGTCTGCGACCGCTATGTCACGCGTTCGCACTCGTAGGCAGGCTTGATCCGCTGGTTCACGTAGCCGCCGATGGACTCGGCGGCAAGCAGCGCTTGCACCCTTTGCCACGATACTCTGAAGTACCGGTAGAGATCGCCGTCGGGAAACATGACATAAAGCGTACTGTTGGCCATGTCGTAGCCGATCGCACGGACGCCTCGTGACCGGACGCGGTGAAGCTCGACCGAGGGTATCCGACGATCGTTCATGCCCTCTCAACCGTGGTGGAAGACTCCGGGTTCCCGTCGTCGGACCGACGCGTTGCCGCCAACAGAAAAGGGCGCCCCGAGAGGCGCCCTTTCAACTCAGCTGTCCAGGAAGCTCCGCAGCTTCCGCGACCGGCTCGGATGCTTTAGCTTGCGCAGTGCCTTCGCCTCGATCTGGCGGATACGCTCGCGCGTCACCGAGAACTGCTGGCCGACCTCTTCCAGCGTGTGATCGGTGTTCATGCCGATCCCGAAGCGCATGCGCAGCACGCGCTCCTCGCGCGGCGTGAGCGAGGCCAGCACGCGCGTGGTCGTCTCGCGCAGGTTGGCCTGGATTGCGGCGTCGATCGGCAGGATCGCCATCTTGTCCTCGATGAAGTCGCCGAGGTGGCTGTCCTCCTCGTCGCCGACCGGCGTTTCGAGCGAGATCGGCTCCTTGGCGATCTTCAGCACCTTGCGAACCTTCTCCAGCGGCATGGCCAGCTTTTCGGCCAGTTCCTCCGGAGTCGGCTCGCGGCCGATCTCGTGCAGCATCTGGCGCGAGGTGCGCACGATCTTGTTGATCGTCTCGATCATGTGCACCGGGATCCGGATCGTACGCGCCTGGTCGGCGATCGAGCGGGTGATCGCCTGCCTGATCCACCACGTCGCGTAGGTCGAGAACTTGTAGCCGCGACGGTACTCGAACTTGTCCACCGCCTTCATCAGGCCGATGTTGCCTTCCTGAATCAGATCAAGGAACTGCAGGCCGCGGTTCGTGTACTTCTTGGCGATGGAGATCACCAGGCGAAGGTTCGCCTCGACCATCTCCTTCTTGGCGATGGCCGCCTCGCGCTCGCCCTTCTGGACCTGGTTCACGATCTTCCTGAACTCGGCGATGGAGATCGCGGTGGCGGTGGCAAGCTCCTGGATCTCGGAGCGGATCGTCCCGATCGCATCCTTCTCGCTCTTGGCGAATTCCTTCCAGCCCTTGCCGGAAAGGCCGGAGATCGACTTGATCCAGTTCGGATCCAGCTCGGAGCCCTGGTAATGCTCCAGGAACTGGTCGCGGCGCACGCCGTAGCTCTCGGCCAGGCGCAGCAGCTTGCCCTCGTTCTGCACCAGACGCTTGTTGATGTCGTAGAGCTGCTCGACCAGGGACTCGATGCGGGCCTGGTTGAGAGACAGCGACTTCACCGCCTTGATGAGCTGGTCCTTGAGTTCCTTGTAGCGGCGCTCCTGGCTGGTCGACAGGTTCCCGGCAGCCGCCAGGCGCTGTTCGACCTGCTGGTCCTGCAGCTTGCGCAGCTTACGGTAGGTGTCGGCGATGACGTCGAGTGTCTCCATCACCTGCGGGCGGAGTTCCGCCTCCATGGCCGCAAGCGAAAGGTTCGCCTCGTCCTCGTCCTCGTCGTCCTCCTCGAGGCCGCGCGTGTCGCCGCCGACATTGGTGATGTCGTCGTCGTCGCGGGAAGCCGGACGGCCGCGTCCCTTCTCATCCTGCGCCGGCTTGGTCTCCTCGTCCGGCCGCGCGACGACGGGCGCCTGCTTGGCTTCCGGGCCGGCATAGGTCGCCTCGAGATCGATGATCTCGCGCAGCAGGATCTTCGCCTCGTTGAGGTCGTCGCGCCAGATGATGATGGCCTGGAAGGTCAGCGGGCTCTCGCAGAGCCCCGCGATCATCGTTTCGCGGCCCGCCTCGATGCGCTTGGCGATGGCAATTTCGCCCTCGCGCGACAGCAGTTCGACCGAGCCCATCTCGCGCAGATACATGCGCACGGGATCGTCCGTGCGGTCGGTCGGCTCCTTCTTCGTCGTCGTGGCCGCAACCGCCGTCCCGGTCTGCTCGGCGAGTTCGGTGGCGTCTTCCTCGGCGTCGGCCGGAGCCGCCTCGCCATCCTCGGCGCTCTCGTCGTCCTCGACGACGTTGATGCCCATGTCGGAAAGCATCGACATCGTGTCCTCGATCTGCTCGGAGGTCACCTCCTCCGACGGCAGCACCGAATTCAACTCGTCCATGGTCACGTAGCCGCGCTTCTTGGCGGCCTTGATCATCTTCTTGACGGCATCGTCGGAAAGGTCGAGAAGCGGTCCATCGGTCGCGCCCTCGCGCTCGGTCTCCGCCTCGTCCTTTTCCTTGGTCTTGGTCGCCATTCTTTCAGTTTCTCCAAACGGCCCAGACTGCCCACACCTGGACCGGACATACACCACGCATCCACGGAACCCGCGTCACCGAGTCAGTCCGAATGCTTACCCTTAATGCCGATTAACCTTGCCAAATGGGGCGGACACCCATCGTCGTCCACCCTGCCGGCTCCCAATCCGCATATCCTCAGGTCGCGGCCTTTCACAGGTTAACGTTCGATTCGACCTGATTCAGGCATTCTCGCCGAAGGTCAAGCGCCTGTCGCATGATTCGCGTTAAAAAAGCGAATCAAATGGTCAGAAGCCTCGTCCCGATTTCCCGGAGGAGACCCCGAATCCTTCGATCAGTGCTTCGGTTGCCTGGGCATCGCGGAACTGGGTCTGTATCTCCACCAGATGACGGTAGTTTTCGTCACTCGGTTCCGTCGCAAGCGCCATTTCAGCCGCCTTCAGCTCCTTATGTAGAGTGCCTGCGCTGCGGTGCAAGTGGAGCGCCTGGGCGAAGGTCTCGCGGGCGTCGTCGACCGCCGCATCTTCCATCACCGACCAAAGCCGTGCCTTGCGCATCAGCCCGACAGCCCTTTCCCATCCCTCGGAAAGCCCGGCAGAGTCGATATGCGCCAGCACCTCGCTCCTGTCGTTCGCCGCGTCGTGGGCCATTGCATCGAGGATCACCGCGTGGAGACGCCGCAGGTCCGGATGGGACAGTTCCAGGAATTCGGTGTGTTCGAAATTCTCGTCGATCAGCGACGGATGGTTCACCAGCGCCACGATGATGGCCGCCTCCCTCAGCGGCATCACGCCGCCGGCGCGCTTGACCAGCGCCGAGCGTGCGAGGCTTTCGGAGACGGCAAACCGGCTGGCGCCGGCTCCAGGTCTCGCGAACTGCCCGCCTTGCCCCCGCTGCCCCTGCGCCTGCGGACCGCGGCGCTCCCATTCGCCGGCTCGCAGCGGCTTCTGCTTCGCCCTGCCGAAGAATGTCTGCACCCGCTCGCGCATCTCCTGCGCATAGTGAAAGCGGACGCTCTCGTCCTTGATGCGGCCCGTGATCTCGCGCAGCGTCTTCTCGAGTTCGGCCTTGCGCTCCGGCGTGTCGAAGACGCCGCCCGACGTCTCGCGCATCCACAGCAGGTCGGCGAGCGGTCTTGCGTCGGCGAGCACCTGCCGGAAAGCGTCCGCGCCCTGGGTCCGCACCAGATCGTCCGGATCCTTGCCTTCGGGAAGAAGGGCAAAGCGCGCCGTTCGCCCGGGCCCGATGCCCGGCAGGGCCAGGTCGGCCGCGCGCCAGGCGGCCTTGAGGCCGGCTGCGTCGCCGTCGAAGCAGAGCACCGGCTCGCTCGACATGCGCCAGAGGAGTTCGAGCTGGTTTTCGGTCAGCGCCGTTCCTAGCGGCGCGACGGCATTCTCGAAACCGGCTTGCGCCAGGGCAATGACATCCATGTAGCCTTCGACGGCAATCACGGTCCCGCCGCGCGCCACGTCCTTCCGCGCTCGGGCGAAATTGTACAGCACGTTGCCCTTGTGGAAGAGCTCGGTCTCCGGCGAGTTCATGTATTTCGCCATGGCGTCCGGCGACAGGGCGCGACCGCCGAAGGCGATGATGCGGCCGCGCGAATCCGGAATCGGAAACATGATGCGGTCCCGGAAGTAGTCGTAGGAAACCGGGATGTCGTCGCCGTGGCGAACGAGGCCGCAAGCCTCGATCTGCGCCTTTTCGACGCCCTTGGAGGCCAGAAACTCCTTGAGCGCGCTGCGGCTCTCCGGCGCGTAGCCCAGACGGAACGACTGCTGCGTGGCGGGCGTCAGTCCGCGGTCGCGCAGATAGGCGCGCGCCCTCGCGCCGGCGGCGGACTGCAGTTGGTCCTGGAAGAATTTCGTCGCCAGTTCCATGACGTCGATCAGGCTGGTGCGCTCCTTCTCGCGCCGCTCCGCCCGCTCGTCGCGAGCCGGCATGGGCACGCCGGCGAGCCCAGCGATCCGCTCGACGGCCTCCGGAAACGTGACCCCTTCCAGTTCGGTCAGGAAACGGAAATGGTCTCCCGTCACGCCGCAGCCGAAGCAGTGATAGCGCCCCTTCTTGTCCTCGCAGTGGAAGGACGGGGTGTTCTCGCCATGGAACGGGCAGCAGGCCCAGTAATCGCCGCGCGAGGCGTTCGTCTTTTTCCTGTCCCACGTGACCCGCTGGCCGATGACCGAGGAAATCGGCACGCGGTCGCGTATCTCGTCGAGAAAGGCGTTGTCGAAGCGCATGAGGCGGAGGGTCTCTTTCGAGACGCATATAAGCATACGCGAGCGCATGGGCGACAGCCGTCATGGCTCGTGCCCGGTTTTCACAGCCTTGCTGCAGTCAGTATACAGGTGTATATACACGGCGGCGCATGACGTGCCGCTTCTGAATGTCCGGGGCATTGGGGGGTAACGTTGTGCAGCGGGTCGACACGATCGAGTTTGCCGAATTCGATTGGGACGAGACAAAGCGGCAGCGTGTCCTGGCAGAACGTGAGATCGACTTCCTGCAAGCTGCGGAAGCGCTTCTCAAACCACATTTGGAAACAGCCTTCGGATAAACAGGGAGAAGTTCGCATACTGGCGATTTGTCCATTGGATACGAAACTCGTCGCGGTTGTTTACACGATCCGGAATGAGACATGTCGTATCGTAACTGCCAGGGCGGCTCGGAAAAATGAGCGAAGACAATACAGTTCGGTATTCGGCTGAGGAGATTCGGAGGATGGTGGCGGCTGGCGAGGGGCGGACAAATGTTGCGCGCCTCGACAGTATCACCGACACCGAGATCGAGGCGCAGATGCGCGACGATCCTGACTGGAAGGATTTCATCGATATCGACTGGTCGAAGGCGGTCGCGGTCTACCCGCAGCCGAAGAATGCCGTCTCGATCCGGCTCGATGCCGACGTGCTCGATTTCTTCAAGTCTACCGGCAAGGGTTACCAGACCCGGATCAACGCGGTCCTGCGGCACTTCATGCAGGAGACGTTGAAGAACAAGAAGGCAGGCTGACCCCTCCAGGGCACGGCAGACCGACGGCCCTTTCGGGGCCGCCGGTCCAAGTCAAAAGTTGGGATCAGGAGAGACGGATCCCGGCGTCCGTCCGACGGCGTTCAGCCGTGCGGGACTTTGCCTCAATACTGCGAGGCGATGATGCCGGCGATGATGCCGGAGGCGACCGATACCAGCAGGAAGTCGTTGTCGACCTTGATCCACTGCTGGCCGTAAGCCGGACGGCGCAGACCATAGCGATGGTAGTCGCGGACCACGTATTTGCGCTGCCAGGCAGGAACCTGGTGGCCGCGCGCCCAGCGGTGCTTCTTCATGTAGCGCCGGTCGTCGTGGCGCGACTTGCCGTAGACGGGCTTCTTCCAGTGCGAATCCTGGCGCTCGTAGCGCGGCGCCTCCTGCCGCGGTCCGGCCTGCGCCTGCGCGACCGGGAGTGCAAGCATCGAGAGCGCGACGGCGGAGAGAACGAGACGTTTCATGGCAGTACTCCTTGGTTGTCGATGACCATGGAGTAGCGCCCGCCGCATGAACCGGAACTGAACACGTCATTACGTTTTTGTAATGATATCAGGTGCTGTGTTTGGCGCTTTAATATCGACGCGAGTTCGCGCTGTTCCCGCCGCGACTTGCCTGCCGAGTGTCATGCCCGCTGCGGTTCCGACACCGTCCGTCGCGCCGAGGCGACCATCCTCACTAGGCGAAAACCATTATCCGGCTAATATAAAGGCCGTTCGTCATGACCACCATTCGAGCCATTTCCCAGCCAGCGTCCGAAAGCCGCTTTCGGACACGGGAGTGTGCGTCTTGAGTGGCTCGCTCGTGCTTCTCCATCTCGCCGGCGCCATTGCGCTGCTGCTGTTCGCCACCCGTCAGGTCCGCACGGGCGTGGAACGCGCCTATGGCGACGTACTGCGCCGCCGGCTGCGCTCCATCCTCAGGAATCCGCTTCTGGCCATCGGCGCCGGCGGAGCCCTGGCGATCTGCCTGCAGAGCGCGACCGCGGTGGCGCTCATCGTCGGCTCGTTCGCGGGGTCGGGCATCGTCGGCGGCACGTCGGCACTGCTGGCGGTCCTCGGCGCGGACCTCGGCTCGTCCCTCGTCGTCAAGCTGCTCAGCTTCGATCTGGAGGTGCTGACGCCGCTCTGCCTCGTGGCGGGCACGGCCCTGTTCCTGTCGACCTCCCGGCGCGATCTCCTGCAACTCGGCCGCATTCTGATCGGCATCGGCCTTCTGATCCTGTCGCTGCGGCTGATCGGCGAGGCTTCGGAGCCGCTTCGCGACAGCCGCATCCTGCCGGTGGTCATCAACTACCTTTCCGACGACCCGGTGACTGCCTTCCTCATCGCGGGCGTGATGACATGGCTGTTCCACTCCAGCGTCGCGTCCATCCTCCTCGTGGCGGCGCTGGCCGGCCGCGGCCTCGTTCCGGCTGAACTCGGGGTGGTGCTGGTGCTCGGCGCCAACCTCGGCGGCGGCATCATCGCCGTGATCCTGTCGAGGGCGGCGGTGCCCAAGGCGCGCATCGTCCCGCTCGGCAATCTGGTCATGCGCGGCACGGCCGCCATCGTCGCGCTGGCCGCCGTCATGCTCGCGGATCCGCCGATCGGCCTGCTCGGCTCATCGGCCGCGATCCAGATCGTCAATGCGCATATCGTCTTCAACGCAATAGTCGTGCTCGCCGGCCTGCCCTTGGCAGGCCTGGTCTACAAGCTCGCCGAGCGCCTGACCGAGTTCAACGCGCCGCCCGTCCAGGAGGACTACGCCACCACGGAGATGTCAGCCCTTTCGGAAACAGCGCTGGACGCACCTGCGCAGGCGCTCGCCAACGCCACGCGGGAGGTGGTTCGCGTCTGCGAAACAATCGAGATCATGCTCGTCCGGATCATGGAACTCTATGAGGCGGCAGACGACGACAGGATCAAGGCGCTTGCCCAACTCGACGACCGCGTCGACCGCAGGCACGCCGCGATCAAGCTCTACCTCGCCAAGGTCACGAGCCGCACGCTGAGCGAGGACGAGGCGCTCCGCTGCCAGGAACTGATCGGCGCCTGCGTCAAGCTCGAGCAGGTCGGCGACATCATCGTGCGCAACATGCTCGCGCATGTCCGAAAGAAGCTCGAACGCGGTGTCGACTTCACGCCGGAAGGCTGGCGGGAACTGGCGAGCTTCCATGCCGCCGTGCTCGCCAATGCGCGGCTGGCCTTCAACGTGCTGGTCTCCCGCGACCCCGCAACGGCGCGCCTGCTCGTCGAGGAGAAGGATCGGCTGCGCGAGGTAGAGAAGGAGACCAGCCAGCGGCACTTCGCGCGGTTGCGGGAGGGAACCGTGAAGAGCATGGAGACCAGTTCCATCCATCTCGACACGATCCGCGACCTCAAGCAGATAAACTCGCTGCTCGCGTCGATGGCTTATCCCGTGCTCGAGGAGCAGGGCCTGCTTCGCGGGTCACGCCTCGCGGCGGGATAGCCGGCCGGCGGCTGATACATGTCGGACACCACTTGCAGGCGTTCCGGTCGTGGCCCAGCATTTCCCGGTTGCGACGCACCGGCTTTCGTGATTTTTCGCCGGCGCCGCAACGGCCAGCCGGAATCATGCCTCTACCCCTCCTCGCCCTCTTCTTCGCTGCTTTCGCCTTCGGCACGACGGAGTTCGTGATCGCAGGCGTGCTGCCCCAGGTCGCCGAAGGCCTCGGCGTATCGATACCGAGCGCCGGCTACCTCGTCTCGGGTTACGCACTCGGCGTGGCGGTGGGCGGACCGCTCCTCACGATCGCCACGGCGAGGCTGTCCCGGAAGACGCTGCTCGTCGGCCTCACAGTCGCCTTCTCGATCGGCCAGGCCGCTTGTGCGCTCGCTCCCGATTTCGCTTCGATGCTGATGCTTCGGGTTGCCGTCGCCGCCGCCCACGGCGTCTATTTCGGCGTGGCCATGGTGGTCGGCATCGGTCTGGTGCGGGAGGAGCAGCGCGGCATGGCCGTGGCGGTGATCCTCGCCGGGCTCACGGTGTCGGGCGTGATCGGCGTGCCCGTCGGCACGGCGATCGGCAACGTCTTCGGCTGGCGCTCGACCTTCTGGGCCATGTTCATGCTGGGCCTCGTCGCCACTGCCGCGATGGCGGCCCTGCCGCGCGCCACAGGCGGCTCGGTCGCGACGGCCGGGCTGATGAACGAGGTGCGCGTGCTCGGCCGCCAGCAGGTGTGGACCTGCCTCATCATCATGCTCATGCTGATGCTCTGCCAGTTCGTGCCATACACCTACATCACGCCGCTGCTGCAGGAGGTCACCGGCATCGACGCCGGTCTCGTGCCCTGGGTGCTGCTCCTCAATGGTCTCGGCGCGACGATCGGCGTCTTCATCGGCGGCAAGCTGTCCGGCCGCCACCTCATGCCGTCGCTGATCGCCATGCTCGCGCTGCAGGCCGTCGTGCTGGCGCTGATCTACCTGGTAGCGCCCTACCCGGTGCCCATGGTCGCGATGCTGACCGTGTGGAGCGGGCTCAACTTTGCCGTCGGCACGCCGGTCCAGACGCGGATCCTGTCCTGGACTGCCGACGCCCCGAACCTCGCCTCCTCGCTCATCCCCTCGGGTTTCAACGTCGGCATCGCCATTGCCGCCTCCGTCGGCGCAATAATGTTGAGCGCGGGCACGCCCTATCGCGCGCTGCCGCTGGTCGGCGTCGTCTCCATGAGCGTGGCGGCAATGGTGGCGGCATTTTCCTACGCGTGGGAAAGGCGCAGCGGCGCCCGGCCGCCGGTGGCTGTCCGCGCCTGACGATCAGCCCGAGGAGTATCCGCCGTCGACCGCCAGGACAGCGCCGCTCGTCCATGCGGCTTCGTCGCTCGCCAGATGGACTTCACTCGCCGTGAAGTTGCATCCCCTCTACCCTCAGATCATCGGCAGGCTCTTGCGCCTGCCGAGCGGGAACGCCGCGTCGATGCGGCTGATCTCGTCCGCTGTCAGCGCCAGGTCACCGGCTGCCGCATTGTCGGCCGCATGGGCCGCCCGCGATGCCTTGGGGATGGCGAACACTAGCGGCCGGGGGGTCAGGAAGGCCAGCGCCACCTGTCTCGGCGTTGCCTCGTGGGCGTCAGCGATCTCCTGGAGCAGCCGCCCGCCGGGCGAGGACACGCTCGCGAAGTCGCCGCTTCCGAACGGGCTGTAAGCCACCACCGCCACGCCGTTCTCCTCGCACCAGGGAATGACCGCGTGCTCGATCGCACGCTCGCGGAGGTGATAGAGCACCTGGTTGCAGGCGATCCTGCCCTCGCCCGCTATCGCGATTGCCTCATCGAGATCACCGACGTCGAAATTGCTGACGCCCCAGGACAGGATCTTGCCCGCCTGGCGGAGTTCCTCGAACGCGGCAAAGGTCTCCGCGAGCGGATGGCCGCCGCGCCAATGCAGCAGATAGCAGTCGAGCCGGTCGGTCTTCAGCCGCGCCAGCGAGCGCTCGCAGGCCTTGATCGTGCCGGCGCGTGACGCGTTGCTGGGCAGTACCTTGGAGACCAGGAAGACCTCGTCGCGCCGCCCCTCGATCGCGCGGGCGACCAGCGGCTCGGCCTCGCCATACATTTCCGCCGTGTCGATATGCGTCATGCCGAGTTCGAGGCCTCGCCGGAGCGCCGCGATCGCGCCGGCGTCGTCGCGCCCGTCCATCTGCCAGGTGCCCTGCCCTATCACCGAAACCGGTGTTCCGGTGCTGCCGAACGGACGCTGCTGCATGATGTCTTCCTCGCTTGTACGAGGGGAAACTAGCGCAGCCGGCACCCCGCGCCAAACCGCGCCGATGGTTCAGGCGAAGAAAATCAGCCCCACGATCAGGAAGGTCGGGATCAGCACCGCGCCGGACCACAGCATGTAGCCGAAGAAGCTCGGCACGTTGACGCCGCGCTGGCGGGCAATCGCATAGACCATGAAGTTGGGTGCGTTGCCGATATAGGTGTTGGCGCCCATGAACACGGCGCCGGCCGAGATCGCCGCCAGCGTGCTGGCGAGTTCCGTCATCAGCCGCGCCGGATCGCCGCCCGCCATCTCGAAGAAGACGAGGTAAGTCGGCGCATTGTCGAGCACGGAGGAGAGCAGGCCGGTCAGCCAGAAATAGGCGAGGTCGTCGGGCGCTCCGTCCGGGCGTGTCACCAGGGAGACCAGTGGCGCCAGGGCGCCGTCGGTTCCCGCGCGCAGGATGGCGATCACCGGGATGATGCATATGAAGATGCCCAGGAACAGCTTCGCCACCTCCACGATCGGGCCCCAGGCGAAGCCGTTGGCTGTGCGGAACTCCTTGCGCGACAGCGCGAGCGAGAGGAGCGCCAGAACCAGGATGACGATATCGCGCAGCAGGTTCTGCCACTCGACGGGAACGCCTGCCACCGTGAAGGCGACGCCGGGCCGCCAGGTGCCCGAAACCAGGATCGCTCCGATCACGCCGGCGAGCAGCGGCAAGTTGACCAGGCCGAGCAGCCGCACGGTCGAATCCGGCGTCGGGTCCTTGATCTTGGGTCTGCCGGCCTCGCGGACATGCAGCCAGCTGTCCAACGCGAAGAATACGGCGAGCACGATGCCGCCGGCCAGCAGCATCTCCCAGAAGAGGTGAGTGGTCGTCCAGAAGAAGTCGACGCCCCTCAGGAAGCCGATGAAGAGCGGCGGGTCGCCGAGCGGGGTCAGCGAGCCGCCGATGTTCGACACCAGGAAGATGAAGAAGACGATGACATGTGCGTTGAAAGGGCGGTTGTCGTTGGCGCGGATGATCGGCCGGATCATGATCATCGAGGCGCCCGTCGTGCCGATGATCGAGGCGAGGAACGAACCGATCACCAGCAGCGCGGTGTTGACCAGCGGCGTGCCGTGGATGTTCCCCGCCACGAGCAGGCCGCCCGAGATCGTGAACAGCGCAAACAGCAGGACGATGAAGGAAATGTATTCGAGGAGCAGCGTGTGCATCACGGCCTCGAGCGCCGCATGGAAGCCGAACATCGCGACCAGCGGCACGACCGCCAGCGTGGTCCAGACAGCGGTGATCTTGCCGTAGTGGTGTTCCCAGACATGCGGATAGAGCAGAGGTCCGGTCGCGATGCTGAGCAGGATGCCGGCGAAGGGCAGCCCCCACCACAGCGACATCGTCTCGCCCGCCAGGCCTTCGGCCGCCTGGGCCGGCATGGTCGCGGCGACGCATGCCGCGACGGCGAGCGCCACCGCCCGCGATAGTCGAATGCTCAATTCCAGACCCCCTTGCGACGACGAGGCTTTGCGGCGCGCGCTGGCTGGCGCGCGGCTGCCGCTGATACGCGCTCGTGCCTGCGCTGGTCAACGAACTCCGTCGCCTGCCTGCCATCCTCCGCACCAGCGGCGACCGGCCGGGATTCCGGCTCGCGCAGTATGTATGTTACTCGAACCTACCTCCTCAATTGCCCGCCTTCGTGCGTCATTGCGCGGCCGGACGCCCATGCATGGCCGGGGCCTGGATGCGTCGGCACCAAACGAACGAGGGAAAGATGCGTCTCCACAAAATGCATGCCGCCGCCGCGGCGATCGCGGTCCTTGCTGCAGCTGCAGCGATCGCCGATGACAACCCGCTTCCCAGGGCCAACGAGGACATCGTCCGGTATGGCGAGGTCGAGGGCTGGACCGTCTATGCCAACAACACGCGCCGGAACTGCTATATCGCGCGCGTGTTCGGCTCGGGCGCCGTCCAGATGGGCGTCACCAGCGATCCGCACATCGGCTATCTCGGCGTCTTCACCAAGGAAGACATCGGCATCCGCAACGGCCGGCAATCGGAGATCTTCGTCAGCATCGGCGGGACGCTCTATGGCGGCATCTCGACAGGCCTGAAAGGCGACGTGCAGGGCGGATACTCCGGCGGCTATATCCTGACCAACAGTCCTGAATTCAAGCGCGCAGTGGCGAAGCAGTATGAGATGGTCGTGTTCCCGGAAACCGTCGGCGCGTTCACGGTCGACCTGACGGGCACCTACAAGGCGATGGACATGGGCCGCGAGTGCTTCAGAAAGCAGCAGACCACGTAGTCCCGGAAGCGTCCCGGAAAACCTCTCGGGTCGATCCTCAAGGCTTCCGGGCTTCCGTCGCAGCCAGGCGGCGGACGCGGCCCGGCCGGCCGGGTGCGCAGTCCAGCATGGCGCGGTCCCATTCCCCGAGGTCGGCAGCGGCCTCGTAGGTCGAGACCAGGAACGCCATCAGCGCCGCTTCGGGATCGTCGGCGGACCGCACCGCCTCGTAGGGCAGGATGAACTCCGACATGCCGCTGTGCCAGAAGGCGGCCTCCGGCAGGACGGCGGCGCCTTCGAAACCTTCGGGCGCCGGATAGGCGTAGGCGTAGAAGGCCGGATAGCCGATGCCGGCCCCCGCCCAAAATCCCGCCGACGAGACTTCCCGGTCATAGGCTTCCTGCGCCACGTCGTCCGGCATCGCCGGCATGCCGCCCGGATGGAGCGGCGCCGGCCGCCCCGAAAAGCGGGTGACGGCGAGGTCGAAGCTGCCCCAGAACAGGTGGACCGGGCTCGACTTGCCGAGGAAGCCCGTGCGGAACGTGCTGAACACCCGGTCGATGGCCACCAGCGCCCTGTGGAAGCGCTCGACGGCCTCGCGGTCGTATGGCCGCTCGGCATGATCGTCGCGGAAGGGCACGGGGTCAGGCAGTTCGTTCGGACTGCCGTGGAAGGTCGGCGAGCCGCCGAGCTCTGAGACCAGCCGGACGAAGTCGGAATGAAACGCGGCGACCGTCGTCGGCCCGAGCGCGATCGAAACCGTGCGGCCGTCGCCGCTGCTCCCCACCACCCTGTGTTCGCGAAGGTCGAACAGTATCTCGATGCCCGACCCGTCGGGGATCGGGGAAGACGCCAGGCCTCTCGGCGTCACATAGAAGGTCGCGTGCCATGAATGGTTGATCCACGGCGTATGGGCGAGCCGGTACTTGCCCGCGATCTGCAGATAGAGATGCAGGGCCGAGCAGGTTTCGCTCCAGCTGGCGTAGTCCAGTTGCGGCCATCTGTCGTCCATGGCTTGCTCCATCTTCGTTCCCGCGCTTGCCACCGCGTCCGACACGCCGGACGCGATCCTCGATCTACTGCAGGCTTTCCTTGACCCAGCCGCTGGCCTTGCCGAAATCCATTTGGCCGGCATGTCGCGCCTTGAGCTCGGCCATCACCTTGCCCATGTCCCGCACGCCCGTGGCGCCGGTGTCGCTGATCGCCCTGCCGATCGCCGCCCTGGCCTCCGCCTCGTCCATTTGCTGCGGCAGGAATTCCGCGATGATGGCGATCTCGGCGTTCTCCTTCTCGGCCAGGTCGGGACGCTTGCCGTCCTCGAAGGCCTTCGCCGATTCCTGGCGCTGCTTCACCATCTTGGTCAGGATCTGCAACACCTCATCCTCGCCTGCTGGTCCCTTGCCGGCACCGCGATTGGCGATGTCGCGGTCCTGGATCGCTGCGTTGGCCATGCGCAGCGTCGAGGCGCGCTGCCTGTCACCCGATTTGAGCGCCGTCTTCAGCGCCTCTGCGATCTTCTCGCGCATTCGATGCTCCGTCTCCGATGGCCAAAGCCGATCCGTTCACACATAGAGAACATGAGCCGCCGGCGCCACCCGGGCCGCCGCTGCGACCCCGCCGCGACACGGTGCGGCGCACGATCCGGCGGCGGATCGTCCATTGACGGCCGCGCGGCCTTCCCCTATTCACCGGGCCTTGCACGACCTAAATGAGACCGGTGCGCGGAGGCTGATCGAAGCCGACCGCGTTTTTGCCATACCGTTGAGCACGACGCGGGCGACGCCCCGCCGCCTCTCGAGGAGAGAAGCCATGACCACGACCGCTACGGGCACAGCCCCCTGGTCCAGCGAAAAGCCGACCGCCCTGCTGGTGCTTGCCGATGGCACGGTGATCGAGGGACGCGGCCTCGGCGCGACCGGCAGCGCGGTGGCGGAAGTCTGCTTCAACACGGCCCTCACCGGCTACCAGGAGATCCTGACCGACCCCTCCTATACCGGCCAGATCGTCACCTTCACCTTCCCGCATATCGGCAACATCGGCGCCAATGATGAGGACCAGGAAGACCTGACCCCGGCCGCCCGCCACGGTGCCGTCGGCGCCATCTTCAAGGCAGACGTCACCAGCCCTTCCAGCTACCGCGCCCGCGAGGATCTGCACGACTGGCTGAAGCGGCGCGGCATCATCGCCATGTCCGGCATCGATACCCGCGCGCTGACCGCGCTCATCCGCGAGAAGGGCTCGCCCAACGCGATCATCGCCCACGCGCCGGACGGCGTCTTCGACATCGAGGCGCTCAAGGCCGAGGCGCGTGCCTGGCCGGGGCTCGTCGATCTGGACCTCGCAAGGGAGGTCACCTCGGGCCAGTCGTCGGTCTGGCGCGAAATGCCCTGGATCTGGAACGAGGGCTACTCCGAGCAGGACCAGCCCTCCATGCATGTCGTGGCCATCGACTACGGCGTGAAGCGCAACATCCTGCGCCTGCTCACCGGTCTCGGGGCCAAGGTCACGGTGGTGCCGGCGAAGACCTCCTCGGAGGAGATCCTCGCCATGCAGCCGGACGGCATCTTCCTCTCCAACGGTCCCGGCGATCCCGCGGCGACCGGCGAATATGCGGTACCCGTAATCCAGGAACTGCTCGACACCGACATCCCCGTCTTCGGCATCTGCCTCGGCCACCAGATGCTCGCGCTGGCGCTCGGCGGCAAGACCGAGAAGATGCACCAGGGCCATCACGGCGCGAATCACCCGGTCAAGGACCACACCACCGGCAAGGTCGAGATCGTGTCGATGAACCACGGCTTCGCGGTCGATGCCGAATCGCTGCCCGACGGGGTCGAGGAAACGCATGTGTCGCTCTTCGACGGGTCGAACTGCGGCATCGCTCTGACCGGCCGGCCTGTCTTCTCGGTGCAGCACCATCCCGAAGCCTCGCCCGGCCCGCAGGATTCGCACTACCTCTTCAAGCGCTTCGTCAACCTGATCCGCGAACGGCAGGGCGAACCGGCGCTGGCGGAGCGCTGAGGGCGCGGCTTCCTCACCGCCCCTTTGCGATCTGCTTTCCGGCATCTTGACCCAACCACGGCCACAATTCTAAACAAAGATTAACGCGCGGGGGGGCTTGCGTGGAGAGTCGTTGTGAAGAGTTCCCTCATTCCTGGCGCGATAGCCACGCCGGAGAATAATCCCGATTCGCCGGCCGGCAAGGCCGGCTCGCCCAAAAGGGCAAAGGCGCGCCGGATCGCCGCCCTGTCGGCTGCGACTGCGACGCTGCTGGCGGTCGGTTCGGCGAGCGCCCTTTTCGTCGACTACCTGGCTGACCGCGCCTTGGCGCGGACGTCCGAAGCCGCTGTGGTCAGGCCGGTCGTGGTCGACACGGTAGACATCACGACGGGGCACAAGATGGCTGCAGCTGCGCTGGAGGCGAGGGCCGCCCAGGCCGCCGCGGTAGCCGCTGCTTCGCCCGCCGCGCCTTCGACCCCTGCCGCCGCCATACCCGCGCCAGCGCCCGTCGTTGCTCCGCTCCCCGATGCCGAGGCGATCGCCAAGGTTGCCGTTGACGCCGGGCAGGCGCGCGACATTGCGGCGGACGAAGCCGAGACCGATGCCGCGGCCGAGCCGCCACCGGCGACGGAGGACCGGACCATCACCGGGGCCATCGGTCCCGCCGAAGCGCGTCCGCAGCCGACGCCGGCGCGCGAGCGCGCCGAGGCGCCCAAGGCCGAAAAGCCCGCGCAGGTTTCTTCCCTTCCGGGCGTCGACGTCGACGGGGTGCCGGATCCGTCCGACGACAGCGCCGTCCGCACGGTGACGAAGCCGGCAGAGCCGGCGGCCAAAAGCCTCGGCGGCGTGCCCGCCGGGCCGGCGCGCGTCACGGCCGCCGTAAAACTCCGTTCCGGCCCGAACAAGAATTCGGGCGTGCTCGGCGTGGTGCCGGCCGGGTCCTCGGTCGGCGTCGTCAGCTGCAACGGCTGGTGCCAGGTCGACTATGGCGGACGCAAGGGCTGGGTCTACAAGAACTTCCTCGCCGCCGCCCGTCCCCTGCCGCCGCCGGCGAAGCCGCAGCAGGAAGCCGCCGACGACACGTCGGGCCGCCGGGTCGGGAACTCGCCGCGCCAGCGCTGAGAGAGGCGCCCGTGCCGGGACTAGGGCCGCGGCTCAGATCGGATTGTTGAACGTGTCGCAGTCCGACAGCCGGCCGGACTGCAGGCCCGCCGCGAACCATTTCTGGCGCTGCGCCGACGTGCCGTGGTTGAAGCTTTCCGGCACCACATAGCCTTGCGTGCGCCTCTGCAGCGTGTCGTCGCCGATCTGCTGGGCGGCGTTCAGCGCCTCCTCGACGTCGCCCTGCTCGAGCAGGCCCTTCTGGTCCGTGAAGTGCGCCCAGACCCCCGCGAAGCAGTCCGCCTGCAGTTCGACACGCATCGACATCGCGTTGGCTTCCGTCTCGCTCATCTGCTGGCGCATCTCGTTGAACTTCGGCAGCACGCCGATCAGGTTCTGCACATGGTGGCCGACCTCGTGCGCGATGACATAGGCCTGGGCGAAATCGCCCGAGGCGCCGAACTGGCGGTCGAGCTGCTCGAAGAAGCTCGTGTCGAGATAGACCTTGCGGTCTCCCGGGCAATAGAACGGACCGGAGGCCGAGGAAGCAAAGCCGCAGGCCGAGCGCACCTGGTCGGCGAAGAGGACGAGCTGCGGCTCGGAATATTGCGCGCCTTCGGCCTGGAAGATGCCGTTCCAGGTGTCTTCCGTCTCGGCCAGCACCACGCGCACGAACTGCGTCATCTCGTCGGAGGCCGGCGCCTGGCCCTGTGTCACCTGGCCGCCCGGCGCCGGCGCGCCGCCCGGCTCGCCGGTCAGGATCTGCATCGGATCGATGCCGCAGGCTCTCAGCGCGAAGAACAGCACCACCAGGATGATGAGGCCCGAAATGCTCATGCCGCCGCCGCCGCGGCCCATCGGCACCCGGATCGGGCGTCCGCCGAAGCCGCCAGGCAGCCCGCGGCCGAAACCGCCGCCGCCTCCGCGCATGTCCTGAACGTTGTCGCTCTGGCGGCGGCCTCTCCAACGCATGGCTGTCCCTCGATCCTCATGCAGCCCCGGCGCGATGAAGCTAGCCGATCCGGCGCGGCAAGTCACAGGCTTTATGGGCGGGCGCCTGCCGTGGCCCGGGTCCTTCTTCCGCCAAACGCGGGATCGGTCCGCGCGGAGAACGGCGAAGCTCCTCATCTGGTTCCGGCGTCCGCCACAGCCGAACAATCGGGCCGGCGCCATGTCGGCATCCGGCAGCCCCGCACGTCCTTGCCGTGAACCTTCATCGACAGCCAACGGAGACCGCATCATGAGGAAAATCATCGCCGCCACCTTCGTCAGCCTGGACGGCGTCATGCAGGCGCCGGGCGGCCCCGAGGAGGACCCGACCGGCGGCTTCCGGTTCGGCGGCTGGGTCGCCCCGCTGTTCGACGAGGCGCTCGGGGAAGCCCTCGGCGCGATCTTCGAACGTCCCTTCGACCTGCTGCTCGGCCGCAAGACCTACGACATCTTCGCCGCCCATTGGCCCTACATCACCGAAGGGCCTGATGCGCCGATCGCGGTCGCATTCAACAAGGCCACCAAATATGTCGCCAGCCGCTCCGCACCCGATCTCGCCTGGGCGGGCAGCGAATGGCTCGGGCCGGACCCGGTCGCGTCCCTGAACGGGATCAAGGCCGGCGACGGCCCGGACCTCCTCGTTCAGGGATCGGGCGGCTTCCTGCAGACGCTGCTGCGGCATGGCCTCGTCGACGAGTTCACCCTGCTGACCTTCCCCATCCTGCTCGGCGGCGGCAAGCGACTGTTCCGCGACGGCATCGCTCCGTCGGCGCTGCAACTCGTCTCCTCGCGCGTGACGCCGATGGGAACGGTGGTGTCAACCTATCGCCCCGCCGGGCCGGTGCAGACGGGATCCTTCGCCCCCGACGAGCCGAGCGAAGCGGAACTGAAGCGGCGCGCGGCGCTGGCCTGACCGCCGTCAGGCGGCACGGCGCTGCCGGCGACTGCTGGTCGCCAGCACGCAGAGCGCCAGCAGCGTGAACACGGCGGCGGTGAGTCCGAGCTCTTTCGTCGGCGCCAGTTCGAGCGCCTGTCCGCCGACGAGGCTGCCGAGCGCGATGCCGAAATACATCGCCGACACGTTGAGCGGCATGGTCAGGCCGGCGAGCTCCGGTGCCGCGGCGACCAGACGGCTCGCCTGGGCGGGCGGGAACATCCAGCCGACGATCCCCCAGGGCAGCATCAGCGCGATCAGCAGCGGCCCCGCCATCCGGGCGGGGGCGAATTCGAGCACCAGCGTGAGCACCACGCAGATGACCATCGACCCGACCAGCGACAGCGCGACGACCCGCGTGGCGCCGAGCCGGTCCGACAGCTGGCCGCTGGAGAAGTTGCCGACGACCGCGCCGACCCCGAACACCAGCAGCATCGCCGGCACCATGACGACGGGCATGCCGGCGCCGTCGGTGGCGAGCGGGCCGAAATAGGCGATCACCGCGAAGCTGCCGGTCAGGTAGAGGAAGGTGACGACCAGCGCCGGCAGGACGCCCGGCCTTCCGATCACCATCACCCGCTCCTTCAGCGAGAGGCGCACGCCGGCGATGCCGTGCGGCAGGCGCAGCCACAAGACCGCGAGGCAGATCACCGCAAGTGCCGCGACGAACAGGTAGGTCGCCCGCCAGCCGGCGAAATTGCCGATCACGGCGCCCAGCGGCGCGCCGATCGCCACGGCAAGCGTGGTGCCGCCGAGCACCGCCGACACGGCGCGGGCGCGATGGTCCGGCGGAGACAGCGCGATCGCCGCCGCCTGCGCCGTCGAGGCGAAGAGCCCCGCCGCCATGCCCATGACGATTTGCGCGCCGGCGAGCCCGAGATAGGAGGCGCTGGCCGCCGCGGCCGCGTTGCCGGCGACGAAGCACACCAGCGCCACCGCGATGACGCGCCGGCGGTCGACCGCGCCGAACAGCGTCGACAGCACCGGCGTGCCGATCGCATAGGACAGCGAGAAGACCGTCATCAAGCGGCCCGCCTCGGCCACCGTGATGCCGACCGAGGCCGAGATCAGCGGCAGGAGCCCGGCGAAGACGAAGGCGACGGTGCTGGTGGCGAATGCGCCGACGGCGAGCCATATCAGGCGTCTGTCCACGCGCTGTCTCCTTGTTCAAAATTCATTGAACAATTGAACCTGCGCTTCCTCTATGTCAAGCTGCATGCGCGCTCCTCCTGACAGAGCCATCGGGGCGCGCTTCGAATGAGGAGCCACCGTGACTCTGCAGCATCCGCCGGCCGAACAGCTCGATCTCGCCACCATCCTCGGCGTGCTCGGCGACGCCACGCGGCTCGGCATCGTCGCCGGCCTGGCCGCCAACGACGGCGGCCCGCTGCCCTGCAGCGGATTCCAGGCGCTCGGCTCCAAGACCAATCTCAGCTATCACCTGGCCAAGCTGCGCGAGGCCGGCATCACGCGCACCGAGGCGGCGGGCACCAGCCGGCTGATCTCGCTGCGCCGCGACGACCTCGACCGCCGCTTTCCCGGCCTGCTCGATTCCATCCTCGCGGCAGCCCGGCGACCGCCCGCGGGCTGACGCCGCCGGGCCTCGGCGTCCGCGGCTCTTGCCATCATCCCGCCACCGATGTGTATTCTCTCGTCCCAGGGCTTGGGAGAACCTCATCATGACAGTGAAATACGCCATTCTTGCCGGCGCGCTCGTCGCGTGCTGCGGCATCCTGGTCACGGGCGCAAGCGCCCAGTCGAAACCGGGCAGCGAGGGCAGCGGCGAGACGCCGCGCTCGCTCGAAAGCGCCCCCGACCTCTCGCAGCGCAGGATCGTCGACCGGCGGCCCAGGCTCGAGGAAGGCGGCACGCGTTCCGTCAGGCCGCCGAGCGAGGCGGAACTCCGGCAGGGTTTTGCCACCGTCGCCCGTTCGCGGGACGGCGGCCAGCGCACCGTCGAGCCGGACGCCGCCGTGCAGGAGGGCATCGGCCGCCTGCTCGAAGGCGGCGATCAGGGCCGCGCCGCGCCCAGGACAGGGCCGGATCCGCTCTACGAGGAGGCCGAGCGCACGGTCGTCGGCGCAGACGACCGCGTCCCCATCGCCACCACCACCGACTACCCGTTCCGCACCATCGGCCAGCTCTGGTCGGTCGACGAGGACGGCGGCTGGAGCACCTGCTCCGCCACGCTGATCTCCAGCCGCGCCGTGCTGACCGCCGCGCACTGCGTCTACAGCCACGAGAAGGGCGGCTGGCTCAAGGACTACGAGTTCTACCCGGCGGCGAACGGCCAGGGCAACACGCCCTATGGCAAGTTCGGCTGGAGCGACGTCTACATCCTCAACGGCTACATCGAGAACTACCAGGGTTTCTACGGCTCCGTCGTGCCATGGGACCTCGCCGTCCTCGTGCTCGACCAGCCGGCCGGCACCTATCTCGGCTGGATGGGCTACACGATCTACGATCCCGCCTATGCCTTCACCGCCAACATCGTCGGCTATCCCGGCGACAAGCCGCTCGCCACCATGTGGCGCGCCTCCTGCGACGTCGATCCCGTCAAGGCCGACGAGACCACGATGAGCTACGATTGCGACACCTGGCCGGGCTCGAGCGGCAGCTCCGTCTACGACTACGACCCCCACACCAGGAACCGCACCATCAACGGCGTCAACGTCGCCAGCAGCCCCACCGAAAACATCGGCGTACGCCTCAACTGGGGCTATTTCGCCTGGGTGGCCCAGCACGCTGGGGAGTGAGGGGCAATCACTAATCTTTGTCGGGTGCCCCGTTACGCCTACTCCTTGGCGTACACGGGGACAACCCACTGATTAGATTTCCATGACCTGCAACAACGAGATGTCCATGACAGGGATTTTTGAGGTCGATAAAATTGCGCTAAAAAAACTCAACGACGAGCAGGCCCGCGAGCTCGTTGCTCGCCTCTGCAAAGCCGAATGCAGAACGCTTGGCCTCGCGGAATCTGCCGTCACATGGGGCGGGGATCAGCGTGCTCCGGACGGCGGAGTAGATGTTCGCGTCAAGTTGGCGGGTAGTCCCGCTGGTCTCGATTTCATTCCCAAACCGAGCTCTGCTTTTCAAGTTAAGGCTGAGACCTTTCCTCCGTCCAAGATTCCTAATGAAGTAGCTCCAGGTGGCGAGGAGCGAGCTATCTATGGCGAACTTGCGAAGGAAGATGGCGCCTACGTCATCGTTTCCACCCGTGATGATTGTTCGAACAGCGCACTAAAAGACAGAACAGAAAAAATCGATGAGACTCTAATTTCAATTGGATATGGGTCGGCGCTTACCACCGATTTTTATTGCGCAAGGCGGTTGGCTGATTGGGTCGAAAAATACCCACCGATAGTAACATGGATCAGAAACGTCCTCGGCGAACCCATACGAGGATGGCGACCGTATAGCGCGTGGGCATACAGAGAACACGATGTAAATGCAGAGTATCTTATCGATGAACGAGTGAGGGTCTTTGTTCCCGGTTCTGAGCAGGGCAAAGATGTGGCGCTTGCCATAGGGATGCTCCGGTCAGATCTTCAAAGACCCCGCTCAATTCGGATTGTTGGCCTTTCCGGCGTTGGCAAAACGCGATTGGTTCAAGCGATTTTCGATAACCGAGTCCTAACTGACCAGCCTGTGCCAAGCGCGGACAATGTTATCTATTGCGATCTTGCTGACGATCCCGACCCGCTACCTAGCGCAATGATAGAAACTCTCGCAGAGAAGGGCTCTGATGCGGTACTTGTTGTCGACAACTGCAGTCCAGCAGAGCATTCACGGCTTACTGAAAAAGCTCTTATTCCTGGTCGAAAGATAAAACTTATTACGATTGAATACGATATCCGGGATGACGTTCCGGAAAGCACTTCCGTATACCGGTTGGACGGCTCATCGAAAGGTATCATCGTCGAACTGCTGAAACGACATTACCCAGTTCTCTCCAACGCTGATGCTGAGCGAATTGCCGAGTACTCTGACGGTAACGCGCGTGTCGCGTTTGCGTTGGCAGGAACCGCGGAAAGTGCCGGTGACTTTGCCAGCCTCAGAAATAGCGATCTATTCGGCCGACTATTCCATCAAAAGAAGAAAGAGAACGACGGTCTCTTAAGAAGCGCCGAGGTTGCGAGTCTCCTCTATTCATTTGATGGCGAGGACAACGAAGCGGGCTCAGAGTTGGAGATTCTGGCCGGCATTGCAGAAACTTCGGTTCAGACCTTCCAAAGGCATATGGCCGAACTGAGCCGAAGGGGGCTACTGCAAAAGCGTAGAGCGTGGCGCGCGGTGCTGCCACATGCGATTGCAAACCAACTGGCAACCAACGCATTGGAGGGTATGGATACATCCGCGCTCGTAGAAGCGCTATTTGTATCGGCTACGGAGCGAGTTGCTCGATCTTTCTCTCGGCGGCTCGGCTATCTGCACAACTGCCCTAAGGCAGTCGACATTGCCAGAGATCTCTTATCAGAAAACGGACGTCTTGCAGATGTACGAGCACTTGGCGATTTTCAAAGTCAAATGTTTGCTAATCTTGCTCCGCTGGACGCAGAAGACGCGCTGGCTGGTATAGAGCGCGCGCAGACAGATGCGGCTTTTGTCTCCACAGAGAATTCGAATCGTACCAATTTTATTAGGATCGCACGCTCGATCGCCTACGACGCAGAACTTTTTGAAAAAGCGGCAGAAATTCTCGTTATATTCTCAATCGCAGAGTCTAGAGAGTATAATCGGGAACCTGCACGAGATGCGCTAATTTCACTGTTTCATATCATTTTGTCGGGCACGCAAGCCCCTCTCGAAAAACGATTGCACGTCGCTAGAGCCCTGCTGAACAGCCCTGAAAAAAAGAGGCAGGAATTGGGCTTCGAAACTCTAATTGCTGGATTGAAGGCTTCTCACTTCAGCTCCCATTACAGTTTCGAGTTTGGCTCTCGGCATCGTGATTATGGATGGTCCCCGTCGACGGACAGTGATGTTGCGACTTGGTTTACCGGATGGCTCGATCTAGCGCGTGAACTACTTCGGGCAGGTGACGAACTCTCTCGGCGCACGAGAGTGATCATTGGCAACGCGTTTAGAGATTTGTGGCAAATAACCCAACTGCAGGATCAATTGATCGACTTAGCGGGTCAACTCGCTGGAACAGAAAGCTGGCCGGAGGGCTGGTTAGCCACTAAGCGTATTTTCCGTTGGGATACAGAAGGGCAGAGCAAGGACTCGCTCGCTAAGCTTCGCAAGCTCGAGGAGGCATTGCGTCCCAAGGACCTATTGTCAGAGATCCGTGCGCATGTGCTGGCTCGGGACGCATTCGCGGAAGATTTGGAGGACGATGGCGATGATACAGCTTCATCCCCATACCAAAGGGCCCGGGACCATGCCGAAAGGCTTGGAGAGGCTGCTGCGCACGACGAGGCAATCCTGGACGCTGCTATTGCGGAATTGTTGACACAAAATTCCAGCGACAAAGCTTATTCGTTTGGTCGCGGTTTAGGAAAGACAATCGATAATCCAAGGATGTTTATCTCAAAGATTCGGGCCAAGGTGGAGAGTTCAGAACTAGGCAAGATATCTTTAATCCCGATACGTGGATTTATATCCGGGTGGAGCGAAGTAGACCCTAGCGGTGTAGGAAAATTCCTCGACGAGGCCTTGGAAGACAAGGTCTGGTCGAGTTGGTTTGTTGAGTTGCAAGTTCAGGGAGTGATTGACGATCGAGCGTTTGAACGACTTTTGAGCGCTGTTCGCGAAGGGAAAAGCCCTATCTGGCAGTTTCGATATCTCGCAGGTGGGCGAGCCACTGATCCGTTATCTGTGCGGCAAATTGGTGAACTGGTCAACGCGATCAATGACCAAGGACAGGACGGTTGCTTTGTAGCGTTCGATCTCCTTTCCATGGTCATTTTTGGTGCGAAGGAGAAGGATGAAAATTATCGGAACGAACTGCGCCAAGTGGGTCTGGAATTCCTGCGACTAGTCGACTGGAATCTTGTTAAGCCGGACCATGGTAGCTGGGATCATGACATTAACGTAGCTCTCAAATTTGTTCTTTCTGCCTCAAATTCCAAAAATGAAATCAATGAAGTGTTGCAGAACATAATTTACAGCGTGAGGCGTGATGGACGTTATATCAGTCCAAATACTTCAAAGATATTAGCAGTATTCTTTGAATACTTTCCGATGATGACGCTCAACGCGGTCTATCAGCCCGACGAGGACGGGAGTTATTCGTCTGCATACACGATGGTATCGGACGATTTATTCGAGCATCGACAATCTGCATTGGAGAAGGTTCCTGCCGAAATTCTGGTCGAATGGTGCGATATGTCTCCGGTTGATAGGTATCCATACGCGGCTGCGACCTGTCGATTGTTCCAGGAAGATAGGGCGGACGCCGACAAACTTTCTATTTCGCCGACCGCAATCACGCTGCTGCATCATGCGCCCGACAAAGTGCCTGTCGTCAAAGAGTTCATCTCACGTTTTTACCCTAGCTCCTGGAGTGGTTCTCGCGCCAGCATTGTGGAGAAGCGGTTACCTCTGCTTCCGTCATTTAACCCGACAAACGATCAGGAGATTGCACGAGTCCTCGCCAATTTGGAGCGCGAGCTTCGCGAGTGGATATTGGCGGAGCGCAAGCGTGAGGCAAAAGAGGAGCGAGACGACTCGGGCAGCTTCGAATAAGGCCTCGCTTCTGCCCCCGCATTTCCGGGGTTCCCTTCCCCCGCCCCCTCCCCTATAAGGCGCGCCTAGCCTTACAGATTCCACCTCTTGCGCACCGGCCGGGTCCTCCCCCGCGTCCGGCGCTTCGCGCAAGGCCGAACCGCGACGCGTCAGCGCGCAAAACAAGAAGTACGGATCTCCATGCCAAGACGCACCGACATCAAGTCGATCCTGATCATCGGGGCCGGCCCCATCGTCATCGGCCAAGCCTGCGAGTTCGACTATTCCGGCACACAGGCCTGCAAGGCGCTGAAGGAGGAGGGTTTCCGCGTCATCCTGGTCAACTCCAACCCGGCCACCATCATGACCGACCCGGAGCTCGCCGACGCCACCTATATCGAGCCGATCACGCCGGAGGTTGTGGCAAAGATCATCGCGCGCGAGCGGCCGGACGCGCTCTTGCCCACCATGGGCGGCCAGACGGCGCTCAACACCGCGCTGTCGCTGCGCCGCATGGGCGTGCTGGAGCGCTACAATGTCGAGATGATCGGCGCCGACGCGCACGCCATCGACAAGGCGGAGGACCGCTCGCTGTTTCGCGAGGCGATGGCCGCGATCGGGCTGGAGACGCCGCGCTCCATGCTCGCCAACGCATCCGACGCCAAGGACGCCGACCGCCAGAAGCACGAGGCGCGCCGCGCCGAGCTGAAGGCGGCCAATGCATCCGACGCCGAGCTCGACGCGCTGGAGACCGAGTGGAACCTCGGCGAGGGCGACCGCAAGCAGCGCTACATCGCCCACGCCATGGGCATCGCCGCCCAGGCGCTCGACCATGTCGGCCTGCCGGCCATCATCCGCCCCTCCTTCACCATGGGCGGCACCGGCGGCGGCATCGCCTACAACCGGCAGGAATTCTTCGACATCGTCTCGTCCGGCCTCGACGCCTCGCCGACCACCGAGGTGCTCATCGAGGAGAGCGTGCTCGGCTGGAAGGAATACGAGATGGAGGTGGTGCGCGACCGGGCGGACAACTGCATCATCATCTGCTCCATCGAGAACCTCGACCCGATGGGCGTTCACACCGGCGATTCCATCACGGTGGCGCCCGCGCTGACGCTGACCGACAAGGAATACCAGATCATGCGCAACGCCTCGATCGCGGTGCTGCGCGAGATCGGGGTCGAGACCGGCGGCTCCAACGTGCAGTTCGCCGTCAACCCGGCCGACGGCCGCCTCGTCGTCATCGAGATGAACCCGCGCGTCTCTCGCTCCTCGGCGCTCGCCTCCAAGGCGACCGGCTTCCCGATCGCCAAGGTCGCGGCGAAGCTGGCCGTCGGCTACACGCTGGACGAGTTGGAGAACGACATCACCGGCGGCGCCACGCCGGCCTCCTTCGAACCGTCCATCGACTATGTCGTGACGAAGATCCCGCGCTTCGCCTTCGAGAAATTCCCCGGCGCCGAGCCGACGCTCACCACCGCCATGAAGTCGGTCGGCGAGGTCATGGCGATCGGCCGCACCTTCCAGGAATCGCTGCAGAAGGCGCTGCGCGGTCTGGAAACCGGCCTCACCGGCCTCGACGAGATCGAGATCCCCGGCGCCGACGGCCCGGAGGGCCGGAACGCCATCCGCGCCGCCCTCGGCACGCCGACCCCCGACCGGCTGCGCATGGTCGCGCAGGCGATCCGCATGGGCACCTCGCTCGAGGACGTGCACGCCATGTGCAAGATCGACCCGTGGTTCCTCGAGCAGATCGCCGGCATCATCGCCATGGAGGCGCGCGTGCGCGAGCACGGCCTGCCGGCGGACGCCGACAACCTGCGCATGCTGAAGGCGATGGGCTTTTCCGACGCGCGCCTCGGCTCGCTGGCCGGCAAGGACGCCGAGTTCGTCGCGGCCCACCGCGCCCGGCTCGACGTCCACCCGGTCTACAAGCGCATCGACACCTGCGCCGCCGAATTCGCCTCGCCCACCGCCTACATGTATTCCTCCTACGAAACCCCCTTCGCCGGCGAGACGCGCTCCGAGGCGCAGGTGTCGGACCGCAAGAAGGTCGTCATCCTCGGCGGCGGGCCGAACCGCATCGGCCAGGGCATCGAGTTCGACTACTGCTGCTGCCACGCCGCCTTCGCCCTGCGCGACGCCGGCTACGAGGCCATCATGGTCAACTGCAACCCGGAAACCGTGTCGACCGACTACGACACCTCCGACCGGCTCTATTTCGAGCCGCTGACCGCCGAGGACGTGCTGGAGATCCTGCGCGCCGAACAGGAATCCGGCGAGCTTCTCGGCGTCATCGTTCAGTTCGGCGGCCAGACACCGCTGAAGCTCGCCGACGCGCTGGAGAAGGCCGGCATCCCGATCCTCGGCACCTCGCCCGACGCGATCGACCTCGCCGAGGACCGCGACCGCTTCCAGAAGCTGCTGCACAAGCTCGGCCTGACCCAGCCCAAGAACGGCATCGCCTGGTCGGTCGAGCAGGCGCGCACCGTCGCCTCCGAGCTCGGCTTCCCGCTGGTGGTACGCCCGTCCTACGTGCTCGGCGGCCGCGCCATGCAGATCATCCACGACGAAAGCATGCTGCAGACCTATCTGCTCGACACCGTGCCCGGCCTGGTGCCGGAGGACATCAAGCAGAAATATCCCAACGACAAGACCGGCCAGATCAACACGCTGCTGGGAAAAAACCCGCTGCTGTTCGACACCTATCTGTCGGGCGCCATCGAGGTCGACGTCGACTGCCTATGCGACGGCAAGGACACCTTCGTCTCCGGCATCATGGAGCATATCGAGGAGGCCGGCATCCATTCGGGCGATTCGGCCTGCTCGCTGCCGGTCCACTCGCTGAGCGACGAGCTCGTCGGGGAGCTGGAGCGCCAGACCGCCGCCATGGCCCGCGCGCTCAACGTCGGCGGGCTGATGAACGTGCAGTACGCCATCAAGGACGGCGTCATCTACGTGCTTGAGGTCAACCCCCGCGCCAGCCGCACCGTGCCCTTCGTCGCCAAGACGATCGGCAGCCCGATCGCCAAGATCGCGGCGCGCATCATGGCCGGCGAGCGCCTCGACGACGCCTTCGCCCATTACGGTCCGAAGCCCGACCCCAAGAACCCCGGCCATGTCGCGGTCAAGGAAGCCGTCTTCCCCTTCGCGCGCTTCCCCGGCGTCGACATCCTGCTCGGGCCGGAGATGAAATCCACCGGCGAGGTCATGGGCCTCGACAAGGATTTTGCGCTTGCCTTCGCCAAGAGCCAGCTCGGCGCCAATGTCGACCTGCCCCGTTCGGGCACGCTGTTCGTGTCGGTGCGCGACGAGGACAAGGCGGGCATCCTGCCGGCCGTCAAGCGCCTCGCCTCCCTCGGTTTCCGCGTGCTCGCCACCGGCGGCACGCAGCGCTTCCTCGCCGAGAACGGCGTCGAGGCGCACAAGATCAACAAGGTGCTGGAAGGCCGCCCGCACATCGAGGACGCCATCCGCAACCGCCAGGTGCAGATCGTCTTCAACACGACGGACGGCCAGAAGGCGGTCTCGGATTCCAAGTCGCTGCGCCGCGCCACGCTGATGCAGAAAGTGCCCTACTACACCACGCTTTCCGGCATGGCGGCGGTGGCCGAAGCCATCGCCGCGCTCAAGTCCGGAAGCCTCGAAGTGCGCCCGCTGCAGGACTATTTCTGAGGCCGGGAGGCAGGCCCGGCCCGCCGGCCGGTCAGCCCTGCAGTTCCTTCACCCGCTGCTGGTGCATCTCCAGCACCGGCAGCGTCTGCTTGGCGAACTCCATCAGCGCCGGGTCATCGCCGCCACTGGCGTAGCCGCGGAACAGCGCCACCGCCTCGTCATGCGCCCTGGCCTGCGCGGCCACGTATTCGGCGTCGAACTGTTCGCCGCTGGCGGCCTGCAGCTTTTCGAGCGCCTGCTGCTCCTTGGGCTGCAATGCCGGCTCCGGCGCGGCCATGTTGGCCTGCTGCAGCGCGGCCTTGAAGTCCTCGCCCGCCTTGGTGTGGTCGGCCACCATCTGCTGCGCGAACTGCTTCACCGTGTCGGACTGCGCCTTTTCCAGCGCGAGCTGGCTGGATTCGATCTCGAACATGTTGGACGACGACGCCATGGTGACGAAGGTCGCCGTGTCGACCTCCTGCATCGGCTGGCTGGCCGTCTTGGGAACCTCCTGCACGGTATTGGGCTGGGTCGTATCGGACGACTGCGCGAGCGCTGCGGGCGACGCGGCCAGCAGGGCCGCCGCCGCGAGGGAAAGGATCGACTTCATCAAGGATGCTCCGTTTTGCGTGGACACCCCGAACAGCCGAAGGGCGCGGATGTTCACGCGAAAATTGCGCAACCCCCACCTCCCCCTTGAGGGGAGGTCGGCGCGCACAGCGCGCCGGGTGGGGTCCCCGGAGGGAATGCGCGCCGCCCTATCTCCCCCCTTGCGGGGGAGAAAGCGATTTCGACATCTTAGGCTGGAGCGCAGCGGAAGCCTAAGTGTCAGAAATCGCAAGAGAGGGGAACGACCACGCACCGCCCTCCGTGAGAAAGGTCGGCGCGCGCAGCGCGCCGGGTGGGGTGCCCCGGAGGCAGTGCGCCGTCCTCACCTCCCCCTTGAGGGGAGGTCGGCGCGCATAGCGCGCCGGGTGGGGTGCTCCGAGCCCGCGCGCGGCCCTACTTCTCCACCGCGCCGCCGCTCTCGGCCCAGTCCTTGAAGCCGCCGAGATTGTAGACCTCGCCATAGCCGAAATCCTTGAGCAGCTTGCCCGACAGCGCCGCGCGGCCGCCCGAGGCGCAGTAGAGGATCACCGGCCGGTCCTTGGAAAAGGCCTTGTCGTGATAGGGCGAGTCCGGATCGGCGCGAAAATCCAGCATGCCGCGCGAGACGTTGACCGCGCCCTTCACCTTGCCGCTCGCCGCGACCTCCGGCGCGTCGCGCACGTCGACCACCAGCGCGTTCTTCTCCTCCATCAGCCGCTTCGCCTCGTCCGGCGAAATCCTCGGCACCACCGCATTCGCCGCCGCCATCATCTCCTTGACGTTCATGCCTGCCTCCTGGGGTTGAGCGCAGGCAGGATAGGAGGGCGGTGGGGTGGGAGGCAACTAGCCGACGTCACAGGCATCAATTGAGCGCCTAGTCTCCGGTTCGATGAAGGGAAGTATTCTTAACGATTTTATAATCTGATATCATCACCACTCCACTTGGAATGTGATCATGAATTCGCCTAGTCGTGAACTGCACTTCGAATATGTAAACTGGCGAGGTGAGCGTTCAACGCGACGAATCTTGCCCATTGAAATCTGGTTTGGGATCACTGATTGGCATCCCAACGCCCAGTGGTTCTTGAAGGGCCAAGATCTGGATAAGCATGAAGTGCGCGACTTTGCTCTCCGAGATATAAATTTCAATAATTAGAGAAAATTTACAAAAGCGCTGTTAAACCCGCGCCTATCTTGGCTATTACTTCTGCCGATTTGACAGCACCCTCAATACCGGAAATTCCATCTCTTATTTTGTTTATTATTTCCACAACATTTGTTATTTTATCTTTGGTTGGCGCCGCGATCGCTTTGGCGATCTCGGCCTCAGCTACTTCACTTTCCTCACTGGCCGGCAGTTGTCCAACTACCTCCGCAGCTTCTTTGAGAAGTTTGATAGCCTGCTGCCGATTATCTTCGTTCAATTCTATCGAAACATTACCGTCGTTGGACGCATTACCTCCAAAAGACGTGACCCCGCTCTGAAAGTTGCCGATATTGTATGTGTTCGTCACATTTCCCTCCCTAAATAATGGACCAAGTTCCTGCTCGGAAGAATATTTTCGAAACCGAAGGTATAAAGGGCTGCCTGCAGCCATTGCCTCCATACGTTCCCTTTCCCGCCGGTGTCGATCATCCTCGTAAAGCTCTATCGCTAGTTTCGCGTAAGATTCAGTTCTATGCGATTGACGCACAAAATGATCGACTATTTGCTTTTGTACGTCTGCGTTTTTCTCCGACCCCCACCAATGTAAAGTTATAGGCTCCAAGCCATCGTAAAATGAGTCTCTGATACCCCTCGCAAGGCCTGAACGCGCTTCATCACTGGTGTCATCCTTGCCTCTTAGAACCATCTCATGGCGCAAGGTGCTATACTCCAACTCTGATCCATATAACCGATATGCATAAGAGCGGACGTTTGGTGGATAATCATCAAAATTTTTGAGATTGATTCCTATGTCACTAGCGCGAAGATTCTTATTTTCAGCAGCCGCCCACACAGAATACTGGGATACTATTGGCTCATGATGAGCACCGAGAGCCTTCACTATCTGTTTATTTGTATATCGCGGATCAAATATATGCTCAGGGGCTTTGTCAATGCCAACCAATACCAAGGACATCTTAAGTATGTCTGCTGGCGCGCTATCGATATTGATTTTTACACCCCTCAGGTCGAGTTCTTTAGCAGAAACTGACTGAAGTGCGGCTAGCTGCACCAACTCTGGCGCGAGGCTTGTTTTACCTCGGAGAAAGGCTAAGGCATTTCCGGTATCTAACTTAAAAATGCAAGAAATTGCTGATGCAACTACCTGTGGTTCATTTTCAAAGTCGGCCAAAGCTCGCTTGATAGGTTCAAGGCAGGTCGGCTTACGTCCGATTAGCGCCAGGACATTTAGTGACCACCTACGCACCTTCTCGTCGGAACCGCCGGAATTAAGTGTCCCGAGGATCGCAGTCTCAAGGCCTGGCGTTTCGCCAAGAGGTACAACGCGTCCGCGACGTACGTCTTGATCTAGATGCTGAAGAGCGATTTTCGCTCGGGTGTTGTCCCCCGAACTGACTTCGCCCGTTAAGTAAGATATTTCGACCCGTTGAAATTGCCGACCCACCATGAAGCGAGTATCTAGCGTATTTCAGAGCTTCATTACAGCTAGAATCTGCTGAGACCATGGGTCGAAATCTTCAATGTTGTTTATACGTGAAGAAAGATCGACCCAATGCAGTTGGTTTAGCGACAAGCGCCGAACCGTCGGTTCGAACCAGGCGGGGGCACTGACCTCTACGATGGCCAAAAGGTCTTTGGAGTGGCCTGTGTCTGACAAAATCATATGGCGCAAAACATGCCGAAACTCGCCGACCTCGGGCTGGCATAAATCAGGCGGGATATCGAGATCGACGCCAACAGCAGCCATCGCGCTGTCAGCAATCCCGAAATCTTCCGGGCAAAAAAGCGTTCTTGCGTCCTCGTTAACCAATGTCGAAAAGTATATTGAGCGTCGAGAAGCAAAATTATCTCTGCTATCCCTATATCTTCCTACTCTATAAGCTAGTACGAATCCGTCCTTTATTACGGTTGCTAACGCCCATATCAGTGACTTGTCTGGTGTGATCCTCTTCGGATCAACGTAGTCAAAATTACAATTATGGTATATGTTACGAGGGTTCAGCGGGCGGTGGGTGGGAAAACTATCCATGCACCGAGCGTCTATTGATAGCGCACTCGGACTGATTAGATCGCGTGTCCTCCGACGAGCAACCATTGGCACACGATAATCTGCTGGGATGCTTGTATCGGTAATATAACGACGGAGAAAAAATTGACCCGGCCGGGTTCGAAAGAAGGCGCTGTGGTCCCGGCGATGTAGGATGTCCTCACTGAGCCGAGCTTGTAGGGTCTTATGCTGGGTCCGGCCATATAGTTCAACCGGCATCATCCCGCGCGCATAGGCGATCCGAAGGATAGCACGCGCACTCAGCGGCCTTTTGGCCACTGCAAGGACTTGTTCCGCGATTGATAAATACCGACTCACTTTGTTGTCTCTATGGCCTTCCTCGATTTCGATCCTATGGCATCGTAGCAGTCTCTCACGGGGCTTTTCAACGTCTCCGGATCCCATTCGGGTCAGCACGGATTTAGATTCCCCCACGAGCAGCAGCATTTGACATAGTCCTCGAAAGCAGTCGCGACAGACAGCCTCCAGTAATGCTCCTTGCAGTTGGCCTGTGGGAACGCGTGACCACAACCTCCATGCAGGCATGGCTGGCGCCAGGTGACGCTCGCTGGGTTGCGCGGGTGGCCCCGGTCGCGCTGTCGCGCCTGGGGGCTCATGGTTTCCTAGAAACCTAGGCCGGAATACATCGGGCGAGCAAAAAGGCGGCACATCGCTATATTTGCGGCCCATCTTTTGTTCTCGCCTATCGGCCAGCGAGAACAAATTTCACCCCCTCCGCCAACTTTCTTCCACCAAAATCAACCCCTTCCACGATTCCCCACCTCCCCGCCCCCACTTTATCCACACCCCCTCCGCCCCCCACTACAATCCTCCCGCCCTGAAAGGAGGGACGGCGATGGACTGGAATCTGGCAATCGAGCGAAACCGCGAGGCGCTGACGCGCGTCCTGGCCATGCTCGTCGGCATGGCCGCCGCCTCTCCCCTCGCGGGAGAGGATGTCCGGCGAGGCGAAGCCGCGGCCGAACCCGGTGAGGGGTCCACCACCCTGCCGCGCCGTCTCCACCGCGCGATCCTGCGCCTGCTGCGCCCCGCCGAGGCGGCCGCGCGGCGGTTGATCATCGTCATGGCGCGCGGGGTGACGGTCGCGCCGCCGCGTCCGCGCAAGGCGAAGGCGGCGCCGTCCTCGCTGTGCAGGCCCGGCGGCACCGGCATCCTGCTGCCGCCGGGCGTTGCGGTCCTCGCCTCCTCCTTGCCGGGAGGGGCCGGGGGTCGCGGCGTCCGCACGGTCGCCCTGCCGCTGTTCGACCCGCCCAGGCGGCCCTTTCGCCCGCGGCGGCCGCCGCGGGCCGGCGTTCCGCGCATCTCGCTGCCCGGTGTCGCGGCGCCGTCGCCCGTCGCGCTTCGCCGTCCGCCGGCACCCGACGACGCCATAGACGCGACGCGCCTCGCCCTGCGTCTCCGGGCGCTGGGCGCGGCGCTCGACGACCTGCCGCGACAGGCCAGGCGCTTCGCCCGCTGGCGGGCGGCGAGCGCGCGAGCCAGGGAACGGAAGGCCGCGGGCGCCGAGACCGGAAAACAAGGCCGCCGCCGCGCCTGGCCGCTGCGTCCCGGCCGGCCGCCCGGCCAGCGACCCGCCGGAAGGCGCGACCACGCGGTCTACGACATCCTGAACGATCTCCACGGCCTCGCCTTCGACGTCCTGGAGCACGACACGTCGTGAGACGCGAAACCGCCTCTCACGAACGCGAGACGCGTGCCGGGGCTGCCTGGATCCAGGCAGGACCGCGATGGCTGACGCCTGTATGGAGGGCGCGGTTCCTCGCCCCCACGACCGTGGGGGAGAGGTGGCTCGGCCCGAAGGGTCGAGACGGAGAGGGGGACCGCCGATGCCCTTCAGGCCGGGACGCCGGATGCCGCCGCAGCCCCCTCTCCGTCGCGCCTGCGGCGCGCCACCTCTCCCTCGCTTTCGCGGGGGCGAGGAAAAGCTAGCCCTCGCCCAGCCGGATCAGCGCCAGGCGGAAGGAGGCGACCCTGAGCAGCGTGGCGCGCCAGTCGGCGATGGCGCCGATGTTGTCGACGAACCAGCGCAGCGAGGAATGCACCTGGGTGAAGGCGGCGGCCGCCATCATCAGACCGCCGAAGGTCAGGTCGCCGGCGAAATAGACCGGCGAGGCGATGACGATCGGCGCCACCACGGTCACCCAGCCATAGCCGGCGGTGAACCATTGCAGGCGGATCGCCGCGCCCATGATGCGGCGCATGGTCAGGATCACGGCCTTGAGGTGGAGCAGCAGCCGCGCCTTCTCCTCGGCCTCCGATCTTTCCGCCGCGATCCCCTCGATCCCGTCGGAGGCGCGCACCAGCGCGGCGCGCATGTCGGCCTCGCGGGCGTAGTGGTCGGCGTTGAGGCGGATCAGCGGCCGGCCGAGCAGCCAGGAGATGCCGGAGGCCGCACCCGCATAGGCGAGCCCCGCCCACACCATGTAGCCGGGGATGGCGAAGCTGTAGCCGGCATAGTGGAAGACGAAACCTTCCGAGATCGCCCACAGCACGCCAATGAAGCTCGCGAGCAGCACCGAGGCCTGCGCGAAGCCGATGCCGAGGTCGGCCGACAGGTCGGCGAGGTGCCAGGCGTCCTCGTGCAGGCGCTGGTCGGGGTTGACGCCGATCTCGCCCGACTGCTTGAGCTTGAGCGCCCGGCCGGGGCGCAGCCATTCGTCGAGCAGGTCGCGCACCAGCCCCTCGCGCAGCTTGATGTGCAGGTAGCGGTTCAGCCAGCCCTGCGCGATGTTGAGCAGCAGCAGGCCGCCGGCGATCCAGCCGAAGATCACCAGCTGGTGGAGAAAGCTGTCGACGTCCTTGCGCTCGATCGCGTCGTAGAACGGCTTGTTCCAGCGGTTGAGCAGCACCTGGCCGACGGCGGTCGCCACGATGAGCGCCAGGATGCCGGCCGCCACCCAGAACAGCAGGCCTCGCAGCGGCGAGCCCAGGAAGGCGCGCCACATCATCGTCAGCTGCTCGGTGAAACTCGCCTCGCCCGAGGGCACGCAGCCCGGATCGGGCCTGCGCGCGGCCGGCCGTTTGCGCTTGACGCGGCGAGCCGCTGCCGCGGGAGGTCCGCCCGCCGCTCCGCCTGCCGTCTGGTCGACCATGGCCACACATCCCGCGCTTGCCGCCTTCCTTCAATGGCAAGAGCGAGGGCAGGATGGCAATGGCCCAAGCGGGCTACGTCGCCGGATTTTGCGGCCGGGGCGGCGCCCCGGCCAGCCTTCGTCAGTGCGCCTTGCGGTCGCCGCGGTCGCCCTGGCCCTTCTTGGCCTCGGTCTTGGCCGAGCGGCGCACGTCCTGGGCGAGCGACTTGCTCACGTCGTCGCTCTCGGAGAAGCGGCCCTGGTCGTCGCGGCGCACATAGCGCTTGTCGCCCTCGTGCGGTTCGATCAGCTCGCGTTTGCCTGTCATCGTGGTCTCCATGGTCGTGGAGTTGCGACAACGGTTTCGGATTCGTCGGGTTCCGCCTGATTCTGCCCGATTGCGTTCGATAATAAAGCGTACGCCTTGATAAAGACACGAAGGCACACTACATCTACTTCATCGGTCTTGCATGTCGAACTTTGTTGAGCCCCAGGGCCCGTCGACGATCTTCTCCTTCAAAATCGATGCAACCGGACGTGCTGCATTGTGCTGCGCGACCATGATCGCTTGTGATCGAAAGGAAATCGTCATGAATACAGGCACCGTAAAGTTCTTCAATTCCACCAAGGGCTTTGGTTTCATCCAGCCCGACAACGGTGGCACGGACGTCTTCGTCCACATTTCCGCCGTCGAGCGTGCCGGCATGCGCACCATCGTCGAGGGCCAGAAGCTCTCCTTCGAGGTCGTGCCGGACAAGCGCAGCGGCAAGAGCGCCGCGGAGAATCTCCAGGCGGCTTGATTTGCATCGACGACACCGCGACCACGGATGTACTGGCGCGGGATCGGATGCTGATGGGAGGTCGGGCAGGAGCCCGGCCTTTTTCTTTTTCCAGGAGGTCTGCAGTGATCAAATCCAACGAAGCGCGCAGCGTGTTCGCGCCCAGCCCTTCCAGGCAGGAATCCAAGGCCAGCACCACCAATTCCATCGCACGCGGCATCATGGAGACGGAGACCAGGCATCGCGAGGCGAAGACCGCGCGCCTGCGCGCGATGCGGCTCAAGGCCGAGGCCGACGCGCCGCCGCCCGCGCCCAAGGCCACGAGGGCCCGCAAGTCCAAGGCTCGCTGACGCTGGGGTCCGCCGGTCCCGCATGAGCCTGAGGCCTGGCCTGGAACGTTCCTCCCCGCCCCGGCATTGTGGCCGCAAAGGAGCACGCGATGGCCAGGTTCAGGAAGGGCGCGAAGGTCGAGTGGACCTGGGGCGCCCATAAGGCGGAAGGCAAGATCGCCGAAAGCTTCGTCGAAGACGTGAGCCGCACCATCAAGGGAGAGACGGTCAAGCGCAAGGCCAGCCGTGAGGAGCCTGCCTATCTCATCGAGCAGGAGGACGGCGACCGCGTGCTGAAGAGCCACTCGGAGCTGAGGAAGCCGTCATGAGCGACGACATCGATCTGCGCTGTCCCGACGCCGTCTCCAAGAATGCCGAGAAGGGCCTCGACCTGCGCCGCAGGTTCAAGCGCGGCGGCACGGATGTCGGCGTGGCGCGAGCGCGCGACCTCAAGAACCGCGTCCGGCTGTCACCCGACACGATCGGGCGCATGGCTTCCTATTTCGCCCGCCACGAGGTCGACAAACGCGCCGCGGGCTTCGGCAGCGACGACGACCCATCTGCCGGCTACATCGCCTGGCTGCTCTGGGGCGGCGACGAGGGCCGGGCGTGGGCCGACAAGATGAAGGAGAAGCTTGCCGAGGCGCAGGACGGATGAGCGCGCGCGCGGACCTGTGCGGTCAGACGCTGCTCTGGCGGCGGCGCTTGCGGTCCTTGCCGAGGCCGGTCTCTTCAAGCATGCCGCGGCGCTTGGCATCGTAATAGTAGCCGCGGGCGTAGAACCGCACCGCCCGGTCGTGGTTGCCGTCGGCCACGAGATAGGCGCCGCGCAGGTATTTGACGGCATATTTCAGGTTGGTCTCGGCGTCGAGCAGGCCCTGCGCCGATCCGTCATAGCCCATGCCCCGCGCCGTATCGTGGCGAATCTGCATCAGGCCCCAGTAGACGCGGTTGCGGGCCGCCGGGTTGAAATTGCTCTCGCGCTTGACGACCCGTCGCACCAGCGATTCGGGCACTTCGTAATAGGCCGCGTATTTGGCGATCAGCCGGTCGACCTCGCCGCGCGGCGTGCCGGGCGCTTCCCAGACGATCTTGCCGGCGGGTTCCTCCGGCGTGCGCGGCTCCGGCGCTTCTGGAAACACGTCGCGCGCCGGGTTGTTGTCGGAGGCCTCGGGCAATGCGGCGAGCCTGTAGCCTGCGTCGGTCTCTTTTGCGGCAATTGCGGTGCTGCCAGCATCGTCGGGCATTGCGGCTGCAAGCCGCCCGCCGCTACCGGGCGTCGGCCCCGCAAAGGAGCTCGGGACCACCGCCACTTCCTCGGGCAGCACGACATCGCCGTCGCCCGCCGCGGACATCTCGGACGCGAGCGAGAAAACCTCGGGCCCCGGTGCGGTCGCCACCGACGGTCCGAGCGTGGTGGTCGAGCACCCCGCAAGCAATCCGGCGCCAAGCACCAGTCCGATCGGAAAGCCGTTCTTCGCTATCGGCAAAAGGAACGCTCTGTTTCGTTTCGTGGCCCGCCCGGATTCGTGATTACACCAGCCGCCTCCGCCGGGCAATCCTGCGCGGCGACATGTTTCGGGTGGCGGCCGGCTCCGAAAAGGCCCATGATGTTCGCGTTTCGTACGGGACACCGCTCCTATGGATCACACGCGCCCGCAGCAATCCTGCTTCGTTTTCGACACCGAACTCGGCTTCGTCGGGATAGCTTGGAGCCGAAAGGGGCTGGCGCGGCTCTGCCTCTTCCAGCGCGACCGGTCCGCAGTCGAAGGGCGTCTCGCCAGGTCCAATGCCGCGGCCGTCGACGGGTCGGACCTGCCGCCTTGGGTCGCGGCGCTGGTGAATGACATCCGGCGCTATGCGGAAGGGGTGCCGACAGACTTTTCTCGGGTGCCGCTCGACCTGGAAGGCATCGACGGGTTCCGCCTCGCGATCTACGAGGCTACTCGAACGCTCGGCTACGGGCAGACCACCACCTATGGCGAACTGGCGAGACTTGCCGGCCACGATGGCGCAGCGCGCGAGACCGGTCGGGCGCTCGGCGCCAATCCGGTGCCGCTGATCGTCCCGTGCCACCGAGTCACGGCGGCGGGCGGCAGGATCGGCGGGTTCTCCGCGCCGGGCGGTTCGGTCGCCAAGCAGCGGATGCTGGCGCTCGAAGGCGCAGCGGTCGCCACGCAGCCGCAGCAATCCTTCGCCTTCTGACGGATCAGTGCCAGCGGCCGCGGCGGAACACGAAGTCGTCGTCGGGATCCCAGTACTTGCATTCGTAGACCGGGCACCGCCGGTCCGCTGCCGGCACGTAGGACGTCTCGGCGCGCGTGCCGGACTCGCAGAAGCCGCCATGCGCGACGAACCGCCCATAGCGCTGGACGCCGCTGTTCCCACGCCAGCGTAGGATGACCGCGCCTTCGGACCGCACCGTTGCCCTCACCCGCTCGCAACTCATCGAGGTCGAATTGTAGCGCGAGATCGCGTGTGCCTCGGACACGATGAGCAGGGCGCTCATCGCCAGCAGGATCGTCTTCATCGGAAACCTCCGTCGCCCTTACCGTCGCTCCAGCAACGGCGGCGATCAACCATCGGTTTCATTCCGCCGAAAAAATTGGGCGTGCGAGACAGCGCGCCCAGAGGCGTGACCCCGCGAAGAAAAACACCTATGGTCCGCCCGTCATACAGGGAGGATCGCATGGCACTCGATCGCGTAGGCTTCGTCGGCGTCGGACTGATGGGGCACGGCATGGCCAAGAACATTGTGGAGAAGGGCCATCCGCTGACCGTGATGGCGCATCGCAGCCGTGAGCCCATCGAGGACCTCAAGAGCCGCGGCGCGTCGGAAGTGCAGACCCTCCACGAACTCGCCGCAGCCAGCGACATCGTCGTCCTGTGCGTCACCGGCAGTCCCCAGGTCGAGGCGATCCTGACCGGACCCGGCGGCATCGCCTCCGCGGGCAAGGAGCTGATCGTCTGCGACTGCTCGACCTCCGATCCCTCGTCCACGGTCAAGCTGGCAGCGGCGCTCTTGCCGCTCGGGATCAGGCTGATGGACGCGCCCTTGTCGCGCACGCCCAAGGACGCCGAGGCCGGCACGCTCGACGTGATGGCCGGCGGCGACGACGATACATTCGAGCGTGTGCGTCCGGTGCTGGAGAAATTCGCCGGGCGCGTGCTGCGCACCGGTCCGGTCGGCAGCGGCCACACGATGAAGCTTCTCAACAATTTCGTGTCGCTCGGCTATGCGGCGCTGTATTCCGAAGCGCTCACCCTCGGCGCGAAAGCCGGCCTCACGCCGCAGGTTTTCGACAGCGTGATCCGCGGCGGGCGGATGGATTGCGGCTTCTACCAGACCTTCTTCACCTGGGTTCTGGAGCGAGACCCCAATGCGCATCGCTTCACCATAGCCAACGCCTTCAAGGATCTGACCTATCTCTCGGCCTTTGCCAATGCGTCCGGCACCGCCAACCCGCTCGGGGCGGCGGTTCGCAATTCCTTCGCGCTGGCCGCAGGCACCGGGCGGGCGGGCGATTTCGTGCCCATGCTGTCCGACGTGATCGCCGGCCTCAACGGCTTGAAACTCGCCGAAGAATGATACCGCATTCGGAGTCTTGTCTTTTCCATTGGTTCTGCCTATATGCGGTGTGTTGAAATTTGGGCCGATCGATCCAGCGGCCACGCTTACCGCGTTTGCTGACGTCTATCTCCAAAATCTCGATACGAAACGGCGCAAGCCTATGCTTCGCCAAGCACCAACGTCGCAAACACGAGGAACTTACATGGCAACTGGAACCGTTAAGTGGTTCAACGCCACAAAAGGCTTTGGCTTCATCCAGCCGGACGCCGGCGGACCGGACGTTTTCGTCCACATTTCCGCTGTCGAGCGCGCAGGCATGCAGAGCCTAACGGAAGGCCAGAAGATCAATTTCGAGATCGAGCAGGACCGCCGCACCGGCAAGTCCGCGGCTGGATCTCTCTCCAGGGCAGGTTGACCTTGAACGCGCGTTCCCGTTCTGCGGAGCGTGCGGCAAGTCACGGATGTACTGACGGCCGCGCCAGTGGCGCGCGAGGTCGCTGAAAGCCGGAACACTGAACAGCAGATTGCTGCAGTCCCGGATTGGATGCTTCGGTCAGACACCCTGGTAACGGAAGGCGGGGTTTTGCCCCGCCTTTTTCTTTGGGCGTTGTACGACGCCACCGACGGTCACTACCGTCCTGCAGCCTGTCGATCCGGCGGCGTCTCGTTCCCGGCCTGCGCTCCACATCTGCCTGCCATGTCCTATGGCAGCCACTCCATCGGGACGTGGCCGGGGTCCGCTTCAACGCGCGCTAGCCATGAGCGGATCCTCGGATATTCCGCAAGGTCGAAACCACCCTCCCCGGCCACGTGCGTATAGGCATAGAGCGCCAGATCGGCCACGGTCAGCGACGGGCCTGCGAAGAAGGGCGACAGTTCCAGCCGCTTCTCCATCACGCGCAACGCCTTGTGGCCGCGCTCCAGCGTAAGCGCCATCCGCTCCGGCGTCGCATCCCGCTTTCTGTCGGGGAACGTCGCGAGCGCGCGGCGCACCGCGATATACGGCTCGTGGCTGTATTGCTCGAAGAACAGCCACTGATAGGCCAAGGCGCGCTCGTAGGCGTCGTCCGGCACGAAGCGCGTCCCCTCGCCGAGATGCAGGAGCATGGCGTTCGATTCGGCCAGGAACCTGCCGTCCTCGAACTCCAGCAGCGGCGCCATGGCATTGGGGTTCTTCGCGGCGAAGGCCGCGGAACGCGTGCCGCTGTCGTTGGACGCGACCTCGACATGCCGGAAGGTCCTGCCCAGCTTCGCCATGAGCAGCCTCGGCTTGTAGCAATTGCCGCTGTTCGTCATCCCGTAGATGGTGATCATCACGCTCCTCGCATTCGCTTGTTCAGATGCGAGATTGGCCCATCAACGGCGATCTGATCCAACGAGTTTTGGTGACCCGAACGATCAGCAAAGGTGATGGTCAGCCGTAGAGCGGCACGATCTTGGCGGTACCGCCGAGCTTGCCCTTTAGGGAAAGCGTCTCGACCAGTGCCGTTCCCACATGTGCATGCGGTGCGAGATGGGAACCCTGGAAAAGCTCCGCGCCACCGCGCACCGCCACTCCGAGCTGCTGCTCGCTGTCGATGCCGCCGACGAGAACCTTCGCCCGCCGTTCATGCAGCCGCGCGACCACCGCTTCGAACAACCTGATCGTGACCGCGTCGCGGCACACCTGCCTGAACCAGCCGCCGTCGATGCGCACGATCTCGGGACGCAACGCATCGATCTGCTCGTCCGTCCAGCGCCCCGCGCCGAAGTCGCCTATGGCCACGCGCATGCCCAAGCGCCTGATCTCCTCGCCAAGACGCGAGAGGGGAAAGGTCTGCGAGATCGGGACATCGTTGACGCAACAGTGGACCAGCCCCGCCTCCAGTCCTGCCTGGGCGATTTCCTCGCCGATGAGAGCCAGCCTTTCGGCCTGCCGCTCGGCCCGCATGCCGGCAGGCGCAACCGGCAAGAGGAGGCCGAGGCCGAGACCGGTCTCCAGGTTGCGATGGTTCCGCACCGGCAGGGCAATCCCCATCTGCTGGATGAAATCGCGATCGCCGTCCGACGCCGCGCCAAGAAAGAGCTCCTCGGGCACGATGTCGCCGGCAAGGTGGGGCGTCACCGCACCCTCCACCGCGGCCGCCTCGAGATTGGCCCCCCGCTTCTGGAAGATCGGCTGATAGCGGCAGCGCAACCTGAAGATCCCGTATCCGCCGCTCTCTATGCCGAGCTCATCGGCCGCGATCGCGTCGTCCAGCCTGGTGCTGTCGTGTGACCGGTTCATCGTGGCCGGACCCTCTTGCCGAACGTCTTGGACGGGCGCGTGTCTGTCGCCCGGGGCCGGTCCGGGGGAGCCGTCGGCGGGTCGTTGCCGGGAGCGCCCGCTCGCACGAAATTGGCAGGCGCCAGTTCGGGTCTCGCCAGGGCGAAGCCCTGCAGCATCGAGACGCCGGACTTTTCCGCCAGCTCGATCTGCCAGCTGTTTTCGATGCCTTCGAAAACGGTGCGGATCCCCTGCTCGGCGAACATGGAAACCATCGTGGCGAGCAGCGCGAAGCCGGGACCGGAGCCGATCAGCCGGTTTATCCAGTCGGCGTCGAATTTGACGACGTCGGGATGCAGCGCACGGATTCGCGCCATGTCGGAATCATCGGCGCCGTAATCGTCCACCGCGACACGGAATCCGCTGGCGCGGATCTGTGCCACCAGGGAGAACAGCACATCCTGCGAGAGCGCTTTCTTCTCGGTGATCTCGCAGACGACGCGATGCGGATCGATGCCCGTTTCGGCCAGCGTCAGGCGCATTCGGCGGATGGATCGTTCGGCGACCGGCAGGTCGGAGAACACGGAGGGGTCGAGATTGATGAAGATCTCGGCTTCCGCCGGAAGGTGCGCCGCGTTCATCAGGTGCACCGTGAGCGAAAGGTTTTCGACGAACAGCCGGTCGGCCGCCGGCAGGTCGGCAAAGAAGGCAAGAGGCGCGATCGGATCCCCGCCCCGGTCGGGCCTGAGCAAGGCTTCGAAGCCCACGACGGCGAGTTTCCCGTCAGCAAAAGCAAAGATCGGCTGGAACGCGCTTTTCAAAACGAACGGCCCCCACTGCGCCGTCGATACGCCGCCGTCATCCACGACGATGTGGGTTTCAATTTCACCCGGCACTTAAGACCTTGCTCCGCGCGTTGCGCCGGCAGTTCTGCCATGCAAGGTTTTACCGGTCGTTAACATATCGCCCGCGCCTTTAACGGCAGGCGCGAAACTCCGAACCCCGCGCTTGCGGATTCGCGGCGAATGCGACAAAGAAGGCCCGCGTCTTCTGGCCGCTTTCCCTTCAAAGGAGCCTGTCCGTCATGGCCTTTCTTGCCGATGCCCTTTCACGCGTTAAGCCCTCCGCGACGATCGCGGTCACGCAGAAAGCGCGCGAGCTGAAAAACGCGGGCCGCGACGTGATCGGCCTGGGCGCCGGCGAGCCTGACTTCGACACGCCCGACAACATCAAGAACGCGGCGATCGACGCCATTCGCCGCGGCGAGACGAAGTATCCGCCGGTCTCGGGCATCGCGCCGCTGCGCGAGGCGATCGCAAAGAAGTTCAAGCGCGAGAACAACCTCGACTACAAGCCGGAGCAGACGATCGTCGGCACCGGCGGCAAGCAGATTCTTTTCAACGCCTTCATGGCGACGCTGAACCCGGGCGACGAGGTCATCATCCCGACGCCCTACTGGGTGAGCTATCCGGAGATGGTGGCGATCTGCGGCGGCACGTCGGTGTTCGCCGAGACGACGATCGACAACGGCTTCAAGCTCACGGCCGAGGCTCTGGAGAAGGCGATCTCGCCGAGATCGAAGTGGCTGGTGATGAACTCGCCGTCCAACCCGTCGGGCGCGGCCTATACCGAGGCCGAACTGCGCGCACTGGCCGAGGTGCTCCTGAAGCATCCGCATGTCTGGGTGCTGACCGACGACATGTACGAGCACCTCACCTATGGCGACTTCGTGTTCAGGACGATCGCCGAGGTGGAGCCGAACCTCTACGAGCGGACGCTGACCATGAACGGCGTCTCGAAAGCTTACGCCATGACCGGCTGGCGCATCGGCTACGCCGCCGGCGCGCTGCCGCTGATCAAGGCGATGGACATGATCCAGGGCCAGCAGACGTCGGGCGCCTGCACTATTTCTCAGTGGGCATCCGTCGAGGCGCTGAACGGGCCGCAGGACTTCATCGCGAAGAACAAGGCGATCTTCCAGGCGCGCCGCGACCTCGTCGTGTCGATGCTCAACCAAGCACGCGGCATCACCTGCCCCTCGCCTGAAGGCGCGTTCTACGTCTATCCGTCCTGCGCCGGCCTCATCGGCAGGAAGACGGCTGCCGGCACGGTCATCGACAATGACGCGACCTTCTGCACCGAACTGCTGGAAGCCGAGGGCGTGGCGGTGGTGTTCGGTTCGGCCTTCGGCCTCGGCCCCAACTTTCGCATCTCCTACGCGACGTCGGAGAAACTGCTGGAAGAAGCCTGCACCCGCATCCAGCGGTTCACGGCATCGCTGAGCTGAGCCGAGAGGGCAGCCGAACGGCTGCCCTTTTTGCCGACACGCTGGGCGCGCTTGTTGCCATCGGTTGCGCGGGCGCCAGTGGCGGGTTCAATTCTCGAGGATGGTTGTGCCCCGGTTCCCGACCGCTTTCTTCCGGACCGATCTTGCGGCTGCCCCTCGGACGCATTGCTCATAGGAAGAACTACAGTTGCGTCCGCAATCTGTCCTCTGGGCTGACGTGTATTTCGCGCCATCACAAGACTGCTGACACAACACGTTCGCTGCCTCACAGAGAGCATCTTCGTCAGGGAGGGGACCCCCGTCGTCATTGTCACGCGCAGGAGCCGATGCAGGGGTCAGCAACCCGGCTACCACCACAGATCCGATCAAGAGAACAATTCTTGCAGTCGCACCAGCCTTCATTGAAGCCTCCTCAACCGATCAGTTTCCCGAACGCGATTTCACAACTGATTTGCCAGGTTTCACCGCTGTGGTCGTGGTCCGGCTCGCGCCTTTCAGGCAGGCATCCAAAGTACTGTTGCATTTGCGTTCGCAGGCGGCGAACTCCGTGCCGGTTAGAACTGCCTTGTCACACGCATCAAGGCATACCTCAGTTGCGGCATAGCAGAGTGTGATCACATCCGGGGCACCGGGATCATTGTCGCGCGCGATGGCCATATCCGGAATGCTGGCTGCAATTACGGAGGCAGCCAGCGCAGTGTATCCGATACGCATTGTCACCTCTTGATTTTGTGCCTATGGCATCTTCCCACTTGAGCATGATCGCAGCAGCAACGAAATATTGTCAACTTGCGCCGCGCTGGAGTTGAACGTTGAGCCGTTCTGGCTTTCAGAACAATTCAGCTCATGGATGGATCTGGCCGATACTGGAGAAAATCCGCACGTATCGACACTTGCAGTTCTACGCGTTCAACCACGAAGGCTACGTAGCCCGTTGGACTACGTAAAAGAGTCTGAGTTTGCAGATCTGTTTAGGGATCCCGCCGACGCTGAGATGATCTTGATCTGACTGTCGTGACGCCTCAGCCATATGGTTAGGGTCTTACGACGCAATCCCATCTAGTTTGGGCTGACACGTCTTTCATAGTCATTTCCGGCGCCGACAAGCGGGGAAAGTTTCTATGGCCGCCTTGGAAAATCAGTCAAAGCCAGTCGATGATGAGCTAGTTGCCAAGCTAAAGGCGGCCGGCATTGAAGAAGCCGTAGCAACAGGCTTGGCCGAAATCGCCGCAGACCATTTCAAAGTCATGCGACGTCCTAGCGATGATGAAATAAGGGATATCGCAGCAACGATACTTGCGAAACTTGAGCGTCCCCCTCTGTCCAAAATGGACGAGGCGAGCAATCAACGCTTGAAGATCGCGATAGAGAACTTTTTCATATCCTTTGCGGCAAGCGGACTCTTTTTTCTGGTTCAAGACTACGTAATCATATTGAAGAAATTTTTCATGGCAAAATCAGACGAGGCTATTGCCGCTCAAGCGCAAGCATTTGAGATTTATGAACGGCACCGCAGCAACCTATCAGAAGAAGAGCGATCGTTTATCGCCGGAAACCTAGCGAGCCTCGACAAGGCACGCGAAATCTATCGAGCGGAGTTGCGCAGCGCGATCGAACAAGTGATTGAGTTCGAAGGGCTTTCGATTGCTATCGCCATGGCCGCAGATGAGCCTTTGTTCATTGACCCGTACCGACGGCGCGTGTGAGGCTATTCGCCGTGGCTCCGAAATCCCATGACCGGATGCGGGACTTATTTGCCGGCCTCATTGATGGGAATATACATCACCTGTTTGGATACAACGGGTGCCATCGAAGGCGGCCCCGTTGTTCTCCGGCAGCGGTAGGCTGGAACGGCGTCAGCACGCCGCCTCCAGCCGGCTGGACGCTCATTCTTTGCCTGCGTACTGCTCGTCCGACACCTTCTCCAGCCAGTCGACCGCCTTGCCGTCGAGTGCCTCCTGGATGGCGAGATGCGACATGGCGGTGTTCGGACCTGCGCCATGCCAATGCTTCTCGCCCGGCGAGAAGAAGACCACGTCTCCAGCCCTGATCTCCTGGACCGGTCCGCCCCAGCTCTGCGCCATGCCTGCCCCCGACACCACGTGGAGCGTCTGGCCGAGCGGATGCGTGTGCCAGGCGGTTCGGGCACCGGGCTCGAAGCTCACCACCGCGGCGCGCACCCGGGCAGGCGCCTCCGCCTCGATGATCGGCTGCTGCAGAACCCTCCCCGTGAAATAGGCCTCGGGAGCGTGGACCGTAGCGACGCTTCCGCAGGGTGTGATCTTCATCCGTCGGCTCCTTGGTTGCGACCGGCAGGCTAGACGCGTTTCCCGTTCCTGGACAGTGGCAACGGCCGCCATGCGCGGCAGGTCGCGTCACTCCGCGCTTGCCCTCGGCGGGATCACGTGGGACGATGCGCCCTGGCAGGTGGCAGAAGACCCCGCCGCGCGACGGCCGAAGGCCGGCCGCCGCTCGATTGGAAACGCCCGCGACGGCCGAAGGCCGGCCGCCGCTCAACGGCAAACGTCCGAGTGGAGGCCAGCAACATGGGAAGTCGTGCCGGAGGAAGGCGTACGGGACCGAAATGCATTGCCATCGTCGGTCCCTTCGCAAGCGGAAAAACCACCCTTCTAGAAGCCATCCTGGCGCGAGCCGGCGCCATACCACGGCAGAACGCGGTCTCGTCCGGCAACACAGTCTCGGACCACTCTCCCGAGGCCAGGGCTCACGCAATGAGCGTCGAAGCCTCCGTCGCGACGATCGACTTCATGGGCGACAGCCTCACCTTCATCGACTGCCCCGGCTCGGTGGAATTCGCATTCGAGGGGGAGGCGGTGCTGGCGGCTTGCGACATTGCCGTCGTCGTTGCCGAGGCCGACGAGAAGAAGATCCCGGCGCTGCAGCTCATCCTGCGCAAGCTCGACGATCTCGGCGTTGCCCGGATGATGTTCCTCAACAAGATCGATCGCGCCACGGCCGGCGTGCGCGACACGCTGAAACTCCTGCAGTCCGCGAGCTCGACGCCCCTCCTACTCAGGCAGATCCCGCTGCGCCGCGACGGCGCCGTCGTCGGCTCGATCGATCTCGCGCTCGAACGCGCCTATGTCTGGCGGGAATTCGCCGAGAGCGAGGTCGCCGAAATCCCCGACGACGAGAAGGCGCGCGAGATCGAAGCCCGCTTCTCAATGCTGGAAACGCTGGCCGACCACGACGACCACCTCATGGAACAGCTGCTCGACGAGCAGGAGCCGCCGCGCGACGAGGTGTTCGACGATCTCGCCGCCGACCTGCGCGCCGGTTCCGTCACGCCGGTGCTCATCGGCGCCGCGGAAAAGGGCAACGGCGTGCTGCGCCTCCTCAAGGCGATCCGCCACGACGCGCCCGACGTGCAAGCGACCTGCGAACGGCTCGGCGTGACTGCCGGGGACGCGGCCATCGTCCAGGTGATGAAGACCATCCACACGGCGCACGGCGGCAAGCTGTCGGTGTCGCGCATCCTGTCCGGCACCGTTTCGGACGGCGCCGAACTGTGGCTTTCGGAGACCGAAAGCGCAAAGGTCTCGGGCATCTACAGGATGCTCGGCAAGGATCAGACCAAGCTTGCGTCGGCCAACGCAGGCGACACGGTCGCACTCGGCAAGCTGGAAGGCGTGAGGACGGGCCGGACGCTCTCCTCCCGACGCGGCGCAGTCGAGCAGCTGGCCGCGCTGGAGGCGCCGCAGCCGGTCTTCGCATTCTCGCTCCGGCCGCGCGAGCGCAAGGACGACGTCAGGATGTCGGCGGCCTTGCAGCGGCTGGCGGAGGAAGACCCCTCGCTGGTGCTGCATCAGAACCAGGATACCGGCGAGACCGTACTCTCCGGACATGGCGAGATGCATCTGCGGGTTACGGTGGAAAGGCTCGAAGGCAAGAACCAGATCGCGGTCGAGGTCAGGCCGCCGGTCGTCCCCTATCGGGAAACGATCCGCAAGGGGGTCACACAGCGCGGTCGCCACAAGAAGCAGTCGGGCGGCCACGGGCAGTTCGGTGACGTGGTACTCGACGTGAAGCCCCTGCCCCGCGGCACCGGCTTCCAGTTCACCGACACCATCACGGGCGGCGTGGTACCGAAGCAGTATATCCAGTCCGTCGAGACGGGGGTCCGCGACTATCTCAGGTCTGGACCGCTCGGCTTCCCGGTCGTGGACATTGCCGTGAACCTGTCCGACGGCTCCTACCATTCCGTCGATTCCTCCGACATGGCTTTCCAGATGGCGGCGCGCCTCGGCATGAAGGAAGCGCTGTCACAGTGCTCGCCGGTGCTGCTGGAGCCCATCATGCGGGTCGAGATCGCCACGCCGTCGGAAGCCACGGCCAGGATCACAGCGCTCGTGCCGCAACGCCGCGGCCAGATCCTCGGCTACGACGCCCGCCCCGGCTGGCCGGGCTGGGACGTGGTGGAGGCGACCATGCCGCAGTCGGAGATCGGCGACCTCATCGTCGAGCTTCGCTCGGCCACCGCCGGCGTCGCGACCTACAAGGCGACCTTCGACCACATGGCCGAACTGACGGGAAGGCTGGCCGACCAAGTGCTCAGCCAGCAGGCGGGCGGCAAGGCGGCTTAAAGGCGGGCCGCGGATGTAACAAACGGCGCCTGGCACGCGAACGTGATGTGAAGCCGGTATTGATCCCGGCTCGCATCCGGCCAAATTTAGCCGCCAAGGAGCACGCCAATGGTTTCGATACACATTCGCCGTCCGTGGGAGATAGCGGAACGGCTCGCCACGCCGGAATCCGTCTATGTCAGCCGCCGGTCGCTTCTCAAGGGCATGGGCCTCGGCATGGGCGCCGCCCTCGCAGGCGGCCGCTTCGCCTACGCTCAAGAAGCCGATCCGACCGCCGATCTCTACCCCGCGAAGCGCAACGACGCCTACACGATCGACCGCCCGATCACCCCGGAGGAGATCAACGCGCACTACAACAATTTCTACGAGTTCGGCACGAGCAAGGACATCGCGGAAAACGCACAGAACCTCGTCGTCCGGCCGTGGGAAATCGCCATCGACGGCCTCGTCGAGAAACCCTTCACCATCGCCTTCGACGAGCTGGTGCGCAAAATTCCCCTCGAAGCCCGGCTCTACCGCCATCGCTGCGTCGAGGCCTGGTCGATGACGGTGCCCTGGGCGGGATTTCCGCTCAAGTCGCTCGTCGCCATGGCGAAGCCGCTAGGCTCGGCCAAATATGTCCGCTTCGAAACCTTCTTCGATCCCGAAATGGCGGACGGCCAGAACAGCTTCCTCTATCCCTGGCCCTATGTCGAAGGCGTGACGATGGCCGAGGCATCCAACGATCTAGCCTTCATCGTCACAGGTGCCTACGACAAGCCGGTCGCCAAGCAGCACGGCGCGCCGCTGCGCTTGCACCTGCCCTGGAAATACGGCTTCAAGTCGATCAAATCGATCCGCAAGATCTCCTTCGTCGAGGAGCGGCCCGTCGGGCTGTGGGAGGCCCTGCAGCCGAGCGAGTACGGTTTCTGGGCGAACGTAAATCCCGAAGTGCCGCATCCGCGCTGGAGCCAGGCTACGGAACGGGTGCTCGGCACCGGAGAAACCGTCCCCACATTGCTGTTCAACGGCTATGCCGAGCAGGTCGCCGGCCTCTATGCCGGAATGGACGAGCAGACGCTCTACATGTGACGCCAACCCGCGGCTGCCTATACGGTAGGCAACCTCCTCACCTGCCGTCGATCCGGACAGATAGCCACCGCTGGCGCGCCCCGCTCAGAAATCCAGACAAAAAAAAGCCGGATCGAAAGATCCGGCTGAGTTATTGGAGTTGCCAGTGATGGCTGAACCTCCAGAGGGGAACACTCAAGGGCGCTAATGGGAGGAGAACGCGCCCGAGAGATGATGGATATATGTGCTGCGGCTGCTTACGAAACAAGCACAGATGTCGCAAAGCTCCCATGCAAAAAGCACGGGCCTGTGGCCCATCTTTGGACCACTCAATAGGACCAGCTTCTCGCCTTGGAGATTACGAAGTCCCGGAACGCATGTAGTTTAGCCTGGTCCTTCATCGCTTCTGGGTAAGCGAAATACGTGTCGAACGACGGGACCTCGGTTTCCGGCAGGATCTGTACCAGGCCGGAATCCTTCTCCACCAGGTAGTCCGGCAGCATGGCGATGCCGACGCCTGTCTTCACCGCACGGCGTATCGACAGGAGATCGTTTATCTGCAGCGTGGGAATGCGCTCGCCTCCCTCGAAATCGCCGACCGTCTCCAGCCAGTTGAGCTCGCTGAGATGGGTGGGAACCGGCAGGCCGAAGGTGACGATGCGGTGATTACGCAACTCGTTGATCGAATTCGGCTTGCCATGCTTCATCAGGTAGGCCGGCGATGCATAGAGGTGGAAGTGCACGGTGAACAGCCGCCGCTGGATGAGGTCGGGCTGCTGCGGCTGGCGCAGCCGGATGGCGCAGTCGGCCTGCCGCATGGTCAGGTCCAGCTCTTCGTTCGCCAGGATGAGTTGGAGGCTGATCTCGGGATAGAGCTCGGTGAATTCGTGCAGACGCTGCGTGAGCCAGCCCGCTCCCAGCCCGACCGTGGTGGTGACCTTCAGCACCCCGGAAGGACGATCCTTGGTTTCCTTCAGCCTCGTCTTGATAGCCTCGAGCTTCATCAGGACGTCGTGCGCGGTGCGGAACAGCATCTCGCCCTGCTCGGTCAGCACCAGACCGCGCGCGTGCCTGTGGAAGAGAGGCACGCCGACATCGTGTTCCAGCGCACTCACCTGGCGCGAGATCGCCGATTGGGACAGGCGCAACGTCTCGGCGGCATGGGTGAAAGATCCCGCCTCGGCCGCGGCGTGAAACACGCGTAGCTTGTCCCAGTCCAGGCTCATCACTTCCCCTCATAAGCCGGCTTGTGCGCCGGTCTGCTCCGTGCGCCGCCCATCGTCGAACGGCGCCACCGTCTGTTCCCCGCAGGACGCCCCGCAGATACGGACCGCCCTCTCGCCAGCTCGCCTATTCCGCGGCTTCGCGATGCACCTCCAGGCCGGCGAGATATTTCTCGGCTTCCAGCGCGGCCATGCAGCCGAGGCCCGCGGCGGTGACCGCCTGCCTGTAGACGTCGTCGGCCACATCGCCGGCGGCGAACACGCCGGGCACGTCAGTACGGGTGGAGCCCGCCTCTGTCCACAGGTATCCGTTCGGCTTCTGCTTCAGCTTGCCCACGAACAGCTCGACCGCCGGAGCGTGGCCTATCGCCACGAAGATACCGTCGATGGGGAGCTTAGAAACGGCGCCCGTAACCGTATTGCGAAGCACGAGCCCGTCCGCCGAAGGCGGCAAGGGCGCCTTGCCGGGCCTGCCGGTGATCTCGTCGACCGTCGTGTCCCAGATCACCTTGACGTTATCCTTCTGCATCAGCCGCTCGCGCAGGATGCGTTCGGCGCGGAATTCGTTACGACGGTGGATTACCGTCACCGAACGGGCGATGTTGGAAAGGTAGAGCGCCTCCTCGACGGCGGAATTGCCGCCGCCGATCACCGCCACGTCCTTGTTCCTGTAGAAGAAGCCGTCGCACGTGGCGCAAGCCGACACGCCGAACCCCTGATAGATGCGCTCGCTGGGGATGCCGAGCCATTTCGCCTGCGCGCCGGTGGCGATGATGAGGGCGTCCGCCGTGTAGACGGTGCCGGAATCGCCGACGGCGCGGAAAGGCCGCACGTCGAAATTCACCTCTGTGATCAGGTCGTTGACGATTTCGGTGCCGACATGTTCGGCCTGGAGGCGCATCTGCTCCATCAGCCAGGGACCCTGGATCGGCTCGGCGAATCCCGGATAGTTCTCCACGTCGGTGGTGATCATCAGCTGGCCGCCCTGCTGCAGCCCCGATACGAGCACGGGCTCGAGCATGGCGCGTGCCGCGTAGATCGCGGCCGTGTATCCGGCGGGGCCGGAGCCGATGATGAGTACGGGCGAGTGCTTGACGGTCATATGGCTGCTTTCAGCTTGCGGAATCGCGGCTCCGCGTGAATGGTGCAGGGCTGCCGTAATCTAGGTGTTGCCATCGGGACCAGCAAGCGCAGGTCGGATGCAGTCCCCGGAAACCGCCGGCCGGCGACAAGCTTGGCGCGGGCTCGTAACAAAAACGCGACAGATTCTCGCACAGAAAGCCGCCATGACACTCAAGGCAGACCTAGACGCCATCGACTGGAAGATCCTGAAGGAGCTCCAGGACGAAGGCCGCATCACCAATGTCGAGCTTTCCAGCCGCGTCGGCATTTCGGCTCCTCCCTGCCTGAGAAGGGTCAAGCGGCTTGAGGAAGCGGGCATCATCCGCGGCTACCGCGCCCTGCTCAACGCTCGCGCTCTCGGGCTGGACGTGGTCGCGTTCTGCCTCGTCGGGCTGCAGCACCAGTCCGAGACCGAACTCAAGGCCTTCGCGGACCGCACCCGGACCTGGCCGATCGTCCGCGCCGCCTGGATGGTGTCGGGCGAGTCGGATTTCATGCTCCACTGCGTGGCCAGCGACCTCACCACGTTCCAGACCTTCGTGATAGAAGAGCTCACGTCGTCGCCCAATGTCGACACCGTGCGCACCGCCCTCACCATCCGCCAGGTCAAGGACGAGGGGGCGGTGGCCATGAACCGGTCATGAAGAGCGGTAAGCGCTGCGTGGTGACAGATGCCTCGGCCTGTCTTCCGCGCGCCGGCCAGGCTGCCCCGGCGACGCACGCCGGTCCGCCTCGGCCAGCTTCCTGGCGATGTGCCTGAACAGCCGCCTGCGGTAGGCCCATAGCTTGAGGCGGTTGAGCTGCCTGCTCATGGCGAATAGCCGGAGGAACGATTTCTCGCCGGTCCCGTCGACGCAGACCACGCGCGGCTGGGACGACGACGGATGATCAACCCAGACCAGATTGCCCAGATTACAGTCCATCATCACGACATGAAGGCGGCCCGCCTCCGCAAAGAACGTCTCCAGCCCGTCGAGATGCCGTTGCTCGAGACGGCCCTGCTCCAGCAGCCGGCGCAGCGTCGGCGCGATCTTGCCGTCCCTGGCGATCATCTTTTCGACGATCAGGCCGAGGCCGCGATCTGTGTGAACAAGGCCGTAAATCTTCGCGATCGGAAGCTGAACATCGTCTTGCGAATAGAACTTCCGGGAAAGATCGATGTATTCGTCGAGTTCCCTCCGGAAAGACATGTAGGCGCCGAACCGCCGCCAGCGTTTCAGGAATTGCAGCTTTGTCTTGACGCGCCGGCCGCCACGCGCCTCCTGCGCACCCTCCTTCACCGTCTTGATCAGGATACCGGGATATGCGTCATTGGCGAAGACCGCGCGAGAGGCCCCCTGCCCCACCTGACGCCACTCGGTCAGGTCAACCCGGTCGACAGATCCGATCCGATTCGCAAACAGCATGGCCCCGAGCCTCCACCTCCGAAACCATTAAAGACGGGGTGTAAGGCAAGATCAACAAGGCGCAGCCGACTAACGACTTGCCTCGGGCACAGTGGTGCTTAGGCGATGCAAAATTGCCTCACTTGCAGTCGAAACTCCAGGCTTCGCCCGGGACTCTCCATCCCGACTGTGCGCCGCTTTATGAGCGTTGCGCCACAGTCGCGTCGCTATCCCATGTCGCGCGTCCCTTCTGATCCGATCTGGCGGCGGTCGCCTCGGCAAGCAGCGTAAACACCGTAGGCCTGATGTGAGCCCAAGCCGTTCCGTCCTCGAGCTCTGCCAGTGACCATTGGCGCCACGCCAGATCGTTGCACCACCTCGTGCGGTCGGGTCTGACAAGAGGCGCTTCCAATTCATGGGAGGCCACCGGATAGGCGATGGACCCTATGTCCAGTGTCACCGCCGGAACCCCGGCGAGAACGGCCTCGACGGCCGTCGTGGAATTGTAAGTCACGACGCGTGAAGCCCCCGCGAGATCCTCAACCAGCGTTCCGTCGGAATATTCGGCACCTTTCGGGCATGGGGTAAGATACTTTGGATGGGGCCTGTAGACGACGCGGTGCCCCAATTCCACAAGCTTCGTCGTCGTCCGCTGAGCCCAGGCCACGATGTCTAGGCCATGCAACGCTGCGTCACCGGGGACCTGCCCGATCAGCAGGGCATAGTTACCTTCTTCCTGACGCCAAGGCTGCAGGTTGTGAGCGAAGTGCCTGTTCCATCTTGAACCGTCGCCGTCTGACGGTGGGAACAATCCGCGTCCATTAAGGCCGTTGAGTGCGAGCGAGAACCATTCCCTGCGCGGCTGGGTGAACCCCCGTTCGAGGACAATAACGCAGCGGCCGGACTTCAACATGGGCTCGTGCATCCGAGGCTGTCTCCAACCCCAGACTACCGCGACGTCGGCCGGGGTCGGCCTGTTGCGCCGCCTGACCACGGTTTGTACGCCGTCCCGCATCATAGCCGATCGAAGCGCCAGGCCGGACCTGTACTGATCGTCCTTGCGTTTCCAGAATTTATACGGCCACCCCGGTGGATAGGTATGAAAGCTTGCCAGCAACGACGATAAGCCCCGATGGAATTGCTTATTGCTATTGCGTCGTGTCTTGATTCTCAATCGCCCAAGCTTCGTTGCCGATCACATATACTAACTATCTCGCATTTTTACCATTAATCGACTTTATGCATCGGTCAGCGGTCTTGTGAAAGTTTACGTCCTGTCCTAGACGTCAACGGTCCCTCCCAGCGCCCAGCCATCCCCAGAGGCTCCGCTTGAAAGTCCTGTTCACCGGTACCGGAGAATTCGGGTCCTGGACCATGCGGGCCGAGCAACTGGCCGCGACCAGGCGCGAATGGAAGGCAGTGCCCCATGCCACCGGCCGGGACGCGGCCGGCATGGATGCGGTCGTGATCGTGAAACACATTCGCGACCCGAGCCTGTCCGCGTTGAAAGCCTGGGGCGGGCCGCTCGTCTATGACGCGCTCGATTTCTGGCCGCAGGGCGGCAGCCGCAAGCGACCGCGCAAGATCCCCCGCCTGCGCGACATCCGCGACGCGCAGGCCATGGCATTGCCCTACCTGAAGCGCATCGATCCCGACCTGGTGATCTGTCCGACCCGGGCAATGGCCGAGGACCTGGCGCCGCTGGGCTGGGACACGCGGGTGCTCTACCACCACTACGATCCGCGGATCGAGATCGTACCCGTCCCGGCCAAGGCACGGCGCACGGTCGTGTATCACGGGCAGCGCGACAATCTGGGATGGTGGCTGGCGGCGGCGCATGCGTCATGCCTGATCCATGGCGCCCGATTCGTGGTGTCGAACGGGCCGCAGCCAGCTCCCGGCCATGTCCTCCTCGGGGTTCGCCGGACCGAGCCATGGATCGCGCGCCGGTGGAAATCGAATGTGAAGGCCGCCTTTGCGCTCAGGCTCGGCCTGCCATTCGTCGCGTGGCCGGAGGCGGGCTATCGTGAAACGCATCCCGGCGCCTTCTGGTTCACGACCGCGACCGGCATGCACCGCGCCATCGGAGAAGCGCTCGAGGCGCCTTTGAGCGAGCCGGACGACCGTTTCTCCGTGGAAGCCTGCGCCTCGGAGCTGGAACGCATCCTGCGCGACCTGCCCGCCCGCTTGGCCGGCAGACAGCCTGCCCCCGCTGCCGACGGCGCATAGGCGCCGTCCGGGCGGTCAGAGCTCGATGGCGTTGCGGCGAAGGAACTCGACCATGGCGCGGTCCTCGACCTGGTCCTTCTCGATGTTATGGAGCGCTATGGTGAGCCGGGTCTTGCGCTTCTCCCACACGGTCGGCGAGACGCCGCCACGCGCGATCTTGCGCGCAAACTCCTCTTGGGAGCGCGTGTAGTAATGGTTGAGCTGAAGATGGTCGGAAGAATAGAAATCCGGCGATTTGCGCTGGTCGAGCGGGACGACGCGCCCCGCGTCGTTGGCGGTCCGGTCGCCGAACTCCCGGGTGTGGAAGTGGTGAACGCTGACCTCCGAGACTGCGCACGGATCGACGATACACTTGAAGTTCATCGCATTCTTCAGGCGGCTCATCGGGTCCCGAGACCTCAGCATGTAGTTGTGCGTCACGGGTCCGCGCGGGCGCGTCTTGTGCCCGCTTGTCCCGAACATGTGCCAGGGAAGCGAGACGTTCGGGAACCCTTGGGCCCCTTCGAGCGCCTCCTCGACGGTTCGCCCCTTCTTCGGAAGCAGGAACTCGTCGGCGTCTATGAAAGCCATCCAGCGGAACTCGGACCCGTAGTTCAGAATGGCGTGGGCGAAGGCGAACACCTGGCGATTGACGGGGAGCTTCATGCTGACGTCGCGCATCCCGAACCGCCATGGCAGGATGGTGAGTTCCGCCGGGGGCAGCAGATCGCGCAGAATGGCCACCGTGCGGTCCGTAGAGCCGTCGTCGTAGACCAGGAAATGTCGCACCCCGACCGCGCGGTGGAACGACACCCATTCGGCGATGTAGTGCTCCTCGTCCCGCACCACCGTGGCGATCGCCACGCCGTGGCGGTCCGCGGCCGGGGTCGGCGGTTCGATCTCGAGGCGCTTGGTGAAGGGAGCCTTCTTGTTGAACAGTCGCATCACATCCGCACGCGCTACTTCTCAAACCTTGGAACGTAGGGCACGCCGAGTTCCGCGAGCCGCGAGGCCGGCGAATAGTTCTCCAGCACGATGCCCCGCTCCACGCACTCATCCCTGATCGCCGCGAAGCTCGCAAGTATCTTGTCCGGGGTCGCGGCAAGGCCGGACTGGGCGGTGTCGCCCAGGGTTTCGTAGAAGCGCGGCTTGTCCGTGTTGGTGAGATCGATGCCTGCGAAGCCGATCCGAGCCGGCGAGAAAGACAGGGCGACCTGCGCGGCTGTGGCGGCAACGGTACCGGACGGCATCAGTCCCGCCTGGGGATCGAGCGAGATCGCCGATAGTCCGTCGGCCGACCAGCGCAGGAAAGGAACCCGGTGCAGGTCGTCGCGCACGGGCCGTTTTCGCCCGTAAGGCCTATGCACGAAGTCGAGGTGATGGACGGCTTGCGAGGCGAGCCATTCCGGCGCCGTGCGGCAGAGCGCGCGGATGGCCGCGGTCGACAGATAGCAATGCGTGCCTCCCGGGACTTTCTCAACGATCATGCGCCACCGACGCCAGACGAAGCGCTCGTCCTCGACGAAGAGGCCGAGCGGCGGCGGACCCTTGGGGTCGAGCAAGTGGACGGCCCCGTTCAGCAGGAACGCCCGGTCCAGGGGAATTCTGTCCCTGGCCTGCGCTCCAAGCGACGGCCCGGTGCCGACGACGATGATTTCGTCGAGCTTTGCCGGCTCGGGATAAGGCAACAGCGGCGCGACGATGGAGTTGCGGAAGCGAATCGCGCCTACTCCCTCTACCGCCCGGGAAAGCGACAGATCGGGCCACCACTCCTCGGCATGGGCGCCGGCACGCCCAAAACGAAGCATGCAATAAAGTCGCTCCAAGTAACGCCGAGCCGGCCGGTTGCCTCCGAAAGAGACCACCAGCGCATCCAAAATTCCACCGTGCGCGAACCTGTTCCCGGTCAACGTTTTTCCTTGCGCCGAATCGAAGCTGTATTACAGCCTTGCGTTGCAAAGGAAGGTTAAGTCAAGTGTTTGGACACTTGATGACTAACGTCAGGAAAAAAGTTTCTCATATACTTCCGCTACGCCATCCGCCTCGCCAGACAGCGGAAAGCGCCGACGTACATGGTCGAGTGCCTGGCGGCCGTGCAATCCGGCCAGCGCCGGGTCGGCGAGATAGGGTTCGATGGCCCTGGTCAGCGCGCTGCCGTCGCCGGCGGGTACCACCGCGCCGGTCTGACCCGGAACGACCATCTCTGCATAGGCGCCGGCGTCGCTCGCCACCACGGCGGTCTGCGAGGCCATGGCCTCCAGCGGTGTCAGGCCGAAGCCTTCGTTGCGGGACGGTGCGACGTAGAGCGACAGGCGGCGATACCAGGGCTTGATGTCCGGCACCTCGCCGAGCAGGAGGATGCGGTCCGAAAGCCCCGCTGCGTCGATCCGCGCCTGCAGCGCCTGTGCGAAGGCGCGGTTGTCGGCGGTGACCCGGCCGGTGACCACAGCCGTCCAGTCAGGATAGCGGGGCAGCAGCTCGATCATAGCGTCGACGAACAGGTCGGTGCCCTTCTGCTCGCGAATCCTCCCGAAGCAGCCGATCGCGTAGCGTCCGGGAAGCCCGGTGGCGCGGAATTCGTCCTCGGCCGTGCGCGGCGGATGGAAGACCTCTAGATCCACGCCGTGCATGACCACCGTGTGCGGCACCTCCAGATACGAGCCGGAGCGCGCGCTGGTGGCAATCACCGCGTCCATGCGGCGGATCAGCCATTTGGTGAACGGCTTGTGGTGTCGTTGCGCCGCCGAGGTGAAAAGCAGGTGCAGCGGTGCCCGGAAGACGGTCTTGAGCAACAGTCCTGCGATCATCTCGACGTTGCGCCGCGCATGCCAGATGCGCTTGCGGCGCGAAGCCGGTCGCGCGAGCAGGCCCGGCACTTGCCACCAGCGGATCTTGGGCAGTCCGTCGGGCAGACCAGGCCCCAGCGTAGCGATCCCGAGCTTGCGCGCCTGTACGGGAACGAGCTGGATGATCGTGCTGGTGACGCCGGACAGCCGCTTCTTCAGGTTGGGCGCGACAATGTCGATCTGCGCCATGTCGACTACCGGCGAGCGATACGCGTCGCGTCGCGCGCCATCCGCAACCCGCGCCAGCCTTGTGCTACCGGTCAAGACCGACAACCTAGATGTATTGAACCTTGACGACTTCGTAGCCGCGCGCGCCGCCAGGCGCATTAACCTCGATCGTTTCGCCGACTTCCTTGCCGATCAGTGCACGTGCGATGGGCGAGGAGATCGAGATGCGGCCCGACTTCACGTCCGCCTCCTGGTCGCCGACGATCTGGTAGGTCTTCTCTTCCTCGGTATCCTCGTCCACCAGGACTACGGTCGCACCGAACTTGACCTTGTCGCCCGAAAGCTTGGAGACGTCGATCACCTCGGCCCGGGCGATGAGGTCTTCCAGTTCGTGGACACGGCCCTCGTTGAGGCTCTGTTGCTCCTTCGCGGCATGGTACTCCGCGTTTTCGGACAGGTCGCCATGGGAGCGTGCCTCGGAAATGGCCTCGATGATGCGCGGACGCTCTTCCTGCTGGCGCCAGCGCAGCTCTTCCTTGAGCGTGTCGAAGCCTTTCGCGGTCATCGGGACCTTGTTCATTTCATTCCTCTTCTGCCGCCCTGCCGTGTTTCCGGGCGATCGGAGCACAAAATAAAAGCGGTCCGACAGCGCAGGCTGACGGAACCACTTCAACTCGACCGTTCGGAATATAGCAAATTGGAGTGATTTTTCACGCAAAAAGCACGTTTGCCGAGGAAAGCTGGCTGACGGCGGAAATGCCGAGCATTTGCAAGGAGATGCTTCGTCTTGTCGGTCAACCGATCGTGAAGCGCGGTGAGACGGGTTTGACGATCTGCTGTGTTGCGCTTGTCCGCGGGTGGACTAGATCGATGCGCATGTTCAAACTTTCCGCTGCTGTCTGCCCTGCCATCCTCCTCGTAGCCTGGTCGCAACCCGCGCTGGCACAGCCGCGCGTGCTGCAGACCGAAGCCGTCCCGGTGGAAGCCCAGATTGTGGCCAAGGGGCTCCGCAATCCGTGGGGCCTCGACTTTCTTCCGGACGGCAGCGTCCTGGTGACGGAGAGGCCCGGCCGCCTGCGGATCCTTTCGCCCGACCGCGAGCTTTCGGAACCGGTCGAAGGTCTGCCCAAGGTATTCGCGCGCGGCCAGGGCGGGCTGCTTGACATTGTGGCGGCGCCGGATTTCGGGGCAAGCGGCCTCATCTTCTTTAGCTTCTCCGAATCGGGGCGAGGCGGTGCGGGCACGGCCGTGGCACGCGCCAGGCTGGTGCGCGACGATGGCCCCGCGCGGCTCGAAGATGTCGAAGTCATCTTCTCTATGGCGAAGAAGACGAGCGTGACGCGCCATTTCGGATCGCGGCTGGTGTTTGCGCCCGACGGCACGCTTTTCGTAACGACCGGGGACCGCGGCGAGCCTGATCGCGCGCAGGACATGCAGGACCATGCGGGGGCCATTATCCGCATCAACACGGACGGTTCCATACCTTCCGACAATCCGTCTCCGGACGGCGCCGACCATCTGCCCGAGATATGGTCGAAGGGGCATCGCAATCCGCAGGGCGCGACCTGGGATCCGGTGCTCGGCGGCCTGGTCACCGCGGAACACGGCGACAAGGGCGGCGACGAGATCAACCATCCGCAAGCGGGCAGGAACTACGGCTGGCCGGTCATCAGCTACGGAGTGACCTATGGCGGAGATCCGATCGGCATCGGCACGGAGGCTGACGGCTACGAACAGCCGCTGCACTATTGGGACCCGTCCATCGCGCCGTCCGGCCTGGCGAGCTACCAGGGCGACATGTTTCCGGAGTGGAACGGCGACCTTCTCGTGGGCGCGCTGAAATTCAAGCTGGTCTCACGTCTCGTCCGCGAGGAAACGGGCAGGATCCTGAGCGAGGAGCGCATGTTCGAGAACGAGTTCGGCCGCATCCGCGCGGTCGACGTCGCGCCTGACGGTTCCGTCTGGCTGCTGACCGATTCCCGAGACGGCCAGATCATACGGCTAAGCCGCGCCGACTGAATGCTTCAGGCATGGCGGACCGGTCGTCCGGTCCGTCATGCCTGCGATCACCCCTTCAGGTGAGCTTCGATCTGCTCGGCGAGCAGCGTGTATTCGCGGCAGCCTTTTCCGCAGCGCTTTTCGATCTCCGACAGCTGCTCGCGCGCTGCCTCGACATTGCCCTGCTGCAGATAGGCCTCACCCATATATTCGCGCACCAGCGTATAGTCGGGGTCCTGGCGCAGCGCTTCCTGGTAGTAGCCGAGACCGACGATCACGCGGCCGGCCTTCCGGTGGGAATAGCCGAGATAATTCAGGATGCGCGGATCTGCCTTGTCCGAGGCCAGGCTCAGGATCGAGATCGCCTCGCCGTACCGGCCCTCATGGGCGAGATACCGTCCCGCCTCGTAGAGGCTGTCGTCGTCGACCGCGCCACGCTGGGCATCGACGCATTTCTTGGCTTTCTTGTCCCAGACCTTGCCGTTCATGCACTGGTTTTGGCCGCTTCCGCCGCCGGACCCGCCCCCGGTGCTTCCTCCCGATCCTCCACCTCCGTCGCCTGCGGCCGAAGCCGGGCCCGCAAGGGCCGAGGCCAGAAATGCAACGGCGGTCAATCTGTTCAACTGGATTCCCATGGGACTACCTCCTGAACAAGTGCCAGGGACTGTAGCTCATTCCGGAGCCGATTTCACCCGCCTGCTTTCGGTAAGCGCGCAGCCTCCTTTGCAGCATCCCGGCGCGCGCGACCTGTCGCACCGGTTTCGCCGGCTGGGGCGCTTACACGCTTCGACACCGGCCTTCCGAAGAACATCGACCAGGAATAGAGGGCCAACGCCGTCCAGATGAGCAGGAACGCCACCATCTTCCAGACGCTGAACGGCTCGCGGAAGACGAACACCGCGATGAGGAACACCATGGTCGGCGCGATGTACTGCATGATGCCGATGGTCGAGATGCGCAGCAGCTTCGCTCCGAAGCCATAGAGCAGCAACGGGATAGCCGTCGCCGGACCGCAGAGCACGAGCAGCAGCATGTCGACCGGCTGCGCGGGAATGAAGTGGCTGACCCCCTTTGCCGAAAGCCAGCCCACATAGGCGAGCGACGGCACCGCCAGTATCAGCACCTCGAGGAAGAAGCCCTGGCTGGGTCCGATCGGCAATGTCTTGCGCAGGAAGCCGTAGACGGCGAAGGACGAGGCCAGAACCAGCGAGATCCAGGGCAGGCCGCCTGTTTCGAGGGTCAGTATGCCGACCGCCGCCACGGCAAGCGCGACCGCGACGATCTGCATCCGGCTCAGCCTCTCGCCGAGGAAGACGGCGCCGAGCGCCACCGTCATCAACGGGTTGATGTAGTAGCCGAGCGCGGCTTCCACCGTCCTGCCCGACGCGATCGCCCACACATAGATGCCCCAGTTCACCGAGATCAGCGTCGCCGTCAGGGCAGCCATGGCCAGGGTTCGGGGCGACCGCAGCGCGGCCTTGACGTCCGCGGTTCGGGCCAGCGCCAGCAGGAGCGCACCGGCGATCGGCACCGACCAGAGTATCCTGTGCGCGAGCACCTCCACCGCGGGCAGGTGGTCCACCGCCTTTAGGAAAAGCGGCAGCAGGCCCCACAGGCCGTAGGCGGACAATGCGAACAGAAAGCCGCGCGTGGCGGCCCCGTTCGTGTCGGGAGATGTCGGGGAAACGGGGTCCGCGCTCATGGCGGCGATATGGACCCGCCCGCCCTTGCTGGCCATCGCAAACAGCAGGATGGATCAATCGCTTCCGGCTGATGGATCATCCGGCCGGTGCCGCCGCCCTACTCCGCGGCCGCCAGCCCGGCCATCTCGCGATTCTTCATCAGCTTGTAGACGATGGAGTCCATCAGCGCCTGGAACGACGCATCGATGATGTTCTCCGACACGCCGACCGTCCACCATCGCGCACCCGTCTGGTCGTGCGATTCGATCAGCACGCGCGTGATGGCTTCGGTGCCGCCGTTGAGGATGCGCACCTTGAAGTCCGCCAGTTCGAGATCGGCGATCTCGGTCTGGTACTTGCCGAGATCCTTGCGCAGCGCCAGGTCCAGCGCATTGACCGGACCATGGCCCTCGGCGACGGACATGCGCTCCTCGCCGTCGATCTCCACCTTCACGATCGCTTCCGACACCGTCTTCAGGACGCCGAGCGCGTCGAAGCGGCGCTCGACCATGCAGCGGAACGAGTTGACGCGGAAGAATTCCGGCACGGTCTGAAGTGTGCGGCGGGCAAGCAGTTCGAAGCTCGCATCGGCACCCTCATAGGCATAACCCTGGGCCTCGTGGTCCTTGACTATGGCGATCAGTGTATCGAGCCGGCCGCCGTCGGCCGGCACTTCTATTCCCCGGCGCTTCAGTTCGGTGATGAAATTCGCCTTGCCGCCCTGGTCCGAGACCATCACGCGGCGGCGGTTGCCGACCGTCTCCGGCGCGACGTGCTCGTAGGTCTGCGGCTCCTTGGCGATCGCGGACGCGTGGATGCCGGCCTTGGTCGCGAAGGCCGACTGCCCGACATAGGGGGCCTGCGGCTCCGGCGCGCGGTTTAGCAGTTCGTCGAAATTGCGCGACAGCCGCGATATGCCCTGCAGCGCCTCGCGGCTGATGCCCGTCTCGAACGTGTCCGCGAAGGCCGGCTTCAGCACCAGGGTCGGGATGATCGAGACGAGGTTGGCGTTGCCGCAGCGTTCGCCGATGCCGTTGATCGTGCCCTGGACCTGCCGCACGCCCGCCTCGACCGCGGCCAGCGAATTGGCGACGGCCTGGCCGGTGTCGTCATGCGCGTGGATGCCGAGGCTGTCGCCCGGAATGCCCGACGCGATAACGGCCTGGACGATCGCCCGCACTTCGGAAGGCTGGGTGCCGCCATTGGTGTCGCACAGCACGACCCAGCGCGCACCCGCCTCATAGGCCGTGCGGGCGCAGGCCAGCGCGTAGTCGGGATTGGCCTTGTAGCCGTCGAAGAAGTGCTCGCAATCGACCATCGCCTCCTTGCCGGCGGCGGCCGCCGCCTCCACCGAGGCGCGGATGTTGTCGAGGTTCTCCTCGTTCGTGCAGCCGAGCGCCACGCGCACGTGGTAGTCCCAGCTCTTCGCGACGTAGCAGACCGCGTCCGACTTCGCCTGCATCAGCGCGGCGATGCCCGGATCGTTCGAAGCCGAGACGCCGGCGCGCTTGGTCATGCCGAACGCGACGAACTTCGCGCGGCGGGTCCGCTTCTCCCGGAAGAACGACGTGTCCGTCGGGTTGGCACCGGGATAGCCACCTTCGACGTAATCCATGCCGAAGGCATCGAGCATCTCGGCGATCGCGATCTTGTCCTCCACGGAGAAATCGATGCCCGGCGTCTGCTGGCCGTCGCGCAGCGTGGTGTCGAAGAGGTAGAGGCGCTGTCTGGTCACGACACTTTCCCCCCGAACCGATCCGTCGCCTTGATCAGCTGATCCAGGATCCCAGGCTCGGAAAAGGCGTGCCCTGCTCCCTCGATGAGATGGAAGTCCGCCGTTGGCCACGCCTTGTGAAGCGCCCAGGCGTATCGGACGGGACAAGGCATGTCGTAGCGGCCATGGACGATGACGCCGGGGATATCCTTCAGCCTGTTGGCATCGCGGATCAGCTGCCCTTCCTCCAGCCAACCGGCATGGACGAAATAGTGGTTCTCGATGCGCGCGAAGGCGAGCGCGAAATCGTCCTCGCCGAACTTGCCGCTGGTTTCCGGCTCGGGCAGCAGCGTGATCGTCTCGCCCTCCCACAGGCTCCACGCGCGCGCGGCTTCCACCTGCGCCTGGCGATCGCTGCCCACCAGCCGCTTGCGGTAGGCGGCCATCATGTCGCCGCGCTCCGCCTCAGGGATCGGCGCCACGAAGCGTTCCCATTTGTCCGGGAACATTTCCGACACGCCGAACTGATAATACCATTCGAGCTCGGCCCTGGTCAGCGTGTAGATGCCGCGCACCACGAGCTCGCTGACCCGCCCGGGGTGCGTCTCGGCATAGGCGAGCGCCAGCGTCGAGCCCCAGGAGCCGCCGAACACCAGCCATTTGTCGAAGCCGCATAGGACGCGCAGCCGCTCGATGTCGGCGACGAGGTGCCAGGTCGTGTTGGCCTCCAGCCCGGCATGCGGCGTCGACCTGCCGCAGCCGCGCTGATCGAACAGGATCACGTCGTAGAGCCCGGGATCGAACAGTCGGCGATGCGTCGGCGAGATGCCGCCGCCCGGGCCGCCATGCAGGAATACCGCCGGCTTCGCGCCCCTGGTGCCGACGCGCTCCCAGTAGATCGTATGGCCGTCGCCGACATCGAGCATGCCGGTCTCGAACGGCTCGATCTCGGGATAGAGGCCTCTCAGTTCACTCATGGCTTGTGCTCCGTAGACGGCCAGTCCTGCGTATCGTGGTCGGGATGCTGGTAGCTGACCAGGTCGGCCAGGAAGGGCGCCGAGGCCACGTCCGACATCGTGTCCTCGCCCGGCAGGGCCGGGATCGCGTCGACATAGGGCAACTTCGCTTCGATGCCCCACTGGATCACGGGCACGATGCCGCCCGGGTCGTCGAAGGCGCCGATCGCCAGCGCCATCCCGTCCGGCGCCTCATAGGTCAGCGGCGTGCCGCAATCGGCGCAGAAGCCCCGCCGGCCATGGTTGGACGAGCGGAAGCGTTTGCGCTCGCCGCGCGTCCAGGTGACCTTGGCGTCGCGCACCGAGACCAGCGGCAGATAGAAGTTTCCGGACGCCTTCTGACACATCCGGCAATGGCACACGGACGGATCGCCAAGCGCGCCCTCGACGCGGAACCGCACTGCGCCACACTGGCATCCGCCGCTATATTGCGGCCGGTTGTCGAGGCTCATGATACTCTCCCGATTGCTTGCGCCCGGCGTGCGGCGTCCTCGCGCATGAGGCCGGCGGCGATGACGATATGGGTACATACGGCATCGAGGTCGCGCAGGACGTCATCGTTCCAGAAGCGAAGGATGGTCCAGCCATCCTGCTCAAGACGGGCCGTGCGGACGGCGTCTTTCTTTACGCCTTCGTCCTCGCCGTGCTGCGAGCCATCGACTTCCACGATCAGCTTCTTCGACGAGCAGGCGAAGTCGACGATGTAGCCCGCGATCGGAGCTTGGCGTCGGAAACCCAACCCCATAAGGCGATGCGCGCGCAACTCGTTCCAAAGCTTGAGCTCGGCGTCGGTCATGACGCGGCGCATGCTTTTTGCGTTCTTGCGATTGCGCTGGCCGACGGGCGTGTGGGGCATGGTCAGCATGCTCCCGCGACAGCGAGATGCGACAAACTCGACGCCCTACGGCGCCGCCCTCTGTCCTGCCGGACATCTCCCCCACGAGGGGGGAGATCGGCCGTCACCAGCGGTCTCGCTAATTTCAAACGTTGGCGATTGGCGAAGGTCGATGCGCAGGCGCATCTCCCCCCTTGTGGGGGAGATGTCCGGCAGGACAGAGGGGGGCGCTGTCCCGCCGACCTATCCGAAGTTTTCACCCTCACCGCCTCACCTCCCAGGTCGTCACGCGTTCACCGGTGGCCGGGTCCTTGCCGTCCTTGAGCTGGATGCCCTGCGCCAGAAGCTCGTCGCGGATCTTGTCTGCCTCGGTCCAGTTCTTCCGGGCGATGAGGGCGAGGCGTCGGGCGACGAAGGCAGCGACATCGATATCGGTCTGCAGTTCAGACAGATCGATGCCGATGAGTTCGGCGGCTGCCTGAAGCATGTCGGGCGAGAGGTCGCCCGCGCTCATCACGCGCAGATATTCTGCCATGTCCAGGTCATCGCCGAGAGCCGCGACCAGGGAGGGGTCGAGCGTACCGGCGGTCGCGCCGGCTGCCCTGCGACGCCACCTGGCCAGCAGATTCTCCGCCTCCTCCAACTTCCTCACCGAAAAATCGATCGGCTCGCGGTAATGCGTCATCAGCATCGCCAGCCGCAGCACCTCGCCGGGCCATCTCCGCCCGCCGAACTTGTCCGTCGCCAGCAACTCGTTGATCGTGACGAAATTCCCCTCGCTCTTCGACATCTTGCGGCCTTCCACCTGCAGGAAGCCGTTGTGCATCCAGACCTTCGCCATCCTTTCTGTGCCGAGCGCGCAGCAGGATTGGGCGATCTCGTTCTCGTGGTGCGGGAAGACGAGATCGATGCCGCCGGCGTGGATGTCGAAGACGTTCTTGTCCGGGTCGTCGCATTGCAGGCCGCCACCGAAGGGTTCGAGCAGCTTGGCCATCGACATGGCCGAGCACTCGATGTGCCAGCCCGGCCGCCCGAGGCCCTCGATGCCCGCGGGCGATGGCCACCCCGGCTCACCCTCCTTCGACGGCTTCCAGAGCACGAAATCCATCTCGTCCTCCTTGTAGGAGGCGACGTCGACGCGGGCGCCGGCGAGCATCTCGTCGAGCGAGCGGCGCGCCAGCGCGCCGTAGCGCGGCGACGTCACCGCCGCGTTCATGCGCTTGGGCGAGAACAGCACGTGGCCCTCGGCAACATAGGCGACGCCTAGCGAAACCAGCCGCTCGATCATCGCCTTCATGCCGTCGATATGCTCGGTGGCGCGCGGCTGGAAGGTGGGCTCCAGGCAGCCGAGCGCCTTCACGTCGGCCTGGAACTGCGCGTTGGTCGCCTCGGTGACCTTGCGGATCGCCTCGTTGAGCGGAAGGTCCGGATAGTCGCGCGCCGCGCGCGCGTTGATCTTGTCGTCGACGTCCGTGATGTTGCGCACATAGGTGACGTGATCATCGCCGTAGAGGTGGCGCAGAAGGCGGAACAGCACGTCGAAGACGATCACCGGACGCGCATTGCCGATATGGGCGAAGTCGTAGACTGTCGGGCCGCAAACATACATGCGCACGTTGGCCGGATCGATGGGGAGAAAATCCTCCTTCGTCCGGGTCAGCGTGTTGTAGAGCCGCAAGCCCTTCGTACCATCAGACATGTTTCACCCTCGGCCTGCTGGCCTGGGCGTTTTTTCAGCTCTGTGGAGAAGGCGAAAACGTCCGGACCAGCGCAGGCGCTAGCCAATAATGCAAATGCCGCGAATGGCAAAAGACGTTTTCATGCGCTGCTTATGGCGTCTCCCGACCGGTGCCGTCAAGGGGCTCCGGTAGCGCCGGAATTTGTAACCGCCATGCAACACAGCCGGCAAAAGGCGGATACATGCCGCTTTTACTGCAGTGTTGCAGGCCGGACTCGGTATAGACGCAAAGATGCCAGGGGCTCCGGAATGTAAGATTCTATTAAACATGTCCGGACATCAAATCGGGGGAGAGCGCGGGAATCCTGCAGGGCGTCACGATTTAGACCCATTCGGACACCATCTGCAGCACTCGCAAGTAACGGCCATGACCTCAGGGAAGAGAGAAATGTCACCGAAGAAAAGCGAAGCCGAACGTACGACCGCCAAGGCGGCTCCGGCTCTCGCAAGCCACTACCGCGCCATTGGTCCGGCTGCGGTGGTCGCGGCGCTCATCTGCGCCCCGAAGAAGAAGCCGGTAAAGGCCGTAGCCAAGCCCGCGTGAAGGGCTGACCCCGCCGGCGGCGGAAGTCTCCGGCAGGACGGCGCCAAGGACGCGCCGGGTTTTCCGACTAGAACAGGCTGAGCTGGGCGGATTTTTTCTGCGGCTCGTCAGGCGACGAAGCCATAGGCTGCGTCCGCTCCTGCAATTCGGGGCCGGTGTTCGCCACCTTGTTGACCTTGTCCGAAACCGGGACGGGCTCGAACAGCCCGTCGGGCGCCGGTCGCATGAGGTGCGCAACGTCGCGTGGCTCCTGGGTGCGGCAGTCGAGCCATTGCTCGAAATCCTCCGGTTGGATCACCACCGGCATGCGATCATGGATGGGCGCGATGTCCGCGCTCGCGGCCGTGGTGAGGATCGCGGCGGTGTCGATTTCCGAACCGCCCGTGTCTGCGAACGTCTCCAGCAATCCTCCGAAGGCGACGACCCCGCCCCTGCGCGGCTTCATCCAGTAGGCCTGGGCCTTCGCGTTTCCCGTGCGCCGCCATTCGTAGAAGCCCGAGGCGGGTATAAGCACCCGCCGATGCCGCATCGCCGCCTTGAACGATGCTTTCTCGGCCGCCGTTTCGCAGCGGGCGTTGATGTTGAGCGGCATGTCGGCCGGGTCCTTCGCCCAGGCCGGGATCAGTCCCCAGCGCGCAAGCATTGCCCGTCGCCCGGGCAAGTTGGAGCCCGGCCCGCGCGGCCCACCGGCGGTCACCAGCAGGATCGGCTGCGTCGGGGCGATGTTGTAGCGCGGCGGAAAATCCTCCACGCCGAGCGCCGTGAAGACGTCCTCCACGTAGCGCGGATCGGCGGTCAGCGAAAATCGTCCGCACATTTTCTTTGAAGCCTTCAGATTCGTCGGGCACAAGGTGGGGGCTGACGCGTCACCGGGCAAGGATCGCCGGTGGATAACAGCGCGCATGCCGAATGGATCGCCGAATGTCCGCCAAGACCATCCTGCCCGCCGTGTCGGTCGCCGTCCGGCGCGAGGACCGCCTGCTCCTCGTTCTGCGCGGTCGTCCCCCGTCGCACGGCTTCTACGCTTTCCCCGGCGGTCGCGTCGAAAAAGGCGAAACGCTGGAGGAAGCCGCAAGACGGGAACTGGCCGAGGAAACGGGGCTCGCGGCGCGTGCATTGAGGCCGCTGGTCCTCGTTCGTGTCGAAGGCGACGAGTTCGACTACGACCTCCAGGTGTTTTCCGGTGAGTATGTCGCTGGCGAGCCGATCGCGGCCGACGATGCCGCGGAAGCCGCCTTCTTCACCCTGCGGGAGATGGAGACGCTTCCGGTGCTCGAATCGGTCCTAGACGTCGGCCGCGCCCTGCTCGGCGCGGGATAGCTGCCGGTTGCCACGCCTCGTACCGGTCCCGTCCAGTTCGGAGCCTTCACTGTATGACATGAATGGCGGCAAATCGCCTTGCGGCCGCCGAATTGTTCCGTCACAAGGTCGGCATGAGGCGGGTCACCTGGATAGTCACGGCTTTCGTTATGATCGCACCCCTGGTGCAGCCGCGCCCGGCGGCGGCCGTGGAAGCGCCCTATGAGGCCGGGCTGATGCGCATCGCCGAGGTGATGGGATCGCTGCACTTCCTGCGAAACCTGTGCGGCGACAAGGGCGATCGTTGGCGCAGGACCATGGAACGCCTGCTCGCGGCCGAAAATCCGGAGCCGGAAAGGCGCGCACGTTTCATAGCCAGCTTCAACCGCGGCTACCGCGCCTTCGAGGGCACCTACCGCACCTGCACCGCTTCGGCCACGGAAGCCATCACGCGCTACCAGGTGGAAGGCGAAAACCTCGCCCGCGACCTGGCGTCGCGCTACGGGAATTAAGCTTGGGTTAACTTTTCGGGCATGGCAGGGGAGTACATCCGCGCGCGGCTGTGCTACGAAGCTTAACGGGACATTAAGGCGACTGGTCAAGTTGCACCGAAATCGGCAGGCAGCTTGAGAAGGTGGATTTCTGGTATGGAACATGGCTTCACCGACCTCGATGCTTTGGTCAGGGAAGAAAAGCGGCTGACGGCGGAGGAAAACCACAGCGAGGCGTGGGCGGAAGGCCTTTCGGCCGGCATCGAGCCCGAGATCATCGCTGAGGCTGCCATGACCACCGCCCTCGCCGAATTGCTGCGCTCCAGCGGGGAACCGGCCGCGCTGGCCCTGATGGAGCGCATGCGCGATCGAGTCATGGCCGGCGAGTTCCTGCCCGAGCAATCGCGGCATTGACGTTGCCGGCCAGCCGTTCCCCGAATGGGCCATGACCCAGCGAGTGGCAGGGTGGGCCGACGCCGGAGCACGACCATGACGATCAAGCCGCCGAGCCGGACGGCGCCCATGTTCATCGGCAAGCTGGTGGCGATACTGATCCCCCTTGGCCTGGGCACGGCACCGGCCCTGCTCGCGACCGGGCCTGCTGCCGCGCTCAGCGAGATCGGCCGCGAGGACCTGCCGCCGCCCGCCGGCATGCCGCCCATGGACGGCAGCCCTACCGAAGCCTTGCCGATGCCCGACCCGCTGGGGGGCGGCGAAGGCGAGACGGGCGAGTCCGGCGGCAGCGGCAAGCCGAACGGTGCGCGTCCGGAGATCGACGAGAACGGCCCCCTGCCCGAAGTCATCTACAACCTCGACCGGCTGCCCGAACCCGTCCGCCGGATGCACGACCGCATCGTCGAGGCTGCCAAGAGCGGCGATCCGGAACGGCTGCGCCCGCTGCTCGGTTTCGGGGACGACGCGACGCTGCTTTCGCTCGGCGAGCCCGAAGGCGATCCGGTCGAGACGCTGAGGAGCCTCTCCGGCGACGCCGAGGGCCAGGAGATCATGGCGATCATGGAAGAGGTGCTGAGCGCCGGCTTCCTGCATCTGGATGCCGGCACGCCCAACGAGGTCTATGTCTGGCCCTACTTCTACGGCTACCCGCTCGACAAGCTCGATGCCCGCCAGCGCGTCGAACTGTTCAAGATCGTCACCGCGGGCGACGTCGAGGACATGAAGCAGTTCGGGCAGTACATCTTCTACCGCGCCGGCATAACGCCGGAGGGCCGCTGGGTCTTCTTCGTCGCCGGCGAATGAACTCAGCGCGGGATCGCTTCTGAGAACTCGACGGCTCGGCCCTGTCCTGCCGTCACGATCTCGCCCTCCCACATGACCCGGTTGCCGCGGATGATCGTACCGACCGGCCAGCCCGTCACCCTCTTGCCGTCATAGGGCGTCCAGCCGGCCTTGGAGCCCGCCTGCGCGTTCGTGATCGTCTCGCTGCGCTTCATGTCGACGATGGTGAAGTCGGCATCGTAGCCGGCCGAGATGCGGCCCTTTCGGGCGATGCCGAAGATGCGGTTCGGCCCGTGGCTCGACAGGTCGACGAAGCGCTCCAGCGTCAGCTTCCCGGCGTTCACATGGTCGAGCATGATCGGGACGAGCGTCTGCACGCCGGTCATGCCCGAGGGCGAGGACGGATAGGGCTTCGCCTTTTCCTCCGGCGTATGGGGCGCATGGTCCGAGCCGAGTACATCGACGATCCCTTGAGAGATGCCGTGCCAGACGCCATCGCGGTGGCGGCGGTCGCGCACCGGCGGGTTCATCTGGATAAGCGTGCCAAGGCGGGCATAGTCGTCGGAGGACAAGGTCAGATGGTGCGGGGTGGCCTCGCAGGTCGCCACGTCCTTGTGCCCCTCGAGGAACACGATTTCCTCAGCCGTGGAGATGTGCAGCACGTGGATGCGGGCGCGGGTCATGCGGGCAATGCGGACCAGCCGTTCCGTGCACTGCAAGGCAGCGATCTCGTCGCGCCAGACCGGATGCGAGGACGGGTCGTTCTCGATCCGCTCCCCGAGACGCTCCCGGAGGCGGAACTCGTCCTCCGAATGGAAGGCCGCCCGTCGGCGCGTGTTCCTCAGGATGGAGGCGACGCCCTCGTCATCCTCGACCAGCAGGTTGCCGGTGGAGGAGCCCATGAAGACCTTGATCCCGGCGGCGCCGGGCAGGCGTTCCAGTTCGGCCACGTGCACAGCGTTTTCCCGCGTGCCTCCGACCCAGAAGGCGAAATCGCAATGCATGCGGCCGGTTGCGCGCCGGACCTTGTCGGCGAGCGCTTCCTCGCTCGTCGTCAGGGGATTGGTGTTGGGCATCTCGAACACGGCGGTCACGCCGCCGAGGACCGCGGCGCGTGAGCCGGTCTCGAGATCTTCCTTGTGCTCGAGGCCCGGCTCGCGGAAGTGGACCTGGCTGTCGATGACACCGGGCAGGATATGCAGGCCCGTGCAGTCGATGCGTCTGTCTGCCGAAGCACGGGCGAGATCGCCGATGCCGGCGATGCGTCCGTTGCTGACGCCGATGTCGCGCCGTCCCTGGCCGTCGTGATTGACGACAGTGCCGCCTGTCAGGATCAGGTCGTAGCTCGTCGTCATGCCGGAGGGCCACCCTTGTCGCTTCGCCTGCCGCGGCTTACGTAATGGCCGCTTCCTTTTCAAGACCAGGTCCCATTGCACATGCCGAAAGCCTTGCTGCACGATCGAGCGCTCTTGTCTGTATCGGGAACGGACGCCGGCCATTTTCTGCAGAACATCGTCACTGCCGATCTCGACATCCTGAAATCGGGAGAGGCCAAGCCATCGGCCCTGCTGACGCCGCAAGGAAAGATCCTCTTCGATTTCCTGGTGTCGAAAACGGGCCCGGACTGGTTCCTGCTGGAATGCCGGGCCGACATCGCCGACGATCTGGTGCGCCGGCTCACGCTCTACAGGTTGCGAGCGAAGGTGGAGATTTCCAAGCAGGATGAAGCAGTTGTCGCCGTCGCATGGGGTTCCGATTCAATTCCTTCAGACGCCGATTCAAGCTGGCTGCGCGACCTGCGTTTCCCGTCGGACGCGCCCGCTTGGAGATCCTATCTGTGGCGAGGCGCGGACGTCGGCGCCGATGAATGGCACTCGTTCCGGATCGAGAACGCAATTGCCGAGAGTGGATCGGACTATGCGCTCGGCGATGCCTTTCCCCATGACGTGCTGCTCGACCAGATGTCCGGCGTGGGGTTCCGCAAGGGGTGCTACGTCGGCCAGGAGGTCGTATCGCGCATGCAGCATCGCGGCACGGCGCGCCGGCGGGTCCTCATCGTCTCGGGCGGCAGTTTGCCCGCACCCGGCACGACCGTCTCCGCCGGCGGCAAGGCGCTCGGCGTCCTGGGATCGGTTCACGACGACAAGGGACTTGCGATTCTGCGCATAGACCGGGTCAAGGATGCACTGGATGCCGGAAACCAGATCGAGGCGGGGGGCGTCCCGCTGTCCGTCGCCATACCGGCCTGGGCGACGTTCACCTATCCCGAAGACCTCTCCAACGAGGACGCCTGATGGCGGCCGACAAGGTCGGCGCGCCTCCCCGCGCCTGGCAGCGGATGCTGTCGGGGCGCCGGCTCGATCTGCTCGACCCCTCCCCGCTCGACGTCGAGATAACCGATATCGCCCATGGTCTCGCCCGCGTCGCCCGCTGGAACGGCCAGACCGCGGGAGATCATGCATTTTCGGTGGCTCAGCACTCGCTGCTGGTCGAGGACATCTTTTCGCAGTTGACGCCCGATGCCTCGCCCGAGGCCCGGCTGACCGCTCTGCTCCATGACGCGCCCGAATACGTCATCGGAGACATGATCTCGCCCTTCAAGTCTGCGGTCGGAGGAGGTTACAGAGCAGTCGAAGAGCGTCTGCAGCGCGCCATAAACATCCGGTTCGGCCTGCCGCCGCAAACCAGTGCAAGGCTGAAGCAGGACGTGAAGCGAGCTGATCAGGTCGCCGCCTATTTCGAGGCGACGGCCCTTGCCGGCTTCTCGGTTCAGGAAGCAACGCAGTTCTTCGGAAGGCCGCGCGGCATCTCAGCGGATCGCTTCGATCTCACCTGCAAGCCCGCCAAGGCCGTTCAACACGCATTTCTGCAGCGTTTCGCCGCCATCGAGGAACTTCGCCACTGACTATCGCAGGCGCGACCCGCCCGAGAAGAGGCTTGCCTGCCCGGTGCCCACGCGGGCGACCACTTCGCCGACCTTGAGAGTGCGGCGGTTCTCGCCCAGCGACGTCTTTACGGCCATGCCATTGGCGAAGGTCAAGACACTGTCGTAGAAGGATGTGCCATTGGCGGCACGAGGCGGAACGGCCTCGTGCATGATGCTTATCACCGTCGTATCGGGACAGTTGTCCTTGATGGCCTGATGGAACATCACTTTGGATTCGGGATCCAGCGCGGATGTGGCTTCATCCAGGAAAAGCAGGCCCGGCCGCTGCAGCAGGATGCGAGCCGCGACGAGCTTCTGCTTTTGTCCGCCGGACAGCACCTGGTCCCAGGCGTTGCCGTTGCGGCTGTGCGAACCGAGATCCGGCACCAGATCAGCGAGGCCGACTTTCGACATGGCGTCGATTACCGTGTCGTCGGTGAAGCGGTCCGGCTTGTCGGGAAGGCAGACCAGTTCCTTCAGCGTCAGCGGCGGCAGCTTCACGTCCTGCGCGGCATAGAAGGTGCTGACCCCCTCCGGAAACACGATCTGTCCGCGGCCATGCGGCCACAAGCCGTTTATGGCCTTGATCAGCGAAGTCTTGCCGCTGCCGGATTCGCCTTTGACATAGGTCCACTCGCCGCGCCGGAATCGGACATTGCGGATAGTCAGGAAGGGCTTCGCCTCGCTGCCCTGATGCATCAGGTCGAGATTGCGGATGGTGAGGCCGAACACCGGATTCTGCGTGCCGTACTTCAGCTCGCGATTGCCTGTCGTGCGGTAGAAGTCGTCGGGGTCCTGCACGTGCTCGATGGCGTTGGCGAGATCGGTCACACGCTTGGCGTTTGCCTTCAGGGTCGCGATCGCCGGCATCACGTCGATGAACCAGGAGCACTGGGCGATCAACGAGTTCACCAGTTCTGCACCGGTCACGTAGCTTTTCAGACTGATCTTGTCGTTGACGTAGGGCAGCAGGCCAGGGAGATACGCCACGATCCTCGAGGATAGAAAGCCGTAGAAGCGCTCGAACGACCCGTAGGCGGTCTGGATCCAGTTCAGGCGCCCCCAGGTCTGGTCGATGTCCGAATAGAGCCGTCCGTGCATCGCCTTCTGGACGCCTTCGGCGCGCGCCGCCGCGACGTGGAAGCTTCGCCGCAGGAGGGTCGTCAACTCGCCGCGGTATGTGCCCTCCGTACGCTGGATGGCGTTGGTGAGACGCTCGAGCACCGCGCCCATCTTCAACGCGAAGAAGGTGTTGAGCGGTACATAGGCGGCCACTGCCGCGAAGGCGAGAACGGCGCCGCCATAGGAACCGAGAAACTCCAGTCCGTCGACCACGGTCGACTGCTCGATGAGCTTCTGACCGACGAAGAACAGCGAGGTCACGACTCCCATGACACCCATGGCAAGGCCGATCGCACCGCCGGTCATCCCCTTGATCGACTCCTGGACACGCTGGTCGATGTTGTCCGGCGGGTCGATCTTGGCGCCAGTCCTGTCCTGGCTGCCGCTCTGCACGTGAAAATGTGTGTGATTGGAGTCCAGGAGCGCGTCGTTGAAGCGGCCGTCCAGCCAGCCACGCCATTTGCGGTGCAAGGTGGCCGATACGAAATGCCGTATTCCGATCAGCACCACGTCCTTGCACAGAACGAGCATGACCAGCAGGCCGCCGCTGGTCAGCAGATAAGACAGGGGTTCGAGATTGTCGGGATCGTGGAACCTGGCGATGGCGTTGACCAGATCGCCGGATGCCTCCGCCATCCAGACACTGGCCTTGCTGGCAGCCGCCGTGAACGCTGCGATGATCACGGTTAAGAGCCAAGCCTCCTTCCAGCGGTCGGAGAACCAATAGGCCCTCATCAGCCCCCAGAAGCTTCGCATCGAGGAGACGGGCGTAAGCGGCGGCGGTTGCGACCTGCCGTGTTTTTCGCCTAGCCCCAACGGCAGACGCATTTACAAATCCCGCGCGGAGCGATCTCTCACGTTCCTGCCCCTATTTTGCCACGAAGCTACCATGATTCGGGCAGTTCCGAAATATTCCCCGTCTCTCAAGATGGTAACGCAAGGTCACGACAGCAAGGCTGACGTAATAGTGGCGGGCCGTATATTGCTGTATTGAAACCACTTTTGTCGTCCCGTGGCACGGTCGGCTCAGAGCTACTTGCCTGGCTGCCGCTCAAGTCTGTCGAGAAACCATTGTGTAAGGCGGACCCAGACCTCGTCCTTCTGGCCGGAATCCTCCCAGCCGTGATCGAGATTGGGGTTGTCGTTCACCTCGATGACGAAGACGCCGTCCTTCGTTTCCTTGAGGTCCACCCCGTAAAGACCGTCCCCTATGCAGCGGGCGGCCTTCACCGCCGTCTCGACGACCAGCGGAGGCGTGTCCTTTAGCGTGAATGTCTTGATGCCGCCCTGGAGCGGCTTCCCGGCGCGATCGTGGTTCACGATCTGCCAGTGCTTCCTCGCCATCAGGTAGTGCACCGCGAAAAGCGGCTGACCGCCAAGCACGCCGACGCGCCAATCGAAATCGGTCGGCACATATTTCTGCGCGATCAGAAGGTCCGAATCCTCCAGCCATGTGTTGGCGAGCGTCTTCATCTCGTCGAGCGAAGAGACCTTCTTGACGCCGCGCGAGAACGAGCTGTCCGGTATCTTCAGGACAAGTGGGAAGCCCAGCGTGTCGGCAGCCAGTTGGAAGTCCGCCGGACTGGCGATCATCACCGTCGGAGGCACTGGCACATTGTTGTGCGCCATGAGCTCGTTCAGATACACCTTGTTGGTGCAGCGGATCATCGACAACGGATCGTCGATGACCGGCATGCCTTCCTGCTGGGCCCGGCGCGCAAAACGATAGGTGTGGTTCGAGATCGAGGTGGTCTCGCGGATGAACAGCGCGTCGTAGTTTGCGAGCTTGGCGAGATCCTTCTTCGTGATGGGCTCGACTTCGACACCCATCCTCTCGGCGATCTTCGCCCAGTAGCGCAGCGAGGAAATCTCGGATGGCGGTAGCGCTTCGTGGGGGTCGACGAGCGTGGCAAACGTGTACCGGGCCGGCGTCCGAGCTTTGCCGTCGCGCCACTCGCGGTTGGTGTAAGCCTCCAGGCTGGCCAGGAAGCGCTTCTTTTCGCTCGGCTCCAGCCGATTGACGGGAACGAAGCCGATCTTGCGTATCGACGCCCAACCGTTCTGGTCCCGTATCGAGACCTCAAGCAAGGGCGCGCGGAACCAGTCGAACAGCAGCTTGGCGAAGCGGTCCCAGGCCTTCGAAGGTCCTATCCCGAAGAAGAACGAGGCCTTTGCCGGAAAGGAGCCGCCGAGCTCCTTTCGGCATTTGTTCAAAGCCAGTTCGAGTTCCGGCAAAGCATTTTCGTAGAGTTTTGCTTCGGACAGGTCGATGATCGTCTCGACCGTCGGGATGACCCTGTGGCCGCGCGAACTCGCGAGCAGCGACGCATAGTAGCCGCGGCTCTGATAGCCATAGCTGCTCGATAGATTGATGACCTTGGGCCGCTGACCCCGGAACAGCGCCGGGTGCGCGAGGTAGTCCCGGTTCGTGATGATCTTGTGCGGCGTCGCAACCTGGTCGAGATCGCTCTGCCTTCCCGTGAGAATGACCCAGGTCATGGCATGCGCCCCGCAATCGGTCTGGATGGCGCCGACAGCGTCCCCGCAAAGAGCACCTTCCGGAACAGCAGAGCCGCCATGCCGTCCTCGTAATAGCCGGGCTTCTTCCCGAACTGGTGATACCCTGCCCGGCGGTAAAGGCCGATAGCCCGGGTGTTGTCGGCGCGGACCTCCAGCCGGAGGTACTGACGCTCTCGCGCGGTCGCCTCGAGCTCTGCGGCACGAAGCAGGGACACGCCGAAGCCGCCGCCCGCGTATGGCGGCGCGACCGCGATGGAATAGAGGCGGGCGCTGTCGGAATAGGCTCTGAACAGCACGATACAGTAGCCGACGACCGCCCCGGCAAGTTCGGCGATCAGGACCGCGGCGGAAGGGCTGGCGATCAGGCGACGGAGCGAGCGGCGGGAAAGACGGTCCGTCCGAAACGCGGCCGCTTCGATTGCAACCAGAGAGTCGAGGTCGTTTGCGCGAGCCGGGTGAACGTCGGCGGCCATGCAGGGATAGGACCTTTTGTGAAGGGACGGCCGCGGGACTTTCGGCCTGTCACGCAACGGAAACGTATCCGCGGTTTCGCTCTCCGAATTGGGCCGAATTGTGACCCCCTGCCCCGTACCTGGGCCGCTTGCTGGTGATCGAAAAGCCATGCCGACCGCCACGGTTCCGGAGGTTGCTTCAACGACATTGAAGCTATCCATCCGTCCTATTCATTTTTGCCGGAGAGCCTTATGCGGTAGAAGCGATACGCCGGAGGTACCTCGATGACAGCCCAGACCCATTCCGCAGCGAAGTCGCCGTCGGCCGCCGTGCCCTGGCTCATCATCATCTGCGGCTGCACGATCGCCGCACTGACTTTCGGTCCGCGCTCCGCGATGGGCTTCTTTCAGATCCCAATGCTCGCCGAGAAAGGCTGGGATCGCACGACGTTCGGTCTCGCCATGGCCCTTCAGAACCTGTTCTGGGGGCTCAGCCTGCCCTTCTTCGGGGCGATTGCCGATCGCTACGGCACATGGCGCGTGCTGACGCTCGGCGGCCTTGTCTATGCTGCCGGCCTGTACCTGATGTCGGTCGCGGACAGCCCAGCGATGCTGCACATCGGCGGCGGCGTGCTTGTCGGCCTCGGCGTCGCGGCAGGATCCTTCTCGATCGTGCTGGCCGCCTTCGCCCGCCATACTCCGCCAGAGAAGAGATCGATCGTATTCGGCATTGGGACGGCTGCGGGCTCTGCCGGCATGTTCATTTTCGCGCCGATAAGCCAGGGCTTCATCGATGCATTCGGCTGGTCGCAGAGCCTCGTCATCATGGCCGCGATGATGCTCGTTGTTCCCGTGCTGGCAATTCCTTTGCGCGGCAGTTCCTACGATGCCAAGTCCGCCCTGAAAGTCGCCGACCAGTCGGTCGGCCAGGCCTTGCGCGAGGCGCTGGCGCATCGCAGCTACGCGCTGCTGGTCTCGGGCTTCTTCGTGTGCGGCTTCCAAGTGGCCTTCATCACCGCTCATTTTCCCGCCTATATCGGCGACCTGGGCATCGATGCGCGCTACGCGGTGATTGCGCTCGCGCTCATCGGTTTCTTCAACATCATCGGCTCGCTGGGCGCCGGCGTGATCGGCCAGCGCTATTCCAAACCGAAATTCCTGGCCTGGATCTATATCGGGCGCTCGGTAGCCGTCACGGCGTTCCTGTTGCTGCCGCAGACACCGACGAGCGTCATCGTCTTCGCGATCGTGATCGGCCTGCTCTGGCTGTCGACGGTGCCGCCGACGAACGGCCTCGTCGCCATCATGTTCGGGACTCGTCACCTCGGCATGCTCGGCGGTGTGGTGTTCCTCTCGCACCAGATCGGATCGTTCCTCGGAGTGTGGCTCGGCGGCTACCTCTACGACCATTTCGGCAGCTACGACCCTGTATGGTGGCTGGGGGTGGCGCTCGGCATCTTCGCGGCGATCGTACACTGGCCGATCCAGGAAAAACAGGTCGAGCGGCTGCAGCTCGCAACCGCATAACAGCTGCCGGAGGTTTCGGCGGCCGACGCTCGCGTCTCGCAGGCGGCATGCCGGGACATGCCTCCTTGTCCGTCACGCGGCGCTGCCGGTTTCTTCCCGAGGCGTCGTGCGCGTCAGCAGCCGCTGATAGAATAGCCCGATGCCGATCAGCACGGCTCCGAGACCTATGAACGAGAGCGCGCGCAGGACGCCTTCGAGTTGCGACATGTCGAAGACGAAGACCTTGGCGACCGCTATGGCGACAAGGACGCCCGACGCGATCCGAAGCGGCTGCGAACGCCGCCAGACGCCGACGATCAGGAGGACGACGCCCATGACCAGCCACAGGGCCGAATAGGCATAGTTCTCGACCTGACCCAAGCCCGCCCAGTAGGCGATGTACGGACCCTGGAAAAGTCTCCGGACCGACAGGGTGGCATAGGCGAAGACCAGCGCGGCCGACAGGAGGCCCAGCATCGCCGAATACCATCGTGGTCGCCTTCCGCGCGCGTAGAAGGCAAGCGCGGCGGCGGCGATGGCCGGCAAGAGATAGGCGAGGAAGAGCAGGTTGAAGACAGGTATCCGGCCGGTCGACTCGTCGGTGAAGAGCGGGTTGAGCAGCAGGAAATGCTGGGTCACCGCACATACGACCGACACGACGCCTGCCGCCAGCGACCCTATGCGCAGCACCGAACTCGGTGAGCGCATGTCGATCGCGATCAGAATGGCACCTGCGCCGAGCGCTATCAGCGTGTAGATCGACTGCTCGGCGAGCGTGGGTGCGCCGGTGTCGATGACGCCACCATTCATCGCGTGCCGGACCAGCATGGCCAGGGTGAGCAGCCCGAGAAGGGCTGCCGCCGCCTCCATCGCGAGGCGGGGCCGCCCCGATGTCGTGCGCGCGAGCTGCCACGCCGCAAAGCCGAAAGCCAGGGCCGGCACGCCGTAACCAGGCAGCAGCGCGTTGAAGACAGGCGTCGTCCCAAGGTCGAGAGTACCTACGATCGTCGGATCGAAGGCGATCCGCGCGATGACGATCAAGGCCGTGCCAACCGATAGCCAGCCGAGCGCGGGGTAGCTGCGCATGCGCGTCGCCAGGGCCGGGACAGCCGCGAAAAGCCCGGCTATGACCGTCGTCATAAGCGGACCGAACGCCATGTGCAGCATCAGCAGGAAGGCTGCGCCGGCGCCGAACAGGGAAAAGGACACAGCAAGGCCGCCCTTCAGCGGCGGCATCTCGCGGCGGGCGAGCGCCTCCCCGGTCGCTACCAGTATCGCCGCGAGGCCGGCGGCGGCGACCGCATGGGGCAGATCGCGGTCGAGATTGCCGGATGCGGCCCAGAACGCGGCAAGCCCTGCGAGCGGCACCAGCGCGCCCCACCCTGCCCAGGCCGCGGCCAATGCCGGCCTCGAACCGACGCTGCGCCAGGCCGCCCAGAACCCCTCGACGAGGAACAGGATAGCCAGGACCGTCCCTGCATATCTCAGCGATGCCACCAGAGGCGACGGCGGAAAGCCCTCGACCGTGAAGTCGCTGCCCAGGAGATGAAACTCGAACGTTCCGGTAAAGGCTGCCTGGGCATAGACCGCCACGGTGGCGACGCCCGCCGCATGGAGAAGCGGAAGCGCGGACGGACGATAGAAAGCGACGAGCAGCATCGCGAAGATCAGCACGGCACCGTAGGCTATGCCGCCGATGGCCTGCAGTTCGGGCGTGGCCAGCAGCAGCGCGGCGGTCAGCGCCACGAAGAAGGCGGGCACGATCGTCGGCCAGTCGATTCGCCCTCGGCCCGCGTCGGCGTCACGAGACCAGGCGATACCGGCGATGCCGAGCGTCGCCACGCCGATGAACAGCACCACGTTGAAATCAGGCGGTTGCGCCTCGCTCATGTAGAGCAGTGTCCAGATGCCGGCGCCCAGGAAGCCGCCTGCCGCGGGCCACCGCCAGTCCCGCAGTCGCGCGACCACCGTATTCGCACACAGCACGATCGCGACATAGACGAACAGCGCCCAGGCGTTGGGAGATTGCGAGGAGACGAGCGCCGGCGTCACCATCGCGCCCAGCAAGCCGAGGCCGGCCAGTGCCTGGCCGTGCACCAGCGCGGCCGCGATCGTCGCGACGCCGATCAGGCCGAGAAGCAGGAACGATAACGCAGGTCCGATGAAGCCATAGACGCCATGGGCGGCGTAGATCGCCCCGAACAGCGTGAAGGAGCCGGCCGCGGTCAGGATTCCCGGCACATAGGCGCCGGCCGCGCCGCGCGGCGCAACCTTGAAGCCTGTGCGCCGGATGAATTCGCCGCCGGCCAGCAAGGCCAGTCCCAGCAGGCCCGCCAGCAGCAGCCTGACGCCCGGCCCGAAGATGCCCGCCTCGATCGAGTAGCGGACAAGGAAGAGCCCGCCGAGCGCCAGGGCAAGTCCTCCGACCCAGACCGCCCATCGCGTGCCGAGCGCCGTCTCGATGTCCGGCTTCTTCCGGGAGGGTTCGGGCGACGATGCCACGGCAGGCCCCGGTTGGGGCTGTTGCGCCGGCGGTTCGTCGATTGGCGCAACCGTCGAAACGGCGTCCCATGGGCCGGTCGCCGGCACGTCGGCTTCTGCTGAACCGGCCGCCGCGGCGGCGGACGGTTCGTCGGCGTGTCCCTGCGCAGGTGACGCCGCGCCTTCAGGCGAGATCGCGAGCGCACCTGCTCTCAACGCGGCAATCTCCCGCTCAAGCACCTTCAGGCGCCTGCCATGGCGAAAGACGGTGACGATCAGAACCACGATCGCAACGATGGCAAAGGTCTCGATCATGCCGCCCCCTCGGAACCCCTGGCGGGTTTCGCTCGATATCGTTCCGGTTCCATGTCACCCCACCCGTCTGGACTGCCCCGGACGGCCGCCTGCCCGCCTCAAGCGGCGGTTTCCCCGCTGCCTTCCCCACGCAGCGCATGGCGCCTCAAAGCAGCCAGGAAGGATGACCGCGCCTCAGGCTCGCTCTGACCGCGCGGGCCGTAGACATGGCGGTCGAAGAAGAAGCCGGTCAGGCGAAAGGCTGCCTCCACACCGCCGCTGTCGGCTCGCGATTCCGGTCCGCCGAGGAGGAAAGCCGGCAGTGCCAGCATCTTTTCACGCCACGGGTCCCCGGCACTGCGCGATACCGCCCTCCCCGATCTCGGCGAGACATAGGCCAGGTCCTTCGTCGCGCCGGTCGCGGCGCATTCGGAAAGGTCCAGGCCGAAACCGAGTTCGTCGAGCATCATGATCTCGAAGCGCACGACAAGTTCTCCGGCCGCCTCGGGATCGTCCAAGTGGTCGATGATCAGGCCCAGAGTCTGATACAGCCGGTCGTGCGGATCGCGCTCGGGCAGAAGTCTCAGATGCCCCGCGAGTGTCTGGAGCCCGTAAATGGCGCAGGCGCTGTCGAACAGCCGGGCCGCGTTCATGTCGAGCGCCTCGACCTGGAACGTTCCCATGTGCTCGTCCAATCGCGCACGCCAGATCAGGTCCACCTTGTTGCCGGCCTGGAGCACCGGCTGGTGCTTGCGCGAGCGGCCGCCCCGCACCAGTCCGAGATGGCGTCCATGCGTGCGCGTCATCACCTCGAGGATGGCGCTGGTCTCGCCATGCCTGCGGGTTCCGAGAACGATTCCCTCGTCGCGCCATTGCATGAGAGGAGCCTTTCATGGGTTAAGCGGCGAAATCAAGGACCCGGCTTGCAGGTCAGAAATCGTCTGACTAAAGTCAGGCATGTCCAGTCCGTCCTTCATCCGGCAGGTGCGCAGCTTCAACCGAGCAGTCACGCTCTTCACCGGCGCGCTCAACGACAGCTATCTCGGGCGCGGCCGCCCTTTGGGTCAGGCCCGCCTGCTGTTCGAGATCGAAAGGGAGGGAAGCGACATCGGGTCGCTTCGCGAGCGACTTGGACTGGATTCCGGCTATGCGAGCCGCCTGCTCCGGGCATTGGAGGCCGAGGGTCTCATCTCTGTCGAGGCGGACGAGGCCGACCGGCGGCGTCGGCTTGCCAAGCTCACCGTCAAGGGAGCAGCAGAACGCGAGGCTTATGACGCCCTGTCGGACGACCTTGCGCGATCGCTGCTCGGGTCGCTCTCGTCTTCGCAGCAGGAACGGCTCGTCGCGGCCATGCGCGAGGTGGAACGCCTGACCGCGGCGGCTTCGATCGTCATTGCCGCCGAGCCGGACGATAGCCCCGACGCCATTGCCTGCGTGCAGGCCTACTACGATGAACTGAATGCCCGCTTTGACGGCGGCTTCGATCCGGGATCGGGGGGCTATGCCGGGCATGCCCTGCCCGGCGAGGAGAGCGGCACCTTCATGATCGCCAGGCTTCACGGACGCGCCGTCGGCTGCGGAGCCCTCATGCCGCTTGACGCGCAGACGGGCGAGATCAAGCGCATGTGGATCGCACCCGGGACGCGCGGGATCGGCCTGTCGCACCGGCTGCTCCAGGCGCTGGAGGGAGAGGCGCGGCGGCGCGGCCTTGCCCGTGTCGTGCTCGACACCAACCGGTCGCTCGCGGAGGCGCAGTCACTTTACCGCAAGGCCGGATACCGCGAGATTCCGCGCTACAACGACAATGCCTATGCTGATTTCTGGTTCGAGAAGGAGATCGGCCAGGCGGCACCGCCAGCCGTGGGCGTTCAGCCCGGGAAATCGAGCCCCATCTCGCGATAGCGCTCCGGGTCGTCGCCCCAGTTCCCACGGACCTTCACGAACAGGAACAGATGCACCGGCTGTTCGAGGATTTCGCCGATCTCCTTGCGCGATGCCTGGCCTATGGCGCGGATCGTCTCGCCCTTGTGGCCTAGGACGATCTTTTTCTGGCTGTCGCGCTCGACATAGATCACCTGTTCGATGCGCACGGACCCGTCCTGCTTCTCCTCCCATTTCTCCGTCTCGACATGCGAGGAGTAAGGCAGTTCCTGGTGCAGGCGCAGATAAAGCTTCTCGCGCGTGATCTCGGCGGCGAGTTGGCGCATCGGCAGATCCGAGATCTGGTCTTCCGGATAGTACCAGGGTCCTTCCGGCAGCCTCTGCGCCAGATAGTCCAAGAGGTCCTTGCAGCCTGAGCCGGTCAGCGCCGAGATCATGAAGGTCCGCTCGAAAGTCACCCTCTCGTTGGCCGCCTTGGCAAGCGTCAGCAAGGTCTCCGGCTTCACCCGGTCGACCTTGTTCAGGATCAGTATCTTCGGCTGAGGTGCGCTCGCCACCTTGTCGAGCAGCGCGTCGGCATCGCCCTTGATGCCGCGCTCCGCATCGATGAGCACCAGCACAACGTCGGCATCCTTTGCGCCGCCCCACGCAGTGGTGACCATCGCGGTATCCAGCCGTCGCCGCGGCTTGAAGATCCCAGGCGTGTCGACGAAGACGATCTGTGCATTGTCGTGCGTGGCGATGCCGCGCACGATGGCGCGAGTCGTCTGCACCTTGTGCGTGACGATGGATACCTTCGCGCCGACGAGTTGGTTGACCAGGGTCGACTTGCCCGCGTTGGGCGCCCCGATCAGCGCAACGAAGCCCGAGCGGGTCCGCTTTTCATCGACCATCACGCGACGCCCCTTTCGGCAACCCAGACGCCTTCCCTGACCAGAAAGGCCGAAGCAGCGGCTTCTTCCGCCGCGCGACGGGAACTGCCCGTGCCGCGAGCCGGTTCGAACCCCTCGACCTGCAACGAGACGGTAAACACCGGCTGGTGGTCCGGGCCTTCACGGCTCTCGATGACATAGGTGGGGCGCGCCTCGCTCGTCTTGGCTATCCACTCCTGCAACTCGCCCTTCGGGTTGGGCGGCCTCTCGACAGCACGCCGGGCAAGCGGCTCCCACTGCTTGTGCACGAAGGCGCGGGCCGCGTCGATGCCGCCGTCGAGATAGATGGCCGCGACCAGCGCTTCCACGGCGTCGGCCAGGTAGTTGCCGCCGTTCCTGGCGCGCGACTTCAAGGCCGAATCGGCGCGTATCAGTTGATCGAGCTCCAGCTCCAGCCCGATCTTCGAGCAGGTGCGCGCATCGACAAGCGCATTGAAGCGCGGCGCGATCTCGCCTTCCTTCGCGGCGGGAAACAGACCCAGCAGCATATCCGCCACGATCAGCCCCAGCACGCGGTCGCCGAGGAATTCCAGCCGCTCGTTGTTGGTCACGGCTTTGACCGCGCTGGAATGCGTGAGCGCCGTCTCCAGCAGTCTCAAATCCTTGAAGGCATACCCGGTCCTGCCGGCGATGACGCTAGCCAGTGCTTCGCCCGTCGGCCGTTTCAGGGGCATGACGACCGCCCGCCCCTATTCCACCCAGGTGAAAAGGCGCGACGGACGCAGTTCGGACGGCCACTTCCAGATTTCCAGCGGGCTCGCGCCCCCTGCGATCGAGAAGAAGATGATGTTGGCGCGGCCCACCAGGAGTTCTTCCGGAACGAAGCCTACCGAAAAGCGGCTGTCGGTCGAATTGTCGCGATTGTCGCCCATCATGAAATAGTGGCCGGGCGGGACGGTGAACTCGCGTGTGTCGTCGCCCAGCCCGTTCTGCGTCAGGTCCAGCGTGTCGTAGGAGACGCCATTCGGCAGCGTCTCGCGATAGACGTCGACCGGACGGTCGACCTCGGTGATGTCGGGGTTGTCTATCTCGCCGACCTTCACGCGCGGTACCGCTTCGTCATTGATGTAGAGAACGCCGCCCCGCATCTGGATCTTGTCGCCGGGCAAGCCGATCACCCGCTTGATGTAGTCGAGCGAAGGATTGGTCGGCAGCTTGAACACCGCGACATCGCCGCGCTCCGGTGGCGTGTCCCAGATGCGGCCGGAGAAGATGTCCGGCCCGAAGGGCAGCGAATAGCGCGAGTAGCCATAGGCCCATTTTGTCACGAACAGATAGTCGCCTTCCAAGAGGGTCGGCCGCATCGAGCCTGACGGGATGGAGAACGGCTGGAAGAAGAGCGTGCGGATGACCAGAGCCAGCAGCAATGCCTGGACGATGACGCTGACGGTCTCGCCCAGCCCGCCGGATTTCTTCTCGCTTTTGTCAGCCACGCTCATGTCGTCCTCGATTGTGCGCTGTCGGTATAAGGGGTGAAGCCGAGCGGAGCAATCGTGTTGCCGGGTCGCAGCGGGGGCCCACTCGGTCAGTATGGAACCGCTTCTATCATGACGAATGCCTGCGCCATGGGAAATTCGTCCGTGATGGTCAGGTGGATCACCGCCCGGTGCCGCGGCGGGGTGAGCTTGGCCAGCTTCTCCGCCGCGCCGCCGGTGAGATGCATGGTCGGCCTGCCGTTCGGCAGGTTGACCACGCCCATGTCCTGCCAGAACACGCCTTCCGAAATGCCGCTGCCCAATGCCTTGGCGCAAGCCTCCTTCGCGGCGAAACGCTTCGCGTAGGAGGCTGCCCGGTGCGCCCTGCCTTCTGCGCGAACACGTTCGACATCCGTGAAGATGCGTGCGACGAATCGCTCGCCATGCCGTTCGAGCGAACTCTCGATCCGCCTGATGTCGATCAGATCGCTGCCTATGCCGAGGATCATCGCCGGTCAGATGTTGCGGCTGCCGGGTTTCACCGGCGGCAGCGCGGCGAGTTCCGGCGGCAGGTCGTCGGGCGAATAGGCCGGCACCTCGTACTGCGCCAGCGAGATCAGCGGCACGCCGACATCCGTCCTGCCTGCCGAGCGGTCGATGATGCACGCCGCCGCTACGACCTCCACACCGAGATCGCGCAGGCAGGCGATCGTCTCGCGGATCGAAAGCCCGGTGGTCACGATATCCTCCACGATCACGACGCGAGCGCCCTTCTCGATCTCGAAGCGCCGCAGCCGGAAGACACCGCCTTCGCGCTCGACCCAGATCGCGGGAACGCCGAGGTGTCGAGACGTCTCGTAAGCCGGGATCAGGCCCCCGACTGCGGGTCCGACGACGTAGTCCAGAGGGCCGGGCACGGCGGCGCGTATCGCGTCGGCCAGAGCCCTGCAAAGCTTCTCTGTCTTGTCCGCATGCATGAACACGCGCGCCTTCTGCAGGAAGATCGGGCTGCGCAGGCCGGAGGTGAGGATGAAGTGCCCTTCGAGCACGGCGCCCGCCTCACGGAAAATGTCGATCACTTCGCTCGTGTCCATCGCCTTCCCCGTCAGCCGTTCACGCGCCGTGCTTCGCTCACGCACGTATTCTCCTTGAGCTGCGTAAGCAGCCGGTTCAGATGCTTCAGGTCCCACACCTCTATGTCGACGAGCATCTCGGTGAAATCGGGTGCAGTCCTGATCATCGAGAGCGTATGGATGTTCGCATCGTTCAGCGCAATCACCTGCGCGATTTCGGCCAGCGAGCCCGGCGCATTGATGGCCGTGACCGACACCCTGGCCGGGAACCGCTCCTTGTTCGTCTCGTCGATGTCCCAACGCACGTCGATCCAGCGCTCCGGCTGGTCATCGAAAGCCTGCAGGGAAGGAGACTGGATCGGATAGATGGTGATGCCCGATCCGGGCTGGAGTATGCCTACGATGCGGTCCCCCGGGACGGCCCCCTCCTCCGCGAAACGTACCGGAAGATCGCCGCCGACACCTCGGATCGGCACGGCGCCATCCTTCGCGTCCGGCCCGCCCTTTTCCTTGTTCTTGCGGGCACGCGTCGGAAGCTGGAACAGCATGCCCGCGGCATTGCGCAGGTTGAACCAGCCCTCCTCGCGCTGCTGGGCCTTGGGCTGGGCGTGGTGGATGGCGCGCTCGTCCTTGAAATCGGGATAGACGGCGCGCATCACATCGCTGGAAGGCAGCTCGCCCCGACCCACCGCCGCCAGCACGTCCTCGACATCCTTGCGGGCCAGCCTGTGAATGACCGGCTTCAGGCTCTCCTTGCTGAAGGTCTTGCCGCTTCTCTCGAATGCCCGCTCCAGGATGCGGACCCCAAGGCCGGAGAACTGCTTGCGGATGGCGTTCTTCGTTGCCCGGCGGATGGCCGCGCGCGCCTTGCCGGTGACGACCATCGATTCCCAGGCGGCCGGCGGAACCTGCGCCTTGGACCGGATGATCTCCACCTCGTCGCCGTTCTTCAACTCCGTCATCAGCGGCATGATGCGGCCGTTGATCTTGGCCCCGACGCATGTGTCGCCGACCTCCGTGTGCACCGCATAGGCGAAGTCGATCGGGATGGCGCCGCGTGGCAAGGCGATCAGCATGCCCTTCGGCGTGAAGCAGAAAACTTGGTCCTGAAAGAGTTCGAGGCGCGTGTTCTCAAGGAAATCCTCGGGATTGTCGCCCTCGGCGAGCTGCTCGATCGTCCGCCTCAGCCATGCATAGGCATTGGTGTCGTTGGAAAGTGCGTGCACGGCGCCGTTGGGCTTGGCGACATTGTCCTTGTATAGCGAATGCGCCGCCACGCCGTACTCGGCGATGTCGTTCATCTCGAAGGTGCGGATCTGGAGTTCGATGCGCTGCCGCGACGGGCCGACGATCGTCGTGTGGATCGAGCGGTAGTCGTTCTGCTTCGGCGTCGAGATGTAGTCCTTGAAGCGCGCCGGGACCATCGACCATGTCGTATGGATCGCTCCCAGTGCGCGATAGCAGTCGTCGACCGTCTCGACCAGCACCCGGAAGCCGAAGATGTCGGACAGTTGCTCGAAGGAAAGCGCCTTCGCCTCCATCTTGCGGAACACCGACCAGGGCTTCTTCTGCCGGCTCTTCACCTGCGCCGCGATGTCGTGCTTGTGGAACATGCCGGCAAGCGATTGCTCGATCTCGCCAACGACGTTCTTATTCCGCTCGAACACCCCCGCCAGCCTCTCGGTCACGGTTCGGTAGGCTTCTGGGTTGATGTAGCGGAAGCCGAGTTCCTCGAGTTCCTCGCGCATGCCCTGCATGCCCATGCGCCCGGCGAGCGGCGCGTAGATCTCCATCGTCTCCTCGGCGATGCGCAGCCGCTTGTTCTCCGGCACATGGCCAAGCGTGCGCATGTTGTGGAGCCGGTCGGCGAGCTTCACCAGCAGCACCCGGACATCCTCCGAGATCGCCAGAAGCAGCTTGCGCAGGTTCTCTGCCTGCTCCGCCTTCTTCGACACGAGGTCGAGCTTCTTCAGCTTGGTCAGGCCCTCAACGAGCTTGCCGATGTCGGGGCCGAACAGCTCGTCGATCTCGCTGCGCGTCGCGCTGGTGTCCTCGATCGTGTCGTGCAGCAGTGCGACCGCTATGGTCGATTCGTCGAGGCGCATGTCCGTGAGGATGGCGGCGACTTCAAGCGGGTGGGAGAAGTACGGATCGCCGGAGGCCCGCTTCTGGTGGCCATGCTTCTGCATGGCGTAGACGTAGGCTCGGTTGAGAAGCGCCTCGTTCACGTCGGGCTTGTAGCGCTGCACGCGCTCGACAAGCTCATATTGACGCATCATGGGCGAAGTTCCGCAGTGTCGGCATCCCAGAAACAGTTCATGCGCCGCAGGCCTTTGCGGCGCATGTCATAGATAACCATCAAACCACCGCCACGGAAGTGGCGGAAGTTGGTGCAAGGCGATCAGAAGTCGTCGCTTTTTTCCGGAGGCACCAGCCCCTCGATGCCGGCGAGCAGTTCTTCTTCGCTCATGCGGTCGAAAGCGATGTTCTCTTCCGGCTCTTCGGCATCGGCGGACGCAGTGGCGCTCGACTGATCCGTCAGTTCCTGACCATCCGTCTCGGGCTCGTCGACCTCGACATGCTTCTGAAGCGAGTGGATCAGATCTTCTTTCAGGTCGTCAGGAGACAAGGTCTCGTCGGCGATCTCCCGCAGCGCGACCACGGGGTTCTTGTCGTTGTCGCGAGCAACGGTAATTTGCGCACCCTGGCTGATCTGCCGGGCACGATGGCCGGCAAGAAGCACCAGCTCGAACCGGTTATCGACCTTGTCGATGCAATCTTCAACGGTTACGCGGGCCATTCATGTGCCCCTTTCATATCCTGGATGTATCGGAAAACAGGCGGCGTCCATAGCGCGGGTGGCTCGCAATTACAAGTATTTTGCCCAGCCGGGACGAGCAGCCGCCGAAGGAGCCCGCATGGGAGTTCCTGGCGGTGTCCAATCACAATTGGTTGTTCCGCCGCCAAATTCTCTTGGAAATGCTGAATTCCGGCGATAGGTCGGAACCAAGCAGCCCGGAATTGATTTCACCGGGCACATACTCATATCGACTACGTTTATTGGACTTGCATTTTTCAAGAAGGGTCTCGGGCATGTTTGATCCCCGTGAGAAAATCGCCCTGTTCATCGACGGCGCAAATCTCTACGCGACTTCCCGCGCACTCGGTTTCGACATCGATTATCGCAAGCTCCTGTCGAGTTTCCAGAAGCGGGGCTATCTCGTTCGTGCCTACTACTACACGGCGCTCGTGGAGGATCAGGAATATTCCTCGATAAGGCCGCTGATCGATTGGCTCGACTACAACGGCTTCAAGGTCGTCACGAAACCGGCCAAGGAATTCACGGATTCGACAGGGCGGCGCAAGATCAAGGGCAATATGGACATCGAGTTGACCGTCGATGCTCTGGAGCTCGCCGAGCACGTCGACCACTACGTGATCTTTTCGGGAGACGGCGACTTCCGCACCCTCGTTGATGCCTTGCAAAGGCGAGGCCGCAAGGTCAGCATCGTTTCTACCATGGCTTCACAACCTCCGATGATCTCCGACGACCTCCGCCGACAGGCCGACAACTTCATCGACCTTATGTCGTTGAAGTCGGAACTCGGCCGCGAACCGAACGAGCGTCCTGTCCGGCGCGCGGAACCCGCGGATGCCGACGATCTCTAGGGTTCCATGGGCGTAGCCATGTCCGCGGCGGGTGCACCCGCCGAACCTCCACGCGACTGTCCGCTCTGCCCGCGACTCAAGGAGTTCCGGGATTTGTGGCGTATTCGCGAGCCGTCCTGGTTCAACGCGCCGGTACCGAGCTTCATGCCGGCCGAAGGCCCTGAGGCCGTCCGCCTCCTGATCGTCGGGCTCGCTCCCGGCCTCCGCGGTGCGAACCGCACTGGCCGTCCGTTTACGGGAGACTATGCGGGCGACTTGCTCTATTCGACCATGATCCGCTTCGGTTTTGCCCGCGGGCAGTTCCTAGCCCGGCCGGACGACGGCCTGGAAATGGTCGAGTCGGCAATCATCAATGCCGTTCGCTGCGTGCCCCCCGAAAACAAGCCGACCACCGCCGAAATCAACACTTGCCGGCAGTTTCTGACCCCCAACCTCGCGAACTACCCGAACCTACGCGCAATCGTGAGCCTGGGCGCGATCGCCCATCAATCGACGGTGAGAGCTTTGGGCGAACGTCTTGCCAGCATGCCCTTCAAGCATGGCGGGCAGTACGGTTCGAGGAACATCACCCTGTTCTCGAGCTATCACTGCTCGCGCTACAACACGAACACGGGCGTGCTGACCGAGGCGATGTTCCGCGACGTCTTCGCCGCCGTCAAAGCGCATCTGGACAAACCGGATCCGATGGGGTTGCATCCGGTCTGATTGCGCGCTGCCTCGCATCCGGAGTGCGGATGCCATATCGCCTAACCAGCCTCCGTCCGGATGCATGAGCATAGTTCAAGATGCACTGAAGAGCTTCGGCGAATGGTCGCGCAGCCGGAAGTCGGCACGCAGGAAGCGTCTTCATCACCGGCTGGTCGAAATCGCACGAGACAGCCGTGCTCCGAGTTCGGCGACATTCATCGGAATCACAGGGTCATCCGCGAAGACGACCACGACCGCGCTTCTCAGCCATATCCTGGCGGCTCGGGGCAGCGTCAAGACACAGGTGGCTTTCAACACCATGTCGACCCTGTCCAAGACGCTCGCTCGTCCGGTCGATGCGGACTTCCTCGTGGCCGAGGTCGCCCTCGGCAAGCCCGATGACGTGAAGGAAATGGCCGAGCTGCTGCAGCCGGACATCGCCATCGTCACCATGATCGGGCTGGAGCACTATTCCCAGTTCCGGACGCTCGACAGCATTGCCGCGGAGAAGGGCGCCCTGGTGTCGGCGGTGCGGCCGGGCGGCTTCGCGGTCCTCAACCACGACGATCCGCACGTGATGGCCATGGCCGGGCGGACCAAGGAGCGGGTCGTCACCTTTGGGCGGTCGAGCGAGGCGCGATATACGGTCACCGACATCCGCGTGGCCTTTCCTGTGCGCCTGAGCATGACGGTGGAATGGCCGGGCGGTCGCGTCGAGCTGAAAACGCAATATGCCGCCGAGCACTTCTGGTTGCCGGTCGCGGCGGCCGTTGCTGCGGCGCTCGAGCTCGGCGTGCCGCCCGAGACCGTGGCCGAACGAGTTGCCGCATGCGAACCGTTCTCCAACCGCATGGAGGTGATCGAGGCCGCGGGTGGCCCCGCTTTCCTCGTCGACACGGTCAAGGCGCCTTGGCACTCGCTCGCTCTCGCCTATAAGGCGCTGGCCGATGCGAATGCCCCGCGCAAGCGCATCGTGCTCGGACACATGTCCGACTTTCCCGGCTCCGATTCCAAATACCGCAAGGCCTACGTCTCCGGCCGCGAGGTAGCCGACCAGGTGCTCTTCGTCGGCGACCACGCACATCGAGCGAAGGCGAGCGCACAGGACCAGAATGAAGCGCGCTTCAAGTCTTTCCGGGAGCCGCGCGAAGTGGCCGAGCATATCAGGGAGACCGCGACGGTCGGCGAGGTCATCCTCTTGAAAGGGTCCAAGGACCTGCACCTCGAAAGGATTGCTCTCTCGATGCAATCCGACGTGAAATGCTGGATTCCCGCATGCCGCCGAAGCATCACCTGCCAGGCGTGCGGGCTTTATGGCCTTCCCTACGAACAGCACCATGGCAGGGAGGACTGGCACAAGCGAGAACGGAAACGGCTGCTGCGCCGGCCATGGAAGCTTCTGCCGGCGCTGCTGCGTACCCGTTCAAGCTGAAGTTTGGACCGCGTGCCGGCCGGACCTTGGAGCCGATGCCGCGCGCGCTGCGATCAGCCACGTTCCTTGAGCAGCCGGCCTTTCTCGCGTGCCCAGTCACGGTCCTTTTCGGTCTGGCGCTTGTCGGCGGCGTTCTTGCCGCGCGCCAGCGCCAGCAGGAGTTTCGCGCGACCTTGGTCGTTGAAGTAGATCTTCAGCGGCACCATCGTCATGCCCTGCCGCTCGACTGCCTGGCTGAGCTTGGCCATCTCCTTCTTCTTCATGAGCAGCTTGCGGCGTCTCCGGGGCTCATGGTTGAAGCGATTGGCCTGCAGATATTCCGGAAGATAGGAATTGATCAGCCACAGTTCGCCACCCTCCATCGAGGCGTAGGACTCCGCGATGTTGGCATGTCCGCCACGCAGCGACTTGACCTCAGTGCCGGTCAGCGCCAGCCCGGCCTCATAGGTGTCGATCACCTCGTAGGAAAAACGCGCCTTGCGGTTTTCCGCGGCAACCTTGCTGTTGGGGTCTGCTTTCCTGACCTGGTTCATGCCGTCTAAGTGGCGGATATGCCGGGGTTTATCAAGACGGCGAGCGGTGTCAGTTCATCAGGCCGGCAAACTTCATCGCCTCGTCGATCTTCGCCGCCGTCCCATCCTCCACTGTCGTGAGCGGAGAGCGGACAACGTTCTCGACGCGACCAAGCCTCGACAGCGCATACTTCGCTCCTGCCAGCCCTGGTTCGATGAAGATCGCCTTGTGCAAGGGCATCAGCCGATCCTGAAGGTCGAGCGCCTTGTCCTTGTCGTTGGCCAGCGTCGCCGCCTGAAACTCGGCGCAGAGCCGCGGCGCGACGTTCGACGTCACCGATATGCAGCCGACGCCGCCGTGGGCATTGAAGCCGAGGGCGCTGGCATCCTCGCCGGAAAGCTGCACGAAGTCCTTGCCGCAGGTCATGCGCTGTTCCGAAACGCGCTCGACCTTGCCCGTCGCGTCCTTCACTCCGGCGATGTTCTTGAAGTCGTGCGCCAGCCTGCCCATCGTCTCGGGTGTCATGTCGATCACCGAGCGCGGCGGGATGTTGTAGATGATCACCGGCAGCGTGGTCGCCTTGGCGACGGCTGCGAAATGCGCATAGAGGCCGCGCTGAGTCGGCTTGTTGTAATAGGGCGTCACGACGAGAACGGCGTCCGCCCCCGCCTCCTCGGCAAACTTCACGAGCCCGACGGCCTCCTCGGTGTTGTTGGAGCCGGCGCCGGCGACCACGGGCACCCTGCCCTTGGCGGCGTCGACGCATGTCCTGACCACCTGACGGTGCTCGTCGTGGGAGAGCGTCGGCGATTCGCCCGTGGTTCCGACTGGCACGAGACCGGTCGTGCCCTCTTCGATCTGCCAGTCGACGAACGCACGAAAGGCTTTCTCGTCGAACCGCCCATTCTTGTCGAATGGCGTCACAAGCGCGGTCAACGAGCCTCTCAGCATGTCCAATCTCCCGGAGATTTCCAGATATTCCCAACTCCCGCGCGGCTTCTAGCCGAAAGCGGAGCCGCGCACCATAGGCTCGCGGCGACAGCTCAACAAGCCTGCACGGCATGCTGGCTCAATCTGCGATAACGCTTCGTTTACCGACGTTTCACGTCCGGCTGCCATGCTCGCTCTACCGGTTTGCAGCGACATCGTGTAACCAGCGCTCATGACTAAGAAGCCTCTGGCGGAGAGAACCCGCCGTTTCGCTTCCCTTGCTGCATCATGCGTCATGGCGATTTGCGCCATGGAGACTTCCGTCTTGGCTCAGCCTTCGCCTCAGGCGACCGGCAGGCCCGACGCCGGCATGATCGCTGCCCAAGGGCGTATTCATTCGCTGCGATCGGGCCTGGACGCCCTGGACCGTGGAGACGTGGCGCGCGTTCGGTTCATCCGCGATCGCATGCCGGCCGATAGCCTGGATCGCCGGATTCTCGCCTGGGCGCTTGCGATGGACGGCGGCACCGCCGTCCCGAGCGGGGATATCGCCGCGGCGGCGGTGGCGCTGCCTGGCTGGCCGGGTGCGATGACCATGCGCCGCAACAGCGAGCGGGCTCTGTATCGGCAGAACCCCGGTCCGCAGGCCACGATTGCAGCCTTCGGCTCGTCTCGGCCCGAGACGCTCGATGGTGTCGTCCTGCTCACGCGCGCCTATACGGCGCTCGGCAAGATCAAGGATGCGCAAGGCGTCCTTTCTCCGTACTGGCGCGCGACGAAGCTCGAAGCGGCCGAGGAGCAGCGAATCATGCGTGAGTTCGGCGCGCTGCTCACGCCCGCCGACCACCGCTGGCGTCTGGAAAACATGCTCTATTCCGAGCGGATCAATTCGGCGGAGCGCATCGCGAAGGAAGCCGGCGCCGGGCCCCTGGTGAAGGCATGGGCAGCCGTGATTCGATCGGATCGCAAGGCCGAGGATTTCCTCGAAGCCGTGCCAGCGGAGATGCGCTCGGCCGGCTACTCCTTCGCCAAGGCGAAGTATCTGCGCCGGAAGGAAAGGTTCGCGGAGGCTGCGGCAGTCGTGCTGCAGGCGCCGGTCGACCGGGCCTCGGTCATCGATCCCGATGCATGGTGGCTGGAGCGAAGGGTCCTTTCGCGCGAACTGCTGGACATCGGCGAGGTCAAGCTCGCCTATCGCGTGGCGGCGGCACATGCTGCCGTGGATCCCGTTGAGGCGGCGGATGCCGAATTCCACGCCGGCTGGTATGCGCTTCGTGAACTCGAAGATGCTGCGGCCGCCGCACGGCATTTCGAAAAAATCACGCATGTCGCGGAAGGGTCCATCTCCCTGGCGCGCGCCTATTACTGGCTGGGCCGCGCCGTCGAAGCCGGTGCCCCTGGGGATGCGGCCTCGTACTTCGAAAAGGCGGCCGTTTACGGCACCACCTTCTACGGCCAATTGGCTGCGGAGCGGCTCGGCGGCCGAACGCTCGAGGTTGCCCCTCCCGAGATTTCGCCGCTGGACATCGACCGGTTCGAGCGCCGCGAGCCGGTCCGCGCCATGAGGCTGCTGCAAAGCTGCGGGCAGCAGCGCCTGGCGCTCACGCTTTATCGCGCCCTTGCCGAAGAACTGGACAATCCAGCCGAACTCGCGCTGCTCGCCGCCATGGCCGAAGATTCCGGCAACCGCGTCCTGGCGCTCAGGGTCGGCAAGATGGCTTCGAACCGCGGCATAAACATCGCGGCGCTCTCGCACCCCGTGGGTGCGATTCCCGACCAGGCCGATATCTCCGCTTCGGGGAAGGCGCTGGCCTATGCGATCGCGCGGCAGGAAAGCGAGTTCAACGTGTCCGCCGTGTCGCATGCCGGGGCACGCGGTCTGCTCCAGCTCCTCCCGACGACCGCGAAATCGGTGGCGAAGAAGGCCAGGCTCGCCTACTCGGCCGATCGCCTCACCAGCGACCCCGCCTACAACGCGACGCTCGGCTCGCTCTTCCTCGGCGAGCAGCTCAAGCGCTTCGACGGATCCTACGTGCTCACCTTCGCGGGATACAACGCCGGACCGGGCCGCGCCCGCGAATGGATGAAGCGCTATGGCGATCCCCGCGATCTCGATCTGGACGATGTCGTCGACTGGATCGAGCGCATCCCCTACGCCGAGACGCGCGCCTACGTTCAGCGGGTCATGGAGAACTACCAGGTCTACAAGATGCGCCTGACGGGTCGATTCGACATCGAGGGCGATCTCGTCAGGGGGCGCCAGCTCGCATCTCAATAGTGGCGGCATCCGCCGCCGCGCTATATGCTCCTGCTGAGCGTTGCTCGCTCCATCGCCGCCAGGTCGTACCGGCGGCCGATGCCCCGGGCAAGGCGCCTCGTGACCAGGCGGCGCCTGGCCATCGGAACCACGATCGATGACTTCTAGCGAAGGCTTTTCCGACTTCTTCTACTCGTCTCCGGACGGGCTGAGGCTCCATACCCGCATTTACGGCGAAGCTCATTTCGAGTCCGTGCCGGTCGTGTGCCTGCCCGGCCTGTCGCGCAACGCACGGGATTTCCATGAACTGGCGCTCCACATCTCCCGTAAGCAGGAACGGCCCCGCAAGGTCGTGGTATTCGACTACCGCGGACGCGGGGGGTCGGGGTATGACCGGAACTGGCGCAATTACAACGTCGTTGTCGAGGCGGACGACGTCGCGGCCGGCCTCATCGCCACGGGCGTGGAGAAGGCGCATTTCATCGGCACCTCGCGCGGCGGCCTGATCATCCACCGGCTGGCGAGCACGCGCCCGACTGCGCTGATGTCGGTGGTCCTGAACGACATCGGGCCGGCGATCGAAGGCGAAGGCCTGGCCCAGATCAGATCCTATCTCGAGCGCTCACCGCGGCCGAAGGACATGGCCGAGGCGGTGGCGATCCAGCGCACCGCCCACGGCGCCGCTTTTACCGCCCTCGGCGAGGCCGACTGGCAGCGGCTCACCCGGGCGATCTACCGGGAAGACAAGTCCGGCCCGGTCCCCGACTTCGACCCGGCGCTCCTGAAGACCCTGAAGAGCTTCGACCTCGACAAGCCCATCCCGGCGATCTGGCATCTTTTCGAGGCGCTCCGCGGCTTCCCGATGCTGGCGATACGCGGCGCGAATTCCAAGCTGCTCTCGACGGCGACGCTCGCCGAGATGGTCCATCGGCATCCGGACTGCCAGACCATCACGGTGGAGGGCCAGGGCCATCCGCCCATGCTCGACACCGGCGACCTGCCCCAGGCGATCACCGCCTTCTTCGATCGGGCCGAAGACAAGGGCCTGGCAAGCGGCTGATTTGGCCTGCTTCGGCCGAACACGAGACAGGCAACTCTCGAAGATCGGGCCAGGCCGCGTGCCGCTCGCCGGCCCATGATCGGCACCATGTCAGCTTTCGGACGGACCGCAGCGCACGCGCGCCGCCGCAATAAGCCATTCGTCAGAATCATGACGGACACCGCCCTCGAGGGCAAATGCAGAAAGGCCCGCGTCTTTCGACGCGGGCCTTCCAGGATCAAACGATCAGGCTATATCAGCCGCCGAAGTTGGCCTGCAGACGCAGGAAGCCACCCCAGTTGTCGCCGTCGTAATCGACGTCGTCGTCGAAGTTGTCATAGTAGATGACTTCCGGCTTGATCAGCAGGTTTTCGACCAGCATGTAGTCGAGGCCGACGACCGTCGAGAAGTTGTCGGCATCGTCATAGCCGACTTCGACGTTGAGCGTGGTCTTCTCGTTGAAGGCCCATGCGCCGCCAACCCACATTGCCCAGTCGCCGCCCCACTGGGCGTAGTAGTTCGCACCGCCGTTGCCATCGTCTTCATCGCCAGAATCCCAGCCGGCCATCACGAAGAGGGACAGGCCTTCCATGGCGTTGAAGTCGACGCGGCCCTTGACTGCCCACTCTTCCCAGACGGAGTCGTATCCGACTACGCCGGAAATGCCACCCCAACCAGCGGTGTAGCCGAGGCCACCGACGACATGCGGTACGTAGCTGTCGATTGCATAAGTATCAGCAGCAAGGAAGCCATCGTCGTCAAGTGCACCCCAACCAGTGCCGGTTTCCATAGCCACAGCGGCCGAGAAGCCGTTTCCACCGGTGAAGGTGTAGGATATCTGGTGGGTCTGGAACGGGCCGTAAGGCACGATGCCGTCGTTCGCGACGCCCGACGAGTAGCCGGTGAAGGTCGAGAACATGGAGTCGGTCACGCCAGCGCGGAAGCCGCCGAGTTCGATGTAGCCGTGTTCCAGGACCACATAGTTGTCGGACGTCGTGACGCCAATGCCGAACCCGCTGAGATCAGGCTGTACGCCAAGAACGGAAACGCCGTTCGTGCCAGTGTCGTAGTTGAAGTTGATCTGGGCATAGGCGCGCAGGGTGCCGAGTTCGGTTTCCGACCGGGCATCGACGCGCAGAGCGAAACGAGCACGCTTGAAGTAGGTGTCGTTGGTCTCGAAGTCGCCGTCGTTGAGGATGTCGCCCTTGTCGATGACATCGTTCAAGCCGAAGATGCCGGTCTGGATGTCGTAGCGCATGTAGCCGGAAACCTTGAGGCAGGTTTCGGTGCCCGGGATGTAGTAGAAGCCGACGCCGTAGGTGTCGCAAACGCGGACATATTCCATCGGCTCCGGCTCGGCGATGACGACCGCATCGGCGGCGCGCGCACCGGAGACTGCGACGAGAGCCGCAGCTGAGCCGAGGAGCAGGCTCTTGATGTTCATTTTCTGACCTCCAGTCTAAAAATGACGGAGGCTCGGCTTCAGCGGACGCCGATCCCTTGGATTTGGCGGGAATCGGGCGGTTTCGCCGAACTGCTGGATGCAAGTTGCGCAAGCAAACGGTACGGCTCGCTTCGCCACGAGCTGGGACTGTCGAGTGTTGGGAAATGCAGTGATCACCAGGGCGGCAGTCACGAGCTGGCGGAGAGGAAGGGATTCGAACCCTCGAGAAGCTTTTGACCTCTACTCCCTTAGCAGGGGAGCGCCTTCGACCACTCGGCCACCTCTCCGTCGCCGCGGTGGATAAAGAAAAGGGCGGGTACAATCAACTGCGCAATCGCGGCGAAAGCCCTGGACATCGAAAAAACATGAGCAACGGGAATCAACCTCGTCCTGCTGGCGCGGAATCGCGCTCTAGCGCCGATTCTCGGCGTGCTAGCGCGCGTTGACCCCGTCCTCCGGGCCAGGATGGTTAACGCAAGTTTACCGGGCTGTATGAAATCGTGTCATTTGTGCAACAACGGTTCCACATAGCAGCCGGCAAGCCGCCGCCGAGCCCACATGGCAGTTGAACGGCGCCGCTCCATCGGTAATGTCGACCGGGAAGAAGCAGCGCGGTGCGCGTGTTTTTTCGGAATTGGGGATGGGCAGGGAAACGCTGTCCTTCAGCAAAAGAACCCAGACCCGTTTATTAACTTTTTGACTGGAGGTCAGAAAATGAACATCAAGAGCCTGCTTCTCGGCTCAGCTGCGGCTCTCGTCGCAGTCTCCGGTGCGCGCGCCGCCGATGCGGTCGTCATCGCCGAGCCGGAGCCGATGGAATATGTTCGCGTTTGCGACACCTACGGCGTCGGCTTCTACTACATCCCTGGCACCGAGACCTGCCTCAAGGTTTCCGGTTACATGCGCTACGACATCGGCGTGGGCTTCAACGGCTACGAGAACGTCCTCGACAAGGAAGACTTCTTCGAAGACGGCGACATCGACTACGATAACGACACCTACTACAAGCGTGCTCGTTTCGCCCTGCGCATGGACGCCCGTTCCGAGACCGAACTCGGCACCCTGCGCGCCTACGCCCAGCTCAACTTCAACTATGACGTGGTCGACGGCACCGTCACCTACTATGACGACGAGATCGACGAGTTCGTCACCCTGGCGGGCTGGACCGGCACCGACAACTACATTGCCATCGAGCATGCCTATATCGAACTCGGCGGCTTCCGCGCTGGCGTGACCGATTCCTACTTCTCGACCTTCACCGGCTACTCGTCGGGCGTCGCGAACGACGGTCTCGTCCCCTACGGCCCCTTCCAGACGCACCAGATCGCGTACACCTGGACCGGCGGCAACGGCTTCACGGCCGGCGTCGCGCTCGAAGAAGGCAATGACGACTACACGCTCGACACTTACGTCCCGCACGTCGTCGGCGGTCTGGGCTACACGGGCGGCTGGGGCGGCCTCTCGGGCGTCGTCGGCTACGACGCCGTCTACGAAGAGTGGGCGGTCAAGGGCCGCGTCGACTTCAACGCGACCGAAGCCCTGTCGATGTTCGTGATGGCCGGCTGGAAGTCCAACGGCGACGAAGGCTATGTCGACAACTTCTACGGCCAGTGGGGCGGCGATTGGGCCCTGTGGGTCGGCGGCGCCTGGGCCTTCAACGAGAAGACCACGCTCAACGTCGAGGTCGGCTATGACGATGCCGACAACTTCTCGACGGTCGTCGGCCTCGACTACATGCTGGTCGAAAACCTGCTCATCAAGCCGGAAATCATCTATGTCGACAACTTCGACATCGACGACACCTTCAACGGCGGCGACATCGACAGCAACTGGGGCGGCTTCCTCCGCCTGCAGGCCAATTTCGGCGGCTGATCGGGTCGACTTCGTAGTCTAGATTGATGAGGCCCCCCGCGCCAAAGGTGCGGGGGGCCATAGCGGCTGGGGGAGAAACAGGAGGATTGGTGCGCCCGAAGCGGTGAACTGGTTGTGCGTCAAATGAATGCGAGAGGTAACTTCTCTCCAGCGCGCTCGTGCCGTTACCTGACGGTCGGGGGTCTGGAGTATTGGCAATGACAAGCTGTTCGATCTCTAGGCAACACAGTGGTTCCAACAGCCAGTCCAGCAGCGCTCCTCATATAAGCTACTCGTTCGGTTCCGACCGGCTGGTAAGGAGCGTCGAGACTTTCACCGTTTCAGAGCTGTTCCGCGCTTACGGCGCACACCTCTGGCACGAGGGGAGACACAAGGAAAACGTCCGATCGTTTCTTGGGGAGATCGACGAAATCCTATTGAATCGAAGGTTCAGCGCATTCGGCCAGGAAACCCTGGACGATCTGATCGGCGCACTTCGGGGGCGGGGCAACAGTAACGCGACCATCAACAGAAAGATGGCCGCCCTGAGCAAGTTGCTACGCAAAGCTTACAAGATGGGAAGCATCCACAGCCTTCCGGAGTTTCGTCGCCAGAAAGAGCGAAGCGGACGCATCCGCTTTCTCGAGCTCGACGAAGAGGACAGGCTGTTCCTGCAGATCCGCAGCCACTCGCTCGAATACCACCAACTCGCCGTGTTCCTCGTGGACACGGGCGCGCGTCTCGGCGAGGCCATCGGGCTGCGGTGGAACGACATCAACCACGGCTCGGCGACGTTCTGGCTGACCAAGTCCGGTAGGAGCCGTTCGGTGCCCCTGACCTCGAGGGTGCGCGAGACGCTCGCCTCCATAGATCGGTCGGGGACGGGTCCGTTCGCCCGGATCAAGCAGTACCAGTTCCGGGCGGTCTGGCACGCGGCGAAGGCGGAGATCGGGCTGGGCCACGATACCGAACTCGTGCCGCACTCGCTGCGCCACACATGCGCATCGCGGCTGGTCCGGGGCGGGATAGACATCCGTCGCGTCCAGATGTGGCTGGGCCACCAGACGCTGCAGATGACGATGCGCTACTCGCATCTGGCCACGCACGACCTCGACGTCTGCGTGCCGATCCTGGAGCGCCGGCAGTCGTAAGGGCGCCGGCGCAACCTCGCGCCCGACTCGACGATCGTCCCAGAGGATGAGTTTGCCGGGGCAATCTTTTCGGGTGTTGAGGCCCCGGTGAACGCAGGTCCGGAACGCGGACGACGCGGCCTAACCGCCGGTCATCTCCTGACACGCGATTTCAGGAAGCGATCGAAGGCGACGGCCAGGATGAGGATCAGGCCGATCACGATCGACTGCGTGTAGGACGAGACGTTGTTGAACTGCAGTCCGTTCTGCAGCACGCCGATCAGCGCCGCGCCAACCACCGTTCCGCCGACACTGCCGATGCCGCCGAACAGCGACGTGCCGCCGATGACTACCGCCGAGATGACGGTCAGCTCGTAGCCAATGCCTGCCACCGCTTCCGAGGAATTGAGCCTCGCCGACAGGACGAAGGCGGCGAGACCGGCGAAGAAGCCGACGATCACATAGACGGAGACGAGGACACGGTCGACGCGCAGGCCCGACAGGCGGGCGGCCTCGGCATTTCCCCCGACCGCATAGACGGCGCGGCCGTAGCGGGTGTAGCGGAGCACGATGTGGCAGAGTATGGCCGCGACGGCGAAGATGATGACCGGGACCGGCACCGGGCCCACCAGGCCATTGCCGAACCATCGCATCGATGAATCGAATCCGGAGATCGGCCCGCCGTTGGAGATGGTCAGCGTCAGGCCGCGAAAGATGGTCAGGCCTCCCAGCGTGACGACGAAGGGCGGCACCTTGAGGCGCGTGATGGCGCTGCCCTGCACGAAACCGGCGAGGGCGCCGACGGCGACGGCCGCCAGCAGCGCGGCGAACCAGCCGTAGCCGCTGCCGCCCGCTGCGGAAAGCGACAGCGTGTTGGCCGTGCCCCCCTTCGCGACCACCGCCGCAACCATGCCGCACAGCGCAAGCAGCGAGCCGACCGACAGGTCGATGCCGGCGGTCAGGATGACGAAGGTCATGCCGAGTGCGATGAGCCCCGTGATCGAGACCTGCCGCATGATGTTGAAGAGATTGAGCGGATCGATGAAGTTCGGGCTCATCACGGTGAAGACGATCATCAGCGCCGCGAGAAAGATGAGCGGCCCGAAGCTGACCAGCAGCCGCGCCACATCCACGCTCCGCTGTTCCCGGTCGACGGTGCTGGTCATCGCCCCTTCCCCGGCTTGCTGTCGAGCGCCATCAACTCCATGAGCTTCTCCTCCGTCGCCTGAACGGCCGGCATCTCGCCGGTTATGCGGCCGCGCCGCATCGTCACGATCCTGTCCGCGACCGCGAGCACCTCCGGCAGTTCGGAGGAAATGACCATCACGGCGATGCCGCGGGCAGCCAGCTGGACCAGTATCTGGTGGACCTCTGCCTTTGCGCCGACATCGACGCCGCGCGTCGGCTCGTCGACGATCAGCACCTTGGGGTCGCGCGCCAGCCAGCGCGCGAGGACCACCTTCTGCTGGTTGCCGCCGGAAAGCCCCTCGATGGCCTGCTCGGGCGAGGCCATGCGGATCGACAGCATCTTCTTGTAGCCGGCCAGCGCATCGCGCTCCCGGCGCTCGGCCATGAAGCCCATGCCGTTGCTGAAACGGCCGAGCGCGGCCACAGAGAAGTTGGACAAGATGCCGAGCGAGGCGAAGATGGCCTGGTGCTTGCGATCCTCCGGCACGAGACCGATGCCGAGCGCGATCGCGTCCGCCGGCGACTGCGGCGAGATCGGCCTGCCCGCCAGCGTCATCGTGCCGCCCGCGATGCGGTCCGCGCCGAAGATCGCGCGGGCGAGTTCCGTCCGCCCCGACCCGACGAGGCCGGCGACGCCGAGGATCTCCCCTGCCCTGAGGTCCAGGTCGACGCCTTCGAGAACGATGGCGTGCGGCGCTTCGGGATCGCGCATCGTCTTCAGGCCGCGCACCGAGAGCACGACATCGCCCGCCACCTGCCGCTCGGCCGGACGGGCGTAGAGCTCGGACGCCGCGCGGCCGACCATCTTCTCGATGATCCTGGGGATTTCGATCGGCGCGCCGCCTTCCCGGTCGAGGTGGCCGGCCAGCCGGCCGTCGCGCAGGACCGTCATCCGGTCGCAGATGAAGGACGCTTCCTCGAGCCTGTGGGTGACGAACATGATCGCCACGCCATCCTCGCGCAGCCTGGCCATGATCGAAAGCAGCTGCTGCACCTCCGACTCGGTCAGGGCCGAGGTGGGCTCGTCCATGATGATCAGACGGCTTTCCAGCGACAGGGCGCGCGCGATTTCGACAAGCTGCTGCTCGGCGACGGACAGGGCGGAAACCGGCGTGCGCGGATCGATGTTCAAGCCGACGCGCGCAATGATCCGGCGCGATTCCTCGGTCATCCTGCGCCAGTTCACGAGGCCGAGGGGGCCGGTCGGGGCGCGGCCGACGAAGATGTTCTCCGCCACCGTCAGGGTTGGGATGAGGCTCAGCTCCTGGTAGATGGTGACGATGCCGAGGCGCTTGGATTCGTCAGGGCTCGCCGGGCGGAACTCGGCGCCGTCGAAGACGATGCGGCCGCTCGACGGCGGCTGCACGCCGGACAGGATCTTGAGCAGGGTCGACTTGCCGGCGCCGTTCTCGCCGAGCAGGCCGAGGATTTCGCCGCGACGCACCTCCAGCGACACGTCGCGCAGCGCAGCCACGCCCGAAAACTGCTTGCTTACGCCTTCGACGGAAAGAAGCACGTCGCCGGCCGCGGCAACTGCCTGAGCTAAGGACAAAGGACGCTCCCATGCTTCGCCGCCCCGAACGCCGTGGCCGGCCCGGGACAGTCCCGGACCGGCCATGCCAGCGACGGACGAGGCTTAACCGGCCTCTCCGAGACGTTCGGCCTTGTCGAGATTGTCCTTGCCGATGACGATCGGGGTCAGCAGGACCAGCTTCTCGGCCGGTTCGGTCTTGTCCTTGGCGTAGGCGACCGCGATGCGCACCGCGGTGCGCGACTGCTCGCCCGGGAACTGCTCGACCGTGCCGGCGAGCTTGCCGTCGCGAACCGCCACCAGCGCCTCCGGCAGCGCGTCGAAGCCGTAGATCTTCACATCGTTGAAGCCGCGGGCGGCACAGGCCTCCATCGCGCCGAGCGCCATGTCGTCGTTGGCGCAGATGATGGCGTCCGGCTTGCCGTTGGCGGCAAGGCCGGCCTCGGTCACCGACAGCGCCTCGGCACGCGCGAAGTTCGCCGTCTGCTCGAAGACGATCTGGTACTTGTCCTTGACCGGGTCGAGCACGTTGTGGACGCCCTGGTTGCGGTCGATGGCGGGACCTGCGCCGGGCTGGCCCTGAAGGTGGAAGATCTTCGCGCCGTCAGGGAAGGCGTCGACCACGGCCTGGGCCTCGGCTTCGCCACCCTTGACGTTGTCGGCGCCGACATGGGCAAGGATGCCCTCGACGCCGTCGACCCGGCGGTCGATGGTGACGACCGGAATGCCGGCCTGGACGGCCTGCTCGACGGCCGGGGCGAGCGCGTTGACGTCAAGCGGCGATATGACGATCGCATCGACCTTCTGCACGATCGCCGCCTCGATGTCGGCGGTCTGCTTGGGAGCCGAATTCTGGCCGTCGCTCTCCGTCAGTTCCACGCCCTGTGCCTGAGCCTCGGCCTTGATCTGATTCAGCATGTGCACGAAGAACGGGAAGCTCAGGCTGGGCACCGAACCCAGCACGGTCAGCTTGTCCTGCGCGAAGGCGGCGGGCATCCCCAGCGCGATCGCGCCGACGGCCACCGAAGATACCAGAAACTCGCGTCTGTTCATGGAATAGCTCTCCTCCAGATGAGCGTTGCAGCGGCCACTTCCTCCCGGCCGTTGTGGTGGAGCCTAGCCAAGCCTTCGCCGTTGCGCAAGGGAAGGTGGTAGCGCTACCCGCCAAGGATCAGCACGAGGTTCCGGCACGCACCGTCATCGGCGGGACGGCAGTCTCCAGACGCATTTCCGCACCGTACACGGCCGGTCCGCCGCCGGCACCGTGGCGAAGCTGGCGACCTCGCCGGACCAGCAGAAGCGGCGGTCGGAAACATAGCGATCGTAGCGCGTCGCGCCCGTCTTCGACCGCCAGCGCAACACGGCCGAGCCGTTGGTCCGCAGAGCGGCCTGAACCTGGGCACAGCTCATGTCGCGAATCGCATAGATCGGATCCGCCGCCGCGTGCACGACCGACAGCAGCAGGGCCGCAAGAGCCAGCAGTCTCATCGTCGATCCTCGAACGTCATCGGCAGGCTCATATCCTCGTTCGTTACCATACGGAATGTCCGCATGGCTTCAGATCGTGCCCGGCTGGGCCTTGCCTCGGGCGGGCGCGGGTTCGATGACCTTGCGATAGAGATGCCAGGTCGCGTGACCGAGGATAGGCAGCACCACGATCAGCCCCGCGAAAACCGGCAGCGAGCCGAGGATGAGGAGCAGTGCGACGACAAGCCCCCAGAGCGCCATCTGGAGCGGATTGGCAGCCACGGCGCGAACGGAGGCGTGTATCGCTTCGTAGGCGCCGACATCGCGGTCGAGTAGCAGCGGGAATGCGACTACCGTCGTGCAAAGCACCAGCAGCGCGAAGCCGAATCCGACCGCGTTGCCCACCAGCATGAGCATCCGGCCGTCTTGCGTGTAGAATATCTCGCGGATGAGCATTGACAGGGAGGCCGGCGGGTTCGGGCCGAGGTAATGCAGATAGAGCGCCTGCGCGACGAGCAGCCAGGCGATGAAGATCGCGAACAGCATGATTCCGACCACGGCGATGGAAGGCAAGGCGGGCGAATGCCTGATGCCCAGCGCTTGCGACCAGGAGGGATCGAGCCCCTGCTCCCGGCGGCGGCTTATCTCGTAGAGACCCAGGGCGGCGAACGGTCCGATCAGGGCGAAGCCCGAAATCAGCGGAAACAGCATCGGCAGCGCCTCATCGCTGGCGGACGTCCATGCCGCCAGCACGACGCCCACCAATGGATAGATGATGACGATGAAGGCGACATGCGACGGCTTCACCATGAAATCGTCGAACCCCCGCCGCAGCGCATCGAATACATCGGCGAAGCCGATCCTGCGCACGGCGACATGCTCGATCCGGTCCGCAGCGCCTGCGTAGACGTGAAAGCTCATGACCATTCCTCCTCGAACGGGGTCGGTCGCGGCCCTGGGCTTTTGCGTGACGGGTCACGCAGCGCGACCGGCATCACCGACGACCATAGCACAGACTGCGGTTTTTCCACGTCGAATATGGCTCGGCGATAGGGGTCGGCTCGGAACCGTGTCGCAAGGCCACCTGCACGAAACGCCACCGAGCATCACCGACAAGCCGGTCGAGGATGTTGCTCGGAGCGGTATGATATAGACGTTGCGCCGCGGCTTGGTGCAAACCGGCCCTATGACGAAAGGAGCAGCAGCCTGATCGAAAAGGCGAAGCAGTGGGCGCGGACCATGAAGCGGGACGTGATGGCGTTATGGCTGGCCGCGCGCGACCCTCGGGTGCCCTGGTTGGCGAAAGCCGTTGCGGGTGCCGTTGCCGCCTATGCGCTCAGCCCGATGGATCTCATCCCGGACTTCATCCCTGTTCTCGGTTATGTTGATGATCTGGTCATAGTCCCGATCGGCATCCTCCTTGCCGTCAAGCTCGTCCCGCGCGACCTGATGGCAGAGTTGCGGACAGAAGCCGCGCGACGAGCGAAGCCGGTCAGCAAGGCAGGCCTGGCTGTCGTGGTCGCTGCCTGGACGGCGGCCGCCGCGCTCACTGCCCATCTGCTCTGGCCCGCTCAAGACTGACCGCTACGACCGGCTGCCCGATGCTCCCGCCGGCGCCGAACCCCGCGTGGCTCTCTTCCTTAGGCGTTCAAACCTGCCTATAGGTCTGTCCGATTCCATTGATGACCAGCCATGGCCGAAAAATACAGGATCGCGCTGATCGCGCATGACGAGAAGAAGGACGAGATGGTGGCCTTTGCCGAGGCGCATCGCGCCTATCTCGCCGGCTGCTCGCTGGTCGCGACCGGCACGACCGGTCAGCGCATCCTCGAGGCATGTCCGGAGCTCGACCTGAGGCCTTTGAAGAGCGGACCGCTCGGCGGCGACCAGCAGATCGGAGCGTTGATCTCCGAGGCGAAGGTCGACGCGCTGGTTTTCTTCGTCGATCCCCTGACCCCCATGCCGCACGACGTCGACGTCAAGGCGCTGATGCGTCTCGCCATCGTGTACGACATCCCGATGGCGCTGAATCATGCCACGGGCGAGATCCTGCTCAAGGACAGGGAAGCCGGCCGCGTCGGCGGCGCAAGGGAACGGAGCGAGGCATGACGGGTCAGCGGGCACCTGGCGTAAATGCCACGGAGGCGTTCGAATATCCGATCCTCGTCGGCGATATCGGAGGAACAAACGCGCGGTTCGCCGTGGTCGAGCATGCCGACGCAGAGACCGGGGAGCCGCAGATCGTGCACACGGCAGACTATCCGACGATCGACGACGCGATCCGGGCGACGGTTCTCGACAAGCTCGGCCTGCAGCCGCGTTCCGCCCTGCTCGCGATCGCCGGCCCGGTCATCGGCGACGAAATTCCGCTGACCAACTGCCCTTGGGTTGTCAGGCCCAAGGCGATGCCCTCGACTGTCGGAATCACCGACACGATGGTGCTGAACGACTTCGAAGCTCAGGCGCTTGCCGTGGTCGCGCTCGGCGATCACCATCTGGAGAAGATCGGCGGAGGCGAGGCGCTGCCCCATGCCGGGCGGGCGGTGCTCGGCCCGGGCACCGGCCTCGGCGTCGCCGGCCTGCTGAACTTCGGCGGCCTTTGGCTTCCGGTCCCCGGCGAGGGCGGGCACATGGACATCGGCCCGCGCACGCCGCGGGACTACCAGGTCTGGCCGCATATCGAACCGCTCGAAGGCCGCGTCTCGGGCGAACAGATCCTGAGCGGGCGCGGACTGCTCGCCACCTACCGGGCGGTGGCGATCGCAGACGGCAAGGAACCCGTGTTCGACACGCCCGCCGAGATCACCAAGGCGGCGCTGAACAAGAGCGACGCCGTCGCCGAAGAGGCGCTGTCGCTTTTCGTGACGTGCCTCGGCCGTACCGCCGGCGACATCGCATTGGTTTTCAAGGCGCAGGGCGGCGTCTATCTCGCCGGAGGCATCGCCCAGAAAATCATCCCGGCCCTGAAGGCCGGCAATTTTCGCGCCGCCTTCGACGACAAGGCGCCGCACACCGAATGGATGTCGCAGATTCCCGTCTACGTGATCACCGACCCCCTCGGCGCGCTGGCCGGCCTTGCCGCCTATGCCCGCGCGCCACACACATTCGGCGTCGATACCACCGACCGCCGCTGGCGGAACTGACGGCCGCAGGAGCCTGGACATGAGCGACCGCACCGAAGAAATGGGACTTGTCGTCGTCGGCGCCGCTGGTCGGATGGGCCAGGCGCTGATCCGCGCCATCCACGCCGTGCCCGGAGCGAGGGTCGCGGCCGCTATCGAGCGGCAGGGCTCGCCGCATCTCGGCAGGGACGCTGGCGAGATCGCCGGCATCGGCGTCATCGGCGTGCCTATCGCTGACGATCCCCTCCCCGCCTTCGCCAGGTCGGACGGCGTCCTGGACTTCACTACGCCCGCGGCAACCGTCGAATTCGCCGGCTACGCCGCGCAGGCCCACATAGCGCATGTCATCGGCACCACCGGCTGTTCCGCGGCCGACGACGCGAAGATCGCTGCCGCGGCGCGGCACGCGACGATCGTCAAGTCCGGCAACATGAGCCTCGGGGTCAACCTGCTTGCCGTGCTTGTCGAGCAGGCGGCAAAGGCGCTGGGCCCGGAGGAATTCGACATAGAGATCCTCGAGATGCATCACCGCCACAAGGTCGACGCGCCGTCCGGCACCGCGCTCCTGCTCGGCGAAGCCGCCGCCCGGGGCCGTTCGGTCGGGCTCGCCGACAACAGCGTCCGGGTGCGCGACGGCCATACCGGCGCGCGGCAGGAGGGCTCGATCGGTTTCGCCACGCTGCGTGGCGGCTCGGTGGTCGGAGACCATTCGGTCATCCTTGCCGGCACAGGCGAGCGCATCACGCTCTCCCACCACGCCGAGGATCGCGGGATCTTCGCCCGCGGCGCCGTCAGGGCCGCGCTCTGGGCCCGCGGCCGCAAGTCGGGCCTCTATTCCATGCGGGACGTGCTCGGCCTCGACGCGTCATGAACCGGCCAACTCTCAGACATCAAAGATAGGAGCCTCCATGTCCGGCACACTCGTGCTCGTCCGCCACGGCCAGAGCGAATGGAACCTGAAGAACCTGTTCACCGGCTGGCGCGACGTCGACCTCACCGATCTCGGCCGAGAGGAGGCGAAGGCCGGCGCCGAGAAGCTGAAGGCGCGCGGGCTGAAGTTCGACATCGCCTTCACCTCTGCCCTGCAACGGGCGCAGAAGACCTGCCAGATCATCCTCGACACGGTCGGCCAGAGCGACTTGCGCACCGTGCGCGACCAGGCGCTCAACGAGCGTGACTATGGCGACCTCTCCGGCCTCAACAAGGACGACGCCCGCGCCAAATGGGGCGAGGAGCAGGTGCATATCTGGCGCCGCTCCTACGACGTCCAACCACCCGGCGGCGAAAGCCTGAAGGACACCGGCGCGCGCGTCTGGCCCTACTACATGCATGTGATGCAGCCACACGTGCTGCGCGGCGAAACCGTGCTCGTGGCCGCGCACGGCAACTCGCTGCGGGCGCTGATCATGGCGCTGGAAGGCAAGAGCGGCGAGGAGATCGTGAAGCTCGAACTCGCGACCGGCGTGCCGATCGTCTACACGCTCAACGCCGATTCCACCGTGAAGTCCAAGGACGTCCTCGCCTGAGGACCATATGCCTTGAGTGAGCCGATCCGCCCCTTCGCCAGATCATTGGCGAAGGAGCCCGGCCCGGGCCGGGCCGACCCGGCCATACCGTGTGGCGATGTGTGACCGCCGAAGGATGTTTCCCTCAGCCCCGCCCCAGGCGTCGTACGTGCCGCCGGCGCGCAGGCCTGGACCATGTCATGTCGGCGAATGTCAGCACGCAGGCGAAGAAAACGAACGCCGCCAGCACGCCGCCCAGAACCAAGATCGTATCGGTCGGCATAGCGCCCTCCTGTCTTTCGGAGGCGAGCATGCGACGCATCCGGACGCGACTTCTTGATCAGGATCAAGCACCGTCAAAAAGCGCGTTGACAGCCAGCGCCCACCCGCTTACATGAGCGCCCACAAGCCCAGATGGCGGAATTGGTAGACGCGCACGGTTCAGGTCCGTGTTCCGCAAGGAGTGGAGGTTCGAGTCCTCTTCTGGGCACCATCAACCCTTACCAGGTTGATATTGTTTATCTTTTTGATCTAGCTCGACCATTGTGCCCAGTTGCGACAGAGATTGTAGCAGTCGGGTCCAAACTCAATGGCGAATCTGCCCGAACGACTTATGGTCCGCGCCGGCGTGTACTATTGCCGGGTCTGGGTTCCCACCGACATAGCGTGCGCGTTTGGAAAAACGTCGGTGGTCAGGTCATTGCGGACAAGAGATCCGAAAATCGCCAGGTCTAGGCTGGCTCAAGCAACCGTCGAGATTGAACAGCAATTCGACCGCCTACGGCAAGACGCGTTTGTCGCAAACCCACTCACGTCGACCACTCGAATCGCGCTAGCAGATCTCGCAAGGGAATACTCGGCCGAAGTCGCCGATCGCATCGTCCTCGACCAAGCGCAGCTATTCGAAGTTGCCAGCGTCAGTCCCGAGCGACTTTGGGCAGGAGAGTTGACACCCCTACCTGCGGCGACAGACCCAGGTGATGATCGGCTTTTGTACGATCGTCTCGTTGCCGATCGCAATTTCGATGCGGCCATTGCCTTCCTTCAGCGCTTCCGACTGCGCAGGCGAGTGGCGGATTTGACGCGCATGCGCGTCACGGGAAATCTCGGAGAGTTCATAACCCTTGCATCCGGGATGTTGCCGCAATTGCCCGATGGGCAGAAAGTCGTTTTCGCCCTGATGCTCCTGGCTGAGGAGGTCCGGGCACTTCAAGCCGGCGAGGAAGACCTTGCAGCTTTCGAATCTTCCGTTGCGTCTTGGTATTCGAGCCCAATAGAACGTCCCCGCGCTGAAGGTGGCCAAGCTAGGCCGCGAACTTCAATCGACGCCCTATTTTCGCGATGGGAGCATGAGGCGGAGCCGAGCGCAAGCACGCTGTCGACCTGGCGAGGCGTGGTCAGGAACCTAAAGGAGCATCTCGGGCCGAAAGCCGACGACATTCGCTTGGTCGAAACTGACGACATCGTAGCCTGGAAAGACAAGCTGGTACGGTCCGGGAAGTCAACGAAGACGATAGGCTTTGGATATCTTGCATGTGCCCGCGTCTTGTTCCGCTTCGCAGTCGCTAACAAGCTTGCAGACGCAGATCCGGCTGAAGGTGTTAAGGTAGCTCGCAGGGTCAAGGCCGGAAAGAAAATGCTGGGCTACGAGAGCGCCGAAGTCGGCCGAATCCTGGAACTTGCCTCCGGCGCCAAGGAGCCTTGGAAACGTTGGTTGCCTTGGCTTGCAGCCTCAACTGGTTCACGCATCGGTGAGGTCGCGCAGTTGCACGGGAGCCATGTGTTGGAGCGCGAGGGCATCTGGGTGGTTAAGATTGCGCCTTCTGTCGACGGCGGTACCATCAAGAACGCGGAAAGTGAGCGCTACGTGCCCATCCACTCAAGGCTGATCGCCGACGGATTTCTGGATTTTGTGCGCGATCGCGGCGAGGGGCCGCTCTTCTACAATAGGACTTCCGGCGATCCAAAACGCAAACATGCCTCGAAAGGCCTCTCAAACCGGCTTGCAGCTTGGATTCGAGACAACGGCTTCATCGACCCGCGAAAGGCGCCGAACCACGCTCTTCGACACTGGTTCAAATCAGAGGCCGCGCGGACCGGAGTTTCGGACAGCATCGCGGATGCAATACAAGGTCACAGCGATGGTCGTGCTGCTACTGGGTACCGGCATATCTCACTAGAGGTCATGTCGAAAGCGATCGAGACCCTAAAGCTTCCACCCAATTAGCGGCAGCGTTCAGGCGTGCCGCTACATAGTTCGCGCCCAAACGATCTGGTCATCGGCGAGAATAGGCTCGGACAGAACCGGAATGTCCGCCGATAAGCGGTCTGAAAGGTCTCGTGATCGCACCTTCACACGCGCCGCCCCCAACAGCTTCTCGGGCTCGCAACCACAGCGGACACCTTCCACAATCTCAAAGGTTAGCCAGTCCGCTCCGGAACCCGGAACCAGCCAGCGTCTCAACCAATGGAAGCAGGCGCGGATCTAGAACCGCCATCCAACATCTCCAGTTAGCCTCGTGGACATGGTCAAGCCCATGTCAGGTTCTCGATCTTCTTGTTGAGCAGGTCGTTCGGAAAAGCTCGAATAAGCAAAGATTCGACGTCGCCGATCATCTCCTCGACCACCTCATAGGCGCTGATGTAGTGTGCGAGTTCATGCAACCGCACGTTGATCGGTCGGATTTGACGCCGCATCTCGTCAGAGTTTCGGAAGTCCTGTCTTCGTTCCGGATGCTGAACGCGCAAAATGTTCTGCAGGTGGGGATCGCGATCTCGATTGTAGGCAAGATTGATCTCCTTCCAGAGCGTCTGCGACTTCGTCTTTCCAACATACAGTCCGCAGCCTCGGCTGTCGTAGAAGACATAGATGCCCTTCCGGGTCTCCAGCTCCCGCTTGAGGCCTGCGAGATATGGATGCTCGTCGTTGCCGCGTCCCGCATCGAATATCCGGCAGGTGTCGCCGCTTCCGATGTTTGTCCGACGGATCTGAAAGAACTCCACCACGGGGCGGAGGGCCTCCGCGAGCGTGCGCCGGCGTGATGCCTTAGCAGCGGAGGCAAGTAGTCCCGCCATCTGCCGCGACGTGACTGTCTCGCGAGCCCGCCAATTGGCCAAGCTGGTGCCACTGATACCAAGGTGAATGGCGACCGCCCGATCCGTTGGAGTGGGTACCTCGTCCGTCGCAATCGAGCGCCGGACCTGTTCGATCAATTCTCTGCCCGTCAAAACTATCCCCCATTGCAAATGAAAGCACGAAATCGGACGATTCAGTCGAAGGCGAGTAGAAAGGTGGCTGGTCGCCAATGTGCGCAGGACCAATAGCTCTTTCTCGTAAAAACTTCCTGAGGTTTCGACTCTGCCGACACCGACCAAGCTCCCGCGAGTTCTTTCGTGAACGCGCGCCGAAGTCAGCCCGGTGCAGCGCTAGGTGTTCGGATCCGGCAATGTATCAGGGACAACGACCTGTCCCCAGGCCACGGGCACGGCAGTGGCCATCTCGATCTGGCTTCAGATGGGGCCCTAGGCCGCGTGACCTTCCTTGGCAGGCTCCACTTCTTGCCGCTCTACCGCTACAAGTATCGAATCCAAAAATGGGCCCTGTATGCCCTTGTGACGGTGGAGTGGCATTCTCTCTATGAACACAACGGAAAGCCGCCTTGAGAGTGCACTCGTTACAAAGCTGCAAGACCTGAAATATGAGCATCGCCCAGACATCCGCGACCGCGCCTCGCTGGAGCAGAATTTCCGGAAGAGGTTCGAAGAGCTAAATCGCGTTCGCCTCACAGACGCGGAGTTCTCTCGGCTTCTCGACGAAATCGTCACGCCGGACGTCTTCACAGCCGCTCGAATCCTCCGGGAACGCAATAGCTTCATGCGCGATGATGGCACTCCGCTCAACTATACGCTCGTCAACATCAGGGACTGGTGCAAGAATTCGTTCGAAGTGGTCAACCAACTCCGGATCAACACGGACAACAGCCACCATCGCTTTGACGTCGTACTCCTCATCAACGGAGTGCCAGTCGTTCAGATCGAACTGAAAACCCTCGGTATCAGCCCGCGCCGGGCCATGGAGCAGATCGTCGAGTACAAGAACGATCCCGGCAACGGCTACACCAAGACGATACTGTGCTTTCTGCAGCTCTTCATCGTCAGCAATCGCGATAGGACCTTTTACTTCGCAAACAACAATGCCCGCCACTTCGCCTTCAATGCTGAGGAGCGCTTTCTGCCGGTCTATGAGTTCGCAGACGTCGACAACAAGAAGATTGTCCATCTCGACAGCTTCGCCGAGACCTTCCTGGTCAAGTGCACGCTCGGCCAAACGATCAGCCGCCATATGGTTCTGGTTGCGAGCGAGCAGAAGCTTCTAGTAATGCGGCCTTATCAGGTCTACGCGGTGAAGGCGATCGTCGACTGCATCGCGCAGGACTGCGGCAACGGCTACGTCTGGCATACGACGGGCAGCGGCAAGACGCTGACTTCCTTCAAGGCGTCAACTCTCCTGAAGGACAATCCGGATATCGAGAAGTGTCTCTTCGTCGTGGACCGCAAGGATCTCGATCGGCAGACGCGCGAGGAGTTCAACAAGTTCCAGGAAGGTTGCGTCGAGGAAAACACCAATACCGCATCCCTTGTTCGCCGTCTGCTTTCGGACGACTACGCCGACAAGGTCATCGTCTGCACGATCCAGAAGCTCGGCCTCGCGCTTGACGAAAGTAGCAAGCGCAACAAGCAGCAGAAGAGAGAAGGCAAGAAAAGTTTCAAGGAACAGCTTGAGCCCCTGAGCGACAAGCGAATCGCCTTCATCTTCGACGAATGCCATCGCTCGCAGTTCGGCGAGAACCACAAGGCTATCAAGGAATTCTTCTCGCGCGCCCAACTCTTCGGCTTCACGGGAACACCCATCTTCGATCAGAACGCTGCCCACCAAAAGATCGAAGACACTCAGGCCAGCATGAAGACGACGGAAGACCTGTTCCAGCAGCGTCTTCACACCTACACGATCACTCACGCAATTGAGGACGGCAACGTCCTTCGGTTCCACGTCGACTATTACAAGCCACAGGGCAAGACCGTGCCCAAGCCGGGCGAACCGCTGGCCAAGCGGGCGGTGATCGAGGCGATCCTCGCCAAGCACGACGCGGCCACCGGGCAGCGCCGGTTCAACGCCTTGTTCGCCACATCGTCGATTAACGATGCCATCGAGTATCATACCCTTTTTAAGACCATGCAGGGCGAGAAGCAGGCCGCCGATCCCAATTTCCGGCCGCTGACCATCGCTTGCGTCTTCTCCCCGCCGGCTGACGGCGATCCTGATGTGAAGCAGATCCAGGAAGACTTGCCGCAGGAGAAGGACGACAACGCGGTCGAGCCGGAAAAAAAGAAGGAAGCCCTGAAGGCCATCCTCGCCGACTACAACGCCCACTACGGTACCAATCACAAGATCGGTGAATTCGATCTCTATTATCAAGACGTGCAAAAGCGTATCAAAGACCAGCAATGGCCGGATGCCGACCTCAAGAAGGCCTACCCAAACCAGCCGCACCACAAGATCGACATCACGATCGTGGTGGACATGCTGCTGACAGGCTTTGACTCAAAGTTCCTGAACACCCTCTACGTCGACAAGAACCTGAAGCATCATGGTCTGATCCAGGCCTTCTCACGCACGAACCGCGTGCTGAACGCCACCAAGCCCTATGGCAACATCCTCGACTTTCGCCAGCAGCAGAGCGCTGTCGATGCCGCGATCGCTCTTTTCTCGGGCGAGGCCGCTGCCGAAAAGGCGCGCGAAATCTGGCTGGTCGACAAAGCCCCGGTTGTCATCCAAAGGTTGGAAACTGCCATCCAAAAGCTTGACGATTTCATGAAGTCTCAAGGCCTCGACTGCGCCCCGGAAGCGGTGCCGAACCTTAAAGGCGACGCGGCACGCGCGGCCTTCATCGAGCATTTTAAGGAGGTCCAACGGCTGAAGACCCAACTGGATCAGTATACCGACCTGACGGACGAGAACCGCACCGCCATCGAACAAGTCCTGCCGCGTGACAACCTGCTTGGCTTCCGCGGTGCCTATCTGGAAGCAGCCCAACGCCTTCGGGCGCAGCAGGGCAAGGGCCAAGATCAAGGCGACGGAAAGCCTAGCCAGGATGCCGACCAATTGGATTTCGAGTTCGTCCTCTTCGCCTCGGCCGTCATCGACTATGACTACATAATGGGCCTGATCGCGCGCTATTCGGAAAGCGCGCCCGGCAAGCAGAAGATGAGCCGCGCAGAGCTGATCGGCCTGATCCAGTCCGATGCCAAGTTCATGGACGAACGCGAGGATATCGCCGCCTATATCAACACGCTGAAGGCTGGCGAGGGGCTCAGCGAAAAGGCCATCCGCGACGGCTACAGCCGCTTCAAGACCGAGAAGAACGCGGCGGAACTGGCGGGCATCGCGGGCAAGCACGGGCTGGCGCCGGCGGCATTGCAAGGCTTTGTCAATACCATCCTGCAACGCATGATCTTTGACGGAGAGGCGCTGACCGACTTGATGGAACCCCTTGGCCTGAACTGGAAAACGCGGCGGGTGAAGGAACTGGACCTGATGGCCGACCTGTTGCCGCTGCTGTTGAAGCGAGCCGGTGACCGTGAGATTTCGGGGCTGAGCGCATATGAGCAGTAAGGCGAAATCATCAGCCAAGGCAGGCAGTGGATCGGCTTTGGTGCCAAAGCTGCGATTTCCAGAGTTTCAGGAAGCGGATGGTTGGGATACAGCGCCCGGTGACGAACTGTTCCAGCAGGTCAAAAACCGCGAAGCGCCCCCGGGCCTTCCTATCCTTGCCATCACACAAGAGCATGGCGCGATCCCGAGGCATATGATCGATTATCATGTTTCGGTGACCGACGAGAGCCTTGAGACCTACAAAGAGGTACGGCCGGGCGACTTCATTATCAGTCTGCGTTCCTTTCAAGGCGGCATCGAGTTTTCCAATTACCACGGAATCTGCAGCCCAGCCTATGTGATACTCCGCGAGCGCGGTCGGTTGTCTGCCGCCTTCTACCGGCAGCATTTCAAGTCGCATGATTTTATTCGGCAGCTGACTCGGAACCTTGAAGGCCTGCGTGACGGGAAAATGATCACCTATAAGCAGTTTTCCGAACTGAAGTTGGTGAAACCAACGCTACCCGAACAAGAGAAGATCGCCGACTGTCTGGACTCGGCGGACGCGCTGATTGCCGCACAGGGGCGGAAGGTGGGGGCGCTGAGGGCTCACAAGAGGGGCCTGATGCAGCAGCTTTTTCCCCAGGAAGGCGAAACTCAACCCCGCCTCCGCTTCCCCGAGTTTCGGGATGCAGGCGATTGGAAGGAAGTCACGCTTGCCAAATTCATCGAGGAGTTTCGAGAGAAATCGACGGTTCAAGATGAATATGAAGTTATGACCTCTGCTCGAAGCGGCCTGGTCAGGCAAAGGGATTATTATGATAATGATCGTATTACTGAGCGAAATAATGTCGGATTTAATTTAGTTCCGCCGAATTACATAACTTATCGGAGCCGAAGTGATAATAGGAAATTCTTTTTTAACCAGAATAATCTTGGTGAAACTGGAATTGTAAGTGTTTATTATCCAGTATTTAGAATACTGAAAGGATCTAACAAATTCTTCATAGAGCTCTTTTCGGCTTTTTCGAAAATTATTGGTATGTACAGCGTTGGAACGTCGCAAACAGTTCTGTCACTCAATCAACTTAAGAAGATTAGGCTTCCGGTTCCCGACGAAACTGAACAACAGCGCATTGCCAACTGCCTCACTTCCCTCGACGACCTCATCGCCGCCGAGGCCCGAAAGCTCGACACGCTTAAGACCCACAAAAAAGGTTTGATGCAACAGCTTTTCCCTCGGTTGAGATATGACGCATGAGCGGCATCCGCACTTATCAGAGCTTGGGCAAGCTGGTGAACCGACTGAGGGACGATCTGAACGGCGTCGATCTCGTGCTGCTTTACGCCTACAACCGCACCGGGAAGACCCGTCTGTCGATGGAGTTTAAGGACGCTGGGAAGCGCAAGCATAAGACAAAGAACCCTACTGGAACGCCCGACACTTTATATTTCAACGCCTTCACCGAGGATCTGTTCGTCTGGGAGAACGACCTCGAAGGTGACAGCGTACGCCGCCTGCAACTGAACGAGAAGTCGTCCTTCTTCAACGCGATGACGGAACTGGCGCTGGACGAAACGATCGCAGGCTACCTTTCCCGGTACGCCGACTTCGATTTCGACTTCGCCTACAAGGAGGTTCAGCAAGGGAGGGAGACCGTTTCCAAGCCGGACTATGTGAGCTTCAGCAAAGGCGCAGAGACCAACATCAAGGTATCGCGCGGCGAGCAGAACATCTTCATCTGGTGTGTGTTCATGGCGATCTGCGAACGGATGCTAGATGGCCATCAGTCGTATCAGGGCAAGAAATACCTCTATATCGACGATCCTATCTCTTCGCTTGATGACAACAACGCCATTTCCGTCGCCTGCGACCTTGCCAAGCTTCTCCGCCGGGCGGCCACGCGGAGGGATGGCGATGGCACGCCCGCACCGATCAAGGTGATCTTCTCGTCTCACCATGCTTTGTTCTTCAACGTGATGTGCAACGAGGTCGGCAGGCGAATAGACGGCGAAGCCAGGATTACCCACAAGCGCCATTTCCTGCACCGGCCGGGAGGTGACGGCGCCTACACGCTTCAGGCCACGGACGACACGCCCTTCTTCCACCACGTCGCGACTTTGGCTGAATTGCAGCGCGCCGCTGATCCCGCCAAGGGGAAGCTATACACTTTCCACTTCAATGCCTTGCGAAGCGTTATGGAGAAGACGGCTTCCTTCTTCGGGCATCCGAGTATGGCCTTCTGCCTGAAGGGGCTTGATAACGAGGAAGATCGGGCGCTGTTCAACCGCGCCCTGAATCTGCTCAGCCACGGCGCTTATGCGATCCACGAACCCACAGAAATGGGGGAGGACAACAAGCAACTTTTCCGCCGCATTCTGCGCGAATTCATCGCGCGGTTTGAGTTCTCCTTGCCAGGAGTTGTCGCCGTCCAACCAGTGAATCCGGCGCCCGCGCCCGCCCCGGAGGAAGCACTCGTACAATGAACGACCACAAACAAAAACTGCTGGGCAAGACGCTCTGGAACATCGCCGACACGCTGCGCGGCGCGATGAATGCAGACGACTTTCGCGATTACATGCTGTCCTTCCTGTTCCTGCGCTACCTGTCGGACAACTACGAAGCAGCGGCGAAGAAGGAGCTTGGGCGCGACTACCCCGATCCCAAAGCGATCGGCAATCGCGGGCGCTCGCCTCTCTCTGTTTGGTACGCGGAGAACCCCGATGATGTCGCGGCTTTTGAAAAGCAGATGCGCCTCAAGTCGCACTACGTCATCAAGCCGGAACACCTCTGGACCAGCATCGCCCATATGGCCCGCACGCAGAATGACGAACTGCTGAACACCCTGCAGGCAGGCTTCAAATACATCGAGAACGAGTCGTTCCACAGCACGTTCGGCGGCCTCTTCTCAGAAGTCAATCTTGGCTCAGAAAAGCTCGGCCGGTCTTACGCTGGACGCAACGCCAAACTCTGCGCCATCATCACCGAGATCGCCAAAGGGCTCGCCGACTTCTCCTCGGATGTTGATGCGCTGGGCGACGCCTACGAATATCTGATCGGCCAATTCGCCGCCGGCTCGGGGAAGAAAGCGGGTGAATTCTATACCCCGCAGCAGGTGTCAGACATCCTGTCCGCGATCGTGACGCTGGACAGCCAGGAGCCTGCGACCGGAAAGAATCAAAGTCTCGCCAGCGTGCTCGATTTTGCGTGCGGCTCCGGTTCGCTGCTGCTGAATGTGCGCAAGCGCATGGGGCCGCACGGCATCGGCAAAATCTACGGGCAGGAAAAGAATATCACCACTTACAACCTCGCCCGCATGAACATGCTGTTGCACGGCGTGAAGGACACCGAGTTCGAGATCTACCACGGCGACACGCTGAATAATGACTGGGACATCCTGCGCGAATTGAACCCCGCCAAGAAGCCGTCCTTCGATGCCATCGTGGCCAACCCGCCCTTCAGCTTGCGCTGGGAACCGACTGAGGCCATGGGCGATGATGTTCGGTTCAAGAACTATGGGCTGGCGCCCAAGTCTGCCGCCGACTTCGCCTTCCTGCTTCACGGTTTTCACTATCTGAAGGATGAAGGTGTGATGGCCATCATCCTCCCTCACGGGGTGCTGTTCAGAGGCGGAGCGGAAGAGCGCATCCGCACGAAGCTGCTGAAGGATGGCCACATCGACACGGTCATCGGCCTGCCCGCGAACCTATTCTATTCGACGGGCATTCCGGTCTGCATCCTTGTTCTAAAGAAGTGCAAAAAGCCAGACGACGTGCTCTTCATTAACGCGGCTGAGCACTTTGCGAGGGGCAAGCGGCAAAACCAGCTTGCAGAAGAGCACATTAACAAGATCGTCGAAACGTACCAGTTTCGGAAAGAGGAGGACCGCTACTCCAAGCGGGTCAGCATGGAGCGTATCGCCGATGAAGGTTACAACCTTAATATCTCCCGTTACATCAGCACGGCTGAGGAGGAGCTAGAAATCGATCTGATCGCTGCCCATGAAGAGTTGGTCGATATCGAGAAACGGGTTCGCGACGCGACATTCAGGCACGACACGTTCTTGCAGCAGCTTGGGCTTCCACTTTTGCCTCTCTCAAAATGATAGTGTGAGCCAGTCGTCGACCAACAATCAGCGCTGCAAGTATGTCCTCTTTCGGTTAGGGTTCGGTGCGCCTGAATGGTGGGGCGCTAAGCTGTCCTCGTTTTGAGCGGCAGAAGTACTCGCTTCAGGATCGGCGAGAGCGCCTACTAGAGATGGGCACGTGGCGTGGCACCTATTCGCGCACTGACCATGAACAGCAGGGACCCTAGGAATTTGAATAAGGGCCGTTTCATATGGTCCGCATCCCGAACTCCGAACTCCGAACTCCGGCGAAGTCTCTGTCAAGTTTTTCTTTCCGAATAAAGATATTTATACAATCCTTTACATTTCCTTTTCTTAAGCCTTACCATTATTCCCATGACGCGCTGTCAATTGCTTGTCATTATCGCCATCGTCTGACGGCGACATTGATTCAAAGTCTTGCGAGGAATCGGGACATGGAGAAAAAGAGCCCCGCTAGGAATGCCGAATGGGGTATTCCAGACGGACTAGATCCCGCAGACTACGACACTGTCACATGGGACGTCTATCGCTGGGCCTGGGAGTTTGCCAGGCGTCGGACCGATATCCGAAAGGCATACGATCGCCACGCGGACGAAATTTATAATCGCATGCGCGCAGAAGGCTATCTCGGGCCAACGCCGAAAGAGCCTGCCTTCATCATAAAGGTACCGGACCAAAATTCGTTCGGCATGGTGGGCATCCCTAACCCTAGAATTGGCAATCAACCATTTTTGGAGGCCATATTCGAGCCGGCGGACAACTATTATTGGGTTGGAATTGGAGAGGACATTATCGACACGGCGAATTGGCAGCGATGCTTCATACCTAAAGGTTGTATAGCTTTCGTGGTAGACCCGTCGCGGCCATATAAAAAGCAACTCGACGATTTTCTGGCAACCTTGCTGAAGGACTTCGGGCCGTCACCCAAGACCAGGCAGAATCGGCGCTTATGGAAGCTCTATCTGATGGCTCTGGATGCCGATGAAGCAGGTTACGCGTATAGCGAAATACTGACCTGCATCGTCAGACAAAACCCAATGTATCGCGTCGATTGGACTGTGGCGCGGGATGTAATCGATCAAGCACGACAGCTGCGTGATCATTTCCAGGTCTGGTAGTAGCAAACCTCTTCGCGAGATCTGACACTTCGGAAACGTAAACAATGCGCCCGCGCCGGGCGAGTTCCTACGCGGCGCTCCCAATCTCAGTTCCCCATATGCCCGGTGACGACTATCCATTCGATCGTGCCACCCAGGCACTCAACCGCCTATGGCCATGGCCGTACTAAAGCTCGTTCTTGCAAGTTTCGGCGGAGCACGCTTCGTCAACGCGAAACAAACTTGCGTCCCAAAGGGCATTTTCCAGCGGATCTAGTGTGATTATTCACGAGCACCCGAAGGAAAAATACTACTACATATCTGTCGTGATCACAGAAGTTGGTCTGATCGCGCCCTACAGCGATCATCGCGTCCCACGCACCTCACGGTCACTGACGACCGACATCTCCACTTCCCGACCAACTACCTCGAAGTGGCATGGGCCGGCCGGAAGTTCTGGGGCTATTCGCGGCGAACTTGTAAAATGAAGTCCTCGGCCAAGGCTCCACTCAAGGAACGCGTAGCGATCTCGATGCAGTGGGGAGTCCCCAATTGTCTCGAAAGGCCTCCGTATGAGGCGTACGACAGTGAGAAGCTGCCTCACGAGCGCTGGGCGTGGGAATTTTTTCGTCGGCGCGACGATGTCCGCGAGGCATACGAGATGTATGCTAGCGAGACCGATCGCTCTAACCAGACAATTCCCGGTTTTGACGGTGAGCGCTTGGATGAACCTGGCTTCTGGGCAATGCCGCCATTGAAACCGCTTTTCGGCATGGCCGGAATCCCAAATCCCCGCATTGCGGACCAGCCGCTGCTGGAGGGATTGTTCGATCGCAGCTTTGGGCAGATCACCGAAGGGACTGGCCAAGATTACCTTTCATATGAGGAATGGACGCCGCAGTTCATGAAGTTTGGCACTGTCATGGTTTCAGTCGACGTGTCCCAGCCACTCAAAAAGCAGTTAGATGTAATACGGATCTCCCTTGAAGCTCGCTACGGGCGAAAAATCTCGCGGATCCACCAAGCGAAGTGGCCGCTATACCTGCGCGTAATCGATGCTCTGGCCGCCGATCTAAGCTACGGCGAAATAGATCAGTATATTTTGACTGACTATGACTACCAGCCCGCATCGCAGGCGGCTCGCGACGTAATCCGACGCGCCACCAGCTTGAGAGACAATTTTCCGCTTTAGACCTCTCGCATCCGGCGCGAGTCGCGGCGTGCAGAGTAGCCCAGGGCGCAACCAGCGCGTCACCTCCAGTAGCCGGCTTGGTAGATCACCTGCTTGGCCAAACGCCGACGATTCGGTCGCCGCGAAGACACGGCAGGGACCCTACGAATCAAGACCAGGGCTCTTCGAATAATGCGCCCGAGCCGACCCGTCAGCCTCAGTTACCCGGAGGCCCGGCGTTACGTGCCGAGACGCAGCCCAACTGGTAGGGATAAGAAATTTTTTTTAGTTCGCACGGTCTCCCGCCATCGGCCTCGCTAGGGTCGGTCTGTCAGGTCACGAATGCTTGGCCAACGGCCTAGGGCACGAAGTCCTGCTCAGAAATGCGAATGACGGATCATCCGCTAACGGCCTCGTACCCGGCGATTCCGCATCCGCTGCATGAATTGTCTCGTAGCCCAACATTGAATACTAGGAGCGATCAGTGACTAACTTCATAGTGCATACACCAAGCGGCCCTGTCGCAATTCCAAAGAAAGATATGACTTTCGGTGAGCTAAAGGAGTTCATCCCGACGCTGCCAATTTGGAAAAGACGCCGCGACAAACTCTGCAGCAAACTTGAGAAGTTTTCGCGGTGGGCTAGTGAGGATGTCGATATCGTACCGGCCAATGCGTTTGAAGCCGCGCGCCTCTGCGATCAAATTCGGCAGAACGCGACCCCGGAGAACTTTCGCGAGGCCGCGAGGTTGCACTCAGGAATTTTGGCATGCTTGCGAAGGGCGGGTTTGATGCCACCTCGGACGGTGGTCCGAGACACGCCAGAAGTACGGGAAGTCCGTCGTGTGGTCGGAAAGGCAGTATTCCGAAAGGTGGTACGCTTCGTGACTTGGTGCTCGTACAATGGGATCGCTTTCTCGTCAGTGAATTCGAAGACATTTGATCTTTTCAAAGTGCATCTGGAGACTGCAAGTATAGATGGCAATCAACACCAGTTGGTGCGTGAAGCTATCAGCGGTTGGAATACCTATGTCGAGCGTTCTGAGAAAGGAGACCTGGTGGCAGTTTCAATGCCGCTTCTTCGCCTTCGGAACCGAAGGGTGCCGCTCACCGCTTTTGCGGATGAAGTCAATGTTAGCCTCAACGCGTACTGCGATTTCTGCGGCTGCGACGAGCCACTGAATCCGCTGGCGATCCGCCGCCCCCTGGCACGTCGGACGATCGATCACCGGAAGAACCTGATTCACTATGCCTTGGATACCCTAGTCAAAGATGGAATGGCACCGGAAGACATTCGCAAACTTGAGATGCTCTTTGAAAGAGACATCTTCTTTCGGCTGTGCCGTGCCCTAGACGGGCGCGCGGATACCAACCCGAAAGCCCGGTCCTATGCCCACTTCACAGTCACGGCACTTTTCGCTTTGGGTGAGTGGCTGAAGATCCCAGACGAACATCGCAGCATGTTGCGCAAGACGATCGCGTCAAAGATGCAGCCGCCGCGGCTTCGTATGACCGTAGGCAACTGGACGCTAGTCAGGTCACTGATGGATGACACAGCGAAAGAAGCACTGGTGACAGCGCCCTCGGCCATAATCGCTGACGCCCTCGCTCATACGGACTCCCGACAGTTGCGTTTGTCTCAAGCACAGGCCGCGGTTGCGCTCTCCACGGTCTCGCACCTGCCATTGCGGCTGCACAACCTGGCGACACTCCGCTTCAACCATTCTCTCTTTGTTGAGGGAGCGGGTTTTGACGTGCGGATCCCTGGTATTGAAACCAAGGACGGAAGTGCGGTCGAGTACGACGTCCCTGCACCGGTAGCCGATATTCTCAAGATTTACCGCAACGAGATTCTGGCGCCTCTCTTCGCTACAATCCCAGACTGGCTCTTTGTAAATCTTGACGGGTCTCGGAAAACCGACAGTCACCTTCGCTACTTGATTAAACGATACTCGCGCATCTTTATGGGTAAAAAGGTCCGCCCGCATGTGTTTCGCCATTTTTGGGCGGCTCTCATCCTCGACGAAAATCCCGGTGCCTACGAGATGGTCCAGAATTTCCTGAACCACCGCTACCTTGAAGGCACCCGGCGATATTATGCAGATGTAGACTCTCTAAGGGCGTCGAGGTTGCACGGTGAACTGCTGGAGACCGCGATAGACTCCACGACGTCGTCGGGAGGATTGACCCGATGAGCACGACCTATTCAAATTTCCGACTCCCCCGTGAGATGTGGCCAACGACCGACCAGACTCTGCGGTCAAAGTACTTCGAGTTCTCCAGTCGCTGGGCGGATACTCCGGTAACGGATCTAGCGCCGGCCACAGCGTGGGCATACCAGGATGGAAATGCATCGTGGCTCGGATTCAATTTTCTTATCAGGCCAAATGCGCTGGCACTTGATCCAGACGCCCGCGTCGACCCGCAGAGCGTGAATGAGTACTGCGTCTATCTCGCCCAAGATTGTGAACCGCTGACGGTGGCTACCAAGATATTCCGCCTGCATGCATACATGCGCATAGTTGCCCCTCATGTCGACTGGTTTTGGCTCTACACGCTCTTCGACCGTCTACGCGTTAGATGCAAATCCAAACTCGCACCGCACGTTCTGAGCCCAGACCTCTACAGGCTCGGGCTAGGGTTGATGGATTCGGCGCTGGTTCAAAACAGGCCGGACAGAAGGCATGCATCAGCGATCCGGTTCCGCGACGGTCTATTGATATCTGTCCAGATACAAGCTCCGATGCGTGCTCGAGCGCTTGTTAGTCTCAACTTCGAGGAGCATTTGTGGCGCCAAGGCAATTGTTGGGCCATCACTGTCCCGAAAGAGTTCACGAAGACAAACGTGGAACAATCATACATGCTGACAAGTCGCCTCTCCCGTTACTTGGATCTTTATCTTGGCTGTCTTCGCGGGTCGTTCGCTATCGCCGGAGGTGAGAAAGCGTTGTGGGTATCCGACCAGGGTCGACTAACCCGCGACGCACTTTACCAGATGTTCAAGAGGCGTACGTTCGATGGACTGGGGCTCAGCGTCGGTCCTCATACCGCGAGAAGCGCTGCAGCTACGTTTCTCGCCAGGACGGATCCTGCCAATGCATTTGCCGCGATGGACCTGTTGGGGCACACGTCCCTGAATACGACTGCAATTTATATGCGCGGTGTAAAAACTCGGTTCGCCGGGCGTGAGGTGGCGCCATTCCTTTACCTTCGCGGCCCCAAGCTGACCGCTCATGGTGTAACTGGCGGCTAGGTCTGGACAGCGGGCGGCGAGCAGCAAACTCCGCCGCTTTCCTCTTCGGTTAGTTCTCAGGTGCCAACATGACACGTCGAATATACTTGAGAGCAAGAGCGCGGATCGCCATTGTAGAATTGCGATGCCTCTTGGTGTCGGACGCGCCCATCAGCGTAAAACGCAGGCGGCGCCTGATTGAGCAGATCGTTTCAGTCATGCCGGAGCCGGATCGCGCTCGGGCTATAAGCCAAGAACTCGAAAGTCTCATTGGGAATCGCTTCGGACGCAATCCGGACACCTTCCAACCCAGCTATCCTACACTCCAGGCGTTGAAGCTTCTCGCATCCCTTCAATCGGAAAAAATGATCGAGTTATCCGTCCCCTCAGCTTGGAATCCTTGAGCCATTGACAGAAAAACTTGAATTTCTGAGGTTTTTCTGTATAGTTTCTTTATTCGGTTGGCGGGGCCAATCATCTCCTAAAATCAACTCATTCCGGTTGTCGCACGCGCTTAAACCCGCTTGCGCGCGGACTTCTATGAAGGATCCTGGCAATGACGTTCATGCTGAACGGAAAACCTCTCACTCCAGCGCTGGTAGACCTCCCTGAAGGAGACGGCCTGAACACCGAACAGCGGCGCATCCTCGCTGAGAATTTCGTCACCCACCCAAGCGAACTCACTAATCCGGTAGCGAAACTCGCTTTCGCTCACGCCGTTCCGGTGCCGCATGTCATGTCTTCGGACGAACAATTGCGCCCATTGCTGGATTCATCCAAGCTTGAGGCGGCGCGGGTCACACCAGTCGAGAAGCTCCGCTTGTTTGAGGAGACAAAGACCATCGGAACCGCTTTGGCAGAACGCAAGCTGCATACTGCAATTCGAACGGTGTCCGAGACCGAATATCAGACCGCCCTGCTCCGTGTGAAACCCTTTCTCCGCGACCACAGCTAGCGCTGTTGTTCACCTGAAATCTCGCGTCTTCACCTTGATGGAGTCTATGTGAAGGTCGCGAATGTAGATGTCCTTCGGCTTGGGTGTCTTGGGGGGCAGACTACGCGGGTCCGGCGTTGAGTTTCCGTGATGGAACTCGTCGCCGCGGCCATGCGGCAGTGGAAACGCGCTGTCGCGGTCTCCGACGCTGGCAAGCTCAGTAGATAGGTCGGTGAGTGTGTGAGCGACGAGATGCACCACCTCGCCTTCACGCTGGATGCGACCTTTCACCGCGAACATTCCCGCGGTGAGAATGATGCGTCGATGTTTCTCGAAGATCTTCGGCCAGACGACCAGGTTCGCGATACCGCTCTCGTCCTCGAGCGTGATGAACATGACGCCCTTGGCGCTTCCGGGGCGCTGGCGCACGAGCACGATGCCTGCAGCCTCGACCCAACGCTTGTCGCGTGCCGCCATCGCCTCGGCGCAGGTGATGATGCGCCGCCGGGCGAGGCCTGCACGCAGGAACGAGACGGGGTGGCTCCTTAGCGAAAGGCCGGTGTGGCTGTAGTCGGCAACAACCTCGCTGCCATCGGTCATGTCGCGTAGTTCGACGATGGGTTCGTTTAGTTCTGCTACTGTCCTCTCTGCTCTCTTTGATGCCGCAGCAAACAACGGCAGCGGCTCATCGCGCAGCGCCTTCAGCGCCCACAGTGCATCTCGCCGCGCAAGCCCGAGTGATGGTCGGAAGGCGTCGGCCTCGGCAAGCCTCTCCAGTGCATGGACAGGCACGCGGGCGCGCTGCCACATGTCATCGACCGACGAATATGGGTCGCCGGCCCTGTGGGTCGCGACGAGGGCGCCATGGGCGTTGGACAAGCCTTTGACCATGCGCAGTCCAAGACGCACCGCGAGACGATCGCTGTCCGGGTCAAGCGGCTCCAAGGTGCAATCCCAACGCGACGCGTTGACGCAAACCGGTCGCACCTCAACGCCGTGTTCGATGGCATCGCGAACGATTTGCGCCGGCGCGTAGAAGCCCATCGGCTGGGCATTGAGCAGCGCCGCGCAGAAGACGTCCGGGTGCCAGCATTTCAGCCACGCAGACGCGTAGGCGATAAGCGCGAACGAGGCGGCGTGGCTTTCCGGAAAGCCGTAAGAGCCGAAGCCTTCCAGCTGGCTGAATGTCTTCTCAGCGAACTTGGGCTCATAGCCCCGGTCGGTCATGCCCTTGATGAGCTTATCCTTGAAGGCTGACACACCGCCCGTGAACTTGAAGGTCGCCATGGACTTGCGCAGCATGTCGGCCTCGCCTGGAGTGAAGCCGGCGCACTCGATGGCGACGCGCATCGCCTGCTCCTGAAAGAGCGGCACGCCGAGCGTTTTGCCGAGCACCTTCTCTAGCTCGGGCTTGGGATAGTGGACTGGCTCGAGGCCTTCACGACGGCGCAGATAGGGATGCACCATGTCGCCCTGGATCGGTCCTGGCCGCACGATCGCGACCTGCACGACGAGGTCGTAGTAGGTGCGTGGCTTCAGCCGAGGCAGCATCGACATCTGAGCCCGGCTCTCGATCTGGAAAGTGCCGAGCGTGTCGGCCTTGCGGATCATCGCATAGGTGCGCGGATCTTCCGCCGGGATTGTCGCCAGGTCGTAGTTGGTGCCCTTGTGCTCGGCGAGAAGGTCGAGGCCGCGCTTCATGCAGGACAGCATCCCGAGCGCTAGGCAGTCCACCTTCATGAAGCGCAGAGCATCGATGTCGTCCTTGTCCCATTCGATGACCTGGCGATCTGCCATGGCGGCCGGCTCGATTGGCACGAGTTCATCCAGCCGGTCATGTGTCAGCACGAAGCCGCCCGGGTGCTGCGACAGATGGCGAGGTGCGCCGCTCAACTGGCGCGCAAGATCCAGCGTCAGACGCAGTCGCCGATCGGACAGATTCAGGTTTAGTTCCTCGACGTGCTTGGCCTCGACACCTTCTTCCGACCATGCCCAGACCTGAGACGAGATCGTGCTGATCAGATCCTCGGTCAGCCCGAGCGCCTTACCAACGTCACGCAGCGCGCCCTTGGTGCGGTAGCGGATAACCGTGGAGCAGAGCGCGGCTCGATCGCGGCCATAGGTGTCGAACACCCACTGCATGACGATCTCGCGCCGTTCATGCTCGAAGTCGACGTCGATGTCGGGCGGCTCACGGCGCTCTTCGGAAACGAAGCGCTCGAACAGCAAATCGTTTCGGCCAGGATCGATGGAGGTGATGCCGAGCACGAAGCAGACCGCCGAGTTGGCTGCGGATCCTCGGCCCTGGCACAGGATGTCCTGCGATCGCGCAAAACGCACGATCGCGTTCACGGTCAAGAAGTATGGCGCATATTCGAGCTTGGCGATCAGCTGCAGTTCATGCTGCAACGACACCGTCACGCTGTCCGGCACTCCCTCAGGATAGCGTAGCTCGGCGCCTTCCCACGTCAGCTTTTCCAGCGTTTCCTGTGGCGAGAGCGTCGGATCGTCGCGTTCCTCGGGATATTGATACTTCAACTCGTCGAGCGAGAAGCGGCAGCGGTCGGCGATCTCCAGCGTTCGCGCCAGCGCCTCCGGGTATCGAGCGAACAGACGATGCATTTCCTCCGCTGGTTTGAGGTAGCGATCGGCGTGGCGCTCGCGCTGCAGGCCAAGCTCGTCGATTGTCACGTGGTTGCGGATAGCGGTGACGACGTCCTGCAGTTGTCGGCGTGATGGAACGTGGAAGAGCACATCATTGGTGACGACGGTCGGCACGCGGATCGAACCCGCCAGCTGCGACAGGTCGTGAAGCCGCAGCTGATCGTTTGGCCGCCGGCGCAGCGTCAGTGCAAGGTAAGCGCGATCTGGAAACACATCGCGCAATCGCCGCATCCTAAATGCACACTCGTCGTCCGCCTCGTCGGGCAGCAGCACTGCAAGGAGCCCGTCGGCGTGGGCTGCGACATCGTCCCAATGTAGAATGCACTTGGCCTTGCCGGCGCGCTTCTTGCCGAGTGACAGCAGCCGGCAGAGCCGAGAGTATGCCGGTCTGTCTGTCGGATAGAAGAGCAACGATGTTCCGTCGGCGAGATCAAGGCGGCACCCTACAACCAGCCGCACACCGGTAGCCTTGGCCGCCTCATGAGCACGGACAATACCGGCGACAGAATTGCGGTCCACGACAGCGAGTGCCTCGATGTTACAGGCTGCGGCTTGAGCGAATAGCTCCTCGCACGACGATGCACCGCGCAGAAATGAGAAGTGCGAGGTGACTTGCAGTTCGGCGTAGCGCATGATCGCCTTCGTTCGCGAAAGCGATGTTCATACTTTGTTCTTGGCATGAGGTCGACCCTCTGTAAGCCAGAACATGTTGGGTGACGCTGACGTGCTCCTACCGTAGCAGGCCGTCCAGATCGAACTCTTCCCAGCCATTCAGCCGCGGTATGTCCGTGCCGTCTTTCGCCGGTTTCCCAGACGAACCGGTACTCTGCAAAGCTTTCCCGGCGCGGGTAAGAGCGGCCTTTCCGGCAGCGCGTCGCCGGTTTTCGGCCGCTGCGATCGCATCCTCCTCGCGCCAGACGTCGGGCATTCCACGATCCATGACATCCTCGATGTGGCGTGGATCGAAGACGTGGAAGGTGATTTTCTGCGCGCGTCCCCGCAGTTTGACGGTGCGCGTGCCGGCACTCAGAAGGCGACCATCCTTCAGCCAGCGATGGCGCTCGGCTGAAGAGATTGACAGGATGTCCTCCGTTTCACGGGGGATTACCGGCAAAGCCTCGATGCCAACCAGCGTGTCCGAAACGATCGTCGCTAACGCTTGCCAGTCATCACCCGCGTTTTCCGGCACACGCAGCACGATAGTTCCGGCTTCGACGTCGACCAGCTTCTTATCCACCGCAGGCAGGCGAGCGCGGATCTCAAGGAGGATACCCTTCGCACGGACTGCAGAGCCTAGGGTCGCGGCGGGTGACAACGTCCATTCCTGGACAAGCCTGGTGGGTTGAACTTTCTTCGGGCGTTTCGGCATGGGTGTCAGATGGCCTCCCGATCCCTATCCTTCAACCGTGCTTCGCCTTCCATGCTTTCTTGGCGGCCGCGTAGGTTTCGTCGGCCTCGGCTTCTTTCCAGCGCTCATAAAAGATTGCTGCGCTCCTCGCCTTCTCCGGGTCGCCGGTACCGCGCTCAAGTTGGTGATGATTGGCTCCAGCGTACTTCCGTCCGCCTTTATAGTTGGCGTAGCGCCTGGCTCGCGTAAAACCCATCTGCAGGAATTTACGCGCCATGTCGGCGCCGACAAAATCACCTTTCTCCATATAATCCTGGAGTTTGACCCAGATGGCCTGGCTGCTCTTCTTGGCGTCGTCTTCCGACTTGAACCGCCAGAGCGGAACCAATTCGTCTTTGTACGGCTGACAGATCAGCACGCCCTGCTCGCCGCGACCGACACGATAAAGTTCTGGATGAGCGCGGTAATCGATATCCGGCTTCCACGGATAGTCAGACTTGTCGAAGCCGAGGTAGGAGGGTTTGCGCACCATGCCTGAGATATCACGAGCGGCGGGGCCGGTTCCCGTCATTGCCAATCACCCAAAGATGCCATGCAGAAACCACCGCTGTGAGCCGGTCGCGGCATCTTCACCGTCGCCGGCACGGTAGATCCAGAACCTTTCTCCAGCCTCATCCTCGACCCGAAAATAATCGCGAACCGCGGCAAGCTCGGCGTCACGCTTCCACCATTCGCCGAAGACGCGCTCCGGCCCATCGGCGCGCCGTACGCGACGACGGATACCACGCCAGGTGAACGAGGCAGGCGGGTGATCGGGCAGCAATGCTACGGTGTCGATCGGCTCAGGCTTGGCGAACAGGCGCGCTGGACGCGGCCAGTCGAGCGGCCAAGATTCTTCCACGTCGGGAGATAGTGGCGGGATGAGCGCAACTGATCTCTCAGGAACGTCGCTCTGGAGTGGCGAGGCTCGATAGATCCGCTGCTCGCCAATGCGGTTGGCGAGCAGGTCAACGAGCCCCGAGACGTCAGCTTCCTGCTCATCGACAAGCGAACTGATCCGCTGCTTGGCATCGAGCGGTTCCGCCAGTGTCGCCGCTAACTCCATGATCTCAATGCCGAAGCCTGGATCGATTTTCTCCACCTTGTCGCCGAGCAGCCGGGAAATGCGCTTTGCATCACGAACCGGCATCGCTGTGCCCGCCCGTATCGCCTGAAAATGGCTGTCGACGCGATGGCAGATCAGGTCGAGTCGTCTTGCGCCGAGCCCGCGCTCTTCAAGCTTCAGGCACAGCATGCCTGCCAGCTTGGCTATGTATTTCCTAATCGTATCAGCGGCTCCGATCGGCTCGGCGAAGGATTGCCGGACTTCGATCATGTCGACTGGTCGTACCGGATCGATCGGCTCTGCTGCGAGACCTATAATCTGATCGAGCCGCCGGCCGAGTTCGGAACCAAAGCGCAACACCAGAGGTGCGCGCGGCTGTGCCAGGAGATCGGCGACAGCTTCGAACCCCAAGGCCTTCAGCGACGCCGTGACATCCGGAGAAAGACGCAGGCTGGCAATCGGCAGCGGGGAAACGGCCGGTCGAGAGTTCGTCAACTCGACGATAGTAGATGGGGACGGGCCAAAGCGCGCGAGTGCATGAGCCGCCCCCCAGGAATCTGCGACTGCGGCGCGCACAGCAAAACCAGCCTCGCCAAGTCGACGAAGTACATCACGCAACAAAGCGTCTTCCCCACCGAGCAGGTGGTCGGCGCCTGCAATGTCAATCACGATACCATCCGGCAGATCGACCGCAGCGACCGGCGAATAGCGCAATGCCCAGAAAGCCAAGCGCTCCAATGCTTCAGCATCGTCGTCAGGATCGGCATCACTGACTAGCAACCCTGGGATCAGAACCTGCGCTTTGGTTGCTGGCATGCCCACGCGAACGCCGACGCGTTGAGCAGCCTTGTCGGCGGCGAGCACGACACGGCGGTGGCCATCGTTCCCAATCAGCACCAACGGCTGCTCAGGCGGCAGTGATACGCCTTGTGATCTCCTTCTGAACCGGTCGGTTGACCATGTCGGAAGGAAGACCGAGACGACCCTTGTCATCGCAAGCCTCAAGTTCGAAATCGGCACTTTCGCCGGCGCGAGCGCGGATGAGTTCCACCAGCCAGCGATGACGTCCTACGCCAGGAACGGGCAGCGGCCGCGATGGTAGGACCGAAACCCGCCATCGCGTCGATGCAGCAGTGGGCTGACCGAAGTCAGCAGCTTCTGTTTGCCTTCTCCATCGCCGTAGCGCCAAACCCATCGTGCTGGACGATTCGGCTGCAAGCTGCAGACGGCGCGACGCCGTCATGGAAAGCTGGGCGACTTCCGCGACGACGCAGCTCAAACCACCATGCCGAACACCTTCTTCGAAACAGGAGAGTACGCTTTTCTCGTCACCGGCTTCGACATAGATGACGCGGTCCGGGCCGAGGCCGACTTGAGCAATCGCCGGTGCGAATAGGTCTGGTCTCGTTAGGCACCACAGCGTTTTGCCCGTTGTACGAGCGGCGATGCCGGCAACGAACAATGCTGCCGCTGCTCCATCGATGGTTCCGTTGCCCCCGCCGGCGATTTCGTGCAGCGCGCCTAAGGGAAGTCCTCCGCTAGGCAAACGGGAATCGACCTCTCGCAATCCAAAAGGCAGTACTCTCCGACAAGCACGGCGTTGGCCCTCAATATCTTCTATCTCGGCGCGCAAAGCCGCTATGGCCGCCGTGCGTGACACTGCAGCGTGATCCTTCGTTTGGGAATTTGTTCCTTATTTGTTCCGACGGAACTCGTTGAGTCAAGAGACCGCAAGTGAGCTCCGGTTTACGCTGGGAGCAATGGCACTTTGATTGCATGACCCGGCACACGCTCTAGCCCGCCGTAACCTCCTCCCCTGCAGTCGCACACTGAAAGGGGCGCAAAGTCTGATCGAGCTATCGGATCTCGGTCTTTTGTCACAACGGCATGACAACTGCTCCACGCCGTCGACTCGATCCCCGGGGCTAGTAGTACTCGCGAACGTAGCCGTATGCTTTCTCAAAAAGCTCCGCGTCTTGGTGCAACTGGTACCGAAACAGTGTTTGTCGTAGCGACCTCTTTACCTCGCGCTCGCCCGCATGGGTGGCCTGCCATCCGTCGAACCTGACCGCACGCACGATCTCATCGATGTCGTTCACGACCCGTTTCACCATTATAGGTGTCTCTCCACCACGGGCTTCCTCGAATAGTTCGGTCAGCGCCGCCTTGCCGCGGTCGACTTCCTCTTCTTCCGGCGTTTCACGCTCGGTTTTCACGACGTTTTTGGCAAGCGCGAGCAACTCTTTAAGAAAGTCGATCGAGAGCCGCCGCCAGCGCCTTCCAGTTGATCGTGGGCGACAGCGACCCGACCGAGATGCTCAAGGCCCGTTCCATGAACAGGTCGCTCTGCATAAAGAAAGGCAGAAACTCGGGCAGCACCTCGCCGGGCTTGGTGCGCAGTACCATGGCATGCGCCGAACAGATACCCTCGAAATCCGCCACCGCCACCTTGCGTTGATAGACCCGGCGCTTGCCGAAGATGATGTCGCCCGGCTGGAATCGCAGCTTGGTCGATTCCACATCCGTGGGTTCGCCCCAGCGCCGGATACGCAGGCTATCGGGATCTAGGTGTTCCAGCCCGACATAGCGCTCCACCCCGGCCTCGGAGGGATTGTCGACCCGGTCGTTGATCTGCGTGGCGATCTGGTCGAACCTCACGCGCGTCCACCCCGCCTTGGAAATCGGCCGCTCAAGCATCGGCATCCTCCGCAGGCGTCAGGCCATCGAGCATGTCCACCAGCGCGTCCATTCCCGTCCAGAAGTCGCGCCCGTCCTCGTCAAACGCCGCCCAGGTCGCCGCCAGCGTGGCACCGCCCGCCACGGCGGCTTTGGGCCGCTTCACATAGCGGGCAATCGACAGGTTGCCGTCGACCGCCAGCACATCGGCCACGTCCGCCACCGCGGCAAAGCCGGGCTCATCGGCAAAGGCGTGATAGGCCGACAGGATGCGCGCCTGATGGTCGGGGCGCAGGAAGCTTTGCGCCCGTTCGCGCGCAATCTCGGCCACCGCATCGATGAAAAGGATGCGCCCCTTGCGCGCCTCGGGTTTCTGCGACCGGCAGATCACCACGCAGGCCTCCATCGGCGAGTTGTAGAACAGCCCCGGCCCCAGCCCCAGCACGCATTCGACCCGGTCGGATTCCACCAGCCTGCGCCGCATCTCGGCCTCTTCGTTGCGGAACAGCACGCCATGCGGAAACAGGATCGCGCAGCGCCCGGTCTTGGGGTCCATCGACGACAGGATGTGCTGGAAGAAGGCGTAATCCGCCCGCCCCTGCGGCGGGGTGCCAAGGAAGTTGCGCCCCCAGGCATCCTGCTCCCACGCGCCGCGGTTCCATTTCTTGATGGAATAGGGTGGGTTGGCGAGGACCACGTCGAAGGTGCGCAGCCGGTCGCCCTGCACGAAGGCGGGCGTGGCCAAAGTGTTGCCGCTGGCGATGTGGAAATCGTCCACGCCATGGATTACCAGGTTCATCCGCGCGATGGCGGCGGTGATCGTGATCAGCTCCTGCCCGTAAAGGCCGGTGGTGCGGATGTCGCCGCCGCGCCGCTTCACCTCGGCAAGGCACGAAATCAGCATGCCGCCGGTGCCGCAGGTCGGGTCATAGATGCTCTCGCCCGGCTGGGGTTCCAGCATCTGTGCCATGAGGTGGACGAGGGTGCGGTTGGTGTAGAACTCCTGCGCCGTGTGGCCGCTGTCGTCGGCGAATTTTTTGATCAGGTATTCGTAGCCGTTGCCAAGCTCGTCCTCGGGCACGGCGGCAAGGGTTAGGTCGTGCTTGGAGAAATGCTCGATCAGGTTCTTCAGCGTGCTGTCGGGCATCTGGGCCTTGTCGGTCCAGTTCGCGTTGCCGAAGACGCCCTGCAGGCGTTCGGGGTTGGCGGCCTCGATGGCGAGGAAAGCCGACAGCAGCGCCCGGCCGACATCGCGTGATGCGATGCGAACGTCGTTCCAGTGCGCGCCTTCGGGGATCACGAAGCGGTCGTTGGCGGTGGCGGTGGCATAACCCTCGTCGTCAGTTTCATCGAGGGCGTCCTGGTAATCCCCATCCCAGACGTCGGACAGGCGTTTGAAGAACAGCAAAGGGAAGATGTATTGCTTGTAATCACTGGCATCGATGAGGCCGCGCAGCAAGGTGGCGGCGCCCCAGAGATAGCTTTCGAGTTCGCGTTGGGTCAGCCCGCTCATTGCAGCCAGCCTCCTTCGACCAGCACCTTGCGCAGGTGATCCTCGGCTGCACGGGCGTCGGCCAGCGCAGTCTTGAACGCCTCGACGGCCTCGGGCAGCGGCGGGATGTCCTGGCCGATAGGCGGCAGGACGTAACGCGAGATGTTCAGCGTCCAGCCTTCCTTCTTGATCTCGTCCAGCGTCGCCACCTTGGCACGATCCTCGACATCCTCGAATGCGCGGTACCAGTCGACGATCTGATCGCTGTGTTCCTGATCAAGGAAGTTCTGCGCCCGGCCTTTGCGGAACAGGCTCGAGGCGTCGATGATCAGCACCTTGTTCTTCCGGGCCTCGGGCTTCTTGCGGCGCAGGATGACGACACATCCGGCCAACTGCGTGCCGTAGAACAGATTCGGTGCAAGGCCGATGACCGCCTCGACCATGTCCTTTTTCAGCAGGGCCTGCCGGATCGAGCCTTCGGCAGACTTCCGAAACAGCGCGCCCTGCGGCAGCACGACGGCCATGCGGCTGTTTCCGGTCGGTGCCATGGATGCGATCATGTGCTGGACAAAGGCGTAGTCGCCATAGCTTTCCGGCGGGATGCCGTGCTGTGCGCGGCCCCAGGGGTCGGCCTCCCACAGGTCACGCCCCCATTCCTTGAGCGAGAACGGCGGGTTCGCGATGACACAGTCGAAGGTGGCAAGGCCGCCGGTACTGGAATCCGTGAAGGCCGGGTTCCGCAACGTGTCCTCACGGGCCACCTGAAAGTCCTCGATCCCGTGCAGGACAAGGTTCATCCGGGCGATCGCGGCCGTGGTCAGGTTCTTCTCCTGGCCGTGGATCTTGCCATAGAAGGTGCGCGGATCGCCGCCCTTGCGCATGACATGCTCGATAGCCCCAAGCAGCATGCCGCCCGTGCCGCAGGCGGGGTCGTAGATGCTTTCGCCTTCCTGGGGGTCGAGGATTTCGACCATCATGCGCACGACGCTGCGTGGCGTGTAGAACTCGCCCGCCTTGTTTCGGCGGGTGACGTCGGCGAACTTGCCTACCAGATATTCGTAGGCATCGCCGAGCACGTCGGTGCTGACGGTGGTGTTGCCAAGCCCGATCTCAGAGAACCCCTCGATCAGATCCTTCAGCAACTCGTCCGAGAACTTCTCCTTGTTGCCCCAGTCCGCCGAACCGAATACGCGGAACAGCGTGTCCGGATTGGCTCGCTCGATCTCCTGCATCGCCCTGTGCAGAGCGGCACCAACGTTCGCGGACACCTCCCTGATATCGTTCCAGTGACACCCGTCGGGGAGCGCGAAACGATGCACTTCCGGAAAAAGCGACGGGTTAGCCTCCCCGAAAATCTCGCGGGCATCAGCCGTTTCCTCATCCCAAACGTCTGAGATCCGCTTGAAGAATAGTAGGGGGAGTATGTAGCCCTTCCAGTCGGTACGATCGACAGCGGACCCGCGAAGCGTGTTCGCGGCGTTCCACAGTGCTATCGTAAGGTCGTTTGCCGCAGCCATGAGCCCCCCAGTCCGTGCTGTCTACACGACGTTGGAAGCGGTACCAACTGCGGGCTGATACGCGACGCAGGCGATCGCTCAGCAAACGAAATCAGAATTTGGAGTAGATGGATTACCTAGTCCCAACGAAACGTTGGGAGGTCCGCAGGTTTAAGATCATCGGATTTGACCAGCCATAAATATATCTTGACGGGCAGCGCTACCTCGAAAGAGTGGTATTGAATGGCTTGGACGGCACGACTTCAAGTATGGTAAGATACCGCACAGATCATGGTATATCCCATGCTATCGTTTCACAGTCTCCTCGTGCGGCGGATTGCAACCTCAGCGGTCAGCATAATCGTGGCCTTGTCCCCTACAGGATCTTCGGCCGACAATCTGGTTCTCCCTGAGGGTTTCTTGGAGTTGGCGCAGCCTGACTGCGAAAAATTGCATCAGAAATTGGCGTCGAAATTTTCTATTTCAGATGCGGAAGACATCTTAGCGTACTGCACATCAGTGTCTTCAACATCGGTCCGTGACGCGGCCATGAACCTTCTTGTCCAACAGGCGGAAAACGGGAATATCGATGCTGCGCAGTTTCTCGCGTATATATTCACCCCGGAGAACCGCTCTATTGTTAGAAGCGTTGACGAAAATTACCAACAGGCACTGCACTGGTGGCAGAGGGCCTCGGACGCCGGCGATCAGTATGGTTCCTTTCAGGCAGCTCACTTGCTCTCTGATGGGTCCTTAGAGAAAAATCCTGAGAGAGCCGCGACTTTCATTCTGCGCTTTATCGCCCTGGGGGGAGAGTGGGTCGACGTGTTCGAAGGAGGAACGGCGATATGGAGGTTCAAACGTGTTCGAGCGAAATGGAAAAAGCCATCTGACCCTACAATGTATATAAATGATTTCGACCGACAAACTATCCGCGCCGTTCAATCCATCTTGAGGAAGAATGACTACACTTCGGTAAAGGTGGACGGGATAGTCGGCCCCGCCACGAAAACCGCTTTAAAAGCCTGGGCGGCATCTCCACCATCAAAGACAAACCGGCCTTTAGTGCATATCGAAACGCTCCCCGACGGGAAGGATATGCCACCAAAAGTTGGTGACGCTAGCACCTCTCGTGAGCCTCCGTCCAACAATCAGCCGAACACAGTGCCCGGTCAGATCATTTCAGAAAGGTCTGAATTGCCTAAGCGCCTCTGCTTCACCAGCTTCATCTCGATCGATGTCCCAGATTTTTTTGATTTTAGCGCCAATATCATGACATCTAATCCTCAACCCAAGACGGTCGCGGACACTGTCAAAACAATAGTTCGCAAGGCTGGATTAGCACCCCGTTATTCTGTTTACAAAGCCCCAATAGGAACTGCCTGCGCCTCACGTGATTCACGCGGGCAGCCAGTTATATACTACGATGATACATGGCTGAAGAGTTATTCAAATGGATCTTACTGGATACAGTTTGGCATTATTGCACATGAAATTGGGCATCTCGCCAACAATCATGGTCCGGGCGACAATCTAAATCAGTGGCAGAGGGAGTATGAGGCGGATAAGTTCTTGGGTCGCCAAGTCGCGTTGAACGGCGGAACCGTCGACGACGCCATCGTGGCGGTTTCACTTCAGCCCGAGGATAGCAATCCGACACATCCTCCCAGGTCCGCACGGATCGCCGGTGTAAGAGAGGGTTATTTCGAGACTACCCAGCCCTAGGAGGCGGATTGTGTCTATGAAATGCAAGGTTCTGCACTCACTGGTCGCACTGATGGTGCTAGGTACTCTGCATGCACATTCCACTGACGCTTTGGTCGGCGTTGGCATGCAACCAGGGGCGACTGCTGACGAGATATCGCAAACACTACGCGACCTTCTGAATGAGATGGAGTCTCCCGGCTCGATCGCATTCTCTCCATCTGCCATCGAGCAACAGGTGACCAAGGCAAAAGCAGCGCACGCCAATGCCACGGTGGCCGTAGGTGACGCTAGCGGCGCATATGACATCGTGATTCAGGCCGGACACTACCGTCGAAAGAAGGGCGCAACCGGCGGCGAGGGACAATATGTGAACGAGCAAGAAATGTCTGCTTGGGTCGGCGAGATGCTTTCCGAGAATTTGAGGGCGCGCGGTTACAACGTTTTATTTATTGACGCAGACAATTACGTGGAGGGAATGAGGCCCAAAATATTCCTCTCCCTTCACACCGACTCATCTGCTCTTCCTTGCAAGCTAGGACCCAGCGTGGGTTACGACACGGCATCCGACGCAAAGGGAATGCATGGCATTGCGCTTGCGCTCGCGCTCACCATGGGCATCGATCCCACGGCTTTCATGCGCGATAGTTATACTAAAGGTCTTAAGTCATACTACGCTTTTCGGGATTTTAATGTGTCTTATTTCGAGGGCGTTCTCGAAATGTCCGAACTTTCCTGCCCGTCCCAAGAAGAAGCCTTGCTTTCGAGGGCCGAGCTTTTAGCCGACAACTTGGCTGTGGGTGTCCACTTCGCGCTAAAATCGCCCTTTGAATAAAAACCCTTTGTAGTAACGGAAGATCGCGTTTTAGTGTCCAAACGCCTTGCCTACCATTTCAACTACCTCAGGCATTGGAAGCGCAATGCTTTGCCACGCAAAGATCTCCAAATCTCAGAGACGGGACGGTTCCGAAATGCCGAAAGCCCGAAGCGGAGGCTTCATGTGAGAGATCGTTTTGACACCGACTCGCTTCGGCGAAGTGCACGCCCGCGTCGGTCATTTTGTGTCTTAGGGTTGAACCCGAATGTGGACTTCTGCAACGTTTAGCAAATCCGCAGACCGCTGCGGCCGTGCTTCCATCGATGAAGAGGATATCGATGCCCCTAAAAGCGAGAAGCATCGAATCTGCGATGTAGGGCGCACAGCATTCCGAACTGGTGCATCGAAATGCGATGCCTTAGCGACTGCCCGCGAGGATTGACTGTACCAGGCTTTGTGCTAGTGCCTAGGCATTGGTAGCTGGGCTTTAACTGAGATTTCAGAGAGATAGCGGTAGCGGCTCGAATTTGGCCGTTTCCTCTTCTGGGCACCAAGTTATCCCGACTGCCAACGGGATCAACAAGTTAAGCCTTTGAGTTATGCGCCTGCCCGACTGTGTTACGGGGGTGTGTTACAGTGCGCTATCAATTGCGCTTGAAACGCATCAACCTGCTACGTTCGAGCCTGATGCCGCGATCCATCCGATCGACAGCAAGCCTGTGGCTGCTGCCCAGCTACCGAGGACTCGCTGCACAATGCGGTAAGGGAAGGCGGTATAGGAGAGGACGAGGGCGGCGATCGAGATCGTAACAGCGACAACGACGGTGACCGTGCCGATCAGGGCGACCAAATCACCGTTGGCCGCGCCCAGTTCCAGGCCGCTCTGAAAGCCGAGCAAGGCGCCGAAAACACCGGCCGCTGCAGCAGCAATCCACGGCGAGATCTCCAGTCCAAGTGCAACCGATCCGCCCAGCAGGACAAGCGTGGCCGCGTTGACGAGGGCGAACGAGACATCGCTCTCGGAATACATCGCGCCTGCACCCGCCAGGAACCATGCGATCGGCGCGACGATCACCAGCAATCGGCCGGCCCGGGCTCCCTGCAATCCCACGAACAGGCTCAACGTCGCCAGGCCGACCAGGTCCATCGGTGTGAGCATGAGGTGCAGCGCGCCATCATAAAACGGGCCGAGCCCGGAATCGACGAGATGCGCGTGGGATGGCGTCGGCGCGCAAAGCGCCACGCCCGCGACAACGCCTACGGCGCGTCGTCTCATGCAAAGGCCCCGATCAGGAAGTAGGTGCCACCCAGCAGGACACCTCCACCCAGGGCGCGCAATGCGGTCCTTCCCATCGGCAACCTGTCCACCGTCCCGATGCCGATGCCCAGGGCATGGAGCAGGCCGGTGGCGATGACAAAGCCGAGACTGTAGAGCACGGCGTCGGCGCCGGGCGACAGTTCGGTTCCATGCGCATGGCCGTGGAACAAGGCGAAAACCATCACGAGCGGAATTGCGATCGCAAGACTGAGTCGCATGTCTGTGAGGATGAGCAGGCCGAGAACGATTGAGGAGACCGCGATGCCGATCTCGACCCAGGGCAGCGGAATGCCGAGCAGGCCCAGCATTCCCCCCGCGGCCATGGCGATCGGAAATGCGATCGGCAGGATCCACAGCGCCGGAGGGCCGAGCAGCGCTCCCCACAGCCCGACCGCGCTCATGGCGAGGATATGATCCCATCCGCCGACCGGATGGCTCAACCCGGAGAAGAAGCCGCTGACCGCCTCGCCTTCAACGTGAGCGAAGGCTGCCTCGGGGAAATGGACAAGAGCGATGCAGACGCCCGATATAAGCAGAAGCCGGTAGATGTGAAGTCGCGTCATCGATCCTCTTCCGGAATTAGAACATCATCAGTGTCCGCTCGATCGTCCAGAATGCCCCGAGCGACCCGACCAGATAGCCTGGCGCGTGGTTCGCCCATCTCGGCAAGTTGAACTGGAGGGTCTGAAGCGCGCGATAGAGAAGCATGATGATCAGCACGAAGGCCAACTGGCCGATTTCCACGCCGACGTTGAACGCCAGCAATGCCGGCGGAATGTCGCTGACCGGCAATCCGACGGTCGTAAGCCCGCTTGCGAAGCCGAAACCGTGCAACAGGCCGAAGGCGAAGGCAACGATCCAGGGATGGCGAAGCGTGAAGCTCGTCTGCCCCCGCCACAGCCGCACGACTTCGACCCCCAGGAACAGGATCGAGAGCGCAATCGCTGCGTTGAGCGGAGCGGCGGGAACGGCTGCATAGCCGAGCGTGGCGATCGCAAGCGTGATACTGTGGGCGATGGTGAAGGCGGTGATGGTCTTGATCAGCGAGCCGGTCGAGCGGACGATGATCATGAGTCCGATCACGAACAGCAGGTGGTCGAAGCCCATCAGGATGTGCTCGATGCCCAACATGGCATAGGTTCTGGCGACCTGCCACGTGGTCTGGCGGTCCGAAAGCTCGATCCAAGGCCGCGCCGGCCTGACGATCTCCGTGGCCTGTCTCCCGTCGAGCCAGGATACCCGAACGAGAACGTCGGTGATCGTCGCCTGCAGGCCTACGAAATCGATGCGTCGGCCTGCGAGATCACCTTCGGGCATGTCGATCCGCCGCCTTTCGACGGTGGAATCGTTGAGACGCTGGATGATTGGATCGGCCGCGCTCGTGGCTGTCTCGGGCAGTTGCAGGATGACGGGCAACGGCATGCCGGAATTGACGGGCGTGCGCCACAGCACGTCGTAGCGTCCCGGTCCCACTTCCCGTATCTGCAGATAGGCGGGGCGGGACTCGTGCGCTGCGGCAGGCGGCATCACGCCCCCCACCAGGCAAAGAAGCGCGAACAATGTCAGCGTAGCGCGGTACAGCATGCCGCGCCGGCCCGAACGATCAGCTTGCCTCGCCACCGCTCTGCTCTCGTACAGTCGTGTTCGGGGCCGATGGTGCCCTCCCCGGCTCCTCGAATTGGGGAAGCACCACGTCGTATTTCTCACGCATCATCCGGTAAGCCTCTTCCCGGAATTCGGCGCGGCGCGCGTCCAGATAGGCCGTTTTCACCTCGTCCTCGACTTCCTCGAAGGCAGGGACGGACGACGGTGTCCTGCTCTCGACGAAGACTGCGTGCCAGCCATAGCCCGACTCCAGAGGGCCAGTCCAAAGCCCGGGCTCGAGCGCGAACACACCTTGCGCGAAAGCCGGTCCGAACATGGTGAGGAGCTCGGCTTCGGTTCGCTCGGCATATGAGTTCTGGAACATGAAGCGATCGCCGTTCGCCGGACCGGCGGGAGCAGCAACTTCCCGCGCAGCTGCGGCGCGCGCCTCCTGCCCGTGCGTATCGAAGGAATAGTAAACGTGACGGAAGCTTATCCGGGGCGGTTGCGCGAAGCTCTCGCGATGGGCGTCGAACCACGTTCGCAGTTCTTCCGTCGTCGGCTCCTGGAGAGCCGACAGGTCCTCGGCCAGGAAGTCCATCTTCTGCGCCAGCCGCCGCTTGACGATGACGTCGTCCTGATCGAGCCCCATCGCGACCGCTTCACGGTAGAGCACTTCCTCGCGCACCTTGGCCTCGACCATCCCGCGGATCGACGCAGCCGATGGCGGCGGCATACCCTGCACCTGCCACGACAAGAGCATCTGATCGATGTCGCCCTCGGTGATGACGATCTCGTTCCGTTCGACGCCGCCTTCCGAAGCCCTTTGGCCGCCGAAGTAGAAGAGTGCCGCTCCGATCAGGACGAAGTGCACCAGGGGCTCGCCGGCCAATCCCTTCAGCATCTCCCTGACAGAAGAACCCATCTTGCGCACCACCAGGCCCGCTGAACAACCAGCACTCAGCGCTTTATGTCGTTGAGATCGACCAGCGTTTCGGGCGTCGGCACAACCTCGTAGTTGGCGTAGCCGAACTCGTTGCTACGCGCGAACAGCATCCGGTCGCCGACCTGGAAGGCGGACCAGCTAAGCTGTTCGTTGCCGAAGCTCTCGACGATCTTGCCGCCCGTGACTTCGTAGTGGATGGGAACGCCGAGATAGGCGTCCTGCGCTACGTTGCCGAAATGCTGCGGCAGTGCATCGGCAGGATCGACGTTGAGGATGACCCGCTGGCCCGTTGCGTCCCAAACGGTCCGGAACACGTCGCCGGTCACCAGATTCTTGAGCCACACCGTCTTGCCGACGACCAGCGCGGTCAGCGCCTGCTGGTCGAGGGCCTTGCCTGACGAGCCGACATCGGCGACGCGAACGCCCGCCGCAGCGCGTTCCTTGCCTTCACCGGGTGCATACCATATCGGCGAAGTCCATGCGCGCTCCTGGACGGTTGCCGGCACGACCTGCGACACCTGCACGCCCGCTTCCTTCGCCTGGATCGTCGTCCAGCGGGGCGTCGGGATCTCCAGCACGCGGGCGTAGTAGAAGGCATGGACTGAGGGATCGAAGTCGGGATCGGTCCACACCGTGCTGAGTTCGACGGCGCCGATCGAATTCTCGTATGTCGCGTTTTCGATATCCACCGTTGATGCGATGGCGGGCACCTTGCCGGTCACCGCGTCCGGCTTCCGGTCACCGGACCAGACCACGTCGTAGATTTTCTCGAATGACTGTCCGCTTGCCGACCAGCCCTTGACGACCTGAACGCGATCGAGATTGCCCGAGGTCGGGTCCTTCACCGCCCAGACCAGGAAGGACGGCGCCTTGTCGCTTCCTCCAGCCGGCAGGTCGGATCCCATCGGCACGCCTCTCCTGTAGGCCTCGGTGACCCAATGCTCACTCCACCGATCGCCGAAGAGAGAGCGGTCCGAAAAATCGTAGCCGCCGAAGAAGCGCACCTTGATGCGTGTCCCGCTGGTTCCGTATGTCTCCTTGCGCTTCATCGCCTCGAACAGCGACGCGCGGGTATTCTCTTCGGCCCAAAGAGCGCTCAGGCCGGCAGGGTTTTCGTATTTCGGATCCAGTCCGGCGAACAGCTTGCCTTCGAGGCGCCCCTTCATGTCGCCGTCGGCGGCTCCGTGGCCGCCGAAGAAGTTGTTCTGCCGGTAAGGCGCTGCGGCGTTGTGCGAGTCCGAACCGCTGACGAAGCCCGTCTTGTACGGGTTGAAGCCCTGCGTGTCCTCCAGCGCGAGACCGTTGCGCAATGCATCGCGCACGAAGCTCCCTCTGATGCCGTCGAAGCGGCCCGAAGGATCGCCGAGCAGGTAGGACATGATCTCATAGTTCGCGAACTCGTCGTTCGGCGACAGCAACGGATGCGTTTCGGACGCACCCTTGATCTGCTTGATCTCGACCAGCGGTTCGTTGCGCATCCGCGACTCGGCCCAAGCGGCGTCGATTGGACGACCCTTGCTGTCCACTTCGGTCGGATACATCAAGCCATCGGACAAGTTGGCGTTGTGTGAAATCGCCAGCAGCTCGATGCCCGATTCCCGCTGCTTGTCCATCCACGCCCACAAATCCTCCGGCGCTTCCGAGTCGAAGGACGAGAAGGGGAATTCCGGCAGATGCGCCGCGTCCTTGAAGTAGATGTTGCGGTGCATGTTGCGATTGTTCGGTGTCGACGTCCACTCATAGGCGTTGAAGGCCGTGAACTTGCCCGGCTCGTTCGCCGCGTTCGCCATCTCGTTGTTGCGATTCCACACCGACGACATGAGCTCCGGGGAGACAAGCTCCTTGATCGGCTTGTTGGCCGTCATCGTTCCGCCGAGCTTGAGATAGACGCGCTGGATGTCCGCTGGCGTCCTCACCTGCAGTTCCTTGCCCAACTCGCTCTTGGCAAGGGCCGTGCTTGGGTCGTTCGCCTGCTGGATCACGCCGACATATTCGGAGTGGTCCGTCACCCCCATCCAGTCGAGCGGCTGCTCGATCTGCATCTCGAAGCCCAGGGCGTGCTTGAGCGGCTTTCCCTTCGCATAGTCGTAGGCGTCCGCCGGGGTCGCCTTCGTGTTGCCGAAGATATAGGCGTCGAACGACCAGCTCGTATGGATGTGCTGCTCACCGAAGAAGACATCCCTGTCGGGGTTGGGATCGGCCATCGCGGCGCCGGTCGAAAGCAGCACCAAGGCGCTGGCGCGCAACATCAAAGTCGAAACGGGAATACGCAGTCCAGCCATGTCCAATCCCCTCCGAATACAGAGCAAACGGCTAGTTGTTCCTCCTGCCCTTCCCAGAGGGAAGATGAGCCGATGTTATAAGTGCCTGCGCCAGGTTAAGCTTGCCATTTGACGCCAAATGAAACAGCGCGGCGAGCCGCGCCATGGGGTTCTCAAGAACTGGCCGAAAAGCGGGACGGCGCCGCTCCCGTCCAGCGCCTGAAAGCGCGCGTGAAGTGGGCGGGATCGCTGTAGCCGATCCTGTAGGCGATCTCGGTCATCGTATGCGTGCCCTCCGACATCAACCGGAGCGCCTGGCTGCGCCGTGTCTCGTCGACCAGTTCCTCGAAATCGATACCGCAAAATTTGAGGCGCCGCTGGAGGGTGCGCGTCGACATCCCCATCCGTTTCGATATCGCCCGCAGCTTGAGCTGTTGGTGATCCGAAAGGCGCTCGACCAGCAGGCCTGCCGCGTCGACTGCCGACCGCAGCGCCTCCGTCACCTTCGAAGCCGCGTCGGTCTGGACGCGCAGGGGCATGTCGAGCAACGCCCGATCGAACTCGATCATGTCGTGCTCGCATCCGGTCTCGATGTTGGGACCAAGGCATTGCTCGATCACGTCGTCGTCGCGCGACCGCGTAGCGGTGAGATGCACCCGTATCGCCGAGGGCTCCCCGGCCATCAGCGGCACCTTGCGCAGAACTGCCAGGCTTCCATAGATGAACTGTATGGGATCCATCTCGTGCCGCCCCGAAAAGCGGTAGACGATCCGGGCAGTCGGCCCATCCGTGAAGAAGCGGACATCCGACCCCTGATGGAGCATCGAGGCGTTGGCGGCTGCAATCTCACAGGCATGGGCCACGTCCGCCGACCGCAGGACCGACTTGCCCCACGTACCGAGGGAACGCAGCTCGGTCATATGGCCGACATGAGCGCCGCCAAAGCGATCCTGCGTGGCCGCCACCATTTCGTTGGCGACGTGGAAACAGAGCTTACGCGGGAGATAAATGTCGGGATCCTGGAAAATGTTGGGGGAGATGCCGAGGCGCTGGAAGAAGTCGATCGAAGATATTCCCCTGCTGGCCAGATAGGGTGCGACCTGCAGGAAACTTCTTATCTTGATTGCCGGCGAAGTGTTCAACATCCGAGCAACTTGGCATCAAATGGCAAGACGCGTCGAGCGCACTATAGCAATCTGCGGTAAACTTGAAAGACACTGGAAAAAAGAAAAGGTGAAGCAGAGCCTATTGGTTTTCTCCGCGCATTTTCTCGGGGCCGCGATCGTGCTGCCTGCCGTAACTTACGCGTGCGGTTACGAGAATCCGCAGACCGTGGCGCTTGGTTCTCTCAACTGGGTGTATCCAGACGCGCTCCATGTGCGGGCCGCGGTCTGGCGGGCGGAGGAGAGCGGCCTGCTGCCCGGCGGAGGCAGGGAGTCATCCGGGCCGCTCGCCTTCTATCGCGCCGCCGCAGGGGTGAAGAAACTCGGCGCCAAGCTTGCCGGCTTGCTCGAGGCGGAGAGCGGCACAGCCGTTTCGGTCGTGTTGATCCCCCAGGTTATGTGGACTCGTTTCAGGTTCGAAGCCGGCGGTCTGATCGTGCAAACCCATGCCGAAGGACCCCAGGCAGGCGATCTTGTGATCGTTTCGGAGGATAAGGTCATCCGGGCGCTCGTGGTGGGAAGGTTGACCGCGGGAGCTGCAGAACGAAACGGACTGCTGCGCTTCTATGGAGACGCGCAACAGATCGCCAAAGTACGCGCTGCCCTGAAAGGAGAAGAGTCGCCTTGACGCCGCTCCTGCCGGAATGACGGGCGGCGCAGCCAGATGACGTCGCGGATCACAACCGACGTCACACTTGGCACGAAAGGGCAAGACGAACTCTCCGTACTGTAGCAAGATGGTGTTGGTTGCAGTGATGCATGATCAAGCTCGAAACAACCGCGATGCAAGGCGGTAGCTGAGCTGCATGAAGAATGAGCTCAACTCGCAGTAGCCTCAAGTGAACCCACCATCCAGGATCGGGTCGAGCCGAAGACTATCGTTGTCAGTCACAGAACAGGATGTCGAACCGATGCGACCCAAGAACGCTATGTTGCTCGCGATGGCGCTCGCCGCGGCCTGCTTTTCGGCAGGGCCAAGCCTCGCTCAGGACGCCATTTCCTCGCCGGGAAGCAAGCAGATCGGCGTCGCCAAGACGCAGATGGAGCCGTCCCTCATCGTACTCAATTCCAAGGGGGCCAGGCTCACCGACGGCAATCTGGTGTTGTCGGGGGTCTCCATGAACTCCATCGTCTTCGCCGATCGCCCGGTCAGGGCCGCAGGCCATGTCCTCACCGCGCATCTGCTGGAGGAATGGGCGACAGGCGAAGACAGCTTCGCCAAGGATCCGCCGAACGCCACCGTTTCCGTTCTGGACGGGGACGGAGGCTCGGTGGCCGATGTCGTTGTCACCCTCAGGTCGCCGAAACTGGAAGGCGATACGCTGACCTTTGCCGTCGACGTTCTGGAGGGAGATCTCGATGGCGCGGAGGGACCGGCATCGACCTTCATCGACATCATAGGCATGCCGCTGACGCCGTTGTCATTTGCCGGCGCGGCCCGGCGCACCGCCTATCGCGGGGCCTGGTATGCCGGAGCGGCCGCGGGTGCGGCGGCAGCCGCAGCCCCATACTACGCCCGGCCGCCCTGCGGCTACTACCCCTACCCGCCCTGCTATTGATCGGATCGCATGAACATGAGGGAGTTCTCCATGAAAGCCGTCTTCAGAGCCTGTTTCCTCTGGACGGCTCTTTCATCGACATCAGTCGCCGCGGCCGATCTCGTTTCCGCTTCCGCGACTGAGCCCGCACCAATCGGCCAGGGGGCATGGACGTATTCGATCACGCCCTACTTCTGGGCGGCGGGACTTTCGGGAAAGGTGTCGCAGTTCGGCCTGCCGACCGTCGATTTCGATACGGACTTCAGCGATATATTCGATCATCTCGACTTCGCCGCGATGGTGATCGGGGAGGCTCGCAACGGCCCTTACAGCCTGTTCGGAGACCTGATCTACACCAATCTCGGCGGCAGCCGAGACACGCCGCTCGGCGTCGTGGCGGACAGCGCGGATGTCGACGCCTCCACCTTCGCGGGATTGGTCGGCGCTGGCTATTCCATTCTGGAGAGCCCTTCGGGCCGACTGGATGTCGTCGGCGGAGTGCGGGTCTGGTCTGTGGAGACCGACGTCTCCTTCAGCGGCGGCCTCATCGGCGACGCGACGTTTTCCGACGACGCGACATGGGTCGACGGACTCGTCGGCGTGCGCGGCAACTATGCCTTCACACCGAACCTCTACGTGACGGGCTGGGGCATGGTGGGCGCCGGCGGCGCCGATGTCGACTGGGACGTCCTGGCCGGCGTCGGCTACCGCATCAACGACACTTTTTCAGCGACGCTCGGCTACCGCGCGCTCGGCGTGGACTACAGCGACGACGGCTTCCTGTTCGATGTGGTGCAGCAAGGCCCGATCGCAGGGCTCACGATCCGGTTCTAGTCGCTCGATTGCATCTGCCGCCCGAAGCAATCATCCGTATCCGTCGGACGACCGCTCGTATCTAGCCGCCCTTCACAGCCGTGACACATCAAGAAAGCGCGGCGTTGGCGACCGCTGCCTCGGCCTCCGGCTTGCTCAGCCGCCCCAGGACCGTTGCCTGCTTTCCGTCCGCGACCTGGTAGGCGATGAAGAAGTTTTCGAAGTCCTCTAGCTGCGCGTCCGGGATGTCGGAAAGATCGAATGGCGGCCGGTCCTGGTGCAGCAATAGCGGCACCGCGAGAAGGCGGTCGTTCCGAAAGACACTGCCTTCGGCACGCTCCTCTATGGCGATCCCGCCGATCAGCCTGCAGCGCACGAGCGATCCGGTCGGGAGATCGGCGTCCGTCAGCAGCAGAACGTCCATCGGGTCTCCGTCCTCCGCTCTGGTCGAAGGAAAGAAGCCGAACGGGAACGGAAAAGCGAAGCCCATCGCCAACAGCTTCTTCGCGCGGAAAAGACCGGTCTCGACATCGTAGGCGAATTTCGTTCGGCTTCCGCGCGGCGTTTCGACGATGACATTGAAGCCGCCGTCCGGTGATCGAAGCGGCGTTTGATCGACCCGGCCCATCATCGAGAATGATGCGCCATCCGTTGCGGCGCTCCTTCTCGAACGCCTTGCGGCCGCAGCCCCCTCCGAGTCGTATCCGCCATTTCAGCCGCCATGATCCGTTGATCGCTCGCAGACAACGCGGCGAAGAATATCCGGTTCAATTGGCGATCGGCTCGCCCACCTGGCCCCGCTTCAACTGATTCCGCCGGAAGATCGGCTGAAACCTAATCGCGCGTGGCGCATTGAGGGTCGCTATGGGCCGTGTCAATCGGGCGCGACGGTACAGGGTGAACAGTAGGGTTTTCCCGATTTCTCCTACTGGCCAACGAAACGGCAGGCGAGCACATGTCCCGTCCGGCCCATAGCCCCACCGCCTGATCACAGGGAGCGCGCCCACAGCCACCTTGCGGCCGCGACCGTCCACGTGAAGCCATCGGCATCGCGCAGGGTCGAAAAGGCCGCAGGCCCTACTCGACCAGCTCGACCTCGCTCGGCCGCCAACTCTTGTCGAAGAACGGCTGCAGCGGGCTGTAGAGGCGCAGGATCGTGAACCATCCCTTCTCAGGGTCGGTCTGGATCCAGTTGCCGCGACCCACGCCTTCCGGCTGCTCGGGCGCGAACCAGATCGTGGTCGAGCCATCGGCGTCCGCTTTGGCCGCCGGAGACGGATAGCTCTGGCTGCCGGCGCGCGGATAACGCTGCGGCGTGTCGAGCATCGAGCGGGTCATGTTGTCATAGAGCGTGATGGACCAGAAATTCTCTTCCGGAATGCCTTTCGGCAGCGTCACCTTATAGGTCTTGGCGCCGTCGAAGTGGTTCCTGTCGGCGTCCTGCATGGTCCAAAGATAGGTCGAGCCAATGCCGGTCAGCCGCATCGCCATTGCGGGCGTGATGCCGGTGACGCCGTAGAAGAAGTTGGTGCGCGCGTTCATGGTCCGATAGCCGGTCGGCGGGAACGGCTTGACGCCCTCGGCGGTGATCTTGGGGATCGGCGTCTCGAAGTCGTAGCCAGTCTGGAACAGATAGTTGATCCATGACGAGTCGGGATAATAGAACCAGCTTTCGTCGCGCGGATGCATGAACAGCGTGCGCGACGTCGCGTTGGCGAGCGTCAGCGCCTCGGTCATGATCTTCTTCATCCGCTCGTCCGGCGCGAAGGGCTTGCCCTTGACGATGCCGATCGCCGCGACCGGACCCATCAGCTCGGGATCGAGCGCGGTCGCGGGCTCGCTCTGCACGACTTCGTTCAAGAGCTCATAGAAGCTCCAGTCGTTCGGCGGAATGGTGTTCATAACCTTGCCGCTGCCTTGGTGGAAAACGGTGGCGGGCGCCGGCTCGACACGGCCAAGCCTGGCCTTGCCGGCCAGGAATTCGGCAATCGGCGTGCCGACGCCGCCCTCTTCATAGGGATAGACCTTGGTGTGAGCCTTGATCGTCTCCACCACCGGATTCGGATCGCTGCCGTTTTCAAGGAAGGAGCGTCCGAACCATACAATTGTGTTGGTGCGGGCTTTGGCGACGTAGAACCCGCCCTCCGGCAGCGGCCCCTCATAGTCCGGCCCCACAATCAGATACTTGCCGCCAAGGCCCCGGTCGGGGCCGGGCGCGCCGATGTCGATCACCCATCGGAACCATGCGTCCTGCACCGCACCCAGGAACTTCGGCGGCGCCTCCAGCACGACCGGCCCCTTGGCGAGGTCGAGATAGCCCATCACGTAGATCGTGTCGGCATTCGCCGTCAGGAACAGCGACTTCGCATCCATCAGGTCGGAGAAGACGAGTACCTCGTTCTCCTTCATGCCGATGTCCTTCATGCCCTGCTTCAGGGCATGGATGCTGACGCCGCGCATATTGTCCATGAAGGCGCGATAGGCATAGGTGAAGTCGAGATTGTCGTAGAGCTTGTTTGCGGTTTCCGCGTTGGGAACGCCGTCCTTGAACTCGAGCGTGCCGAGACGTGTCTCCACCTTGTCCGGTGTCGTGAGCGACTCCGGTATGGCCGGCGCCTGCGCGGATGCGAGGCTTGCCTGTCCGGCTACAAGCAGCGCGTATGCACACATTGACAGTCGCTTCATGCTTCCTCTCCTCCTTATGCGAACGGCTCCGAGCGGCGCGCTGGTTCGTCAACCTTCAAGCCGACCGACTGCTGTCCACATCGCTGCAGGTCGCGTTCGGCACTGAGGTTCGGATGCTTACGGCTATGCTTCAAAGAATGCGGATGTTGCACGCCGAGGCAGGGCGCGGAACAATCGGCACCTCAAAGTGATGTCGTAAAACCCCGGCGCAGCGCCATGAACCCGTGAAAATGCAGGACCCATTCTCACTCTCCTCGTCTTCCCGGTGGTAGCGCCCTACCCCATATGGATGAGCGGAAACCATGGTGGCCAGGCAGCGCGTCTTCGATTTCGCAGTAGGCCCCGGCAGAAGACGCGCCGCCGGCGACGCCGCGAGCAGCAGCTTACCGTGCCGGGCCGTGCCAAGTGCGCTACCTATGGCCTCTATGGAAACGAGAGCGGCCGGCAGGAGGATGGAATTCATACGCGTCATTGACCTGGAAACGGGCGGCAACGGTCCCCATGACGTCTGCGAGATCGGCTGGCAGGATGTGGAGATGGGCTCGGACGGGCTTTGGCACGTTGGCGAGAGCCGCGGCTCCTTTCTCGTCAACCCGGGCCGGCCGATTTCTCCCGAGACGATGGCGGTGCATCACATTCTCGACTGCCAGGTCGCCGATGCTCCGCTGTGGAGGCAGATCGCGCCTGGGGTCTTGCAGCCGCCGGGCGATGTCGTTGCGCTCGCCGCCCACAGAGCGAATTTCGAACGACGCTACTGCACTCCAGGACTGACCGGCGGAGCTGACTGGATCTGCACATGGAAATGCGCGCTTCGGCTCTGGCCGCACCTTCCCCGGTTTTCGAACCAGATGCTCCGGTATCAACGGATGCCGCAGGGCCTCGTGCATGAGCTAGGCCTTCCGGCGCATCGCGGAATGCCTGACGCCTACGTCACCGCTTTCCACCTGCGGGACATGCTCAACGCGGTCTCGGTCGAGCAGCTCATCGCGTGGAGCAGGCAGCCGGGCTTGCTGCCACGCGTGCCCGCCGGACCCGACAGGGGCAAAGCCTGGCACCTGATTGGTGACGATGCTTTGCAGGAGCTAGCCCGCGACCGGGACGCAGACGTCCGGTTCAGCGCCGAAACCGAGATCAGCCGACGTGGCGGTCCGAATGAAACGCCCGTCGAAGAGGCTCGTCAGAAATCGCTGTTCTGACGGGGTCCCTCAAGAACGCATAGGCGGTGTCCCGCGGACGCCGAGATTTCAGCGAAGCAGCCCGTCGAGGTCGAAGTCTTCCCATCCCTCCAGCCTAACGGCGTCGCCATCGCCCTCATCGGTGGTTGGTGCTTTTTTCTTCGCCCGCGTCAAGGCGGCCTTGCCTGCTGCCCTTCGCCTGTTTTCGGCCGCGGACCGTGCATCCTCTTCGCGCCAGACCGTCGCCAGATCGCGGTCGAGCACGTCCTCTATGTGGCGTGGATCGAAGACGTGGAAGGTAATCTTCCGGGCGCGCCCGCGCAGCTTGACGGTGCGCGTGCCGGCACTTTTCAGCCGGCCGTCCTTCAGCCACCGATGCCGCTCGCCAGTCGAGATCGACAGGATATCCTCAGCCTCGCGCGGTATCACGGGCAGGTCTTCGATACCTTGAAGCGTCTCCGACACAATGGCCGAGACATCCTCGCGTTCGTCGTCGGCAGCTTCGGGCACTCTCAGGACAAGACTGCCGGTCTCCACGTTCAGCAGCTTGCGTGCTTCCACGGGCAGTCTTGCGCGCACTTCGAGCAGAATTCCTTTCGCTCGCACAGACGAGCCGAGCGTCGCCGCTGGCGAGAGCTTCCAGGCGCGGATCAGCCTGGTGGGGATCGCAGGTTTGCGAGATGCGGGCATGGCGTTCACATATGCGTCCGAAGGCGAGCGTCAAAGCCTTTGCGCGCGGCTCCCCGCTTCGCCTCGCCCACGCCTAGCCGAGCCTCTTCTTCCAGGCAGCCTTCGCGGCTGCATAACCGGTGTCGGCCTCGGCCTCCTTCCAGCGCGCGTGGAAGATCGCCGCGCTTTTGGCCTTCTCCGGATCGCCGGTTCCTCGTTCCAGTTCGCGGTGGTCGCCCTTGGCGTATTTCCGCCCGCCCTTGTAGTTGGCGTATCGTCTCGCGCGGGTGAACCCCATTTGCAGGAACTTGCGGGCCATGTCGGCACCGGCAAAGTCGCCGGAGTCGAGGTACTCCCGGAACTTGAGGAGGATCGCCTTGCTGCTGGCGTCGGCCTCTTCGGCTGTCTTGAAGCGCCATAGGCCGACCAGCTCGCTCTTATATGGCTGGCAGATCAGTACGCCCTGTTCGCCGCGCCCGACACGATAGGCATCCGGATGGTCACGATAGTCGATGTCCCCCTTCCATGCGTAGGAGGATTTGTCGAAGTCGAGATATGAAGGTCTGCGGCCCATGCCGCAGGAAATCCTGGGGCCGTCATTGCGGTTCCCGCCATATGCGCAGACACTGGCTGTCGATCGGCTTCGCGGTGAGTGGACTCGTGATAGCGCATTCGATGTCGCGCTGAATCCGGCAATCCCTTCCAGGCACAGTCTGCGCGGCACCTCGACCGCGGGAAAGACCGCCCGTCGCTCAATCCGAAGCGAGTGACGCCGTCCTCGAAAGCGCGCTCGTAAAGCCTTGAAGCGGCACCGAGAAGGCGATCGGCTGGCCGGAATCGGCCGCGAAAGCAGCTATCTTCAACGTCACCCCTGCCTTGAGCCTGCCTACCATTGCCTCGTCGAAGCTCACCGGCACCAGGCATCCGACCACCAGGCATGTGCTGAACGGCAAGTTTCCGTCGATCGGATTATCGTCGATCGAGATGCTGATCCCCTTTGCCAGCGCCAGCCCGAAAGGCAGGACGATCGTGCCGCCGGCGGACTTGTCTGACAAAGCGCCGAGTTCCACCGCCAGCAGGCGCTGGTTCGCATTCGACCGGTCGAACTGTTGATGCGAGAAGCGACAGATCTTCGCGGTCTGGACGACCTGGCAGTTCACCGTCCAGTCGCCATGCGTTTCGGTGATGGCGGACGCGCCGCCGGTCAGGACCGGCGGAAGAGGCTGCGGCGCCTGGGCAGTCTGCGCCCCGGCTCCGCCAGCCATCGTGAGGAAGGTGATTGCCGATGCCGCTTGGGCATATCGGACCGGAGATGGACGCATGCTTCAGAACCCGACCTTGAGGTTTGCGCTGAACGACTGCAGGTTTACCGCCTCGCCGAATGCTCCGTCATACTCGACGGCGATGCCGAGACCCTTCGTGCTGTTGAGCTCGAAGCCCGCGCCGACGCGGTACAGGGGCGAATCCACGCTCTGGACCAGTGTCAGCGGCGGGGCGCCGAGGCCCTGGGCGGCGGTGAACTCGCCCTCGATCTCCCAATCGGCGTTGGAGAACTCGACGCCCCCCTCGGCTGTCAGCCGGACGCTGGTCGTCTCGGAAACCGGAATGTCCGCGCCGATCACCAGCCCCGGCGTCGCGGAATAGTAGGTGCTGTCGGACCCGTCGAAGGTGAAGGCTGCGACCGACCCCTTCTCCTCGCCGCTCGCGGTCAGCCAGCGGGCATCGAACCGAACCTGCGGGTTGGCGTAGAATGAGCCGACCCGATAGTTGTAGCCGAGGCCGACGGAGGCGCCGAACTGCGCGGTGTCCTGATTGAAGGTGACGCGGTTGCCTATGCCCTCGTGGAAAGCGTCGGGAAGATACTCGCCGCCAAGGGTTTCTCCCGGCACATACGCCAGTGGGGCCACCGTGGTGTCGCGCTCGCCGTCGAACCTCGCCATTCCGCCGCCGACCAGAAAATCGGCGAAGTAGCTGCCGTTCTCATACTTGGCGAGGCCGTTCACCTGCCAGCCGGAGCCTTCCGCCGTCGACAGAACCGCGTCGTTGAAAGCGATCTCCGAATCGAACTCCGTGCGGCCCACCATGGCCCCGAACGACCAGTTCTCGTTCCATCGGCCGATGGCGCCGGCGGAGAAGTTTGCGTAGTTGTCGCTGCGGGTCGACGTGCCCGGGCCGGTATCGCGGTCATACCAGGCATTGGGCGTCAGCGAGGCCCACACACAGCGGTCCTTGGCGCCGAGCGCATCGGGCGTTTCGAGGCAGTTGCTCGCGGCGTCCTGCATCATCTCGGCCTGCCGGTTTGTCATCTCGAAGGCATGGACCGCGTAGTGGGGCGTCAGGCGCATCATCGTCTCGCCGAACTCCTCGTAGGATTCCAGACCGCGCAGCATGTTGATCAGCCGCGCCAGTTCGCTCGGGGCATCGTAGAGTGCCTGCACCTGTTCCAGCGCATCGAAGTAGCGGGCCATCTGCACGGCACCGGGGTCGGACACGCCGGACTGCGGATCGTCGATCAGGTCCTCGAAGGTCGGATTGTCGGCGAACAGGATGAGGTTTCCCCCCTCGGCCCGGGTCAGGAAATTGAAGCCGATGGCCGGTCCCGTGAACTGACCGACCATGGTCGTCGTCATGCTGCCGCCGCTGGTCGTCGCGATGACATTCTCGTCCATCAGCCTGTCGATCGACAGGAAGTTGACGGTCGCCACGCCCGCGAAGTCGCCGTCGCCGCTCATGGCGATGGCGTCGTTCGTATCGGGCGTCAGGTCGATGTCCACGACGTATTCTCCCGCCGCCGTCTGCGTGAAGGCACCGTCGATCGTGACTGGTACTCCCTTCAAGAATCCGATGCCATTCATCGTGAACCTGCCGCGGTTGCTGAACAGCCCGCCGCCGAGGTCGATCGAATCGAGCGCGACCATCGAGGACGTCTCGAAATTGTTGAAGCTGTTGGTTCCGCCGCCGAGGTCGATGTTGCCGATCACCCGCCCCAGCGTTGTGCCGGTGCGCTGGTTGTTGACCGTGTCGTTGCCGGACGTGCCGGTTATGGCAAGCGGGCTGAAATCGTCGAGCAGCGATTCCAGAATCGCGTTGATCGGCGCCGGCTCGATGGCGGCCAGTGTGGCGAACTGCGGGAGCTGGAAGTCGTACTCCTGCCCCATGGCATAAAGCAGGCTGTTGTTGTTGAGGGCATTGTCCGTTCCGCCGACCAGCATCGCGGCGACGCCCGTTCCGCCGCCGCCGACCGTGTAGGCGCCGCGCAGGTCGATAGCGATGTTGCCCTTCGATCCCGAGGCCGTGCTCTCGCCATAGGCGGCGACCGAGCCGGCTCCCTGCGCGAGCAGGCTGGACTGGGCGACGAGGTTGACATTGCCCGAATTGCCGTTGCCGGCAGCGCTTTGCCCGAACAGCGCGTAGCTCTCGCTGCCGCTCACCCGGACCTGGTCCATCGCGGTCGCGCTCGCCGCTCCCGCGTTGCCCGCACCGCCAGCCGAGCCCGCCCCGGTGGTGTTGCCGCCAGCGCTGCCGACCCCGCCGCCCGCGCCGCCGCCGCCGGCGACGACCTGCGCGACGATCCCGTGCGAGCGGGCTCCCGCCGTTTCGATGGCTCCGTCCTGGATGATCGTGACGGTGCCGCTCTCGCCGGTGGACCCGCCCCGCAGCGTGAACGCGACCGAACTCGGCCCGCCGCCATTGTCGTCGGTCGCGAAACGCCCGAAGCTGGTGCCGGCGAAGCCGCCGCCGCCGCCGATGGACTGCGCGATGATCGCGATCGAATCCTCGCCGAGCGTCGTGATCGCGCCGGTGCGCTCGACCAGGACGTTTCCGCCGTTGCCGCCGTTTCCACCGGCGCCGCCGAGGCCGATGCCCAGTGCGCTGGCGTTTCCGGAAGCGTCGCTGCCATAGCCGCCACCCCCGCCCACCGACTGCGCGACGACACCATGGGCGAGGCGGCCGTGGGTCACGATGTCGCCGGTGACCTTGACCTCGACATATTCGCCCATGCCGCCGGCGCCGCCCGAAGCTCCGAGCATCGCGGTGAAGCTGTCATTGCCGGACTCCTCGGTTACCGTGCCGCCATAGCCGCCGCTCCCGCCGACCGACTGGGCGAAGATGCCGATCGCGCCGTCCCCGCGGGTCTCGATCCTGGCTCCGTCGCGATGGTCGACATATACCTTGCCCCCGTCCGCGGCACTGCCGGCAGGCTGGGACAGCTGCACGCCGATGTTCATGTCCGCATCCGCCGCATTCGAGGCCGAGCCCGAAGCGCCGCCGCCACCGCCGATCGACTGGGCGAAAATGCCATGCGAGAGCGCGCCCCAGGTATCGATCTGGCCGGAATTGGTGACACGCACGGTACCGCCCGTGGCGCCGCCGCCGCCGGTCCCGCCCATCTTCACGTTGACGGAGACGTCGCCTCCTTCCGCTTCGGTGGTGCCCGCGCCGGCCGTGCCGCCGCCGCCGCCGACCGACTGCGCGAAGATGCCGTAGGAATTGTCGCCGAAGGTCGCGATCCGGCCGGTCGATGCGTTGGTGACGGTCACCGATCCGCCGATGCCGCCCTTGCCGCCTATGCCGCTCAGGTTGAGGCCGATGCCGATGTCGGATTCGCCCGTCGAGGTTCCCGACGCGCCGCCCAGGCCGCCGCCGCCGCCGATCGACTGGGCGAGAATGCCGTGCGCATTTGCTCCACCGGGCCGCGACACGATGTTGCCGTCAATATCCAGTATGACGCTGCCGGTGGTGATGACGCCGGCATTCTCGACGATGACGTCGCCGCCCCGGCCGGCGCTGTCGGCAAAACCGCCCACGGAAAGCGTGACCGCCACCGTCTCTCCGTCGCCGGCGCTCTTTCCCGCTCCGCCGGAGCCGCCGCCTCCCCCGATCGACTGCGCTAAGATGCCTATCGAGCGGTCGCCATAGGTGCGGATCGTGCCCGAGGCGAGATTGCGCACGGTAACCGCCTGTCCGACGCCGCCGGCGCCGCCGAAGCCGCCGATCGAGCCGCCTATGGCGTATTCGGCCTCGACACCAGAGGAGGCCGCTCCGCCGATGCCGCCCGCCGCGCCGACCGAACTCGCCGTGATCCCGTTGGAATCTTCGCCGTAGGTGGTGATCGTCGCCCGGTTCGTCACATCGACGACGCCGCCATTGCCCGCGTTCCCGCCGCCGAGCCCGATGCCGGCTCCCACCGAGACGAGCGCCTTGCCGTCCTGCTTGCCTTCGTTGCCTGCGGTGGCCGCACCACCCGAGCCGCCGCCGCCGCCGACCGACTGCGCGACGATGCCCGCCGAGCCGAAGCCGCGCGTCGTGATGTCGCCCGAATTGTCGACGGTTACCTGCATGCCGTTGCTCAGGCCCTCCAGGACGAAATCGTCCCACTCGTCCTGATTGCTCGTCCCGTCCTGGTCCCTGTCTCCGCCGCCGCTGCCGCCTCCGCCGCCGATCGCCAGGTTGACATCAATGGTGGTGCCCTCCGAACTGCCGACGTCGAAGGTCTTGGCGTCCGCCGAACCGCCGACACCGCCGCCTCCGCCGACCGACTGGGCGTAGATGCCGGCGGAGAAGTCGCCGCCCGTATCGAGCCTGCCGCTGTTCGTGACCGTGACCGCGCCGCCGTTGTTGCCATCACCGCCCTGCCCGCCGATCGAGACATTGGCGTTGACATTGACGTTCGAGCCGGTGCTGACCGAGGCCGTCGTGCCGCTCGATGACCCGCCGGCGCCGCCGCCGCCGCCGATCGACTGGGCGAGGATCGCGTTGCTCTGAGTGCCCGCGGTCTGGATCTGTGCCGCGTTGGTCACGTTGACCGTTCCGCCGGAGTTTCCGTCACCGCCCCAGCCGCCGACGGTCACGGTGGCGTTGACGGTCACCGTCCCGCCCAGGCCGCCTGTCAGCGCCGTCGCGTCGCCGCCATTGCCGCCGCCGCCGCCGACCGACTGGGCCAGGATGCCATGCGCGTTGTGGCCCGTCGTCCTGATGACGCTCGCGCTTTCGAGGCCCGTGTTGACCGTCACCGTGTTGCCCTGGCCGCCGCCGCCACCCTTGCCGCCGACGGCGACACCGAGGTTCACGCTTACGGTGGGGCTGAAGCTGCCGTTGACGGTCGTGCTGCGGCCGCCATTGCCGCCGCGGCCGCCGATGGACTGGGCGACGATGCCGCCCGACCCCTCCTGGTAGCTGTCGGAGACCATGTTGCCGTCGGCCGTGACCGAAACAGTACCGGCGTTTCCGCCGCCCCCGCCTGCGCCGCCGACGGCCACGCCGATCGAACCGGAGGGATAGGGATAGACGTTGGCTCCGGCCGCAAACGACCAGGCCTCACCGCCATTGCCGCCATTGCCGCCAACGGACTGGGCGAGGATCGCCTTCGCACTCGGGCCGCGCACGGTGATGTCACCGGCATGGTCGACGCTGACATTGTTGCCCGATCCGCCGCCGCCCCCGCCGCCGCCGACCGTGACCGTGACGGCGGCGAGCCCGACCGCGGCGCCCACTGTGTTGCCGCCGCTGCCGCCGCCGCCGCCGACCGACTGGACCAGCATGCCGTGCGACATCGCGCCGTAGGTCGAGATGCTGCTCGCGTTCCTGACATCCACGACGCCGCCGTCTCCGCCATCGGCGCCCGACCCGCCGATCGAGATGCCGAGCGTCGTCCCGGCGCCCAGGCTGAAGCCGCCGTCGCCGCCGCCGCCGCCGACCGACTGTGCGAACAGGCCAACCGAAAAGGCCCCGACCGTGGTCAGGTTGCCCTGGTTTTCGACATAGACGCGGGAACCGGAGCCGCCGCCGTCGCCCGAACCGGCGACCGAGACGGCGGGACCGAGGCCCGCAGCGATCGAGAAGCCGCCGGAACCGCCGCCGCCGCCGAGCGACTGCGCGAAGATCGCATGGGAGAAGAGCCCGTTCTGCGGGCCGGTCAGGCTTCCGGTGGTGATGCCGGCGCTGTTGTAGACCTCGACGCGTCCGCCGCGCCCGCCGGCGGCGCCGTCGCCGCCGACACCGACGTTGACGCCGAGGCCGCCCGAGACGCTGCCGCCGCCATTGCCGCCGCCGCCGCCGATCGACTGGGCGATCAGCCCATGCGAAAAGAAGCCGTTGGTGTTGATGGTGCCGCCGGCGCGTGCGACGACGTTGCCGCCGTCACCTCCCGTTGCGCCGCCGCCCCCCACCCCGACAGACGCCGCCGCCGAAAGCGCCAGCGAAAAGCCTCCATTGCCGCCGCCGCCGCCGACGGACTGCACGACCATGCCGTGCGAGATGGCGCCGCGCGTCGTGATCGCCCCGCCATGGGTTGCACTCACATCGATGCGGTTCTCGTCGTAGTCGCCGGTGAAGCCGTTGCCGCCGCCGGCACCCGAACCCCCGACCCCTACCGAGACCGCGCCGGAAACAGACAGCGCCATGGCTCCGTTGCCGCCACCGCCGCCGACACCTTGGACGAGCAGCCCTATCGAGCTGTTCCCGTAAGTGTCGATCCTGGCGTTGCCGACGTCGTACCGGACCTGACCCGCGTCGCCGCCGCCCGCCCCGTCGCCGCCGACCGCGACTGCCGCCGCGATGGTCGCGGCGACCGCAGTGCCGCCATTGCCGCCGCCGCCGCCGACCGACTGTGCGACCACGCCGGCCGCCCCGAAGCCGTTGGTCTCGACGACGAGCGGAACCGCATTGCCCCCGTCGAAGGCCTGCAGCACTTCGACGAAGCCGCCATTGCTTCCCGCACCGGCGCTTCCACCGACCCCGACGGCGATCGGGTTCACCGGCAGCGCGAGAGCAAACCCTCCATTGCCGCCACCGCCGCCCACAGATTGCACAAGGACGCCAATCGCCCCGTCGCCGCTGCCGTCCACGCCTGTCCTGATTGTGCCGCCAAGGAAGCCCCGCGCGGTGCCGCCATGTCCGCCCCCGGCGCCGCTGCCTCCGATGGCTACGCCGGCGACCGCGCCGCCGCCGTCGCCGCCCCCGCCGCCGATGGACTCCACCAGCATGCCTATGGAGCCAGCACCTCGGGTGGTTATGCTGCCGGTGTTGGTTCCAATCGCCTCGCCGCCATTGTTGCCGTCGCGCCCCGCGCCGCCGCCGCCCGCCAATCCATAGCCTTCGGCGCCGCTGCCGCCACCGCCGCCGATCGACTGAACGGTCATGCCTATGGCGAAATCTCCGAACGTCTCGATGACGCCGCCCGCGCCGTTGACCCCCTCGGCGCGCCCACCCAGTGTCGCGCCGCCGCCGTTGCCGCCGCTGCCCACCACGCCGAAGCCGTCGCCGCCATTGCCGCCGACGCCGCCGGCCGCGCGCACCAGCATGCCTTTCGCGCCGGTGCCCTGGGTCGTGACGGTTCCGAGATTCGTGCCGTACGCCTGGCCGCCATTGCCGCCGACCCCGCCATTGCCGCCTTCCCCCTCGCCCGGCGTGACGTTCGCGCCGAGTCCTCCGTTTCCGCCCGTGCCGCCGTCGGCGGTGACGACGATGCCGTGCGCATTCGTGCCGACCGTGAGGATGGAAGCACCGGAAGCGTTCGTCGCCCTCGCGGTGCCGCCGTTGCCCCCGTTGCCTCCATTGCCGGCATCCGGCGAGAATCCGGGGAGGGACACGTAGAATGCCCAGCCGGCATTGCCGCCATTCCCGCCGTCGGCGGTCGCATGCATCCCGTAGGCGTCGACGCCGCCACCTGTATTGCCGGAGGTCTGCAGCGATGACGCATCGGTGATGTCAATGGTCCCGCCGACGCCGCCTTGTCCCCCATTGCCGCCGTCGAGGCTGACGCTGGTAGGGATAGGACCGGTGAACTCGACGTCGACGGCGGTTCCGCCGGCGCCGCCGTTGCCGCCGCGCGCGTCACCCTTGTAGGCGGTCGTGACGGTGCTGATCGGCGGCCCGGAATAGATGTGCGGCGCCACGATGGGGCCCGGTATCCCAGGATCGGCATCGGCATCGCCGATCCCGTCGGAGCCGCCGTCCCCGGCGGGCGCCTGTCCGCCGATCAACACCTGGGCGTCGGCCCTGTTCGCATGGCTGAGCGGGAAGGCCGCGATCGCTGTCGTCCCCAACAGCAGCAACATTCGCCGGTAAAGCGTTTTGCCGGCTCGCGTCGAAGACGTCGCCGGTCGCGGGGGCACGCTGTTTGGCACCTGTTGACCACTCATCGCGAGTCGTCTCCGAAATGTACCTGCGCCGAGAGAACAATCGACGTGACGATACAAGACGCGTTAGCAACCAAATTCTCGGCAGAAGCCCCCCGCCGAGTGCAAGAGCCATAGTAACGCTACGTAAACCCGGTTGAACAGGCACAAATTGTCGGAGACAACATTAGCCCGGTCTATGATGCTTAACGGCAACAGTGCCCGGCCGCGAAGCCACTAGCGGGATGTTTTGCCGCGAAAGTCCTCCGGTCCGCCTTTGCCCAGCGATGCTGGGAGAGCGCCGGGCAGCAGATCCGGTTCGGCCACAGGAAAGATTGCCGCGTGCGCAACGATAAGCCATCATGCACGTTGCCGGGTTCGGAACGGAGGAACCAGCCGATGAAAACGTCGCTTCTTTTCGTGGGCATCATGGCTGCTGCCTGCGCCCAGGCAGCCGCACAGGACCAACCTGCACCGCCGCCACCGCCGCCTGAGGCAGCGGCGCCTCCGCACGCCGCAGGCGGGGGACCGCACGGCAGAGGCCCGCATGACAGGGGGCCACGCGGATGGCACCAAGCCGGCAAGGGGTTCGAGCTGGATTTCGGCCGCGGCGCCGGCCTCAAGGTCGATTGCGGCGATGAGCCTATCAAAGCCTGCATCGACGCGGCGAAGGTCCTGATCGACAAATTCCCGGCCTATGATCCGGAAGCTGCGATGGCAGGGCGCCGAGGCGGCGACGATCGCGGACGCGGGCGCAATCGTAGCGACGACCGCGATAGCGATGACGACGGCGACGACGGCTGAAGTGAGAGGCAGGTGTGGACTGATCGCGAACAAGCGATCTCGTTATGGTTGCCTTCCTCAATAAGGGGCCGACAGACGTTCGGCAGGAGATGCGATGAAGCGGGTGCTTTTTTGTGCGATGCTGGCGCTCGGCGGCTGTCAATCGACGGTGACAGAACTCGAGCAGACGACGGTTCTGGCCGGCGACTATCAGATCCTTTCCGAGTGCTTCTACCGCGAGGTGGCGCAGACACCCGGCTACAGGAAGACCGACTCGCCATCGACGCGCACCAACACGATCCTGGGCAGTTCAAAGGGAGAGCCCGCCGACAGGATCGACTTCATCGGCACAGGCGAAGGCATCACGAGGGTGCAGGCGCAACTCGGCGCGGCGGGCACAGCCTGGACGCGCTACCTTTCCGTTCTGAAACAGTGCGAGCAGCCGTCGGGCTGAGCCTTCGACGGTCGCGTCGTACCGCCGGCGCCGGAATCGTTCGCTAGATGGACCCGGGCGGCTGTGGAACTCCGTTGCGTGCCCGTCGTTGCCACGGACGAGCAACGACAGGAGGCGACGATGCCACAAGGCGACAAGTCGAAATACACCGACAAGCAGGAACGCAAGGCCGACCACATTGCCGAAGGCTACGAGAAGCGCGGCGTGTCGGAGAAGGAAGCCGAGCGGCGGGCCTGGGCCACGGTGAACAAGGATGACGGCGGCGGCAAGAAGCCGGGCGGCTCCGGCCGCGGCAAGCACACCGGCCACCCAGCCGCCCACAAGGGCGGCGAAAAGGGCGGCAAGGCGTCCGCATCGCGATCCGCGGCAGAGCGTTCCGCGTCCGCAAAGAAGGCGGCAGCGACGCGCAAGCGCAATGCCGAGCATCACGCGCATTCCTGACGAGCGAAGGTGCAGGTGCGGCCGAATACACAGCCGCTTCGCTCACATGCCGAACGGGAAGGTGTCGGGAACGTCGCCTTCCCGCGTCGGCGGTTCCTCGGCGAGAGGCGTGACCGGCGACGTCCGGTCGAACCAGACGTAGATATCGAACTGCCGCGACAGCGCTGACTCCATGTAATGGCTCAGGCGCTCCGTCTCCGGACGGTACACCACTCCGATGTAGCGCTCCAATTTTGGCACCTGAAGTGCGGTAGCTACCTCCGCGCTGCGTGCGAAATCGAGCAGGAACGACGTCTTGCCGCTGTCGTGGCAAAGACGTTCGACGCTCTCGGATAGAGACGGGCGGATATCCTTTATCTCCATGGCGCCGTCCCAGTCCGAAGCGCATGCTACCTGGCCGGCATGCGTGCCGAACCCAACCAGCGCGGCGGCGTCGCCATAGTGCTCACGGCAGAGCTGGCCGATGTTCAACTCGTCGCGGGTCTGGCCCATCTCGGTGTGGCGCGCATCGCCTATGTGAGAATTGTGCGCCCAGACCACCGCCTTGGAATCCGGCCCCGCGGCGTCGAGGAGATGCTGGAGCGTGTCGAACATATGCCGGTCGCGTAGATTCCAGGTCTCGGCGCCGCCGTAGTACATGACCCGATAGTAGCGCTCTGCGGAGGCGATCAGCCTAGCGCTCTGCTGTGCATCCAGCAGGTCGCCGTCGCCTTGCGGAAGCGAGCGCTGGAGCAGGTCGCGGCATTGGCTGACGACAGCTTCCTCGCAAGCCCTGTAGCCCGCGCTCAGCACCGCGCGTCCGTATGTTGCCGGCTCGTTCTGCCACGGCGTCAGGCACCCGTAGCGCTCGCGGGCCACCGCACCCGCCTCCGGATCCACCCTGTCGAGATAGTCCAGCACGGCGGCGATCGAGCCGCTCATGTTGTATAGATCGAGGCCATGGAAGCCGGCCTTGCGGTCGTCGGCCGACGCATCGTTGTACCGGCGCAGCCACTGCACGAAGGCCGCGACATCGGTATTACGCCACATCCAGGTCGGGAAGCGCTGGAAAGCAGACGCGTCGCTCTCTCGGGGTTGCTTGCCGCGCACATATCGATTCAGCGCGGCGGCGTCCGGCCAATCCGCCTCCACGGCGACGATCGTGAAGCCATGTTCCTCGATGAGCCGTTGGGTGATCGCGGCGCGAGCCTTGTAGAATTCCGACGTACCGTGGCTGGCTTCGCCGAGAAGCATCACGCATTTGCCTCCCATCCGGTCGAACATGGACCCGAATGCGGGATCGTCGAGCGGGGGCAGGTCCTCTGCCGCCGCGGCGATCATGTCCGGCACGGATTTCCGGACGTCGCGGGCCGCCGGCCCGCGCTTCTCGTCCGCCCAGCCTTCCTCGCCAATCAGCGGCACGAACATCACACCTCCGAGGTCCTCTTCCTCGAACTTGTTGGCGCTGACGCGCGTGATGCGCAGCAGCCGCTGTTCGCGCCTGTGCTCGCCGACGGGAATGACGAGCCGGCCGCCAATCTCGAGCTGCTCCTGGAGAGAAACCGGCACCGAGGGCCCGCCTGCCGTGACGATGATCGCGTCGAACGGTGCCTTGTCGGGCCAGCCCTTGGTCCCGTCCGCGACCTTCACGTCCACCTTGCCGTAGCCGCAGTCCCGCAGCCGCGCCATCGCGAGCTCGGCGAGCTCTGCGTGGCGTTCCACCGTTACCACCTCCGAAGCGAGTTCGGCGAGGATCGCGGCGGCGTAGCCCGAACCCGTGCCGATCTCCAGCACGCGGTCGGCATCCTCGATCTCGGCGGCCTCGGCCATCCGGGCTACGATGAAGGGCTGCGAAATGGTCTGCCCGCTGCCGATGGGAAGCGGACTGTCCTCGTAGGCGAACTCCTCGAACCCTTCGTCCACGAACTTTTCCCGCGGAACCTTCCGCATGGCCGCCAGCACCCTTTCGTGCCGCACGCCCCGCCGGGCGATATGCGCCTCGACCATGCGATGCCTGGAATATTCGTAGTCGAGCATCTTTCCCGACCTTTCGAAACAGGGTTTACGCCGCCGGCCTTTCGCCGCCGCGATCAGCGCGCGCAGGTGACGCCTCCATCGTTGAAAGGCCGGCAACGGCAAGGTGCTCCAACCCGACACCGGCCTGACTTCGTCCGGTTCATTCTCCGGACCGGCGCTTGTGGTGCTCGCTTCCCTGGTTCTCGCCGCGGATCATCTGCCGATCGTCGGGGTCGGTCAAATCAACTCCCTCGTCGCGCAGCTTGGTGCCTTCCCGACGGGCCTCGCGTTCTTGGGGCGAACGCCTGAGTTCTTCCTCGGCATTGAAATCGTCGTCGGCGTTGCTGGTTTCTTCGCGCTTCTCGATGATGCGCAGCTGCTGTTCGTGGGTCTTGTTGCCGGCCATCTCGATCCTCCCTGCTAGCGGCTCGTGCGCCCGGTCTGATCCGGATTGATGCCGCCCTGCGGCGTGACGTCGTTCTCGACATCGCCCCTGAACGTGTTGTCGCCGTCGAGGTCGGCATCGTCGTCGACGATCTCACCGCCCTTGATCGTACCCTTCGAAGTCCCGATGCCGGGATTGTCGCGAAAGTCCTTGTCCGAGGGCTTGCGGGTCTTGGGATGCTGATTGCTCATCGGTCCTCTCGTCTGGGATGCGGATTGTGCCCTCCGCCCTAAGCGTGCTCACCACATTGTTTCCGAACTCGCAAGCATACCGGAGGTTCCGGAACCATCCCCTCGCCTGTCGCTTGGGCGGGCACTTGGCCTGTCGCTGGCCGTCGCGGCCCGGAACGCGTGTGCGGCACGCCCGGCGGCTTTTGCCGTGCCGCGTGCATGAGAGCGGAACTTTCAACGTTCTCAGCGCTTTGAAGAGATTGCTAAAAACAAACGGAGAGCCCCCATGCACGGCATCATCTATCTGGTCGGTCTGGTCGTCGTCGTCCTGGCCATCCTGTCGCTGTTCGGCTTGCGCTGATCGCCAGCCACGCCCGCATTTCCGGCTTCGCGCCAGCGCACTTCAGGGAGAACGACAATGAGCGATGTGGTTGTACCGGCCTCAGCGGCCGCGACGCAGAATGAGACTTCTTATATCGATTGGCCCGCCATTATCGCGGGTACGGTGGTCGCCTCGGCCTATTCTCTGGTCCTGCTCACCTTCGGCTCGGCGATCGGTCTGTCGCTTACGTCGGCCTACGAGGGAAGCGGCATCTCGGCCGCCGGCTTCGCTATCGCCGCCGCGCTGTGGCTGATCTGGGTGCAGGTCTCCGGCTTCTTCGCCGGCGGATATCTCACTGGCCGCATGCGCCGGCGCCATTATGATGCCACCGAGGATGAATCCGACATTCGCGACGGCTCGCACGGCCTCGCGGTGTGGGGCGTCGGGGTGCTCATCGGCGCATTCATCGCCTTCTCCGGGATTTCGGCGGCTGTATCGACCGCGACCAACGCGGCGACCAGCGTGATTTCCGGAGCGGCCACCGCAGCGGCGGGTGCCGCCGGCGAAGCGACAGACGACGGCAACAACATTATCGTCGATCGCCTGTTGCGCGGCGGACCGTCCTCGGACCCGGCATCCGCGTCCGACCAACGCGAGGAAATCACCCGCATCCTGACGTCTTCCGTGGCGACCGGCACCCTCGATGAAGCCGACCGCCAGTATCTCATCAACGTCGTCGCGAACCGGGCCGGCATTCCGCCGGAGGAAGCTCAGCAGCGCGTCGACCAGGTCTTCGCACAGGCGCAGGAACTCGAAGCCGAAGCTCGCGCGGCGGCGGATCGTGCGCGCAAGGTCGGCGTCCTAGCCGCCTTCATGACTGCCGCTTCGCTGCTCATCGGCGGCGTCGGCGCCTATTTCGGCGCCGTCCTCGGCGGCAACCACCGCGACAAGCACGTCATGGTGGAAGGCTGGGTGAAGCCGTGGCGCTAGATGCGGGCGGAAGCAGCCCGGGCGGATCGTTCCCGACATCGCGGGGACATCCGACCGAGCCGGTGCGGATCCGGCGCCGGCCCAGGGCAAAGCTCCGAGCCGACCGCTACGAGGAACTGGAGTTCCTCGTAGCCGAGGCCGGCATCACGAAGGAGCGGGCGCGCGAGTTGATCAAGCGCTATGGCAACCACCGTGAGACCCTGCTCGAGCATGTAAAGAAACTCATCTGACACGGGATCGATCGAGATGAACGCAAAACCGACCGAAGGGCGACCCGGGACGACCGATCAGGAACCCCGATGGGAAGGTCCGCCTGAAACCCGGCCGCGCGGCTACAAGCCCGCCAAGGACGATCCTTCGGAAAACCCCGACGCGGCTGGCGAAACGCTCAAGAACCCCGACAGGGACGACGCTGGCAGTTCGTTCGTGAAGACACGCAAGGACCGCGGCTGACTCTGATTGCGATCTGACAGACAGGCGGTTGCCAGCGGCCGGCCCGCCTGTTTGCCACATAATGCGCCGATTGACCTTCCTCTCGGCAGCGGCGATCCTGTTGTCCGAAATCAGCCCTGCGCTTTCTTAGAATTAAACGAGCACCATGAACGAGCCTGTCATAGCGTTCGATCTCGGCCGCATGCTGTTCGGCGACGAGCCGCCCCTTTTCCTGTTGGAGATCGTCTTCCGCACGGTCGTCATCTACGTCTATACCCTGCTGCTGATCCGCTGGGTGGGCAGCCGCCCGATCGCGCAGCTCTCCCTGGTGGAGTTCCTTCTCGTCATCGCTCTCGGTTCTGCGGTGGGCGATGCGGCGTTCTACCCCGACGTGCCGCTCGTGCACTGCATGATCGTGATCACCATGGTGATCCTCTTGGACAAGGGGTTGAGCTTCATCCTCGCCCGCAGCACCAAGCTGGAGGACGTCATCGAGGGGAGGAGCGTCGAGGTCGTGCGCAACGGCATCATCAAGTGCGACGCGCTGGAAGAAGAGAACTTCGGTCATGACGAGCTGTTCGAGCAACTGCGTCTGAAGGACATCGAGCAACTCGGCCAGGTTCGTTCGGCCTATCTCGAAACGAACGGGATGGTATCGGTGTTCAAGCAGCCCGTCGACGCGATCCAGCCCGGACTTTCGATCGAGCCTCCCTGGGACGTGCTTCCCCCGAGAGAGATCGAGGCCGGCTCGCAAGCCACCGGCACCGTAGCATGTCCGCGCTGCGCCGACGTGCTGACGCCGTCAGCGGAGCTGCCGCCCTGTCCGCGTTGCGGCTCGAAGGTTTGGCATCCGGCACAGAGTTGATCCGCGGCGGCCTCGCTGTTTTGACCGTCCAACGCCTCTCATTGACCTTGGGGAGCCCCGTTCACGGTGCCATCGGGCGAAACGGTTTCCGTCTCGCCGCCCGTCGATGTCTGCGGCGTCGGATCGGCGTCCGTCTCCGTCTTGCGGTTTTCCGACAGCGAATTCGCGTTGTCGGACGATTGCGGAGTGCTGTTGTCGTTGCAGCCGGCGAGCACCGCGCCCAGCGCCAGGACGCCTATCACCATCTTGCGCATGGATAAATTGACCTGTGTGATGTGATGTTGATGTCATTGATCAATGGCCAGCGCGCGAAGACGGTTCCGACGCCCGAGCTCTTTTTTGCAGGAACAATGCCGCCCCGCCCCGGTTCGTCCAGGAGGAGTAAGCACAAGACATGCGAAGAGAGATCCTGGCCTTGGTCGTACTGGCGTTGGTGCTCGTCATCGCCGCCGTCGTATACGTATTTGTAAACCGCGGTTTTGACACGACGCCCGTCCAGCGAACGGAAGAGCAGAACACCGGTGTCGACGCGCCGTCGGAAACGGCACCGTCACCCGGGACAATCGAAGATGCGGAAGGCAATCCGCGCCTGCCTGACCAGGCCCAATAGCCGGACAGTCCATCACACTGCCCGTGCCACAACGACCGTCTTGCTGCAGCAGGCCCGAGCGGCCGACCCATTGCGTTCCGCGCCGTTCCGAAGCAGAACCGTCGGCACAGCTTCAAGCAAGGCCGGAGTTCGCATGGTCACTCGCCCTTCCCTCACGCCGCTCGTCGCCGCCTTGCCGCCGACAGTGCCGTTCGTCGGGCCCGAGGCGCAGGAACGGGATCGCGGCGGCAGGCGCTTCCGCGCCCGGATCGGGGCCAATGAAAGCAGTTTCGGACCGGCGCCTTCCGTAATCGCAGCCATGCAGGCGGCCGCACCCGACATGTGGATGTATTGCGATCCCGACAACCACGACCTCAAGGCCGCGCTTGCGGCACATCACGGGGTCGGCTTCGGCAACGTGGTCGTCGGCGAAGGGATTGACGGCATTCTCAACCTGGTGGTGCGGATGCTGATATCCCCGGGGATGGCGGTGATTACCTCACTCGGTGCCTACCCGACCTTCAACTTCCACGTCGCCGGTTTCGGCGGGCGGCTGGTGGCCGTCCCGTATGAAAACGACAAGGAAAATCTCGAAGGGCTGCTCGACGCGGTGCGGCGCGAAAACGCGCCCCTCGTCTATCTCTCCAATCCCGACAATCCGATGGGAACATGGTGGGACGCCGGCGAGGTCCAGCGCTTTGCCGATGCACTGCCCGAAACCACGATGCTGATCATCGACGAAGCCTATGGCGAACTCGGGCCACAATCCGCGCTGACCCCGATCGACGTGACGAGGCCGAACATCATCTGGATGCGCACATTTTCCAAGGCCTACGGTCTGGCAGGCATAAGGTGCGGCTACGCAATTGCCGAAGAGACCTTCATCCGCGACGTAGAAAAGGTGCGCAACCACTACGGCGTGAACCGGATGGCCTTGATTGCTGGCGAGGCCGCGCTGGCCGACCAGGCGTGGCTCGCCCAGGTCAAGGACAAGGTCGCGGCCGGCCGAGAGCGCATTGCCGGCATCGCACGCGACAACGGACTTTCGCCCATCGCGTCCGCGACCAATTTCGTGACCATCGATTGCGGCGCCGGCGGCGAGTTCGCGGCAAAGGTGCTCGGCGAACTGCTTTCGCGCGACGTTTTCATGCGCAAGCCGATGGTCCCCGTTCTAGACCGATGCATCCGCGTCAGCGTCGGGCTGCCGCATGAACTGGACATCTTTGCCGAGGAACTGCCCAAGGCGCTCGCGGCGGTTCGCGGATAATCGCTGGCGATCACCTCAGTCCCGCAGGAGGTCGGCAAGGCGGTCGAGCAGCGGCCGCTGCCCTTCGATCATCTTCTCGCGAGCCTCGCCCAGGCTGAACCAGCCAGCCCTGTCGATCTCGGGGAAGACCGCCCTGCGTCCGCTTTTCGGCGGCCATTCCATCTCGAAGTCATTGCTGCTCAGCGTCGCCGTATCGAAGTCGCCCTCGACGGCATAGGCGATGACGCCCTTGCCGGCCTTCTGCCTCACCTCGCCGAGCGGCAGCAGCGTTCCGCCGACCGTCCAGCCGGTTTCCTCCGTGAATTCTCGCCGTGCCGCGTCCTCCGTCGGCTCCTCTCCGGCATATTCGCCCTTCGGGATCGACCACGCGCCGGCGTCGCGCCGCGCCCAGAAGGGTCCTCCCGGATGGGCGAGCAGGACCTCGATCTGCCCGTCCCGCCGGCGAAAGACGAGAATGCCCGCGCTTCTTGCTGCCATGATCGAACTTCCCCCTGTTCGCCGCTTACGGCAAGATAGGGCTTGGGAGGATCGCCATGTACCTCAACACGCTCGATTTCGGGCACGGCGAAGAAATGGATGTTCTTCGCGACACCGTCCGTCGTTTCGCCATCGAGAGGGTCGCGCCCATTGCCGCCGAGATCGATCGCTCGAACGCGTTCCCCGCGCATCTCTGGAGCGAACTCGGGGCGCTCGGCCTGCTCGGCATCACCGCGGATCCGGACTTCGGCGGCTCCGGCATGGGTTACCTCGCCCATGTTGTCGCCATGGAAGAGATCTCCCGCGCCTCCGCCTCGGTCGGCCTGTCCTACGGCGCGCACTCCAATCTATGCGTCAACCAGATCAACCGCTGGGGAACCCGCGTGCAGAAGGAGAAATACCTGCCAGGCCTCTGCTCGGGCGAGACGGTCGGGGCGCTTGCGATGTCCGAGGCCGGCTCGGGCTCCGACGTCGTCTCGATGGCGCTGCGCGCCGACAAGCACAACGACCGCTACGTGCTCAACGGCTCCAAGATGTGGATCACCAACGGCCCCGATGCCGGAACGCTGGTCGTCTACGCCAAGACCGATCCGGAACGGAAATCGCGCGGCATCACCGCCTTCCTCATCGAGAAGACCATGGCCGGCTTCTCGATCGCGCAGAAACTCGACAAGCTCGGCATGCGCGGATCGAACACGGGCGAGCTCGTCTTCGAAAATGTCGAGGTGCCGTTCGAGAATGTTCTCGGCGAAGAAGGGCGCGGCGTGGAAGTCCTCATGTCGGGCCTCGACTACGAGCGCACCGTGCTCGCCGGTGGTCCGCTCGGGATCATGGCCGCATGCCTCGACGTCGCCGTGCCCTACACGCGCCAGAGAAAGCAGTTCGGCCAGCCGATCGGCGAATTCCAACTTGTGCAAGGCAGGCTCGCCGACATGTACGCGACCATGTCCGCCTGCCGCGCCTACGTCTACGCGGTCGCAGGCGCTTGCGACCGGGGAAGGACGTCGCGCAAGGACGCCGCCGGCTGCATCCTCTACGCCGCAGAAAAGGCGACGCAGATGGCGCTCGACGCGATCCAGCTGCTCGGCGGCAACGGCTACATCAACGAGTACCCGACAGGGCGTCTCCTCCGCGACGCGAAACTCTACGAGATCGGCGCCGGCACCAGCGAGATCCGCCGCTGGCTGATCGGCCGGGAGATCATGAACGAGGCTTAGCGGTCGGTCGATCGCCGCCGCCCAGCAGCGCATAGGCCGCGTCGCCCGCGGCCAGCATGTAGGCCGGGTCGCGATGAAGCAGCGCCGCCGCGAAAGCCCCGTCCATCAGCAGCTGAACCTGCCGCGCCAGCATTCCGGCCTCCTCGTGCGGCCGCTCGGCCGAGATCACCGACGTCAGCCAATCCTCGACATGACGCTTGTGCAGCCGCGCCGCCTTCACGGCGGGATGGCCCGGCATGGTGACGAGTTCCGCCGCGGTACGCAGGAAACCGCAGCCCTTCCATGAACGGCCGCCGGCCGCCTTCGCCAGTTCCTCGAAGACACGACGGATGCGCCTCGAGATGTCGCCTTCCGCAGCCTCGAACCAGGACTTGAACTGGGCGAGATTCGGCTGGTCGCGCGTTTCGAGATAGGCGGCGGCGAGATCGTCCTTGCTCCTGAAATGATTGTAGAGCGTGCGCTTGGTGACGCCCGCCGTCTCGGCCACCGCATCGACGCTGACCGAGCCTATCCCCTTGCGGTAGAACAGCTTCGCCGCCGCGGCGACGATTCGGTCGCGCGTCGCGGCGGCATTGCCCCTGGCGGCCAGCTCGCGGCTCGGCCTGCCTCCTGCTGCGCTTTCAGGCATCGCCTCGCTCCCGAAGTATACCGACTAGTGAATATACCTGGCGCGACAGGTCGTGCAAGCTCGGCACGACGCAACTGGAGGCAACCATGGACGACCTGGTTCTCATCGAACGGCGCGACGGGATCGCCACGCTAACGCTCAACCGCCCGGAGAAACTGAACGCATTGAACTATGCCATGATCGACCGGCTGCTCGCCCTCCTGGACGAGATCGAGGTGGACGACGCCGTCGGCGCGGTCATCTTGACGGGCGCTGGCAGCAAGGCGTTCTCGGCCGGAGCCGACATCGACGAATTCTCGCGCAGCGTCGCCGCAGGGCCCGAGACCGCGATGCGCGACTTCGTCTCCAGGGGGCAGCGCATGACTTCCCGCATCGAGGCTTTCCCCAAGCCCGTCATCGCGGCCGTCAACGGCCTTGCCTATGGCGGCGGATGCGAGATCACCGAGGCCGCGCCGCTGGCCATTGCGGCCGAGAGCGCGCGCTTCGCCAAGCCCGAGATACGGCTCGGCATGCCGCCGACCTTCGGCGGCACGCAGCGCCTTCCGCGCCTGGCGGGCCGCAAGCGGGCGCTCGACCTGCTGCTCACAGGCGATGCGTTCACGCCAGACCATGCTCTCTGGATCGGCCTCGTCAACCGCATCGTGCCAGACCGGGAACTGCTTCCGGCCGCGCGGGACATGGCGTCGCGCATCGTGCGGCATTCGCCCGGCGCGATCGCAGCGATCCTTGGGGCGGTGACCCGCGGCATCAACCACACCATCGCCGAAGGCCTTCTCTGCGAAGGCGAGCAATTCGCAAAGCTCGCCGCGATGCCGGCCCTGCCGCGGGAGCTCCGACGCTGGATGGACCGCGAGCGCCGCCCGGCGTGAGAGCGCCGGTCGACAGGGCTAGCCGCGACGCGGCATCGGCTGGTAAACGAAGTTGCACGCCAGAAGCGGCGCAACCGAGTGAAAGCCCGAGCATGCCCGTCATCAAGTCGCAGATCCTTCCAGAATCGGACACTTTTCGCGCCAATGCCAAGCGTATGAAGGCACTTGTCGCCGACATCGCTGCCAAGGCCACCATCGTGGAGCGCGGCGGGCCGGACAATGCCCGCGAGCGCCATCTCGCGCGCGGAAAGCTGCTGCCGCGCCAGCGGCTCGCTCAGTTGCTCGACCCCGGGTCGCCCTTTCTCGAGGTGGGGCAATTCGCTGCCTGGGACGTCTACGAGGATCCCATCGCCTCCGCCGGCCTGATCTGCGGCGTCGGCCGCGTGTCGGGCCGCGAGGTGATGATCGTCGTCAACGATGCCACCGTAAAGGGAGGCACCTACTACCCGCTGACCGTGAAGAAGCATCTTCGCGCACAGGAAATCGCGGCGCAGAACAGGCTGCCCTGCATCTACCTCGTCGATTCCGGCGGTGCCAACCTGCCCAACCAGGACGAGGTGTTCCCGGACCGCGAGCATTTCGGACGCATCTTCTTCAACCAGGCGATCATGAGTGCCGCAGGCATCCCGCAGATCGCCTGCGTGATGGGTTCATGCACTGCGGGCGGCGCCTACGTTCCCGCCATGTCCGACGAAAGCGTCATCGTCCGCAATCAGGGGACGATCTTCCTCGGCGGTCCGCCGCTGGTGAAAGCCGCTACCGGCGAGGAAGTATCGGCGGAAGAGCTTGGCGGCGCGGACGTCCACACCCGCCTCTCGGGGGTTGCCGACCATCTCGCCGAGGATGACGCCCACGCGCTCGCCATCGTCAGGCGCATCGTCGCCAACCTGAACACGACCAAGCCCACGCAACTGAAGCTGAACGCCCCGACCCCGCCCCTCCATCCCGCGGACGAGCTTTACGGACTGATCCCCGCTGATCAGCGCCAGCCCTACGATGTGCGCGAGGTTGTCGCGCGCATCGTCGACGGTTCCGAGTTCGACGAGTTCAAGGCCAATTATGGCACGACCCTCGTCACCGGCTTCGCGCATCTGCACGGCATGCCGGTCGGCATCATCGCCAACAACGGCGTGCTGTTCTCGGAGAGCGCGCTGAAGGGCGCGCATTTCATCGAGCTCTGCTGCCAGCGGAAGATCCCGCTCGTCTTCCTGCAGAACATCACCGGATTCATGGTCGGCAAGAAATACGAGCAGGGCGGCATCGCCAAGGATGGAGCCAAGCTGGTCACGGCGGTCGCCACCGCGCAGGTGCCCAAGGTCACGATGATCGTCGGCGGCTCCTTCGGCGCCGGCAACTACGGCATGTGCGGCCGCGCCTTCGAACCGCGCTTCCTGTGGATGTGGCCGAACGCCCGCATCTCGGTGATGGGCGGCGAGCAGGCCGCGACCGTGCTGGCGCTCGTCAAGCGCGAGGGGATCGAGCGCAAGGGCGGCACGTGGAGCGCCGAGGAGGAAGCCGAATTCCGGGCGCCGATCCTCGAGCAGTACGAGCGCGAGGGCCACCCGCTCTATTCGTCGGCGCGTCTATGGGACGACGGCATCATCGACCCCGCCAAATCGCGCGAGGTCCTGGCGTTGTCGCTTTCAGCCGCGCTCAACGCGCCGATCCCGGAAACGAAAGTCGGTGTCTGGCGGATGTAGTGGCTAGCTGCCCAGTTCCTTGCTGAACGCCCGCACGAAGCGCACGCCCCCTGCTTCGTCCGCTTCGCCGATCGCCACGTCCATGAAGCCGTCCGTGACGCGCACCACAGCCAGGCCGCCGAGATAGGCCGCGCGCGGCTTGAACAGGTCGATGCCGGCCTCGCGGTAGATCATCACCCGGTCGTGCTCGTGGCCATGGAAGATGCCGACGATGTTGTAGCCCTGCACCACGTCCAGGAGTGCCTGTCGTTCCTCCTCCGTCCACCAGTGCGGTTTTCCCGCGCCATGCTGGTCGAAGGTGACCGCGTCAGGGTCCCAGCGCTCGGTGGAAAAAGCGTCCCAGCCGTAGTGCTGGAACAGCACCACCGGCCGCCCGTCCGCCGCTTGATCCGCGAGGTTGCGCGTCAGCCAGCCAAGCCCGCTTTGGGCGCCCTTGTTGGTGTCGCCGCCGAACCGGTGCATTTGCACGAGGTGCAGCCCACCCCAGTTCCAGGAATAGGAATCCGACGCCACATCGTAGCTGCCCGCCGGCACGGTCGGCGTGAAGAAGACGCCGGGCCGGTGCTTGAGTTCGACATAGTCGCGCAGCTCCCGCCGGTACCAGTCGACCTTTCCCGGCCCGCCGTCCTGGTCGAGATCATGGTTTCCGAGCCCGGCGTAAACCGGAAAATGCACCTGGTCGTCGCCCGAGCCCTGTTCATAGCGCTGGCTGAACTGGAGAAGCTGGTAGCCTTCTTCGGGTTCGGCCCGCTGCCCGCCGCCGTCGTCCGTCATGTCGCCGCCTACGATCACGCCGAACGGCGGCTCGATGGGCTGTCCACGCGATCTCAGGCCGGTCTCCACCCCATCGATCGCCTCGGGCCAAAGGGTCTTCGGCAGGGCGTTGATGGCGCGCACATGGCGCAGCAGGCTTTCGTCCGTCTTGCCTTCCTCCCGGCAGTTCGGGCTCAGCCCCTCGCTGGTGCGGCAGGCATGGATGTCGTTTACGAACACGAAGGTCGCATCGGTCGCCGGCCGCGCGCCTTGCGCCGGTGCCAGCGTCGGCCGCAACAGCAGCGAAGCAGTCGCGCCGGCCAGCAGCCGTCGGCGGGAAAGGTGGCGATGCCTGCAACCGACGGCCATACCTGACTACCTCTAGCGCTGCGGACGCGGCGTCGAAACCTAGCGGCGATATCCGGGCTTGTCATCTTTGCGGAAACAGGATGGACTAGGCCACGATCCGACAGGGAGGAGGATCGCGCTCGCGCCCCGCGCGGCGGGATTTTTGGTCAATCGGGAGGATACGCATGCTCAAGACATTGAAACTGCTTGCCGTGGGCGCCGCGCTCGCGCTCGCATCGTCCGCCGGCGCCCAGGCCGCCGGCAAGACCTACTACTGGATTTCGCACGGCAGCCCGGCCGACCCGGTGTGGACCTACTTCCTCGCCGGCGCCAAGCAGTGGGAGACCGACACGGGCAACACCGTCAATACGTCGTTCCACAATGGCGACGTCGCCGCGCATCAGGAAGCCGTTCGCGCGGCAATCGCGGCCGGCGCCGACGGCATCACCACGACGAGCCCCGATCCGGGCAGTCTGGTCGAGGTCGCCAAGGAGGCGAACGCCGCCAACATCCCGATCATCAACTTCAACACGCCCGACCCGACCGCCAGCTTCGACGCCTATGTCGGTGGCGACAATGTCGTGTTCGGCCGCGGCTGGGCGCAGTACCTGGTCGACAAGGGGCTGGTGAAGAAGGGCGACTTCGTCTGGATGCCGGTCGAGGTGCCCGGCGCGACCTATCAGGTGCAGGAGGAGGAAGGCATCAAGAGCGTCTTCGAGCCGCTCGGGATAACCTACGAGGTCACCGATTCGACCCTCGACCAGGCGGAAGTCATCACCCGCATGGTCGACTACCTCACTGCCAACCGCGACAAGATAAAGGCCATCATCGGCCTGGGCGACCTCGTCACCGGCTCGATCAAGCGCGTCTTCGACCAGGTAGGCGTCAAGCCCGGCGAAATTCCGGTCGTCGGCTGGGGCAATTCCCTCGACACCACGCAGGAAGTGCTGAACGGCTATGTGAACGCCGCCCAATGGCAGGATCCCCAGGCCACCAGCTATGTGGCTCTGTCGCTCGCGGCCATGGAGGCCGGCGGCATACCTGCGGGTTTCGACGTCATCACCGGAGCGCTGTACGAGAAGGACACCGCGCAGATCTACGACGACATCCTCTCCGGCAAGTAATCGGTTGACGGTTCGGCGGCGGAACAGCCCGCCGCCGACGCCATCGCATGATCCGGCTGCCGCTCCGTTGCGGCGGCCGGACAGAACAACGCATCCTGCGGCGGGTTCACGTGGAAAATCGTTCCATCCTACAACGCTTCATTGCACGGCCGGAGTTCGGGCCTTTCGTGCTCCTGGTCCTCGAGATCATCGTCTTCCAGGGGCTCAACCAGAATTTCCTGTCGCCGCAGAACATCAGCAACACCCTCGCCTTCACGGTCGAACTGGGACTGATCGCCCTGGCGATGACGCTGCTGATGACGGCCGGCGAGTTCGATCTGTCCGTCGGCTCGGTCTTCGGCTTCTCTGCAGTGTTGATGTGGACACTCTTCAACGCGGAAGTCACCTCGCTGGGGCTCGCCTTCGTGGCTGCGCTGGTCGTCGCGGCCTTCATCGGCCTCATCAACGGGGTCTTCGTCACACGGCTCAAGATCCCGTCCTTCCTCGTCACCCTGGGCATGCTGCTCGTTGTCCGCGGCACGGCCCTGTTCGTAACCGACGGCTTTCCCCAGCGCACCTGGAATGCGGAAGGAAACTGGCTAGCCGAGCTGCTCGTCGGCGATTTCTTCATCGGACCGTTCCGCCTCTACATGTCGCTCGTCTGGTTCATCCTGGCCATCGCCATCCTTGGCTACATCCTGACTCAGAGCCGCGTCGGCAACTGGATCCAGGCCGCCGGCGGCAATCCCGGCGCGGCTGCAGCGCGCGGCGTCAACGTCTCACGCGTCAAGATCGGCCTGTTTATGCTGTCCTCGGTCATGGCCGCGCTTGCTGGCATCATCAGTTCGATCCGCACCTCGTCGGCCAACCCCAACAGCGGAACCGGCTATGAACTGGAGGTCATCGCCATGGTCGTCATTGGCGGTACCGCGCTGATGGGCGGCCGCGGCACCATCATCGGCACCGTTCTCGGAATCCTGATCCTACGCGTCATGCGCAACGGCATCATCATGGTCGGGGTGCCGGGACTGGCCTACAATATCTTCATAGGCGCGATCATCCTCGGCATGATGGCGCTCCATTCCTGGCTCGAACGCCGTCACAGGGCGGGAACATGACGATGCAGAACCCCGGCGCAGAACCCCTGATCCGGATGGTCGACATCCACAAGTCCTACGGGCAGGTCCAGGCGCTCGTCGGCGCCAGCTTCCACGTCAACGAACGCGAGATCGTCGGTCTTCTCGGCGACAACGGCGCGGGTAAGTCCACCCTCATCAAGGTGTTGTCGGGTGCCGTGCCGCTCACCAGCGGCGAAATCTTCATCCGCGGCAGGAAGGTCGATCTGCGCAACACCGGCGATGCCATCGCAAACGGCATCGAGACGATCTATCAGGACTCCGCCCTCGTCACGCAGCTGTCCATTTCCCGCAATCTTTTCCTTGGCCGCGAGCCCCTGAAGGGACCGCGCTTCCTCAATCGCATGGATCAGGAGACCATGAACGAGGTCGCTCGCGACCTGCTGAAGCGCGTCGGAATCAGCAAGAACATTCCGCCGACCACACCGATCGGCTCGCTGTCGGGCGGCGAGCGCCAGGCGGTGGCGATCGCCCGCGCCATGCATTTCGACAGCGACCTCATCATCCTCGACGAACCCACCAACAATCTCGGCGTCGCGGAGACGCAGGGCGTGCTGTCCTTCGTGCGCGGCGCACGCGATTCCGGCCACTCCTGCATCTTCATCGCCCACAACATCCACCATGTCTTCCAGGTCGTCGACCGCATCGTCGTCATGCGGCGCGGCAAGGTTGTCGCCGACGACATCGACCCGAAGAAGAGCTCGGTGTCGGAGGTCGAACGGGTCATTACCGGCATGTCCGAGGCAGATATCAACGCCGCCACTCATCCTCACTAGGCCGCCGGCTCCGTCTCCCGGGGCACCTTTGTCGATCCGCCGGACAGGTCGGGGATCGCCGGCCGTGATGTGCTTGTCAGCAGCCTCATGCCCTCCCCTTGCCGCCCGCCGATCCCTCGTGACAATCTTGCCCGTTCCTGGGTGCCTGCGACATGATCCTCATCGGCCAGTACGACTCGTCCTTCGTCCGCCGCGTCGGCATCGCGCTCAGGCTCTACGGCCTTCCCTTCGAGCACCGCCCGTGGTCGGTATTCTCGGACGCGCACCTGATCAGACCGCTCAATCCCCTCACCCGGGTCCCAACGCTGATCCTCGACGACGGTGACGTTCTCGTCGACAGCCATCTGATCCTGATGCATCTCGAAACGCTGGTGCCGGCCGAACGCTCGCTTTGGCCGGCGGAAGAGCCCATGCGGCACCGCGCCTACAAGGTGGCCGGACTGGCGACCGGCCTCGCCGACAAGGGCGTCTCGCTGTTCTACGAGCAGGTGCTGCACAAGGACGTCTCGCCGGTGTGGGTCGAGCGGTGTCGCGCGCAGATCGCCGCGGCTCTTGCCATGCTCGAGGAAGACCGCGCCTTCCGGTCGACGCGCTACTGGTTCGGCGAGACGATCGGCCACGCCGATATCGCGGTGGCCTGCGCCATACGCCATACGCGCGAGGCATTGCCCGGAATCGTCGCCATGCAGGATTATCCCGCACTCCGCGCGCATTGCGACATGCTGGAAGCACTGCCTGTATTCAGGGAGATCAGCCAGCCTTTCGTACCTCCGGCATAGCCGGGGCTGGTCAAATCTGTAGAAAACGCTAATTCATACTTTCGGCCAATATGGCCGCCAGCATTCCGACCCTTCCTCCACCTGATCAGGCACGACGGCTCTACCACATTGAAAACGACGAGAAGCGACGAGAGCCGGGAAACGCACGAGCGCGACACCCGCGTTAGGCGGATGTGTGCCAGGCAGGCATCCCTGGACCTGATGGCCGGAAGCCGCCTCCATGCCTGAACTGAACAAGGTCGATCTGACCAACTGCGACCGCGAGCCCATACACATCCCCGGCAGCATTCAGCCGCATGGCTGCCTGATCGTCTGCGATGCGAACGCCACCACCGTGCTGCGGCATTCCTCGAACACCGCGTCGATGCTCGGCGTTGCCGGCGAGATAAATGGCAGGGCGCTCGACACGCTGGTCGGAAGCGAGGCAACTCACGCCCTGCGCAACGGCCTGACCACGGCCAACGACGCATCGCGGCCCGCGCTTCTGTTCGACGTGGCGCTGCCGTCTGGCAGGCGTTTCGACATCTCGGTCCACGACTACAAGTCCAACGTCATCATCGAATTCGAGCCGAGGACCACCGAAGGGCGGCCCTTGCAGATCACGCGCGAACTGATCGGCCGCATCAGCGCCATCGACAGCATGGATCGCCTGGTCGCGCACACCGCGCGCCTTCTCCACGGCGTGCTCGGCTATGACCGCGTGATGATCTACCGGTTCGAGCAGGACGGCTCCGGCAAGGTCGTCAGCGAGGCCAAGCGTCCCGACCTCGAAAGCTTCCGCGGCCAGTATTTTCCGGCGAGCGACATCCCGAAGCAGGCGCGCGAACTGTACCTGCGCAACACGATCCGCATCATCTCCGACGCCAGCGGCGAGCGCGTCCCGATCGTGCCCGCGCTCGACCGGTCGGGCGAGCCCATCGACCTCTCCTTCGCGCATCTGCGCGCGGTGTCGCCCATCCATTGCGAATATCTGCGCAACATGGGCGTGTCCGCGTCGATGTCGATTTCCATCATCATCGACGGTGCGCTGTGGGGGCTGATCGCCTGCCACCACTACTCTCCCCGCGCCCTGCCCATGGCCGACCGGGTCGCGGCCGAGATGTTCGGCGAGTTCTTCTCGCTGCATCTCGGCGCTCTTCGCCAGAAGCGCAAGCTCGAAACCGCCAGCGCCGCGCGGCGCTCGCTCGACCGCTTTCTGCGCATCGCGTCGCATCACACGGACGTTGCCGCCATCCTTGCCGAGAGCCTGCCGGAATTCGCCGAACTCATGCGCTGCAACGGGGTCGCCGTCTGGATCGACGGGGCCTGGAGTGCCTATGGCGCGACGCCGCCGCCGGAGGCCGTGCCGGCGCTCGCCCATTTCGTCTCGTCGGTTGCGGAAGGCCGCATCTGGGCGACCGAGGCGCTGTCGCGCCGGTTTCCGGCCGCCGAAAGCTATGCGGAGGAAGCATCTGGCGTGCTTGCCATCCCGCTGACGCAGAGCCCGCGCGACTATCTCTTCTTCTTCCGCCGGGAGCTGGTGAAGACCCTCCAATGGGCGGGCAACCCGGAGAAATCCTATGATACGGGGCCGCTCGGCGACCGGCTGACACCGCGCAAGAGCTTCGCCATATGGAAGGAAACCGTGCGCCACCAGGCACAGCCTTGGAACGATTCGGACCGGGAGACCGCCGATGCGGTGCGCGCGGCTACCGTTGAAGTGGTGCTGCGCCACAACGAGCTGATGACGGAGGAACGCGCCAAGTCGGCGGTCCGCCAGCGCATGCTCAACGAGGAACTCAACCACCGGGTCAAGAACATACTCGCGGTCATCCGTTCGCTCGTCGGCCATCCGGTCCAGGAAGGCCGCAGCCTCGTCGACTACGTTGCTTCGCTCAAAGGACGCATCCAGGCGCTCGCCTTCGCCCACGACCAGGTCATTCGAGGCGACGGCGGAGGCCTCTTCCTCCACCTGCTGACCGCGGAGCTCACGCCCTATCGCAGCGCCAACACGACCATGAGCCTGGACGGGCCGCCCTTGTGGCTCGACAGCCGCGCCTTCTCGGTCATGGCGCTGATCCTGCACGAACTCGCCACCAATGCCGCGAAATACGGGGCGCTGTCGCGCGCCGGCGGCCGTTTGGACGTCGTCTGGCGCATCGGCAACGACGGCAGCGCCGACATCGACTGGATCGAGACCGGAGGCCCACCCGTGTCGCCTCCCTCGCGCGTCGGCTTCGGCAGCGCGCTGGTCGACCGGAGCATTCCCTACGATCTCGGCGGCACCAGCGACATCAAGTTCCTGCCGCAGGGACTGCATGCCAGCTTCTGCCTGCCGTCCAAGCATGTCGCGCCCGCGGAGGGCAGCACGGCCGCGCCGCTCGCGGGACGCCTGCCGGTATCGCCGGCCGGCAACACGCAGTTGCCCGCCGACCTGCGTGTCCTGCTCGTCGAAGACCAGATGCTGATCGCGATGGATGTCGAGGCCACGCTCGCCGACCGCGGCGTCAGCCATGTCGTCACGGCCAATTCGTCGGACCAGGCGCTGGCCGCGATCCGCCGCGAGCCCCCCGATATCGCCGTCCTCGACGTCAATCTCGGCAGCGGCACGTCCATCCCCGTCGCCGAGGAGCTGCGCAGCCGCAACATTCCGTTCGTGTTCGCGACAGGCTATGGCGACAGCCAGATGATCCCGGCCGAACTGCGCACCGTGCCGATGGTCCGCAAGCCGTTCGAAGGCGAAAGCCTCATCGCCCTGATGGTGCGGGCGCTGAACGGCGACGGTGCGGGGTAAAGCCTCCGCGCATCGCGGGCGTCAGAGTCCGAGGTTGCTCTTCTCGTTCTTGAGAAACATGATCTGCGACGTGTAGGCGTCGACCAAGCAGTTCACGTCGCGCTCGCAGGCATTGCGCTGGGCGATGAACTTGCTCTGTGAAGCCTTGACCTGGCTCACGGTCGCCTGCGGCGCGCCGCTCCCGACGATCAGGAAGTACATTCCGGCAGTCTGCTCGTCGAGCCGGCTGAGATTGGTGTTGCCGCAGATCGTCTGCTCGGCCGGCAGCATCGCATGCGCGCAGTTGAACGAAGCCGCCTGTACGGTGCCTGCGGCGCAAGCGAGCGCCAACGCAAATAGGGTTGTTCGGACGATCATGTCTGCCTCGCTCGGGATGGTCGTTCCTGAATGATCGGCGCAAGCGCCCTGCCGCTGACAATCTGCCACGGCCGGGGCTTTGCGGGAAGGCGCATGCTCTGCGGGGAAGGTCGCCCCGGTGGCAGCCTTGACGCCGATCCGCGGCACTGCATACTACCCAGGGCTGCGGCCCGGCAGGCACCTGCGACCAACATTCGTCACCGCCCGCGGCGCGCCCCGCGGCCGATCCGCGGCCGAAGCCCTGCCGCAGATCTTATCGGCCGGAGCGTTTCGTTCCGGAGCTTACATTTCAACTCAAGGAGGGAAGCGCAGATGACGATCGTATCCAGCCTCAAGGGCATCGCTCCGCTCGCCGCGGCGGCATTGATCCTTTCCGTTTCCACCCATGCCTGGTCCAATGCGCAGATCGGCGTCCTGGAATGCGACACGTCGATCGGCATCGGCGAAATTTTCACACGCAAGCAGTCGATGAATTGCACCTTCACCCATACCGACGGCAAGACCGAGAAGTACACGGGGACGGTCCGCCAATATGGTCTGGAGCTGGGCTCCATCAAGGAAGGCCACATGGTGTGGGCGGTCGTCGCCGGCTCGCCGCTCAAGGGTCCCGGGCTGCTCGCAGGCAAGTATGGCGGGGCCGACGCCTCGGTGGCGGCTGGCCTCGGCCTCGGCGCCGATGTGCTCGTCGGCAACACCCGCGACGCCCTCGCGCTGCAGCCGATCGCCGTCGAGGGGCAGACCGGCATCAGCCTCTCGGCCGGGGTCGAAGAGTTGGAACTCGTCGCCTCGAACTAGGTCGAGGCGTTACGAAGGCCGCAAACCGCAATTGCGGCCAGGCTCCGAAAACGGTGGGAAGGCCTGCATCCATGACAGGCCGTCCGTCGTTACGCCGTAAAGGAGGCCCGCATGACCGAAAAGCGCGAAAAATCCAAGCCGCTGCCGCACGTGTCAGGAGAAGCGACCGACGAGGTCACGCAAACCAATCAGGACATGGAGCGGAAGTTCGAGGACGGCGACAAGGCCGAAGTTCCGAAGGCGGACCGGCCGGGTGGCCTCCGCGGCAATCCCACTTGAAGCCGTGCGCGGGCCGGCCTTTCGCCATCTCTGGCCCTGCCGCCCCGCGTAGCCACCGGGGGCTGGGATTCGCCTCCACGTTCCTCAAGGCTGTGGAAGCAGCGATAGCTGTTGACACTGCGGAGACCTCGCCTACCTTATCGCCAGGCGTGTGCTGCGTGCGCCCGGGCTGACCCCCGAATACGGAGAACGAGACCAACCGTTTTCAGGGACCGCAGCGGATGACAGACCCCAACCTCCGAGCAAGCCGCCGTCGGCCGCTCTCTATCCTTCGGGAATTTCTCGACAGCACCGCCTCGGGCGGACTGATCCTCATGGGCGCTGCTGCCCTGGCGATCGTCATCTCGAACTCGCCGGCCGCCGATCTCTACTTCGGTGCCTTGTCGGCCTATGTCGGTCCGCTCAGCGTTTCGCATTGGATCAATGATGCGCTCATGGCGCTCTTCTTCCTGCTGGTTGGTCTGGAGATAAAACGCGAGGCCCTCGATGGTCAGCTGGCGACGTGGAGCCGGCGGATATTGCCCGGTGTCGCCGCTCTGGGTGGCATGATCCTGCCAGCACTCGTGTTCCTCGCATTCAATGCGCACGACCCGGCCACGAGCCGCGGCTGGGCTATCCCGGCTGCGACCGACATCGCCTTCGCGCTCGGCGTGCTGTCGCTGCTGGGAGACCGGGTTCCCACCTCGCTCAAGGTGTTCTTGACAGCTCTTGCGATCATCGACGACCTGGGTGCGGTCATCATCATCGCGTTGTTCTATACAGGGGAACTGTCCCTCGTCTCCCTGGCTCTGGCGGCATGCGCCGTCGCTGTTCTCGTCGTGATGAACCGCCTCGGTATCACGCGGCTCCTGCCCTACATGATCGTCGGCCTGCTGCTCTGGTTTTTCGTCCTGCGCTCGGGCGTGCACGCCACCATCGCCGGCGTGCTGCTCGCCTTGACCATCCCGCTGCGCACTTCGCGGGGCCGGCCAGACGATCTGCCGGCATCGCCTTTGCACCGTCTGGAGCATGCGCTGCATGGCTGGGTCACCTTTCTCGTCATACCGATCTTCGGCTTTGCGAATGCCGGCGTATCCTTTTCAGGCATGCCTGCAGATGTGCTGACGGCGGACCTGACCATGGGCATCGCGCTCGGGCTCCTCGTGGGGAAGCTCGTCGGCGTGTTCGGAAGCGCCTATCTGGTGATCAAACTGGACTGGGCGGACATGCCGATGGGGGCTTCCGCCATGCAGCTCTTGGGCACCGCTCTGCTTTGCGGGATCGGCTTTACGATGAGCCTGTTCATCGGCCTGCTTGCCTTCGCCGACAATCCCATCCTCCAGGCCGAGGTGAAGATCGGCATCTTGTGCGGATCGGTCGCGGCGGGGCTCATCGGTTACGTGATCCTTTACTTGGCGCCGAGAGACGTACCGCCGCCCTCCGCGCATGGACACCGGGGATAGAGTTTTCATCTGCTTTATCTGCTTTGCACGCACGGATTGCGCCGCCTACAATGCATTCGCTACGCCGTGGAGAGGAGGAGCAAATGGCCTCGAAATTCTTCTGGTACGAGTTGTTGACCACCGATGTCGCTTCTGCCGAAGCCTTCTACAAGTCCGTGGTCGGCTGGACGGCAGCGCCCTATGGCGATGCGTCGATGGACTACACCGTCTTCAGCGCGGGAGACCGGCCGGTCGCCGGCTCGATGGTCCTGCCGGAGGAGGCTAGGGCTATGGGCACGCCGCCGGGCTGGATGGGTTATATCCATGTAGCGAATGTCGACGCGGCAACCAAAGATGTCGCTCAGGCTGGCGGGGCGATTTACCGCGAACCGGCCGACATTCCCGGTGTCGGGCGCTTCTCCGTTGTCGCCGACCCGCAGGGCGCCGCCTTCATGCTGATGAAGCCGATAGGTCCCGACGAGCCGCCAGCCCCGCCGATGACGCCCGGCCATGTCGGCTGGCACGAGCTCTACGCGTCCGACCGCGAGGCAGCCTTCGCCTTCTACGCCGAGCAGTTCGGCTGGACGAAGGTGCGCGAATACGACATGGGAGAGATGGGCATCTACCTCATCTTCGGCACCGGCGGGGAAGCTGCCGGCGCAGGCGGGATCATGACGAGGCCGCCTCACATGCCGGTCTCGTTCTGGCAGTTTTATTTCACCGTCGACGACATTCAGGCCGCGGCGAAGCGCATCACCGATGGCGGCGGAGCCATAACCTTCGGTCCGATGGAGGTTCCCGATGGGAGCTGGGTCCTCAGCGCCCAGGACCCGCGGGGAGCCCATTTCGCACTCGTGGCCGCCAAGTAGAACGATGTTTCGCAAGATATTGGTCGCGAACCGCGGCGAGATCGCCTGCCGCATCATCAGCACCGCGCGGCGCATGGGCATCGGGACCGTAGCCGTTTACTCGGATGCCGACGCCGGATCTCTGCATGCAGAGCTTGCGGACGAAGCTGTCCATATCGGCCCCTCCCCTGTCGCGGAAAGCTATCTGCGTGATGATCGCATCGTCGCAGCCGCCATCGACTCACGGGCCGAGGCCGTCCACCCGGGCTACGGTTTCCTTGCGGAGAATGCGGAATTCGCCGACCAGGTGACCGCGTCCGGGCTCGTTTTCATCGGCCCGTCGGCGGCGGCGATCCGCGCCATGGGCATGAAGGACGCTGCCAAGCGGCTGATGGAGCGCGCCGGTGTGCCCGTCCTGCCCGGCTATCACGGCGAAGGGCAGGAGCTCGTCCTGCTCGCCGGCAAGGCACGCGAGATCGGCTATCCGGTCCTCATCAAGGCGCGTGCCGGCGGCGGGGGACGCGGCATGCGCAAGGTCGAGAACGCCGACGCTTTTCCCGAAGCGCTCTCGTCGGCCCGACGCGAGGCCAAGGCGGCCTTCGGCGACGACCGTGTGCTGGTTGAGAAATATGTCGAGCGTCCCCGTCACATAGAAGTACAGGTGTTCGGGGACAATTCCGGCAATGTCGTCCATCTCTTCGAGCGCGACTGCTCGGCGCAGCGGCGTCATCAGAAGGTCATCGAGGAAGCCCCTGCCCCCGGCATGACCGAAGAGATGCGGGCGGCCATGACGGAGGCCGCGGTCAAGGCGGCAAGGACGATCGGCTACTCGGGCGCCGGCACCGTTGAGTTCATCGTCGACACGTCGCAAGGCCTGCGTCCGGACCGGTTCTGGTTCATGGAGATGAACACGCGGCTGCAGGTCGAACATCCTGTCACCGAAATGATCACGGGCATCGACCTGGTCGAATGGCAATTGCGGGTCGCAGCGGGCGAAGACATCCCGAGGTCGCAGGACGAGATCCGGCTGAACGGCCATGCGTTCGAGGCGCGCATCTACGCGGAGGATCCGTCCCGCGGCTTTCTGCCTGCAACCGGCACGCTTCATCACCTGAAATTCCCGCAGGCCAGCCGCTCATTGCGCGTTGAGACGGGGGTGCGGGCAGGCGATACGATCTCGCATCATTACGATCCGATGATCGCCAAGCTGGTCGTTGCAGGCTCCGATCGCCTCTCTGCCGTCGAGGCCCTCTCCAACGCATTGAAATCGACGGAGATCGGAGGTTGCGTTACGAATGTGCCTTTCCTCGTCGCTTTGGCCGAGGATGCCGACTTCAGGTCCGGGTCGGTGGATACGGGGATCATAGACCGCAGGCTCGACGCGCTCGTCGCGCGGCAGCCGCCCCCACCCGACGTGATCTCAGCGGCGTTCGTCGCCGCATCCGGTCTCGGCGCCCTGCCCCGGAGCGACGATCCGTGGTCGTCGCTGACGGGCTATTCGCACTTCCACCCGGTGGAATGGCAGGCGAAGCTCCGCGTGGAGGAGACGGACAGCGTGGCATATGTGTCGGCACGAACCGACGGTCGCGCGCTGCTCAGGATGGAAGGCGAGCCGCAACCGCGTCTCCTCAATCTGGGCCGTCTGCCCCCGTCGGCCCGCTGGCCCGGAACCGTCGCCGTCTTTTCAGGCGGCGTAGCCTATGAATTCGCGGTACCGGATCCTCACGCCGCGGCGGCCGAAGCCGGGCCGGCGGCCGCCGGCATGCTCGCGCCCATGCCCGGCACGGTGAAGATGGTGCGGGCGGCGGCAGGTGAAGCAGTCCGGCGAGGCCAGCCGCTTCTCATCCTTGAGGCGATGAAGATGGAGCATCTGATTTCGGCTCCGCATGACGGCGTCGTTGCCGAGATCGTCGCGGAGGGGGCGCAGATCGCCGAGGGCACAGTGCTCGTCAGCTTCGAGGAGGTCCCTGCCTGAACGAAAAAGGCCGGGCGAGCCCGGCCTTTCCCCGCTAGATCAGGCGCTACTGCGCGATCGGCGCGTATTTGCCGTCATGCCACTGGTTGATGTCGTAGGTGGCGTTGAGGATATCGCCCTTCTCGTCGAAGGTGATCGGGCCGACGACCGTCTCGACCGGCGTGCCGTTCTTCAACGCCTCGGCAACGGCCATCGGATCGTCCGATCCGGCACGCTTGACGCCCTCGGCGATCGCCTGGACGACCGCGTAAGAGAAAAGCGTGAAGCCTTCCGGCACGAAGCCGCCGGCCTTGATCTTCTCGACGGCTTCCTTCGCTTCGGGCTTGGACTGCGGATCCGACGGGAACACGAACATGGTTCCTTCGCCGGCCGGCCCGGCCACCTGCCAGAATTCGGGCGAAGCGATGGAGTCGGGCATGATGAGCTGGAACTTCAGGTCCTGCTCGGACGCCTGGCGCAGGATCAGCCCCGCCTCCGGATGGTAGCCGCCGAAATAGACGACGTCCGCCTTCAAGTTCTTAAGCTTGGTAACGAGCGCGGAGAAGTCCTTTTCCCCGGCGTTCAGCCCCTCATACATGACCTCGTTCAGTCCGGCTTCGTTCATGGTCGCCTTGACCGCATCGGCGACGCCCTGGCCATAGGCGCTCTTGTCGTGCAGGATCACGACGTTCTTGCCCTTGTACTTCTCGGCGATCCACGGGCCGATGAAGGCGCCCTGCGCGTCGTCCCGGGTGTAGAGGCGCATGATGGTCGGCCAGCCGTTCTTCGCAGCGTCGTCCGTCAGCACCGGATTGGAGGAAGCAGGCGTCATCATCAGGGCACCCGCCTCCGCATAGACGGCCGACGCCGGAATGCTGGAACCGGAACAGGCGTGACCGTCGACGAACTTGATCCCTTCGGCGACGATCCGGTTGGCGATCGAGACGGCCTGCTTGGGATCGCACTGGTCATCCTGGATCGACAGCGTGATCTGCCGGCCATCGACGCCGCCGGCTGCGTTGATCGCGTCGGCAGCGGCCTGTGCGCCGATCTTGAACTGGTCGCCGATCGTGGCGAGCTGACCGGTAATCGGCCCCGCGACCGCGATCACCAGATCTTCCTGCGCGTGGGCGGCATAACCGCTGAGCACGAGGCTGGCGGCGGCTGCCGCCAGGAGTGTCTTGAGCTTCATCGCTTCATCTCCCTAGCAATTCAGATTCTTTTGGGAGGGCGAAACTACCTTGGAAGCGCTGGTTATTCCAGAGGATTGCCGGCTGGACCAACCGTTGTCTGCACAAAAAATAGACAGCTTTGGCGGGGCTTCGATCGACGGGCCGGAGTGCCGATTCCGTCGACGATGCCGGATCGAGGTCGAGGCGAACCTAGTGCGCGGTCATCCATTCCCTGGCATCGCGCAGGGCGCGGGCGATGTCGCTCTTCGACATCGTATTGGACAGTTCGGAGCGCAACTCCGCCGCGCGGGCCGAGCCCTTTATGGCCGCGATGTTGAACCATTTGTGAGCTGCGACGATATCGGTCTCGCAATCGCGACCGGTGGCATACATCATGCCGAGTTCGAGAAGCACCTCGGCCTGCGCGATCCCGCCAAAGCTGCCGGGATTGTGTTCGGACATTTCAAAACGTGCCATCTTCTTTTTCCCTGTCTCACTCCAGAGAGCTGCTTCTTTTCGGTGTCCCGAGGGCTGCTCTTCCGTTGCTTCCGAGAATGATGATGACGCTTGAATCCGCCGTTAAACGGCGTGCTTAACGTGCTCCAAACAAAGTCCGAACAAGGCGTAAATGCCGGAAATCATTAAGGATACGATCCCGCGGAATCCCGCGGTTCCGGCATCGTGTTTCGCAAAAATTGCGAGGGACAAGGCAAGCCTTTGCTAACCACGCCCAGCGGTCCAAAAGAAAACGGCGCCCATCGCAGTCGTGCAGGCGCCGTCGTGAAAACTGAAAAAGGAGGACGTCGGTCCCGAAGGGTCCTTCAGCGGGCGCGCTGCCCGAACAGCACCTTCTGCGCGTCCTTGTCGTCGGCCAGGTTGCGGCGATGCTCCTGCCCCACGAGAAGGGCCCGCTCGACGGCGGGCCGCGCCAGAAGCGTTTCGAACCAACGCTTGAGATTCGGAAAGTCGTTCAGGTCCTGCCCCTGGTTCTGATGCGGCTTCACCCAGCCGACCGACGCCATATCGGCGATCGAGTAGTCGCCGGCCAGAAACTCCCGATCGGCGAGACGCTTGTTCATCACACCGTAGAGCCGGTTCACCTCGTTGGTGTAGCGGTCGACAGCGTACGGCACCTTTTCAGGCGCATACTGCCGGAAATGATGCGCCTGGCCGGCCATCGGCCCGAGACCGCCCATCTGCCAGAAAAGCCACTGGTCCACCTCGACCCGCTGCCGCTCGTCCGACGGATAGAACCTGCCGAATTTGCGAGCGAGATATTGCAGAATGGCGCCCGACTCGAAAACCGAGATGGGATCGCCGCCCGGCCCCTCCGGATCGATGATCGCCGGCATGCGATTGTTCGGTGCTATCTTCAGGAAGGATGGCTCGAACTGCTCGCCCTTGCCGATGTTCACGTATCTGACCTCGTAGGGAACGCCGAGTTCCTCGAGCATGATGGTGATTTTCCAGCCATTCGGCGTGGGCCAGTAATACAGTTCGATCGGCTTGGTCTGGGTCGTCATCAAGAGGTCTCCGCTAGCGGGCACCTCGGGAGATAAAGGCGCGACCCGGAAACTCAAGCGCCCGCACCGCAACCAAAGCTCAATAAATTTGAACCTCACATGAACGGCGGTCTCAGTACCGGTTCAGCGACGCAGCCGCATCCTTCCCACCATCGAGGGAGACAAGAATGCTCGCGCGGCGCTTCACCATCGTTTGCCTGCTGGTCACGCTCTTCGGAATGGCTTTCGCAATTCTCGTCGCCGACGCCGGACGACCGAAGAACCATCGCGAGACCGCCGGCCTGGCCTCCTGTCTCATCGATACAACTACCGTCTGCTGAACGAAAGCAAATGACCATGGCCGGCCTGGCGAAAGATACCTTGAAGCTCCTGCCTCGGGCGCTCGCGATCATCCTGGTCGTTTCTGCGCCCGTGCTCGCGCTGCCTGCGCTTCAGAACGGCCAAGACAGCATCATCGAGGCTCCGACCGCGAAGAAGACCGGCGCCGGGTTCGTGCTGGTGGTCAGCTTGAGGCGAGGTTCATAAGAGGCGAGACGCAGGCTTAGCTGCCGAATGACTGTGCACCATCTCCACAGCGTCACGAACGCCTATTATACTGGGGCATGGAAAAGCGAATTTATCCCGAGCCCATCGAATCCGTCGTGTCTCCAGAGCCTGTCGGGCGCAAGAGTTTCACCGACGCAGCGGAGGCCGTATCGGCACTGAAGGTGCTCTACGACAGGAACACACGGTTCCTGCGAGACTCCTTCGCCTCCCTGGCTGAGGGCGGCGATCCCAACCGACGCTACCGGGCCTTCTATCCGGAGATCGGGATCACCACCTCTTCCTACAGCCAAGTGGACTCCCGGCAGGCGTATGGACACATGCCGACGCCGGGCCAGTTCACCACCACGATCACGCGACCCGACCTCTTCGAAAACTATCTGATCGAGCAGCTGCGCCTGATCATGCGCAATCACGGCGTCCCCGTCGTCGTTTCCGAATCGCGTACTCCGATACCGGTCCATTTCGCGTTCCTGGAAGGTACACATGTGGATGGCTCGATAGCCGACCGCATCCAGCGTCCCATACGAGACCTCTTCGACGTGCCGGATCTCGACGGCACCGACGATCATATTTCAAACGGGACCTTCGAGATCCTGCCGGGGGAACCGAGACCGCTCGCGCCCTTCACCGCCCAGCGCATCGACTACTCGCTGCATCGACTGGCGCACTACACCGCGACCAGTCCGGAGCATTTCCAGAACTTCGTGCTCTTCACCAACTATCAGTTCTACATCGACGAATTCGCACTCTACGCGCGCAAGCTCATGGCTGAAGGCGGTGGCGGTTACGACGCTTTCGTCGAACCAGGCAACATCGTCACGAGCGCAACCGCACCGGGCGGCGGAGCCGATGCGGTCCTCACGCGCCAGCCGCAAATGCCAGCCTATCACCTCAAGAAGGCCGGCCACGAAGGCATCACTATGGTCAACATCGGCGTCGGGCCGTCCAACGCCAAGACGATCACCGACCACATCGCCGTACTGCGCCCGCATGCGTGGCTGATGTTGGGGCATTGCGCGGGACTGAGGAACACCCAGGCCCTCGGCGACTATGTTCTGGCGCATGCCTATGTGCGGGAGGACCATGTGCTCGACGACGACCTGCCCGTGTGGGTGCCGATACCCGCGCTGGCGGAGGTCCAGGTTGCCCTGGAGGAGGCTGTGGCCGAAGTGACCGGGCTCGCCGGCTACGACCTGAAGCGGATCATGCGCACCGGTACGGTCGCTACGATCGACAACCGCAACTGGGAACTTCGCGACCAGCGCGGCCCGGTGCAGCGGCTGTCGCAGTCGCGGGCGATCGCACTGGACATGGAATCAGCCACGATCGCCGCGAACGGTTTCCGTTTCCGCGTACCCTACGGGACGCTGCTCTGCGTCTCCGACAAGCCGCTGCATGGCGAACTGAAGCTGCCGGGCATGGCCTCCGAGTTCTACAAGCGCCAGGTGGCGCAGCATTTGACGATCGGCATCAAGGCGATGGAGCGCCTTTCCGAAATGCCGAAGGAACGGCTGCACTCACGCAAGCTGCGCAGCTTCGCGGAGACCGCCTTCCAGTAAGTCTTTTGGCGATCTTGAATGAGCCGCAATCGTGCCGAAAAAGACCTGATGGAGACGGGGCGATCGGGTCGTATGTTCGGGCTGGCGACGGTGCTGACAAGCTTGGCTGCGGCTTTCATGCTGGCGGCGGGTTTCCTCGCTGAGTTTCACCCGGCCTTCGATTCCCTGGCGCATTTCCGCATCCATCTCGCCGCGGTGCTGATCGTCGCCGCCATCCTCCTCATTCCCATTCGCGGCTTCCGCTGGCCGGGCCTGGCCGCAGCCGCCTTTGGTATCTGGGCCCTCGTGAGCGTCACCGGCCTTTCGGTCGTTCCCGGCCTCGGCCCGGTCCAGGCGTCGCACGAGCCCGATGACGAACTCGGTCCGGTCTACAGGCTACTGCAGCTCAACCTGCGCTTCGACAATGCGGAAGCCGGCAAGGTGCTTTCGCTGATCGGCCGCGTACGGCCCGATGTGATCACGCTGGACGAAGTGTCGGACCTATGGCGCGAGAAGGTCTCCCTTCTGTCCAGCGCCTATCCCCATCAGATCGTCTGCCAGGTGCCCCACGTTACCGGGGGAGTCGCAATCCTGTCGCTCCGGCCATTCGCAGAGGGCTCGGAGCCCAAATGTCTCGCCGGCGGCGCGCTCGCCACCGCGACGGTCGATTTCGGCGGTCGCTTCGTCGACGTCGCGGCAATTCACCTCCATTGGCCCTGGCCGCGTGGCCAGGCAAGGCAGATCGAGAAGATGCGGCCGCTACTCGGCGGCCTGGCCGACAACGCGATCCTCGCCGGCGACCTCAACGCCACCCCATGGAGCGCGGCGTCGTCGCATGTGGCGCAAGCCAGCGCGACCGAGCCGGTCGGCCCGTCGGGCCCGACATGGCTTCACCGGTGGCTGCCGGAATGGCTGCGCTTCGCCGGTCTGCCGATCGACCACGTCTTCACCAAGGGCGAGGTGATCGCGCACTCAGTCGAGACGTTGGAACCGGTCGGCTCGGATCACCTCCCGGTGCTGATGGAATTCTCGCTGGACATCAAGCCGGTCGAGCCGGACGCCAAGACGGCGACCGCCTGGCTGACGCCGGCCGGCTGACCCTCACATATTCGGGTAGACCGGCCCTTCGCCGCCCTGTGGCGGCACCCAGTTGATGTTCTGGTTCGGGTCCTTGATGTCGCACGTCTTGCAGTGGACGCAGTTCTGCGCGTTGATGACGAAGCGCACGCCCTTGGCAGCAGGATCGGCGGCCGAGTTGCCGTCGGCATCGACCCATTCGTAGACGGCTGCCGGGCAATAGCGTGTCGACGGACCGGCGTAGACATCGTGCTCGGAGCGCACCTGCAGTTCCATATCCTTGACCTGCAGGTGGATCGGCTGGTCTTCCTCGTGATTGGTGTTCGACAGGAACACCGAGGACAGCCGATCGAAGGTCAGCACGCCGTCCGCTTTCGGGTAGTCGATCCTGCTGTGTTTCGAAGCCGGCTCCAGCGACTGCGCGTCGGTCTTGCCGTGCTTGAGCGTGCCAAAGGGCGAGACGCCGAACAGCGTGTTCAGCCACATGTCCAGGCCGCCCAGACCGATGCCGAGCACGGTGCCGAAGCGCGACCAGAGCGGCTTCACGTTGCGGACCTTCTTCAGGTCCCTGCCGATGTCGCTGTCGCGCCAGGCGTCCTCGTAGCCCGTCAGTTCGTCCTGCGCGCGGCCGGCGGCGATCGCCTCGGCGACATGCTCGGCCGCCATCATTCCGGACAGAACCGCGTTGTGCGAGCCCTTGATGCGCGGCACGTTGACGAAACCGGCCGAGCAGCCGATCAGCGCGCCGCCCGGGAAGCAGAGTTTCGGGACAGACTGCCAGCCGCCCTCGGTGATGGCACGCGCACCATAGGAGATGCGCTTTCCGCCTTCGAACGTTTCGCGGATCGCCGGATGGGTCTTGAAGCGCTGGAACTCCTCGAACGGCGACAGCCACGGGTTCTTGTAGTTCAGGTGGACGACGAAGCCTACCGCGACGAGGTTGTCTTCCAGATGGTAGAGGAACGAGCCGCCACCGGTATTGATGCCGAGCGGCCAGCCGAAGGAGTGCTGCACGAGCCCCTTGCGGTGCTTTTCGGGTGCGACCTGCCAGAGTTCCTTGAGGCCGATTCCGAATTTGCCGGGCTCGCGGCCTTCGGAGAGGTTGAATTTCGCGATCAACTGCTTGGCGAGCGAACCGCGCACGCCCTCGCCGATCAGCACATATTTGCCCATCAGCGCCATACCAGGCGCGAAGTTCGGACCGTGCGCGCCGTCGCGCTCTACGCCCATGTCGCCGGTGTAGACGCCGGTCACCGCGCCAGCCTCGTCATAGAGCAGGCCGGCGGCGGCGAAGCCCGGATAGATCTCGACGCCCAGCGCCTCCGCCTTGCCGGCCAGCCAGCGGCAGACATTGCCGAGCGAGACGATGTAGTTGCCGTGATTGTTCATCAGCGGCGGCATCAGGAAGTTCGGCAGGCGGACCGACCCGCTCGGGCCGAGCACGAGGAAGTGATCGTCGGTGACCTCAGTCTTGAAGGGATGGTCGGGATCTTCGCGCCAGTCGGGCAGGAGGCGCTCTATGCCAATGGGATCGACCACGGCGCCGGAGAGGATGTGCGCGCCGACTTCTGCGCCCTTCTCCAGGACGACGACCGAAAGCTCGGGGTTCACCTGCTTCAGCCGGATCGCGGCCGCGAGGCCCGCCGGCCCGGCGCCTACGATGACGACGTCGAACTCCATGCTCTCGCGTTCGATCTCGCTCATTCCATTCCCCGCAATCGCTTGCACTGGCTGGCTTGGGTCAGCCATTCGCTGGCTCACGGCTCCATAGCCCATCCCATTGCCGCGGGAAACCGCCCGACAGCACTTTTGCCATGTCGCAGCAGTCGCATGTGGTTCATAGTGCGCCGATGCGACCGGCCAAACGTCAATCGTTGGCAGCGCGGCGCCGGCTCACATGCGCCGCCGTCACGCTCGTCCTGTCCGCCGTGCCGTCGCTGCAGCCGAGCGCCGAGGAAAATCCCGCAAAACGATGGAGAGCCGGCGCCTACAGCTTTTCCGACGAGCTGGGCGGCTTCCGGATCACCGGCGCATCCGGCACCGGCAGGAAGGCCGACCCCATCGTCATTCGGCAGGAGATGAATTCGGCGACGCCGGTGACGATGACGATCCGCACCGTCGGTCCCATCCGGCCGTTCGACCACTCCGGCATATATGCGAACGGCTTCATCCACATGCGGCTGGAGATCCTCAACAACAGCGCCCTGCCCTGGGTCGAGTTCGAATTCGAGCTGCAGGAGCGAATCGGCGAGGCCAGCGTCTTCGGCGACGGCCTGTCCTTCGACCAGAGGCGTGTCGAAAGCGACAACATCTGGTCGGAAAGCTTCCGGGAGTACAGCCGCGCCTTCGAGCCGTACGACCGGCTGCTCTTCCGGAACGGTTCGGTCGATCACCTGCACGGCGCCTCCTTCAACTTCTCGATCACCGACTTCACGCCGCGCTGGGAGTTTTTTCTGGTGCTGGATCCCAGCATACCCGCATCCTGATCTTGCAAAAGCCGGTCCGGCGACCGATTGTCCGGCCATGGATTTTTCCCCCGAGACTGGTGCGGCAGGCATCGCGGAACTGCTAGCCTTCTATGCCGACAGCGGCGTCGACGAAGCGCTGGGCGAGGAACCGATCGACCGCTTCGCGACAAGCCCGGCCGGCAGTGCTGCGACCTTGCCGGCGGCGCCCCGACAGTCTCCGCTTGCACAGGCTGCAGGACCTGCCGCGGCGAGTTTCGCGTCACCAGCGCCTGCTACCAGGGGCCCGTCCGGACCGATAGCGGTTCCGGACGAAGGTCAGGTGGCCGCCGCGAGGCAACGCGCCAGAGAGGCCGCGACGCTGGACGAACTGCGTGAGCAGATGGCCGCTTTCGAGGGCTGCAACCTGAGGTTCACGGCCAAGAACCTCGTCTTTGCCGACGGCAATCCGCAGGCCGACCTCATGCTCGTCGGCGAAGCGCCGGGCCGGGACGAGGATCTGGAGGGCCTGCCTTTCGTGGGACGGTCCGGGCAATTGCTCGACCGCATGCTCTCGGCGATCGGCCGCGACCGCGGCTCGGTCTACATCGCCAACGTCATCCCCTGGCGCCCTCCGGGCAACCGCACGCCTACGCCCCAAGAGACGGAAATCTGCCGGCCGTTCATCGAGCGCCAGATCGAACTGGTGAAGCCCAAGCTGCTCGTCACCCTTGGCGGACCTTCTGCCAAGACGCTGCTGGACGTCAAGGAAGGCGTGTTGAGGTCGCGCGGCAGCTGGAAGGCGCATGTCACGCAGTCAGGCCTGTCCATTCCGGCGATGCCGACCTTGCATCCGGCCTATCTGCTCAGGAATCCAGCCCACAAGAAGCTCGCCTGGCGGGACTTTCTTGAGGTCAAGGCCAGATTGCAATTGTCGTCGACAGGCCCCGATGACCCCAATCGGGATCATTGAGGAGGCGATACCTCGCGCGCCTTTGCGGTCTCGATCCCCAGCCGTCTTTCGCGCCAGACGATGAAGATGCCGGCGCATATCAGGATCGTGCCGCCGATGGCGATGTGAACCGTCGGCTGCTCGCCGAAAACGAAATACCCGACGGCGATGGCCAGCACGATCGATGTGTATTCGAACGGCGCCACTGTCGAGGCCTCCGCGTGGCGATAAGCTTCCGTCATGAAAATCTGGGCGATCCCGCCGCAAAAACCGCACGACACCAGCAAGATCCATTGCACGGCGCTCAACGGTTCCCAGCCAAACGGAAAGGTCAGGAGACCGACGGCGCTGGCCGTGAGGGAGAACCAGATGACGATCACGGCGCTCTTTTCGGTACGGACCAGGCTGCGGATCTGCAGCATGACCAGCGCCGCCAGCGTGGCGGCGACAAGTGCTGCCGCGACGCCGGCAAGCTCGTCGTCGCTGATCGCGGCGCCACTCCTGAACAGCGACAGTTTCGGCCAGGAGACGATTGCCACGCCAACCAGTCCGGCCGCGACGGCACTCCACCTGTATGCCCTGACGCGCTCGCCCAGGAACAGCGCGCTGAATACGATGACGAGCAATGGTTGCGCGTAGTTGATCGTGACGGCTTCCGGCAGGGGCAGACGGGTCAACGCGAAAAAGCCGAAACCCATCGAGCTTACACCAACGAGACCTCTGAGAAGGTGGCCGAGCGGCCGCTTAGTATACACGGCGGCAGCGAGTTCCCGCCGATAAGCCAAATAGAGAAGCACGGGCAGGATCGCGAAGAAGGAACGAAAGAACACGATCTGGCCGGCAGGCAGCTGGCCGGCGGCCTTGATGAAGGCGGACATGCCCATGAAGACCGTTACCGATGCGATTTTCAGCGCTATGCCGGCCAGCGGGTTGGACTCGCGCCCGTGATGTGCGGCTTTCACTTGCGTTCAGCCGGCCCGGCCTTCGTGCCGCCGCATGTCGGGCGAGAGGCACCCGCGCGGGCTCGCCAGTTGCTCATATGGGCCGGTGTCGACCTCTCTCGCAGTGGCCGTCATGCAAATCCGCGCTGTTGTCCAAAGGGTGGCGCCTGAAATAAGCCGCACCATGCGGTTTTGTCGAGGGCGAACGGTGGTGTAAAGCCACCTCGCCGCCGCCGTCGATCAGCCGGTGGCTGCGAAGCAGGCGCTCCAGTTCCACAGGAAGTCCCATGATGCGTACAGACACCGGTCAGGTTTTCCGCCTGGAAGACTACCGTCCCAGTGACTTTCTCATCCCCCGCACGAGCCTCAGCTTCCAGCTGGACCCCGATGCCACCGTGGTCACCGCGGAGTTGATGATCGCTCGCAGGGAGGGCGCCGACGCTGGGGCGCCACTCGTCCTGGATGGCGAAGACTTGGCGCTGAAGGCAATCGAAATCGATGGTACGCCATTGGCGCCGTCCTCGTATGAAACATCGGACGACAAGCTGGTGATCCTTGCGCCGCCTTCGACCCAGAACTTCAGATTGACTGTCCAGACGGAAATATCGCCGTCTTCGAATACCGCTTTGATGGGCTTGTACCGGAGCAATGGAGTCTACTGCACCCAGTGCGAGGCGGAAGGCTTTCGCCGGGTAAGCTATTTCCTCGACAGGCCCGACATCCTCTCCGTCTATACGGTTCGGATGGAAGCAGCCAAGAGCGATGCTCCGCTGCTGCTTTCCAACGGGAACCGGATCGAATCCGGCGATCTGCCGGACGGTCGGCACTATTCTGTCTGGCAGGATCCGTTTCCGAAGCCGTCTTATCTGTTCGCGCTGGTCGCCGGCGACCTCGGCGTGACGAAAGACGAGTTCGTCACCGCATCTGGCCGCAGGGTCGAACTCGGGATTTATGTGGAGCACGGCAAGGAGCCGCGTGCGGCCTATGCCATGGATGCGCTCAAGCGCTCGATGCGGTGGGACGAGGAGGCGTTCGGCCGAGAATATGACCTCGACGTCTTCAACATCGTGGCCGTGTCCGACTTCAACATGGGGGCGATGGAAAACAAGGGACTGAACATCTTCAACGACAAGTATGTGCTGGCAGACGCCGAAACCGCCACAGATGCCGAATACGCGGGCATCGAGGCGATCGTCGCCCACGAATACTTCCATAACTGGACCGGCAATCGCATCACCTGCCGCGACTGGTTCCAGCTATGCCTCAAAGAAGGCTTGACCGTGTTCCGCGACCACGAGTTTTCGGCGGACCAGCGATCGAGGCCGGTCAAGCGCATCTCGGAAGTCCGCGCGCTGCGGACCCATCAGTTCCCGGAAGACCAGGGGCCGCTCGCCCATCCCGTGCGGCCGAGGCGCTATCGCGAGATCAACAACTTCTACACGGCCACTGTCTATGAAAAAGGCTCCGAGATCGTCCGCATGATCAGGACAGTCCTCGGGCCGGAAAATTTCCGACGAGGCATGGATCTCTATTTCCAACGGCACGATGGCGAGGCTGTCACCATCGAGGACTTCCTCAGTGCATTCGAAGACGTCTCCGGCCGCGACCTGTCCCAATTCGCGCTCTGGTATCAGCAGTCGGGTACACCCAACGTGACGATCTCGACCAGCTACGACCAGGCACGCCGCGAGTTCACCCTTCGTCTGGAGCAGTCCTTGCCGCCGACACCAGACCAGCCGCGAAAGAAGCCGATGCACATTCCGCTCGCATTCGGTTTGGTCGGAAGCGATGGCCGTGACATCCAGCATGGCAAGGTCGAAGGCGCGATCGTCGGAGATGGCGTCATTCATCTGCAGGAGCGCCATCAGGTCGTGCGCTTTTCCGGCGTCGCTGAAAGACCCGTACTTTCGCTGAACCGCGGCTTCTCGGCCCCCATCACGATGTCCATCGAGCGGCCGCAGGACGACCTGCTTTTCCTTGCCCATCATGACGGAGATGCCTTCTCGCGGTGGCAGGCCGCCAACACCCTGTTTACCGAGGCACTTGTCACCGCCTTCAAACAGCGAATGGGAGGTGATCGGGCACAATATTCGCCCAACCTGACGGGGCTGGCCGGCGCTTTCGCCGCAGACGAGACGCTGGAGCATGCCTTCCGCGCCCTCGCCATGACGCTTCCGGGCGAAGCCGACATAGCGCGCGAAGTCGGCAGCAACATCGATCCGGACATTGTGTTCTCGGTGCGCGAAACCCTTCACACGTCCATTGCCCAAGCGAATGATGAACTGTTCCGCCGCCTCTACGATGCACTGGAGTTCACCGGGAGCTTCAGTCCGGACGCGGCAAGCGCCGGCAGGCGGGCGCTGCGAAACCAGCTTCTGGACTATCTCGCCACATTGCCGGAAGGCGCGGACATCGCCGAACGCCAGTTTGCCGCAGCCACCAACATGACGGACCGCGCCGCTGCGCTGGCGGCGCTTGTACATCGCCACGGCGAGACAGCCCAGGCGAAGAGCGCGCTTGCGATCTTCGAAGAGCGTTACCGGTCCGACCCGCTCGTCCTCGACAAGTGGCTGACCATCCAGGCGACCGCCCCCGGCCCAGCGACGCTCGGCAAGGTTCGGGCGCTCATGACCTATCCGGGCTTCAGCATGTCCAATCCGAACCGCGTGCGTGCGCTGATCGGCGCATTCGCATCGGCGAACCAGACGGCCTTCAACAGAGCCGATGGCGCCGGCTACGATTTCTTTGCCGAGGCTGTAGTGGAGATCGACCGCCGCAACCCTCAGCTTGCCGCTCGGTTGGCGACCGCGCTGCGGTCCTGGCAATCTCTCGAGCCGGTCCGCCAGGCAAAGGCAAAGGAAGCGCTGCTCTTGATCGCCGGGTCGCGAGACCTTTCGACCGATCTGCGCGACATCGTCGAACGGACGTTGGGGTAGCTATCCGGCAGAATCCGCAATTTTCGTTCGTTTTCGCAAAGCCCTCTGGACAAGGCGAATCGGCTTTGATTCTTTATGGATGATTCGGCAGTGCGGTATCGCCGGATCGTTAATTTTCGCTTGAGGGGATCGGCATGGCCGGAACGGACGCGTGGAGCGCGGCCGAGGGTTCGACTTTTGCTCGCGGCTCCGACGCACGGGACAGTGTATCCGGAACCGCGCGCGTTCTGGCGGCGCCGGCATATCGGCGCCTGCTCACAGCCGAACCATTGCTCAAACGTTCGATCCCGATTCTGATCCTGATCTTCCTCGTCGTGATCGCCGCCGTGCGCTTCATGTCGATCATGTCGCTGCGCGACTCCGTCGAGCAGGATGCCAAGGCCGTGCTGGCGCTCGTCGCCAGCGAATTGTCCAGTGCACTGACGCTTGCCCAGGCTGGACGGATCGCATCCGACGGCGGCCCGGAACTCCTCATCCGCAAGTCGATGCAATCTGGGCAACTGCCTGACAGCCACGTGCTCGCCGTTACCGATGCCTCGTTCCGTATCGTGGCTGCAAGCGCAAGCGCAGCTTCCTGGCAGGGCAAGGCGATCGACAGCCTGCTGTCCGGCGGCCAGCCGCTGTTCATGTTCGGCGAGCGCGCCGGTGTGATGACTGTGCGCGCAGCCGACCGGAAATGGTTTGCGGCAGTTGATCTGTTGGAAGGCGGCAAGGGGGCGGTCGTGGCAATGGCCGCCCAGGACGACGTTTTCGCCGAATGGCGCAGGAACGTGTCCATGAACGTCACGCTGTTTGCGGTGACGGCGGGAGTGCTCCTCGTGGTGCTCTATGCCTATTTCAGCCAGGCAGCGCGGGCGCAGGCGGCCGACCGCATCTACCTGGAAGCGCACCAGCGCATCGATCTGGCGCTCGTCCGCGGCCGCTGCGGCCTATGGGACTGGGATATGGTGAGGGGCAAGATGTACTGGTCCCGCTCCATGTACGACATGCTCGGGTACAAGTCCTACGACACGATGCTGTCTTTTGGAGAGGTTGCGGAGATCATCCATCCGGACGACGGCGACCTCTTCGAGCTCGCCAAGCGCATCGTCGCACGCGAGATCGATCAGATCGATCAGATCTTCCGGATGAAGCACGCAAACGGGCAATGGGTTTGGGTCCGCGCGCGAGCACAGGTGATCGACCCGGACGCACCGGAGGTTCAGCTGATCGGCATCGCCGTCGACGTAACCGAGCAGCGGCATCTGGCGCTTCGATCCGAGGCTGCAGACATGCGGCTGAGGACCGCGATCGAAAGCATCAACGAATCCTTCGTGCTGTGGGACTCCTCGCAGCGTCTCGTGATGTGCAATTCGAAGTACCAGCACGACAACGGGCTTTCGGACCGGGATGTCATGCCGGGGACTCCGCGCGCAGAGCTCGAAGCGAAGATGCTGGCCTTCGCCTCGCAGCGCCGGCTTGCAAATGCCGACGGTCCAAGGGGAGGCGCAAGCTTCGAGCGCCAGCTGGCAGACGGGCGCTGGCTCCAGGTGAACGAACTGCGGACACGCGACGGCGGTACGGTGTCGGTGGGTTCCGACATTACGCAGATCAAGCAACACCAGGAGAAGCTGGTCGACAGCGAGCGGCGTCTCATGGCCACCATCCACGACCTCAGTCTCGCCAGACGCTCCGAGCAGGAGCGCTCGGGCGAACTGGTGGAGCTCAATCAGAAGTACATGCGTGAGACGGAACGGGCAGAGGCTGCCAACCGCGCCAAGTCCGAGTTTCTCGCCAACATGTCGCACGAGTTGCGCACGCCGCTCAACGCTATCATAGGCTTCTCGGAAGTGATGGATTCCAAGCTCTTCGGCCCGCTCGGATCGGACCGCTACGAGGAATATGCGCGCGATATCCAGGCGAGCGGTACCTACCTGCTCGGCGTCATCAACGACATTCTGGACATGTCGAAGATCGAAGCCGGCCAGTTCTCGATCGAACGGGAAGAGATCGACCTCTGCCCGCTGATCCTGGAGACCGTGAAGGTCATTTCGCTGCAGGCGGCCAAGAAGAACATCTGCGTGGAGACGGAGATCGCGGAGTCGCTTCGCGTGCTTGCCGACCGTCGCGCGATCAAGCAGATCGCCATCAACCTGCTGTCCAATGCGGTGAAATTCACGGGCGAAGGAGGCCGTATCCTGGTCAGGGCGCGCAATGCGGGCGGAGCGCTGATGCTGACCATCGGGGACAATGGCTGCGGAATACCGAAAACCGCGCTCAGCAAGCTCGGCCGGCCATTCGAGCAGGTCCAGAACCAGTTTTCCAAGAACCACACCGGTTCCGGACTGGGCCTCGCGATCTCTCGATCGCTGTCACAGCTGCACGGCGGCGCCTTGAAGATCCGTTCGAAGGAAGGCGCCGGCACCGTCGTTTCGGTGCGCATTCCCGTCAGGCAGATCGAGGCGGTCGCCGAAGCCGCCTGACGCTAGGGGCTGCCGAGCAGATCGCGGAAATGCCCGCGCACTCGGTTCTGGGTGTCCTCGAGATGCGCTTCCAGCACCTTGATATCCGGCATGCCCGTGGCGGCCAGGAGCAGGTCGATCAGGCCGGGCGGGCTGTCGTCCTTGTCGAACGGACCGGTGAGGCACAGGCGGATCATCTGGGTCAGCGAAAGATACAGATCCCAGGCGGCGGTCAGATCATGAACGATCTGCACGTCGGCGAAATCCGGCAGTAGCCGCGCCAGAATTTCACGCGTGCCGGGCCCCCTCCCCTCGCTCTTTGCACGATCCGTGAGGACCGCCACCTGCGCGATGAATTCCAGATCGATCAATCCGCCTGGGACGAGCTTCACGTCCCAAAGGTCGCGCGGAGGCTTTTCTTCTTCGATGAGCCTGCGCATCTCCGCCGCGTCGGCGGCAACTTTGGCGAAGTCCCGGGGAGTGGCGAGGATCGCGGCTATCTCGGCATCGATCTCAGCCTTCAGTCCGGCGTCTCCCGCCACGACCCGGGCTCGCGTCAAAGCCATGTGTTCCCAGGTCCAGGCCTGGTGCCGCTGGTATTTCCTGAACGCCTCGATGTGTGTGGCGACGGGGCCCTTGTTGCCTGACGGACGCAAGCGAAGGTCGAGTTCATACAGCACGCCCTCCGCCGTCGGCGCCGAGACGGCGGCGATCAGGCGCTGCGTCATTCGCGCATAGTAGTGCGATGGCGCCAGGGGTTTCCTGCCATCGGATTCGTCCGCGTCTTCATCATGGTCGTATAAGAGGATGAGGTCGATGTCCGATCCGGCCGTCATTTCGCGGCTGCCCAGCTTGCCCATGCCCAGGATCGCTACCAGGCCGCCGGGAACCCGGCCGTGAACTTGCGCGAACTGAGCCTCGACGGCCTGCAGCGTTGCGCCGAGTGTGAGGTCGGCCAGATCGGAGAACGCCTTGCCCGCACGCGCGGCGTCAATCGCGCCGGCCAGCAGGCGCACGCCGATCAGGAACTTCTGCTCGGCGCCGAAGATGCGCAGCCGGTCGAGTACTTCCTCATATTCCCTTGAACTGTCCAGGAAGGCAGACAGGCGCGCCTGCAGGTAGGCGCGGTCGGGCAATTCCGAGAGGACTGCCGGATCGAGCAGGCCGTCGAACACATGCGGACGGCGCGTGATGATGTCGGCAAGCCGCGGTGCCGAGCTCATGATCGTAGCCAGCATCTTGAGCAGCCATGGATTGGACTGCAGCAACGAGAAAAGCTGTATGCCGGCCGGCAGCCCGGCCAGGAACTGATCGAAACGCATGAGCGCCTTGTCGGCCTTGCGCGTCTTGCCGAACGCGTCCAGCAAGGCCGGGGTCAGTTCGGTCAGCCGCTCGCGAGCCTCGGCCGACTGCGTCGCCCGGTATCGGCCGAAGTGCCAGCCCCTGATCACCCGGCAGATGTCGCTCGGCCTCTTGAAGCCCAGCCTGGACAGGGTTTCCAGCGTGTCCGGGTCGTCCACATCTCCGGTGAACACGAGGTTGCCCAGCCCCGCGGACAGTTCAGGCGCGGCCTCGAACAGGGCCGCATAGTGGCTTTCCACCTGCTGCAGCGAGGCACGGAACGCGGCCGAGAATTCAGCCGCGCTGGCGAAGCCGAGCATCCTGGCGATCCGCTCCAACTCCTCGTCGATTTCCGGGAGCTTGTGCGTCTGCTCGTCGGCGACCATCTGCAGCACGTGCTCGACCTTGCGCAGGAACCAGTACTGCTGCGTCATGGCATCGCGGGCTTCACCGGTGATCCATCCGCGTCTGGCCAGTTCGCCCAGCATCGGTACCGTCGCTCTGCCGCGCAGTTCGGGGAAGCGCCCGCCGGCGATCAGCTGCTGCGTCTGCACGAAGAACTCGATCTCGCGGATGCCGCCGCGGCCGAGCTTCACGTTGTGCCCCTTCACCGTGATCTCGCCATGCCCCTTGTGGGCGTGGATCTGCCGCTTGATCGAATGGACATCGGCAATCGCGGCGTAGTCGAGATATTTGCGCCAGACGTAAGGCTGCAGTTCGCGCAGGAAAGCCTCGCCCGCGGCGATATCCCCGGCTACAGGTCGCGCCTTGATCATCGCAGCGCGTTCCCAGTTCTGCCCGCGGCTCTCGTAATAGACCAGCGCCGCCTCGGTCGAGATCGCCAGCGGCGTCGCACCGGGATCGGGACGCAACCTCAGATCGGTTCGGAAGACATATCCGTTCTCGGTCCGGTCGTGGAGAATGCGCACCAGCCGCCGGGCCAGCCGGACGAACACCTCGCCGGCGTCCAGCGGATCGGTCACCGCCGGCGCCTCTGGATCGAAAAACAGGATCACGTCGATGTCGGATGAGAAGTTCAGCTCATGGGCGCCGAGCTTTCCCATGCCCAGCACGACCAACCCCGAACCGGTTCCTGGGTTAGCCGGATCGGGCAGGATGAGCTTGCCCTGTCTCTGCGCGTCGAGGAGCAGGAAGTCGATCGCGGCATTGATGCAGGAGTCTGCGAGGCTGCTCAGACGGCCAACGGTCTTATCGGTGTCGGCCAATGCGGCGAGATCATCGAGAGCAATGAGGAAGTGCGCCTCGTGCTTCAGCATGCGCAGCGTCACCATCATATCGCGCTCAGTCGCTCCTTCGACATGAGGAGCAGCACAGATTTCGGCCCGCAGCTGCGAGAGGCGTTGGTCGATGGTGTTTTCGAGCACAGCGTCGAGCATTGCCGGCCGCCGGCGCGCGCTGTCGCGCAGGAAGTCGGACAGGTCGAAGGCAGCGGCCAGGAAGTCCTGCGTCCGCCCTTGCTGCGAGAGCGTTTGCGAAAGTCTATCGAGCCCTTCCTCACGGGCCTCGGCCGCGATGCCGCCCAGTTCCGCCCTGGCGGCGGCGGGATCGAGCGGCAACAGGGAAATCTTGGGTTCGAGCAACAGTACGGCCTCCTCCGTCGTCTCGCCCGCCGGTCGCTACCCCTTGGCTTTGGGAAAGGTCATGACCACCGCCAGCCCAGGGTTGCCGGGCAGAAGCTCGAGCTTCCCTCCATGGAACTTCATCACCGCCTTGGCAAGGCTGAGGCCGAGCCCGGACCCCGGCTGCGAGCGGCTTTGCTCCAGCCGGACGAACCGTTCAGTGACCCGCTCTCGATCGGCTTCCTCGGGGATGCCCGGGCCATTGTCGCTCACCTGCAGCCTGTAGCCCGCATCGCCGTCCTCGATCGAGATGCGCACCACGGGAGCTTCGGAAGAGCCCGCGGAGTATTTGATGGCATTGTCGACGACGTTGGACAGCGCCTGGGCGATGAGTTCGCGGTTACCGTCGACGAAGAAGTTCCCCATGGCTTGCGCCTCCAGCGCAACCCCGACTTCTTCTGCGGCTGGTTCGTAAAGCTCGGCGACATCGTGCACCGCGACCCCGAGATCGACTTTCGAAAGCGCCTCCGCGGAATAGCTCGCCTCCAGCCGTGAGATCATCAAAATGGCATTGAACGTCTTGATCAGCCTGTCGGACTCGGCGATCGTGGACTCCAGGGCCTCTCGGTAGCTCGCCTCGTCCCGATCGCCGGCGAGGGCGGCTTCGGCGCGATTTCGCATCCGGGTCAGAGGCGTCTTCAGGTCATGGGCGATGTTGTCGGAAACCTGCTTCAGCCCTTCGTTCAGGCCGGCGATCCTGGTCAGCATCGTTTTGAGGTTTTCGGACAGGCGGTCGAATTCATCGCCCGCGCCGGTAACAGGCAGCCGCCCGCTCAAATCGCCGCCCATGATGCGCTTGCCGGCTTCCGAAACCCTGTCGATTCGTTTCAATGCGCGGCGTCCCACGAAATACCAGATGAGCAGCCCGCCGAGGGCCATCATGCCGAGAGCGAATGACAGGGCACGTCTCACCACCTGTTCAAACCGTTCCGGCTCGCCCAGGTCGCGCCCGACCAGGACGATCATCTGGTTCGGCAGGCGCGAGATCAGCGCGATCGCCGCGTGGCGCGTTTCCGTGACGGGCGGCGCTTCGAGTTCGCTGACGCTGGGTGTACGTCGCTCCGCAACGCCCTCGCCATATCGCTGATAGTGGAACGGCCGCTCGGTCCATCCCTCGGCTTCCAGCACTCCCGGCTCCAGGCTTTCGACATTGCCGGTCAGGATGCGGCCATTGGCATCGGCTATGAGATAGAGATTGGCGCCCGGCTGGCGCGAACGCTGCTCGACGACCCGCACCAGGAACGGCAGCCCGCCGCGGCGGTAGGCCCGATCGAGACCCTGCACCTCCTCGTTGATGGTTTCCATCGTCTGCGCAGTCAGCATGCTCGCCGACAGCGACGTCATGTAGAAGACCAGCAGGGTGGCGCACAGGGCGAACAGGATGAAGTAGAGCGCCGACAGCCTGGCCGCCGTTGTCCGCATGATCGCGGGCAAGCGTAGCGTCATCGGCTATGCCGCCGCCTTGAGCATATAGCCCGCGCCGCGCACGGTATGGAGGATCGGGCTGTCGAAGCCCTTCTCGATCTTGCCTCTCAGACGTGAGACATGAACGTCGATCACGTTGGTCTGGGGGTCGAAATGATAATCCCAGACGTTCTCCAGGAGCATCGTCCGGGTCACGACCTGGCCGGCGTGGCGCATCAGATATTCGAGCAGCCGGAATTCGCGCGGCTGCAGCGTGATGTCCTGCCCGGCGCGTTTCACGGTGTGCGACAGGCGGTCGAGCTCCAGATCGCCGGTGCGATACACCGTTTCCGCCTCCTTGGAGGTCGCCCGGCGGTTGAGAACCTCGATGCGCGCTAGAAGTTCGGAAAAGGCGTAGGGTTTGGTCAGATAGTCGTCGCCGCCCGCGCGCAAGCCCGTTACGCGGTCATCCACCTCGCCGAGCGCGGACAGGATGAGGACAGGTGTCGTGTTGCCTCGCGAACGCAGGCCGGCGATCAAGGAAAGCCCGTCGCGCCTCGGCAGCATGCGGTCGACAACCATCACGTCATAGTCACCCGTGTCGGCCAGGGTGAAGCCGGTTTCGCCGTCTCGCGCGACATGAGCGGTATGTCCAGCCTCCGCGAAGGCCTTCTCCAGATAGTCGGCCGCTTCACGGTCGTCTTCTATGACTAGTATCTTCATGTGGCTGAATATACGCGAAAATTCGGCGGGTCGAACACGGAAACGCAAGTCGGCAGCAGGCAATTGCTGCCTGCTGCCGCCGTACCTCTCGCGTAATAAGGACGAGACGCGTGAGGCGCGGTCCCGGCGCCGGGACTCGGGGGTGTGAGGCCGGCGCCGGGAGCCCGTTGCACGGACGCGAACCCCAAGCCTTCGCGACCGTGCCCAGGCGATCGGAGCGGGGAAAGAGGCCCCCGCGCCATGGATCAGCCGTTGGCGGTAACAGGCAGCGTCACGAAACGATTGGCCTGCTCGCGAACGACCTGCACCAGAACCGCCTTGCGGCCGGCGCTTGCGGCGTCCTTGAGCGCGCTTTCGATGTCCTTGCCGCCGGAAACCGGCTTGGAGTTCACCGTCGTGATGACGTCTCCGGCCTGGATGCCGCGTTCGGCCGCATCGCTGCCGGGGTCGACATCAGTTACGACGACGCCCTTGCCGTCTTCGGCGGGCGCGATCGTCAGGCCAAGGTCGGCGAGCTGGTCGGTCTGCGCGGGGGCTTCGTCCCCGCCGCTTCGCGCCGCAGCCTGCTGCTCCGCAGGGAGTTCGCCGAGGTTCACCTTGACGGTTTCCGACTTGCCGTCGCGCCACAGCGTGACGTCAACCGCCTGACCGGGCGATATACCGGCGATGATCCGAGCGAGTTCGCGCGGCGAGGCGACCTCCTTGCCGTCCACTGCCGTGATGACGTCGCCGGCCACGACGCCCGCCTTCTTTGCAGGGCCGTTGTCCTGCGCATTGGCGACGAGGGCGCCCTTCTCGCCGGCCAGGCCGAGGGATTCCGAAATCTCGGGCGTTACCGGCTGAATTTCGACGCCGATCCAGCCGCGCTCGACGACGCCGTCCCGGATGAGATCCTGCGTCACCTCACGGGCGGTCGAGGCGGGGATGGCGAAGGCGATGCCGACATTGCCGCCGGAAGGCGAGAAGATCGCCGTATTGATGCCCACGACCTCGCCGCTGAGGTTGAACGCAGGTCCGCCCGAGTTGCCGCGGTTGACCGCCGCGTCGATCTGCAGGAAGTCGTCATAGGGTCCAGCGCCGATGTCGCGGCCACGTGCCGACACGATGCCGGCCGTCACGGTGCCGCCCAGGCCGAACGGATTGCCGACGGCCACGACCCAGTCGCCGACACGGACCTTACCGTCATCGGCGAAATCCACATAGGTGAACTTCTTGCCGTCCGGATCGACCTTGAGCACGGCCAGATCGGTGCGCGGATCGGTTCCGACCAGCTTGGCATCGAATTCGTCGCCATTGTCGTTCACGATGGTGAACGAGGCGCCACCTTCCACGACGTGATTGTTCGTCACTACGTAGCCATCCTCGGAGATGAAGAAGCCGGACCCTTGCGCAACCGGACGGGGACCGTCGTCGCGACGCGGGCGGCGCTCGGAACGCCGCTCATCCTGGCGGTCGCCGAAGCCGCGGAACTCGCGGAAAAAGCGCTTCATGGGATGATCGTCGGGCAGGTCGTCGAAGCCCTGGCCGAACATGTCGCTCCCGCTGCCGGACGCAGGCTGGATCTTGGCCTTCACGCGGACGCTGACGACGGCAGGCGACACGCGCTCCACCACATCGGCAAAGCCGGGAGCCTGGGGCGCTTCCACGCGTACCGCTTCGGCCAGAACCGGAAGCGTTCCGGAGGTGACGGCGCTGAAACCGGCGGCACCGACGATCGCGATCGAGGCAGCAGCGGCCAACAACCGCTTGCGGCTACCAGACACAGGGTTAGGGGAACTGTTCATCTTGGTCTTTCCTCTTTTCTGGACGCTTCAGCCGCATCCTCGCGAGAAGAGATAGAAAGACCCACATTACAGCGCCATTTCCGGGGGATGAAATTTTGGTAATGTTGCGGCGCCAATCTCGGCCCGTACCGCCGATACGGCTAATCTGAGGCCTTACGGCCCAGGATCCGGTCGAGTTCGGCTTTTTCGAGCCCCGTCAGTCCTTGCTCGGTCGACTTGCGATGCCGCAGCCCGAGCAAAAGTACCGTACCGCCCGCCAGCAAGAGAATGATCGGGGCGCCCCAGAGAAACGCGTTACGCAGGCTGAACCGCGGCTTCAGCAGCACGAACTCACCATAGCGCGACACCACGTATTCGAGCACTTCCTGGTCGCTGTCTCCCGCCTTCAGGCGTTCGCGCACCAGCACCCTCAGGTCATGGGCGAGTTCGGCATCGGAAAGGTCGATCGACTGGTTCTGGCAGACCATGCAGCGGAGCTCCGACGACAGAGCTCGGGCGCGAGCCTCGAGTGCTGGGTCCGGCAGCGCCTCGCCTGGAAGCAATGCATGCGCCGAGCTTGCATAGCTCGCCATCGCCGCCACGAGGCATGCGAACAGATGCGCTCGCATCGTCACGCAGCAGCCTCCCGACTCGCTGCCGCTTGCCGCCTGCTTCTGGAGGGGGCCCCTATCCTCAAGCGGCGGTCGAAGAGCGAAACCGCGCCGCCCAGCATCATCGCCAGAGTGCCGCCCCAGATCAGCGTCACCAGCGGCTTCCACCACATGCGGACGACCAACTCACCGTCGGCTGTCTCGTCTCCGACGGAAATATAAAGCTGGCTCAGTCCCACTGTCCTGATGCCTGCTTCGGTCGTCGGCATCTGCCTGACAGGATAGAACCGCTTCGATGACACGACCTGGCCCAAGGCTTGGCCATCCTCATCGAGCAGCGAGAAGAGCGCTTGGGTCTCGGTATAATTGGGTCCTCGAACGGAGACGAGTTCTTCGAAACGCAGCCTCTGGCCTGAGATCTCCGTGGTCTGGCCGGGTTTCATCGCCAGGATGTTCTCGGTCTGGAAAGCCATGACACCCACGATACCCAGCGTCGTCAGGCCGAGCCCCATATGCGCCAGCGCCGTGCCGAACATCGAGCGCGGTAGTCCCGCCAGGCGGCGGAGTGTCGTAGGCAACGGTACACTACCGAACCCGGCCTTCAGCGCGAGATCGGTCAGCGCACCGAGCACCAGCCAGGCCGCCAGCCCTATGCCGAGCGCCGCGAGAACCGTAGCGCCGTCCACGAAAAGCAGAACGGTCAACACCGCAAGCAAGGCGCCGGCGAACGCGGTCATCAGCCTCTGTGCCGCCGCCAGCGCATCGCCTCGCTTCCATGCAAGAAGCGGTCCGAACGGCACCAGCAGCAGCAGCGGCACCATGAGCGGGCCGAAGGTCAGGTTGAAGAAGGGCTCCCCGACTGAAATCTTCTCCCCGGAAACTGCCTCTACGGCCAGCGGGTAGAGCGTCCCGATCAGAACGGTTGCCGTTGCCGTGGTCAGGAAGAGATTGTTCAGGACGAGTGCGCCTTCACGCGAGATCGGCTGGAACAGGCCGCCGGCGGTCAGCCGGGGCGCCCTCCAGGCGAAAAGCGCCAGCGACCCGCCTATGAACACCATCAATATGCACAGAATGAAGATACCCCGGCTCGGATCGGTCGCGAAGGCGTGTACCGAAGTCAGTACGCCGGAGCGCACGAGGAACGTGCCGAGCAGCGACAGCGAGAAGGTCAGGATCGCAAGCAACAGCGTCCATATCTTCAGCGCGGAGCGCTTTTCCATCACGATTGCGGAGTGCAGCAGAGCCGTGCCCGCGAGCCACGGCATGAAGGAGGCGTTCTCGACCGGATCCCAGAACCAGAAGCCGCCCCAGCCGAGCTCGTAGTATGCCCAGTAGGAGCCCATGGCTATCCCGCCGGTCAGGAAAACCCATGCGGCGAGCGTCCACGGCCTGACCCAGCGGGCCCAGGAGGCGTCTATGCGCCCGTCGATGAGCGCGCCGACCGCGAAGGAGAAACAGATCGAGAAACCGACATAACCAAGGTAGAGGAGCGGCGGATGGATGGCGAGTCCGATGTCCTGCAGGATGGGGTTGAGATCCTGGCCTTCGATCGGCGCCGGAGACAAACGCGCAAAGGGGTTGGAAGTCGACAGGATGAAGAGCAGGAAGGCCGTGCCGATCCATCCCTGCACGGCCAGAACCGTCGCCTTCAGGCTGGACGGGAGATTTGCACCGAACCCTGCGACGAGGCTGCCGAAGAAGGTTAGAATGAGGACCCAGAGCAGCATGGAGCCCTCGTGGTTCCCCCAGGTGCCGGTGATCTTGTACAGCAGTGGCTTCGACGAGTGGGAGTTTTCCCAGACGTTGGCGACCGAAAAGTCGGACGCCGCGTAAGAGGCGGTCAGAACCGCGAACGCCAGGGCAACCAGCGCAAAGCCCGCTACAGTGACCGGGGCGCCCACCGCCATCATACGATCGTTCGCCGTCTTGGCGCCGACCAGCGGAACGACGGACTGAACCAGCGCAAGCGCAAAGGCCAGCACCAGCGCGAAGTGGCCGATCTCAACCATCTGCCTCAACCATGCCGGACTGTTTCACTGCGCTTCTTCCTGCCATACGCCCTTGGCCTTCAAGCCGTCCGCGACCTCCTTCGGCATGTAGGTCTCGTCATGCTTGGCCAGCACGCTGTCCGCACGGAATACACCATCCGCCCCGAAGCTGCCCTCGGTGATGACGCCTTGCTCTTCGCGGAAAAGATCCGGCAAGATGCCGGAATAGGCCACCTTGACCGAACGCTCCGTGTCGGTCACCGAGAACGCGACTTCGGTTCCCCGGTCTCGCACCACAGTACCCTTTTCCACCAGCCCACCGAGCCTGATCCTCTGCCCGGGCTCGAGCGTCACGGTGGCGAGGTCGGCAGGCATATAGAAATACGACGCTTTCTGACCGAGCGCATAAAACGTCAACGCCACCGCAACCCCGAGGAAGCCCAGTGCGCCGCCGATCACCGCCAATCTCTTTCGCTTGCGCGTCATTGCTTCAATCCGCACCCTGCACGCCGAGCGACGCCGAGAACTCGGCAAGCCGCTTGGCCTCGGGACTGTCGGGGCCGAGCGCGGCCGTACCGCGCTTCAGCGCATCGCGGGCCGAGTCGGTTCGGCCCATCACCTGGTAGGAGCGGATCAGCCGGCTCCACCCGTCCACATCCTTGGGGTTCTGTCGCAATCGCTCGTCGAGCCCGGCGACCATGGTTTCGATCATGGCGCTCCGGTCGCTGTCCGACATGCCCGAGGCGGCGTCTATCTCTTGCTGCGAGGGTCCGCGCGCCGGAACGCCGGCCGCCTGAGCAAGGCGCCGGTTGCCTTCATTGACAGCCTGCAGGATTGCCTCGCGCCAGGGAGAGTCCGTCGGCAGCGTCAGAAGCATCGTCTGCCAGGCGTCGATTGCCTCGCCGAGGCTGCCCTGCTGGGCCAGGGCCGATGCGAGCAGGAAGCGCGCCTTGATCTCGGCGGGATCGAGCGCAAGGGCACGTTGCAAGGCCTCCTGGGCCTCCGTGGTCACCATACCACCGGCTACGCCGGCGAGCGCCTCGCCGAGGCCTGCCTCCCGAGCCGCGGTCGCGCCCTCCAGGCGGATCGCATTCCTGTATGCCGTGACAGCCTCGGCATAGCGGCCCATACGCGCATAGATGGGCGCAAGGACGCCCCAGCCACGTCCATCGTCGGGATTGGCGGCAAGATGCGCTTCCGCCCGCGCGACCAGTTCGTCGGGCGTGCTCTCGGCCGGGCTCTTCTCGAGGCGCGCGGCGAGTGGCTGCGAAGGCAGCCCGGGTGAACCGGTAATGGCATAGATGCCCCAACTCACGAGCGGGACGGCCAGGACGGCTGACATCCCCAGTACGCGCAGTGCCCTACCGCCGGCGGATAGGTTTTGCTCCCCGGCCGCGACCGCCTTGTCGGCCTTAAGGATGCGCCGGCCGATCTCCGCCCTCGCCTGCTCCGCTTCGGCAGGGTCTATGAGATCGCGCTCGGCATCGCGGTCGAGCTCGGCGAGCTGATCGCGATAGACCTCAAGGTCATGGAGCGCATCCGCCACGCGCACCGTGCGCCGGCCTGACAGCGGCAGGAGCACCGCGAGGCTGGCGCCCAGGGTCAACAAGGCGGCGATCACCCAGAACAGCATGGCGTCCAAATAGACCTCGGCAGCCGACCTGCCAATATCGCGCCTCTGCGGCGGATTGTCTAAACGACGCCGGCCGCTTCAACAAATCGTCAGGTCAGCGGCGTCCAGCTGCCGTCGGGGTTGCGGCAAGCCGTACCACGGGCGCTCCGTGTCTGCCCCCCGGCATTGACCGTCTGCGTGTATTGCCGGCAGTCTTGGGATCCCACGCGATAGGGCTGTGCGGCGGTGACGGAGCCGGTTGCACCGGACCCCTGCCAGTCGACGGATTTGCCCCCCGGCGTGTACTCCAGGGCACGGTATTCGGCCTGCAACGCCCTGCCGCGATCCGCATCGCTGATTCCCGTGCCCAGCTGCCCGCCGATCAGGCCGCCGCCCATGGCGGCGATGATCGTCTCAGGCGCCGCCGGACTGGAATCCACGGCTAGCGGAGACCCACCTGTCCGGGATGTGCCGACCGTCGAGCAGGCGGCCAGAGGGCCGGACAGGAAGATGATCGCGGCGACAGCCGCGCCCTTGATTTTCATATGTTTCATCCGGTCCGAGAGGGCCGCACTACCGATGACTCGGCGTTATGGACTATATTTGACGGAAATTTGTCTGCGCCGCCATAAGAGACCGCCCTTACCGGATGCCACGCAGCCGGACAATTGCCTTCAGCCCGCCAAGCGTGGATCGTTCGAGCTCGAGCGTTCCGCCATATTCGGCGACGAGTTCGGCAACGATGGACAGCCCGAGCCCGGTCCCCGGCTTGGTTTCGTCGAGCCTGCGACCGCGTTTCGTCGCTTCCCTCGCCTTGTCCTCGGGAATGCCTGGCCCGTCGTCCTCGATGACGATCGAGAACCGGTCCTGCTCGCCGTCGTCAGGCAGAGGCTCCTGTACGGACAGGACAACGCGGCTCCTAGCCCATTTGGCGGCGTTTTCCAGCAGGTTGCCGACGATCTCCTCCAGATCCTCGCGTTCGCCCGCGAATACGATCTCCGATTGCGGCAGGTCCACGTCGATCGTCATGCGGCCGAGCTTTGCGACGACCCGGACAAGACGCTCGACGACCGGCGCTACAGCCGTCCTGTAGACGACGCTGTCCCTCTGCGCCGCCATGCGGGCCCGCTTCAGATAATGGTCGACCTGTTCGCGCATGGCGGTCGCCTGCTCGGCGATCAGCGTGCCCGTGGCCCCGCCCAGCGCCCTGCCCTCGTTGGTCAGAACGGCAAGCGGGGTCTTCAGGGAATGCGCCAGGTTGCCGACCTGTGTTCGCGACCGCTCCACAACGCGCCGGTTGTTCTCGATCAGAGCGTTGGTCTCGTTGGCGAGCGGTTCGATTTCGGCGGGGAAGCGCCCGTCAAGCCGTTGCGCCTGTCCCTGCCGCACTTTCGCGAGCGCATCGCGGACGCGGCCGAGCGGACGCAGGCCGAGAAGGATCGCCAGGGCGTTGATGGCCACCATTCCCAGCCCGAAGAGGGCGAGATAGGTGAACAGCCGGCGCTCGAACGTGGCGATTTCCTGCTCGAGTTCGGTCCGGTTGCCCATCACTCGAAAACGCGCGATGCGATTGGCCGAATCGAGCACGAACTCGCTTTCGACAACCGTCAGGTCCTCGCCCGCCAGCCCGTCGATCAGGTAGCTGCGTTGGAATTGCGGATTGAAGGGGACATCGGCGACAGGCGGCGACGGGATGGGCTGCGTCATCGACGCCGACCGGACCTGGCCGGTGAGTTCCCCCGATACCGGCTCCACCGAATAGTACCAGCCGGACTCCGGCTGCGAAAAACGCAGGTCGCCCAGGTTTGGACTGCCGGTCAGCGTGCCGTTGGGAGACACGCCCACCGATCCGATCAGGTTGAACAGATGCGCCGAGAGCAGGCTGTCGAAGCCGCGCTCGCTCGCCTGGCGGTACAGGGCCGAGATCACCGTAGAGATGACGATCAGGGCGACGATCGCCCAGCCCGTGGAAAAGGCTATGACGCGGAAGGCGAGCGAGCGGGGACCGAAGGCCAGTCCGAACGGACGCGCCACCGCCACCGTATCAGGCCTGCGGCTCGCGCATGCGGTAGCCCATGCCGCGCACGGTCTCGATCATGTCGACGCCCATCTTCTTGCGCAGCCGACCCACGAAGACCTCGATCGTGTTGGAATCGCGGTCGAAGTCCTGGTCGTAGAGATGCTCGACCAGTTCCGTGCGCGAGACCACCTCGCCCATATGGTGCATCAGATAGGCAAGCAGCCGGAACTCATGCGAAGTGAGCTTAAGCGGCTTGCCGTCCACATCGGCCTTCGAAGCCTTCGTATCCAGCCTGAGCGGGCCGCAGGTCAGTTCGGATGACGCATGGCCGGCGGCCCGGCGGATAAGGGCACGCAGCCGGGCGAGCACCTCCTCGATGTGGAACGGCTTGGCGACGTAGTCGTCTGCTCCGGCATCGATGCCGGCGACCTTGTCGCTCCAGCGGTCGCGCGCCGTCAGGATCAGGACGGGCATCTTCCTGCCGTTGCGCCGCCAGCGTTCGACCACGCTGATGCCGTCCATCTGCGGCAGGCCGAGGTCGAGGACAACCGCGTCATAAGGCTCCGTGTCTCCCAGGAAGTGCCCCTCCTCCCCGTCGAAGGCCTTGTCGACGACGTAGCCGGCGTCGGCCAGCGCATCGACGAGCTGCCTGTTGAGATCCTTGTCATCCTCGACGACGAGTATGCGCATCCGGGAAACCTGTTGGCGGTGTGAGGCTGCTGCGAACAATCCTCTTGAAAGATCGCTCAGTTGGCGGGAACGACGAATTCCTCTCGGCGCGGCCGGCCGCCATCCTTGCCCGGGATGAGCACGACGACCACACACGCGGTCTGGCCGCCGCGCTCGGTCTGCGACACGTTCGCGAGCTGGCCCCCGTTTTGCGCGGCGATCCGCTGGCCGATCGAATAGCAGTCCGCGGCCCTGCCGGGCTTCGCCTGGACGCCGAGCAGCCCGGCCGAGACGAGGCCGAGCGCGACGAAGCGGCAGAGAGCGCGAGAAGGGTTCATGCCAAGCTATCTAGCGCATCACCGCTGAACGGGGAATGAATGAATCGCCCCGCCACCGGCCGTTCCGGAAACGGATCAGCCGATCCTGCTCTGCGCGCCCAGCCGCCCGAAGATGGCGACCAGTCCGCTTACGGCCGTGATCGCCTGCAGGAGCGTATCGGTCAGCGCCGCGTTGTCGATGCCGGCCACCGGCACGCCGACTATGCCCGCCGCCGCCGTCACGATGGTGATCAGCGAGGCCCATATGGTGCGCGAAAGATACCACGGTTTGCTGTCCGTCATTTCCGTTTCCTCGACTGTTGCACGTTCAAGTAAGGGATATTCGGATTGTCGCCGGCACTCCCCAGCCTGCTGCGAGGCTGAGTTGGCGTATAGTGACCTCGATCTCTCCGGGCATTGATCCGAAGTCGGCTTCAATAGCGGCGCCGTCGTACAGAAAGCTGGGGGTCGCTGTGGTCGCAGTCCGAACGACCGCGCCTCCGGTGCCCGCGATCTGGACTTGATATTCCTCTCGCTCTTCGCCGAGCGGTATCTCGGCGGCGGACCAGTTGTCAGCGTCGAGCCGCCCCCGCCTGATCCAGTTCAGCGACACGCCGTTTACGCCCGGTTTGGCACGCAGATGCACCGGCGCGAGCGGCATCAGCGCGCGCTGCCCTCCGATGCCCGTGTGGCTTGCCACGCTATCGGCCGAAAAATCGGAACCGACAGGCGCCACGCGCCAATTGAGTTCCAGACCGATCTCGCTGGTCAGCAGGCCTGCAGGCCGCACGGCATCGTCCAGCACGACGAAACGCGCACCGACCTCGGCGCCGGCAGCGGTTGCATCTTCCGTACCGAGCTGCCCGCGCAGGAGCCCGGCCAGGCGCCAGACGTCCGGCTGGATCTCGTCCGCCGTCTCGAACTGGACGATCTCCCACGTGCCGGTCGCGGAGCAGATGGCAGCCACATTCGAGCCGTTCAGCAGCTGCGCGCGGCTCACGCTCGCGGGCGCGCCGCCATAGAGTGCCACGCTTATTGCATTCGCATGATCCATGCGTCCCACGGCGCCTGGAGGCAGCGCTTCGGCCAGCACGCCGACGTGGGCGGCCTGCCCTATCGTCGCGCGCTGGGCGAAACCCGTGCCTTCCGGCGAAACGAATACCGCCTGGCGCCTCCAGGGCCTTTGCCAGGCTGCGATACGGAAATGGTCTTCCGGCGACGTCGCGCCGATTCCCGTCGGGAGATCCATGAACCACGCAAGGGGTCGATCCAAAGCGAGAGCCGGAGCAGCTATCCGGCCGGGATGTTGCGAATGCCATGGCTGTGGCGAGGCTCGCACGACCTGTCGCGCCATGACGCGCCGGAAGAGCCCGTCCTCGATCTCGGTCACCAGATATTCGGCGTCGCTGCCGGGCAGCCGGGTCAAGGCACCCGGAACGACAGCCGCGTCCGGATGCGGAATTCCGAAGGCTACATGCTCCCGTTCGTTCCAGGCCCGCCGAAGCCAGTCGCCGGCCAGGGCCGCGCCTTGCCCCGCATCGAGGACGCCGGGCAGGCTGAAGGCGCGCTGGCTCCTCCCGGGAACTCCGCTGCGCACCTGCCGCACCGAGACCACCTGATGGTCCAGCAGCGGATCGCGAAAGCTGAGCACAGCCTCGGTCGGAAGCTGGTGATCGGGCGTGCGAACGGTCTCAACGACCGCATCCTGTCCGTTGGACACCAGCACGGTGACCTCGACAGGTTCATTCGAACTCGTCTGGCTCCGAAAGACCAGTCCTTCCGATGTCTCCAGTACCGCCAAACCGAACAGGTCGATGAGGGGCTCCAAGGCACCGCGTGCCGAGCCCGGTTCGTCGATCACATAGCCTTGTACGGTGCCCTCGGCGCCATCGACCTCCGCCACCGGCAAGCCGTGGTCCTTGAGGATGGCGCTGATCAGCTCGCCGACGGTCGGAGAGCTCAGCCTGCCGGTCAGCCAGTGACCGTAGTGCCAGTTGCCGCTGTCGGACCAGCGCTCGCCGTGCAGCGGAAAGGCTGGGTAAGGGCGTGCGTCCCAGGCCCAGGCATAGAGCCTGTCCGGGTCCACCATGCGCTCGCCTGTCAGGCTCGACAGGGGATTGGCGGCCTCCTCGAACCCTTCGTCGCCGGGCTGCCAGTAGCGATGATGGGCGACGAGCAGCCGCTGCTGGGCTACATCGCTGCGCCCGCCGTTCGAGAAGTGCGGCAGGGACGATTCGGCCGATTTTGGATCGGGAAAGACGTTGGGTTGATTCGGCCCCTTGTCCGTCGCCGGACATCCGAGCTCGGTAAAGTAGATCGGCTTGCTCTCTGGAACCCACGCCGTAGTTTCAGCGGCTTCTAGGCCTCCGACCCGGTCGTAATGCGGCTCGGACCACCAGCTCTTGAGATCCTTGTAGCGGAACACCCAGGGCTTGCCGAACGCCCCATCCGCTATGTCCGCCCTCGACCTTGCCCGTCTGGCCTCTGCGTCCGGATAGTACCAGTCGAATCCCTCGCCACCCGCAATCCCCTGGCGCAAGGCGGCCAGATCGTAGGGACTGCGGAAACCGTCGGGGTTGCCTGCGGAATAGTCGCCGTCCCGCCAGTCGGAAAGCGGCATGTAGTTGTCGATGCCGACCGCATCGATCGCCGGATGCGCCCATAATGGATCCAGATGGAAATGGACGTTACCGGTTCCGTCCCGGGGATGATGGCCGAAATACTCGCTCCAGTCCGCCGCGTAAGTGATCTTCGTCGCAGCGCCGAGCACTGTCCGAACCTCGCCTGCCAGGAGGCAGAGCTCTTCCACGAAGGGAAAGCGGTCCTCGTCGTCGCGCAGCGTGGTCAGCCCGCGCAATTCGCTTCCGATCAGGAAGGTGTCGACGCCGCCGGCGGCCTGCGCCAGCCTGGCATGGTGCAGCACGAAGCGCCGGTATCCCCAGTCCTCGGACGGGCCGGAGAAATCGATCGTGTTGCTTTCGGCGGAAAAATGATCCGGCTCGGCAGCTCCGCAAAACGCCTCCACCTGTGCCCGCGCCGCAGCCGTCCGGTCGGCGGTCTCCGGCATCAGCGGCGCCGGGTGGCTGGTGATTCGGCCGCGCCAGGGATAGGCCGCCTGCACGAGGCCGCCATAGGGATCCGGCAATTCGTTGTCGCTGGCGATATCCATCATCACGAACGGATAGAGCGTCACCTTGAGCCCGCGGGACTTGATCTCCGCGATGGCGTCCATGACGCTGCGGTCGGATGGCGTGCCGCCATAGGCCGCACCTCCGGCATGCGTCGACACGATCATCGCCTCGCCGCGCTCTATCCCCGAGACGCGCCAGGCGCGCGAGAGACCGGTTCCGCTGGCCGTCGTTACGGCGGGTCGTATCCTGCAGTGTCCGGCCCTCAGGTCGTCGGCGAACCAGGAGACGACTAGCGCGATATGCTGGAGACTCGGGCTGAGCATCTGCAGCTCGTCCAGCGAGGCGACGAGGTCGCTCCGCGCAGTGAGCGTGTGCCGATTCAAGGCTTCCGTCTCGCCTTCGCGGCGCTCCCGCGTCACGAGCGGTGGGGACAGGCCATACTCGGTGGCACCCGGTATCAGGCAAACCGCCCTGAGCCGTTTCGGCAGTTCGCCTATGGGGCGAAGCACCTCGAACTGGAACTGCGGGATACGGTTGCCATAGTCGGCAAGCGCAAATCTCTCGATCACCGCATAGGCCGCCCCGCGATAGGCCGGCGTGTTGCCCGACCCCTGCTTGGCGGACAGCAGCGGATCGGCGGCCTGATCCTCGGTGCCCCGATGGACCCTCATCTCGACTCCCGTGAGGTCGATCTCGCGACCATCGGCCCAGACGCGTCTGATACCGGCTATTTCGCCCTCGCAGAGCGCGAAGGCTACATTGGCGAAATAGCTGTATTCCGTGACCTCGGGTCCGTTCTTGCCGCCCTGCCGGTTCGTCTCGCGTGTTTCCTCGAACCGGGTCGCCCAGATCATGATGCCGCCGAGCCGCGCCGTTCCGTAGAGACGCGGCAGTGCAACCCCTTCCTCGGCTGTGAACGGCCGCGCCCCCGAAAGCCGCGGCCCCTCGATGCGGCGGGATCCGTTGATCAGCGTCTGGTCGATCGAATATCCTGCGAGCGCGCCGGCAGCCGCGCCTATGGCGCTGCCGATCGGGCCGAATACGCTGCCGATCGCCGCACCGGCGACCTGGAGCAGGACTGTTGCCATTCTCTGTTTCCGATCTCAGGTGGGTTGTCGTTCTGGAAACGCGAACACGCAGGCGATCCTGCTGCGCCACTGCGGCACGAGCGCCGAAAGCGATACGGCATTTCCCTCATAAGCGTGGACGAACCGATCAGGTGCGGCCGCTATCCCGGCATGCTTGGCTGGCAGATGCGGCCGCCATCGGAACAACAGCAGATCGCCCGGCGCGATGCAGTCTGCCTGCCGCTCCACGAAATGCCGCCGGACACTCGATAGGAAGCGTTCGCCTCCACTCGACTCCGCCCAATCGGGTGCGTAGTGGCCCGGCCTCTCCGGCGTCGTCCCGTAGATCCCGCGCCAGACGCCGAGCACCAGTCCGAGGCAGTCGCACCCCACCCCCTTCCGCCGTCCCTGATGCCGGTATGGCGTGCCGAGCCAGGTCAGCGCCTCCCGCACCACGGCTTCGGAGACGGTCTCTTCCGTCCCGCTCATGGCACGAGCGGCCCGCCGTCGAACTGCCCGCCGTCCACGACATAGCCGTAAGCCGAGTCGTTTCCCGGCAGATGCGGAAAGCCGCGAAAATTCAGTGAATTGGCGAACTTCGCCTTGCAGGTGGCAAATCTCTTGTCGCAGCCGGCGACGACCGAAAACGTCTCGCCGCCGGCTGCGACCGCCCCCGGCATCGGCCGCAGCACGATGATGGTGCCGTCCGATCCCCTGCGATGCTCCTCGATCGTCTCCGCCCGCCCTGCCTTCGGACCTGTCGTCCACGTCAGCACGCCATGCGAGAACCACCCCGGCGCGAAACCATCCAGTCCGGTCACCCGCAGCGTGGCCGGCGCCTCGACGGCCTCGACCGTCCCCGTGCCGGAGAAACTCGGGTGGCCCAGCCCCACCCCGCACCGCGAATCTCCCAGTTCCGCGTCGCACGTCCTGCTCACATAGCGTCCGCTGGGACGCTCCAGCGCGTGCACCAGGCTCTCGAGTTCGGCGACGAAGCGCCCGTCGGAGCGCGTGATCCTTCCGACCGTCGCCTTGCGAAGCAGCACGAAATCGGCCGGCCTTCTCCAGTTTACCAGGAACGTCTCGACGGTCGCGCCGTCGTACAGGCCAGCTGCGATGTCCTCCTCGCGAATATCATCCGACGACAGCGCACCCTCGACGTCGACCGTGTCCACGGCCAGGCCCAGCGTGTCGCGTGCCTCGCTGGCGCTCAGCCCGGTGTGCGGTGCATAGACACCGCCGTCGACCGCCAGCGGCCGGTCGTGGTCCGTATAGCCTCTCGTCTGGCCGTCCTTCCTCGTCAGCCGCCAGCAATGACAGACCGTCGTCACATCGCGCGCGAGATGCGCTGCCAGGCCCTCGGGATACGCGGTCACGACCGCACCTCGATCAGCGGTATCGACGGGATCTGCCCTGCTTTGAAAGCGGTCAGGCTGACCGCGATCCGCTCGGTGTCGAAGCGCACCGGCACGTCGAACTTGTATCCTGCCGTCACCATCGCGCCGGCTTCGGGCAAGTGACCCGGCGCGAACACGATCTCGCCGGTCTCGACGTCGAAGGTCCAGTGGTCCGTCGGGATCTCGTCGCCATTCACCGCCACCCCCAGCGTGTCCGGCACTGGCCTTGTGATCAGCCGCTCATAGGCGTCGTCGCCCTCGCCGTAGGTCTTCACCAGCGCGAAACGCGCCTTCATGCCGTCGCCCGTCCCGAGCGTCTGGTCGACTGCCGAGACCGCTTCGTCCGGCCGGCAGGATTTCATGTCGAACGGATCGCGGAACCGAAACGCATGCAGCGAACCTCGCCGCGCCTCGAAGAAGGCGAGCACGTCGTGCAGGTCCGACAGCGACCGCACGCCGGTCCCCGCATCATAGTGCCGGCGCGATTGCGAGAACCGAGCGTTACGCTTCTCGCGACCCGACGTGAGCGACACGATCTCGTTCAGCCGCTCCGGTCCGCCCGTCGCGCCGAAGGACACCGCGACCGGAAACCGCACGTCGTGAAAGCTTGCAAATTCAGCCATCGGCTCTCCTCAGAAAGTTCGTGCGCCGCGCGAAACCGCCCGCGCCAGCATTCCGGTGACCTGCGCTTCGGATTTGCGGAACGACGAGGCGTCCGGCGTCGTCACATTGAACACGACGCTGACGGTCCCTCCGCCGCCGCTCGCCGCGACGCCCAGCCGTCCGTCCGCCGACCGCTGCAGCGGCAGGATCGCCTCCGGTCCGGCCTCGCCCATCACGCCGACATTCCTGCCGAGCGGGAAGTAGCTCGGCGCCGACACCACCCCGCCCGATGCGAAGGGCACGACATGACCCGGCACGCCGCCCTTGGCGAAAGGCACCAGCCCCGCCAGGCCGCCGGCCAGGTTCGAGAACAGTGAGCCCATCAGCGTCCGCAGCGGGCTCAGCCCCTGCTCCAGCGCCAGCCCCGCCAGATTCAGCCCGATGCGCCGCAGGATGTCGTCGAGATCCTTGCCGCTCACGGCCGCGCTCCTGAGCGCCCCGGTCAGTTGAGACCCGAAGCTCGCGGACAGTCGTTCCAGGTTCTGCAGCGCGTCCTGGAACGGTTGCGTGTCCGCATCAATCCTGACGGTGACATCCTCTGCCATTCAGTTTCTCCTCGAGGCCCTCGGCGATCGGCGCATCCTCGTCCCCCCGGTAGGAGGAAACGCGGCTCGGCCGGCAGCCCGAGACGCAGGGGGTGCTTCGACGGTTCCGTGCCTATGAAGCGCCCCGCTCATCCGGAAACCGCCTCATCAACTCAACCAGCTCCCCGCGCCCGGGCGCCCCCGACCGCGGGGCGTGGAGCACGCTCATCGCGCGTTCCATCTCGCGCGGCGTCATCGACCAGAAATCCCGCGGCGAAAGCCGCAGCAGTCCGAACGCCGCCGCCATGACGCTGTCCCACGGAAATTCGGTTTTCTGCTCTGCTGCGGCGTCTAAGGGTTCGTCCTGGCGGCCGCTTCCTCGGCCGAGCCGAAGGTCGCCTTCAGCAGGTCGGCGACGATCGCCGCGAAACCCGCCGCGCCGCCCTCCGCGCGCATCCTGCCCACATCCTCGTCCGACAGGTCGTTGCCGCCTCCGCGCAAGCCCGCGCCGATGACCCTGATCATGTCCAGCGCCGAGAGCCGTCCGCGCGAAAAGCGCTCCACCAGCGCGCCGAGATCGTCGGCCGCATAGGCTGCCTCCAGCTCGGCAAGCGATCCGAGCGTTAGGCAAAGCCTGAACTGCCTTCCATCGAGCTCGGCTCCGACCTCACCCCGCCTGCGGTTCACCATCATGCAGCCGCCGTAAAGCTGATCGCGCCCGCCGACTCCAGCGCCATCTCGAAAGTGACCTCGCCGTCATGGCTTCCCGTGTATTCCAGGGCAGTGACCTGGAACGGCCCTTCGACGGTGCCGAAGTGGGGGACGGCGAGCTGCCAGTCGGCGATCTCCCCGGCAAAGAAATTCTGCCGGATCAGTGCGTCCGACTGCGCATCCTTGAAGATGCCCGATCCGCTGACCGCCGCTCTCTGCACGCCGCTCCCGGCAAGCAGTTCGCGCCAGCGCCCGGCCGAGTCCGCATCTGTTATGTCGACCGTCTGGCTGTTGAACGCGATGCGCTTGGACCTCAGCCCCGCAACGGTCACGAACTCTCCGCCATCGCCGATCTTGAGAAGAAGGTCCTTGCCCTTCTGTGCGACCATGTTGGTCTCCTGTGTTTTGAGGGGAGGTAAGGCAGTAGGGGAGTAGGGGATTCGGTGCTTTCGGCAGCGAAGGGGGCGGAAGCGGCACAGAGCTTTAGCAAGGATGGGAGCAACCATCCCCTACTCCCCTACTCCCCTACTCCCCTACTCCCCTACTCCCCTACTCCCCTACTCCCCTACTCCTCCACCACCGCCCTGAACCGCATCACCCCGTGATGCGCCTCGCTGCGCTCGTCATATCTCACCTCCGAGAATTCGAGCCGCAGGTTCACCAGGCTGTTGCCGTCGAGTTCCAGCGCGTTGTCATGCAGGCTTGCGCCGGCGAGTTGCATGATCTCCAGCGCCTCCTTCTTGCCCTTGCCCTTCGACCAGACATGCAGGGTGAAGAGGTGCTCGGTTCCGCTCTCGGTCGCCGTGCTCCAGTCATAGACGGCCGTTCGCCCGAAGGTGATGTAGGGGAAGGCCACATTCGCCGGCGCCTGGTCGAGGATGCGCTCGCCCACCATCGCGGCGAGCGCCGCATCGGCCCGAAGGGCCGTGAAGATCGCCTTCTGCAGATCAGCGGCGGAGCTCATCGCCAGCCTCCATCGACGCGCGGCGGGACTCCGCCGCCAGCAAAGCCAGCACCGTTTCGTTGCGCTCCTCCGCTTCGCGCAGCCTCGCGCGATGGTCGTCGCCCATGTCGAACGCCTTCAATCGCAGCGCGCGGACCATGCCGTCGAGGGTAAGCTGCATCGCCAGCCTCACTGCCCCGCCTCCCGCGCGCGGCACACGAGGTAGCGTCCGCTGTCGTCGGGATCGTGCACAGTCAGTATATCGAAAACTCTTTCTCCCTTGGCGAAGCGCATTCCGGCGGCGACACCATCCCGCCAGCGCAGCGTGATACGATGCGTCACGGTCTCCATGGTCTGGTCCGCACCATGATAGCGCGCTGCCGAAACGGGCTCGATCCTCCCGAACACCGTCGCGATCTCGGTCCAGTTTTCCACATGGCCACCCATGCCGTCCGGCGTCGCCATGGCGCTCTGCAGCGACAGTTCGGCGCGCAGCGAGCCGGGATCGACGAACAGCGTACCCATCACAGCCTCCGTCCGCGAAAGGTCGAGACGATGCGGTCATAGGCCGCGGGATACGAGACCGGCTGGTCGGCCGGCCCGAAATGCGTGCGGAATTCATACCAGTGCCCCACAAGCAGGAGGATCGCCCGCTTCAGCATGTCGGGCACGTCGGTGCCCGCCTCGCCGTAACCGGCTGCAAAATCGATCTCGATGCCGTTGAAGATTCGCAGCGGCGCCGGCCGCTCGTCGAAATGCAGCCGCGCGGGGCGGGAAAGCATGTCGAGCTGGTAATCGGCGGGATCGATCAGCGAAGCTTCGCCTTCCGTGCCGAATGCCGTCACGGACAGCACCTCGCGCACCGGATGCACCGTCAGCAGGGCACAGCCCTGGCTCGGCCAGTTGTCCAGCGCGAGCCGCCAGGACTGCTGGATCAGGGCAATGCCGGTCGCGCGTTCGAGATCCTCGCGCGCGGCACGCATCAGCCCGCCGAGCAGCGCATCCTCGCTGTCATGCGCGATGCGCATATGCGCCTTCGCCTCGGCAAGCGTCACCGGCTCGGCCGCCGGTTCGACGGTTCGATAAAGCGTCATTCGGTGTCTTTCGGGTTCGAGAGAGTTGAGCGCTGCGATAGCCCCACCTCTCCCCCGTCGAGCGGGGAAGAGGTGGTCCGGTCCTTCAGGACCGATAGCCGAGAGAGAATGCTTGCCTCGGCTAAAGCCCGCTCACACGCTCAGGAGGTGCCATACTTCAACAGCTTGATCGCGTCGAAATCCTGCACCCCGCCGCCGACGCGCTTGGTCGTGTAGAACAGCACGTAGGGCTTCGCGGAATACGGATCGCGCAGCACCCGCACCCCGGTGCGGTCCACGACCAGATAGCCGCGCCCGAAATCGCCGAAGGCGATAGGCGTCGTGTTGGCGCCGGCGTCTGGCATGTCCTCCGCCTCGACCAGCGGGAAGCCCATCAGCATGGCGCGCTGGCCGACCGCCGCCGGCGGCTGCCAGAGATAGTTGCCGTCGGCATCCTTCAGCTTGCGGATCGAGGCTTGCGTCTTGCGGTTCATCACCCAGCTGCCGTTCTGGCGGTAGCCGGCTTTCAGCGTATAGACCAGGTCGATAAGGATGTCCGACGGGTTGCTCGCCGGCAGCGCGCCGGAAACGCCCGTCGCCACATAGCCGATCTGGCCCCAGGCCCAGCTCGCCTCGGCGACCTCGGTGTAGTCCAGGAAACCCTTCGGCTTGTTGGTGCCGTCGCCGGCCACGAAGGCGGCACCCTCCTGCTCGGCGAAGGCGGCTTCCACCTCGCTCGAGATCCACTGGTCGAGGTCGACCACCGTGTCCTCCAGCAGCGAGGCCGTCGCCGCCGGCATGGCGTAGAGCTCCATGGTCGGGAAGGAGAGTTCGGCCAGCGTCGCCGTGTTGGTCTGCGGACGCGACGCCGTCTCGGCCACCCAGCCGACGGCCGGCCCGGTCACCGAGAACGGCTTCTTCAGCACCGCACCCGAAACCTGCCGGACCGTCGCGATCGAGCGGATCGGCGACAGTTCCGCGAGCCGCTTGCCGATCTCCGTCTCCGTCTCGTCGGGCACCAGGTAGCCGCCGTCCTGGCCGGAGCCGTACGACATCGCCTTGGCGTCCAGCGCGCGGATCATGCGGTCGTCGCCCGAGCGCATATAGGCGTCGAAGGCCTGCTTGTGCTCGGAAGGCACATTCCGCGAGCCGCCGCGCTCCAGCGCCGGGCGGATGCGCTTCAGCGTCAGCCCGTCGATCGCCCGCTTCTGCTCGTCGAGCGCCTTCGAGATACGGTCGACCTTCTCGACCGTCAGCACGTCGGCGCCGCGCGTCTCCAGTTCCCCGAGGCGGCGGTCGTTGCTTTCCTTGAACGCCTCGAAGGTCGTCATGAACTCGTCGAAGGCATCGGCGAGCTCGGCATGGTTGCCCGCCGATTTCGCTTCCGGCGCGCGAGCCAAAGTCTGTTCCGTCATCGTGTGGTTTCCCATCTCGTTTTTCCGGTCATCATCATGCGTGTCGCCGCGCGGATCCTTTCCGCGAGGCGCTGTTCCGGCACGGCGTCCCGCCCGCGCACGAGGTCGGCGAAACCCTTGGCGATCACCCGCCTGGCCTCGCCGCGCGTCAGCCCCGCATCCCGCGTGAGCCAGCTTTCGAATTGCCTGATGGTGGGCAGCCCGCCCTTGACCGTGTCGATGCGCGCTTCGGGCAGCATCGGGAAGGTCACCACCGAGATTTCCCAGAGATCAGCCTCGAGGATGCGCCGCACCCCGCTGCCCGCGTCCTTGCGCGTCCGCACGGCGCGAAATCCGATCGACAGTCCGTCCAGCGCGCCACCCTTCAACAGCGACAGCACCTCACGCGCCCGCGCCACGTCCGTGGCCAGCCGCCCGCGTACGAACAGCCCCCGCGCATCCTCGCGGATCTCCGTCCACACCCCGATCGGCTCGGCCGGATCGTGCTGGAACAACATCCGTATTCCGGCCGCCCCGCGCGCCTTCAGCGACCCCGCGAACGCACCCTTCTCGACGACGTCCTTGCCCAGGTCGACGCGCCCGAACAGGCTCGCATAGCCCGAGAAAACCCCATCCGCCTCGACCGCATCGAGCGCCAGCCCGACGAATTTCCGTTCGCCGATCATTCTGTTTCCTTTGTTGAAATTACGCCGCATCTTCGGCTCGGTCGGCGGCCGACAAGCCGCACAACGCGGCCGACTGGCCGATCTCCCCCCGTGTGGGGGAGATGTCCGGCAGGACAGACGGGGGCGCTGTCCCACCGACGCCGGGGATCAGCCCACCCTCTCCTCGGCCACCGGCTATCGCAGACTGGCTAAGTCAAAGCGGTGTGCAAGAACTCCGCGCCGTCATTCCGGGGCCGCGCCAGCGGAACCCGGGACCCAGAGGGCCGACATTCGAGAAAGTGCGATGCGCGGGTGAAGGCGTCGGCGTATCGGATCACCTACCGACGTAGCCGCGCTGGATTCCGGGTTCCGCGACGTGGCCCCGGAATGACGATCGTCATGGCATACGCAAAAAACTCTGCGAAAAGCCGAAGTCGAGCGGCAGGATAGGCAATGCTCTATTCCACCGTCAGCCCCGACCCCTCCGCACCACCCGCATCAGTGGCCCCAGCGCCCACCAGGCGCACAGGCTGGCCGCCGCCGATCCCATCAGCATCGTCTCGCCCGGCCCCATCAGCCTCTCGATGCCGAGTTCCACTGCGATCTTCAGCCCGGCGGTCCCGCCGAACGCCAGCCCGCAGGCCACGCCCACCGCAAACCGCACCGCCGCCTCGCGCCGTCCCTGAGGCAGGATGTAGGCCAGCGACACCGCCGATCCCGCGACCGCGCCGGCGCCCTTGGCCGCCCACAACCAGGCGTCCTGCGTTACTTCCGACATGTTGTTGGCTTCTTTCAAGAATAGATGGCGACAGGTTTTGTCGCGGCTAAAACTCCGCCCGAAACCCATCGTTGCCCCAAAGGATACGTTGGCTTTCAGCCCCATCCCACAACGATCTGGTCCGGCCACTGCGGATGATTGCGCCAGATGCGGACTCTGGTTTTTTCGTCGGCGACAGGCGTTTTGAGCAACACCTCGCCAGGCACGTCTGAGATTACTGCCTGCCTACTAGGCGTCTCCAAAAACCCATCGAAATCAAGCGAATATGCCGGCGCGACTTCATCAGCGGGCCCCAAAATCAATTCAGCTTCGCCATCAATTTCGTGAAGGCAGGCAACGGAAATGCATGAGGTCGTAAACTGAATCTTCTCTTCGCTCACCGGATACGGCGGCTGGCCGCCGCCGGCGTCCTCGACAAAAATCAACCCGTTCTGAATCGATTTTTTGATTCTATCGACCATGGAGCAAATACCTCAGGTTACCGCCTTGCCTATTGCTACACCGCATGCAGTGGGGAAAAGCAACTTGACCTTCGCCGGGCTGTATTAGAGCACTAGCACGCTGATGATCGAATACGAAGTTTCCGCTCGCTGTTCCGGGATCCTTGGTTCCACAGGTATGACACCCGAATTTCCTTCCGATACGATTGTTTTCCCGGATCTCTTCGGCTGTCCATCTTCTGGCACTGCTTCGAGCAGGTTGGACCTCCACGGCGAAAGGCCCAGGGCCTATTGCCATCATCTGTAACTCAAGTAGCCGCCCATATGCTTCTCTAGTGGCTACTTGATTCGCGGCAATCTGCCCTTCGACGGTTTCGTAGGCGCTCGGTGTAGGCCGCATCGTGGGTCAAGCCGTCGCACGTGTGCAATTGCGTCCTGCATCTGTGCATGACTGACCGCAAGCCTCGTTGCCTGTGCAGGTGGAAGTTCCACCTGACGTCCGGCAATAGTGGTTCAACTGCCGCCTGAACCGCGCGGGCGGTTCTGGACCAGGACAACAGAATCAGCTCCTCCACCGTCCGCCACCGAGATTACCTGCCGGCACCCTCGGCTGATCCGGTCGGAACCCGGCCTTCCCACTCAGTCCCCTACTCCCATACCCCACCGCCTCCCGCTTCTCGTCGTCGCTCAGGAACGCCGCCGCCCCCACCCGCGCCCACAGCGAGTCGCGCTCGCCCGACAGCGCATCCACCGTGTCGGCGTCGTACCAGAGCCGCAGCCCCTCCCCGAACGCCGGCCCCAGCCAGGCGGAAAACTCCTTCGCCGTGCGCGCCACCAGCGGCAGCACGGTCATGCGGTAGAAGGCGCGGTTGGCTTCCTGGTAGTTGGCATAGGTGTTGTCGCCCGGGATGCCGAGCAGCATCGGCGGCACGCCGAAGGCGAGCGCGATGTCCCGCGCGGCGCCATTGCGTGCCTGCATGAAGTCCATGTCCTTCGGCGTCAGGCCCATCGCCTTCCAGTCGAGCCCGCCTTCCAGCAGCAGCGGCCGACCCGCGCGCGCCGCGCCCGCATACCCATCCTCCAGCTCGGCCTTCAGCCGGTCGAACTGCTCGTCCGACAGGTTGCCGCCCTCCTTCGGTGCATAGACCAGCGCACCGGACGGCCGCGCCGAATTGTCGAGCAGCGCCTTGTTCCAGCGCCCGGCCGCATTGTGCGTGTCGAGCGCCATCAGCGCCGCCTCGAGCGGCGCGAAACCGTAATGGTCGTCGAGCGGGTGGAACAGCGTCAGCTGCACCGCCGCTTCGCCTAGCGCCACCTGCCGCTTCGCACTCCCCTCGCGATATTCCAGCGCGCTCGGCCAGCCCGCCGCGTCGGTGCGCACCGTCACCCGGTCGGGCCGCAGCAGATGCAACTCGCGCGCATCTTCTCCCGCCTCGATCTTCTCGACATAGGCATTGCCCGAGATCAGCAGATGCCCGTACAGCGCCTCGAGGAACGCAGCGCCCGCCTGGCGCTGGTTCGGCCGCTCCAGAAGCTCGAGCAGCGGATGCGCCTCGAGCTCCGCACCGTCCTCGTAGAGCAGCCACGGCACCGCCGCGGCAGTCTCCGAAATCAGCCGCACCGCCCGGTGCACGACCGGGTTGCGCATGAATCCTTCCCGCGCCAGCGCCGCATAATCCCGCCGCGTCCAGCGCGCCTCCCCCGCCGCATGCAGCGCGACGAAGCCGATCCCGCTCTTGCCTTCAGGCACGACGTTCCCGCCGGCCGTCTTCCAGGGCCAGTTCCAAGCCATTTGGTTTCCTCTCTGGAGGGCAGTAGGGGGTTAGGGCAGTAAGGCAGTAGGAGAAGGGAGATAGGAGAGGTGATGGATTAGGGGAGATAGGGGAGGCTGACGACGCAGCCAGTCCTAAGCCGCTAACCCTACTGCCCTACTGCCCTACTGCCCTACTGCCCTACTGCCCTACTCCCCTACTCCCCTCACCCTCGGCACACTCCCCGCCCTCGCCAGTTCGCTCACCGCCCAGACCAGCGCGTCCACGCGGTCCGGCGAGCGGCCGCCCGACAGCCCGTCGGGGCCGAAATCGCACATCTCGTCCTCCAGCTCGGGGAAGCGGCCGGCGTGCTTCACCCGGCCCTGCGCATAGAGCGCCGCCACCGGCTCGGCCCGCACCCACTTGCCGCGGTTCGCCCGCACCGCCTTCACCGGCACGACCGCATCCACCGTACGGATCACCGCCGTCACCATGTCGCCGCCCTGGTTCACCTCGGCGACGATGCAATCCGCCTCCAGCCGGTGGAACAGCGCCACCGCCGCACTTGCCCAGTCGGTCGGCCTGGCGGCCTTCAGCGTCGCGTCGGCCAGCACGAAGACCCTGCCCGCGCCGTCGAGCCCCGCCGCCACGATGCCGCAGGCGTCCGACGTCTTTCGCGCGCTCGCCGGCGGGTCCACCGCCACCACGATGCGCCGCAAGCCTGCCGCCTCCGCCACCCGCGCCTCGTCCAGCATGCGCCGCGACCACAGCGCGTCCTCGCGATCCTCGATCAGCTCGCCGTCGAGCTCCTGCCGCCCGAGCCGCGACCCGCCGTAGCGCGCGTCCAGCGCCTCGACGAAACCCTTCGCCAGATTGGCCCTGTTCTTCGCCGTCGACAGCTTCGTGCGCACCACCTGCGGGTCGGCCAGCAGCCGCTTCATCAGCCGCGTCGGCCGCGGCGTGGTGGTGACGATCTGCAGCGGCCGCTCGCCCAGTCGCATGCCGAACTGCAGCATGTCCCAGGTCGCCTCGGCGTTCTTCCACTTGCCCAGCTCGTCGCACCAGGCCGCGTCGAACTGCGGCCCGCGCAGGCTCTCCGGATCCTCCGACGAGAACACATGCGCCGCCGCGCCGTCCGGCCACACCACCCGCCGCCGCGACGCCTCGTAGCGCGGACGCTTCCCGCCGCAGACGGCGAGCAGCCCGGAAGGCCCCTCGATCATCACCTCGCGCACGTCGGCCAGCGTCTCGCCCACCAGCGCGAAATGCCCGTAGGCCAGCCTGCCCTGCGAAAACGGCGGCAGGCCGCGCACCAGCGCGTCCACCCACTCGGCCCCCAGCCGCGTCTTGCCGGAGCCGCGCCCGCCCGTCACCAGCCAGCAGGCCGGCGCGGCGGGCAGCGGATACTGCTCGATGTGCGTGCTGCCCACCCATTCGGCCAGCACGCTGTCGCCCTGGTCAGGCGTCATGTTCTCCCTTGCCCAGCCGTTCTGCATAGCCTCGAGCCAGCTCGATGATGCGCTGGTCGACGCGTTCGAGGATTCCGGCGAGTTCTTCATCGCTTCTCTTTTGGTCCTGTTGGCCCGGCTGGGCGGATTCGGTCGGCAGGTCGCCGACGCGCTCGGCGGCCTTGATCATCGCCATCAGCGCGTCGATGCGGCCCTTGTCGATCTGCCCGACGCGCAAGGCCGCCAGCATCGCGCGCAGTTCGGCGACCACCAGCGCAGCGATGTCGCCCGGCGGCGCCTCGCCGTCCTGGTCGGTCATCTCCGCCAGCGCCAAGTCCCTGGCGCGCGCGGCCGCCTCCTCCCGCAACGCCTTCCCGCTCATGGGGCGCATCACGGTGTCCTTGGTGAAACTCTGCCTGGGCCAGTTCTCCTTGCTGGCGATGTCGCGCACCGTGGTGACATGCAGCCCCGCGATCGCAGCAAGCCGCCCGAACGTAGGCGGCAGCAGCGCGCGCAGCTGGCACATGGCCTCCTTCTGCGCCGCGGTGACGGGAGGGTGCATGACAGTTTCTCCGATGTAAGGGATGGCCGCCCTCGGAGGAGCGATGTCCGTCCGGCATGAGGAGCGTCGGAGCGGGTTGCCGTAGCCGGTACATTCGCGACGATCCAGCGCCCCGAGAGTCACCGAGCCGTCCGCTACCCGCAATTTTCCGACGATGACAAAACCTTACCAGAGCACCGTCACGGTGTCAAGGATTTTTTTCCTAGTTATATATATGTGACGTCATCAGAAACTAAAATCCATTCATTCGCGATGACGACGGGCCGGTAGAATGCGAGGGGCCACCTCTAACCGACCCGATAACCTAGTTATCGCTATTTGGCGAAGTCCTGGCTTCGTCATGCACGCGCCCAAACTTAAGCGCGAAGTCCTCGACGACCTCTTCAACAAACTCAGCAGTGCTGCGCAGCGCTTCGAGGACAGGCTTGCCGGCAAATGGTGATCCTTGCGGAAGGCCATAAGTAAAAATTGGAAAAGGTGGAGACGTTGGTATCGGTAAGAGGGTAAGTTCCAGTCCCTTGCGGATCAAGAACATGTCTTCCTCTGTCACGAGCATGGTGTCACCGCGCTTGCTCTGCGCAGGGATGCTATCCCAGATCACAGGGGGAACTTCGGGGCGAGACCAGCATCCCGCGAATGTCAGAACGACCAATTCGTGCTTGTCCAGAATATCTAGATCGTGGAGCGCGCGCAGGGCAGAGTTGCTGTCGCGGTTTGGCGAGAGGCTCCGCACTGCCTCCACGACGTCGGCACCCAGTCTTTTTATTGGATGCTTTGCCAGCCGCGCTTCCCATTCCTCGGCATTGGTCGCCAGAAGGAATTTTAGATTGTCGGAGCTCTTTTTTCGAATCCGTGCAATGTCGCACAACATGATGTCTAGTGCAGCGCGTAGGTTATGTGCTGCATCGCCAAGGATGATCGCCGCCTCTCTCGGCGAGTCCTCGGAGAAGCGCAGTTCCCAAAGCACCATGTGCTCGTAGTGTGGTTCATAGTAGGGACACCAAGCCGAAATAACACGAGAACCATAGTCGGAGACAACGGTTTCCAGCTCTTTGAGGTGTGTCTTGGCGCGAGCTACCTTGAGGCGAGGGCCTTCGAATGCCGGCAATAGCCTCGGTCCCGGCGTGTATGAAGCCAAGCCATGCAGGCGTTCTTCTACCATGAGCAAAGTTATCCAAAGTCAAAGACTAAGCGAAAGGCGACGAGGTATTGTGCCGCCTGTTGAAGACCTCTCCAAATCGCCAAGCAGAGAGGAGCAGGCCGGTTAACCGCGGGTTAACCAAAGAAGATGCAGAACAGAAACCGGGCGGCCATCCCGCGAAGAACAACCGCCCGGAAGACTAGTGACTAATAAGGTCACTTCGACTTTTTGACAGTTTCCACGATATGGGTTTTCGGATGCCTCACAGCGGTTTTCACCGTCGTGAAGCGTCCGTTCCCAGCGTTTCGACCGATCTTGCTCATACGAATCACCTCCTTTCGAGGGCAGTGGCCCGCCGTGGAGGTGTGCCCGCAAGGTGTGGCGATTGATTCGCAAGACAGCGAAGCATCGCGCAACAGCCTACTCGGAGTCGAGTGGCGTTTCTTGCGCTTGTGGAGAAACCTTCGCTCCTTCTGCTTAGGCTTGATCGGCTTCACCAATCCGCCGATAGGTCAGGCGCTTGTCACGCGCGCCGCGAAGTCAGATCGACGGCGCGTTCTACATCGGTCATCTTGAGCGCCGCGCCGCGATTGTAGCGGAAATCGAACTCGGGCAAGGCATTGCCGCAGGTGAGCTTCACCACAATGCTGATAGATGCCAATCGCAGCCAAACCTGGGCAACAGCTCACACCCCGCTAACCATGCCCCCATCCCGCCCTTGACCATCTCCCCCGCGCGCTACCTTCTGAGCTATGGCCTTGCACCTGCGAGGCGCCCTGCAAGCAGATGAAGGCGACATGAAACCCATCCTCCTCGGCGCCATCCTCGCCGCCTCCACGGCACTCCCCGCCCTTGCCCAGGATCCGGCCTTCCCGCCCGGCGCGCCCACCGTCTCGCTCGGCTATCTCGACGCCGACGGCGGGCCCGCCCGCCGTGCCCCGACGCTCCACATGTCGTTCGGCGGCGATCCCGTCCGGGCGATCATGGACACCGGCTCGACCGGCATCGTCGTGTCGGCCGACGTGATTCCGGGTATCGACGGGCTCCAGTCGCCGGGCCCCGGCAGGCTCACCTATACGAGTTCCGGCCGCGTCATGGTCGGCAACTGGGTGGTCACGCCGGTTACGGTGTCCGGCGCCGATGGATCGAGCGTCACCACCGCGCCCCTTCCCGTGCTGGCAGTCGACAGCATCGAATGCCTGGAGAACGCACGCGACTGCACGCCGGAGGACGACCCGACCCGCGTCGCCATGCTGGGCATCGGCTTCGGCCGGGAGACAGACCGCCAGGGCCAGAGCACGCCGGACAAGAACCCCTTCCTGCATGTCGCCGGCATGGAGGCCGGCTCGATGCGCCGCGGCTATGTGGTCGCCGCCGACGGCGTGCAGCTCGGCCTGTCGCGCGAAACCGCCGAGGGCTTCCGCTTCGTGAAGCTGGAGCGCGACGAAGCGGTCGGCGACTGGAAGGGCGTGCCGGCCTGCATCACGCTCGGCGAGGGCGAGCCGAGCTGCGGTTCGGCGCTGGTCGACACCGGCGTGACCCGCATGTTCCTCTCGGTCCCGTCGCAGGCCTGGCAAGGGCTGATCGAGGATGATGGCGCCGGCCGCAGCCTGGCCGCCGGGACCCAGGTTTCGGTCAGCTTCGGCACGGACGCCTCCGGTCCCGGCTATAGCTTCGCCGCCGGCGACGAAAGCAGCCCCGCCGCGCCCGAGAGCATCGTGCTCGTCGGCGACGGCGAGCGCCCGACCTTCGTCAACACCAGCGTCCACGGCCTCAACGCCTTCGATATCCTCTACGACGCGGAAGGCGGCCATTTCGGAGTCCGGCCGGTCGGGAACTAGTTCGCGCTGTAGCGCCTGGTCAGCTCGTCCGCACGCTGGAGCGTCATCGCCAGCACGCAGGCCTGCTGCGCCGACGTCGTGCCGCTGCCGTCATGCCACTCGGCGCCGATCAGCTCGAACTTGCAGTTGGCGTCCCGGAACGCGATCCAGGCGCGCTCGGCAGCCTGCAGCTCCGCCGTCCAGCTCGCCTTGTCGTCCACCGATGTCTGGTCATCCGCCTCGATCGCGCTCAGGGCCTTGCGGTAGGCGGCATTCAGCGAAGCGTCGGCGCTTGCGATCGCGTCCTTCAGGCAATTCTCGAGTTCATAGCCGGCGTCCTGGTCGCAGGACGTTGCCGGCGCCCACTGCGCAGCCGCCGGCAGCGGCGCCGGACAGATCAGTGCAGCGCAGGCAAACAGGGTCGATGGCTTGCACATGGTCATTGTACCTCGGCTCGAACATCCGGCATCTCCGCCAAGCTGATCAGAGCCGATCGATCGGCGTCAAGCGCCCAATCCACAGCCTGTTGGGGCAGGTGCGCTGCATTTTCGGGACAAATCGGTTTCGTCGGTGCAGGAAGATGTCACAGCACGCGCAAAGGACGTTCCATGATCAAGGCGAAGCCTTTCGACTACCCCTATGACGGCAACCTCGATCCGGCGGCGACGGCGCTGATCGTCATCGACATGCAGCGCGATTTCCTGTCCCATGACGGCTATTTCGCCCGGCAGGGCTACGATCCGGCGCCGCTGCGCGCCATCCTCCCGGTGCTGGACCGGCTGATCGCCGCGTGCCGCCGTGCAGGCATCCGCATCATCCATACGCGGCAGGGCTATCGTGCCGACCAGGCAGACATGACGCCCTACGAGAGATGGCGGCGCAAGCGCGGTGGCATGGAGGGGACGGACGTGCTGCTGCGCGGCAGCCCGGGCTTCGAGATCGTGCCCGAGATCGATGTGCGCCCCGAAGACGTCATCGTCGACAAGACCTGCAACGGTGCCTTCACCTACACCGATTTCGAACACGTCCTGCGCGCCCAGGGCATCACCCATCTCCTGTTCTCCGGCTGCACCACCGACGTCTGCGTCCACACCACGCTGCGCGAAGCCTGCGACCGCAATTTCCAGTGCCTGACCATCGCCGATGCCTGCGCCAGCGGCGACCAGTATGCCCACGAGGCGGCGCTGCACATGGTCACCGTCGAGAACGGGATATGGGGCGCGCTCACCGACTCGGCCGCCGTCGTCGCGGCCCTCGAAACGCTGCCTGCAACGGTGCCTGCCCGATGAAATACATCTCCCTCATGAAGCTCACGCCGAAAGGCCTCGCCGAACTCGGCGACAGCGCCAGGCGTCGTGAAGTCAGCGAAGCCCGCGTCGCCGCGCTCGGCGGCCGGTCCATCGCCTTCTACGCCGTCATGGGCCAGTACGACTTCGTCCAGGTCTTCGAGATGCCGAGCAACGAGGCCATGATGCAGTACGTCATGACGGCCCGCCGCGACGGTTTTGTGGATCCGCTCATCCTGCCGGCCTTCGACACGGATGAATGGGGGCGGATCGTTACGAACGTTTAGGCTTGGCTGCGTCCAGGATATCCGAAATACGGCTCTGCAGCCCTTGCCCGTCGCCTTGAATTTCTCGATCGTATCGGGGTTCAGACGAATGGTGATGGGTTGCTTGACAACCTCCTTGGGCGGCCGCCCCCGTTTGGCGACCTCATCGTCCATTGCTTTCGCCAATTCCGGCAAAACCTCGCGAAAGGGCCTGAGGCCTTCAGCCTCTTCCTTCGTAATCGCGCCATTGTCGGACACCTCCTCCCAATCCGATCTGCTGTAGCCGCGGCCAGCCTGGAACGCTCTCAACGTCTTGTGCTTGGTCGCCATCAGGCAAGGTTCCTTTCGTCTTTCCTGGCTGGGCGCATCGACACAATCGAGATCGCCTCCAAGCCTAACCACTCCAGCGAAAAACTGTGATAACCCATTTACCGTGCTCCACTTGCCATAGCGCCCGCAAATCCGATCAACATCGCGATAGCCCCCGCCAATGCCCTTGTCGCAAGGTCAAAAATCGGCCAAGACAAAGGTCGATCCGCCATTGTCGCGCTCCAGAGTAAATGTAAGGCCGCGCTGGACACTGCCTCATGAATCGCCCACCACCATCGCGCAAGCTGAGGAGCCCCAGAGCCACGCGTCTGCTCGCGATCGACGCCTGGATCGATTCCTCGCTCTACGAGGCCGGATTCAAGCTCAGCGAATGTTGGGAGAACATCACGATCTTCTTCCGCCGGTTCCGCTTCACCGGCTGGAAGCGCTGGGCGTTCGAACTCGCCGGGGAAGGTTTCACGCTCGGCGCGGCGGGCTCCGTCGTGATGCTCGCCCTCGCCATGCCGGCCTTCGAGGAGACCGAGGGCAACTGGCGTGCGCAGGACGATTTCGCCGTCACCTTCCTCGACCGGCAGGGCAACGAGATCGGCCAGCGCGGCATCATCCAGCGAGAGTCGGTGCCCGTCGACGAGATGCCGGACCATGTCATCAAGGCCGTGCTGGCCACCGAGGACCGCCGGTTTTTCGAGCATTACGGCATCGACTTCATCGGCCTCGGCCGCGCCATGTCCGAGAACATGCGCGCCAACGGCGTCGTGCAGGGCGGATCGAGCCTGACGCAGCAGCTTGCAAAGAACCTCTTCCTCTCCAACGAGCGAACCTTCGAGCGCAAGGTCAAGGAAGCCTTCCTCGCCGTCTGGCTCGAGGTGAACCTCACCAAGAAGGAAATCCTGCAGCTCTATCTGGACCGCGCCTATATGGGCGGCGGCACTTTCGGCATCGCGGCCGCCGCCGACTTCTATTTCGGCAAGTCGGTGAAGGAACTGACGCTCGCCGAGGCGGCCATGCTCGCCGGTCTCTTCAAGGCGCCTGCGAAATACGCACCGCACGTGAACCTTCCCGCCGCGCGCGCCCGCGCCAACGTGGTGCTCACCAACCTCGTGCAGGGCGGCTTCATGACGGACGGCCAGGTGCTGCAGGCCCGACTTCACCCGGCCGACGTGGTGGATCGCGGCAAGCGCCAGTCGCCGGACTACTTCCTCGACTGGGCCTTCGACGAGGTGAAGCGGCTGACGATACGCACGGGCGTGCGCTCGATGGTGGCGCGCACCACCATCGACATGAACCTGCAGCGGGCGGCCGACGAGGCGGTCGAGTACAATCTGCGTCAGCACGGCGAGGAATACGGCGTCACCGAAGGAGCCGTCGTGGTGATGGAAGCGGGCGGCTCGGTGCGCGCGATGGTGGGCGGCCGCGACTACGGCGCCTCGCAGTTCAATCGCGCGACCCGGGCGCTGCGCCAGACCGGTTCGTCCTTCAAGCCCTACGTCTATGCCGCCGCCATGGAGACCGGCAAGTTCACGCCGCAGTCGATCGTGTCGGACGGGCCGATCAACTGGGGCGGCTGGGCGCCCAAGAACTATGCGCGCAGCTATGGCGGCGGCATGGATCTCACGACCGCCCTGGTCAAGTCGATCAACACCGTGCCGGTGCGTTTGGCCAAGGACCACATCACCATTCCGCCCATCAAGGCGCTGGCCGAGGCGATGGGGGTGGAGTCGCCCGTCTCGGGTCACAAGACGATGGTCCTCGGTACGTCGGGCATGACCGTGCTCGACCAGGCGACGGGCTACAGCGTGTTCCAGAACGGCGGCATGGCGGGGCTGCGGCACGGCATCACGCAGATCCAGTCGCGCGACGGCAGGGTCCTGTACGACTGGGAGAAGGACGGCAACAGGCCGAAGCGCGTCCTGTCCTGGCAGTCGGTCGGCTACATGAACTCGATGATGGTCGAGGTGCCGGAGCGCGGCACTGCGCGGCGCGCGGCGCTGCCGACGATCCGCTCGGCCGGCAAGACGGGAACGACGCAGTCCTACCGCGACGCCTGGTACATCGGCTTCACCGGCAACTACCTCGCCGCCGTCTGGCTCGGCAACGACGACTTCACCACCACCCGCAACATGACCGGCGGCTCCCTCCCGGCCATGGTTTGGCATCGCCTCATGACTTATGCGCACTCGAATGTGGAGCTCAAGCCCATACCCGGCATCGAAAATCCTTTCGTGGACGCGGCGGTCGTTGCGAAGGTCGAGGAAAAGCAGAAAAAGCGCGCCGCAGACGACGAGAGCAGCTACGGCGACATCGAGCAGCGGGCGCTTTTGTCGAGTACTACGACACGCGCATTGATCGCGATTGCGAACATGTTCCGCCAACAAGTGGCTATCGAGGCCCCTCGCGAGCCCGAGACGCTTTCGGCGCTCTGATCCGCCTAAGTCGATTCAGTGGGTGGTGATGATCAGGACGGTGTTCTTCATTGTAGTCGTCGTTGCCGTGTCCATCGCGGGCGGCGGGGCGAGCGTCTGGTACGCGCTGAAAGCCAATGAGGGGATCGGCGCCCTGACCATAGACGGCTGGACGACGTTCCCCAGCCTCGGCACCGCCGACGCCGATCCCTATTCCAAGGCAAGGGTCGCACGGGACGGGATCCTGGCGCTCGGCCGCGCCGAAGGCCTGACCTTTTCGGCCGGCCGCGACGCGCAGGGTGACGCGCTGCGGCGCGAGTGCACCTACAGGATCGAAGGCCCCGTACCTCCGGCCCGTTTCTGGACGCTCTACGCGACCGACCAGACGGGAACGATGATCCGCGCCTACGAGCGCAGGCCGGGAGCGCTTCATTCCTATCAACTGACGAGGCGCGCCGACAACTCGGTGGAGATCTCCGCCGGTGCGCATCCGAGCCCCGGCAACTGGCTCGCCATCTCCGGCTCGGGACCGATGAAACTCGTGCTGAGCTTCTTCGACACGCCGGTCGCCTCCGGGGGCGGCGCATCGGATGTCGTTCTGCCCGCCATCCACAGGCTGAGCTGTGATGCTTAGGCTCGTTTACGCCATCCTCGTCGGCCTGGTGGGAGCCGGCATCGTCCACATCGTCGTCCTCCTGCTGCTGCCGCAATTTTCACAGCGCGACGCCTGGTCCGTGCTCGCCGAGACCACCGACTTCTACAAGGCGGTGCGCATAGATTCGGAAGACGGGACGGCACCCATCGTCGACGCGGTCCAGCCGCTTTTCCATGCCGCTGCCTGCCGCTTCGACCTGGACGAGGGGCCGGTCCATATCCGCACGCAAGGCAACGTGCCCTTCTGGTCGGTGTCGATCTACGACAGAGCCGGCCAGAACGCCTACTCGTTCAACGATCGCGCGGCCGAAGGCGGACGTCTGGATTTTGTCGTCCTGACTTCCGCGCAGATGATCGAGGCACGCAAGGCCGTGCCGCCGCCTTACGGTGAAGCCATCTTCGTGCAGGTGCCGTTGGCCGAGGGCATCGCTCTCGTGCGCAGCTTCGCGCCTGACCCGACATGGGACCGAGCGACCTCCGAGTTCCTGGCCAAGCTGGCTTGCACCAAAGATTGAATCGAGGCGGTCCTCGGCATCATCCTCAATGTGTCGGGAGCGGCTTCTCGCGTCGTACCTCTTCGCGGGGCGTACGCGCGTGTGGCGCCTCGCAGTACCTTTCGTAGCGAACGCCAGGAAAGATGACGATCAATGCATCGCCCACGATGGGTTGGTCTTTGCTAGTCGGCGTGCTTCGCGGCTGAAATGACAGAACGCTGCCCATAACTGCGATTTCCTCTCGGCTCGATCCGGAGCAACTACGCAATGCCTCCTTGGCCATAACGACAGGAGACGGTTAACAGCGCTTTAACGGATATTCTCTAATTTTAAGTCGGTCAGGCGGCTCTTTTGAAGCGAAGCCTGATCTTTGTATGTGTCAGGCGTAGCAGAGTGTCCTCATCCGACTTTCGTCAAATCACGATCAAGGGAGAGGCGAAGAGAGCCGACAGGCTCTTCCGTGCCGCAATCTCTGCGTTCTGCTCGCTGACCCGACCCACGCGACGAGAGATTGCCCAAGTCGAGGATCTCACTCTACCACTTTTCGATCAGGTATCCGTGGCCTCCAAGCGCTATGTCTCCGCGGCCCTGTCGGAATGTCCGTACCCCCCTCCCGCGCTCGTTCAGCGGCTTGCAGACGAGAGTGTCGACATAGCCGCACCGTTGCTCATCCGCTCATCCGCACTCAGTGACGCCGACCTCGTCAAGCTGATCAGCCGTCACGGATTGCAGCACGCGCAGGTAATCGGAAGGCGCCCCGGTCTCAACAAGTCCATTGCCAAGCTCGTGGAAGCACTGGAGAGCAAGATCGTGCCGCTTCGGCACGGGATAAGTGACGGGACCGTCCCCGCGGCTTCCCCGCTCGATCAAGGCGACCACCACACTGCAGCGCAAACCTCTTCGGCGACAGGTGGAGTCGCCGAAACACTCAGGCGGCTGCAGGCGATGATGCAGCCAAGTGCAGTCAGGACGACCGGATACGACGGCGAAACAGCCTATGACAGATTGCGTGAAACGGTACTGAGCGGTCGTCCTCGGCTTTTCCAGACAACACTCGCCAACGCGCTGGGGGCGGACTACCCGGCTGTTGTCGACGCAAGCACCGATGCCTCTTATGCCTGGCTCATCGATGCGCTGCGCGTTCTCGATCTCGAGGACGAGAAAGCATTCCTCCTGGTGTCGGCGGTTTACCCGTCTCTTTTCGGAAGCCTGACGGCGATCCGCTTGTTCCTGCTCCGATACGCCGCCGTCAGCCGACACGAAGCGCGGCAACGGATTGCGGAATGGCAGCCTAGGCTCCGGACCTCCCCCGCCGGATCAGTCTCACACATACGCGTCGCCGGTTGAGGCTCTACAGGGACCGATACGGCCAAGCGCTGACGGCGCTTCCAGAGCTAGGGTCAAAACCCAATCAAGCCGTTCAACGGTTATAGCAGAAATCAGATCGTCTGCCTTGTGATTGGACTGGAGGCGAAGGATGGGCACGCTATTCCGGCTCAGTGACGAGGCGCGGGCTGCAACCGACAAGCATCTGCGAAGAACCAACCCGGGCGCGCCGGCTCGATGACCTCCGGTGACCAGTGGCGTTCTGCATGTGCTGAAGACCGGCTGCGGCTGGAGGGAGCCGCTTGGCGATCGCGGTGGCGAATAGAGAACGCGTTTTTGCAGCTAGAAGACTTTCGCCGTATTGCCGCCAGATAACATGAGCTCGCGAGACACTTTCATTGCGCAGTCGCTCTCGCAACAGCCATCACCCTCTGGTCTATGGAGTGTTCCGCGCAAAGCCTCGGTAAGTGATCATCAAGCTATTCTATTCCGCGCGAAGTTCGGCCAAGCCAGTTGGTCAATTGAACATCTTGAGCTCAGCTGCCAATTCGTTTCCGCCGAAGGGCTTTGGAAGGAAGCGGCCCGATAGAGGCAGAGGGCCTTCAAGGGGGTTTCCGGAGACCACGAGTATGTGGATCGGCGGCCATCTTCCCTTCACGTAGTGTGCAAGCTTGATACCGTCCATTGTGCCGGGCATGTTGACGTCGGTGACAACGACATGAATATCGGGGCGAGCTTCCAAGATTTTTATTGCTTCGTCAGCATCGGCTGCTTGCAGCGCGGAGTATCCGGCGTCTTCAATGAGTGCAACCGTCACGAAGCGGACCAGGGCATCATCTTCAACTACCAGAATAGTTTTCAGAGGCATCATTGTGCTCCGTTCGGGCGGGAGCACATAGCTGTCTCTCAAGCGCCAGTGTGCCGAAGATTAGGACAGGCGATAGAACCTTATATCACTACCCAGCCCGAATTGCTAACCGCATCTTATCCTCCCGCCACAAGCGCCCGCTGGGCGGGCCGGCGTGCATTGCAGAAACCATGGCTGAACGGGGCGTGCGTCACCCCGGCGATCAAGCTGATTGGCTCTGGAGCCTAGAACAGCTCCTCTTCCGCTTGCTTTTTCGAGGGCTTGACGTCGAAACCTGCAAAGACCTGCAAGGTATTGTCGGCTGGAATCGGCACCACCACATTGGCGTCGTTGTAAAGGAACTGCTGCGCCTGTCCGCCGGCGATAGCGACCTGCACCCTGTGCACCTGGGAGTACTGGACCTCGCCGTCGCCGCGTACGACTGAAACTTTCACCGGCAGGGTGACGGCGGCGGGGACTCCCGCGGGCCCCGGCACGACACGCCCGGCCACAGCGACGTTCATCGCCAGCATCCCGGTCGTGCGATTACAGCTGCGCGTCGATTCGGATATCGAAGCCTGATACAAGAGCTTGGACGGATCGCCCTCGCCTCCCTTGGCGTACTGATTGATGAAACCCGTGTCCTCCTTGACGATGACGCGCGGACAATAAGCGCGCAGCTCGCTCGCCAGGACCTTGCCTTCCTGCGCCTGCGGTTGCTGGTTGCCTCCGCCGAGCCCGAACATGCCGGTGCCGCCACCATTCGAGTCGCCAGACTGACAACCCGCGGCGGCAAGCAGGAAGCCTCCAAGAACCAAACCCGCCACAAAACGACCCGTCGTCAATCGAAACTCCCCTTCCCTCAATCGAAGCCGCTGCTCTATAGCAACGCCGGGGCAAAAATGCGACTGGCGAAAGCAGACCGGAAGCTGGCTTACGACAGACGAGACGCCGACACACGAAAGTGGGCAGCAAGGACAGACCGATGAGATACATCAGCACGCGCGGAGAAGCACCTGCAGTCGGCTTTTCGGACGCGCTGCTTGCAGGCCTCGCCCGCGACGGCGGACTCTACGTTCCAGAGGTCTGGCCGCATTTCGGCACCGATGAGATCCGCGCCATGCGCGGTATGGCGTACCCTGATCTCGCCGTCAGGCTTCTCACGCCTTTCCTGGGCGGCGACATCCCGCCCGAAACGTTCAAGCGGCTCGCACATGAAGCCTACGCAACTTTTCGACACCCAGCCGTCTGCCCCTTGGTGCAGCTTGGCCCGAACACATTCGTGCTCGAGCTTTTCCATGGCCCGACGCTTGCGTTCAAGGACGTGGCGATGCAGCTTCTCGGCAGGCTGATGGACCACGTCCTGGCCGAGCGAGGCAAGCGCGCGACCATTGTCGGCGCAACCTCCGGCGACACTGGCGGCGCTGCGATCGAAGCCTTCGCCGATCGGGACCGCACCGACATCTTCATCCTCTTTCCGCATGGAAAGGTGTCGCCCGTCCAGCAGCGACAAATGACGACTTCTTCGGCTGCGAATGTCCATGCAATCGCCGTCGAGGGGAATTTTGACGACTGCCAAAACCTCGTCAAGGACATGTTCAACGATCACGCGTTCCGGGATCATGTGGCTCTGGCGGGGGTGAACTCGATCAACTGGGCGCGGATCATGGCCCAGATCGTGTATTACTTCTCGTCGGCGCTGTCCCTCGGCGCTCCGGACCGTGCGATCTCCTTCACGGTGCCGACCGGCAATTTCGGCGACATCTATGCAGGTTACGCCGCGAAGCGAATGGGTCTGCCCATCGAACGGCTCGTCATCGCGACCAACGACAACGACATACTGGCGCGAACGCTGGAAAGCGGCGAATACAGGATGCGCACCGTGATGGCGACGACCTCGCCCTCCATGGACATCCAGATCTCGTCGAACTTCGAACGGCTCCTGTTCGAGGCGAGCGGGCGCGATGCGGATACCGTTCGCCGCTACATGGCGGGCTTGAAGCAGTCTGGCGGGTTCACCGTCGAACCTGACGTGCTCGCGCAAATCCGAGCGGAATTCGATGCCGGACGCGGCACGGTCTCTGAAGTCGCGTCCGCAATCAGGTCGACATTTTCCGATTGCGGCTACCTTCTCGATCCGCACACCGCCACCGGCGTCCACGTCGCACGAGGGAAGACGGGCGGTCCGACGCCGATGGTCATCCTGGGAACTGCGCATCCGGCAAAATTCCCCGAGGCCGTCGAATCTGCCAGCGGAATGGTACCCAGCCTGCCCGACCGGCTTGCCGGAATGATGGCCAGCGACGAACAATTTACGGTACTTCCCTCGGACCTGAAAATGGTGGAAGATCATATAAACCGCCGCGCGCGAGCGGTGTCAGGGAGTTAGTCCATATGGGTGTTGAGGTAAGCCGTCTGTCGAACGGCCTGACAGTCGCCACCGAAACCCTTCCAAGCATCGAGTCAGTTGCACTAGGCGTCTGGGTCAAGTCAGGGGCCCGGAACGAGCGCGACGACGAGCACGGCATGGCGCACCTGCTGGAGCATATGGCCTTCAAGGGTACGTCCCGGCGCAGCGCTTTCCAGATCGCGTCGGATATCGAGAATGTCGGCGGCGAGATCAATGCCGCAACGAGTGTCGAAACGACATCTTACTACGCCAGGGTCCTTTCCGACGACGTCCCGCTGGCGATCGACATTCTGGCCGACATCCTGACCGACTCCAAGTTCGATCCGGACGAACTGGAACGCGAGCAGCACGTGATCCTGCAGGAGATCGGCGCAGCCCACGATACGCCGGACGACATCGTGTTCGACAAGTTCACCGAGACCGCCTATCGGCACCAGACCATAGGCCGCTCGATCCTGGGTACCCCCAAGACCGTCAAATCGTTCACGTCGCAGCAGATCCGCGACTTCATCACCCGGCAATACGGTGCCGAGCGCATGGTGGTGGTCGCCGCCGGAGACATTCAGCACGACGTCTTCGTTCGCGAAGTCGAGAAGCGTCTTGGGACTTTTCGGGCCAAGGCCGAGAGTTCGATGCCGACCTACGCCCAGTATATCGGCGGAGATTTCCGCGAGAACCGCGACCTGATGGATGCACAGATCATCCTCGGCTTTGAAGGCCGCGCCTACCATGTGCGTGACTTCTACGCTTCCCAGGTCCTGTCGATGATACTCGGCGGCGGAATGTCATCGCGGCTTTTCCAGGAGGTTCGCGAGAAGCGCGGACTCTGCTATTCGGTCTACGCGTTCCACTGGGGCTTTTCCGACACCGGCATATTCGGAGTCCATTCCGCGACCGGGCAGAGCGACATCTCGAAACTGATCCCCGTGATCGTCAACGAATTGCAGAAAGCGGGCGAGGAGATTTCGGTGGAGGAACTCGACCGCGCCCGCGCCCAGTACCGTGCCGGGCTGATCATGTCGGGAGAGAGCGCCGCCAGCCGCGCATCGCAGATCGCCAGGCAACTGCTCCTGTTCGGTCGCCCGATCGCCAAGGAAGAGCTGATGGAGCGGCTCTCGGCTCTGACCGTGGAACGTCTGCGGGACCTTTCTTCGCGCTTGTTCTCGACCACGCCGACCATCGCCGCCGTCGGACCTATCGGCAAACTGGCGCCGTACGAAGCCATTCGGGACGCGCTGCCGGGACAGGAGCCGAGCCTGCGCCGACGCGCAGTGTAAGCATCCGGGGCGAAGCCGTGCTCGGTTTACCCTTCTTCCGCCGGGCAACGCCGGCGCTGAAAGGGGATCGCATCCTGCTGCGCATGCCTGTCCCGGGCGACTATCGCGAATGGGCCCAGCTCAGGGGCGACAGCCGGGCCTTCCTGGAGCCCTGGGAGCCTACCTGGCTACCCGACGAACTGGACAAGTCCGCCTGGCGCTTTCGCCTGCGAAGACATCGCGACGACGCGTCTCGAGGGGTTGCGTTGGCGTTCTTCATCTTCGAGCTGAACAGCGGCCGGCTTCTCGGAGGCATCACACTTGGAAACATTCGCTACGGCGTGGCGCGGTGCGGCCATATCGGCTATTGGATAGGCGAGAGATATGCCGGCCAAGGCTACATGGTCGAGGCGCTTCGGGTTCTCGCCAGGCATGCATTCGGGACGATGCGGTTGCACCGGCTGGAGGCGGCTTGTATTCCGGGTAACAGGAGGTCCATCCGCGTGCTTGAAAAAGCCGGATTCACGCGCGAAGGGCTCTTGCGATCCTATCTGAAGATCAATGGGGGCTGGCAAGACCACTATCTTTACGCACTGATCGATGAAGATGTGGACATCGCCGGAGCAAGGGACTGAGTTTTTGTCTATCGACTTCCTGAGGGCCCGGCTTGTCCTGTTTGCCGTCGCGGCAATGGCCTTTCTCTGTGCAGCCGGTGGAGCGGGCGCGGTCGAGCCGATCAAGATTTCGCGCGACAACGTCGCGCTGGACCTCTCCCGCGCCGTGCAGATCTACCAGAACCAGGGCCAGAATTTCCAGGTATCCACCGCGCCGGGTCCCGACGGGATCGTCCGGCGAATCGAGGTCGAGGCGAATGACGAGCGGTCGAGCGGAGACTGGGCCGTTTTCGCCCTTGCCAACACGACGGACGAGCAGATCGACCGCCTGATCGTCGCACCGCACTTCAGGCTGGTGAATTCCGGCCTGTTCTGGCCCGACCTGGGTTCGAGCCGCATCGCGGCGATCACGCCCAGCGAGGGGTTCGCACTGGACCGGCAGGCCAGCCCGGATGCCGACGTGTTCCTCGTCACGCTCAATCCGGGGACCGTCGTCACCTTCATCGGCGAACTCGCTTCGCCGAACCTCCCCCAGGTTTATCTGTGGGACCCGGAAGCCTACAAGGACTCGGTGAATTCCTACACGCTCTACCGCGGCATCGTCATCGGCATCGCGGGATTGCTGGCCCTGTTCCTGACGATCCTCTTCGTGGTCAAGGGCACGTCGATGTTTCCCGCCACGGCGGCGCTATCATGGGCGGTGCTGGCCTATATCAGCGTCGACTTCGGCTTCCTGAACAAGATCATCGAAATATCGCCGGGTAACGAGCAGATATGGCGGGCCGGCACCGAGGTCGGGCTGGCGGCGACCTTCGTGGTCTTCCTGTTCGCCTACCTCAACCTCAACAGGTGGCACGGACATTTCAGCTACGGGGCCTTCGTCTGGATCTGCGGACTGGTCCTGATCGCCGGCGTCGCGATCATCGACCCGGCGGTCGCCGCGGGCATCGCGCGGATCTCCTTCGCGGCCACCGCGGTCACCGGCATCGGCCTCATTATCTTCCTAGGCCTGCGGGGCTATGACAGGGCGATCATGCTCATCCCGAGCTGGGTGATGGTGCTGATCTGGCTGACCGGATCATGGATGGCCATCACCGGCATGATCGACAACGATGTCGTCCAGCCGGCTCTCGGCGGCGGGCTGATCCTGATCATCCTGCTGATCGGCTTCACGGTCATGCAGCACGCCTTCGCGGGCGGCGCCCTCCACCAGGGCCTGTTCAGCGACATGGAACGCCAGGCGCTCGCGGTGATCGGTTCGGGCGACATCGTCTTCGACTGGGACGTGCTGCGCGACAAGGTCGTGACGAAGCCCGACATCTGCCTGCAACTCGGACTGCCGCCAAACAGCCTGGGCGGGCCGGCACGGACCTGGCTGCCGGCTCTCCATTCGGAGGACCGCGACACCTTCCGGACCACGCTCGACGTCGTGCTGGAACATCGCCGCGGCAAGATCGCGCAGAACTTCCGCCTGCGCGGTGCGGACGGCCACTATCACTGGTTCTCGCTGCGGGCCCGGCCGGTCGTCGGCTCCGACGGAGAAGTCATCCGCTGCGTCGGCACGATGGTCGAGGTCACCGAGCAGAAGAAGGCGGAGGAGCGCCTGCTCCACGATGCCGTCCACGACAACCTGACGGGTCTTCCGAACCGCGAGCTGTTCATGAACCGGCTCGAGGCGATCATCTCCGTCGCGCGGTCGGAGGACAAGATCCAGCCGACGGTCTTCGTCATCGACATCGACCGCTTCAAGCAGGTGAACGACGGGCTTGGCATCTCGGCGGGCGACACGATCCTCCTGACCATTGCGCGCCGCCTGCACAGGCTCCTGAAGCCGAAGGATTCGCTGTCGCGCTTCGCCGGCGACCAGTTCGCGCTGATGCTCCTGTCCGAGCAGGACCCGGCGCGGATCGCAGCCGTCGCCGACGCAATCAAGCAGGCGATCCGCGCGCCGATCAACTTCGCCAAGCGCGAGATCGTGCTGACCGCTTCGATCGGCCTCATCACCTGGACCAATTCGCAGAATACCGCCGAGGACATGGTCAAGGACGCCGAGCTCGCAATGCACCAGGCGAAGCGCTTCGGGGGCGACCGCATCGAGCCGTTCCGCCCCGCCTTCCGGTCGGTCGGCACCGACAGGCTGCAACTCGAATCCGACCTTCGGCGCGCCGCCGAGAGGCAGGAGTTCACGCTCGCCTACCAGCCGATCGTGCGGCTGGAGGACGGCACCGTGGCCGGTTTCGAGGCGCTGCTGCGCTGGGATCACCCGCGCCGCGGCTCCATACCGCCCTCCGATTTCATCCCGGTCGCCGAAAGCTGCGGGCTCATCGTACAGCTCGGCCTTTTCGCCATGCAGCGCGCGGCCGAGGATCTCGCCGGCTGGCAGAAGCAGATCGGCGATACGCCGCTGTCCGTTTCGGTCAATCTTTCGAGCCGACAGCTCATCCGCCGCGATCTCGTCAGCGACGTCCGATCGGTAATTGCGCGCGCCAATCTCAAGCCCCGCTGTTTCAGGGTGGAACTGACCGAGTCCCTGGTGATGGACAATCCGGAGCAGACGAACCACGTCCTGACCAAACTCAAGCAACTCGGCATCGGATTGTCGCTCGACGATTTCGGAACGGGCTACTCGTCGCTCGCCTATCTCACGCGGTTTCCATTCGACACAATCAAGATCGACAAGAGCTTCGTCGACGACACCACGCCAAAGCGGGCGGTGCTGCTGAAGTCCATGGTCAACATGGCACATGAACTCGGCCTATCCGTGGTCGTCGAAGGCGTGGCGGACGAGAACGATGCGCTCGACCTCAGGCAGATGGGCTGCGAATACGTGCAGAGCTACATGTTCGGCGCGCCGATCCCGGCAGACCAGGTGATCCGCATGCTGCGAGAGCAGTATCCGGTGGCGCAGGCCTGAAGGCCGATACGCCGAGAGTTGGGGGAATTATCGCATGTCCTGCGCCCGGAGCCGCTGCGCGCGTTCAGGAGGCGGAGTCTAGGCGTGGCCGGCCGTGGTGCTGAGATGCGCCGGATCGATGCCGATCGAGGCCAGGATGCGATCGTATTTGCGGTCGATGTCGGTATCGAAGAGCAGTTCCGCCGTCGCCGGGCAGGTCAGCCAGCCATTTTCGGCGATCTCCGTCTCCAGCTGGCCGGCGCCCCATCCGGAGTAGCCGAGCGCCATCAGGGCATGACGCGGTCCGCGCCCGGCCGAAATCGCGCGCAGGATGTCGACGGTCGCCGTCAGGCAGATGTCTTCGGAGACGGGCAGCGAGGACTCGACCGTGTAGTCCCCGGAGTGGAGGACGAAACCGCGGCTGCGATCCACCGGACCGCCGTTCCGCACGACGAAGTCGCGCGCTTTGCGCGGCAGTCGGATGACTTCCTGCTCGCTCATGATGCCGAGTTGAACCAGCAGATCCTGGAACTGCATCTGCTGGGCCTGGTTGATGATCAGGCCCATGGCGCCCTCATCGCTGTGAGCGCATATGTAGATGACGGAGCGAGCGAACCTGTCGTCCCTCATGCCGGGCATGGCGATGAGGAACTGATCGTCCAGGAACCCCCGGACGGCCTGCTTCTTCTGCCGCAAAAGGTCCATGGCCGGAACGTACCGTGTTTTTTTCCCGCGCGAAAGACGGCGAATGCCGCTAAATCGGCTGCAACTCACGCATTTATGATGGCGACCTGCACCGAAAGGGTGTTGCCGCCCCAGAGCAAGCGATCCAACCATCGACCATGAAGTTCCGCGCGTTCATTCTTCCAATCATGCTTCCCCTGCCGGCGACCGGCGTCGGCCATGCCTCGTCCAGCGAATGGTTCGAGATGGAAGGCGCACGGGTGAGGCTCGTCACGACGGGCACTCCGGACGCCGAAGGTCGGCTCAAAGGCTTGCTCCATATCGATCTCGATCCTGGCTGGAAGACCTACTGGCGAGATCCGGGCGATTCCGGCGTGCCGCCGAGCGTTGCCGTCGACTCCGCCGACGTCGAGCTGGATTTCCCGGCCCCTCAACGCCATGACGAGGGTGATTTCCAGTGGGCCGGATACGACTATCCCGTCGGCTTTCCGGTCACTTTCGCTTTCAAGGACCTTGCCGGTGCCCGAGCCATCGAGGCGGACGTGTTCCTTGGCGTGTGCGAGACCGTCTGCGTGCCGCTGCAGGCCAAGCTTTCGGTCGACCCGGCCGCGGACCCCGACAATGCCGACGATGCCGCAGCCGTGAAGGCCGCTTTCGACAACGTACCGGGACCCGCGCGCGCCGACTTCGGGGTGAAGGTGATCAGCGATCCCGGCGCGAAAACGTTGCGCCTCGAGGCCGCATTTCCCGGCGATCCGACGACCGCGCAGCTCTTTCTCGCCAGCGAAAATGGCTACACCTTCGCGACTCCGGAAAGGCACAGCGAGAACGGCAAGACCGTCTTCACGACAGAAATCCTAAGCCTGCCGGCGCGTCTTGGCACCGGCAAGGGATTGCCCTACACGCTGGTTACCAACGCCGGTGCCGTTAACGGTCATCTTCCCTATTTCTGAGCCGATTCTCAACCGATGAGACCGGAGCAAGCCGGTGGGGGGCAGGAACAACACCCGAGGATACCATCATGACGATTGCCGTTGGCGAGAAACTTCCCGAAGCGACGTTCAAGACGATGACCGAGGACGGTCTGAAGGAAATGACGACGGCGGACGTCTTCGCCGGCAAGAAGGTCGTTCTGTTCGGGGTGCCGGGAGCTTTCACGCCGACCTGCAGCAACAACCACCTGCCGGGCTACCTCGAGAATTTCGACGCGATCAAAGCCCGGGGCGTCGACACGATCGCTGTCGTCGCGACGAACGATGCCTTCGTGATGGGCGCATGGGCCAAGTTCACGGGAGCCGACGGCAAGATCCTCTTCCTGGCCGACGGCAGCGGCGATTTCGCCAGGGCCACCGGCCTGGACCTCGATCTCAGCAAGAACGGAATGGGCTTCCGTAACAGGCGCTTCTCGCTGGTGGCCGAGGACGGCGTCGTCAGGTCCATCAATGTCGAGACCCAACCGGGGGTCAACGAGTCGGGCGCGGCGACGATCCTGGGGCAGCTCTGAGTTCAGGCTTCAATAGCTTTGCGTGGACCGGCGGGGTTTCGGCTTCGCCGGTTTTTCACCGGAGGGCGCATCAGCGCGCGGCCGTGCAGCAGAATTCCGCTTCGGCGTAGTCCCGCCTCGATCTGCCTGGCCTGCATCTCCCCCTGCTGCCGGGGTTGCGAACGGACGCTTTCTTTTGAAAGGTGCCATGCCCTCGCGGGCCAGTTCGTCGGCACGCTCGTTCTCGGCGTGGCCCGCGTGCCCTTTCACCCAGTGCCACTTGACCTTGTGACGGCGGTTGGCCTCGTCGAGCTGCTGCCACAGCTCGCCGTTCTTGACCGGCTTCTTGTCGGCCGTCTTCCAGCCGTTCCGCTTCCAGCCGTGTATCCAGCCGGAAATTCCGTCCATCACATATTTGCTGTCGGTATGAAGCAGAACCTCGCACGGCTCCTTCAGCGCATTCAGCGCCGAGATCGCCGCCATCAGCTCCATCCGGTTGTTGGTGGTGACGGCCTCGCCGCCGGACAGTTCCTTGGTCTTGCCGTTGAAACGAAGGATGGCACCCCAGCCGCCAGGTCCGGGATTGCCCGAGCAGGCCCCGTCCGTGAAAACCTCAACCGTCTTCATCGCGCTTTTCGTTTCCGGCGTGCTCATGCCAGGCCGTACTCCGTGGGCGATACGACTGCGCGATGGAAACGCAGCCGGCGGATGTAGTCGACGGGATCGCGCTTCTGGACCAGGGCCCCGTCGGGGATGGTGAGCCAGTCGTAGAGACGGGTCAGCATGAAGCGAAGGGCGGAGCCGCGAGCCAGAAGAGGCAGCGCCTGCTTCTCGTCAGGGCCGAGCGGGCGGACAGATTGATAGCCGGAAAGGAGCGCCCTGCCCTTGGTCAGATTGAACGAGAAGTCCTTTTCGAAGCACCACGCATTCAGGCAGGTGGCGACATCGTAGGCGTAGAAGTCGTTGCAGGCGAAATAGAAATCGATCAGCCCCGACAGCCGGTCGCCCAAGAAAAAGACGTTGTCGGGAAAGAGGTCCGCATGGATCACACCTGAAGGCAGGCTGCGGGGCCACTCCCGGTCGAACAGCGCGAAATCGACATCGATCTCCCGTGCAAGCCCCGGTTCCACCTCGTCCGCGCGGTCGTGCGACGCGGCCCACAACCGGCGCCAGCCGTCTATCGCGAGCGCATTCGGGCGCGAAAGATCGAAGTCCGCCCCGGCGAGGTGGAGCTGTGCGAGCGCCCTGCCGACCTCCCGGCAATGGGCCACCATCGGACGACGCATCCACATGCCTTCGAGGAAGGTGATCAGTGCGGCCGGCCGCCCAGCCAGGGTGCCGTAAAGCTTTCCGTCGTGCCGCTCGACCGGCAGGGGGCACGAAATGCCTTTTCCCGCGAGATGATGCATGAGGCCGAGGAAGAAGGGCAGATCGGACGTGTCGACGCGCTTCTCGTAAAGCGTGAGGATGAAGGACCCTTCGGAGGTGTGGAGCAGGAAGTTGGAGTTTTCCGAGCCTTCGGCAATGCCCTTGTAGGAAAGCAGCGTTCCCGCCGGATACTCCCGGAGGAAACTTTCGAGCTCGCTTTCCGAGACGTCGGTATAGACAGCCATGCTCCGCGGACCGTCAACCGTTGACGAAGGCCATGTCGGCCTTGGTAAGCTCGACGTCGCGCAAGGCTCGCATGACCGGGAAGTTCTCCGTCTCGGTAGTCGTCACGGCAAGGTCGACGGTGACGTCGAACCGCTGCCTGAATGCATCGATGATCTCGTCAACGAGGATTTCCGGGGCGGAAGCGCCAGCCGACAGACCAAGCGTGGAGAGTTCACCGATCGTATCCCAGGGGATGTCGGCGGCACGCTGGACAAGCAGCGACGTCTTCGCGCCGGCCCGTTCGGCGACCTCGACCAGTCGCCTCGAATTGGACGAATTCGGAGCGCCGACGACGAGGAAGAGGTCGGCGCCCGCGGCCGTCTCCTTCACGGCGTCCTGGCGGTTCGTGGTCGCGTAGCAGATGGATTCGGCGGCCGATGCCTGAATCAGCGGGAATTTTTGCTGAAGCGCCCGGATGATGCCAGCGGTGTCCTCAACCGACAGGGTGGTCTGGGTGACGAAGCCCAGGTTGGCGGGGTCGGGCGGGACGAAGCCTTGCACGTCCTCCTCGCTCTCGATCAGCGTGACCGCGCCGTCGGGGAGCTGTCCCATCGTGCCGATGACCTCAGGGTGGCCGGCATGGCCGATCAGCACGACATGGCGACCGAGCCGCTGGTGGCGCATCGCCTGCTTGTGGACCTTGGACACGAGAGGACAGGTCGCATCGAGATAGAAGAGGTTGCGCGCCGCGGCGTCGGCGGGCACCGACTTCGGCACGCCATGCGCGGAAAAGACGACGGGCGCGGCCTGGTGCTCCGGCGGGATCTCGTGCAGTTCCTCGATAAACACCGCGCCGAGCTTCTGAAGCCCCTCGACCACATAGCGGTTGTGCACGATCTCGTGGCGGACATAGACGGGTGCGCCGTATTTTTTCAGCGCCAGGACGACGATCTGGATCGCCCGGTCGACACCCGCGCAGAATCCGCGCGGCTGGCAGAGCCGGATGGTCAGCGGCGGCTTGGCGGGTCGGTCCAACATGGTGCCGACATGGCGTTGCAGGGTACAGCATGTCAAGGGCACACTCCTGTTTCGTTGTTCCGGTACGATGCGAGCGCGGGGGGTATCGGTGTGCCAAAATCCCCTCCGTTACGGCCCGCGGGTCTAGCGGAGAGCAGCAGGCTACCTGCGGCGCCGCCAGAACCATGCGGCGAGCACGCCCAGAAGGGCCAAGGCGAGACCGTACCAGGTGACGGCATATTGAAGGTGGCTGTTGGGGAGGTCCACCAGGGTCACCCCGCCGACCGGATAGCCGCCCGGGTTCGGAGAGGCGTCCGCATCGACGAAGATCGGCAGGATGTCGACCGGGGTGCGCAGCCCCGCGCTGCGCGCCATCGCGTCGCGGTCCTTCCAGAAGAAGACGTTGGCCGCGGGATCGTTGTCGGGCAGGATCCAGGAAGGCTTGCCGGTCAGCGGATTGCGCGCGAGGCCCGTGACGGTGACCGTTCCGGACACCTGACCGTCGGCGCGAGTCGCGGGAGACTTGAGATCGTAGGGAACGAAGCCGCGGTTGACGAAGACGATGCGGCCATCCGCAAGTTCGAGCGGGGTATAGACGAAGAAGCCGGACTGCCCTTTCCACGTCGCGAGGAAATGCCGCTCGCCGGCATGATGGAACGTGCCGGTGAGGCTTACCGGAACGTAGTCGATATCACCGGTGGAAGCGTAGAGGGCCTCGACTTCGGCCAGAGGGAGCGGGGCGGAATGGATGCGCCGGTCGATCGTCTCAAGCAGCGCCTCCTTCCACTGCAGGCGCTGCACCTGCCACGTCCCAAGGCCGAGCAGCACCATGAAGGCCACGAGGCCGAGTGCTGCAAGCGGCCAGGAGAACCGGGGCGGCGTCGGCGCTTCCCGAAGCGTCATCGGTCGATCCGTCCCTCCTCGGCCCGATGCGCATATTGCAGCGTGATGAGCACACCCTTGACGAGACGCAGCGGCGGCAGACAGAGGACGAAGGTGAGCGGGATCCAGATCGCGAAATGCAGCCAGAGCGGCGGGTTGTAGGAAACCTCCGCCCACAGCGCGAGCGCGACGACCACGAAACCCATGCCGAGCATGACGAAAATTGCCGGGCCGTCGGCGGGATCGGCGAAGGAATAGTCGAGGCCGCAATTTTCGCAGCGCGGCGCGACCTTGAGGAAGCCTGCGAAAAGCTTGCCCTTGCCGCAGCGCGGGCAGCAGCCCTTGAGGCCGGCGGAGATCGGCTCAACCGGGGGATATCCGTTGTTGTCGTTCACAGCGATCACCGCTTTCAAGTCCCATCCGGCAGCCTGCCGGCGGCTGGCCGAAAAAACGAAGTCGGCCGCGTCGCCGCGGCCGACCACCAGATTCGAGCACGCGTGGCGTCCGGCCGCGTTCAGTGGGTCGCGATCGGCGCCCCGATCGAGGCCCAGACGTAGATCGAGGCGAACAGGAACAGCCAGACCACGTCAACGAAGTGCCAGTACCAGGCGGCCGCCTCGAAGCCGAAATGCGCCTTCGGGGTGAAGTCGCCGCCGATGGCACGGATCAGGCAGACGATCAGGAAGATCGTGCCGACGAACACGTGGAAGCCGTGGAAGCCGGTCGCCATGAAGAAGGTCGCGCCGTAGATCGAGTCGTGGAAGCTGAACGGCGCGTGCATGTATTCATAGGCCTGCACGAAGGAGAACAGCACGCCGAGGCCGACCGTCAGCGCGAGGCCGTTGACGAGACCCTTGCGGTCGTTGTGCAGGAGGGCGTGGTGCGCCCAGGTGACCGTGGTGCCGGACAGCAGCAGGATGATGGTGTTGTAGAGCGGCAAATGGAAGGGATCGAGCACCTCGATGCCCTTCGGCGGCCAGACGCCACCGGTGAACTCGGCCCGCGCGACCTGCGCGGCTTCGCCCGGGAACAGGCTGGCGTCGAAGAAGGCCCAGAACCATGCGACGAAGAACATCACCTCCGAGGCGATGAACATGATCATGCCGTAGCGCATGTGCAGCGAGACGACGCGCGTGTGGTGGCCCTCATGGCCCTCGCGGATGGCGTCGCCCCACCAGCCGAACATGGTGTAGAGCACCATGGCGAGGCCGATGAAGAAGACCCAGGGCGTGGCGAAGTTGATGCCGAAGAGGTGGAACTCGTTGCCCTTGAGGTACTGCATCCAGCCGACGCCGCCGATCGCCATGATCAGCGCACCCATGGAGCCGAGGAAGGGCCAGGGGCTCGGCGCGATGATGTGATAGTCGTGTTGCGGTTTTGCGTGTGCGTCCGCCATGTCAGCCCCCGAGCTTGCCTTCGGTGTTGGTTTCGTTCGCCCCCTCACCCGCCTGCGGCGCCGCCGCGACGGGCTTCTCCGCCTCGATGGGGAAGAAGGTGTAGGACAAGGTGATGGTCTTGATGTTCTTCAGTTCGGGCACGTCCACGATGTCCGGATCGACATAGAAGACGACAGGCATATCGAGCGACTCGCCCGGCTTCAAGGTCGTGTCGGTGAAGCAGAAGCACTCGACCTTGTTGAAATAGGCGCCCGCCATCTCCGGCGTGACGTTGAAGGTGGCGCGCCCGGCGCTGGGCACCGGGAACATGTTCGAGGCGGCGTAGTGTGCCTGGGCCGTCTCGCCGATCCTGAGCTTCATCTCGCGCGCCGCCGGCTTGAAGTCCCACGGCAAGCCGCCCGCTACATTGGCGTCGAAACGCACGGTGATCTCGCGGTCGAGCACGCGGTCGGAATACTGTTCGACACGCTGGGTGGTGCCGCCGTAACCGGTGACCTTGCAGAACATGTCGTAGAGCGGCACGGCGGCATAGGCCATGCCCAGCATGCTGCCGAAGAAGGCGACGCACATGAGGACCACGGGCCGGTTCGACCTGGGCCTGCGCGAATTGCCTGCGGGAGCCGTCATCGCGCGCTCCCTCACAACGGCCGGTCGATGACGGCCGAGCCGAGCTTCACGATCGACACGACGTAGACGAGCACGACGAAGACGCCGAGCGCCACCGCGATCGCGATGTTGCGGCTGCGGCGGGCTTTCTTCTGGCCTTCGGTTGGCTTGACGGTCTCGATGTCCATCGCGCTCACGCTCCAACTCCCAGGGCCATCCGCGCGACGACGCTGTCCAAGAGGTAGATGGCGAAGATGCCGAAGAGATAGAGCAGCGAATAGCCGAACAGGGCCTTGGCCGGACGCATCGCACGGTCGTCCGGCTGCATCAGGAGGACGCCCAGGGCGTACCAGACGAAGCCGAGGCCAAGCGCCGCCGCGGCGATGCCGTAGGCCGCGCTCGCATAGCCGAGCGGCCAGGGAAGCACGCCGACGACGGCGACGATCGCCGCATAGGCGAAGATCTGGCGGCGGGTCGACGCCTCGCCGGCGACGTTCGGCATCATCGGAATGCCGGCGCGCCCATAGTCGCCGGACTTGAACAGCGCCAGCGCCCAGAAATGCGGCGGGGTCCACAGGAAAATGACGAGGAAGAGGATGACGCTCTCGAGGCTGATCGAGCCCGTGGCGGCGGCCCAGCCGATCATCGGCGGGAACGAGCCGGCAGCACCGCCGATGACGATATTCTGCGGCGTCCAGCGCTTCAGCCACATCGTGTAGATGACGGCGTAAAAGAAGATGGTGAAGGCGAGCAGGCCGCCAGCCAGCCAGTTTACGAAGACGCCGAGCGTCATCACCGACAGCGCCGACAGCACCAGGCCGAAGGCGAGCGCCTGCTGCGGCAGGACACGGCCCGACGGCACCGGACGTGACGCGGTACGGCTCATCACGGCATCGATGTCGGCGTCGTACCACATGTTGAGCGCGCCCGAGGCGCCGGCGCCGATGGCGATCGCGATGATGGCGATGGTGGCGACGAAAGGATTGAGCGCACCGGGCGCCGCGGCCATGCCGACGAAGGCCGTGAAGACGACGAGCGACATCACCCGGGGCTTCAGCAGCTCCAGATAGTCGCCTGCCGTGGCCTCGGAGAGGCCGGCATCGGCAATCAGGGTATCGTCCAACAGGGTCATGCTACTCAGCGGCACCGTCAGTCGTCTTCCGTGGCCATGCGTACGACTATCCGTCTGGCCGGATGCCGCCGACAGGGCGGCGGCATCGATGTCGAGTCCTGCCTACTTGATCCTCGGCAGCTGCTCCCACTGGTGGAAGGGCGGCGGCGAGGAAAGCTGCCATTCGAGGGTCGTCGCACCTTCGCCCCACGGGTTGGCGCCGGCCTCACGCTTCTTCGAGAACGCCTCGAAGACGCCGTACAGGAAGATCACCACGCCCAGCGCGGAGAGGTAGGAGCCGTAGGAGGAAACCAGGTTCCAGCCCGCATAGGCATCCGGATAGTCGATGTAGCGGCGCGGCATGCCGGCCAGGCCGAGGAAATGCTGCGGGAAGAACACGAGGTTAACGCCGACGAAGGTCACCCAGAAGTGGATGCGGGCGACGAGCGGCGAATACATGTAGCCGGTCATCTTCGGGAACCAGTAGTACCAGGCCGCGAAGATGGCGAACACGGCGCCGAGCGACAGTACGTAGTGGAAGTGGGCCACCACGTAGTAGGTGTCGTGCAGCGAGCGGTCGAGGCCGGCATTGGCGAGCTGGACGCCCGTGACGCCGCCGACGGTGAACAGGAAGATGAAGCCGATCGCCCACAGCATGGGGGTGCGCATCGAGATCGAGCCGCCCCACATCGTGGCGATCCACGAGAAGATCTTCACGCCCGTCGGCACGGCGATCACCATCGTCGCGAACACGAAGTAGCGCTGCGTGTCGAGCGACAGGCCGGTGGTGTACATGTGGTGCGCCCACACGATGAAGCCGACGGCGCCGATCGCGACCATGGCGTAGGCCATGCCGAGATAGCCGAACACCGGCTTGCGCGAGAAGGTCGCGACGATGTGGCTGATGATGCCGAAGGCCGGCAGGATCAGGATGTACACTTCGGGGTGGCCGAAGAACCAGAACAGATGCTGGAACAGAATCGGGTCGCCGCCGCCTTCGGGAGCGAAGAAGGTCGTGCCGAAGTTGCGATCGGTGAGCAGCATGGTGATGGCGCCCGCCAGGACCGGCAGCGACAGCAGCAGCAGGAAGGCGGTGATCAGCACAGACCAGGCGAAGAGCGGCATCTTGTGCAGCGTCATGCCCGGCGCGCGCATGTTGAAGATGGTGGTGATGAAGTTGATCGCGCCGAGGATGGACGACGCACCGGCGATGTGGAGCGACAGGATCGCGAGATCCATGGCAGGCCCCGGCTGGCCGGATGTCGAAAGAGGCGGATAGATGGTCCAGCCGCCGCCGACGCCGTAGGCGCCCGGCGCGCTCGGCACGAAGGCCGACAGGATGAGCAGCAGGAACGCCGGCGGAAGCAGCCAGAAGGAGATGTTGTTCATACGCGGGAACGCCATGTCCGGCGCGCCGATCATGATCGGCACCATCCAGTTGGCGAAGCCGCCGATCAGCGCCGGCATGACCATGAAGAAGATCATGACCAGGGCGTGAGCGGTGGTGAAGGCGTTGTACATGGACTTGCCGCCGTCGATGGCGGCGTCGCCGTCGAGGCCGTACACCATCTGCGCGAGGCCGGTGAAGATCTGGATGCCAGGCTCCTGCAGCTCCATGCGCATCACGACCGAAAGGCCGGCGCCGATGATACCCGCGCAGATCGCGAAGATCAGATAGAGGGTGCCGATATCCTTGTGGTTGGTCGAATAGACCCAGCGAACCCAGCCCTTCGGCTTATGATCGTCGTGGGCATCGTGATGGTGGGTTGTCGCGCCTGCCATGATCCGTTTCCTGCTTTTCTTGCGCCGGCCGTCAGTTGCCGGCGACGTTGACCGACCGGGCTCCGTCGACTTCGGCCATCAGCGCCCTGTTGGCGCCGCCGATATCGGTCCGGGCTGCCGCCAGCCACGACGTATACTGCGCTTCGTTCACCACGCGGATGGCGATCGGCATGAAGGCGTGATCCTTGCCGCAAAGCTCGGAGCACTGTCCGTAATACAGACCTTCCTTGTTGGCCTTGAACCATGTCTCGTTGATACGGCCAGGCACGGCATCGACCTTCAGACCGAAGGCCGGCATGGCAAAGGCATGGATCACGTCGGAAGCGGTGACGAGAACGCGGACCATCGTGTCGACCGGCACAACGACCTCGTTGTCGACCGCGAGGAGGCGCGGATAGGCGCCGAGATCGGTCTTGCCCAGCGGAGCGCGCGCCTCTTCGCCGTCGGCCAGCATGGCCGAATTGAAGCTCAGCGGCTCCTCCATCTGATATTCGTAGTCCCAGTTCCACTGGTTGCCCGTCGCCTTGATGGTGAGCTCAGCCTCCTCCTCCGGGGTGTACTGCGCCGTCAGCAGCTGGAAGGAGGGAACCGCCAGGAACAGAAGGACGACCACGGGCCCGACGGTCCAGATGACCTCGATCAAGGTATTGTGGCTGGTCCGGGAGGGCATCGGGTTGGCGCTGGCGCGATACCTGACGATGCACCAGGCGATGAGCAGGAGGACGAGGCCGGTGATCGGGACGATGAACCACAGCGTGTACTGCTCGAACCAAGCGATGCGCGCCATCATGTCCGTCGCCGGCTCCTGGAAGCGCGCCTGCCAATCAAAGGGCTGGGCCGCCTGTGCCGCAGGCCCGGCCAACACACCGGCAACCGCGCCAGCCATAGCAAGAAGTCTTCTCATAGACCTGTCCGTCTCCCACCTGCATGCCGGCAAACCGGCGATGTCCCGCAAATGTTTCGTGTCGCGGCCGCGCGGGAATCCCGTTGGATGCCATGGCCGGTTCAAACCATACTCTCTTTCCCACCGCAAGAAAGGAGCGGAACAAACCGTGCGGCATTTTTGCGCGACGAAGCCGCTCGCCACCCGGGGGTGCGACATCCGTCCGGAGGGCGATATGCCGCAAGCGCGACACGTCCCGCAGTCGCATTTCGGACCCAATCTGCCCTCAGAAGACGGCAAACTCCGCGTCTTCGACGATCGGAGTGGGTGCCTGCGCGCAATCATGCGCGCGCTGATCCTACTAATTGGGGGCCTCACGGCCTATCATGTCCGTGATTCGGAATGGAGCCGTCATGATATCGGGGCTGACGAAGACCCTTGCAAAAGCCGCATGCATCGCCGCACTGGCGGGGCTGGTTGCGCCTGCCTCCGCGCAGCAGAACGGCGCCGTGCGGGCCACGCACGGTTCGTGGTCGATCATCTGCGATACCCCCGCCGGTGCGAGCTCCGAACAGTGCATCATGATGCAAAACGTGGTGGCCGAGGACCGCACGGACCTCGGCCTGTCGGTCGTCATCCTCAAGACCGCCGACCGCAAGGCGGAGATCATGCGCGTGCTTGCGCCGCTCGGGGTTCTGCTGCCGACCGGTCTCGGCCTGTACATCGACAAGAAGGACAACGGCAGGGCCTACTTCAAGCAGTGTTTCTCCGACGGCTGCTACGCCGAAGTCATCCTCGAGCAGCAACTCATCGAGACGTTGCGCACAGGCAAGGAAGCGACGTTCATCGTCTTTGCCACGCCAGAGGAGGGTATCGGCATTCCCGTCGATCTTGCGGGCTTCGGCGAGGCGTTCGACGCGCTGCCTTGACGGGTATCTGACGGCGGGCATGCAGTCCCAGCGTGCCATGGCAGGAATGGTCGCAGGAAATGGCGGGCGGACGCGCCTTGTCGACATTCCGGTTCCCGTCGCGGCCCTTTAGGAGACAGCGGGAACAAACATAAGACATGCCTGTTGGATGCTTCGCATCACAGCGAGGCCATGACGCATGCTCGACGGCACGGCTGCCCGCTCCGGCGGATCGACCCGATACAAATGGGCGGGATACGCTCTGGGATTCTCGATCGGCGGGTTCTTCGACGGCATCCTGTTGCATCAGGTGCTGCAGTGGCACCATCTGCTGTCCGGCCTGCAGGGCGCACCATTCGACGACCTGCGGTTCCAGATCCTGGCCGATGGCCTCTTCCACGCCCTCATGTATGTCGTGGGCGGCATCGGATTGTGGCTGCTTTGGCGTTCGCGCCGAGAGATCGGGGCGGCACAGGGAGATCGCCTGCTGGTTGCCTGCGCGCTGATCGGTTTCGGCACATGGCACATCATTGACGGCATCGTCTCGCATTGGATGCTGGGCATCCATCGGATCAAGATGGATTCTGAGGTGCCGCTCGCATGGGATCTTGCCTGGTTCGTGGTGTTCGGCGTCGTCTTCGTCGCATGGGGGTTCCTGCTGCGGCGAAAAGGGCCGGGCTCGCCTGGAAGGTCACACACAACAGCCGCCTCCCTCGCAGTGCTTGCGGTCGCTTGCGGGACCGTGTCGCTCGCTCCGCCCGCGCGCACGGGCGACACGACGACGCTGGTCGTGTTCCTGCCCTGGACCAGCCCAGCGCAGGCAATGTCCGCGACCACCAACATAGGCGGTCGGCTGGTCTGGTCCGACAGGCATGACGGTGTCTGGGCGATCGATCTTCCGGAAGGTGCGGACAGGACGGTCCTCTACCGAGCGGGTGCCCTACTCGTCAGCGGCACGCTCATGCCCGCCGGCTGCCTGAACTGGTTCGAGAAGCCGGGCGGCTCCTAAGCACCCCCGGACCTCGCGGTCTAGGCTCGGTCGACACCTCCGGTCCGAGGCGCGCTACTGGATCACCGGTGCCGGAACGCCTAGATAGGGCGCAAGTCCCATCGAAGGTCCGTCATGACACAATCCCTCACCTCCGTGTTCGACTGCTCCGAGGAGCGCCTGAAGCAGATCGTGGCCGATGCGGTCCAAGGCGCCGACGACGGCGAACTCTATCTCGAGTCGAGCGAGAGCGAGGCGCTGATGTTCGACAATGGCCGGCTGAAGACCGCGAACTACAGCACCGACCAGGGCTTCGGCCTGCGGGCGGTGGCCGGCGAGGCGGCGGGCTACGCGCATTCGAGCGAGCTTACGGAAGCGGCGCTGTCGCGCGCGTCGGACGCGGTGTCGGCCGTGAAGACCGGCTATTCCGGCACGCTGGCGGACGCCCCTCCCCGCACCAACCGGCATCTCTACGGTGAGGAGAACCCGATCGGCGAGCCGTCCTTCGAGGAGAAGGCGAAGCTGCTCACCGAGATCGACGCCTATGTGCGCAACGCCGATCCGCGCGTGCGTCAGGTGACCGCTTCGCTGGCCGCGTCGTGGCAGCATGTCGAGATCGTGCGCGGCGACGGGCAGATCGTGCGCGACGTCCGACCGCTCGTGCGCATGAACGTCGCGGTCGTGGTCGGCGACGGCGACCGGCAGGAAAGCGGGTCGTTCGGCGCAGGCGGGCGCAAGGGCTTCGGCGAGTTCGTCGCCGAGGGCAGTTGGAAACATGCGGCTGACGAGGCCCTGCGCCAGGCCCTGGTGAATCTGAGCGCCGTGCCCGCGCCGGCCGGCACCTTCGACATCGTGCTTTCGTCCGGCTGGCCGGGCGTGATGCTGCACGAGGCGGTGGGCCACGGGCTGGAAGGCGACTTCAACCGCAAGAAGACCTCGGCCTTCGCCGGCCTCATGGGCCAGCAGGTCGCCGCGAAGGGTGTGACCGTGGTCGACGACGGCACGATCGCCGAGCGACGCGGCTCGCTGACCATCGACGACGAGGGCACTCCGACCAACCGCAACGTGCTGATCGAGGACGGCAAGCTGGTCGGCTACATGCAGGACCGGCAGAACGCGCGGCTGATGGGCGTGAAGCCGACCGGCAACGGCCGGCGCGAGGGTTATGCCCACCAGCCGATGCCGCGCATGACCAATACCTACATGACCGAGGGTAAGTACACGCCGGAAGAGATCATCGCCTCGGTCAAGAACGGTGTCTACGCGGTCTCGTTCGGCGGCGGCCAGGTGGACATCACCAGCGGCAAGTTCGTGTTCGGCTGCACCGAGGCCTACATGATCGAGGACGGCAAGGTGACCCAGCCGATCAAGGGCGCGATGCTGATCGGCAACGGGCCGGATGCCATGCACCGCGTGACCATGGTCGGCAACGATCTGAAGCTCGACAACGGGGTCGGCATGTGCGGCAAGGCGGGACAGGGCGTGCCGGTGGGCGTCGGCCAGCCGCACCTGAGGATGAACCAGATGACGCTGGGCGGCACGCGCGTGTAGGCGGCGGTGCCGACCTCCATCGTCGTCCTTACAGGCGCCGGCATCTCCGCCGAGAGCGGGATCTCGACCTTTCGCGATCCCGACGGCATCTGGTCGAAGATCGACTATCGCGAGGTGGCGACGCCGCAGGGCTTCGCCGCCAATCCCGAACGGGTCCACGACTTCTACAACTGGCGGCGGCGCAACGTGCTGGCGGTGGAGCCCAATGCCGCTCACCTGGCCCTGGCGCGGCTGGAACAGGAGTTCGCGGGCGATTTCCTGCTGGTGACGCAGAATGTCGACAGCCTGCACGAGAGAGCCGGGTCGCGGCGGCTGATCCACATGCACGGACAGCACGACAGGGCGTTGTGCGGCGGTTGCGGTGAACGATCGCCCTGGGAGGGCGAGATGTCTCTCGGCTCGCAATGTCCCGCCTGCGGCGGCATCGGCGCTATGCGGCCGGACGTCGTGTGGTTCGGCGAGATGCCCTACCAGATGGAGCGTATTGCCGAGGCGCTGGCGGGTTGCGACCTGTTCGTGTCGATCGGCACCAGCGGCAACGTCTACCCGGCCGCCGGATTCGTGCGTCAGGCGCGCAAAGCCGGCGCCAGGACGGTCGAGCTCAACCTCGAGCCGTCGCAAGGCGCGGCGGATTTCGACGAGGCCGAGCACGGGCCGGCGACGAGGATCGTGCCGAAGTTCGTCGATCGGCTGCTGGCGAGGGAGCCGTCGAGGTGACGGTTCGGGCGATCGTCCTCTATCCCGATGCTCGGCTGAAGCAGGTGGCAGAGGCAGTGGAGACCTTCGATGCGGAACTGGCAGAGCTGGCGGCCGAACTTGCCGACACGATGCGCGCCGCGCCTGGGATCGGCATCACCGCCCCGCATATCGGCGTTGCGAAGCGCGTGGTGGTGCTGAAGCTCAGCGATGCCGAACCGGCGAAGACCTACGTCAATCCGGCGATCGATTGGGCGTCGGACGAGAAGATCAGGCATGTCGAGGGCAGTGTGTCGATGCCGGGCGTGACCGAAGAGATCGAGCGGAGCCGGGCGGTGCGCGTGCGTTACCGTGATCTGAACGGGAAAGAATGCATCGAGGAGGCCGACGGACTTGGCGCGGTGTGCCACCAGCACGAGATCGACCAGCTCGACGGCATCTTCTGGATCCAGCGCCTGTCGCCGCTGAAACGCGAGCGGCTGATCAAGAAGTTCCAAAAGATGTCGCGCAGGGCGTGACCCGGCTCAGAAGCTGACCTTCGCATAGGGCGCACTGAGCTCCGCTTCGCCGTGATGGACGGCCTCGATGTTGTTGCCGTCGGGGTCGAGCAGGAAGGCGGCGTAATAGCCGGGATGATAGCGCGGGCGCTCGCCCGGCTTGCCGTTGTCCACGCCGCCTGCCTCAAGACCCGCCGCGTGGAAGGCGTCGACCATGGCGCGGTCCTTGGCCTGGAATGCGATGTGATGACGGCCGGTGAGCTTGCCGGCGGCTGCCTCGCTGTCGGCAGTGGAGATGAAGAGTTCGTCGGCCCAGATATAGTCACTGCCTTCGCCCGCGAGCGGAATGCCGATGGCGCCGAAGACAGCCAGATAGAAGCGCCGGCTGGCCTCGAAATCCCGGACGATGAGCTGGATGTGGTCGATGAGCCTGCCGCGATACAGTTCCTGGGTTCCCATAGAGCGCTCCTCCTTGCGACACCACCTAAGGTAGGCGGCCGAGCGCCGTGGTCAACGTGGGAGATCAGAGCCAGGAGGCGGGCGTCCGCGGCAGACGGCCATCGGGGTCGATGACCGTCAGTGCCAGCGCGCCTTCCGTGTTCCAGCGCCATAGCGCCACGCAGGTCCCGCCGGGCGACATGAAGGACGGGTAGATCACTCCGTCAACGCCTTCCCCAAGAAGGCGCTTGCGAAGTGCATGGGTTTCGGGCTCGATCTTGCGCTCGAGCAGGTCTCGCCATTCGCAGCGATGGATGGCCTCGGACAGGCCGAGATCGGAAAGCACGCCTGGGTCGGTCAGGTCGGCGAGCCGCGCGCCGGCCAGTTCGAGTTGCGCGACCAGCGCCGGATGCTGCACGAAACCCTGATTGTATTCCGCCCAGGCGGTGGAGAGTTCGCGCGCGGCGTAGATCGTCGGCGCTCCGAGGGGATTCCAACGGCCTCCGAAACGAGCCGCCCCCTCCCCCGACAAGGGCAGATGTGCCCAGCGCGGCACGAAGGCGCGCCAGAGCGTGATGTCAGGCATAGACGCCGGAGCGTACCGCCTCGAGATAGGAGAGCACGCTGTCGGCCTTGCCCTCGCGCACCAGGTCGTAGGCCGTCTTGCCGGCCCAGCCGGGAATCGGCTGGTGCTTGAACCAGATTGCGGCACGCTGCTCGTCGCCGGCCATCTCGCCGGCCATGGCCAGGATGCGAACCACCGGGCTCAAGGCGGCGTCCACCTTGCGCCCGCCAGCCCTGGCAGCAAGCGTGTTGCGGGCGACGCCTGCCAGTTCAGCCAGTTCCGAAAGGTTTACGCCCAGGATTTCCGCGACCCTACGGGCGGACAGGAAGGGCGTAGGCTCGTCTCCGAAACGGGTGGCGGCGAGGTTGAGTGAGGCTGCGGTCATTGCAGTTACTCGCGTGAATTGATCTCTACTCGTCAAAATAGGCGCAATGTGCGCGCAATTCAAGACTATGACGCTCAGCGTCGCCGCCGCCGCTTCTCCAACAGGGCGATCGCCTCGACATGCGGCGACCACAGGAACTGGTCGATGGGAATGACGCGCGTGACACGGTAGCCGCCCGCGAGAAGGATGGCGAGGTCGCGCACCAGGGTTCCGGGGTTGCAGGACACGGCGGCGACGTAGGGCACGTCGGAACGGGCAATCTGCTTCGACTGGTCTTCCGCACCGGCGCGTGGCGGGTCGAAGACGATGCCGTCGAAGGCGTTGAGTTCCTTGAAGGTGAGCGGGCGGCGGAAGAGGTCGCGCCGTTCATGCGTGACGCGCTTGAGGCCCGAGACCTGACGGACGCCTCGGTCGAGGGCGGCCAATGCCGCGGCATCGCCCTCGACGGCGTGCACCTCCGATTGGCGCGCCAATCTCAGAGCGAAACTGCCGGCGCCGGAAAAGAGGTCGGCGACCTTTTTCGCCCGAGAAAGATGCGCGAGCACGAGATCGGCCATGGCCTGTTCGGCCGGAGCGGTGGCCTGCAGGAAAGAGCCGGGCGGGATCGGCACCGGCACGTCGCCGAAGACCACGACCGGCTTGCGCGGTTCGATGACGATCTCGCCATCGACGGACAGGCGCGCAAAGCCGAATCCGGATGCCTGCGCCGCGACAGCGCGGCGCTGGGGATCGGCCATCCTGCCTGACCCCTGCGCGGCGATGTCGAGCCCGGAGGCGGTGGCCGTCACGGTCATGTGAAAGGCGTCGCGCGTGGCAGCCATGGCGGCGGCGAGCGTTCGGAGGTTCGGCAGGGCGGCGACGATCTCGGGCAGCGAGATCGGACATTCCTCGATGTCGACGATCTCCTTGGACAAAGCGCGGTTGAAGCCGAGCACGGCGCCGCGTTCGGTCCTGCGCGCGGAAAGGGTGACGCGCCGCCGGGTTTCCGGGGCGCAGGGCACGATGTCGCCGACTTCCGCCTCGATGCGGGCGGCATGCAGCGCATTGACGACCTTCTGCCGCTTCCAGTCGCGATAGGCGCCGTCCTCGAGGTGCTGGATGGCGCAGCCTCCGCAGACGGTAAAATGGCGGCAGGGCGGAGCGACACGTTGCGGCGACGCTTCGAGCACGGCCATCAGGTCGGCGCGATCCTTAATGCGGGAGGCCGTCACCGTCTCGCCGGGCAGCGTGAAGGGAACGAATACCTGGCCTGTTTCGGTTTCGGCGATACCGTCTGCCTGGGCGCCGAGCCGCGCGATCCGGAAAGTCGACATCACCCGTCCTTCACCGCGCCGAGCAGGAATTCGCGATTTCCGTCGCCGCCGACAACAGGCGAATCGCAGACGCCGAGCGTGCGCCAACCGGGCTGTCCATCAAGCCAGAGGCGTAGGCGTTCGATGACGCGCGGCCCTTCGGCAGGGTCCTTCAGCAGGCCTCCCTTGCCGATCGCCTCGCGGCCTGCCTCGAACTGGGGCTTGACGAGGAAGACGCCCCGCGCGCCGGGCGCAGCAAGCGCCAGGGCCGGCGGCAGCGCCAGGGTGAGCGAGATGAAGGAGACATCGGAGACGAGGAAATCGGGCTCGATGCCGCCAAGGTCGGCAAGCGTCAGGTCGCGGGCGTTGAGACCTTCGATGACGGTGACGCGCGGATCGGCCCGCAAGGTATCATCCAACTGGCCATGGCCGACGTCGAGCGCGGTGACATGCGCCGCCCCGCGCTCGAGCAGCACCTGCGTGAAACCGCCGGTGGAGGCGCCGATGTCGAGCGCGCGCAGGCCTGCCGGGTCGAGACCGAAGCGGTCGAGGCCGGCGACGAGTTTCAGCGCCGCGCGCGAGACATAGCGCGCAGCGGGATCGTCGACGGAGATCTCGCGGTCCATGGCGACGGCCTGTCCAGGCTTCGTCACCACGACGCCGTCGACCATCACCCCGCCACGGGCGATGGCGTCGCGGGCGCGAGAGCGCGACGCGTAGAGGCCGCGCCGGACGAGCAATTCGTCCAGCCTTGGGCGGTCATCGGATGTCTGTATGGATTTCCGGGCGGGGGCCATCGCCTTCATTGGCGAAGGACCGGCCGGAAGGCAAGCGTCCCGAGGCGGGCTGTGGTCAACTTGGGCCGCTAGACGATCCGGCTCCGAGAGACTGCGGATGCCCTTAATCAGCGTTCCGGAAGCGGCACGAACTCTTCCTCGTCGCCCGGCACGATGTCGAAGCGGCCGGTCTTCCACTCCTCCTTGGCCTGCTCGATCCGCTCCTTCGAGGACGAGACGAAATTCCACCAGATATAGCGCTTCGAATTCAGCGAAGCGCCGCCGCACAGCATGAAATGCGCGCCACGTTCCGACGAGACGACGATCTCGTCACCAGGTCGGAAGACGAGCAGTCGGTCCTGCGGGAAGGCGTCACCAGAGATAGAGACCGTGCCGTCGAGCGTGTAGATGGCACGCTCCTCGGCATCGGCCGATATTCGCACGCTGGCGCCGGGGTCAAGCCTGATGTCGGCATAAAGCGTTTCCGAGGCGGCGCGCACCGGTGACCTCAGCCCGTCGAAGGCGCCGATGACGACGCGGCCGTTCACACCGGCATCGGAGAATTCCGGCAGTGCGGAGCGCGCCGTGTTCTCGAACAAAGGCGCGACCTCCTCCTTGCCGTCCGGAAGCGCCAGCCAGGTCTGCAGGCCGGACACCGACATGGGCGCGCCGCGCAACTCCTCCGGCGTACGTTCGGAGTGTACGATGCCGCGACCGGCCGTCATCAAGTTCACGTCTCCGGGCGCGATCACCATCTCGGTGCCCAGCGAATCGCGGTGCCTGATCTTGCCGTCGAACAGGTAGGTTACCGTGGCGAGCCCTATGTGCGGATGCGGACGCACGTCGAGCGCCTCGCCGACGCGCAGCAGCGCCGGACCCATGCGGTCGAAGAATATGAATGGCCCGACCAGCCGCCGTCTGGCGGTCGGCAATGCGCGACGCACCTCGAAGCCTTCAATGTCCCGCGCGTTGGGGATGACCATAAGCTCGAGCGCGTCGCAGGCGAACCTGTCGCCGATTTCGGGGTCCGTCCCGGGGAAGAAGCTCATGGGTGGCTCTCTGCTAGGACCATGTCAGGAGCGCGACATCGTAGCGCGACAGGCGTCGATCGTAAGTCACGAACTGCATGTTCTCGATGATCGCCTGCGCCAGCATCAGGCGGTCGAACGGGTCGCCGTGGAGATGAGGCAGGCGCTCGACAAAGGCGGCATGGGCGGAGGAAACGGGCAGCAAGGAAAAATCCGCCCGCTCGAACTCGCCAAGGGCCTGATGACCGGACAGTGGCGGCGCATCTGGACGGCCAAGCGGATGCTTGGTTGCGATTTCCCAAACTGAGACAACCGAGACGAAGACGTCTTCTTCCGCTATCAACTCCCGAACGTGAGCCGGTATCCTATGCGGCGTGTTCGTAGCCCAGATCGCAACATGCGTGTCGAGCAGCAGCCTCACTTGTCGTCGCCGAAGAACATCTTCTCGATTTCGGCGTCCAGGGCCTGAAACCCTTCATAGTCGAGCGGAGGATATTTGCCCTCGGCTAGACCAAGACGGCGCTTCTTTTTCGGTGCTGCATCCAGCGGCACCAGCTTAGCCGCCGGCTTTCCGTTGCGGGCGATAACGATCTCAGCCTCGCTGCCGCTCTCGACGGCTTCAACGAGCTTGGACAGGGAGGTCTTCGCCTCCAGCATGTTAACCATGGTCATGCCAATCACCAAATGCTGTTAGCTAAGGTTGGCTAAGGTAGACGAGAAGCAGCCAAATTTCAAGAAAAGCGGATCAGCGTGCGGGCGCGGGCCTTGGCTGCTTCCTCCTCGCGGTTCTTGGGTGGCTGGGTGGTTTCCAACGAATCGATCAGCTCGCGCACGGTGGCAGCTACGGCGTCGACGGCGCGGTCGAAAACCTCGGCGTTGCGCTGCGACGGTTTCGTCGTGCCGCTCACCTTGCGCACGAACTGGAGGGCCGCGCTGCGCACCTCGTCATCGGTCGCGGGCGGATCGAAGTTGAATAGCTGACGGATGTTGCGGCACATGCGCCTCGCCTCCAAAATGCATCCTGATGGCCCAATGTGGGCACAGACGACGCCGGGATAACGGAAAGCGAAGTGTTGCGGCCCTACTCCGCGTCGAGCGGCTCGGTGCCCACCGGCTTGCCGTCGCGCGAGAGGCGGATTTTCTCCACGCGGTCCTCGGCGGCCTTCAGCAGTCGGTCGCAATGCGCCTTGAGAGCCTCGCCGCGCTCGTAGATGCGGATCGACTGGTCGAGCGGAACGTCGCCGCGCTCGAGGTCGTCGACGATCTTCTCCAGCGCCTCGAGCGCCTTTTCGAAGCTCATGGCCTTGATGTCTTCGTTGGTTTCGTCGGCCATGGTCATCCCTTCATCATGCGGCCGACATGGGCCGCCACGGAAAATGCGAGTCCCTGCAGATCGTAGCCGCCTTCGAGCAGGCTGACGAGCCTGCCGCCAGCATGGCGATCGGCCTGCTCCATCAGTTGCCCAGTCGCCCAGTCGAAATCGTCCTCGGTAAGGTTGATCTCGGCGAGCGGGTCGCGGTGATGAGCATCGAAGCCGGCGGAAATGATCAACAGGTCGGGCGCGAAACCGTCGATCGCCGGCAGGATGCGCGTCCGGAAGGCCTCGCGGAAGAGGTCGCTGCCGGTGCGCGGCTCGAGCGGCGCGTTGACGATGTTGCCGGCGCCCGTCTCACTGGCTGCGCCGGTGCCGGGATAAAGCGGCATCTGGTGGGTGGAGCAATAGAGAACGGTCGGATCGTCCCAGAAGATATCCTGCGTGCCGTTGCCGTGATGCACGTCCCAGTCGACGATGGCGACGCGAGAGGCGCCATGCGCCTTCTGCGCGTGACGGGCCGCGATCGCGGCGTTGTTGAACAGGCAGAATCCCATCGCCGTGGTCTTCTCGGCATGGTGGCCGGGCGGACGCGAGGCCACGAAGACATTGTCCGCCTTCCCGGTGAAGACGTCGTCGACGGCGGCATTCGCCGCGCCGATCGCCGCCAGCGCCGCCTGCCAGCTCTTAGGACTCACGACCGTATCGGAATCGACGCGAACGATGCCGACTTCGGGTATCGCCGCCTGGACCTTGTCGAGGAAGGATTGCGGATGTGCGTAGAGCACGGCAGCTGGATCGCCCTCTGGCGACTGAACGCGGTCGAGAGCCGAAAACGCCTCGTCGTCGAGCACGCGCTCTATGGCGCGCAGCCGGTCGGGCCGCTCCGGATGACCGGGAGGAGTGATGTGCTCGAGATAGACCGGATGCGTATAGAGGCGTGTCACCATGATCCGATATAGGGGCGCCGCGTTCCGCTTTCCACGTCCGGAGGACCTTTGCGGCCGATGTTCACAGGCTTTCACGGGCGCGCAAAGCGTCAGGCCGGCTTCCTCAGCAGCCCTTCTAGAAAGACATTGAAAGCCTGAACCGCCCTGTTGGACACCTCCTCAGGGTCTTCCGCATTGGCGATCCATTGCGAGGCATAGCACATGGCGCCGTTGATAACGCGCGCGGCCGCCTCGGCATCGACCTCCGCGATGGTCCCCTCCTCTCGCAGCTTCGAAACGCTGCCCGCCATGGCAGCGACACATCCGCTGGCGTTGGGCCAGGAAGAAGGATCGCCAAGCACGGCCGGGCCGTCGCGGAAGACGATGCGTTGGATCTCGGGCTCGAGCGCCATCTGGATATAGGCGGTGCATTCGTCGACGAGTCCTTGCCAGCGCGTCGGAGCGCTCTCCGAGACGATTTTCAGGCGCGCGCCCATCTCACCGTCGATCTCCAGCAGCACCGCCTCGAACAGTCCCTTCTTGTCGCCGAAATGGTGGTAGAGCGCCCCGCGGGTCAAGCCGGCGTCGGCGGTGAAGTCGTCCATCGAGGCTTCGGCGAATCCTACCGTGCCGAACGCCTTGCGGCCCGCAGCAAGGAGCTTGGCGCGGGTTTCGGCGATCATTTCGGATCGGGGTTTTCGGGCCACCTTCAGAAATTCTCCACTGGCATACGCATCGTATGCCATTGACATACGCGGCGTATGTATCCTACCTCTGCCGTTGCATACGCTCCGTATGTGAATATAGGCGGCGATGTCCGTCGAGTCGAGCCTAGCAGGCGAGGAGCATCCCATGGTCAATCCCTATCGCAAGATATTCAGTGCCCCCGGCGCGGCGGGTTTTGCCGCGGCCGGCTTCGTGGCCCGCATGCCGATGGCGATGGCGCCGATCGGCATCGTCGCCATGCTGTCGCAGACGCATGGCGAATACTGGCTGGCGGGCGCGGTGTCGGCGACCTTCGCGCTCACCAACGCGCTGGTCGCGCCGCAGATTTCACGGCTCATCGACAGGCTGGGACAAAGCCGCGTCGTCATTCCGGCGACCGTCGTCTCCGTGATTTCGTTTGCCGCGCTTCTGGTGGCGACCCGCCTCGGCTGGCCGGCGTGGACGCTGTTCGTTTCGGCGCTGCTGGCGGCTGCGATGCCGAGTATGCCGGCGCTGGTGCGGGCGCGCTGGACCGAGATTTTTCGCGATCGACCCGAGATGGCGACCGCCTTCGCCTTCGAATCGGCCGCCGACGAACTTGTCTACATCACCGGCGCGTCGCTCTCGGTCGGCCTCAGCGTCGCGCTCTTCCCCGAAGCGGGCATGCTCGCCAGCACGCTGTTCCTGGCTGCCGGAAGTGCTGCCTTCATCCTCCAGCGCGCGACCGAGCCGCGCGTCAGGCCCGTGACGATCGGTGGGCATGCGTCGGCCATCCGGCAGCGGCCGGTGCAGGTCGTGACCTTCGCGCTGATCTTCATCGGCGCGATCTTCTCGGCCGCCGAGGTCGGCTCGGTCGCGGCCACGAAGGAGCTCGGGCAGCCTGGCGCCGCCACCTTCGTGATCGGCGTCTACGCACTCGGCTCCTTCGCTGTCGGCCTGATCCTCGGCGCGCTGACGCTGGCAATGCCGCTGCAGCGGCAGTTCGCCATTGCTGTCGGCGTCATCACGCTCACAGCGATCCCGCTGCTCTTTGCCGACACGGTGCCGCTGCTGGCCGTTGCCGTCTTCTTCAGCGGCCTGGCGATCTCGCCGACCTTCATCACCGCCTTCGGGCTGATCGAGCGGCTCGTGCCGGAGGAGATGCTGACCGAAGGCGTGACCTGGGTGATGACCGGCATCGGGATCGGCATGGCGCTCGGGGCCTTCGCCACCGGCTGGGTAGTCGACACGTTCAGCGCCCGCAGCGCGTTCATCGTGTCGGTGGCCTCGGCGACGATCGCGCTGGTCACCGTGCTCGCCGGCCAACGCGTGCTCGCCGGCGAAAGCAGGAGCTGTGAGCACTGCGGCCTGGCGCAGCCCGCGTAGGTAGTCCCGTCAGTTCGACCGGCCGGCTCGAGCAAGCCCGTGCGCCACGAGCCGGTCGATGATCTCCGGATAGCTGACGCCGCTGGTGTTCATCGCCTTGGGGTACATGCTGATATTGGTGAAGCCCGGAATGGTGTTCACCTCGTTGAGCACGATCCGCATGTCGTCGGTGACGAAGAAATCGACGCGGGCCATGGCGTCGCAGCCGACCGCGCGGAATGCGTCGGCAGCGATGGACCGGACTTGTGCCTCGACCGCCTCGGGCAGTTCGGCGGGTATCTTCAGGGCCGCGCCATCGGCGTCGATGTACTTGGCATCGTAGGTGTAGAAGCCGTGGCTCGCTGCCGGCACGATCTCGCCCGGGCGCGAAACGAAGAGGCCGCCTTGCGCATCCTCGAGTACACTGCACTCGACCTCGCGGCCCGCGACGAACTCTTCCACCAGGAGCCTTTCGTCATGCCGGAACCCTTCGGCGAGCGCGGCATCGTAATCGGCGGCGCTGGAGACCTTGCTGACGCCCACCGACGAACCCTGCCGCGCCGGCTTGACGAAGACCGGCATGCCGAGCGCTGACTCTATTTCGGCCACCCCCGGCGAGGAGCCACGGCGGACCGTGACGGACCGGGCGACGGGTATGCCGGCCTGCGCCAGCAGCCGCTTTGCAACGTCCTTGTCGAGAGCCACCGCGGAGCCGAGTATCCCGCAGCCGACCAGTGGCACGCACGCCACGGCGGCCAGTCCCTGCACCGAGCCGTCCTCGCCGTGCAGGCCGTGCAGCACGGGAAACAATGCGCCGACCGGCGCAATCTCGTGAGGCGTGCCGTGCGCCGGGAGAGCCATGAGCCTTCCCTCGCCACCCGGCAGCAGGCATAGCTGCGTCCCGGTGGAAGGTTGCGCCAGAACGCCGTTTTCAAAGCTCGATAGCAGCCAGGTGCCCTGCCTGGTCACGAACACCGGAACGGGGTCGTATTTCTCGGGGTCCAGCGCAGCCATGACGTTCGTCGCGGACATGACCGAGACGTCATGCTCGGACGAGCGGCCGCCGAACAGGACGGCAATGCGCAGCCGCTTCGAGGAGTCGGGCATGGCTCAGATGATCTCAGTGGCGGCGATGTGAATGCCGAAGCCTTCAAGCCCGACATAGTGCCGCTCGCGCGTGGTCAGCAGCTTGATGGACGAGATGCCGAGATCCTTGAGAATCTGCGCGCCGAGGCCGATCTCGCGCCACTCGCTCTCGCGGCGGAGGGCCTCCTCGTGGCCCTCCCCTCCCGGGTCGGGCCGGTTGCGGTCGCGGTGACCGACGCCGACGGAGCCCTCGCGCAGATAGACGATGACGCCGCGCTTTGCCTCGCCCATCGACTTCATGATGGCATCGAGACGGTGGCTGGCGCCGAAAACGTCGCGCACCACCTCCTCAGGATGGAGGCGGACAGGCACGTCGACGCCGTCACGGATATCGCCGAACACGACGGCGAGGTGCTGCATCGGGTCCCAGGGAAGCGTATAGGCATGCGCCTTAGCCCTGCCGCCGGGGGTGTCGATGTCGAAGCTCTCGACGCGCTGGATCAGGGTCTCCTGGCGCTGGCGGTAGGCGATGAGGTCGGCAACAGACACCTGTTTCAGCCCATGCGCCTCGGCGAAGGACGCGACCTGCGGGCCGCGCATGACGGTGCCGTCGTCGTTGACCAGTTCGCAGATCACGCCGACCGGTGGCAAATTGGCCAGCTTGCAGAGGTCGACGGCCGCCTCCGTATGGCCGGAGCGCATCAGCACGCCGCCCTCGCGGGCGATGAGCGGGAAGATGTGGCCGGGGCGGGTGAAGTCGGAGGCGCCGACATTGCCGTTGGCGAGGTTGCGCACGGTGAGCGTGCGGTCATCGGCCGAGATGCCGGTGGTGGTGCCGTGCTTGAAGTCGACGCTGACGGTGAAGGCCGTGGTGTGGGCGGAATCGTTGTCGGCGACCATGGCGCCGAGATTGAGCCGCTTGGCGTCCTCGCGGGTCATCGGCGTACAGACGATGCCTGAGGTGTGGCGCACGATGAAGGCCATCTTCTCCGGCGTGCAATGCACGGCGGCGACGATCAAGTCGCCCTCGTTCTCGCGCCCGTCATCATCGGTGACGACGACGATCTCGCCGCGCTCGAAGGCGCGAAGGGCTTCGACAATTTTCTTCTGGTCGTAGGGCATGGCGTGCTCGCTTCGCTCGGAGGGGAATAGGGGAGTAAGGGATTAGGGGAGATACGGGAAGATTTGCGATCGTCCCTACTAACCTACTCCCCTATTCCCCTACTCCCCTGCCTGTCTGGCCTCGATGCCGCAAATAGTGGTCCGCTATCGCGCAGGCGACCATCGCCTCGCCGATCGGGACCGCTCGGATGCCGACGCAGGGGTCGTGGCGGCCTTTGGTCATGATGTCGACGTCGTTGCCGTCACGGTCGATGGAACGGCGCGGGGTGAGGATGGAGGAGGTCGGCTTGACGGCGAAGCGGGCGACGACGTCCTGGCCCGTAGAGATGCCACCCAGTATGCCGCCGGCATTGTTGGACAGGAAGACCGGCTTGCCGTCATTGCCCATGCGCATCTCGTCGGCGTTCTCCTCGCCGGTGATGCGGGCGGCCTCGAAGCCGTTGCCGATCTCGACGCCCTTGACGGCGTTGATCGACATCAGCCCGGCGGCGATGTCCTGGTCGAGCTTGCCGTAGAGGGGCGCGCCGAGCCCGGCGGGCACCCCCTCCGCCACGATCTCGACGACCGCGCCGACAGACGAGCCCGCCTTGCGGATGCCGTCGAGATAGTCCGCGAAGACCGGCACGGAAGCGGGGTCGGGCGTGAAGAACGGGTTTCCCGGATCGCCGACGAAGTTCCAGTTCCAGTTGGCGCGGTCGATCTGCTTATCGCCTATGGCGATCAAGGCGCCTCGCACGACGAGGCCCGGCACGATCTTGCGCGCGATGGCGCCGGCGGCAACGCGCGCCGCCGTCTCGCGCGCCGAAGAGCGTCCGCCGCCGCGATGGTCGCGGAGGCCGTATTTCGCCTCGTAGGCATAGTCGGCGTGGCCGGGCCGATATTGCCTGGCGATCTCGCCATAGTCCTTGGAGCGCTGGTCGACATTCTCGATCATCATTGAGATCGGCGTCCCGGTGGAGACGAGCACGCCGTCTTCCTCCAGCACGCCCGAGAGGATCTTCACCTCGTCCGGCTCCCGCCGCTGGGTGACGAAACGCGACTGGCCCGGCCTGCGGCGGTCGAGTTCGCGCTGGACATCCTCGCGCGTGAAGCGGATTCCGGGGGGGCAGCCGTCGACCACACAGCCGAGCGCGGGCCCGTGGCTTTCGCCCCACGTGGTGACGCGGAAAAGGTGCCCGAACGTGTTGTGCGACATCAAGAAAGCGCCCTCGCCGACCAGTCGGCGTCGGCAGCCTTCTAGAGCAAGTCCGACGCGCGGGTCAAACCAAGCCTCGGCTCCGATGCCGGCGCGTAACGGGACGTCTCGGGAGCCGTCACGCAGCGGATACGATGGACGCGTATCCATGGTCCGGGCCGGAGGGAAAATTAAGACTGTGCAGAACCGGCCTCAAGTTTTGACACATTCGAGATGTTTCTGCTCTGCTCCGCCTCGGACAACCGCCCGCGTCCGAGCAAAGGAATTACGAAGAGGTCGATCATGCGTAGCTTTACCGGCGCCCTTGCTGCCATCCTCATCTTTTCCACCGCTGCCCTTGCCGCCGAAGCCGAAGGCAAGATCCAGTCGGTGGATCGGGAGAAGCTCACGATCACCCTCGACAACGGCAGTTCCTTCAAGCTGCCGGGCGAATTCGACGTCGAAGCCATCAAGGAAGGAATGGTGGCCCTGATCGCCTACGAGAAGGAAGGCGACCAGAACGTCATCACCGACATGGAACTGACCGAGTAGCGGTACCCGCCGCAGCCTCGCGGCGTTTCCGATGGCCGCGGTGACGGCCTTGCGCCTTCGGCGGACAGCGTCATACCCACTCCAGACGTGAATCCCGGAGCCTGAGGACGCGGTCCTGCGGGATGTCCATGGCGGCGACATAGCCCGCCGGCAAATCCTCGATGAGCTTGAAAAGCACACGCAGGACGCCGCCGTGCGTGACGCAGATCGTCTGCTTTTCGAGCGCCGAGAACCAGGGCCCTACCCTGTCCAACAGCATCTGATAGCTTTCGCCGCCGGGCGCGACGAAACCCCATTTGTCGGAAAGCCTTGCCGCCGTGGCGCCGGGCTGGCGTTGCTCGAGCTCGGCATAAGTGAAGCCCTGCCAATCGCCGAAATGGACCTCCATCAGCCTGCTGTCGACGCGATAACCACGCGTCGGCAGGCCCATCTCTTTCCGCACGATCTCCATCGTCTCGCGCGTGCGCTTGAGGGGGCTGGCCACGAAATCGAAGGAAGCGGGATCGGCAACCAGTTCGGCGAGACGCCGGCCGTTCCTTGCCGCCTGGCGACGGCCGAGATCGCTTATGTCGGTATCCGCCTGCCCCTGCAGACGCGCTTCGGCGTTCCAGCCGGTCTGTCCATGCCTGACGAAGTAGCAGAGAGGAGGCATGGCACTGTCGCCGCGAACAGCCGGCGCTCAGTCCTTCACGGTCGCGATGTCGGGCGCGTCGACGGCTTTCATGCCGACCACGTGATATCCGGAATCGACGTGATGGACTTCACCCGTCACGCCACGCGACAGATCGGACAGGAAGTAGACGCCGGCGTCGCCGACTTCCTCGATCGATACGGTCCTGCGCAACGGCGCGTTGTACTCGTTCCACTTCAGGATGTAGCGGAAGTCGTCGATGCCGGACGCTGCGAGCGTCTTGATCGGACCGGCGGAGATGGCGTTGACGCGGATCTTGTTGGGGCCGAGGTCGACGGCGAGATATTTCACGCTGGCCTCGAGCGCGGCCTTGGCCACGCCCATGACGTTGTAATTGGGCATGACCTTCTCGGCGCCGTAATAGGTCATGGTCAGCAGCGAGCCGCCTTCGCTCATCAGTCTCTCCGCCCGCTTGGCGACCGCCGTGAACGAGTAGACGGAGATGTCCATGGTGCGAAGGAAATTCGCGTGGCTGGTGTCGAGATAGCGGCCAGTCAGTTCATCCTTGTCCGAGAAGCCGATGGCGTGAACGACGAAGTCGAGCTTGCCCCACTGCTTGTCCAGCCGGTCGAAGACGGCGTCGATGCTCGCCATGTCGGTCACGTCGCAATGGCCGACGACCGTCGCCCCGATCTCGGCCGCAAGCGGCTCGACGCGCTTCTTGAGAGCGTCGCCCTGGTAGGTAAAGGCCAGCTCAGCGCCGTGGCCGGCGCACGCCCTGGCGATACCCCAAGCGATCGAGCGATTGTTGGCCACGCCGAGAATCAGGCCTTTCTTGCCGGCCATCAGGCCCTGACCACCCGCCATAAAAAGACTCCCGCATCGAGGTTACATGGCTCGCCGTATCGCATAGGCGGTCGGCAATGGGCAATAGGCAGACGGGAGCCTAGCCAGGCTTTTGGCGCAGCCGATCCGGCAGCCGACGACTGCCGAACGCCTACTGCCGCCGCATCAGCGCTTCGAGTTCGGGATCGCCCTCGGCGGGCAGCATCACGCGCACATGGGCGTAGAGGTTGCCATGGCCGCCGGCCTTTTCAGGCAGGCCGCGGCCCTTCAAGCGCAGAACCTTGTCGGAGCTGGACCAGGCGGGCACGTTGACGGCGACGCGGCCGGTCGGGGTGTCTACGGCAAGCTTGGCGCCGAGCACCGCGTCCTTCAAGGAGACGGGAAGGTCGACATGAAGATCGCGTCCCTCGACGGAGTAGCGCGGGTGCTTGCGCAGGCGGATCTTCACGAGCGCGTCGCCCGAGCCACCCAGTCCCGGTTCCCCCTGGCCCTTCAGCCGGATCGTCTGGCCGTCCTCGACATAGGCCGGCAGCTTCACGGCGACCTTGCGTCCATCCGGGAACTGCGCGGTGACTTTGGGCGCGGTAGCGGCTTCCTCGACGGTCACGTCCAGCGTGACGTTGAGATCTCGGCCGGGCGGAGCCTGGCGGGCGCCGCCACCCATGCCGGCGGAGGCGCCGGCGCCCCGCTGGGAAAATGCCTGGCCGAATATCTCCGAGAATATGTCCTCCGCGCCGCCGCCGCCGAACGGGTCGCCGCCGCTGCGGAACTCGTAGCGCGCGCCGCCCGGACCGGCCTGCTGGCGACGGAAGCCCGCGAAGGGATCGCCGCCGGCGGCACCGCCTTCGAAACCCTGGAACCGAGGCTTCCCCTCGGCATCGATCTCGCCGCGGTCGAATGCTGCGCGGTTCTTCTCGTCGCCGAGGATCTCGTAGGCCTGGTTGGCCGCTGCAAAGCGGTCCTTGGCCTTCGCATCGTCGGGATTCTGGTCGGGGTGATGCTTCTTGGCGAGCTTGCGGTAAGCCGCCTTGATGTCTTTGGCCGAGGCGTTCTTTGCAACGCCCAGCACCTCGTACGGATCGCGCATTGTCTCCTGGCCTGCTGGTGGTTCCGGTCGAGTCGTTATATGCGCTCGGCTAGGAAGAAATTCCAGAGGCTTAGGGTGCCGTCTTAAAGCATCCGGCTCACAATGGCTCGAAGCTGTGCATCCGCCAGACGCCGGCCCCTGCCGTGCAGGCCTCGCCGCGATACATGGTGACGCCGTCGAAGTTTTCCCGCGTGGCGCTGAAGCGGCGGCAGAGCGCGCCCGCCTCCTTGCTTTCGGCGATCGACGATATCTGCCCGCGCGCGCCGGTGCCGGCATTGGCCCAGGGCAGAGGCGTACTGCCCAGCGTTTCGATGTCGGCAGAGGTGACGGCGTTGCGGATCGTCGTCTCGTCGGAGAACCGGTCCGCGTCGAAGGACTTCACGGTTGCGGAAGCGCTGCTGGTGTATAGAGTGCGGTCGACCTCCGCCTTTTCCAGGCTGAAGCCGCCGGCACCGCACCCTGCCAGCAGGGCGCCCAGGCCGCATGCGGCGGCGAGCCTGGCGACGCGCTGCGCATTGCCGCCAAGGGTCGACGGCTGGTCAGCTGGCGCGGTGCACGTCAACAGGCATTCTCCCCGCATAGGATGGCCGAAAGTTAAATTATGAGCAGTACTGGGTTAACGAGTGGTGACTTCACCGAGCATATGGAGCCGTTCCGGCTGTTCGCGGACTGGCTGGAGGATGCGACCAAAAGCGAGATCAACGACCCGAACGGGGTTGCGCTGGCGACCGTCGACCAGGACGGTCTGCCCGACGTGCGCATGGTGCTGCTGAAGGGCTTCGACGAGCAGGGTTTCGTCTTCTACACCAACTTCGAAAGCGCCAAGGGACGGCAGATCCTGGCCTCGATGAAGGCGGCGATGTGCTTCCACTGGAAGAGCCTGCGCCGGCAGGTGCGCGTGCGCGGGCCTGTCGAGGTGGTGAGCGAGGCGGAAGCCGACGCCTACTACCAGACGCGCCCGCGCGGCAGCCGCATCGGCGCCTGGGCGTCGAAACAGTCGCGCCCGCTGGAAAGCCGCTTCGCGCTGGAAAAGGCGGTGGCGGAATACACGGCGAAATATGCGATCGGCGAGGTACCGCGGCCTGACTACTGGTCCGGGTTCCGGATCGTTCCGCGACACATCGAGTTCTGGCACGACCGGCCGTTCCGGCTGCACGACCGGGTGCGGTTCACCCGGACCGATGATGGGGGGTGGGAGAAGGAGAGGTTGTATCCGTGAGGGACGGGACGGGTCTGAAACGGAAGTGGCAAATCCTGTTTCATGCGCGCTTGCAGCTCAAGACCAAAGCCATATCGAACGTTCCAAGCCGCCGCTGGTCTAAGAGTGAGTGATGGACACTTTCCGCTGGCTCGCCGTCGTTCTGTCAACCATCCTGGGCCTCGGCACGACGCGGATCCTTGGCGGGTTTGTCTCTGCCTTCAAGATGAGACGCCGGGTCACACCTGACTGGCTCCCATTGTTGATGGGTGCAGTCGTACTGACCGAGATCTTCCAATTTTGGTGGGCACTTGCCGAGCTTCTCCAACGACCACAATGGTCCATGACCGACTTCGGCCTGTTGATTGCGCTGGTGATGACGCTTTTTCTGGCTGCTGCGCTCATCTCGCCGAGCGAGGCCGATCTTGCGGACGGGCCGGGTTTCTTCGAGCGAGACGGGCGCTACGCGCTCCTGCTCCTCGCACTATTCCATTTGGGCGCGCTCGTCACGAATTGGTGGTTGTGGAGTCAGCCCATCTGGTCAGCGGTGAGCCTTCCCATAATCGCGCTCGCGGCGATCTGCGTGGTGGCAGCAATAACGCGGCAGCGGCGCATCCAAGGTGCTATGGCGGTGGTCTACCTGATGGTTGCCTTGGCTGCAGTAATGGCCGAATCACCCGCGTCGTACTGATTGTGCAGTCACAAGGATGTATTGTTTCATCCGGCACACGCCACAGCGGCGATTTTTGCGGGCACCGGAGACTCCTTCGGGGCTGCTATTGCAACAACTGCGGGCTTTCGATTCTGAAACAGAATCGCAGTATTCCGTTTGAAAGGTGGAGGGCCTCGACGAAAGCGTAGCCGTCGCGTCGCCCTCACCCGGCGGCTAAGCCGCCTCCCTCCCCGCAGGGGAAGGTCGAGGTCAGCGCGCCCCTGACAAGGCCCGCCAGCGTCTCTCTCGCCGCTTCCCAACTCGGGCACTCGTGAAATCGCTGACCTTCTTCCTGAATGCAGTCGAGCAACTCATTGGGTCGCCGAGCATGGCCGCGGGTGACTCTCAGCGCCTCGAAAGACTTGAGACTTTGTTCGACGCACGCCTTTGATCCTGTTCTTGTGGTGTTGGGCGCGTGAGCCGCGCCCACCCCGCAGCCGTTCACCGGCCTTCCGACCAGGCGATGGCGTCGGCGCCGGCGGGCAGGATCATCGGGCATGAAGGGTCGCTTGCGGCGCGGAAAACCGCCTCGGCGACATCCTGCGCCGTCGTCACTTCGCCGCTGGCATGTCGTTGCATGCCCTCCAACGTCTGTTCGACAAAGCCGGCATAGGCGTCGGGGAAGCCGCCATTGGCGAAGATCTGCGCCCGGGCGGTCGTGGCGAAGCTGGTTCCGGGCGCCGCACCAGGCAACACCACGCGCGCCCGGATGCCGAACTCCGCAAGCTCCAGCGCGGCCGCTTCGGTGAGCGCATTCACTGCCACCTTGCTGGCCCGATAGACCGAAAGAAGCGGCAGTGGCCTGATGGTGGTGCTGGAACTGACGTTGACGATCACGCCCGACCGCCGAAGGCGCATGCCGGGCAGGACCGCCTGCATCATGGCGATCGTCGCGAAAGTGTTCGTCTCGAAAATTCGGCGCATCATTTCGAGGGGGGTGCCTTCCACGGCATTGAGCCAGCCGATCCCTGCATTGTTGACCAGCACGTCGATCGGCCCGGCTTCGGCGACCGCCGCTGCAATGCTGTCGGCGTCCGTGACGTCGAGGGGCAGTACGCGCATCCGGTCCGATGCCGGGAGCGTGCTTGTCGAAGGATCGCGCATCGTCGCGACGACGGTCCACCCCTTCTCGTGGAAATGGAGGGCGGTCTCGCGACCGAAGCCGGTCGAGCAGCCGGTGATGAGGACGGTGTTCATGTAGTTAGCTCCTGAGGAAATCCGCCTCAGGTAGATAGCCGCGCGCGTTCGGACCTGCTACGTTCCAAAGTCCGTATCGTATTGTAGTCAGTCCGGAATGATTGATCCTCTTGCCCAGGTGATCGGCCTGCTGCGGCCCAGCGCCTCCTTCTACAAGCTGGTGACCGCGACCGGACGCTGGGCCGTGCGTCCGCCTCACACCGAGCCTTTTTACGGCGCCGTTCTGGACGGTGGCTGCGATCTGTCGATCGCGGGACGCGAGACCGTGAGGCTCGGCAAGGGCGATTTCGTGCTGATCCCGGCTTCGCATGATTTCAAGATGTCCAGCCTTTTGCCGCCGCCCGCCGGACCGACAAACGAACCGGTCGAGGTGCGTCCGGGCGAATTTCACCTCGGCGGCCCGGGCATACCCGACGCCCGCATGCTGGTCGGCTATTGCACCTTCGGATCGAACGATGCGGCACTGCTGGTTTCGCTGCTGCCCGACCTCGTGGTGGTGCGGGGCGAGCGGCGGCTGACGACGCTGGTCGAGCTGTTGAGCGAAGAAGCCCGCGCCGGCAGGCCCGGTCGCGACGTGGTGCTCGCCCGTCTGCTGGAAGTGCTCCTGATCGAGGCATTCCGCACGGCGACGGGACCTGCCGCCGCGCCAGGGCTGCTGCGCGGACTGGCCGACGAGCGGCTGGCGGCGGCGCTGCGCCGCATCCATGCCGAGCCGGCCCGCTCCTGGACGATCGGCGAACTGGCACGGCAAGCGGCGCTCTCGCGCTCCACCTTCTTCGAGCGGTTCCGCCGCGAAGTCGGCGTTGCCCCGATGGAGTATCTGCTCGGATGGCGCATGGCGATCGCCAAGGACCTGCTGCGCGGCGAGAGCCTCAGCATGGGCGAGGTCGCGCGGCGTGTCGGCTACAGTTCCTCGAGCACGTTCAGCGTCGCCTTCACGCGGCAGGTCGGCACGACGCCGACACACTATGCTCGCGCTCAATCGGGCGTGACGCTTGCGACCGGGCGAGTCGGCGGGTCCGCCGCCACCCTGCCCTCGGAAGGGCGGGGCGAGGCTCAGCGCTTCCTCGACATGAACGCCGCCAGCGCCTCCCGCGCCTCCTTCGATTTCAGCCGCTCGTGAAACAGCTCGCCCTCCTCCTGGATGCGGTCGAGCAATTCGTCGCGGTCGCCGAGCAGGAGGTCGCGGGTGATCGCCAGCGCCTCGGGCGGTTTGGCGGCTATTGCTTCGGCGGCCTGGAGCGTCGAGGCTTCCAGTTCCTCTTCGCCGACGACCGCGTAGATCAGGCCGGCGGCGAGCGCCTTTTCGGCGGAGAACCCCTCGCCCAGTGCAAGCAGCGCGAATGCCTGCTGTCGGCCGATCACGGAGGGCACGAGCAGGCTGGAGCCCGCCTCCGGGACCAAGCCGAGATCGACGAAGGGGGTGCGGAAGACGGTGCGCGGCGTGGCGAAGGTGAGGTCGCAGTGCAGGTTGAGCGTGGTGCCGATGCCGACCGCGATGCCGTCGACGCCCGAGACGATGGGTTTTTGCGCGCCGGCCAGCGCGCCGAGAAAATCCCAGACGTCCAGCCCGCCTCGGTCCTCACCCTCGCCCCCCGTGGCGATGGCAAGGAAATCGTTGAGGTCGTTGCCTGCCGAAAAGGCGCCGGGAACGCCGAGGAAGACGTGGACGCGGACGGACGTATCGGCGTCGCCGTGGCGCAGCGCCTCGGCCATCGCACGGTACATGGCGCGGGTGAGCGCGTTCTTCTTGTCCGGCCGGTTCATGCGGATGACCTGGACCGGGCCGCGGCGCTCGACGAGGATATGGTCCGGCATGTCGTCTCCCGGGGGCTGCGTCTAGTCGATGATCAGGCTCTTGCCTGCCGCCAGCAGGCCTTCCGCGCCCGTGGTGATGCCGGAGCGCAGGGCTTCGGTTTCAGGCGCGATGTTCTCGGCGAAGAAGCGAAGCAGCGCAATGCGCTGCGGCGACGGGTCGATCAGCGCGGCGCGGGCGAGATGCACGCCACCCGAGGCCAGGGCGAAGAGGCGCAGATAGGGCGTCGCGCCGGCCAGCGCGACGTCGGTCCGTCCCTCGCCGGTTGCCGCCTGAAGGAAATCCGTCGTGACGGCGAGATCGTCGACGGCGTCCCGCAGGTAGCCGGCGGCTTCGCCGAGGCCGTCGAGTTCGGCGCCGGCCAGGCGATCGACCGTTTCGGAGAGTTCGAGGACATATCCCCTCGCGTGGTCGCCATCCGACCGCGGCAGCTTCCGCAGGACCAGGTCGATCGCCTGGATTCCGTTGGTGCCCTCGTAGATCGAGGCGATGCGCGCGTCGCGGTAGAGGGCGGCGGCGCCGGTCTCCTCGATATAGCCCATGCCGCCATGGACCTGCAGCCCGAGCGAGGCCACTTCCGAGCCGATGTCGGTGGAAAAAGCCTTGGCGACGGGAGTGAGCAGGTCCGCGCGGTCCTGCCAATGCGCCCTGGCGGATTCGCCCGAGACGCGGGCCATGTCGAGGGCATGGGCGCAGGAATAGGCGATGGAGCGTGCGGCCCTGGTCAGCGCCTGCATGGTGAGGAGCATGCGCTGCACATCCGGATGGCGGACGATCGGCGCCATCCCGTCGCCCGTGAAGCCCGACGCCCTGCCCTGGCGGCGCTCATTGGCGAAGGCGAGCGCTTTCTGGAACGCCGCTTCTGCAATGCCGATGCCCTCCAGCCCGATGGCGAGGCGGGCATTGTTCATCATGGTGAACATGCAGGCGAGGCCGCGATGCTCCTCGCCGACCAGCCAGCCGACCGCGCCCTTCTCCTCGCCGGGGACGAAACCGTCGCCGTAGATCATGGTACAGGTTGGCGAACCGTGGATGCCGAGCTTGCGCTCCAGCGAGGCGCAAAACAGGTCGTTGCGGCGGCCGGGCGTGCCGTCGTCGTTCACCAGAAATTTGGGCACGAGGAACAGCGAGATGCCGCGCGTACCGGCAGGCGCGTCGGGCAGCCGCGCCAGCACCATGTGCACGATGTTATCGGTCAGGTCGTGCTCGCCAAAAGTGATGAATATCTTCTGACCGAAGATGCGGTAGGTGCCGTCGGGCGCCCGCTCGGCGCGCGTTCGCAGCGCGCCGAGGTCCGAGCCGGCCTGCGGCTCGGTGAGGTTCATCGTTCCCATCCACTCGCCCGAGACGAGTTTCGCCAGATAGGTCCGCTTGACGTCTTCGGAGGCGTGCTTGTCGAGCGCTTCCACCGCGCTCATGGTGAGGGTGGGCCCCAGCGCGAAAGCCATCGAGGCCGAGTTCCACATCTCGAGCACCGCGACCGACAGCATCATGGGCAGCCCCTGCCCGCCATATGGCTGTGGACCGGCAAGCGCGCTCCAGCCGTCCTCCCTCCAGCGCCGGTACAGATCCTTCCAGCCGGGCGGCATGACCACCGCGGCATCCTCGAGCACCGCGCCATGCACGTCCCCGGCCCTGCCGAGAGGCGCGATCTCGTCGGCGGCGAAGCGCCCCGCCTCCGAAAGAACGGCCCCAACCAGATCGGGAGAAAGGTCGGGGAAACGGCCGCCGTCGATCGCCGCCCGCAGGCCGACAACCTCGTTCAGCGTGAATGCGATTTCGTCGACGGGAGCCTGGTACATCATCACCTCGGCGCAAATCTATCGCCGTGCCGGCACCGAAGCCAGCTTCTTTTTACGTAAACGTCAAGGCTGCCCGCCGGGGTTGACTGACCGGGGGACGCGGGTACGTTGCGCCTCCATCGAAGGAAGTGTGCAATGCTGGCGAGACCGGAAACGCGCCGCTGCATCGAGTGCGGCCTGCCCTACGGGGCGATCGGATTCGCATGCTATCATGGCGACATCGACCAAGGTCCGGCCTACTGGTCGGACAGGGGGATCTTGTGCTCGCCGAAATGCTCGCTGGCGCACTGGCGGCGGCGCGATGCAGAGGGCACGCTGGCTGCCACGCCGGCGCCCGACCCTTTTTCGCTTGATCAAACCCTGAACAAAAGGCGATAAACAGGCGGACGGGCGGGAGGCTTGATGGCGGGCGGTTCGTTCTTCCAGAGGTTTCGGGAGAGCGGGCGGCCGGCGGGACAATAGCGAACGTTGCTGAAACCCATCGACCTGTTCTTCCGCGCAGTGCTGACAATTTCCGCCGCCGCCCTATTCGGCGCGGGTCTCGCCGACGCGTCCGATTTCTCCGAACCGTGGAAGCGCGCGGACCGCGCCCTGGTGGTCGATGCATACGAATACAACGCGATAGACTGGCCGAAGCTGGTCCGCGACAAGCGCGTCGTCGGCTTCATCAACAAGGGATCGGACGGGCTGTCGCCACCCTACAGATGCTCCGGCAACGAAACCGAGGTGAGGCTGTGCAAGGCGCTGTGGAAGCGCCATGCGGTGGCGCGCGAACTGTTCCATACGCGCCGGACGGTCGCCAAGGCGCTCGGCCTGAAGTGGGGCGCATACCATCTCGCCCGGCCGGGAAACCCGATCGACCAGGCCAACAACTTCATCGATTTCACCGAGCCGGCACCCGACGACCTGATCGCACTCGACATCGAGGAGAACGATCCACAGAAGTGGATGTCGCTCGAGGACGCCGAAATCTTCGCGCGGCACATCCATGCGCGGCTCGGCCGCTGGCCGGTGCTGTACACCAACGGCAGCACGGCGCTGCACATCGCGGAGAACCGCGAGCGGTACGCGCTGCTGTCGCGCCTGCCGCTGTGGTATGCGCGGTACAAGCCGACCATAGGACTGCATTTCCCCAAGGGGAACTGGGAAACCTATACGCTCTGGCAGTTCGCGGCCGGGGCAAACTGCGACGCGCGCTCATGCCCCTATCGGGTGCCTGGCACGCCGCTCGACATAGACGTCAACGTTGCCTCCATGAGCGCGGCGGAACTGCGCTCGGCCTGGCCGTTCGGCGAACTGGTCGAGGAGAAGGCCTCACCGTCCGGCGTCAAGGTGGCGGAACCCGCGGGAACGGCGGAGGCCGATCGTGGAGGAGAAACCGTCCCCGTGCCCGTAGCCCGACGGACCGCACTCGAAGGCGGCGACGTGACGGTGCAATTCGCACAACTCGACGATTCCGCGGCGCCGGCCAGCCTGGCCTTGCAGGGAGAGGCAGTCGAAAAGGCAAGGACGCTTGTACCGGACGAAATCGTCGAACTCACCGGCGAGACGGTCCCCTTGCCCATTCCGCGCGACGAGGCGAAGAAGAAGCGCGGCGACATCGCGTTGAAGTTCGTTGCCGTGGAGCGCGTACTGCCAGCGGATGCGCTTCCCCAGGTCCTGACCGCCGCAGCCTCACCCTTCCAGGCGCTGCTCGGCAAGCAGGCGGAGCCGGCCGTCCCAATCGTCCTGACCAACTACGTCGAGGAAACGGAAAAACTCAGAAGGCTGCATGCGAAGGCGAGCATGGTGCCGCAGGGCGCGATCGAGGCCCCGGACATATCGACGGCGGCGCTCGACGAAGCCGGGCCGAATCTCTCGTCCTCGCGCTTTTCGAGACGGGACCTGCCGATGTATCTGCTGCACAGGCTCGATGGCGCGGACCAGACCGGCCCGTAGGGGGTCAGGCCGTTTCACGCTCGACGGCGCGCCAGCCTATGTCCCGGCGGCAAAAGCCTTCCGGCCAGTCGATCCTGTCCACCGCCGCATAGGCAAGCCGCTGCGCTTCGGAAACGGTCGGAGCGATGGCAGTGACGTTGAGCACGCGACCGCCATTGGCGACGATCTCGCCGCCGAGCTCCGCCGTTCCGGCGTGGAATATCTCGACGCCATCTGATCCCGCCTCTTCGAGACCGCGGATGACCGACCCTTTCTCAGGCGTGCCTGGATAGCCCTTTGCAGCCATGACGACGGTGAGCGCCGCCTCGTCACGCCAGCGGGCCGACATATGGGATAGCTGTCCGTCGGCCGCTCCCTCCAGCAGGACCAGCAGATCCTCCTTGAGTCGCATCATAAGGACCTGGCACTCCGGATCGCCGAAGCGCACATTGTATTCGATCAACTTCGGGCCTTCCGGCGTGATCATAAGGCCGGCGAACAGTACGCCGGAGAAGGGCGCGCCCATCTCGGCCATGCCGCGCATGGTGGGCTCGACGATCTCCCTCATGGTGCGTTCGACGATCTCGGCAGTCATGACCGGCGCCGGCGAATAGGCGCCCATGCCGCCGGTGTTGGGACCCGTGTCGCCGTCGCCGACGCGCTTGTGGTCTTGCGCGGTGCCAAAAGGCAGCGCCGTCCTGCCGTCGCACAGGCAGAAGAAGCTCGCTTCCTCGCCGGTCAAAAACTCTTCGACCACGACCTCGGCACCCGCGGAGCCGAAGGCGCCCGAGAAGCAGTCGTCAATCGCGGCCAGCGCCTCCGCCTCGGTCATGGCGACGGTCACGCCCTTGCCGGCCGCCAGCCCGTCAGCCTTGACGACGATGGGGGCGCCCTGCGTGCGCACGTAGGCCTTCGCGGAGTCGGCGTCCGAAAACCGGCCATAGGCGGCGGTCGGAATGTTCTCGCGCGCGCAGAGATCCTTTGTGAAGCCCTTCGATCCCTCCAGCTGCGCCGCCGCCCCGGACGCTCCGAACACCTTTATGCCCTTGGCACGGAGGTCATCGGCGAGTCCGGCGACCAAGGGCGCCTCGGGGCCGACGACCACCAGACCGATGTCCTTGTCCAGGCAGAATGCCGCGACCGCAGCGTGGTCAGCCACGTCGAGCGGGACCAGTTCGGCCTCCTTCGCGATGCCCGGATTGCCCGGAGCCGCGTAAAGCCTGGTCAGCATCGGCGAGGCGGCCAGTTTCCAGGCCAGCGCATGTTCGCGGCCACCCGACCCGATGAGAAGTACGTTCATGCTGAGCTATCCGCCTGTGTCCTGGTCGCCTCGCGCCGCTCTGCCTGGCGATGGCGCTTCCAGAAGTGCCGTCGCAGCCAGCGTCGCAGATGTTTTCGCCACTCCGGCGATGCCGCCAGATGTCCTTTCTTCACATGCGTCAACAGCCTGCCTCCGAAAGTCTGCGAGGCCTCTATCAGACAAAGTTCGATTTCGCGACATGAGATCGCGGCGGTCAACGCGTCGGGTCGATACATGGCGGAGGAGGGTTCGAGCGGCGCCCGGTCTCAACTTTGCTTGACGCTCCCGCCCGCTGCTGCCACTCCACGGACATGGAACAGATTCAAAGCAGGGCGGCGCAGGGGCGCGTCGCCGACGCACCGAGCGGGCATTGGGTCTATCGGGCCCTGCCCCGGGCCGTTTGGCCCTACGCGCAACTGGCGCGCTGGGACAGGCCGATCGGCTGGCAGCTTCTGATGTGGCCGTGCTGGTGGTCGGCAGCATTGGCTGCGAGCGCCTACGCGCGACCCACCGACAGCTTCCTCTCGCTGATCCCGCAGCCATGGCACCTGATCCTCTTCTTCATCGGAGCGGTTGCGATGCGGGGAGCCGGCTGCACCTATAACGACATGGTGGACGTGGACATCGACGAGCGCGTGGAGCGCACGCGCTCGCGGCCGCTGCCCTCCGGCAAGGTCACCAAGCGGCAAGCTTGGGCGTTCCTGGTGCTGCAGGCGTTGGTCGGTCTCGCCGTGCTCGTCCAGTTCAACGGCTTCGCCATCATGCTCGGTATCGCCTCGCTGGCCGTCGTGGCGATCTATCCCTTCATGAAGCGATTCACCAACTGGCCGCAACTTGTTCTGGGACTTGCGTTTTCCTGGGGCGCGCTGATGGGATGGGCAGTCGAGTTCGGCGATGTCGACCGGGCGTCGATCCTGCTCTATCTGGGGACGATCTTCTGGGTGGTCGGCTACGACACGATCTACGCCCACCAGGACAAGGAAGACGACGCTCTCGCCGGCGTGAAATCGACGGCGCGTCTGTTCGGCGACTCGACCAAGTCCTGGCTGATGGGACTCTATGGCGGCGCGCTGATCCTGATGGCGAGCGCCTTTTCCGCAGCCGAAGTCCCTATCGTCGCGATGGCCGGGCTGCTCGCCGCTGGCGCTCACATGGCGCGCCAGATCATCGCACTGGACATCGACGATCCGGACCAGTGCCTGAAACTGTTCAAGTCCAACAACGAAGTCGGCTGGCTGATCTTCCTGGGATTGATCGGCGGCGCCGCGTGGGTGGCGCTCAAGCCGATATTGTAAGGGACCGCCGTGGGGCAGGCGCACGCTCCGCCCCTCCACTGTCTTTGGCGGTCCCGCTCCCCCTCCGCAGGCCAGGAAGCGCTCTATTCCCGCGCGATGATTTCCTCGCCGTCGACCACCAGGCGCAGGCCGAGATTGCCGAGCTTGCGCCGCATGAGGAAGCGCGGGCGATGCGCGGGGACCGTGCGGCGCTTGCGACGGTCGACAGATGGCGGCGCGGCTGCCTTGATCGCTGCGCCGAGGGACTCTTCCAGAGTGCGCGCGACGCCGTCCGCCTCGATGAGCAGCATCGGGAGCCGGTAGGCATCCGACCAAGCGCGCCAGTCGGAGGCCACGTCCTCGAGGTGATCGGCAACCAAGAGGGGCACCGACAGCTGCGGGTCGCTGTGCAGCAGTTCGAGCGTGACGGTGACATGACCGTCGGCATCTTCCATGGCCCGCGCCGCGACGCCCCGGAAGGCATTGGCCGGGACCACGACCGTGGCAGGCAGGCCGCTCATCTTCAGGATGCGGCGGACGATCGCGCCGCGATGGTCGATGGTGAACGAGACGTCGCCGAAATCGTCGCTGGTCGCGTAGCTGACGATCTGGGGCAAACGGAATGGGTCGAGACGCATGTTGCGTCCCGCCCAGACTGGCTTCAGTCCGGTGCTCATGTTTTTCGCCTTCCTGTCTCTCCTGAGAGCCGGTTTTCCGGTCTTCTCGCGGGCCGGTTATCCCGGCCTCGTTGTGTGCTTCGACAGTAGCGGCGGACCCTTACCGGGCCGCTTAAGAAAGTCGGTTAAATTTTGCTGATCTCGGCCTTGGTTACCGGAATCCAACTGCGTAACGGTCCGTAAGTCTCTGTTTACAGGACCTTTCCGGGGTTCATGATGCCGGCGGGATCGAACGCCGCCTTGACGCGCCGCATGAGGTCGATGCCGACCGGCGGGGCGGTGGCCAGAAGCTCGTCGCGCTTCAGCTGACCGATGCCGTGCTCGGCGGAAATCGACCCGTCCAGATCGCGCACGATGGCGTGCACTGCGTCGTTCATCGGCCTGTAGAGGGCGAGATATGCTTTCGGGTCCATGCCGACGGGCTGGCTGACATTGTAGTGCAGATTGCCGTCGCCCATGTGGCCGAAGCAGACGACCCGCGCACCGGGGCAGACGCCCTCTACCGCCACGGCCGCACGAGCGATGAATTCCGGCACGGCCGCGACCGGGACGGAGATGTCGTGCTTGATGGATGCGCCCTCCGGCTTCTGGGCTTCGGAGATGTTCTCGCGCAGCGCCCAGAACGCATTTGCCTGGGCGATGCTCTCGGCGATCGCCGCATCTCCGACCAGGCCCTTTTCCAGCCCGTCGGTGAGGATGGTCTCGATCAAGGATCGTGCATCCTCCTGCGAGCGGCCGGAGGAGATTTCGACGAGCACGTGCCACGGCCAGGCGCCGGCGAGAGGCGCCGGCCCGCCCGACAGGCGCAGCGCGAATTCGAGAGGCGTGCTGCCGATGAGTTCGAAGCCGGTAAGATTGCCGCCGGCCCGTTCGGCGGCCAGGCCGAAAAGCGACAGCGCATCCTGCGGCGAAGCGACGCCCGCCCAGCCGACCTCGCGGCCGCGCGGCCTGGGGAACAGCTTCAGCACCGCCGCGGTGATGATGCCGAGCGTGCCCTCGGCGCCGACGAAGAGGTTCTTGAGGTCGTAGCCCGTATTGTCCTTCTTCAGCTTCCGGAGATCGTCGAACACCTCGCCCGTGGGCAAGACGACTTCGACGCCGAGGCACAGGTCGCGCATGTTGCCATAGGCCAGCACCGCCGTGCCGCCGGCATTGGAGGAGAGATTGCCGCCGATCTGACAGGACCCCTGCGATGCCAGCGAGAGCGGGAAGAAGCGGTCGGCGGCATCGGCAGCCTTGTGCAGGGCATCCAGCACGACGCCGGCTTCGACGGTGGCGGTGTTGGAGAGCGTGTCCACCTCGCGAATGCGGTTCAGCCGCGACAGCGACACCACGATCTCCTCTCCCGTCGCGTGCGGCACCTGGCCGCCAACGAGGCCAGTATTGCCGCCCTGGGGCACGACCGGCGTACGGGTCTCGGTCGCGAGCGCCAGGATGCGGCTGACCTCGCCGATGCTGCCGGGCTTGAGCACGAGCGGCGTGCGGCCCGTGAATAGGCCGCGATGCTCGCGGACATGAGGAAAGACATCCGCCTCGGCCCGCAACGCATGCGCCTCGCCGACGATGGCGGCGAAACGGTCGAGCAGGGCGGCATCGAGCGGCATGGGCGTGTCCTGACTATTGGCGGGGGGCTGCGGCGCGCCGGAGCCGATCATTGATCGCTTCGCCGAGCCCGGTGGACGGGATCGGTTCGACGGCAATGGTTGCGGCACCCGAGCGATCGAGCGACTGCATGTGGGAGAAGAGATTGGCGGCGGCCTCGCGCAGGTCGCCGGACGGCGAGAGATTGAGGCTGGCGACGGCCCGCTCGGCGTTGGCGGCCCTCACGGGCCCGAAGGCGAGCAGCGCCTCGCCCGGCTGGACGTCGGTCGCGTCGACCCGTACCCCCGCGCCGGGCGCATAGTGCGACGCCATCATGCCCGGCGCCTCGATGTTGGCACCGCTGTCGCGCAGCAGGGGAGCGCCGGCGACGGCCTCGATCGCCTCGGCAGGAACTCCGCCGGGACGAAGCAGGCGCACCCTGCCGTCATCCACCTTCACGATGGTCGACTCGACGCCGACCGGTGTCGGGCCGCCGTCGACGATGAGCGGTATCCTCTCGCCGAGGTCTGCCTCGACGGCCTGCGCCGACGTTCCGGTGATCCTGCCGGACGAGTTGGCGCTTGGCGCAGCCAGCGGCCGGCCGAGCCGCGCGATGAGGCGGGCGCCGAACCCCTGCGGCATGCGCAAGGCGATGGTTTCCAGCCCCGCGGTGACCAGCGGATGCACGGGCGCGCCGGGGGCCAGCGGAAGCACCAGCGTCAGCGGGCCGGGCCAGAAGGCCTTCGCAAGTTCCTCCGAAAGCGGATCGAAACGGGCCAGGGTCTTCGCCATCGCCATGTCGCTGACATGGGCTATCAGCGGATTGAAGCGCGGCCGCCCCTTCGCCTCGAAGATGCGGGCGACGGCCTCGCCATTGGTGGCATCGCCGGCAAGGCCGTAGACCGTCTCGGTGGGGATTGCGACGATCCGTCCGGCAGCCAGCAAGGCCAGCGCCCGTTCCATCGCCTCGCCGGTCTCGAGAATTTCCGCCACTGCCCTGTCCCGATCGTTTTCGCAGGCTGCTATAGCGCGGCGGCGCGACGGGAGACAAGGAAGCGGCACACCGTCTTGCAAGGGGCCGCTGCCTTGCAGCCGCGATCCCGCCATCCAAGTGGCTACGGCTTTGTTAATCCCCCGCGTGGTAGCGTTGTCGGCAAGCGGCCGCACACCGGAATGGTTACGATCGGCCCTAGCTCGGGATTTCGACGATGCGCGGCGGTTGGGCCATCCTCATCCTTGCAAGCATGTCCCTCGCGGATGCGGCCGGCGCTCAAGCGTACGACCGCTGGCCCTCGATCATCAGCCTGCCGGACTCGGCCTACACGCCGTCCATCGAGGCAGTACCGCCGGTGGGCGACGGCCCGACGCCCTCGATCATCGCACTGCCCAACACGCCTGCCGGGCTATCGATACGCGCGCTCGGCGAGCCCGCGCCTGCCGGAAGGGATATAGCGGACGAGACAGGCGAGCCGACACCCACGGTGATCCGTGGCGGCGAGATTGGCGGAGCTGCGCAGCCGCCGGAACCCGCCGCCGAACCGGCCGAGCCGCTGCTCGACCCCGCCGACAGGGGAACGCCGGCAAAACGCAATGCGCTCCGGCGGCAGGCGGAGCGGCTGGCGCGCGAGCAGGACGCCGCGCGGCAGCCCGGCGAGGTCGATCCGTCCGACCCGGAAATCCAGCAGGTGCCCGGAGGCTGAAGCCTCCGGGACGCCCGCTAGCCTGCAATCCTGGAAAAGTCCGCGACCTGCCCAGTGGCCTCGCGGATACGAGACAGCAAGGCGAGGCGATTGGCGCGGACGGCCTGATCCTCGTCGTTGACGAGAACGCGTTCAAAGAAGGCGTCGACCGGCCCGCGGAGCGCGCTGAGCGCGGCGAGCGCGGCGGAAAAGTCTTCCGATTGAATCGCTTCGCCGGCTTTCTTCTCGGCCTGGTTTATCGCGGCGTCGAGCTCTTGCTCGGCATCGTCGCGGAAAAGGGAGGGGTCGACGTCTCTGGCCACGACTGTGCCCTTCTTCTCCTCGGCGGCCAGAATGTTCGCGGCGCGCTTTGTGCCGGCCAGAAGGTTCCTGCCGTCCTCCGAGTCGAGGAAGGAGCCAAGGGCTTCGACCCTCCGGACGATGGCGAGGAGGTTGCAACTCTCCGGCGTGAGCACGGCGTCGATGATATCGTGACGCACCCCTTTGTCCCGAAGATAGACCTTCAGACGATCCTGTAGGAAGGCGCGCAGATCGTCGCTGGTCGACGGATCATGCTCATCAACCAATCGCAGCCATGAAGGTGGTTCTGACCTTGCTTCGGCAATCAGTGCCCGTGTCCCCTCCGCGAAAAGGCCGCCTCTGGTGGCCGCCGACAGGATCGCCCCAAGTTTTTCTGGCGAAACTGGCGAAGCGCCGATCTGGTGGCGCAGCACCTGTACGTCGTTGAACGGATCGACGGAGAAGTTCAAACCGTTTTCCAGCACGATGCGGATCACGCCAAGTGCCGCCCGTCTCAACGCGTAGGGATCCTTTGAGCCCGTGGGCTTTTCGTCGATCGCCCAGAAGCCGGTCAGCGTGTCCAGCTTGTCGGCAAGGGCAACGGCCACCGAGACCGGGTCGTTCGGCACGCGGTCCGAGGGACCCTGGGGCTTGTAATGTTCCTCGATCGCGGCGGCCACGGAAGGATGCTCGCCCTGCAGCAGAGCATATTTCCGGCCCATTGCGCCCTGGAGCTCAGGGAATTCGCCGACGACCTCGGTCTGCAAGTCGGCCTTGGCGAGAACCGCCGCGCGGCGCGCCAGCTCAGGGTCGGTTCCGACGACCGGAGCAAGCTCCTCCGCCAGCCGGGCGATGCGCATCACGCGCTCACCCTGGGTGCCGAGCTTGGCATGGAAGGTGACGTTGAGCCGGTCGAGCCGCGCCATGCGCTGGTCGAGCGGCTTCTTCAGGTCCAGCCCGAACTTTTTCGCCGAAGCCTCAAGCGTGTCGAGGTCCGGCAGGTCGGCCTGGTCGGTCTTCCAGAAATAGAAGGCATCGGAGAGGCGCGCGCGCACGACCTTGCCGTTGCCGTGCGCGATCTCCTTGCCGCCGTCCTTGGCCTCGATGTTGGCGGTGATGACGAAGCGGTTGGAGAGCGCCTCGGCCTCGCCCTGCGGCCGGGCGACGAAACACTTCTGGTTGGCGCGGATGGTCAGCCGGATGACCTCGGGCGGGATCGCCAGGAAATCCTCCTCGAAGGCGCCGAGCAGCACGACGGGCCATTCAACTAGTCCAGATACTTCCTCGAGCAGCCCTTCGTCCTCGACGAGCTCCAGGCCGTTTGCGAAGGCGAGGTTCTGCGCGTCCGAAAGGATCATCTCCTTGCGGCGATCGGCGTCGACCACGACCTTGGCAGCCTCCAGCTTCGCAGCGTAGTCGTCGAAGCGCCTGACTATGATAGCGTCGGGCGCGTGGAAACGGTGGCCGAAGGTTATGTTGCCGGAGCGGATGCCGTCGATCTCGAAATCGACGACGACCGGCTCCTCCGTCTCGGGGCCGAATGTGCAGACGATGGATTGCAGCGGACGAACCCAGCGAAGGCTGCCGGGTTTCGCCGAGGCCCGCCCCCAGCGCATCGACTTCGGCCAGGGAAAACTCCGGACGACCGCAGGAATCAGCTCGGCGACGATCTCCTCCGCCGGCCTGCCCGGCCGCGAGAGATGAGCGACGTAGAAGTCGCCCTTCTTCGGATCGGAATGGATATGGGCCTGGCTGACGTCCGACAGGCCCGCCTTTCGCAGGAAACCCTCGACGGCCTGAGGGGGCGCCTTGGTGGAAGGACCCTTGATCTCCTCGTGCACGTCCTTCGAGCGCGCGGTGACGCCCCGCAGGTCGAGCGTCAGCCGTCGCGGAGTCCAGTATTCGCGCGCCGCCTCATAGGTCAAACCCGCCTCGACCAGGCCGTCCGTGACCATCCTTCTGAGGTCACCGGCCGCCTTGCGCTGCATGCGGGCGGGGATCTCTTCGGAGCGGAGTTCGAGAAGCAGGTCGGGCATCGGAAAACTCATGAGAGGAGTGTGGCGCGGCAATAGCAAGCCGCCCGGGGGATGTCACCACCTGCCAGGATTGAGACGGCCGCAAAATGATATATATTGCCGATATCAGATACGGAGTTCTGGTAATGCGTGCACTCGTGGACATCGATGAAATGCAGATCGAAAAGCTCGATCGACTTGCTCGACGCCAGAAGAGGTCGCGTGCCGCCGTCATCCGGCAAGCCCTGAGTGACTATATCAATGCGCGCGCGGCAGAATCCGGAGAAGACGCCTTCGGCTTGTGGGGGGACAGGGAGATCGACGGGATGGAGTACCAAGAGCGCGTCCGCAACGAATGGTAAAGCCGCTCTTCGACACCAACATCCTCATCGATTTTCTGAACGGTGTTTCACAAGCCCGCGACGAGATCGCGCGCTATCGCGAACGATCGATCAGTATCGTCAGCTGGATGGAAGTGCTCGTGGGTGCAAAAGACGATGTCTCGGCGCGCACGCGCGAGTATCTAAACTCGTTCACGGTGATCCCCCTGGACGACAAGGTCGCCGACCGCGCCGTAAGCCTGCGGCGCGAGCATGGGATCAAGTTGCCGGACGCAGTCATATGGGCTTCAGCAGATATCCATTCGCTGCTTCTGGTCACCCGCAACACGAAGGATTTCAGCGCCGACCACCCGGGCGTCAGGATACCCTACCTGTTATGATAGTCAGGCCGCCTTCGGCGTTTCCTCGTAACCACCGGCCTCGGTCAGCAGGAACGCCTCGCCGCAGGCCTTGGCCAGGTTGCGCACGCGCAGGATGTAGCTCTGGCGCTCGGTGACGGAGATCACGCCGCGCCCGTCAAGCAGGTTGAAGACATGGGATGCCTTGATGGCCTGGTCGTAGGCGGGCAGCACCATCTTGTGTGCACCGCCGCCACTGGCCCGCGCGCCGGCGTCGAGCAGCGCCTGGCATTCCCTTTCCGCGTCGTCGAAATGACGAAGCAGCATGGCGGTATCGGCATATTCGAAGTTGTGGCGGGAATATTCCTGCTCGGCCTGCAGGAAGACGTCGCCATAGGTGACCTTGTCCGGCCCTTCGAGGCCGTTGAAGTTGAGATCGTAGACGTTGTCGACGCCCTGGACATACATGGCGAGGCGTTCGAGCCCGTAGGTCAGCTCGCCGGAGACAGGCGCGCATTCGATGCCGCAGACCTGCTGGAAATAGGTGAACTGCGACACTTCCATGCCGTCGCACCAGCATTCCCAGCCCAACCCCCAGGCGCCGAGGGTCGGGCTTTCCCAGTCGTCCTCCACGAAGCGGATGTCGTGGACGAGCGGGTCGACGCCGATTGCCGCAAGGGAGCCGAGATAGAGCTCCTGCAGGTTCGGCGGGTTGGGCTTCAGGATGACCTGATACTGGTAATAATGCTGCAGCCGGTTCGGATTTTCACCGTAGCGGCCGTCCTTCGGCCGGCGCGACGGCTGCACATAGGCGGCATTCCAGCGCCGCGGTCCCAGCGCGCGCAGCGTGGTGGCGGGATGGAAGGTCCCGGCGCCGACCTCCATGTCGTAAGGCTGCAGGATGACGCAGCCTTTCTCGGCCCAATAGTTGTGGAGCGTCAGGATGAGGCCCTGAAAGGAGCGCTCCGGGCGCATGTGATCGGCAAGCTGGGCGGACAAGAGAGCCTCGAACATTCGGGTCGCAGAGTTGCGCCCGTCCTAGTTTGGCCGTTCAGGATGGTCAAGCCGAGGCTCGATCAGGGCTCGCTCATGAACCGCATCAGCTATCTAGAGGTCAGCTCCGCTTCGCGGCATGGAACGATGGCACCCAAAGGACGACCTGACCGGCTGAAGCAACCCGGGTCAGGCCGAGGGTAGAAACGCGCCAACTACTGCCCAGCATCGGTCGGGAGCTGAAGCTCCTGACCGGGAACAAGGCGGCCGGGATCGCCGCGCAGCTGGGGGTTGAGATTTAAGATCTCGATGTAGCGGTTGCCGTTGCCGAGTTCGTCCGCGGCGATCGACCAGAGCGACTGGCCACGCAGGACGCGGTATGAGGCCGGCTTGACGGTCGCCGACTCGCGAACGGCAGCCGGCGCCTCGGAACGTTGCTCGTCCGCGGCGGGCGCGGCCGGCTCCACGACCGGTGGCAGCGGCGCCGCCGCCGGACCGGCCACTGCCTTGTCGTCGACCGGAGGGAGGCCCTCCTTCAGCTTCCTCTCGACCTCTGCCATCACGGGAGGCTCCGGCTTCATGTCGCGGGCATGGCTCCACTGGAACGTCGCCTCGAGCTTTCGCCCGACACGCCAGTAGGCATCGCCGAGATGATCGTTGAGGACGGGATCGTCGGGCTTCAGCGACACGGCGCGCTCCAACTCGCGCACCGCGTCCTCGTACTCGCCCAGACGGTAATGAGCCCAGCCGAGCGAATCGACGATGTAGCCGTCGCTCGGACGGAGATCGACAGCCTTGCGGATCATGTCCATGCCCTCTTCGAGGTTCATGTTCATATCGATCCAGGAATAGCCGAGATAGTTCAGGACCTGCGGCTGGTTCGGGAAAAGCTCGAGCGCCTTGCGGAAGTTCGGCTCCGCCTTCGGCCACTGCTTCAGCCGCTCATAGGCGATGCCGCGCTGGTAGTAGATGTTCCAGTTCGCGGCGGCTCGCGGATCGCCCGGCATCGTGAACTTCTTCGATTCGATGCGTTCGACGGCCTTGTCGTAGACCTTGGCAGCCCCCGCGTAATCCTCCTTCGAGGCATAGACCCCGCCGAGCGCCAGATAGCCGCGCATGTCTTCGGGGTTCTGCTCGACCAGCGCGGTCAGCTTGGCGATCGCTTCGTCACGGCGGTCGAGATCCGCGAGGTTGAGGCCGAGCTGCAGCTGCGACACCCGGCGCAGCGGCGAAGACGCCGGCACCCGCTCATAAAGCGCGATGGCACGCTCGGCATCCTGCTGCTGCTCGGCCACCGCGGCGAGCTGGACGAGGACCTGGTCGCTGTCGGGCCTGAGCGCGAGTGCGAGCTGCAGGTAAAGGCGCACGAAGGCTTCGCCGCCGCCGCGATTGAGGGCGCTCGCAAGCGCAAAGAGGTGCTCGCTGGCGCCGTCCATGGGGGTGGCCACCAAGGGCGGCACGCTCTTGCCCTCGGTGATCCTGTCACGCAGGTCCATCAGGGGCAGCCGGCCGGCGGAGAATTCCTCGGCCTTGTCGAGCACGCTCAGCGCCGCGTCCCTCTTGCCCTGGCGCGCGAGAAAGCCGGCATAGGCTTCCGCCGCCCGCATCCAGGCGTCAGGCGCCGCACCGCCGGCAGCGACATCGTCGACAGTCGCGCGGAACGCGGCGTCGGCGACCTCCGCCAGCCCGGCCTGCTCGGCGATCAGCGCCTTGCTGTAGTTGACGAACAGGCTGTACCAGTCCGGACCGGAAAGCTGGTCGATTTCGGCGATCGCGCCATCCTTGTCGCCGGCTCCAAGCCTGGCCCAGGCAATGGTGACCCCGGCGATCAGGGCGTCGAGATCGGAGACCTCGGTGAAGGTCAGCCAGGCTTCGCTGGCGTCGTATTCCTTCTTCCTGAAGCTGTCGATCGCCAGGGCGAGCCGGGCAAGACGCTCGACTTCGGGGACGGCCTTCAGTTTTTCGGCATGCGACAGGGCCTCGTCAAAGCGGCCCTCCGAGAGCAGAGCCAGCATGAGGCTCTGCCGCAGCGGCTCGTTGTCCGGGTCGAACGCCAGCGCCTTCCTGTAGTAGACGATCGCGTCCTGCAGATTGTTGTCGACCTCCGCGACGCGCCCCGCCAGATAGGCGCCGGCGAAGGTGTTCACCTCCACCGGAGCGGGAGACTGCGAAGCCAGCACCGCCTGGCTCGACACGGACACCATCAAGCCCGCCATCGCAGCCAGTCCGACCAGCCAACGTCCCGCTTTCAACCGCATCGTCGTCCCTTCCAAGGCGCGTGCCCGAACAGGGCGTCACACGCAGCCGAATGTCCTGCCGAGATTGACCCGGCCACTATGCCGCAAAGCATGGCCTTTTTGGGGTCGGCATTCAATCCGCTCCCGTTCACGATGCCATCACACTTTGACGTAGAAGCGCCGGCCAAGCCGCGCCCGGAATCACGAGACGCGGCTGATACAGAAATCGATGACGTCGAGAAGCGCCGCCTTCTGCGGCGTCGATTCGAGCGGCGCCAGTGCATCGCGGGCGATGCCGCCGAAATGGCGGGCACGGCCGATCGTGTCGGCGATGGCGCTGTGGCGGGTCATCAGCCCGATGGCCTTTTCGAGCGCGGCCGCGTCCGTCTGGTTGCCCTCGATGGCCGACTGCCAGAACTGGCGCTCGGCCGGCGTGCCCCTGCGGTAGGCGAGGATGACCGGCAGCGTCACCTTCCCTTCGCGGAAATCGTCGCCGACATTCTTGCCCAGGTCCTTGCTGGATCCGCCGTAGTCCAACGCATCGTCGATGAGCTGGAAGGCGAGGCCGAGATTCATCCCGTAGGAACGCAGCGCAGCGCGATCGCTGCGCGTTGCGCCGGCGATCACCGGCCCGACCTCGGCGGCAGCGGAAAACAGCGCGGCCGTCTTCGCCTTGATGACCGCGAAGTGCTCGTCCTCGGTCGTCTCGAGGTTCTTGGCGGCGGCAAGCTGCATGACCTCGCCTTCGGCGATGATGGAGGCGGCGGCCGACAGGATGTCGAGCGCGTCGAGCGAACCGACCTCGACCATCAGCCGAAAAGCCTGGCCCAGGAGGAAGTCGCCGACCAGAACGCTCGCCTGATTGCCCCAGATGGTCCGCGCCGTCCGCCGGCCGCGGCGCAGGTCGCTTTCATCCACCACGTCGTCGTGGAGCAGGGTTGCCGTATGCATGAACTCGACGCTGGTCGCGAGCTTGACGTGGCCCTCTCCCGAATAGCCGAACATCTGGGCTGCAGCCAGCGTCACCATCGGACGCAGGCGCTTGCCGCCCGAGGAGATCAGGTGGTTGGCGATCTCCGGGATCATCTCGACGTCGGACCCCGCCTGCGACAGGATGAGCTTGTTCACCCGGCCCATGTCGGCGGAGGTGAGCGAAATGAGCTCGGCAATTGAAGCCTGCCCGCGCTTGCCGTCTTCGAGGTTGAGAACAACGCCCACTAGAAACTCCGTCCCACTGCCCTTGTCGTTCCGCGGTTTCTAGCGAATCTAGGGCGGCAGCGCCACTCGCGACAAGCGGCTAAATAGCGCGGCGCAGAAAGGCTGGAAACCGCGGTCCGGAGAACAGCCGCGGCACGCGATTTACTTCGCGGACACAACCTGCGAATCTGGCCGGATGAAAGAACTCATGCGCACCAACGACGCGGTCGTCATCTCGTTCGTCGAAACGCTGCTGAAGGACGCCGAGATCGGCTGCCTGGTGGCGGACCAGAACATGAGCGTGCTCGACGGATCGCTGGGCATCCTGCCGAGGCGCATCCTGGTGCCCGACGACGATCTCGCACAGGCGCGTCGCATCCTCGCGGATGCGGGAATCGCCAACGAGATGAACGAACGATAAGTCCGCCCTCCATGGCCGAGGAACCGGCGCAGACGCTCGACGCATTCCACAGGGGCGCGTTCTGGCTGGTGCAGCCCAGAAGCGGAGGACATCGCGCCGGCATCGACGCAATGCTGCTCGCTGCGGCGGTGCCTTCCAGGTTTTCGGGCAGGCTCGCGGATTTCGGCGCCGGCGCCGGCGCCGCAGGGCTCGCCGTCGTCTCCCGCTGCCCGGGAGCCGTCGTGACGCTGGTCGAAAACGCCTCCGAGATGGCCGCGTTCGCGACGCTCACCCTGGAGCATCCCAGCAACGCGCATCTTCGCGACCGGGCATCCGTCATCGTGGCGGACGTGACGCTGACCGGGCGCGCCCGTGAGAGAGCGGGGCTGGCCGACGGCTCCTTCGATTATGTGATCATGAACCCGCCCTTCAATGCGCCGGCGGACAGGCCGACGCCCGATACGCTGAAGCAACATGCGCATGTCATGCGCGACGGGCTTTTCGAAGCATGGATCCGCAGCGGCGCGGCCGTGGTGCGGCCGCGCGGCGGCATCGCCATCATCGCGCGGCCGGTTTCGCTGCCTCTCATCCTCGCGGCGCTGAGCGGGCGATTCGGATCGGCCGAGATCCTGCCTGTCCATCCGCGTGCCGACGCGCCGGCTATCCGCATCGTTGTGCGCGCAAGGCGCGCCTCGCGCGGCGCGCTGTCGCTGATGCCGCCGCTCGTTTTGCATGACGGACCGGGCGACGGATTTTCGACGCGATCGGATGCTATAAACAATGGCAGGGCCGCGCTGTTCGGCGACTGACCATTGCGCGGCTTGCGATGATGCCTACATGAATTCAGAGCCACGAGCCCGGAGAAACCATTCGGTGAGACGATTGCTGAACCGCCTTCTGCCGAAATCGATGCGTTCGGAGGCGGTGACGATACCGGTCGTGCGACTGCACGGGACAATCATGTCGGGGGGCGGTCAACTCAGGCCTTCGCTGTCGCTGGCGTCAACGGCGGGCGTGCTTGAAAAGGCATTTGCCTATGACGGCGCTCCGGTTGTCGCCATCTCGATCAACTCGCCAGGCGGCTCGCCCGTCCAGTCCCGTCTGATCCACAAGCGGATACGTGATCTCGCCGCGGAGAAGAACAAGGGCGTCCTGATGTTCGTCGAGGATGTCGCGGCTTCGGGCGGATACATGATTGCCACCGCTGGGGACGAAATCATCGCCGATCCGTCCTCGATCGTCGGCTCAATCGGCGTCGTATCGGCCTCGTTCGGCTTTCCGGAACTCCTGAAAAAGGTGGGCGTGGAACGGCGCGTGCACACGGCCGGCCGAAACAAGGCCGTACTCGATCCCTTCCGTCCCGAGAAGCCCGAGGACGTCGAGCGCCTGAAGTCGCTGCAGCTCGAGGTGCACGACAGCTTCATCGACCTCGTGAAGGAAAGACGCGGCACACGGCTCAACGACCACCCCGACCTGTTCACCGGGCTTTTTTGGACGGGGAAGCGAGGATTGGAACTCGGTCTCGTCGACGGCCTGGGCGACATCCGCGGGGTCATCAAGGCCCGCTACGGCGACAAGACGAGGCTCGCGCTCGTCTCGCCGCCGCGCAGCTTCTTCTCCCGGCGGCTCAGTTTCTTCGGCAGCCATGCACCGGCCGACATAGCGGCAGCGGCCGCGGGCGGCCTGATCGACGCGGTCGAGGAGCGCGCGCTGTGGACGCGGTTCGGGCTTTGACTATCTCACGCTGACCGGTATGGTGGCCGAGTTCCTCGCGATCGCCGCCATAAAAACGCCGATCTGCGAGGGAAGGAGTGGACGCATGCCGCAGATCATCTTTTTCGCGCTCGTCGGCCTTGTCGCCTACATCGGCTACCGCTCCTTCGTGAGGGAGGCCGAGCGGGTGACCGCCAAGGTTCGCCGAACGCAGAAGCAGACCGCGACGGGTGCGATCGGCACGCTGGTCAAGGATCCCAAGACGGGCGAGTACCGCCTGGCGAAGGACTGACGCTGTTCTCTCCTGACGTGCCGCTGGACGGGTCCCCGCGCGTCGAATTCGCGCCGGCCAAGGTCAATCTGGCCCTGCATGTCGTGGGCAGGCGTCCCGATGGCTATCACCTGCTCGAAAGCCTCGCCGTCTTCACCCGCTTCGGCGACCGGGTTTCGGTAGCCGAAGCGGACGAAGACATGTTCGAGGTGACCGGCCCGTTCGCGGACCGCGTACCGACCGACGGCACCAATCTCGTCCTCAGGGCACGTGACGCGCTGCGTGCCGCTCTGCCCCACATGTCGGCGCCAGTCGCAATCAGACTGGAGAAGAACCTGCCGGTCGCCTCGGGCGTCGGCGGAGGCTCCAGCGATGCGGCGGCCACGCTGCGGGGGCTGGCGAAGCTCTGGGATCTCGATGCGGGGCCGGAGCGCTTGTCGGCCGTCGGGGCGGAGCTGGGCGCCGACCTGCCGATGTGCCTCGCCGCCAAGCCGCTCGTGGCGAGCGGCGCGGGCGAGATGCTGGCGCCGCTGGCCGGTTTCCCGTCACTCGGTATCGTGCTCGTCAATCCGGGCGTGGGCGTCTCGACGCCGGAGGTCTTCTCGTCGCTCGCCAGACGCGACAATGAAGCTCTACCTGCCTTGCCGCCGCGGTGGGATTTCCACCAGCTCAAGGACTGGCTGGCCTCGACCCGCAATGACCTCGAACAGGCCGCCGAGGCTATCGCGCCTTCGATCGTCGAAGCGAAGGCGGCACTGCGCCACGCCGGCGCGGATGTGGTACGCATGTCGGGGTCTGGCGCCACCTGCTACGGTGTCTTCCAGACGGGCAACATGGCAAAGCGAGCGGCCGCGACGATCCGAGAGCGCCAGCCCGGCTGGTTCGTCGCGGCGACGCGCAGCCTGCCCTCGGAGGATGCGCATGGCTGAAGACCGCCCCTTCATTCCGGTGGGAATCGCCGTCCTGACGGTTTCCGACACGCGCAGCCTGGCCGACGACAAATCCGGCCAGACGCTCGCCGACCGTATCGAGAAGGCCGGCCATCGGCTGGTGGACCGCGCCCTGGTCAAGGACGACGCCGATCGGATCCGGGAGAAGGTTCTCGAGTGGTCGAAGGATGCACGGATCGATGTGGTGATCACCACGGGCGGCACCGGATTCACCGGCCGCGACGTGACGCCGGAAGCGCTGGAGCCGATCTTCGAGAAGCGGATGGACGGCTTCTCAGCCATATTTCACCGCATTTCCTATGACAAGATCGGCGTCTCCACGATCCAGAGCAGGGCCACCGGGGGCCTGGTGAATGCGACTTTCGTCTTCGTGCTGCCCGGGTCGCCGGGCGCCTGCAAGGATGCCTGGGACGGCATTCTAGAAGCGCAGCTCGACTACCGCCACATGCCCTGCAACTTCGTCGAGATCATGCCCCGGCTGGACGAGCACCTGAAGCGAAGCGGCTGAACTTTCACTGCGGCCGGCGCGGCGCAGCGCTTATCTCGCCGTCGAGTCGGGACAGCCGCAGGCCCCGCGCAAGCGCCTCTGCGTTACCGGACCCGCGCGACATTGCCTGCTTCCTGCTGATGAGCAGGCCGAGAGAAAGCGCGGTTGGGCGAGACAGTATGCGCGAGAGCGTCGATGCACGCCGGTGTCCCGCGGGCGAAAATCGCGCCGGCGCCTGGGACGCCGAGACGTGGGCGACGACCGAATCCGACCAGCCCTCCGCAAGCCGGGCTCCAGGCTCCAGGACCAGGAGCCAATCCCCCCTCGCCTGCCTGATGCCGGCCGCGATGCCGCCTTCAGCCAGATAGCCACATCCCGCGTGCTCGGCGACGTAATGCGTCTGGTCCTTCGAGCCGCGGTCGCAAACAACGACTTCGCGCACGACTCCCTCCACCGCTCCACCCACCAGTGAAGCAAGCGTGCGCGCGAGGCCTTCCTCGTCGTCGAGTGTCTCGATCAGCACCGTCAGCATCCCTGAACCGCATAGCCGAAAGGCCAGCCGGAAACCAGTTGAACGGAACCTAGTGGTTATGTTCTTGCTTTGTTCCGTGGGACAGACTAGGAATAATTTCATGGGCATCACGATACGCAGTACCGAAACTCCCTGGGAACGCGCCAAGATGGAACAGATCGTTCGCGCCGACATTGCTGCCTTCAGCAGCGGGAGAGCCGAGATGGCGAACGCAGTGATCGACCAAAGCGGTGTGCGCGTCAGGCCGGATCGCAACCGCGGCAGGTCGGCAGGCATAAACCCCAGCGGACGATTCGAACCGGTCACGCGGCACGTTTTCGACGACGGCTGGGACTCGATCGAGGATCTGGAGCCCTTCAAGACGGAGGTGCAGGTCGAGAAGCCTCGCACCATCATCACGCGGAACGAATCGCCCGACATCTCCTTCGACCGGTCAATCAACCCCTATCGCGGCTGCGAGCACGGTTGCGTCTACTGCTTCGCGCGACCGACGCACAGCTATATGGGCCTGTCGCCCGGACTGGATTTCGAATCCAAGCTGTTCGCCAAGCCGGATGCGGCCAAGCTGCTGGAAAAGGAGCTCTCGAAGGAAGGCTACCAGGCCCGCACGATCGCGATCGGCACGAACACCGACCCGTATCAGCCGATCGAGAAGCAGTGGCGCATCATGCGCGATATCCTCGAAGTGCTCGACGCGCGTAACCACCCGGTTGGCATCGTCACGAAGTCGGCTCTGGTGACGCGCGACATCGACATCCTTTCGCGCATGGCCGAGCGTGGCCTCGCCAAGGTGGCGCTGTCGGTGACGACGCTGGACCGCATGCTCGCACGCACCATGGAGCCGCGCGCCTCGACGCCGACAAAACGCCTCGAGGCGATCAAGCAACTCAGCGAAGCGGGGATCCCGACCTCGGTGATGGTCGCGCCGATCCTGCCGGGACTGACCGATTCGGAGATCGAGCGGATCCTCGACGCCGCACGAGCCGCCGGCGCGCAGGATGCGGGCTACGTGCTGTTGCGGCTGCCGCTGGAGGTGAGCCCCATCTTCAAGGACTGGCTGCTGCGGCACTATCCGGACCGCTACCGGCACGTGATGTCGCTAGTCCGCTCTATGCGCGACGGAAAGGACTACGATTCGGAATGGGGCAAGCGCATGCGCGGCACGGGACCATATGCCTGGCAGATCGGGCGGCGCTTCGAGATCGCGGCGCGGCGTCTCGGCTTCAACATGAAGCGGACGACGCTCAGGACGGATCTTTTTGTCCCTGCAGCCAAGAAGAACGAGCAGCTCATGCTGTTCTGACCGATCCCCCGGAAGACACCGACCCCCCTGGAATCGTCGCGGCTTGCCCTGGCCGACGACGTCGCCTTGCCCGATCGCGCGCCCCACGCAGCGGCAAGGCCTTGCGGAGAATCGGGACCGGTGCGAGCATCGCCGCAACATGGCTCGCGCGCGTCCTGATTCTCCGCCACTCTTCGACCTGGCACAGAAGCCCGACTTTTCCTTCGAGAAGAAGGCAATCAAGGATGGGCTCTGGCCCGTGGTGGGCCTCGACGAGGCCGGCCGCGGCCCGCTCGCCGGGCCCGTGGTGGCCGCGGCCGTGGTGCTCAATCCCAAACGCATTCCGAAGGGCCTGGACGATTCGAAGCGGCTGACGATGCAGCAGCGCGAGGCCCTGTTCTCTGCGATCCTGAAGACCTCGTTGGGTGTCGGCGTGGCGTCGATCTGCGCCGAAGGCATCGACCGCAGCAACATACTGCGCGCGAGCCTCGAAGCGATGCGGCGGGCGCTGGCGGCTTTGCCGGTTCGTCCCGTCCTCGCCCTTGCCGACGGCCGCGACGTACCGCCGGGACTCCCTTGCGCGTGCAAGGCCTTGGTCAAGGGCGATCAGCGTTCGCAATCGATCGCCGCCGCCTCGATCGTCGCCAAGGTCACGCGGGACCGGATGATGCAGGGATGCGGTCAGGCGGACGAGCGCTACGGGCTCGAGATCCACATGGGATACGCCACCGAGCGGCACCGCGCCGCAATCGAGGTGCACGGACCTTCGGTCCGGCTGCACCGCATGTCGTTTTCGCCGTTCCGGATCGTCGAAACGGTGGAGGAGCCGCAGGTCGACCTCTACGCGATGGAGTTCGCCGAGACATCAAACGAAAAAGCCGCCTGACGGCGGCTTCATCGAACCAGTTGTTTGTCCGGAGGATCAGTTCAGTTTCGACCTGATCTCGTCGAGCGACGACCTGAACAGCTGCTCGCCCGCCTGGACCTCGGCATTCTCGGCCAAAAGCTTGCGCGCGGCCTCTACCGCGATATCGACCGCACTGGAACGGACCTCGTTCACCGCCTCGCGCTCCGCCTGGGCGATCTTCTGCTCGGCCATGGCCGTGCGGCGCGACACGTATTCCTCGGTCTTCCTGTGCGCTTCGCCGAGCAGAACCTCGGCCTCGTGCTTGGCCGCCGTCACGATGTCGGCAGCTTCCTTCTCGGCTTCCTTGCGCTTGCGCTGGAATTCCGCAAGCAGTGCCTGTGCTTCCTCGCGCAAGCGGCGGGCCTCATCAAGATCCTGACGGATCTTCGCGGAACGCTCATCCAGCGCCTTGGCGATCATGCCAGGCACCTTCAGATAGACGGCAATGGCCAGGAAGATGACGAGCCCGACAAAGGCCCAGTGGGATGCAAGGGATGTCGCGTCCATGCGCCTAGCTCCTCACCGAATCGACTGCCCCAGCGACCTCGGCGTCGGCGGCCTTGCCGCCCAGCGCCGCGACGATAGCCGAAGCGGTCTCGTGCGCGATCGCCCCGACATCCTTCATGGCCGCGTCCTTGATCCTAGCGACGCGTTCCTCGGCCGCGGAGAGCTTCTGCTCGAGGTCGGCCTCGACCGACTTGCGCGCGGTTTCCGCTTCCGCCTTGGCATTGTCCCGGGCCTGCTGCCCGATCACGTTGGCATTGGCACGAGCCTCCGCCAGCTCCTGCTCGTAGGCGGCGACGGCCGCGTCGGCCTCGGCCTTCATCTTGCCCGCCTGCTCGATATCCTGCGAAATGCGGTTCTCACGCACTTCCAAGATCCCGCCCAGCCGCGGCATGATGACTTTCTTCAGGAAGAGGTAGAACAACCCGAAGGTGATCGCCAGCCAGACGGCCTGCGACGCAAATGTTGACGTATCGAAAGGCGGAAAAACCTCGCCGTGCTCTTCGAGCTCGACTTCGGTATGCGGTTGAATTTCCGCTTCCTGCGCGAATGCAGGCGCCACGAACATGGACTACCCCTGTATTTCAGGAAGGCGGCCGACCGCATGCAAGCGGCCGGCACGTTCTTCGCGTCTTAGACGGCGAACAGCAGCAGCAGCGCGATCAGCAGCGAGAAGATGCCGAGCGCTTCCGTCACCGCGAAGCCGAAGATCAGTCGGCCGAACTGGCCGTCGGCAGCCGACGGATTGCGCAGGGCGCCCGACAGGTAGTTGCCGAAGATGTTGCCGAGGCCGAGGGCCGTGCCGGCCATGCCGAAACAAGCCAGACCGGCGCCGATGTAGCGAGCTGCTTCTGCTTCCATTTCAAACTCCTAAGTTATTCTCGATGTTAGGTTTTCAGTGGCCGCAAGCAGCCGGTGAACTTTCGCCTCAGTGACTCGGATGCAGCGCGTCGTTGAGGTACATGCACGCCAGGACGGCGAAGACGTAGGCCTGAAGAAAGGCGACCAGGAACTCCAGCGCCGTGATCGCCACCGTCATGATGAGGGGCAGCACCGCACCGGCGACGCCGATCGCACCGATGGAGCCCATCGAAACGATGAAGCCGGCGAAGACCTTGAGCGTGATGTGGCCGGCCAGCATGTTGGCGAAGAGACGGACGGAGAGGCTGACCGGACGCGACAGGAACGAGATGACCTCGATCGCGACGACCAGCGGCAGCACGATGCCGGGCACGCCCTTGGGCACGAACAGATGCAGGAAGTGCGCGCCGTGCTTGTAGAAGCCGACGACCACCACGGTGAGGATGACCAGCATCGCGAGGATGAACGTCACGACGATCTGGCTGGTCACCGTGAAGAAGTATGGCACCATGCCGATCAGATTGGCGACCAGCACGAACATGAAGATGGAGAACACGAGCGGGAAAAACTGCATTCCCTGCTTGCCCGCCGCGTCGCGCAGCATGTTGGCGACGAACTCGTAGGACATCTCCGCGGTCGACTGGAGGCGCGACGGCACCAGCGCGCGGCTCGACGACGCGAAATAGAGGAACGCCCCGGCGAGCACGACGGTCACGACCATGAACAGGGAGGCGTTGGTGAAGGACACATCCAGCCCGCCGATATGCAGGTCAACGATCTTGTTGACATGGAACTGGTGGATCGGATCGACCTTGTCAGGTGCAGCCACTTGCTATCCCCCAAAGGCCGCGCTGGGCCTTCGCGTGCTTCAATTCCCGGCCAGGCCGGCAGTTCAATTTCCGCGCCGGTCGTCCGGGCCGCGGCCGGAGCCTTGGCCGAACTCGGCGACTTTCCCGACAGAGCGCAGCACGTTCAACACGCCAGCGACAAAGCCGAGCAACAGCAATATTATCAGACCCCAGGGCGAAGAGCCCGTCAGCCTATCGATCATCCAGCCAAGTCCCGCTCCGACCGCTATGCCTGCGATGAACTCGCTGGACAGCTTCATAGCCTGGCCGTAGCCGGTGGCGCCGCCGGCGCCTGCCTTCCCCTCATGCCGAACCGGCTGTCTCGTGGCAAGCTTTGCTTCGAGATTTCGACGGCGGCGTTCGAGGTCGTCGTCGCGTCGGTCAACTCCGCCCTGCTCGCCTGGCCCGGTTCTTCCGGTTTCGCCTGGCCCGTTGGAACCGGCCATCTCAACCTCCATGCCTCGGCTGGCGGGACTGTTTTCCGGCCGCTCCAAGTCGCGCGCAACATAGTTAGGGGGCATTCACCCGTCAAGCCGGGCGCGGAGCATCCCACAGGGCAAAAAAGCCTATGTGAATCAATGCCCTACAGGAGTGCGACATAGTGCGCGGCGATTTACCCTCGGGACCGAACGCGAATCCCGGCCGCCAGACGCCGAATAGCAGGCGCGATCTCAGTTCCAGCCGCCGCCATAGGTACGGTAGAAGATGTGCAGGCCGATCTTCTTCATCTTCTCCATGGACCGTGCCCAGCCCGGGCTCACATACTGCGCGTAGTAGTGGGTGGAGGACGCCACCTCGGGCAGGAATATCTTGCCGGCGGTCACCGCCATCGCGATGTCCTCGGCGGTCTCGTAGCTCTTCCGGTTCAGGATCACGTCTTTCTTGCCGTCGCAGGTGAAGGAGAACTGGCAACGGTTCCTGAGATGCTGGTTCTGATAAACGACGCCGCAGACCGTGGACGGGTAGGTCGGGTTGCGCACCCGGTTGAGCACGACCTGCGCCACCGCCGCCTGGCCGCGCAGGCTTTCGCCCCGCGCCTCGAAATAGATGGCGGTCGCGAGGCATTTCTGTTCCTTGGCAGAGAAGACCTCCGGTGGCAGCGGCTTGCTCATCCAAGCATGATCGCCATCGACGACGGGAGGGATGAAGCGGCCGGTATCGTTCGGGTCCTTGAGCAGACTCTGGAACGGCGACGCGCTCGAATAGTCCGGCTTCGCAGGGGCGTAGGCTGTGGCGAGAATGTCAGCCTTGTCGTTGTTCACCAAGCTTGCCAGAACAGCCGGCACGCCCGGGTCGATCTTCTTCTTCGGCTTCATATAAAAGGCGGTGGCAATCTCGACTTCCTTGCCGCGAATCTCGGGCATCGAAAACGCCATCTTCACGGCGTCGGAGGCCGGGCCGACGAGGAGGCTCGTCCGCTGGAACATCGAGCCCGCGTCGAAGGTTTTCGGTGGCCGGACCGGCGCCACACGGACGATGCGGCCGCGCTTGTCCGCGCGGCTGATCCGCTCCTCGTCGGGGATCGGATTGCTGACCTTCGAACGGAGTGAAACTGTGCCGATGCCCTGGGCCTTGAGGCCGGATCCGGCGACCGAGGCCGTCACCGTATCCGAGTCGGCGAACGGCATTTCCGCCGCGTGAACCGAGCCGGCCGCCGCCTTCTCCACGAAGGCGTTCCAGCGCGCGCCATGGCGCTCGATGCCGGAGACGAGACTGGCCATGTCCTGGTAGGCCGCGACTGTCGGGAAGGCGATCCACATGCCGAAGCCAATGACCACGGGAGACAGCAGAGATCGCTTGTTTCGGCTGGTGACGGCAGCAAGCCGCGACACTAGTCGTCGATGCACAGAACCACTCTCCAGGGACGCTACTTACCCACTGGAGGGGCAGACTGCGGCATTAACCTTGATGGAGGGTTAACGGTCCGGTTGCGGCCAGAATGTGATGGTTCCTGCGGCAGGAAGCCGCATCATCTGCGCTTCGAGGCGCGAGACGCGTAGGGATTGTCGGATGCGTGGATGGAAACGCGGATGGGCACGCCCGGCATGTCGAAAGTTTTGCGCAGGCCGTTAACCAAATAACGGACATAGGACTGCGGCACCTCGTCCGGACGGGTGCAGGACAGCACGAAGCCCGGCGGTCGGGTCTTCACCTGGGTGATGTACTTGATTTTCAGCCTCCGGCCCGCGACGGCGGGCGGCGGATGGTTGCCTGCTGTGCGTTCGAGCCAGCGATTGAGGCGCGCGGTCGAGATGCGCGTGTTCCAGACACGATGCGACTTGAGGATCGCATCCATGAGTTTATCCAGCCCACGCCCGGTTTCAGCGGATACGGGAACGGCCAAAACGCCGCGCACCTGCGGCAGAAGCCGCGTCGTCTTCTCGCGCAGTTCGGCGAGCATCTCCTGAGGATTGTCGATCAGGTCCCACTTGTTGAAGGCAATGACAAGCGCCCTGCCCTCACGGACGATGAGGTCGGCGAGCTGCAGATCCTGCTTCTCGAACGGTATCGTCGAATCGAGCACGACGATGACGACCTCGGCGAAGCGGATCGCGCGCAGCCCGTCGGCGACGGAGAGCTTTTCCAGTTTCTCCTGCACCTTGGCCTTGCGGCGCATGCCGGCCGTATCGAAAAGCTTGAGGGCGCGGCCGCGCCACTCCCAGTCCACCGAGATCGAATCACGGGTGATGCCTGCCTCCGGGCCGGTCAGCAGGCGCTCTTCGCCTATCAGCGCATTGATCAGCGTCGACTTGCCGGCGTTGGGGCGGCCGATGACGGCGATGCGCATCGGCTTGGTCTCGTCATAGGCGGGTTCGGCATCCGGATCGGCGATGTCCTCGCCGACCAGCGTGTCGCTGACGGCAGGGAGATCGTCCTCAACGTCGTCGTCAAAGACCCGGTCTTCGCCGAGTGCCTCGACCACGGCGTCGCGCAGATCGGGCAAGCCCTGCCCGTGCTCGGCGGAGATGGCGACCGGCTCGCCGAGGCCGAGCTCGTAGGCATCTAGGAAACCCGACTGGGCACCGCGGGCCTCGGACTTGTTGGCGACCAGAACCACCGGCTTGCCTGAGCGCCTGACGATCTCGGCGAAGGTGCGGTCGTCCGGGAGCAGGCCGGCCTTGGCGTCGACCATGAAGAAGACGAGGTCGGCCTCGCCGATCGCGATCTCGGTCTGCTCGCGCATGCGCGACTGGAGCGTGCCGGCGGCGGCATCCTCGAAGCCGGCGGTATCGATGACGTCAAAGTGAAGGTCGTAGAGTCTTGCGGGATGGACGCGGCGGTCACGAGTGACGCCCGGCGTATCGTCGACGAGCGCGAGCCTGCGGCCCGCCAGTCTGTTGAAAAGCGTGGACTTGCCGACGTTGGGCCGGCCGATGATCGCTACCTTGAAGGCCATCCGCTCACGACGCCGTGCCCGTTCCCTGGCCGCGGATCAGTTCCGCCATGAGCGTCGCGCGCTCGCGATTGTTGCGCGGCGCCTGCTCGTCGGACACGATCTGCTCGAACAGCGTCAGCGCGTCGGCGGAGCGCCCCTCCTTCCAGGCGGCGAGGCCGAGCGCCTCGCGCGCCGAATGGCGGAGCGGGTTGGTGTCGCCGGTGAGGCTTTCAGCGCGGGCCGCGACATCGGCGTAGGAGCCGCTGTCGACGAGGATGAGTGCTGCGCGCAACCGGGCCATGTCGCGGATCGAGCCGGGAATCGAAGCGTCGGCGGCGACCTCGTCGAAGCTCTCGACGGCACCCGCGGCATCGCCTTTCGCGGCCAGCACGGTCGCGGCACGCATGCGCGCCAGCAGCGGATATGCGCCGTAGCCATTGGCCTCGAGTTCCTGAAGCGCTCCGAGTGCCTCGTCGTTCCTGCCCTCGTTGGCCAGCGTCAGTGCCTGGGAGAAGGCGTCGCCGGAAGCATTGGCGCGTTGCGTCGTCCAATATTCATAAGCGACGAAAAGCGCAGTCCCGAGAACCACCAGGACGGCGATCGCAAGCGCCCATGGCCCGTAGCGGTCCCACAGGGCCTTCGCCTGCTCCTGGCGGATTTCCTCGTTTACTTCGCGAAAGAAGCTGTCGTCCGACATTTTTCCGAACCAATGCCGGTCTCTGCCGGCCGGCCTCCGTTGTGAGCGTGCGTTTTAGCGGAATTTCGCCGGCATGGAAGAGGGCCGGACAAAATAGGATCGCCGCATTGTCGGCGGCGCGACCTACCCCAGCCATATTCGCGCTCTACCTGTGATGGACCTTCCATATCGTCGGGGTTCCATGCGTCCTGTCCTGATCGCCGCCACCAGCTTGTTCCTATCCGCGTCCACGACGACGATGCCGACCGCGCAGGCTGGCGAAAGAGACAGGGTCGCAGGCACGGATTTTCGATCCGCCCAGGCTGCGACCGTCCACATACCGGATCCACCCGTGCCTAAGCCGCAATATGTCATCGTGTCCTTCGACGGTGCGCACGATATCGCGCAGTGGAAGCGCAGCCGCCGGCTCGCAGCGCGGACCGGAGCGCGCTTCACCTATTTCCTGTCCTGCGTGTTCCTGCTCTCGCGAGAGAAGCGACAGGACTACGAGGCGCCGGGAAAGCAGGCCGGCCGTTCCGAGGTCGGCTTTGCGCAGACGCAAGCGGAGGTCGCGGATCGGCTGGCGCAGATCAGGCTGGCGGCAGGTGAAGGCCATGAACTCGCCAGTCATGCTTGCGGCCACTTCGACGGCAAGGCCTGGACAAAATCCGACTGGCTCGACGAATTCGCGCAGTTCAAGCGCATCATGGCCGATGCGTATCAGATCAACGGACTGGAAGGCGAGCCCGAGGACTGGCGGCGCTTCGCAGACGAGGCGGTGACCGGCTTCCGCGCGCCCTATCTCAGCACCAGCGATGCCCTCTACGAAGCGCTAGCACAGGCAGGCTTCGCATATGATGCCAGCGCGGTCTCGAAAGGACCGGTCGAGCCGAGTTCCGCAGGGGGCGTGCGGCGTTTCGCGCTGCCGCAGATCCCCGAAGGGCCGAAGGCGCGACGCGTCATTGCGATGGACTACAATCTCTTCGTGCGCCACTCCGGCGGCTTCGAGAGGCCGGACGAAGCGGCGGCGTTCCAGGCGCGCAGCTACGAGGCCTTCATGGCGGCGTTCCAGCGCGAATATCACGGCGACCGCGTGCCGCTGCAGCTCGGCTTCCACTTCACCCTGATGAATGACGGCGCCTACTGGAAGGCGTTGGAGCAGTTCGCAGAGGAGGTCTGCGTCAGGGCCGATGTGGTCTGCACCAGCTATGCCGACTTTCTCGACAGGACGAAGTCGACCGCAGCGGGCGGCTAGTCGTTCGCGACGCCGGCGACGTGGAAGACGGTGTTGCCCGCGCGCAGCGTCGGCTTCAGTTGTTCCGGGGGCTCGATGTCAGAGACTACGATATCCACCTCCGAGAGCGAGCCGAGCTTGACCAGCGCGCGGCGGTGGAACTTGCTGCCGTCGATGGCCAGGATGACGCAGCCCGCCTGCTGCATCGCCGCCCGAGCGGCCGACACCTCGGCGTAGTCGTCGTCGCCCATGTCGCCGTCGTCGTCGACACTGCTGACCGAAATCACGACGTAGTCGAACTTGAAGCCGCGGATGAAGGCCTGGACGTTCTCGCTGAAGACGCCGGCATCGACCTGCCGGACGAAGCCGCCAGGCACGGCGACGGTGAAGTCGGAATTCTCGCTGAGCGTGACTGCGACCCGCAGGCTGTACGTGACCACGCGCAGATTGCGGCGCCCGGTCAGCGCCCAAGCGATGGTCTCGCAGGTCGTGCCTGTGTCGATGAAGACGGAACTATCGTCGGGGATGAGCTCGACGACCTTTCGGGCGATGGCAGCCTTGCGCTCGGCATTGGCTACGCGTCGCTGACGGTAGGTCTTCGTGTCGATCGGCAGCGAAATGACGGCCCCGCCATGCAGGCGGCGCAGCTTGCCCTGGTGCTCCAGCGCCATGATGTCGCGACGCGCGGTCTGCGTCGTCACGGAGAACAGGGAAGCGATCTCGTCGAGCGACAGATATTGATGCTGCTCGAGATGGCGCACGAGATGCGCCTGGCGACGAGCCTTCTTGTCGAGATCGCCGTCTGGATCGCGAAATGGCATCACGTTCTCGAGATGTCTGGGGAACGCGACGATATCAGACCCGCATGGCCGCGGCATAGAGCCGCGCGGGTCCGGAATGCGTGTTTCCGGCGGTCGGGCGAGCCGGCGGCCGGCTCGCCCGCGCGACCTCAGAACCTGAGGCTGAAGGTACCGTCGACGCCATTCTGGCTGGCGCCCGAACCGAACTGGCCGGAGTAGGACACACCCAAGGCCGCATTGGTCGAGAGGTCGACCTTCACACCGGCGTTGATCACGGCGACATCTTCGGCAACCGCGGCGCCGCGAGTGGTGAACGGCTGGCCGCCGGAAAACGACATCACCGATTCGGGCACGACGTCGCCGGAGGCATGCTGCCACCCGAATAAGCCATAGAGCGTGCCGGTTCTTTCGCTGAAGCTGAAGTCGGTCGAGGCGCGAAGGCCGATGGTGGTGAACACCGTCTCCTGCCTTTCCACCTCGGCAGTCAGGGCGGCGTCGCCGCCCTCCTCGGTGAAGGCATCGTTGCGGAAATTGAGATAGGCCAGGTTCGCGAAGGGTTCGAACTGGGCCCGTCCAACCGAATGCTGATAGCTGAGTTCGCCGAATAGCTGGGTCGTGGAAGCGTCGTAGTCGGCGGTCAGGCGTTCCTGGAAGGTGTCGAAGGCGACCGAGCGGGCGCTGTCGATCGAGTACCAGGAATGCGATGCGCCGAAGCGCAGACCGACCTGGCCGATGGTGGTGCCCGCATAGGCGCCCACGTCGTAGATGTCGGCGGTGCTGCTCGATGCCATGCCGTCGATGTCGACCGAGCTGCGGCCGTAGCCGCCGAACATGCCGAGCCGCCAGTTGCCGCTGACCACGGCATCGGCGCCGATGAACATGCCGCCGGTCGAGGCGGAGTATCCCTGCGCGTTGCCGTTGCCGTCCATCTCGGCCCAGGAGCCATAACCCTTGCCCCAGACGTTGAGCGGGCTGACGCTCTCGCCTTCGACCCGCTTGCCGGTCTCGTCGATGCCGAAGGTGGCGTAGCCGAGGGCTGCGAAATCCTGCTTCGGCTTCACGTCGGCGGCGTAGCGCAGGCGGTCCAGAACAGCGGAACGCAGCACGTAGCTGCCGTTGATCAGGGCGCTGAAGGTCGAGGCGTGCACTTCGCCGGCAAGCTGGGCGAATGCCGAGCGTGCGGTCCGGGCGTCGAGGAACACGAGCGCGTCGTAGAGCGGCGAGCCCATGTCCAGGCTTTCGGCGCCGCGCGCCGCCGCGCGCTGGTTGAACGTCTCGGCGACGTCGTCAAAAGCGGTGTCGTTGCGGTCGAGGCGCAGCGTGAGGTCGGTATCGCCATAGATCAGGCGCGGATCGATGAAGACGAAGTTCGAGGTCACATCGTCGAACGTGCCTTCGATGCCTCCTGTCGAGCTGATGATGACGTAGTCGGTGTACGGCTTGTAATTGCCGGTGGCGCCGATGCTCATCACGGTGCCGCCGTCGATGGTGGTCTTGCCGGTAACATCGACGCGATCCGACTTTCCGGTATCGTCGACCTCGACGCTGTAGATCGAGCCTTGCGCGAAGGTGAGGTCTCCGGCGACCTTGAGCGCCCCGATCGAATTGCCGGCGGCCAGCGTGCCGCCATCGGCGATCGAGAGGTTGCCGATCGTGCCCGTGCCGCCCAGGACGCCGCCGTCGAAGACCGTCGTCAGCGCCGAACTGGCGATTGAACCATCGACGGCGAGAAGTCCGCCGGTGACGCTGGTCTCGCCGGTGTAGGTGTTGACGCCCGTCAGTTTCAGCGCACCGTCGCCGGATTTCGTCAGGCTACCGGCGCCCGATATCGCCTTGTCGATCGTGACGGTGTTGTATGCGTCGGCGATGTCGAGCGTACCGCCTCCCGTTTCGAGCACGACGGAGCGATCGAGCTTGGTCATGTAGGTGCCGGCGATGCGAAGGGTGCCGTCGTCAAGGCGAACGTCGGCGTCGGCTCCGCCGAGGGCCAGATCCTCGTCGACAATCACCGTGCCGGCATCGGAGACGAGGGTCTCGCCGATGAAGCTGTGGTCGTCGATGCAGTATTCGACGACCGCCTGCTGGAAGCGAGGGTCGGCGCTCTTGCAGTCGAGCAGCGTCTTCTTTTCCGCGTCTGTAAGATCGGTGAGAATCGGATTGCCGTTGGCGTCGGAGACCTGGCCCAGATAGACGTCCCTGCGCATGTTGTTGCGCGTCAGGTAGAAGACCTTGTCGTCTTCGGAGAAGGTGTTCGCGCCTTCGTCCCAGACGAGGCGTGTCTTGCTGGTGCTGTCCTCGGTATAGGTCTCGAGCTTTGGGCCGACCCAGCGGAATTCATGCGCGACCGGCTCGTGGTCGGAGAGCGGCTGAGGACCGCCCGGCGGGTTCGCAACGGCGTCCTTGACCACCCCGAGGTAGGGATCATTCGGGTCGTCGACGATCTCGAACCACTTGCCGTAGGGCCGGGAGGCCAGGAAATGGTCGATCTTCACGCGATCCCAGCTGCCCCAGGTGTTGGTGTCGTCCTCGCCGGCCGAAGGCCAGGTCCCGCTGCCGTCGTTGAGCTCGTGCGGCGCGAACTGCTCGCGCTCGGCATCGGTCTGCAGCAGCATGAACTGCTTTTTCAGGACGTTCATCGTCACCGGCGTGTTGCCGGCGATGGGCGTCGTCTCGTCTTCGAACAGGCCGGGCGGAATCGGAGCGTTGTCGATGGCGGTACCGCCCTTGCCGCGCCAGTCGGCGATGAACTTGTCGAGCGCCGTCTTGTCCTTGGCGTATTGCGACAGCAGCGTGTAATAGAAGCTGTTGTTCGGGTTTTTCGTATAGAGCCGCAGGAAAAACTCCTGCTGCTCCTTGCGATGCAGACCGCGCTCAGAGACATCGCCGGCGTTGAAGTCGCCAGCTAGGATGAGCGGGCCGCCATGCGCCTTCGCCCAGGCGGTTATGCCTTTCACTTCGTTCAGACGCGTTGTCGAACCGTCGCTGTAGTCCAGATGAACCGTGGCGACCGTGGTCTGCGGCCGGCCATCCTCGGCGTTGACGACGGTGTAGGAGAGGTTGCGCCCCTGCCCGCCGGGCGAGGTGAGGGATACCTTGCCGACCGTGCCGTCGAGCCGTGTGATCAGCCCGCTGCTGCCGTTGCGGACGCCCTGATAGGTACCGAGACCCGCATTCGCCAGGATGCCGGGAATGTTGTTGACGTAGTTGCTGCCGTTTTCCTCCTGAAACAGCAGCACGTCGTAGTCGCCACCGACGAAGAAATCCTCGGCATATTGCGGATTGGCCTTGAACTTGTTCCAGATGTTCAGCGACAGGATCCGCAGCGGCTCGTCGGCACGAGCCGGCGCGGCCATGGCCGTCGAAATGGCAACGCCGCAAAGCAGGTGTGCAACGAGACCGAGCTTCCGGGGCGGCTTTCTCAGAATTGAAGTCATGGGCGACACGTATCTCTCCGTCCGATGAATGAGGGCGCGGCAGGCTCCCGAGAGAAGCGCCTCGCGACGGAATGTCACTTTTCATACTTTGATGTCACTTTTTTTACATTTTTGGTTCGGCATGCATTCCGACACGGACTGGTCCGTGCAACGTTGCCGCGAACGATGCGAAACAGCCGCGGCGGCGCTTCCGACAGTGGAGCAATGACTGCCCTGAGCGAGCGTGTCTGAGTGCTATGCCGGATGCCGACGTTAAGCTCTTGATCGCAGCCTTGGCTGAAGAGCAGGTTTGCACTCATAGATGTAACTTCTGTTACATTGTAGCGTGCCGGTCAGCGAATTATCGGGCATCTGCACTCGCGCGCGGACACCCTTGAAAGTTCGTGTTTGGCGGACGGGCCCGTCGCCGGGTCCGCCTCTACGCGGCTGGCTGCTCTTCGGGCGGGACCCCGGCCTGCTCGCGCTGCAGGTAACGCTGGTCGATCTCCGGAAGCGGAGCACCCTCCAGCGTCGCCTCGAAAGCGCGCAGGCGCTTGTAGATGGAAAGAAGCTCGACGATCGTCGGCCAGGAGTTGACGAGATACTGGAAGGACGTGGCCACCTGGGTGAAGGCCGAGACGATCTGCTGGAATACACCGAAGGTGATGCGGCCTACCGCCAGCGTGGGCACGAGGATCATCGTAGCGAACACCGCGTCAGTCTGGATGTAGAGGTACCTTGCCACGTCGAAATAGACGTAGTGGCCGTACAGCGTGAAATAGTTCTTGCGCACATTGTCGAAGAGTTCGCGCAGCGTCGGCGGCTGGGCGCGGCTCGGATCGTCCTCACCGTAGACCAATTCCTTGCGGAAGGCTGCCTCGACGCGCTGGTTCTTGAATTCCAGTCCAGGCAGCTTGATGCCGACCACGGCCAGCAGAAGCGTCCCGAACAGAGACCAGGCAATGGCGACGACGACAAGCGGATAGGGGATGGCTCCAACGACCGGCAGTTCCGTGACGTGAACGGACAGCGCCGCAAGAAGCGGCAGGAAGGCGATCAAGGTCATTACCGAATCGATGAAGTTGACGCCCAGCCCCTGCATGGTGGCGGAAAACCGCATCGTGTCGTCCTGAACACGCTGCGAGGCACCCTCGATGTGGCGCAGCTGCGGCCAATAGGCCGTGAAATAGTCGTTCATCGCGGTACGCCAACGGAAGACATAGTGGCGCACGAAGAACAGGTTGAGCACCGCGACCGTGATGCCGACGAGAGCGAGCGCCAAGAACTGCCAGACGCCGTAATAGAGCTGGCCGGGTGTGATCGAACCCGGCGTCGTCAGCGCCTGCTGCACCATGTCGTAGAACATGCCGCGCCAGTCGTTGAGCGCGACGGAAACCTGGACCGAGAAGTTGGTGACGAAGATGATCAGGCCCGAGCCGAGAATGGACCAGTTCTGCCAAGGATGCGGCGCGTAGCGCGACCAGAACAGGTAGAAGAGCCCGATACCGGCGCCGAAGTAGATGTAGAACCACAAAAACGACGGCATCAGAAACCGCATGGGAGAAATGACCGGCGGGGCGCCGGGATCAGGCGGCGCCATGCCAAGCGCAGTCCCCAGATCCTCGCCTCCAAGGAACCAGAGCACCACGAGCAGCAGGCTCCACGCGATCGCCGAAAGGAAAAACTGCTTCGGCTTCGGGAAGAAGGATACGAACAAGGGGCGGCTCCCTGGGTGAGGCGCAAATCAGCGATCGGCGGGCATCAATCCACACTTCCTGTCGAAAGAAAATGCCCGGCACTGGTCGACGCCGGAGATGTCGGCGCCGGCTAAGCGGCAAATCGTGGCGAATTGGTGAGAGCCTCCCGCGCGACGAAGACGCGGGCGATCACGATGCCGGGATTGCCTGCTCGTAGATATCGGGCTTGAAGCCGACCGTGACCACGCGATCGACATCCAGCACGGGGCGCTTGATGAGCGTGGGATGCGCCTGCATCAGCGCGACCGCCTTGGCCTTGTCCAGGTCCTGCCTTTCGGTCTCAGACAATTCCTTGAAGGTAGTGCTCGCCTTGTTCAGCAGCTTCTCCCACCCGACGGCCTGTTCCCAATGCGCCAGGTCTCTCGGATCGAGTCCGTCGACGCGATAGTCGACGAAGCGATGCTCGATGCCCCTGCCCTCGAGCCAGATGCGCGCCTTCTTGACCGTGTCGCAGGTCTTGATGCCGTACATGGTGATGGTCATGGCAAAATCTCCTGCGGCGGACATACGCCGCGCAGGAGATTCGGGAAAGCCCTGCAGCCCTCGCGGCTAGGCCGCGCTCTTCACCCGCTCCGGGAACAGGGCGTTCAGCCCCTCTGGTGACGCCTTGGCGATGCCGCGTTCGGTGATGAGGCCGGTGATGAGGCGCGCCGGGGTGACGTCGAAGGCCGGGTTCGCGGCCGGGGAATTCTCCGGCGAAATGCGAACCATCGCTATGTCGCCGGCAGCGGTCTTGCCCTGCACGTAGGACACCTCGTCGGCGGAACGCTCCTCGATCGGGATTTCCTTGAGGCCGTCGAAGACAGTCCAGTCGATCGTCGGCGACGGCAGGCCGACATAGAAGGGCACGCCGTTGTCATGCGCGGCGAGCGCTTTTAGATAGGTGCCGATCTTGTTGCAGACGTCCCCATTGGCGGTCGTGCGGTCGGTGCCGACGATGACCATGTCGACCATGCCGTGCTGCATGAGGTGGCCGCCGGCATTATCGACGACCAGCGTGTGCGGCACGCCGTGGCCGGCCATCTCCCAGGCGGTGAGCTGGGCGCCCTGGTTGCGCGGCCGCGTCTCGTCGACATACACGTGGACGGGGATACGGGCTTCTGTGGCGAGATAGATCGGCGCGGTGGCGGTGCCGTAGTCGACGGTCGCCAGCCAGCCCGCATTGCAGTGGGTGAGAATGTTGACGGGCTCGCCCGGCTTCTTCCCGGCAGCGATCTGCTTGATGACCTCCAGCCCATGCTTGCCGATGCTGCGGTTGAGCTCGATGTCCTCGTCAGCGATCTCGGCCGCGCGGCGCCAGGCGATCGCGGCACGCTCGGCGACCGGCACAGGCGACAGGACGCGCTTCATCTCGTCGAGCGCCCAACGCAGATTGATGGCGGTCGGCCGGGTCTCGTGCAGCCGGTGCCAGACTTTCTCGAGCGCGGCGTCCGACGCGTCCTCGTTCATCTGGATGGCGACGCCGTAGGCGGCGGTCACGCCGATCAGCGGCGCGCCGCGCACCCACATGTCGCGGATCGCGGTGGCGATCCCTTCAACTGTGCTCACCGTCTCGACGCGAAAATCGTGCGGCAGCCAGCGCTGGTCGATGATGTCGACCGAGCGGCCGTCTGCGTTGACCCAGATTGTGCGGTAGTGGCGGTCTCCGACTTTCATGAGACTGCTCCTTCTTCGATCCTGGAGGCGAGCGCGTTGACCTCGTCAAGGCCGTGAATGCGCTCGCGGTTGACGCAGATTTGCCGGCCGAATTTCAAAGCCTTCGCCTCGCATTTAGCGCGAAGATCTTCGTCTTCGATGGTCTCGAAATCGGCATTGTGGGCGAGGCCGAGGATGCGGCGGTGGATCTCGACACCGGCGAAGCCGAGCATATCGACCCAGATGTCGTGCAGCACCCGGTCCAGCGCCTGTTCGGAACCGAGCGGATCACCGCGATCCTCGTAGAGGCGGCGGTCGTAGAGCATACCGCTGCGCTCGGTATGCCACAGGCGTGAGAACTCCACGCGGAAGACCGACCACGTCTGGACGATGACGTCGAGCAGATAGGTGCGCTGCGCGTCACGGCTGCCGGCTTGCTCCTGGCCAACCGCCTCGTGACCAGTTTGCGAGAAATAGGCCATCCAGAAATTGGCAAGCAGCATGCCGACATCGAAGGCCATTGGGCCGTAGAAGGCGAACTCCGGATCGATCACGCGCGTGTCGTCGTCGGTTACCATGATCGAGCCGGAATGCAGGTCGCCATGCACCAGCGTCTCGGCATTCGCGGCGAACATGTGCTTCAGCTTCTGCGCCTCTACCTTGAGATCGCGGTCGGCACGTAGTTCGGCCACCAGCGCGTCGAGCTGGGGCGAGGTATGGCGATTGAGTTCCGCCTCGTAGTAAGGGTCTGTAAAGACGAGGTTTTCGGTGATGTCGCAGAGCTCGACGTTGTCGGCGAAAATGGCCAGATCGCGTTTGCGGGTCCGGGCTGCGAGCGACAGATCGGAGCCGCGGAAGAGCGTGCGCGCCATGAACAGGCCGAGGTCGTTGGCGATCTTCGGCGGCATGCGACCGTCGATGAGTGCGCGGCGCAGGATAACATGCGGCGTGAGGTACTCCATGACGATTAGCGCCTGCGCTTCGTCGAAATGGTATATCTCGGGGACGGTCCCCTTCCCGGCGCGCTCCTCCTGGCGGACCAGCGCATGATATTCGAAGAACGAGCGTTTGAGCGGCAGCGGCCAGCTTTCGCCGACCAGGCGGACATAGGGCAGTGCCTGCTTGACGATGGCCGCGCCCTTGTCGCCGGTGACGATGAAGACGAGGTTCAGGTTCCCATCACCGACTTCCTTCACCTGCCATCGTTCGAAGCCGTCTCCGATCCTCGAGGTGAGCGCCGCAACTTTGCCCAGCCGCGTCGGCAGTGTCTCCACGGTGAGCGCTTCGAAAGCCTCGACGTCATTCATGGCTGGCCTCCCTGTCGCCTCCCGATCGGGGGCGAACCTAGGGAGGGGTTTGGCAAATGTCAATCGTATTGACAATTGCCGACTTACTTCATAGCGTCCGGTCGTGGGAGGAGAAATGGCCGACGCTGTATTCCGCATCGCGGACCTCAGGAAATCCTTTGGGCCGACGCAAGTGCTCGGGGGCGTGGGCCTCGAGCTGCACGCAGGCGAGGTCACCGTGCTTATGGGCGCGAACGGTGCCGGCAAGTCCACGCTCGTGCGCATCGTGTCCGGGGTCTACCATCGCGACGGCGGTACGATCACTCTGGACGGCCGCGATTTCGCACCCGCCTCCCCCGCCGAGGCGATCCGCGCCGGCGTGGTCACCGTGCACCAGAACATCAATGACGGCGTGGTGGTGGCGCTCGACGTTGCGACCAACCTGACGCTCGACCGGTTGAACGGCGCCGGTTCGAAATTTCTGTTCAACCCGCGTCGCGTGCGCAGGCAGGCGCGCGAGGTCGCCGAACGAATGGGGCTCGACGTCGACCTCGACGCGGAGATCAGCGACCTGTCCCTCGCGGACCGCCAGATGGTGGCGATCGCCCGCGCCATGGCGCACGAGCCGAAAGTGCTGATCCTCGACGAGCCGACCTCGTCGCTCTCCAGTGCCGAGGCGAACCGGCTGTTCGCGGTGGTCGACCGCCTGCGCGAGCGCGGCGTCGCGATCCTTTACATTTCCCACCGCATGTCCGACATCCGCCGGCTCGCCGACCGCATCGTCAGCCTGCGCGACGGCCGCATCACCGGCGTGTTCGATACCAAGCCGCTAGACTACGAGGGCGCCGTCAACGCCATGCTCGGCCAGAACATGCACCGTGCCGAGATTTCCGCGCGCGATGGGGCGACAACGATCTTTTCGACTGACGGCCTCCAGCTCGCCGACCACTCGAAACCGTTCTCGCTGAAACTCGGCGACGGCGAGATCGTCGCCATCACCGGCTTGGTCGGCGTCGGCAAGACGGCGTTTGCCGAGACGCTGTTCGGCGTGCGCCGGCCGCTCGGCGGCACTATGAACCTCCGCGGCAAAGACTATGCGCCGCGCTCGACGGCGGATGCGATAGCGGCGGGCGTGTTCCTCGTCGCCAAGGACCGTGCCGAGAGCGGCATCGTCAAGGACTTCAATCTCTACGAGAACATGAGCCTGCCCTTCCTCGACCGCATCTCGCGGTTCACGGTGGCGCGCCGCAGGGTCGAGCGCGCCGTGGCGCGCAGCGCGATCGGCGAACTTGGCATCGTCTGCCGCTCCGAGAGGGACGACATGGCGACGCTGTCGGGCGGCAACCAGCAGAAGGTGATGGTGGCGCGTTGGATGTCGCAGCCGGCCAATCTCTTCATACTCGACGAGCCCTTCCAGGGTGTCGACATCGCGGCGCGGCGCGACATCGCGACCAAGCTGCGCGCGAGCGCCGCCGGCCGGGCAACGCTGCTCTTCGTCACCGAACTCGACGAGGCGCTGGAGACGGCCGACCGGATCCTCGTCATGTCGGAGCACACGATCGTCGGCGAGCACCGCAATGCCGACGTCGACATGGACCGCCTGCTCGCCGAGATTGCCGGCCAGCATTTCAGGGGTGCGGCGTGATGGCTTTCTCCTTTCGCGCGGAAACTCGGCGATACAGCGCGCACATTGCACAGGACAGTCTCCAACCATGACTTTGCGCGACCTCGCCATACGCTACGGCTTCATTGCCCTGCTCGTCGGACTGATCGGCTTCTTCTCGCTGTCGACCGACGGCTTTGCGTCGCCGCAGGCGGCCGTGTTCATCTTCCAGTCGGTGGCGATCACCGGCGTGCTGGCGCTCGGCGTGACGGCCACGCTGGTGGTGGGCGGGTTCGACCTGTCGATCGGCTCGGTGGCAACCACAGCCATGATGGCGGCGGCCTATGTCATGGTGGTGATGGGCCAGGACGCCTGGGTGGCAGTCGTTGCATGCCTGGCGATCGGCGTGATCGTCGGCCTCGTGAACGGTTTTCTCATCGTCTATATGCGCGTGCCGGACCTGCTCGCGACGCTCGGCATGATGTTCCTGCTCGTCGGCCTGCAGCGCATCCCGACCGAGGGCCGTTCGATCGCCACCGGCATGACCATGCCCGACGGCTCGACCGCCAGCGGCACGTTCAGCGCAGGTTTCCTCGCCCTCGGTCGGCACCGCTTCGACTTCTTCATCCCGAACCTGATCCCGGTCTCGGTGGTGGTGCTCCTGATCCTCGCGCTCTTGATCTGGTTCTTCCTCGAATACACCCGCTTCGGGAGAATGATGTACGCCGTCGGCTCCAATCCGAAGGCGGCCGAACTCGCGGGCGCGCCTGTCAAGGCATACAAGATCTGGGCCTATGTGATTTCCGGAGTTTTCGCCTCAATCGGCGGCATTCTTCTCGCTGCCCGGCTTGGACGCGGCGACATCGCATCGGGTAACAATCTGCTGCTGGATTCAGTCGCGGCTGCCCTCATCGGCTTCGCGGTCCTGGGTGCGGCAAAGCCCAATGCCTTCGGCACCGCGATCGGCGCTCTCTTCGTCGGCGTGCTGCTGCAAGGCCTGACCATGATGAACGCGCCCTACTACACGCAGGATTTCGTGAAGGGAGCGGTCCTGGTCGTGGCCCTCGTCTTCACCTTTGCCCTTTCGAACCGGGGCAGAACCTAAACGCAAACCGACCGAAAAACGGAGTGGAGGAAAACATGAACTTTACACGCAGAACTCTCGGCAGGCTGGCGATCGGCCTCGCCGCCGCAACTAGCTTCATGGCCGTGCCGGCTCTGGCACAGGACAAGCCGGCCCCTTTCGACAACCCTGGCAACGTCAAGATCGCGCTGGTGCGCTACCTGTCGACCGGTGACTTCTTCCAGGCCTATCTTTCGGGCGTGGAAGCGCAGGCCAAGGCGCTCGGCGTCGACCTGCGCGTGCTCGACAGCCGCCAGGACGCCGCTCTCCAGGCCGACATGGTCGACCAGGCGATCGCGCTCGGCGTGCAGGGCATCATCATCCAGCACGGCCTGACGGAATCGATGAAGGAAGCCGCGCAGCGCGCGGTCGACGCCGGCATCAAGGTCGTCGCCTTCGACGTCAATGTCGAGAACGACGCGATTCCGCAGATCGAGCAGTCCGACCGCGACCTCGCCCGCCTCGCGCTCGAGCAGGCGGTCAAGGACAATGGCGAGAGCTGGAAGGCGGGCTACGTCTATGTCGCTGGCATCGCGCCGCTCGACCGCCGCGACGAGACCTGGAAGGAGTTCAAGGCAAAATATCCGGGCATCAACGAAGTCGCCCAGTTCGGCACGCTCGACAACCCGATCGCCAACTCGGTCGCCAACCAGGCGCGTTCGGTGCTGACGGCCAATCCGGACATACAGGTCATGTTCGCCCCCTATGACGAGTTCGCAAAAGGTGTGAAGATCGCCGTCGACGAGGCCGGCCTGTCGTCCGACATCAAGATCTACTCGGCCGACGTCTCGACCTCCGACATCGCGGCGATGCGCGAGCCGGGCAGCGCCTGGGTCGCGACCGCCGCAACCAATCCGGCGGTCGTCGGGCAGGTGTCGGTGCGTGCCCTCGCGCAGCTTCTGGCGGGTGAAGATGTCGGCAAGTCGGTCATCATCCCGCCGACCTTGATCACGCAGAAGGACCTGAACGACAACGACATCAAGAACATGGAAGAACTCGCCGCGAAGTTGCCGCAGTTCGCCCATGCGGATGTTGCCATGCCGGCTTGGATGCCGAACCCGAACGCGAAGTGATCCTTCGGCCACAGGGCTGAAAGGGAAGGGCGCCCGCGAGGCGCCCTTTTTGTGTCGATTAACCTGCAATGATTTGGAGGGCGGATTTTCCACCATGCACAGCCGCAGTGGATAGTCGACGATCGAAGGTCGCCAGCATGCCGCCATGCGCCTTGGCAAGCGCCAGCAAGTAAGTGTCGGTGACCTGTGGCGAAGTCAGTATGCGAGTTGGTTCGACAAGTTCCGATCCGAAGAGGCTTATATCGTCGGCCCAGAAATGATGGCCGGGCAATTCTCGCAACCCAGCGACGACAGTAGCTACCTCCGCCGGGGAACCGGGAGAGTTCGGATATTTCGGATTGCCGACGATTCGAAGGACGCCATTCTCGGTCATCGGACAGGTTGCCCAGTCCTCTAAGGAAGCGAACCAGTTATGGGCGGCATCGTGCGCGACATGGGCTGGATCGATGAGAGCGATCAGCACATTGACGTCGAGCAGATACGTCACGGAAGTTCGTCGCGAAGCTGGTTGACGATTTCCAGCGTTACTACAGGATTGCCCGGCCTCACTCCGAGCAACGGTATGCCATTGCGTTTCGCGCGAGGCTGAGGAGGGCGCAAGGACTTGCGGGCGAGATCGGAAATGACCTCGCCCAAACTGCGGTTCTGCTGTTCGGCCATGGCTTTCGCCACGACCAGCACGTCGTCATCTATCGTCAAAGTCGTCCGCATGCCCATTCCCTAGATGCGCATCAAGCATCTCGCATCAAGATAAGCAGGTCGATGTGGACTTTCAACCGATCTCGTTCAGCGCAGCGCCGCCGCGATGTTCCCCCCGTCGACCGTCGTGACGTCGGCGGTGGTGCGGTCCGCCAGCGCGTGGTGGAGGAAGGCCTGCGCGACGTCGGAGGCGGTGACCTCCTGGCCAAGCAGATTGCCGGACATGTACTCCTTCTCCGACACGCCGCGCGCCCCAGAGCGGTTGGCGATCATCTCGTCGGTGAGCAGGCCGGAGCGGATACGGTCTGCGTTGACGGCATTGGAGCGGATGCCTTCGGCGCCGTAGTCGAGAGCATACTGGCGCGACAGGAACAGCGTTGCCGCCTTGGGCAGGCCGTAGGCGCCGAACTTCGGGCCGGGGTTGATCGCCTGCTTGGAGGTGTTGAACAGCAGCGCACCGCCGGTCCCCTGCTCGCGCATGATGCGCACGGCGTTCTGAGCGGCCGACTGGTGGGCGAAGAAGTTGAGCTCGAAGCTCTTTCGTAGCACCGCGTCGTCGAGTTCGCCGATCCTGCCCTCCCAGGCAGCACCCGCATTGGAGACGAGGATGTCGACGCCGCCATAGACAGCGACCGCCTTGTCGAAGGCGGCGCGGACCTGGGCCGGATCGGTGATGTCGGCGCCGACGCCGATCGAATTGTTGCCGGCCTTCTTCGCTGCCTCGGCCGCCTTCTCCGCGTCGAGATCGACCACCACGACATGCGCGCCATAGTCGGCGAACAGCTTTGCCGTCGCAGCACCGATCGCGCCGGCGCCGCCGGTCACCAGCATGACTTGGCCGGTCAGTGGCTTCGGCTTGTTTGAGGCGAGCTTCGCCTGTTCGAGCGACCAGTATTCGAGCGGGAAGAGGTCGGCCTTGGAGAGCGGCTTGAAGTTGCCGATCGCCTCCGCCCCTTTCACCGCTTCGATCCACATCTCGCCGACATCGGAGGCGATCTTGGCGTCCTTCAGCGTGCGGCCGTGGCCGAACATGCCGACGCCCGGCACCAGACTGAGGCGCGGCATCTGGTCGAGCATGGTGCGCTTGACGTCGTCCAGCGCATCATTGGTCTCGAAGTAGGCGCGGTAGTCCTTTGCGAACTGCGCGACATGCTCCTTGAGCGCTTTCCTGTACTCGTCCAGCTTGCCGGCCTCGGGCGCCGGCAGCGCCATCGGTCCGGTCTTGATGCGTATCGACAGGTCGGGCGTGGAGACACCACGACCGGCGAGTTCCGCGAGCTTCGATGACGACAGGAAGTTGAGGATCGTGTCGGAGACGCGGAAATCACCGATCATGCGATCGAAGCGGCCCTCGCCCTTGTCGACGGCGACCGCGCCGCGCAGCATGGGCGCGATGTCGGCGGCTTTGGCCACATTGGCGGGAAGCGCGGCCTTGGCAGGCGCGGGCTTGCTGCCTTTCGCAATGAATTCCTCGGCCTTGGTGACCGCGTCGATCATGCGCGTATAGGCTTCCTTCGCATCGTCGCCGAAGGTGAAGATGCCGTGCTTGTCGAGGATCAGGCCGATCACCGATGTGTCGCGCTCGAACACTTCCGCCGCCGCCTTGGCGAGGTCGAAGCCCGGCATGATGTAGGGAACGAAGCCGAAGGTCTTGCCGAAGACTTTCGCGCAAATCTCCTCGCTGTTGTCCTGGTCGATGAGGCCGAGGATTGCGGTCGAGTGGGTGTGGTCGACGAATTTGTGCGGCAGGAAGGCGTGCAGCAGCGTCTCGACCGAGGGATTCGGCGAGGACGGGTCGATCAGGTTGGCGCGCTGCAGCGCAACCATGTCCTCATCGGAAAGCTTGTCGAGCTTGCGCGCCTTGAGCAGCGCGCCGAGCTTGACGGCCGGCAGGCCCTGCGGCTCGATGACGCCCATGTCCCAGCCGCTGCCCTTGACGCAGAGCACGTCCCATTCGTCGCCGACGAGATCGGTCGCCTTCGACTTGACGGAAGTGTTGCCGCCGCCGTGCAGCACAAGGCGCGGATCGCCGCCGAGCAGGCGGGTCGTATAGACGCGCAGCGCGAGGTCGCGATCGACGCCCCTGGCGGCATAGTGCTCGACCAGCTTCTCAGCCTCGGCGTCGTTCCAAAGGTTCTTCATGATCTCTTCCCGGGTTCAGTTTTTGGTTTGAAACAGTATCGCGCGACAGGTTTGTGACCGTGCCGGCTAGGAGGCCTTGCGCCGACCAGTCCTGGCGTGATCCAGCAGGCGCTTCGCCATCGCCGCGTTGATGACAAGATGGCTGCAGAGGCCGCCGGCAATACCCGCCAGCAGCGGCTCGAACTTGCTCGGCTCCTGGACCACCACCAGACGCTTGGGGATGGCGCGGAGCGACGCGAGATCGGCGGAGATAGCGCGCCGGTTGTAGCTGCAGTCGAGCAACTCGCCCCGACTGTCGATGATCCGCCCGGCAACCACGCCTGCGGCGCCATCTCGGCGCAGGGCTTCCATCTCCGCGACCGTAAGCGCGCCGCATTTCACCACATGGCTCTCTGCGTCGATCGTGCCGAAGGAGTAAAGTGCGATGTCGCAGTCGGCCACGCCGGCGAGTTGCTCGCGGATCACGGGTTCGTCGCGGAGCTGGCTGGCCAGTTGTTCGGTCGACAGCACCAGCGGCGCGTAGAAATTCAGGCCCTTGGCGTTCAGCCTTCGCGCGATCTCCATCGTGCACTGGTCCGGCCGGTAGGCGAAGGGTGCGCCGAGATTTCCGCAGAGCTGCACGACGGTGACGTCCTGCAGGTCGGCATAGGCCATCACGTCGGCGATGGCATAGACTGTCTGCCCCCAGGCGACGCCGATCCGGTCACCCTTCTTGATCAGTTCAAGAAAGACGCCCGCCGCAAGCACCGGCACCTCGGCGGCGGGATCGACATGGTCCCCCTGAGGCGCGATCCAGACCGCGTCGAGGCCATAGGCATCCTCGATCTCGCGAGCCATGACATCGTCGGTGAAGAGCTGAGTGGATGTCGAGATGTTGACGATGCCGGTCTCGCGCGCCTTGCGCAGATACATGGCGACCGAGGCGCGCGAAATGTTGAGCTGCTGCGCGACCTGGTCCTGCCGCAGGCCATGCGCGTAATACAGCCACGCAGCCTTGTGCACGATCTGGTCTGCCGGTCGGATTGCCATGATCGACAATAGTCATGGCGGCTGACAAAAGTCAATTTCTGAGGTCAGGCGGCATCCAGCGTTGCCACCGTCTTCAACGCGCCGTCGAGCATGTCACCCTTTTCGTCCTTCAGCGCGGCCTCGCGCAGGCGGCGCAGCCAGTCGGCGGCGTCGGGGCGCCCTTTCAGCATGGGCAGCGCCGAGAGCACGCGGTCGAATTTCGAATGCGCGCGCACGTGCGTGTCGCTGTAGCCCTTGATGAGCCGGCGGCAGTTGAGGATCTCAACGGCCAGCGGGTAGTCGCCTGCGACGGTTTCCAGCGCCAGGCTATACCAGCGGTCGAGATGCGCCTGCTCGACCTCGTGGCGCAGCAGTCTGCGACGCCAGCGGCGCAGGCCGCCGACCAGCCACAGCATGGCGAACCCCGAAAAACTGTCGGTGCGGATGCGGCGGCCGCGGTTGATGCGCCGGTCGATGAAGCCGGCGAGTTTCGGCCGCGCCTCGACATAGTGGCCGAGGCGGGCCGGAAGCGCGCCGCAGAATTCCTCGACGCGCGGGTGGAAATATTCGGTGGTCTGCAGGATGGTATCGCCCTTCACGCCGACCTCGCGGCGTACGCGGCGGCCACGCGTCGAGCGGGTCTTCAGGTCGGCGACGCGGATCATGTCGTCGTAGCAGAGCGCGTTGGCGAGGTGTTTCGCGGCCGCGATCGACAGGGCGAAGCCCTGCGCCCGCCCGTCGAGCACGACGGCGCGTTCCAGCCGGTCGAGATATTCGGCGCCGTAAGCCTCGTCCTGGTAGTCGACCACCTTGCGCAGGCCGCGCATTGCCATCTCCCGAACGTCCTCCGGCAGTCGGTCGACGCGCAGGACGAGATGCTTCCAGCCCTGGATAAGGCGATCCGGGCCATCGACCTTGCTGCCTCCGACGGTCGTCGGCGCGGGCGATACCGGCTCGGTTGCAGTCGCCGAACTCACCGGGCTGTGCGCTGCTGCCTTGTCCTCGGGGCTGCCGGGCACGACGGGCCTGGACAGCGGCACCGCCCTGCCCTGCGCACCCTCGTAGCCGCCGGCGAAAGCCGCCAGGCTGGCCTTCACGCCGCGGCCGGATTCGGAGATCGTCTCTTCATAGCTTTCGCGCGGGAACGGCAGCGCGCCCGAGCCGGCGAGCGCGCCGAACAGGCTGGACGAGATGACCGAGCCGTTGGCGACCGCGATCTTTTCCATGTCGAAGGCGACCAGGCGTTTCGACGCGAGCTCGGCCGTCTCGAGCACTTTGGCGGAGGAGGCGCGGCCGTCGCCCGGCTTGATCTTCTCCGATACGGCCGCAATGCGATGCGAAGAGGCGATCAGCGTCGTCTTCTCGGGCGTGACGAAGCCGCGCATGATGGCGCGGCCGGCTTCCATCAGCTCGGCGGCGATCATGATGTCGACGTCGCCCTGCGAGGGCGAGAGCGCGAAGATCGGCAGGCGGCCGGCATCCGGACACATCTCGATATAGTAGATCGTCGCGCCGGTGCGCTGCGCCACGCCAGCGACCGAGGTCGACTGCGCCAGATAGCCGTTCTTTTCCGCGACGCCGACGATCCAATCGGACAGCACGCCGCCGCCCTGCCCGCCGACGGCGAGGATGGCGATCTTTATCATCCCGCCGTCGCCAGCCTTGAAATCCGCACCGTCGCCGGCGCGCATAGGCAGAACCTTGTCAAGCATCGGCGAAGCTCAGGCGGCGGCTCTCGCGGCGGCGCTGCAGGAAGCCGATCACGGCGCTGCGCGTGCGCTCGAGGAAACGGTCCCAGCCGGTCGGGTTATGGACGACATCGGCGCGGTAGAAGGAGGGGCAGAGCACGGCGGCGTCCGCCACCTCGCCGCAATTGCCGCAGCCGACGCAGTTCTGGTCGATGTGGGCGACGGGATCGTCCCGCAACGGATCGTCGAGCGACTTCACCGAAAGCGACGGGCAGCCGGAAAGCCTCATGCAGGCGTGATCGCCGGTGCAGATGTCTTCGTCGACGCCGAATTTCGGCTTCACGACACGCGTCCCGCCCTTGATCGCCTTGTCCAGCCGCGGCTTCTCGCGACGCTGCTTGTTCAGCATGCATTCGGACGACGCGACGATGACTTTTGGCCCCTTCTCCTCGGTCGTCAGCGCCTCTTTCAGCGTCGCCTGCATCTTGCCGACGTCATAGGTGCGGTCGATATGGCGCAGCCACTTCACGCCCATGCCCTCGATCGCCTTCGTGATCGGATGCTGCGTGGATTTCGTCTTGTTGTTGGCGCGCGAAGACAGGATGTCCTGCCCGCCGGTCGCGGCCGAGTAGAAATTATCGACCACGACGATGACGCCGTCGTTCTTGTTGAACACCGCGTTGCCGATCGAGGACGTCAGGCCGTTGTGCCAGAAGCCGCCGTCGCCGACGAAGGAGATCGAGCGTCGCTTTGCTTCCGGCGAATTGAAGGCCGAGGCGGAGGCAGGGCCGAGGCCATAGCCCATCGTGGTCGCGCCGAGCTCGAATGGCGGCATGATCGAAAAAAGATGGCAGCCGATGTCGGAGGCGATGTGATGCTTGCCGAGTTCCTGCTCGACGAGCTTCGTCGCGGCGAAGATCGGCCGTTCCGGGCAGCCGACACAGAAGCCCGGCGGACGGCCCGGCACGACCTGGCTGAGATCGGGTATCTCCTCGCCCTGCCCCGTCTTGTTGGGTGCACGGATCTCGGCCGACAGCAGCAGCGGCGCTTCGGCGCGCAGGAAGGCGCCGAGACCGTCGAGCATGACCTGGCCAGTGTATTCGCCGGCCATCGGCAGATATTCCTTGCCGACCAGCCGGGTGCCGCGACTGGCCTTGTGCAGCATCGCGGCAAAGGCCTGCTCGATGTAATTGGGCTGGCCTTCCTCGACCACGAGCACGGAATCCTTGCCCTCGCAGAACGAAAGGAATTCGTCGTCGACCAGCGGGTAGACGGCGTTGAGGACGTAGAGCGGGATGTCGGTATCGCCATAGGCATCAGCGAGGCCGAGGCGCTGCAGGGCGCGGATGACGGCATTGTACATGCCGCCCTGCATCACGATCCCGATCGCGCCGTGGTCGGGCCCGAAGAACTCGTTGATCCTGTTGGCGCGGATGTAGTCGACAGCGGCCGGCCAGCGCTTCGCCACCTTCTCCTTCTCGTGCAGAAACGACGCGGGCGGCAAGACGATGCGGCCGGTGTCGCGGCGCGGCGCCTCCAGCGCGTCGGCGACGGTCATCGCCGGGCGCTTGTTGTCCTTGGCGATGAATTTCCCATGCACATGGCAGCAGCGGATGCGCACCTGCAGCATGACGGGCGTGTTGGATACTTCCGAAAGTTCAAAGCCATGCTCCACGGCCTCGACGATGGACGGCAGGTTCGGGCGCGGGTCGAGCAGCCAGACCTGGCTCTTCATCGCGAAGGCGTGGCTGCGCTCCTGCATGATCGAGGAGCCTTCGCCGTAATCCTCACCGACGATGATCAGCGCACCACCGGTGACGCCGCCGGAAGCGAGGTTGGCCAGCGCGTCGGACGCGACGTTGGTGCCGACCGTCGACTTGAACGTCGCAGCCCCGCGGATCGGATAATGAACCGAGGCTGCAAGCATTGCGGTCGCGGTCGCCTCCGAGGCCGACGCTTCGAAATGCACGCCGAGTTCGCCAAGGATGTCCTGGGCGTCGGCCAGAACGTCCATCAGATGGCTGATCGGCGCGCCCTGGTAGCCGCCGACATAGCCGACGCCGCACTGGAGCAGCGCCTTGGTGATGGCCAGGATGCCTTCGCCGGCGAATTCCTCGCCGTCTCCCAGTCTCAGCTTTTCGACTTCCTTGGCGAATGACCGCTCGGCCATTTTTTTGTCCTATCCGTTGCCGCCGTCTCCCCTCCGACAGCGCTGCGTAGTTTTACCGTTTGAGCATGATCTTTTCCGAAAACCGGTTCCCACTTTTCGGGATCATACTCTGGCTCAGATGTCGTGCTTGCGGATGTTCCTCAGCATCTTCTGCAACGTCACCACCAGCGCCGAATATTCGGCGTCGTCCATGCCCTCGAACATCGTTTCAAAGGCGTCGTGCATGGCCGGCCAGGCGCGGTTGAACTCGGCGCGGCCCTCGTCGGTCAGAAAGACTTTTCGCACGCGGCTGTCGGTATCGCCGGATTCGCGGCGCACCAGGCCCTCGGCCTCCAGCCCGTCCAGCGTGCGCGACAAGGTCGACTGTTCGATGACCGTGTAGACGGACAGGTCTCCGACCGTGATACCATCACTCACCGAGAGAACCGCCAATGTGCGCACCTGCGGGACGGTCCGTCCCTCGCGGCGGTATTCTTCCCGCAGCGTTGCATTGTAGCGCCCCATGATGCGGTTCATCAGATAGGGCGCGAACTGCTGCAGCCCGATCTGACCCAGGGTCGATATACGCTCGCGGCTTTCCGGCGCCTTCTGGTCCATCACAACCTCTGTGCCAGCAGGAAGCCGGAGCCGCCGCCAAGCCCTGCGCCCGGATGGGTCGAGGCGCCGATGTGGTAAAGCCCCTTTATGCCGGTCTCGTGGTTGCGGCTCGTCTTGAACGGACGCCACAGGAAGGACTGGTCGATCGTCGACGACCCGCCATAAGGGTCGCCGCCGACGAGATTGACGTTCATCTTCTCGATATCGGCCGGCGAATAAGCGCGACGGCCGAGCACGGTGTCCGAGAAGCCGTCGATGTGCGAAGCGAGAATCGCCTCGACGCGGTCGGCATAGGCCTCGCGCAGTTCGTCGGTCCACCGGCCGTCGGCAGGGACCGGTAGCTTGCCGGCGGCGTCGCCCTTGATGTGGCGCGGCGCCTCCGGCAGTTGCAACCAGAGAATCGCCTTGCCGGGCGGGCAGCGCGACGGGTCGAGCGCATGCGGCTGGCCGACGCAGATGGTCGGCGTCTCTGGCAGCATGCCGCGCACGGCCTCGTTGCTGGCCTTCGACACCCCGTCGAGGCCTGGGGTCAGGTGCAGCAGCGCGACCTCGCCCAACGCTGCGTCGCGCCAGGCCGGCGGCCGGTCGAGCGCATAGTGGATCTGGAAGTTGCCCTTGCCGTAGCGATATTTCCTGGTCGCGGCGACGTCGGCTTCCGGCGCATGTCTGCCGAGCAGGCGCCCATAGAGCTGCGTCGGCGTGACCGAGCAGATGACACCTTTCTCGGCCTTGATGGTCTCGCCCGATGCAAGCCGCACGGCAGTCGCCTTGCCGCCTTCGACGATCACCTCGGTGACGTCGGCGCCGGTGCGGATCTCGCCGCCGCGTTCCCTGATCAGCGCCTCGAAGGCGGACAGCAGGTTCTGCGCGCCGCCCTTGACGATCGGAGCCCCGGCGGCTTCGAGCGCGAAGGCGATGACCTTCGCGATCTGGCCGGAGAACGCATCCTCGGGACCTATGCCGGCATGTAGGCTCCACGGCGCCCAGAGAGCACGATTGAGATCGGACTCGTACGAGCTTTCGAGCCAGCTCCGCGCGGGGACGAAAGCGTCGCCGAGGAAGGCGGCGAGCGAGCGCGGGCCGCGCCGCCAGGCCTCTCCGGCCAGGAGCTTGAAGGTCGGCCAGCTCCACAGCCCGCCGCCGAGCAAGCCGAACAGCAGTCCGGCGTTCTTCTCGATCTCGCCGACATCGGCGGCATATTGCGCGCCGTCGCCCTTGAAGGCGGCGACGTTCGCCGGGCGGTCCGTGCGATGGATGAGGTGGCTGCCATCGGGCCGCAGCACGCCGGTCGGCGCCTTGGTGTTGCAGAACTCCAGGCCGTGGCGGCCGAGCTCGGCCGCGAGCGCCGCATAGGCCGGCGAGGTGATGAACAGCACGAAGGTCGTCGCCATCACGTCGTGCACGAAGCCCGGAGCGGTGATCTCCTCGGTGCGGATGCAGCCGCCGATGCGCTCGTTGCGCTCCAGCAGCAGCACCCTGCGGCCCTTGCCGCCAAGGATGGCGGCGCAGACCAGCGCATTGATGCCGCTGCCGACGATGATGTGGTCGGGCGCGCTCATGGGAGCCTCGCCTCCGTTCAGCCGCCCTTACTTCTTCGGCACCAGCGCCAGCGCACGGATCGGGCTGCCGGTGCCCTTCTGGATCTTCAGCGGGGCGGCGATCAGGATCGCGCCCTTGGGCGGCAGCTTGTCGAGGTTGCAGAGACTGGCGAGGCCGAACTTGTTGGCCTTGTGCATCAGCGTATGGGCAGGGAACGGCGGCTCCATGCCGCCCGCCTTGCCGGCGTCGGTGCCGATCGTCTGCGAGCCCCAGCCGACGACGTCCTTTTCGATCAGGTAGCTGATCGCCTCGGCCGTCGGGCCGGGCGTATGCGGGCCGGTCTCGTCGGCGTTGAGGAACTCGGCCTCCGAACCACCGAAACGATCCCAGTCGGTGCGCATGACGACCCATTCGCCGGGGTTGATCGCGCCGTGCTCGGCCTCCCAGGCCTTGATGTGGTCGACGGTGAGCAGGAAGTCGGCGTCGGCCGCGGCCTCCTTGGAGAAGTCTAGAACGTTGACCGGACCGACGAGCTTCTGGACGGGAAGCGTGTCGGTCGAGCCGTCGGGATAGTCCTTGCCGGAGATCCAGTGATGCGGCGCATCGAAATGCGTGCCGGAATGCTCGCCGAGCTTCAGCCAGTTCCACGCCCACCAGGGGCCGTTCTTGTCGTAAGCGGAGATGGTGTGGATCTCGACCTTCGGCGTGTCTACGGCGAGTTCGGGCGGCAGCTTGATCAGCGGGGTGTCGGGACCGAGCACTCCGGTGAGGTCGACGACCTCGATTTCGCCGGAAAGAAGCTTGGTGGCGAATTCGCCGATGAGATTCTGCGTGTCCATCTGGTTCCCCTTGGTCGGATGCGGCGTGGCTCTTGTCGGCCTTCAATATGCTACTAGACGAAAACATATGCATCTGCAATTATCTTTAAGCCTAAAGCAAATGGGGATTTGGGCTTGAGCGAATTCGACGCCATCTTCGTCGGTGCCGGCCACAACAGTCTGGCCTGCGCGGCGCATCTGGCGTCGAAGGGTTGGAAAGTCGGCGTTTTCGAGCGCAATCCGGTCAGCGGCGGCGCAGTCCAGACGCGGGAAGTCACCCTCCCCGGCTTCCGCCACGACCTCGGCGCGATGAATCTCAGCCTGTTCGCCGGCTCCGCTTTTCACAAGAAATATGCAAATGAATTGAAAAACGCCGGGCTGGAGTTCGCCCCGGTGGCCGACTGCTTCGCTTCCGTCTTCCCGGACGGACGCTGGTTCGGCGTCAGCAACGACCTGGAAAAGACCGTGGCCCGGCTGGAGCAGTTCTCCAAGGAGGACGCATCGACCTGGCGCGGCCTCGTTGGCGGCTTCATGGGTGAGGCCGAACATCTGTTCCGCCTTCTCGGCTCGCCGATGAGCGGCCGGGCGCTGGCCGGCACGGGCTGGAACATCTGGCGCAAGAAGGGCGTGAAGGGTTCACTGGACACGGCGAAGCTGTTGCTGTCGTCGCCGCGCGCGTGGCTCGACGAGACGTTCGTCTCGCCGCATGTGAAGGCGACGCTCGGCGCATGGGGCATGCATCTCGACTTCGCGCCCGACATCGCCGGCGGCGCGGTGTTTCCCTATCTCGAATCCATGGCCAACCAGTGTTTTGGCATGGTGCTCGGCAAGGGCGGCGCGGACACGATCATCCGCGCGATGGAAGGCATGCTGGTCGCGGCCCGCGGCAAGGTTTTTCACGGCGCGGACGTCGCCGAGATCCTGGCGGCCGGCGGCAAGGCGAGCGGCATCAGGCTCGCCAATGGCGAGATGCACATGGCGACCAAGGCGGTCATCGCCAACGTGGCGCCGAGCGCCCTGCCCGGCAAGCTGTTGCCGAAAGGCTCGGGCGACCAGAACTTCGACACGGCGATGAAGAAATTCCGCCATGCGCCCGGCACGATGATGATCCACTTGGCGCTGGAGTCGTTGCCCGACTGGACGGCCGGCGCGGATCTGCAGAAGTTCGCCTATGTCCATGTCGCACCGTCGCTCGACCAGATGGCGCGGACGTACAGTCAGGCTGTCGCCGGCCTGCTGCCGGACGAGCCGGTGCTGGTGGTCGGCCAGCCGACCGCGGTCGACCCCTCCCGCGCGCCAAAAGGCAAGCATGTGCTGTGGGTGCAGGTGCGCGTCTTGCCGGCGGAGATCAGGGGCGACGCGGCCGGCGAGATCGCGCCGGATCACTGGGACGCGATCAAGGAGCGCTATGCCGACCGGGCGCTGGCGCTGATCGAGAAGAACGCGCCGGGGCTTGGCGCGAAAATCCTCGGGCGTTCGGTGTTCTCACCGATCGATCTGGAGCGGGAAAACCCGAACCTCGTCGGCGGCGACCAGATCTGCGGCAGCCACCACATCGCGCAGAACTTCATCTTCCGTCCGGCGCGCGGCTATGCGCGCTGGAACACGCCGGTCGACAATCTGCATATTGTCGGCGCGGCCACTTGGCCCGGAGCCGGAACCGGTGCAGGCTCCGGTTTCCTCCTCGCTCAGCAGTTGGCGGGAGCATGACCATGGCCGGACAGGTACGAGGCTAGACGATGAAGCGCAAGGCGATCAACCCAGCTACATTGTACGAGTCTACGCAGTTCGGCTTCTCGCATGCCGTCGAGCAGAATGGCGGCCGCACGCTGCATCTCGCGGGCCAGGTGGCCTGGAACAAGGAAGGCGAAGTGGTCGGCCCCGGCGACCTCGCAGCCCAGACACGTCAGGCGCTCGCCAATCTCAAGGCGGTTCTTGCGGAGGCAGGTGCGACGCCAGCCGACATCGTTCGGTTGCGCACCTATGTCGTCGACCACTCGCCGGAGAAACTCGGGCCGGTCATTGGCGAGATCATGGCTTTCTATGAGGGCGCGGCGCCGGCGGCGAACACCTTCATCGGGGTGCAGGCGCTGGCGCTTCCCGACTTCCTGGTGGAGATCGAAGCCACGGCAGCGCTCTGATCACTGCCGCCTCGCAGCGATATTTAAGAATACGACAAATCAAATGGGGAACTTGAACATGACCAGACAGATAGACAGACGCACCATCCTGAAATTCGCCGGTGTCAGCGCCGGCGCGATGATGGCCGGGATTTCCATCCCGCGCATCGCCCAGGCACAGGCCGACGAACTCGTCATCGCCTATAACGTGAACCTGCCCTCCTGGGACCCGACCGTCGGCCCGTCGGCCGTGAACCCGACCATTCAGGGCATCTACCAGTCGGTGTTCGACCAGTTCATCCTGCAGAAGCCGGACCTGTCGCTGGCTCCCGGCCTGCTGACCGAATGGGGTTTCTCCGACGATCTGAAGCAGGTGCACATGACGGTGCGCGAGGGCGTCACCTGGCATGACGGCTCGCCCTTCACGGCGGAGGACATCGTCTGGTCGCTGGAGCGCGCCGGCAAGGAAGAGACCGGCAACCCGATCCAGTTCGTCTGGAAGAACGTCAACAACTTCAAGATCGACGGCAACAAGATCACCGGCGACGTCGTCGGCTTCGACCCGACCTATTTCAAGTGGATGTCGTTCCTGACCGGCTACGTGCTGCCGAAAGCTTATTTCGAGAAGGTCGGCGCGGAAGGCTTCGAGGCCAAGCCGATCGGCACCGGCCCCTATATGGTGGAAAAGTTCGAGCGCAACGCCTTCGTGCAGCTCAAGGCCAACCCGAACTACTGGGGTGACAAGCCGGCCTTCCAGAACGTCACGATCAAGTTCGTCACCGATGCCGCCAGCCGCGTCGCCGAGATCGAATCCGGCTCGTCGCACGTCACGCTGGAGATCCCCTACGAGGAATATGACCGCCTGATCGCCAAGGGCGGGCTGGCGGGGTCGGCCGACACCGTGTCGGACATCGGCATGATCTTCTTCAACGACATCGACGTGATGAAGGACGAGAACGTGCGCAAGGCCGCCGTCATGTCCGTCGACAAGAAGCTGCTGGTCGACCGGCTGCTGCGCGGCTACGGCGTTCCGCTCGACACGCTGGAGACGCCGGAATACGAGGCCTTCGACGAGACGATCAAGGTCGAGTACAATCCGGAGAAGGCGGTCGAGCTGCTGAAGGCCTCCGGCTACTCCACCGACAATCCGGTGAAGTTCACCATCCAGACGACGCGCGGCTTCAAGCCGAAGGATTACGAGATGATCCAGGCGATCGTCGGCATGTGGCGCAAGGTGGGCATCGAGGCCAACATCGAGGTATACGAGATCGCCAAGCACTACGAGCTGCGCGCCGCCGACCAGCTCGCGCCGGCCGCCTTCTACAACTGGGGCAACTCGATCGGCGACCCGACCACCTCTACGGGCTTCGCAATGTACGGGCCGAGCCCGCACTCGGTGTGGGACGGCCAGGACGTGATCGACGCCATCAACCCGCTTTGGGGCGAGGCAGACGAGGCCAAGCGCATCGCCGGCTGGAAGGCGGTGAGCAAGCTGATCGCCGACAACGCCTATGTGTTGCCGCTGGTGCAGTACGCGCAGCCGATCGTCTATGCGGACACGGTCAAGGTGGTGCCGCACAAGTCCGGCGCGCTGCTGCCGGCTCTGATGTCGCCGGCTTGATCCATGGCGGCAAGCGCTGTGCGCTGCCCCTCACCTGCCTGCCGGCATCCTCTCCCCGTAAGGACGGGGAGAGGAGCGCTAGTCGCGACGCTGGAGACCCCCTCTCCCCGCCCGCGGGGAGGGGGTAAGGGTGAGGGGCCGTTCCGCTGCCGCAGCCCGTCCGTGCACATTGCAGCTTAGATGATCTTCCAGCGTTTCCTCGTTCGCCTCTTCACCATGGCCGTCACGCTGCTCGGCGTGTCGGTGGTGGTGTTCGTCATCATCCGGGTGGCGCCGGGCGACCCGATCGCCATGATGCTGCCGCCGGGCGCCAGCGAGGCTGACATCGACCGGCTGCGGGCGCTCTACGGGCTCGACCGCTCCATCGTGGAGCAATATTTCATCTGGCTGGCCGGCGTTATGCGCGGGGATTTCGGTACCTCGATCTCGCTCAGGCAGGACGTGCTGTCGCTGGTGCTCAACCGCCTGCCCGCGACGCTTGAGCTCGCGACCTTCGCGCTGCTCATGGCGCTGGCCGTAGGCGGTACGCTTGCCATCCTCGGTGCGCGCGAACAGGGCACGGCAGTAGAAGCAGGCATCGACGTCGCCAATGGCGCGGCGCTGTCGATCCCGGATTTTTTGTGGGGGCTGGCGCTGATCCTGCTGTTCGGCGTGCTGTGGCCTGTCTTCCACATCTCCGGCCGCGTCTCGCCGCGTCTCGACCTGCCCTTCGTCACCCAGTTCTATCTTTTCGAGAGCATTTTCCGCCTTCGCTTCGACCTGACGAAGGACCTCATCAGCCACATGTTCATGCCGGCGCTGGCGCTCGCACTGCCATTGGCGGCCATCATCTCGCAACTGCTGAAGCTGTCGCTGAAGGAGGTGATGACGCTGGACTATGTGACGCTGGCACGGGTGAAGGGCTTTTCGGAGACCAAGGTCATCCTGCGCGAGGCGCTGAAGAACGCGGCGCTGCCGACGCTGACGCTGGTCGGCGTGCAGTTCACCTTCCTCATCGGCGGCACCGTCATCATCGAGCGGCTGTTCTCCTATGAGGGGCTCGGCAACATGGCGATCGACGCGGTGATCAACCGCGACCTGCCGCTGATCCAGGGCATCGTGCTGGTCTTCGCGCTGATCTTCGTGCTCATCAATCTCGCGGTCGACATGATGTATGCGCTGCTGAACCCGAGGCTGCGGCATGGCTGACGCGCGCGTCCTGCCCCGCCGCCGCTTCGACGCCCGCCTGATGCTTGCCGGCGGCTGGCTCTTGATCGCGCTGTTCGCCGCGATCTTCGCGCCGATGCTCGCGCCGCACGACCCGCTGGCGCAGGACCTGATGCTGGAGCGTCTGCCGCCGTTCTGGATGGCGGGCGCGGAGCCCGGCTACTGGCTCGGCACCGACAGCCTCGGCCGCGACCTGCTCTCGCGCCTGATCTTCGGCGCGCGCATCGCCTTCATCGTCGCCTTCGCGGCGGCCTTTGCCGCCTGCATCGTCGGCTCTGCGCTCGGACTGATCGCGGGTTACTTCGGCGGCTGGGCCGACCGCATCATCTCGCGCATCGTCGACATCTGGATGGCGTTTCCGCCCGTGCTGTTCGCGATCCTGCTCGTCGCCGTGTTCGGCACGGGCCTCGGCTCGGTCATCATCGCCATCGCCGTGATCGACTGGACGCGCTTCTGCCGTGTCATCCGCGCCGAGGCGATGAGCCAGGCGCGCATGGACTATGTCGAGAACGCCCGCATCGCCGGCTTCGGCCGCATGCGCATCATGCTGTCGGAGGTGCTGCCCAACGTGCTGCCGGCGATCGTCGCGCTGCTGTCGCTGGAGATGGGCATCGCCGTCATCGTCGAGGCGATTCTCTCCTTCGTGAACCTTTCCATCTCCACCGACGACCCAACCTGGGGCGGCATCATCGCCGAGGGCCGGCTGTCGATCCACCAGGCCTGGTGGGTGCTGGTCTTCCCGCTGATCGCACTGTTCCTGACAGTGCTGTCGTTCAGCCAGTTCGGCGAGGGACTGAAGTCGCGCTTCGATCCGGTGCTGAGATGACCCACGCCCTCGACATCACCAGTCTCAGCGCCACCCTGCCCTCCGGCCAGCGCGTGCTGCGCTCGGTGTCGCTCACCGTCCAGCCCGGCGAGGTGCGCGCGCTTGTGGGCGAGAGCGGTGCGGGCAAGAGCATGATCGGCAAGGCGGTGCTCGGCGTGCTGCCGGGGAGCGTCAAGGTGGTCGAGGGGTCGATCCGCGTCGAAGGCACCGACCTCGGCACACTGTCGACGAAGGAGCGCCGCCGGCTGATCGGGGCCAAGACCGCACTGATCCCGCAGGATCCGCTCACCGCCCTCAACCCGTCGCGCCGCATCGGGCCGCAGATGACCGACCGGCTGGTGCACATCCTCGGCTGGGCGGGCGACCGTGCCGACAAACGCGTGCGCCAGCTGCTCGACGAGGTCCATATCCGCGAGCCGGATCGCGTCATGAAGGCTTATCCGCACGAGCTTTCTGGCGGCATGCGCCAGCGCGTTCTGATCGCCGCCGCCTTCGCCGCCGAGCCGCGCCTGATCGTCGCCGACGAGCCGACGACCGCGCTCGACGTGACCGTGCAGAAGCAGATTCTGAGGCTGATTGCGCAGCTCCAGAAGGAGCACGGCACGGCCATCCTCTTCGTCACGCACGACCTCGGCGTCGTCGCCAAGGTCAGCCAGAAGGTCACCGTGCTCTATGCCGGCAAGGTGGTCGAGGAGGCAGACACGCCGGCGCTGTTTGCCGACCCGCAACATGCCTACACGCGCGCGCTCATGGCGGCGACGCCGAAATACACCGATCCCCTCGCCTCGCTGAAGCCGGTGGACGACGCGGTGCTTGCGGGGCTCGCGGCCGAGATCGCCATCGCCGACCATGACTGGAGGCCGGACCGATGACCGAGCCGCTGTTCAAGGTGCGCGGCCTGAAGGTCGCCCTGCCCGACATGACGAAGAAGCCGCTGCTCGGCCGCGCACCGCTGGTCGAGATCCTCAAGGGTCTCGACTTCGATCTGCCGCGCCGCTCGGTCACCGGCATCGTCGGCGAATCCGGCTCGGGAAAGTCGACGCTCGGACGCGCGCTGGTGCGGCTGATCGAGCCGAGCGCCGGCAGCGTCACCTTCGAGGGGCGCGACATCACGCACCTGTCGGAAGCGGAGCTCCTGCCGCTCCGGCGCAATCTGCAGATGATCTTTCAGGACCCAATGTCGTCGCTGAACCCCCGCCGCACCATCGGCGCGATCATCTCCGCGCCGCTGCGCCTTCACGGGCTCGACGACGTGAAGACGCGCGTCGCCGAGGCGCTGTCGCGCGTCGGCCTGCCGCAGAGTTTCGCGGACCGCTACCGGCATGAGCTTTCCGGCGGCCAGCGCCAGCGAGTCGGCATTGCACGCGCCCTGGCGCTGTCGCCCGACTTCGTGCTCGCCGACGAGATCGTATCCGGCCTCGACGTCTCGACACAGGCGCAGATCCTGACGCTTCTGGAAAAACTCGCCGACGAGATGGGCCTGACGGTCGCCTTCATCAGCCACGACCTCTCGGTCATCCGCCGTCTCTGCAGGCAGGTCATCGTACTGCGCAACGGGGAGATCGTCGAGCAGGGGCCGACCGACGCGCTGTTCGCCGATCCGCAGCACCAATACACGCGCGACCTCATCGCAGCGATCCCGTTGCCCGAGATCGACGCGGACTGGCTGAAGGCCGGCTAGCAGAAATTCTGAAAGCCGCACCGGCCCCAGCGGGCAGCCGGCGCGTGACAGGGGATCGCCCGCATAACGGGAGACGTCACGTGAAAGACCTACTTCGCAGCGCAGTCCTTGCAGCCACCACGCTCGCCGCCTGCGGCATGGCATCGGCCGATTCCATTCCGGGCATGCGGGGGCACGACCACACCGGCATCACGGTGCCCGATATGGCACAGGCGGTCGACTTCCTCACCAATGTCGTCGGCTGCGAGAAGGCGATGTCCTTCGGTCCGTTCGCCGACGACAAGGGCACCTTCATGCAGGACCTTCTCGGCGTCGATCCCAAGGCGGTGATCAAGGAGATCACGCTGCTGCGCTGCGGCTTCGGCTCCAACCTCGAACTGTTCGAATACACCGCGCCGGACCAGAAGGACATGACGCCGAAGAACAGCGACATCGGCGGCTACCACATCGCCTTCTATGTCGATGACGTGCAGGCCGCGAAAGACTATCTCGAGGGCAAGGGTGTGGCGACACGCATTGTCCTGCCGGTCGGCGACGGGCCTGCCGCCGGCCAGACGGTCATGTATTTCCAGGCGCCATGGGGCCTGCAGTTCGAGGCGATCAGCTATCCTCAAGGCATGGCCTACGAGAAAGGTGCCTCGACGGTCCTGTGGAGCCCGAAGGATCCGGCGAAGTAGGGTACAGCTTATCGGATTGAATCCTGGCGGCAGCTTCGAGAAGAAGCCGCCGCCTAGAGGCCCCCCTGTTCTCGCAGTTTGAAATTTCAAGCTTGAAGTATCTTGATTCCGGCGCGATAGTGGCCGTGCATCGAAAGAGGAGAGCAGCATGAAGGTCGCAGTTCTCGGCGGTGGACCAGCCGGCCTTTATTTCGCGATCTCGATGAAGCTGCGCGACTCCTCGCACGACATCACGGTCATCGAACGCAACAAGCCCGACGACACGTTCGGCTGGGGCGTGGTGCTGTCGGCCGAGACGCTCGACAACCTGAACCGCAACGACCCCGTCAGCGCCGTCTGGATCAAGCGCCACTTCGCCTATTGGGACGACATCGCCGTCGTCTACAAGGGCGAGCGCACCGTCTCGACCGGCCACGGTTTCTGCGGCATCGGCCGCAAGCGCCTGCTGCTCCTCCTGCAGCGGCGCGCGCGCGAGCTCGGCATCACGGTGCAGTTCGAGACCGAGGCGCCGGATCCCCGCCCCTACATGGAGACGCACGACCTCGTCGTCGCGGCCGACGGTCTCAACTCGCGGTCGCGCGCGACCTTCGCGGAGGTCTTCAAGCCCGACATCGACACGCGCAAGTGCAAGTTCGTCTGGCTCGGCACCCATCAGAAATTCGACGACGCCTTCACCTTCATCTTCGAGAAGACAGAGCATGGCTGGGTGTGGGCGCACGCCTACCAGTTCGACCCGGAGACGGCCACCTTCATCGTCGAATGCAGCCAGGAGACCTGGGACAAGTTCGGCTTCGGCGAGATGACGAAGGAAGAGTCGATCGCCACCTGCGAGATGATTTTCGAGAAGCATCTCGGCGGGCATTCGCTGATGTCGAATGCCAATCACATCCGCGGCTCGGCCTGGATCAACTTTCCGCGCGTACTTTGCGAACGCTGGTCGTACAAGAACCTCGCGCTGATGGGCGACGCCGCGGCTTCCGCGCATTTCTCGATCGGTTCCGGAAGCAAGCTCGCGCTGGAGAGCGCGGTCGCGCTGGCCGACTATGTGCATTCGGAGCCCGATCTTGCGTCCGCCTTTCGCAAATACGAGGACGCCCGGCGCACCGAGGTGCTGAAGCTGCAGTCGGCTGCGCGCAACTCCCTCGAATGGTTCGAGGAGGTCGAACGCTATCTCGACCTCGACCCGGTGCAGTTCAATTATTCGCTGCTGACGCGCTCGCAGCGCATCAGCCACGAGAACCTTCGCCTGCGCGACCCCGAATGGCTCGGCGATGCCGAGGCCTGGTTCCAGCGGGAGGCCGGCGCGCCCGAAGAGGACTGGAAGCGCGCCCCGATGTTCGCGCCCTTCAGGCTGCGCGAGATGGAACTGACGAACCGTGTCGTCGTGTCGCCGATGGCGCAGTACAAGGCTGTCGACGGCTGCCCGACCGACTGGCATTTCACCCACTATGCGGAGCGCGCCAAGGGCGGCGCGGGCCTCGTCTATATCGAGATGACCTGCGTCTCGCCGGAAGGCCGCATCACGCCCGGCTGCCCCGGCTTCTACAAGCCGGAGCACGAAGTGGCGTGGAAGCGCCTGGTCGACTTCGTGCACAGCGAGACGCAAGCGAAGATCTGCGCGCAGATCGGCCATGCCGGCGCAAAAGGCTCCACGCAGGTCGGTTGGGAAGAAGGCGACGCGCCGCTGCCCGATGGCAACTGGCCGCTGATGGCGGCGTCGGACGTGCCGTGGTCGGAGCGCAACCAGACGCCCAGGGCGATGACCCGCGCCGACATGGACATGGTGCGCGATCAGTTCGTCGCGTCGGCCGAGATGGCCGATCGCTGTGGCTTCGACATGCTGGAGATCCATGCCGCGCATGGTTACCTGCTGTCGTCCTTCATCACGCCGCTGACCAACAAGCGCACCGACGCCTATGGCGGCTCGTTGGAAAACCGCATGCGCTATCCGCTGGAAGTGTTCCAGGCGGTTCGCGAGGCCTGGCCATTGCACAAGCCGATCTCGATGCGCATCTCGGCCAATGACTGGGTCGGCATCGAGGGCGTGACGCCGGCCGACGCGGTGGAGATCGCAAAGATGCTATCGGCCGCCGGCGTCGACATCTGCGACGTCTCGGCCGGGCAGACCTCGATCCGTGCCAAGCCGGTCTATGGCCGCATGTTCCAGACGCCGTTCTCCGACCGCATCCGCAACGAGACCGGCATGGCTACCATGGCGGTGGGCAACATCTACGAGCCCGACCACGTCAACTCGATCCTGATGGCCGGCCGCGCCGACCTCGTCTGTCTCGCCCGCCCGCACCTCGCCGACCCCTACTGGACCCTGCATGCCGCGGTGTCGCTCGGCGACCGCGGCGTGAAGTGGCCCGACCCGTATCTGCCCGGCCGCGACCAGGCGTACCGGCTGGCCGCGCAGAAGAACGCGACGGCGGAGTTCAAGGTATGACCAGCCGCCACGCCCTCGTCACCGGCGGCGGGTCGGGTGTCGGACGTTGCATCGCACTCGCCCTTGCACATGCGGGCATCGAGGTCACGATCTGCGGCAGGCGCGCCGAGGCGCTTGAAGCGGTGGTGAATGAGCATGACGGCATCCATGCGATCACCGCCGACGTCACCGACGAGCAGTCGATGCTGTCGCTTTACGAGACGGCCCAGGCCGCGCGCGGTCCCTTCGACATCGTGATCGCCAATGCGGGTGCAGCCGAAAGCGCACCGGCCCACAAGGTCAAGCTTGGGGATTGGCAGAAGACGCTGGACGTCAACCTGACTGGTGCTTTCCTCACCGTGCAGCCGGGACTGGCGAGCATGATTTCGCGCAAGGCCGGCCGCATCGTCTTCATAGCCTCCACGGCCGGACTGAAGGGCTATGGCTATGTCGCGCCCTATGTGGCGGCCAAACACGGGGTCGTCGGGCTGATGCGGGCGCTCGCCGCCGAGACCGCGAAATCCGGCGTCACCGTCAACGCGGTCTGCCCAGGCTATGTCGAGACCGAGATGCTCGATCAGTCCGTGAAGAATATCGTGGCCAAGACTGGCCGCACGGTCCAGGAGGCGCGCGCCACCCTCGCCGCGACCAACCCCCAGAACCGTTTCGTGCAGCCCGAGGAAGTCGCCGACGCGGTGCTGTGGCTCTGCGGCGAGTCCGCGCGCTCGATCACCGGCCAGGCGATCTCCATCTCGGGAGGCGAGACATGGTGAGCGCTCCCCTCTCCGCCATCTCCAAGGACAGCAAGGATCGGCTGCGCCTCTGGATCAGGATGCTGCGCGCCTCGCGCACCATCGAGGCCGAGTTGCGCGAGCGGCTGCGCCAGGAATTCGACACCACGCTGCCGCGGTTCGATGTGATGGCCGCGCTCTACCGGGTGCCGGAAGGCATGCTGATGAGCGGTTTGTCGAGCTTCCTGCTGGTCTCGAACGGCAACGTCACGGGCATCATAGACCGACTTGTGTCCGAAGGTCTCGTCACGCGGGCGCGCCGCAACGGTGATCGCCGCACGTCTGTTGTCAAGCTCACCGACGCGGGCCGGTTGCAGTTCGAGGCGATGGCCGCAGCGCACGAGACATGGATCGGCGAGTTGCTCAGCGGCGTCGGTGAGGAAGACACGAAACGCCTCGCTTCGATGCTGAAGGCGTTCAGCAGCAGTTGGGAGGGCCACGAATGACCGCAATGGCGGCACTGAAGCCTACAAATTTCCTCTGGGAGACAGAGGGGAAGATTGCCAAGATCCGGCTCGACCGTCCGGAGCGCAAGAACCCGCTCACCTTCGAGTCCTATGCGGAATTGCGCGACCTCTTTCGCGCGCTGGTCTATGCCGACGACGTAGATGCCGTGGTGTTCCTCCCCAATGGCGGAAACTTCTGCTCGGGCGGCGACGTCCACGACATCATCGGTCCGCTGGTGGCGATGGACATGAAAGGCCTGCTCGCCTTCACGCGCATGACCGGCGATCTCGTCAAGGCGATGCTCAACTGCGGCAAGCCGATCATCTCGGCAGTGGACGGCGTGGCCGTGGGCGCCGGCGCCATCATCGCCATGGCTTCCGACATCCGCATCGCCACGCCGGAGGCCAAGACCGCCTTCCTGTTCACCCGCGTCGGGCTCGCCGGCTGCGACATGGGCGCATGCGCGATCCTGCCCCGCATCATCGGCCAGGGCCGCGCGGCAGAGTTGCTCTACACCGGTCGAACCATGACCGCTGCCGAGGGCGAGCGCTGGGGCTTCTACAACCGGCTGGTGGCGGCCGATGCGCTGGAAGCCGATGCGATGGAGGTCGCAGGCCGCATCGTGTCAGGCCCGACCTTCGCGCACGGCATTACCAAGACGCAGCTGAACCAGGAATGGTCGATGGGCCTCGACCAGGCGATCGAGGCGGAGGCGCAGGCGCAGGCCATCTGCATGCAGACGAAGGACTTCGAGCGGGCATACAAGGCTTTCGCGGCGAAGGAAAAGCCGGTCTTCGAGGGCAACTGATGGCCGACCGCTCATTCCTCGACTGGCCCTTCTTCGAGCCCCGCCATCGCGAGTGGGCCGAAAAGCTGGACGCCTGGTGCGCGGAAAACCTGCCGGTCGACCACCACGATGTCGATGCCGCCTGCCGCACACTGGTCGACATGCTCGGGCGCGACGGCTGGCTCGAGCCGACCGCGATCGACCCAGCCGACCCCTCCCCGCTCGACGTGCGCGCGCTCTGCATCACGCGCGAGACGCTGGCTCGCCACGACGGGCTTGCCGACTTCGCCTTTGCCATGCAGGGGCTCGGCACCGGCGCAATCAGCCTGTTCGGCAGCGACGCGCAGAAGGAGTGGCTGGCGAAGACGCGCGCGGGCAAGGCGATCTCCGCCTTCGCGCTCTCCGAGCCGCGCTCCGGCTCCGATGTCGCCAACATGGACATGGCCGCCACGAAGGACGGTGACTTCTACGTCCTCGACGGCGAAAAGACCTGGATTTCCAATGGCGGCATCGCCGATCTCTACATCGTCTTCGCCCGGACAGGCGAAGCGCCCGGCGCGAGAGGCATTTCCGCCTTCCTCGTGCCGGCCGACACGAAGGGGCTCAGCGTCGCCGAGCGGCTGGAGGTGATCGCCCCGCACCCGCTGGCGCGCCTTTCCTTCGAGGGGATGCGCGTGCCCGCGTCGGCCATGATCGGCAAGCCCGGCGACGGCTTCAAGATCGCCATGTCGGTCCTGGATGTGTTCCGCTCGACGGTCGGCGCTGCGGCGCTCGGCTTCGCGCGACGAGCCTTCGACGAAAGCCTGAAGCGTGCATCCGAACGCCAGCTGTTCGGCGCGCCGCTGGCCGAGCTACAGATGGTGCAGGGCCACCTCGCCGACATGGCTCTCGACATCGACGCAGCAGCGCTCCTCGTCTACCGTGCAGCCTGGACGAAGGACTCCGGCGCAGCGCGGGTGACGCGCGAAGCCGCGATGGCGAAGCTCTACGCCACCGAGAAGGCGCAGGAGGTCATCGACAAGGCCGTGCAACTTCATGGCGGCGAGGGCGTGCGCAAGGGCCACATCGTCGAGAGCCTCTACCGCGAAATCCGGGCGCTGCGCATCTACGAGGGCGCGTCCGACGTCCAGAAAGTGGTCATCGCAAGACAGGTACTGGCAGAAATCCGCAAATAACAACTTCAGAGGGTAAGGGACTGCGTCATGACGAAGGAACTCGCGAAAGGCATCACGACCAACGGCGCCGGCTTCGACGGCGTCCAATGGAACATCCTCGGCCAGGTCTACTATCCCAAGGCGGAATGCGAGAGCACCTTCGCCTTCGAGACGAACAGCGAGCCGGGCCAGTTCGTGCCGGTGCACATCCATCCCGACCAGGACGAATTCATCCTCGTTCAGGAAGGCCAGCTCGAGCTGAAGCTCGACGGCGTCTGGTCCACGGCGAAGGCCGGCGACCTCGTGCGCATGCCGCGCGGCATCCCCCACGGCTATTTCAACAAGTCGGACGCGCCCTGCCGCGCGCTGTTCTGGGTCTCGCCGGCCGGGAGGTTGAAAGAGCTGTTCGAACAGCTGCATGACAAGAGTGACATACCGACCATCATCCAGCTTTCCGCCGACCACGATGTCGACTTCCTGCCGGAAGAAGCGAACGCCTGACATGCTCGGCCCTTCCGCCCACACCGACAGCTTCACGCGGGACAACCTGCCGCCATCCGATCAGTGGCCAGATTTCCTGCTCGACGGTTTCGACTATCCGGAACGCCTCAACGCCGCGGTCGAACTCACCGACCGGCTGGTGGAGAAGGGCTTCGGCGACAACACGGCGCTGATCGGCAACGGCCGGCAGCGCACCTACAAGGAACTGTCGGACTGGACCAACCGGCTGGCGCACGCGCTGGTCGAAAACTATGGCGTGAAGCCCGGCAACCGGGTCCTGATCCGCTCGGCCAACAACCCGGCCATGGTCGCGTGCTGGCTCGCGGCCACCAAGGCCGGTGCCGTGGTGGTCAACACCATGCCGATGCTGCGCGCCGGCGAGCTCTCGCAGATCGTCGACAAGGCGGAGGTCGCGCTGGCGCTCTGCGACACGCGGCTGATGGACGAGATGGTGGCCTGCGCCAAGACGAGCCGCTACCTCAAGCAGGTCGTCGGCTTCGACGGCACCGCCAACCACGACGCCGAGCTCGACCGCGCGGCGCTCAGCAAGTCGGTACGTTTCGATGCGGTGCAGACCGGCCGGGACGACGTCGCGCTGCTCGGCTTCACCTCCGGCACGACGGGCGTGCCGAAGGCGACGATGCATTTTCATCGCGACTTGCTGATCATCGCCGACGGCTATGCGAAGGAAGTGCTGGCGGTCACGCCCGACGATGTGTTCGTCGGCTCACCGCCGCTCGCCTTCACTTTCGGCCTCGGAGGGCTCGCGATCTTCCCGCTGCGCTTCGGCGCGGCCGCCACTCTGCTCGAAAACGCGACGCCGCCCAACATGGTCGAGATCATCGAGGCCTATAAGGCGACCATCAGCTTCACGGCGCCGACCGCCTATCGCGCAATGCTTGGGGCGATGGACAAGGGCGCCGACCTTTCGTCGCTCAGGATCGCGGTGTCGGCCGGAGAGACGCTGCCAGCCCCGGTCTTCGAGGAGTGGACCGCCAAGACCGGCAAGCCGATCCTCGACGGCATCGGCGCAACCGAGATGCTGCACATCTTCATCTCCAACCGGCTCTCCGACATGGCCCCCGGACAGACCGGCAAGCCGGTGACCGGCTACGAGGCGAAGATCGTCGACGAGGACATGCATGAAGTGCCGCGCGGTACGGTCGGACGCCTCGCCGTGCGCGGCCCGACCGGGTGCCGCTACATGGCCGACGACCGCCAGAAGAAGTATGTCCGCGACGGCTGGAATCTGACCGGCGATTCCTTCGTGCAGGACGAGGACGGCTTCTTCCACTTCGCCGCGCGTTCGGACGACATGATCATCTCCTCCGGCTACAACATCGCCGGGCCCGAGGTCGAGGCAGCCCTGCTCGCCCATGCCCATGTCAGGGAATGCGCCGTGATCGGCGCGGCGGATGTGGAGCGCGGGCAGATCGTCGAAGCGCATGTCGTGCTGGTCGAAGGCGTGGCCGCCGACGACCTCACGCGCAAGATCCTGCAGAATCATGTGAAGGCGACGATCGCGCCGTACAAGTATCCGCGCTCGGTGAAGTTCGTCGAGGCGCTGCCAAAGACGCAGACCGGCAAGATCCAGCGTTTCCGGCTGAGGGGAAAGCAGTGACCGATTTCGCCCGCACCAAGACCCTCTTCGAGATCCCCGACGGCGTCATCTATCTCGACGGCAATTCGCTCGGCCCCCTGCCCGTCGCAGCCAAGGAGCGTGTCGCGGACATGCTGACGAACGAGTGGGGCAGGCATCTCATCAAGGGTTGGAACGTCGCTGGCTGGATGGTGCAGCCGCGCCGGATCGGCGATCGCATCGGCAGGCTGATCGGCGCGCCGGAAGGCACGGTCGTCATGGGCGACACGCTGTCGATCAAGGTCTATCAGGCGCTGGCCTCCGCGCTCGACCTCAATCCGGGACGCAAGATCGTGCTGTCGGACAGCGGCAATTTCCCGTCCGACCTCTACATGGCGCAGGGCCTGATCGGCTCGCTCGGACGCGGACTGGAGCTGAAGGTCGTCGAACCCGAGGCGGTCGAGGGCGCCATCGATGACAGCGTCGCCGTGCTGATGCTGACGGAGGTCGACTACCGCACGGGCCGGCTGCACGACATGAAAGCGCTGACAGCCAAGGCGCATGCGGCTGGTGCGCTCACGGTCTGGGACCTTGCCCATTCGGCCGGCGCGCTGCCGGTCGACGTGTCCGGCGCCGGCGGCGACTTCGCCGTGGGCTGCACCTACAAATATCTGAATGGCGGACCGGGCGCGCCGGCTTTCATCTATGTCGCGCCGAGGCACGCGGAGACCGTCCGCCCTGCCCTTTCCGGCTGGCTCGGGCACGAGGCGCCCTTCGCCTTCGATCTCGACTACCGCGCCGGGCAGGGCATCGACCGCATGCGCGTCGGCACGCCGCCGGTGATCGCGCTCACCGTGCTCGACGCTGCGCTTGACGCCTGGGACGGCGTCTCGATGCACGACGTGCGCGCCGCCTCCATCGGGCTCGCCGACCTGTTCATCCGCGAGGTGGAGGGACGCTGCCCTGACCTGACGCTGGCGACGACGCGCCACGGCCATGCGCGCGGCAGCCAGGTTTCGTTCCGTCACCCCGAAGGATACGCGATCATGCAGGCGCTGATCGCGCGCGGCGTCATCGGCGATTTCCGCGCGCCGGACTCGATCCGGTTCGGCTTCACGCCGCTCTATATCGGCGAGGAGGAGGTGCTGGGCGCGGCTGCCATACTGGAGACGATCATGAAGGACCGGCTTTGGGATCGGCCCGAATATCACAGGAAGGCGGCGGTCACATGAGCGGCAGGCACTACGACCCCGCCAGCGAAGGCGCGCATATGTCGTTCGCCGGGCACATGTCCTATGGCGACTATCTGCGGCTGGACCGCGTGCTCGACGCGCAGGAGCCGCTGTCCAGGGCGCATGACGAACTGCTCTTCATCATCCAGCACCAGACGTCTGAACTCTGGATGAAGCTCGCCATCCACGAGATCCGCGCGACCATCGCCGCCATCCGAGAGGACAGGCTGGAGCCCGCCTTCAAGATGCTCAGCCGCGTGGCGCGCATCTTCGAGCAGCTCACCGGCGCATGGGACGTGCTGCGCACCATGACGCCCAGCGAATACACCGAGTTCCGCGACTCGCTCGGCAAATCGTCCGGGTTCCAGTCGTGGCAGTATCGCGCCATCGAGTACCTGGCCGGCAACCGCAACCTCGCCATGCTGAAGCCGCACGAGCACAGGCCGGAAATCATCGAGACGCTCGAAGGGATACTTGCCGGTCCCAGCCTCTACGACGAGGCGCTGCATCTGCTCGTGCGGAGGGGTTTCGACATCGGCGAGGAAGCGCATCGCACCGAATGGCGCGAGACCCGGCACGAGAATCCGAAGGTGCTCGCAGCCTGGAAGATCGTCTATGGGGATCCGGAGAAGCACTGGATGCTCTACGAACTGGCCGAGAAGCTGGTCGACTTCGAAGACTATTTCCGCCGGTGGCGGTTCAACCACGTCACCACGGTCGAGCGCATCATCGGCCTGAAGCGCGGGACGGGCGGCACGGCCGGCGCCTCCTATCTGCGGCGGATGCTGGAGGTTGAGCTGTTCCCGGAGCTCTGGAAAGTCCGCACGGAGCTTTGAGGCCGGCCGGCTCGCCGTGCGAGCAGAAACAACAGACAGGACGTTGAGGGACGGATGGACGCTCTGATGACGAAACTGAAGCACGAGATCCTCCAGCCGGAAGGCTGGGCGAAGCCGATCGGCTACGCCAACGGCGTGGCGGCGCGCGGCCGGCTGGTGTTCGTCGGCGGCCAGGTCGGGTGGAACGGCCAGCAGCAGTGGGAGACCGACGATTTCGCCGGGCAGGTGCGCCAGACCCTGGCGAACATCGTCGCCATCCTCGCCGAGGCCGGCGCGGGACCCGAGCACATCACGACGATGACCTGGTACTTCACCTCCAAGCAGGAGTATCTGGATAACCTCAAGGGGGTCGGCCAGGCCTATCGCGACGTGATCGGCCGGCATTTCCCGGCGATGGCCGCCGTCGAGGTTTCCGCACTGGTCGAGGACCGGGCGAAGGTGGAGATCCAGGCGATGGCCGTAGTGCCCGACTGAGGCCCGGAGGACGGAGCGATGAGCCTGACATTCTCCGAAACCGTGAGCGGCGTCGCCGACGGGGGCGTCCTCGTGGTGACGATGGACAACCCGCCGGTGAACGCCGCCTCCGCCGACATGCGACGCGGCCTGTTCGCGGCGATCGACCATGCGGCGGCGGCCGACGATATCGGAGGCGTCGTCGTGACCGGCGCCGGGAAGACCTTCATCGGCGGCGCGGACATCCGCGAATTCGGCAAGCCGATGGCCGAGCCGATCCTGCCGCGGCTCGTCAACCACATCGAGGAGAGCGCCAAGCCAGTGGTGGCGACGATCAACGGGGCAGCACTCGGCGGCGGGCTGGAGATCGCGCTAGCCTGCCATCACCGCATCGCCGCCGCTTCCGCCAAGCTCGGGCTGCCCGAGGTGAAGCTCGGCATCGTGCCGGGCGCGGGCGGCACGCAGCGCCTGCCGCGCCTTGCCGGCGTCGTTGCCGCGGCCGAGATGGCCGCGACCGGCCGGATGGTTGGCGCGCAGGAAGCGCGCAAGCTCGGCATCGTCGATGCCGTCGCGGATGGCGACCTGCTCTCGGAGGCCGTCGCCGCCGCGCGCTCGCTGGCCGGCAACCCGCCACGCCGCACCGGCGCGCTCGACATTGCACCGGTCGATGCCGGAGCCTTCGACGCGATGGCCGCCAAGGTGTTGGCCAAGGCACGCGGACAGGAGGCGCCGGGCGAAGCGCTGCGGCTGGTGCGTTCGAGTGCGGAACGCACGCTGGCCGAGGGGCTGGTGGACGAGCGCGCGACCTTCCTGCGGCTGCGTGATTCGGACCAGGCCAAGGCGCTGCGCCATGTCTTCTTCGCCGAGCGCGCCGCCGCCAAGGTCGAGGGGCTGGAGGGTATCGAGCCGCGTCCGGTGTGCAAGATCGGCATCGTGGGGCTCGGCCTGATGGGCACGGGCATAGCCGTTTCCGCGCTCGACGCCGGCTACGCCGTGGTCGGCGTCGAGACGACCGCCGAAGCCGCGGTGAAAGGCCGCGAGCGCATCACCGGCCTGCTCGACCGCAACGTCGCATCGGGCCGGCTCGATGCCGAAGGACGCGGCCAAAGGCTTGCGCGCCTGGGGACGTCGAATGCGATGTCCGAGCTGGCCGACGTCGACTTCGTGGTCGAGGCCGTCTTCGACGACCTGCAGGTGAAGATCGACCTGTTCAGGCGTCTCGACGGCATCGTGCGTCCGGACACGGTGCTCGCCACCAATACCTCCTACCTCGATCCGAACACGCTCGCCGCCGTCACGTCGCATCCGGAGCGGGTCGTCGGCCTGCACTTCTTCTCGCCCGCCAACATCATGCGGCTGGTCGAGGTGGTCGATTGCAGGAAGACAGCGCCCGACGTGCTGGCGACCGCGCTCGCCGTCGCCAAGCGGCTCGGCAAACTGCCGGTGGTGACCGGCGTCACCGAAGGCTTCATCGGCAACAGCATCTTTTCGGCCTATCGCCGCGAGGCGGAATTCCTGCTGGAGGACGGCGCGCTGCCGCAGGAGATCGACGCCGCGATGGAAGCCTATGGCTTCGCCATGGGGCCGTTCGCCGTCTTCGACCTCGCCGGCCTGGAGATCGCCTGGGCGCGGCGCAAGCGGCAGGCCGCCACGCGCGACCCGAACGAACGCTATGTCGAGATCGCCGACCGGCTGTGCGAAGCCGGCCGCTTCGGCCAGAAGGCGGGGCGGGGATGGTACGCCTATCCCGACGGCAAGCGCACGGTGGACGCGGAGGTCACTGCGCTGATCGAGGAGGCTCGGGCCAGGAAGGGGATCGCGCCGCGCCAGATCGGGGGCGAGGAGATCGTCTCGCGCCTGCTCGTCGCGATGGCCGCCGAGGGCGGCAGACTGCTGGCCGGCGGGATCGCCCGTCGCGCGAGCGACATCGACCTCGTGATGATCAACGGCTACGGCTTCCCGGCACACAAGGGCGGGCCGATGTTCGTCGCGGAGAGCGCCGGATAAGGCGGCCCGTCTCGTATGCCGGCCCAAGCTTCACCGTCGCCACGCCCTGCTTTCGCAGTCTGGCCATTGAAGAGCCTCTTCGCCTCGGGAAGAGAAGTCGGGAAGCGGGGCGCCGAACCCAAGCCTCACAAAGTAAAAAAGCGGCCCGGTTTCCCGCGCCCCGCCGGCGATTTCTGTTCCCGTCCGTTCCGCTGCTCAGTCCCGGTTCTGACAGCCTGGGCATTTGCGTCCAAACCGTCGCGTCTCGCTTCCGCGAGCCTTCGCCGGTCCCGCCTATGTGCTCGTCCAGCACGCGCCGCCCGTAGTGGCAGCAGGGGAACCCTTGGACGGAACCTCTCCGGGCGCGGGATACGTCTGCCCGCGCCGGAAGCGCCGTCTCCTCCCCACCGACCACCGTCGCGACCGGTGTTCCCGATGGGAGAAGCGGGAAGGATTATGAGGCGGGTCGGAGGGGTGTGGAGAAAGATTCGGAGATTGCTGACAGATGCTGACAAAGTCCGATGGAGCTCATCCCTGGTGTGCTGTGAATCCTGAGATGATGCAGACGTTTGCGCGAGGCCGCCCCCTCCACGGCTTCGCCGGTCCCCCTCCCCCGTGAACGGGGGAGGATCCGGCTGGCGCGGATCTTCCGAACGCTCCCGACGTCATTCCGGGATCGCGAAGCGAGACCCGGAATCCAGAGGGCCGACGGCGGGGAGCAAGGCGCGGCGGGCGGCGTCAACCGGTCCAAAGACGGCGCTCTGGTCCCCGGGTTCCGCTGGCGCGGCCCCGGGGTGACGGAAACGCTGCGGCCAATCTCTCCCCTTGCGGGAGAGAAAGCGATTTCAACATCTTAGCCGCAGGCTAAGTGTTAGAAATCGCAAGTGAGGGGATTTTCACGCGCCAGGCCTTCCCCCTCTCTGGCAAATTCCAAGGACTTGGCTGCGCCAAGCCCAGGAATTTGCTTTCTCCCCCGCCAGGGGGGAGATAGGGCGGCGCGCTTTTCCGAACGCTCCCGCCGTCATTCCGGGATCGCGAAGCGAGACCCGGAATCCAGAGGGCCGGCGGCGGGAAGCAAGGCGCGGCGGGCGGCGTCATCCGATCCGAGGTCGGCGCTCTGGACCCCGGGTTCCGCTGGCGCGGCCCCGGGGTGACGGAAGCGCTGCGGCCAATCTCTCCCCTTGCGGGAGAGGGAACGCAGTTTCACCGAAACCTTCGGCTCGCCGGAGCTTTCCCTTGACCTTCCAGTTGGGGGAAGGACGACACTGCCTCCGGTCGCTTACGCGACGAGGCGGCGATCGGCACATTGAGCCGGCTTCCGAGATTACGCGTCGCCGCAGCGATGGCCGCAAAACAGGCCCGTCGAGGTGAAGCACAGGAAAGAAAGAGCGAACACAATGCTCGACAAACCAAACAAAACGAGCCCCGAAAAGACCGCAGTTCTCTATCGCATGGTGATGCCGGCCCACACCTGTCCGTATGGCCTGAAGGTGAAAGACAAACTGGAGCGATTCGGCTTCCGCGTCGAGGACCATCACCTCACGAGCCGGGAAGAGACCGACGCGTTCAAGGCACGGCACGACGTCGCGACAACGCCGCAGGTCTTCATCGGCGACAGGCGCATCGGTGGCTATGACGACACGATGCGGTTCCTCGGCAAGCCGATGTCCGATCCCAATGCGACCAGCTATCGCCCGGTTGCGGTGCTGTTCGGCCTCACCGCGCTGAGCGCGATGGCGTTGAGCTACGCGGTTAGCGGCGAGGTGATTTCAATCGCCGCAGCGGAATGGTTCATCGCCTTGTCGATGGTCGTGCTGGCGCTGCTGAAGCTGCAGAACGTCGAGACATTCTCGACGATGTTCCTGAACTACGACCTGCTGGCGAAGCGGTGGGTGCCCTACAGCTACATCTACCCATACGGCGAGGCGGCAGCGGGCGTGCTGATGCTTTCGGGCGCGCTGATGTGGCTATCGGTGCCCATCGCGCTCTTCATCGGCACCATCGGCGCCGTGTCGGTCTTCAAGGCGGTCTACATCGACAAGCGGGAACTGAAATGCGCTTGCGTCGGAGGATCGAGCAACGTCCCTCTCGGCTTCATCTCCCTGACGGAGAACCTCATGATGGTTGCCATGGCTGTCTGGATGGTGCTGAAGCCCGCCGGGATCGGCCACTAGATCAGGCGGGCGGTGGAGCCTCATCCGTCACCACCGCCTCAGCCTCGATCTCGATCTCGTAGTCGCCGATCAGGTCGCCCGCCGCGATCATTGTGTTCGCCGGCAGGACCTCGCCGAAGACGCGGCCATGCGCGCGCGAGGCCGGCTCCCATTTGGCGGCGTCCCTGAGGTAGATGCGGGTGCGCACGACGTCCTCCATCGAGCCGCCTAGCGCCGCGATGGACGCCGCGATCTTGTCGAGGATGTAGGTGGTCTGCGCAGCCGGATCACCCGGCGCGACGCAGCGGTCGGAGCCGTGGGTGGCGGTCGTGCCTGAGACGCGGATAGTGTCCTTGACCCGAACGGCGCGGCTGAAGCCCGCGATCGGCTCCCACACGCTGCCCGACGAGACGCGGCTGCGGCCCGGCTTGCCGGGTACGGGCACGGCGGTAAAGACCGACGGGATCGCGTCGAGGTGGTGGCTGAGGTCGCCGGAAGCCGTGAGGAAGGGCGGCTTGCGGTATTCGTCGCCGCAATCGCCAGGGATGGGCTTGGTGGCGGCGAAGGCGGCATCCAGACGCTCGTGATCCTCCGCGTCGAGCGCGAAATCGAAAACCTTGAGATTGTCGTCGCGATGCTCGTTCTCGCCGAGGCGGGCGCCGATGATGGTGGCCGCGACGGCCTGGTGCTCGAGCACCCAGCGGCTCGCCACGTTGGAGAGCGAGACGCCATGCCTGCGGCCGATCTCGGCGGCGGCCGCCAGAATGCCCTGGAAGGCCTGCCAGCCGCCCGCGACATCGATGAAGCGCTTGTATTTCGAGCGGCTCCAGTCCGGGATCTCGGTTGGCTCCGGCTTGCCCAGCCACTTCTCGGACAGGAAGCCGCCGCAGAGCGTGCCATAGGCGAGAAGCCTGACGCCCGTCTCCCCGCACAGCGCGGAAAGCTCACCGGCGGCGCGCCGGTCGACCAGCGAAAAAGAGACCTGGTTGGTGGCGAGCGGGATGCCGTCCGACAGCGCGACGCGCAGATGCGCGGCGTCGAAATTGGTGACGCCGATGGCGCCGACCAGGCCCTCGTCCTTGAGCTTCGCCATCTCGTGCAGCGCGTCGAGCCAGGCCGGATGCTCGAAGGTCCACCAGTGGAACTGCAGCAGGTCGACCTTCTGCACGCCGAGCCGGTCGAGCCGTTCCTGCACGCCCTTGCGGACGATCTCTGCGGTCATCGGGCCGGGCTCGGGGCACCACTTGGTGAAGGCGAGCGGGCGCTTGTCGGGATAACGTGCCAGAAGCCGGCCGGTGATGATCTCGGCGCTGCCATAGTGGTCGGCCATGTCGAACGTATCGAAGCCGGCCTTCGCATAGGCTTCCAGCGCATCGGCGCCGCGTTCGGGATCGATCGTCTCGCCGCCCTTCTCGATGTCGGCAACCTGCCAAAGGCCGCAGACGAGCCGGCTGATCGACAGGTTTCCGGCGATGGTCGTGCGGTCAGGCGTGTTTGCCATCGGTGGTCTTTCCGTTTGTTGATGGACGCGCCGCACCCAGATGGCGCGACACGGTGCGCGCCTCGCCAAGAATTCCGCGTGGGCGCAGCAGCAGGATGGCGCAGAGCGCGACGCCTATCATGACGATCTGGAGTGCCGCGGCCCGCGCCTGCTGGCCGGGCGGGAACAGGCCGGAGACGGCAGCCGCCGACATCGCCCAGATGCCCCAGACGAGGATCGCGCCGAGGATGGCGCCCTTGTTGTTGCCGGAGCCGCCGACGATGAGCATCGCCCAGACCTGGAAGGTCAGCATCGGCATGTAGTTGTCGGGGGCGATGAAGCCGATGAAATGCGCCTGCACGGCGCCGGCCAGTCCCATGATGCCGCCGCCGATGGCGAAGGCCTGGAGGCGGAACTTCACCGCGCTCTTGCCCAGCGCCAGCGCCGCCTGCTCGTCCTCGCGAATGGCGCGCAGCACCCTGCCCCACGGGCTTCGCGCAAGACGTTCGAGCACGAGGTAGAGGACAAGCACAATGGCAACCAGAACGCCGAGATTGGCGAGGCTGAAGACGAGCGGATTGCCGGCATGGTCCGCGAAGGGACGCGGGATGAAGCCGATGCCGAAGGGACCGCCGGTCACCGGCTCGAGGTTCAGCGCTGCAAGCTGCACGACCACGGCGACGCCGAAGGTGGCGATGGCGAGATAGTCGGCGCGCAGCCTGATCGTCAGCGCCCCTATGAGGAAGGAGACCAGGCTGGTGGCGACCGCGCCGCCAACCCAGCCGACGGCGATGGGAAGGTCGAAGCCGCCGAAGCGGTTCGGGTCGTCGGGCGTCGTCAGCAGCGCCGAGACATAGGCGCCGATGGCGACGAAGCCGGCGATGCCGACGTTGAACAGGCCGGTCTGGCCCCATTGCACGTTCAGCCCGAGACAGATGATGGCGTAGGTCAGCGCCATGGTGAGGAAGAAGGCGCCGTAGCTGATGAGGTCCGCGCTCATTCGGCCCTCCCGAATATGCCCTGGGGCCTGAAGAGCAGCACCAGAACGAGGATGACGAAGGCCACCGCCGAGCGCCATTCCGCACCGACGAGCTGGACCGCGAAGGCTTCCGACAGGCCGACGACCAGCCCCGCGATCATCGCGCCGGGCACGGAGCCGATGCCGCCGAGGATGGCGGCGGCGAAGAGCGGCAGCAGGAGGTCGAGGCCCATCTGCGGCCGGATCTGCACCAGGAGGCCGGCGCTGATGCCGGCGATGCAGGCGAGGCCGGCGCCGAGCAGCCAGACGATGCGGATGACCTTGCGCACCTCGACGCCGGCGACGCCGGCGAGCTGCGGGTTCTCCGAGACGGCGCGCATGGCACGGCCGATCGCGGTGCGCGAGAGGAGCAGGTGCACGGCAACCACAAGGACCGCGGCGACGCCGAGCGACAGAAGCTGGTCGGGCGTGGCGCGGATGCCGCCGCCGAGCGGCATGGCGATCTGCAGCGCGCGCGAGAAATACATGGGCTGCGAGGTGAAGATGAATTCGAGCAGCGACCGCAGCGTGAGCGCGGCGCCGAAACTCGCCATCACCATGATGATGACGGTGCTCTTCTGCGAACGCAGGCGGCCGAAGAGAACGGCATCCACGAGGAGTGCGAGCGCGCCGTTGAGGCCGACGGCGAGCAGCGTTGCGATGACCAGCCCCCAGCCGAAGGAGAACGGGCCGATCGGCGTCGACAGGCCGCCCGCCAGCATGCCGAGCGCGCCTGCCAACACCATGGCGATATAGGCGCCCCAGGCGACGAACTCGCCATGGGCGAAATTGGCGAAGCGCAGGATCGAATAGGTCAAGGTCACGCCCACCGCGCCGAGCCCGATCATCGAGCCGGCGATCAGCCCGTCCATCAGCGCCTGCGGGTTCATGGCGCGGCCTGCCTGTGGTGGCGCGCGCCGAGATAGAGCTCGCCGATCAGCGGATCGCCGGCCAGCCCGGCCGCCGTGCCCTCATGCGCGACGCGGCCCTCGACGAGGATGATCGCACGATCGGCGATGGCGAGCGCCGCCTTCACGTTCTGCTCGACCAGCACGATGGTGACGCCGCGGCTGTTGATTTCCTTGAGGCGGGCGAAAACCTCGGAGACGATCTTGGGCGACAGGCCGGCGGACGGCTCGTCGAGGATCAGCACCGACGGTTCGACGATCAGCGCGCGCGCCACGGCGAGCATCTGCCGCTGCCCGCCCGACAGCGCGCCGGCGCGGCGCGAGGGCCGCTCCGCGAGGTCGGGGAACATGGCGTAGAGCGCGGCGATGCGCTCGCCACGCTTTTCCTTCGGTAGGATGTCCGCCGCCAGCAGCAGATTGTCGTGGATCGAGAGCGTGGCGAAGATGTTCTCGGTCTGCGGCACGAAGGCGAGGCCATGCCGGATCTTCTCGTGCGCCGGCACGGCGGTGATGTCGCGCTCGCCGAGCGCCGTGCGGCCGGAATGGATCGGCACGAGGCCCGCTATGGCTTTCACGAAGGTCGACTTGCCCGCGCCGTTCGGGCCGAGGATGAGCACGAGCTCGCCGGCAGTGACGCCGAAATCGACGCCGCGCACGATCGGCAGGTCGCGCTCGTAGCCGGCGACAAGGGCCTCGGTCGAGAGGACGGTCGGGTTCGCCATCACGCTACCCCGCCGAGATAGGCGTCGACGACCGCAGGGTTCCTGGCGATGTCCTCGGCGGTGCCTTCGGTGAGGAAGCGTCCGCCGGCCATGACCACGACGCGCGAGCAGAGCCGCGCGACCATCTCCATGTTGTGCTCGATGAGCAGGATGGAGGTGCCGCGCGCGTTCAGCTCCAGGACGCGGTCGATGATGAGTTCGAGGAGCGTCGGGTTGACGCCGGCGGCCGGCTCGTCGAGCAGGATCGTGCGGGGGTCGGCCATCAGGATACGCGCCAGCTCCAGGAGCTTGCGCTGGCCGCCCGAGAGCACGCGCGCCGGTTCGCGCTCGAGCTTGGAAAGGGTGACGAAGTCGAGCAGCGCCCTCGCCTTCTCGACCGCCGCGCGCTCCTCCGCCGCGACGCGACCGGGGCGCACGATGTTCAGCCAGGCGCGTTCGCCCGACTGGCGCTGCCCGCCCGTCAGCACGTTCTCCAGCACTGTCATCTCGGCAAAGGGGCGCGGTATCTGGAAGGTTCGCCCGACGCCGCTACCGATGCGCGCCTCCGGGCCCGCCGCCGTCATGTCGGCGCCGTCGATGAGGATGGTGCCTGAGGTCGGCCTGAGGCTGCCGGCCAAGAGATTGAAGAGCGTCGTCTTGCCGGCGCCGTTCGGCCCGATCAGGCCGAGCAGCTCACCGCGCCGCAGCGCGATCGACATGCCGTCGACGGCACGCACGCCGCCGAAAACCTTGGCGACGTCGCGCGCTTGCAGCGGCGGCGTGGACAGGTCAAGGTCAAGGTCCGTCGCAGCCTGCATCAGGCCCCTCAATTCGTGATGTTTGATCAAACTTTACAGCCGGCTTCTTTGCAACTACAAAATTGTCGAAGGCTGGCGACGGCAGGGAAATTGGCGTGTCGGTATGGACTTCACTACCTGCTGACCTGAACGCGGAAGCGGACGCTCTCATGCTGCATGGGCGAAGTGCCTCCCCTCTTCGAGGATCGCCCTACCCCATCCAATCGCCGGTCGCACCATGACCCCGCGCCGCGCCTTGTCCCCGGTCGGACGCGAGACGCTGCACGACCGGGTCTATACCGAGCTCAGGCGCTCCCTGATCCACGGCATGCTCGACGCTGGCGCGTCGCTGCGCATCCAGGATCTCGCGGCCACGCTGGAGACCAGCACGATGCCGGTGCGCGAGGCGCTGGGGCGGCTGGTGTCGGAGCAGGCTCTGGAATCGCTGCCGAACCGCACGGTGCGCGTGCCGGTCATCACCCGCGAAAGGCTCGACGACCTCGCCCGCGCGCGCTGCCTGATCGAGGGCGATCTCGTCGCGCAGGCGCTGCGCACGCTGAAGCCGGCCGATTTCGCGACGCTGCGCGAACTCACGCATGAATGCGAGGCGGCGTTCGCGGCCGACGATCCGGACAAGCCGCAGACGACCTCCGAGCTCAACCACGCCTTCCATTTCCACATCTATCGCGCGGCGGGTTCGGCGGTGCTGATCCCGGTGGTGGAAAGCCTGTGGCTGCAATCGGGTCCCTATGTGCGGGCCGCGGCGCAGATCCATGACGAGCTGCGCGACATGTCCGGCACGCATCACCACTGGGCGCTGATCGAGGCGCTGGAGCGCGGCGACAAGGCTGGGGCGGTCAAGGCGCTGAAGAACGACATCACGCGCTCCTTCGATCTCGTGCGCCGTCGCCTTGCCGGAGACAAGAACGGCGCGGAGGTTCTCGCCTATGGCTGAGCGAAAAGACGATACGTTCGAGCTCTTCGACCTGCGGGTCGAGGTCGTCGCCGATCCGGGCGCCAGGATTTACTGCGGCGCGAACGTGGGTGACCATTTCGAGCTGCGAGGCGAGATGCTTCACCTGCCGCCCGGCCAGGGCATCTCGATCTATTCGCTGGCCTCCGTGCTGCCGCTGCTCGCGGCCAAGCAGCGGCCGACCCACAGGAACGACTGGATGACGACCGACGCCGAGATCGCCTGCCCCGACCCGCATTGCGGCTCGCGGCTGAAGATCACGCGGCTCGGCCTGCGCAAATTCAGTCACGCAGAAACCACGGCGGTGCCGCTCGATGACTGACGCCTCTCCCATGCAGCGCATAAGCCTCGCGCCCGACTACGAGATTTCGCGCGTCATTCGCGGGGGCTGGCAGATGGCGACCGGCCACGGCACGGTGAAGAGCGACGATCCGACTGCAGACATGGTGGCGTTCGCCGATGCCGGCATCACCACCTTCGACTGTGCCGACATCTACACCGGCGTCGAGGAACTCATAGGCCGATTTCGCCAGCACTACGGACAGGTGCGTGGAGCCGAGGCGCTGGCGCGCATCAAGGTGCACACGAAGTTCGTGCCGGACCTCGAGGTTCTGCCGCGGATCACGAAGTCCCATGTCGAAGGCGTGATCGACCAGTCGCTGCGAAGGCTGAAGCTGGAGCGGCTCGACCTCGTGCAGTTCCACTGGTGGGACTACTCCGCGCCGATGTGGCTGCAAACGGCGCAATGGCTGAACGAGCTGCGGCTCGCGGGAAAGATCCACAAGGTCAGCGCCACCAATTTCGACACCGACCACATGATGGTGATGATCGAGGGCGGCGTGCCGCTGACCTCGATGCAGGTGCAGTATTCCCTGCTCGACGCGCGGCCGGCAAAGCGCATGGTCGAGACGGCGGTGAAGAATGACGTGGCGCTGTTCTGCTACGGCACGGTGGCCGGCGGCTTCCTCGGCGACCGCTGGCTCGGCCAGCCTGAGCCGGCGGATTTCGAGAACCGCTCGCTGATCAAATACAAGCTGATCATCGACGACCTCGGCGGATGGGATCTCTTCCAGGCCCTGCTGAAGGTGCTGCGGACGATCGCCGACCGCCACGGCGTCGACATCGCCACCATCGCCAGCGCAGCCATGCTGCCGAAGCCGGCGGTCGCGGCCGTCATCGTCGGCGCGCGCAACCGCGACCACCTGCCGTCCAATCTCGCCATTGCTTCGGTCAGGCTCACGGCACAGGATCTTGCCGAGATCGACGCGGTGCTCGGCCAGGCCAACAGCCTCGACGGCGACGTCTACACGCTGGAGCGCGACCGGCATGGCCGGCACGGCTCGATCATGAAGTACAATCTCAACAAGGGGGCGGCTTAAGCTCCAGGACCGACTGCCTGACATCAACCGGATACGCTCGGGGAGAGCGTCGAACCAAAGGGGAAATACGATGAAAAGACTTCTGCTCGCTTCCACCCTGCTCGCCACGGCGGCCTTCGCGCTGCCTGCTGCCGCGCAGGACTGCAACGTGACCGTCGGCGTGGTGATGGAACTCACCGGTCCTGCCGGCGCCTACGGTCAGGCCGGGGCGAAATCGGTCGAGATGGCGTTCCGCGACTTCAACGAGGCATCCGGCGCCGACGGCTGCAAGCTGTCGACCGACACGCGCGACAGCCAGAGCCAGGGCACGGTCGCGGTGGACCAGGCGACCCAGCTCGTCAACATCAAGAAGGTGCCGGTCGTCATCGGCGGCATCATCTCTTCGGTGTCGATCCCGATCCTGACCTCGGTGACCGGCCCGGCCGGCGTCGTGCAGGTGTCGCCCGCCTCGTCCTCGCCGACGCTGACCACGCTGGCGCGCGAGGGCAAGACCAACGGCGTCTTCTTCCGCACCATCACCTCTGATGCGCTGCAGGGCACGGCGGCCGCGAAATACGCAATCGACCAGGGCTTGAAGAAACTCGCCATCATCCACGTCAACAACGATTTCGGCGTCAACATGGTCAAGGAGTTCTCGGCCGCCTTCGAGAAGCTCGGCGGCACGATCACCTCGACGACGCCCTACAACGAGAAGCAGGCGAGCTATTCGTCCGAAGCCAGCGCCGCCATGGCCGGAGAGCCGGAAGCGCTCTACCTCGTCAGCTACCCTGTTGATGGAGCAACGATCGCCCGCGCGTGGATCTCGGGCGGCGGGCCGGCGAAGTTCCTGCTCAACGACGGCATGAACTCGCAGGAGTTCATCGACGCGGTCGGCGCGCAGTACCTCAACGACGCCTACGGCACATCGTCGGGCACCTCGAAAACCGCTTCGACGGAGTATTTCTACAGCAATTACGAAGAGTTCTCCGGCGGCATCAAGCCCGACGCACCGGCAGCCGACCGCTCCTACGACGCAGGCGCGATCGTGGCGCTCGCCATCGCCAAGGCCGGCAGCGGGGATGCGGCGGCGATCAAGGCCGCAATCCCGCAGGTGGTGTCGCCGGGTGGCGAGAAGATCTTCGCCGGCAAGGACGAGTTCGCCAAGGCGCTCGGCCTGATCAAGGAAGGCAAGCCGATCAAGTACGAGGGCGTCATCGGCCCCGTCAACTTCGACCAGTATGGCGACATCACCGGCCCGTTCCGGCTGTGGAAGATCACCGACGGCGCGGTGACGACGGTCGGCGAGATGAGCGCCGACGATGTCGTGAAGCTCAAGGAAGAGCTGGCCAAGTAAGAAATCGAGCGGTCAAAAGCCGCTTTTCCGGCTCGCCCCTTGGGGGCGAGCCTCGTCCTTGCACCGATGTCGAGGACAGGCCGTCGAAGGCCATCCTCCCCTCACCCCAGTTTCGCGATCACGGCTTTCAGCGCGTCGCCGAAGCGCGCGACCTCTTCCAGCGTGTTGTAGTGGACCAGGGAGGCGCGGACGGCGCCGGAATCCATAGACAGGCCGAGCCGGTTCATCAGGCGCGGGGCGTACATGTGGCCGTCGCGGATGCCCATGTCGCGCTTAGCCATCTCCTCGACGATGGCCTTAGGCGACAGTTTTCCGATGTTGAAGCAGAAGGTCGGGACGCGCTCGTCGAGCCGGGCTTCATCATCGACGCCATAGATCGTCGCACCGTTCTCCTTGAGTACCTTCATCATCGCGCGGGCGAGGATCAGCTCATAGGCACGGATGGCACCCATGCCGGCGGCGACGTTCTCGCGACGCGTGAGGTTGTTCGAGGGTGCAAGGTCGCGGCCGACGAGTTCGAGATAGCGCACGGCAGCGTCCATGCCGGCGACGTTCTCGTAGACGAAAGTGCCGGCCTCAACCTTGTAGGGCGGCTCGTCGGGAATGAAATCCTCGCGGAAGGTGGGCAAGCGCTTGAGGAGATCGAAGCGGCCCCACAGGAAGCCCATATGCGGCGAGAAGTTCTTGTAGCCGGAGCAGACGAGGTAGTCGCAATCCCAGGCCTGCACGTCGATGAGCCCATGCGGGCCGTAGTGCACGCAATCAAGGAAGACTTCCGCGCCGGCTGCGTGGGCGATTTGGGCGACCGACGCGACGTCCACGATGGAGCCGATGGAATGGGCGGTGACCGTGCAGGCGACGAGCCGCGTGCGAGCGCTGACCAGCGGCTTCAGGTCGTCGACATGCAGATTGCCGTCCTCGCGCATGCGCCACCACAGGAATTTCGCACCCTGAGCCTCCAGCGCCAGCCAGGTCGCGATATTGGCATCGTGGTCCATGTCGGTGACGACGATCTCGTCGCGCGTCGGATCGTCGGAAATCATCTGGCCGATGCCGAGGCTGACGAGGCGGATGAAGGATGTCGCGTTCATGCCGAAGCAGATTTCGGCGGGCGCGTAGGCGTTGACGAGGATGGCGACGCTCTCGCGGGCATCGTCGATCACCTTGTCCACGGTGACGCTGCGCCCATAGCGGCCACCGCGCTGGACGTTGTGGGAGACGAGGTGGTTGGTGACCGCTTCCAGGACGCTGTCGGGGATCTGCGCGCCGGCGGCGTTGTCCATGAAGACGAAGTCTCCAGCCTGACGGAGGGCGGGGAACATGGCGCGGATCTTTTCGACGGGGAAGTTCTGGGCGGGGGACAGCTGGTGGTTCATGCGGGTACTCGGGCTGTGGAATGGAACAACGACGTTGGGCGATCCGAGGTCAGCGATTTCGGTCTGTGCGAACTCGATCAGCCCCCTCTCCGTCTCGCCCCTGCGGGTCGAGCCACTCTCCCCGACCCTGGGGAGAGGACAGGCTGACCGCCCGGACTACCGCATCGTCGAGGCCTGGCTGCGCTTTTCCAGGTAGCCGACGACGCGCACCATCGGCCACAGGAAGGCGAGGTAGATGAGCGCGGCGGCGATGAGCGGCGACGGGTTGGCGTAGAGCGCCTGTGCGTCGTTGGCTTCCTTGAGCAGTTCCGGCAGGGCGACGGCGGACGCCAGCGACGTGTCCTTGAACATCGAGACGCAGTTGCTGGTGGTGGGCGGTATGACGAGCTTCACCGCCTGGGGCAGGATCACCTTGCGCAGCGTCAGGATGAAGGAGAGGCCAAGCGCCTGGGCCGCTTCGAACTGGCCCCGCGGAATGCTCTCGATGCCCGACCGGAACACCTCGGCCGAATAAGCGGACATGACGAACATGAAGGCGAGCGTGGCGGAGACCCAGGACGACAGGCGGATGCCGACGAAGGGCAGCGCGTAGTAGATGAGGATGAGCACGACCAGCACCGGCATGGCGCGGAAGATGTCGATGTAGCCGATGGCGAGCCAGCGGAACGGCTTGGGCGCGTAGAGGCGAACGAGGCTGATCAGAAGGCCGAGCGGCACGCCGAGGCAGATCGCCAGCAGGCCGAGCTGCAGCGTGTTGATGAGCCCGCGCATCAGCGCCGGGAATGCGGACAGCATGACCTGTCCGTTGAAGAAGGTGTCGAGCAGGGTCATCGGCGCGCCCCAGGCAGGGTTGGTTCGGTTCGGACGATCGCGGACGGATGCGGCGGCGGCCTGGCGGCGATCGTTCCCGGAAGATGTGCCGGCCCCGGAGCATCCGCCCCGGGACCGGCATGCAGATCAGGCAGGTTTGCGAGACGCGGGATCAGGCCTTGGGCAGCGGCGCTTCCGCGACGGTGGAGGAATCGGCCGGCGCCTCGGTGCCGAACCACTTCTTGTGGATTTCCTGCAGCGTGCCGTCCTTCTTCATCTCGGTGAGCGCGTCGTTGATCTTGGCGAGATGGGGCGAGTCCTTCGTCATCATCAGGCCGTACTGCTCGCCGGTCTTGATGCGCTCGACGACGGCGAGGCCCTGCATCTTGGTGAAGGCATATTCCATGCCGGGCACGTCACTGACGACGGCGTCCACACGGCCCGAAGCGAGGTCGAGCAGGACCGCCTGCTGGGTGGTGTAGCCGCGCACTTCGCTGAAGCCGTATTTCTCCTGGTTCTCCTTCGACCACTTGTCGCCGGTCGAGCCGGACAGCACGCCGACGACCTTGTCCTTGAGGTCGGCGAGGCCCTTGACGGAACCGTCCGTGGTCGCGGCGACGCCCATGTCGGAGTCGTAGTAGGGCTGGGTGAAGGACTGCGAGCCGAGGCGTTCGGGGGTGATGGTAATGGAGGAGATGGCGGCGTCGATGCGGCCCGAGCTGGTGGCGGCGAAGAGCGGCTGGAAATCATAGCCCTCGATGTTGACCGTCATGCCGGCGCGCTTTGCCGCCTCGGTGACGATGTCGACCTCGAAGCCCTCGAAGGTGCCGGCTTCGTTCTTGAACTCGAAGGGCGGGTTGTTCGGATAGGAGCCGACGTTGAGCACGTCCTGGGCAAGGGCGGCAGCAGGAGCCGAGGCGATGCCTACGGCTGCAGCGATCATGAGAAGATTGCGACGGGTGAAATTCATCTTTCTTTCCCTCTGGTTGGTTCCGGACGAGTCCTCCCCGCCGGCATTGCTTGCCGCCGCGTTCTCCACGCGTGCGTCAATTCTTCATGGCGAGCATGCGGTCCAGCGCCGTCTCGATCAGAGCCGTGTCGCGGAAGACGCACATGCGGACGAAGGCGGTCGAAGACGAGCCGAACAGATGGCCCGGCGCAAGGCCGACATGCGACTTCTCGAGGATGTCGGCGCAGAGCTTGCGCGAGTCGCTCTCGCCCTCCATGGCAAAGAAGGCGTACATGCCGCCGCGCGGCTTCTTCGGCAGCACGATGTCGTGGATGCGCGACAGCTTCTCGTAGGCGAGGTCAAGGCCGGTCTTGATGCGGGTGCGGATCTCGTCGACCAGCGGCTCGCCCTGGGTGAGCGCCGCGACGGCGCCGGCCTGCAGAGGGCCTGCCGTGCCGCTGTTGATGTACTGCGTCATGGCGCCGAGCTGGTCGGCGACGCCGGAGGGATGGGTGAGCCAGCCCACGCGCCAGCCGGTCATCGCCCAGGCCTTGGAGAAGCTGTTGACCGACAGCACGCGGTCGCCGTCCTCGGCGATCTGCAGGATGGAGGGCGCAACGCCGCCGTCGAAATAAAGACGGTTGTAGACCTCGTCGGAGATGATCCAGATGCCGGTCCGGCGGCTGAAGTCGAGCAGCGCCTCCATTTCCTCGCGCGTGGCGGTCCAGCCGGTCGGGTTGGATGGGGTGGACAGGAAGATGGCGCGGGTGCGGGCGTCGCAGGTGGCGAAGAGCCGGTCGAGGTCGAGCTTCCAGTCGCCGTCGAAATCGAGCGAGAACGGGCGCGGCTCGCCGCCGATCAGGTGGATGGCGTTGTGGATGTTGGGCCACTGCGGCGCGACGTAGACGACATTGGTGCCGACGTCGACGAGCAGTTCGAGCGCCATGTAGAGCGCCAGCATGCCGCCCGGCGCGATGGTGCTGCGCGAGGTCGGGATGGGCTTGCCGTGCAGCCGCGTCTGGTAGTCGGACAGCGCCTGGTTGAGCGGGCCGTAACCGTGCATGTTGGGGATGTAGAAGGTCAGCCCCTCGTCGAAGGCCTGCTTCGCCGCGTCGCGGATGAAGGCCGGCGTGACCATGTCGCCCTCGCCGTACCAAAGCGCGATGACGTCGCCGAGCTGCTGGGCGCGGACGGCCATCTTGGCGATGTTTTCGGTGTGCAGGTCACGGATCTGGGCGCGGATGCCTTCGAAGGCATAACGAGCCTTCGCTTCGGAAGACGACCGGGGTGGCAGGAACGACAAAAACAAACCCTTCGGCTACACGGCTTCAATGCTGTTCCGAACACGGCAGGTAGGCCCCGCGTCTGCCGGAACCGCTTCATGCTGATGCGGCGTGGGCGCGCCCCAAGCGATCGTCCCACGTTGTTTCCAGGCGGCGATGCTATCCGAACCGGAGCGCTTTTCAAGGCGAAAGTTTTAAGCTTAAAAAATTAGCCTTTACGGCTCCGCTTTATCTTCTGCGGCTTCAGCCCGGCGCGCGCGGCCGCAAGCCCGCCAGCCGCGGCTGCGCCGAGAAGCAGCGTGTCGCTGGAGAGGATGAAGAAAGTCGCGCCCGCGGCGGACCACCGCCCGACGTCCTCTGCCCTGGCGCAGAAGATGCCGGCTGCCTTGCCGTGCTTCAGCGTCGACCGGATGATCGTCTCGATCGCCTTGGCGAGCCTTGCCGCACCCTCCGGACGCCAGGCATCCAGCGACACGGACAGGTCGCCCGGTCCGACGAACACGACGTCGACGCCCTCGGTGGCGGCAATCGCATCGACATTGGCGAGGCCTTCCGCCGTCTCGACCTGGACGGCCACCACAATGGAATCGTTCGCGGCCGCGAGATAGTCGAAGATGCCATAGCCATAGCCGGTGGCGCGGCTGGGGCCGACGCCGCGCTCGCCCTGCGGCGGATAGCGCGATGCCTTGACGACGGCGGCCGCCTGTTCGGCGGTGGAGACGCGCGGGGCAAGGATGCCGCGAGCGCCGCTGTCGAGCGCGGCGGCGATTTCTTCCGGCGCGTGGCCAGGCACCCGAACCATGGCCGGCACGGCGTGGATGTCGGCGGCGCGCACGAGATTCTCGATCTGGTCGCGGGCGATCTGCGCATGTTCCCAGTCGATGCAGATGAAGTCGGGCTTCGACTGCGCCGTCACCTCGATGGCGACGGGATGCGGGATTTCGGCGAAGGTGCCGACGAGCGGAGTCCTGCCGGTGGCTTTTGCGCGGAATTCTTTCATGGCCCTCTCCCCAGTCTTCTCGTCGAACTCGGCGCTGCCCCTCACCTGCCTGCCGGCATCCTCTCCCCGTAAGGACGGGGAGAGGAGAAGCGCTCCAACGCTGGCGACCCCCTCTCCCCGTTCTGGCGAGAGGGTAAGGGTGAGGGGCAGCGCCCACCTTCCTGCCATAGCCGCAAATCCCGAAACTGCGAAGCTGTTTCAGGCTTGAAATATTTGCTGTAGCTTCGCCGATGGGAGGACCGTCATGATCAAGCAACATCCCCTCAAGGGGTCGAACCGGCTCAAGCTCGGGGTTTTCTCGGCCAATGCCGACGGCGGTCTCGCGATCACCGACGTGCCCGAGCGCTGGCGGGCGACGTGGGACGACAATCTGACTGCCGCGCAGATCGCCGACCGCGCCGGCCTGGAATTCGTTCTGCCGATCGCACGGTGGAAAGGCTTCGGCGGCAAGAATCGCGTGCGCGAGCATTCCTTCGAGACATTCACCTGGGCGGCCGGGCTGGCGGCGGCGACCGAACGCATCGGCCTGTTCATGACCGTGCACGTGCCGCTGGTGCATCCGCTCTATGCGGCGAAGGCGCTTGCGACGGTCGACCACATCAGCCACGGCCGCGCCGGGCTGAACATCGTCTGCGGCTGGAACCCGAAGGAATTCGGCATGTTCGGCACGCCGCTGGTCGAGAAGGGTTACGACCAGGCGGCCGAATGGATCGACATCGTGGAGAAGGTCTATGCCGCCGACGAGCCGTTCGACTTCGACGGCGAGTATTACCGGCTGAAGGACGCGGTGAGCCGGCCGGCGAGCCTGCAGGTGCCGCGCCCGGTGACGATGAACGCCGCCTTCGGCGGGCCGGGGCGTGATTTTGCCGCGGCGCATTGCGATTTCCTGTTCACGACCTTCTCCGAGATCGCGGAGGCAGGGAAGCATGTCGCCGACATAGGCGACCGTGCCGAAAAGGCGGGGCGGGAGGTCGGCTGCTACACGGTCGCGCATGTCGTCTGCCGCGAGACGGACGCGGAGGCCGAGGCCTATTACACGCGCTATGCGGTGACGATGGCCGACCATGCGGCGGTGGACCAGCACATGGCGGGCAAGAAGGAATTCTCGCAGTCGCACGACGCGCATGCCTATGACCGCTACCGCCAGCGCTTCGCCGGCGGCGCGGGGAGCTACCCGCTGGTGGGTTCGCCCAGGAAGATCGCAGAGGAGATGATCGCGATTTCCGAGCAGGGCTATGAGGGGATCGCGCTGTCCTTCGTCAACTACACGCAGGAACTGCCCTTCTTCTGCGACAGTGTGCTGCCGCTGCTGAAGGAGGCGGGGCTGAGGGCCTGACCCTTCCGCCTGCAGCAAGGCCTGGCGTCGGCGTCTATTTCGCCGGGCTGGCAAGCGGCTTCGACTTGTCGACGACGAAGACGCTGACCGCCTTCGCCGGCACGCTGCCGACGCTCTGCACATCGTGCACCTTGCCGGGCGGCACGACGAAGGAATCGCCTGCCTTGAGCCTGCGGTCGGGTTCGCCCTCCACGATCATCAGCACCTCGCCGTCGAGCACGTAGCCGGTCTCGATGCCGGGATGGCTGTGCGGACCGGAGGCGTGGCCGGGCATGACCTCGGCTAGGCCAGTCACGGTCCGGTATCCGTCGGGAAAATCAATCGACTGGAGCGGCGTGCGCTTGATGCCGGACGGCGCATCCTCGGCAAACGCCCCGAATGCGGACAGGCTCAAAGCCAGAACTGCAATAACGATCTTTTGCATAGGCCTTCTCACTGCGGTCGAACAAAAGGCCGGGCCGGATCCCTCACCGCATCTCCGCTCCGGATGGCTGAACTCGCCGGGTATGACGCGCTGCGGGTTGATCCCGCAGCGCTGTGCCAAAAGTTGGTCGTGCTACTCCCCGTAACCCAGGATGCCCTTTGTCTCGAGGAAGTCGTGGATGCCCCAGTCGGCGTATTCGCGGCCGTTGCCCGACTGCTTGTAGCCGCCGAACGGCGCGAAGGTGTCCCATTCCGGGTCGTTGATCTTGATCTGGCCGGCGCGAATGCGGCCGGCGACCTTGCGAGCACGATCGATGTCTCCCGACTGGATGTAGCCGGCGAGGCCATAGACGGTGTCGTTCGCGATCCGGACGGCATCGTCCTCGTCCTCGTAGGAGATGACCGAAAGCACCGGGCCGAAGATCTCCTCCTTCTCGATGGTCATCCCAGGCTTCACATGGCCGAACACGGTTGGGCGGATGTAGTAGCCACGGTTCAGATGCTCGGGGCGGCCCGGCCCGCCGGCGACGACCGTTGCGCCTTCCTTGATGCCGGATTCGATCAGCCCCTGGATCTTGTCGAACTGCACCTTGCTGACCACAGGGCCGAGATGGTCGCCCTCCTGGCGGGGATCGTTGACCTTGTGGGCCTCGGCGGCCTTCTTCGCGACCTCGAGCGCCTCGTCGTGGCGGGAGGCCGGCACGAGCATGCGGGTCGGCGCGTCGCAGGACTGGCCGCTGTTGCCGAAGCAGGCGTTGACGCCACGGCGCACCGCGCGCGCGAGATCGGCGTCGGGCAGGATGATGTTCGCCGACTTGCCGCCGAGTTCCTGACTGACGCGCTTGACGGTCTTGGCCGCCGTCTCGGCGACGATGATGCCGGCACGGGTAGAGCCCGTGAACGAGACCATGTCGACGTCCGGATGTCCGGCCATGACCTGCCCGACATCCGGGCCCGTGCCGTTGACCATGTTGTAGACGCCCTTCGGCGTGCCGGCGGCGTCCATGATCTCGGAGAAGACGATGCCGGAGATCGGCGCGACCTCCGACGGCTTCAGCACCATGGTGCAGCCGGCGGCGATCGCAGGCGCGACCTTGCAGACGATCTGGTTGAGCGGCCAGTTCCAGGGCGTGATCAGCGCGCAGACGCCGATCGGCTCCCTGACAACCATGGTGGTGCCGCGCCTTTCGCTGAACTCGAACTCCTCGAATGCCTTGATGGTCGATTCGAGATGCGCCTGGCCGGCCGCGACCTGCTGCTCGCGCGCCCAGGTGATCGGCGCACCCATCTCGTAGCTGATCGCCTGTGCCAGGTCCTCGTAGCGCTCGTTGTAGACTTCCAGGACGCGCTTGAGCAGCGCGAGGCGCTCCTCGCGGCTGGTGAAGGCGAAGGTCCCGAACGCGGCCTTGGCGGCAGCGACGGCACGGTCCACATCGGCCTTCGAGCCGACGGAGATCTGCGTGTAGGCCTCTTCGGTTGCCGGATCGATGACATCGAGAAGCGCCGGCACGACCGGATCGACCCAGGCGCCGTCGATGTAGAACTTGTGGTTGTTGCTCATAAAGGTCTGCCCTCTTGGATCAGTTCGGGCCGGGACTTAACACGAAGACAGGCGGTTCGCGCAACAGCCACGTCCCCCGGCCCGTTCGGCACAGGGCAAGAGCCTGCGGGCGGGCAGTCAAACCGGCCGGTAGATGCGCTCCGCCGTGTTCCAGAAGATGTCGGCTTCGGCCGCCTTTCCGTGCTTCGCCACCGCCTTGCGGTGTTCGGCGATGAGTTCGGCGTGGCTGGTCCACAGCTTCTCGATGGGAAAATTCGAGCCGAACATCAGACGGCTGCTGCCGAGGATGTCGATCGCGTTGTCGACGACGGCGGCAATGACGGCCGGGTCGTTGCGGTGGACGAAGGTGCCGAGCCCGGACAGCTTGGCGTAGAGGTTGGGCGCCTCGGCCAGCGTGCGCAACCCGGCCTTCCATTCCTCGACCGCCGGTTCCGCGAGGTCGGTCAGCATGCCGGTATGGGTGAGAATGAATGCCGTTTCAGGGTTTTCTCCGACGAGCTGCAGCCCGTCCTTCATCTGGGCGGGAAAGAGCTGGAGATCGAAGGAGAGACCGTAATCCTTCAATCGCGCGACATTTCTCCTGACGATCGGATCGATGACCTGGTCGGGAGCCTTGGCGAAGCGGAAGGCCGGAGTCTCGTGCCAATGGAGCTGCATGCGGACGCCGCGCAGCAGAGGGTATTTGATCAGCCGGTCGATCTGCGGACGCACGTCGTCCATCGTCATGTCGGCATAACCGACGATCGCATGTGGCCAGCCGGTGGCTCTGGCGGTGTCGGTGACGAAGGCGACTTCCTTCTCGAAGTCCTCCTTTGCCCAGTTGGTCTGGACATAGACCGCCTTCTCGACGCCGGAGCCCTGCTGGTCGGCGAGGAACTCCTCGATCGGGTAGTCGCGGCGGATAGCCTCGTAAGGGCCGAAGATACGTGGCACCATCGGACCGACGAGCCAGGGCTGGTCGGCCTGCCGCCAGATGTGGAAATGCGAGTCGATTGCTGTCTGCATCAGGAGTTCCTCCACACCGCCTCGGCTCGCGGAGCCGGCCGGGCGAGCGTCAGCACGAAATCGGCAAGGCCGGGCAGCGACGAGCCGTCCACAAGATCGTCGAGACTGGGCAGGATCGCCTTCAGCGCCGCGGTGCGGGGCGCGAAACGCGGATCGCCGGCGAGCGGCGTGGCCAGCGACAGGCGGAAGGCCCGGGCGCCGAGCCGCCGGATCGCGGTTTCCATCTCCGCATGGTCGCCACGCTCCAGCCCATCGGAAAGGAGCAGGACCGCCGCACCGCGGGCGAAGGCGGCGAAGCGCGGTATCGACAGGAAGGCGAGCAGAGTTGGGCCGATGCGCGTGCCGCCGTCCCAGTCTTCAACGAGAGCGGCGACGCGCGCGAGCGCGCCGTCGAGATCGCGGATGCGAAGGGCACGGGTGATGCGGGTGAGCCTGGTGCCGAGCGTGAAGACCTCGACGCGGTCGGCGGCCTGCACCGCGCCGTGGGCGAGCTTGAGGTAGTCGTTCGTGTGCATCTTCATGGAGCCGGAGACGTCGATCAGGATCAGCAGCCTTCGCGAGACGGCGGGGCGGCGGCGGAAGGGCGGCGCCGGCACGTCGCCATCGGCCCGCACGATGGAGCGCAGCGCGCGCCGCAGGTCGAGCGTGCCGCCGGAGCGCGTGCGCACGGCGCGGAAGGAATTGCGCTGCGGCAGGGCCATGGGCAGCGCCCTGCGGAAGGCCGCCAGCATCTCGCGCTCGGAGGGGAAGTCGCGGCGGCCGAGGCGTTCGAGCGCGGAGGCGGATTCGCCGCTGTCCTCCTGCCGCAGGTCCGGCCGGTCGCCTTCCCGCTCGACACCGTCATCGTCCTTGATTTCGGTGTCCTCGTCGCCATCGGCATCCACGGTAACGGTGGACTCGCCATAGAAGAAGCCGCGGAACAGGGCGTCGAATTCCGCCATGCGGTCATGCGGCGGTGCAAGCGTGGCGAGCGCGGCCTGGCGGATGTCCTCCATGGTGCGGGGACCGAGCAGCGTGATGCTCTGCATGAAGGCAACCGCCTGCTCGCCCGAGACGGGGAACCCGAAACGGCGGATGTGACGGGCGAACCCCGCGAAGGGACGCGCGGAAGGAGGGAGTTGCGGGAGCGCGGTCATCGGATCCGACCGACGGATGCGAGGCGCCTCGTCACGCCATCGCCCTTTCCAGTATGCGGTCGAGCTCGGGCTCGAGAAAGCTCGTGTCCTCCTCGTCCTTGATGAGGACGCCGAGCGCGCGGCGGAACGCCGCGGGCCATGGGCTACCGCCTTTCTCCAGGACGGTCGCGGCGTTGGCCCATTCGACGGCCTCGGCGATGCCGGGTGGCTTGGCGAGGGGCCGCGCACGGATCTCGCCGACGGCCCTGGCCACCGCGCGGGCGGTTTCTTCGGCGACGTCGCCGGCGCGCAGCATGATGATCGCGGCTTCGCGCTCAGCCTCGGGATAGGAAATCCAGTGGTAAACGCAACGGCGCCGCAGGGCCTCGGCCAGCTCGCGGGTGCGGTTTGAGGTCAGGACCACGAGCGGCTGGGAATGCGCGCGGATCGTGCCGCGCTCCGGGATCGTGATCTGGAAATCGGAGAGGAATTCAAGCAGGAGCGCCTCGAACTCGTGGTCGGAACGGTCGATCTCGTCGACGAGAAGGACGCGATTGTCGGGATCCTTCAGCACCTGCAGCAAGGGGCGTGCGATGAGGAAGCGGTCGTCGTAGATGTCGACCTCGTGCTCGCCGGCCTGGCGGATGGCGAGGAGCTGGCGCTGATAGTTCCACTCGTAGAGTGCGTGCGCCGCGTCGATGCCCTCGTAGCATTGCAGCCGGACGAGATCGCGCGAGAAGAGTTTTGCGATGGCCTTGGCGGCTTCCGTCTTGCCGACGCCCGGCGCACCCTCGAGCAGCAGCGGCTTGCCGAGGCGGATGGCGAGGAAGATCGCGGTCGCCAGGCCGTCGTCGGCGAGGTAGCGCATCGCGGCGAGGCCGGAGGCGAGGGATTCGGGGGAGGTTATCGGGTCGGCGTTCATAATTGCTGGAGGCAGCGCGAGGCACCCCCCTCATCGAAGTGCGCAAGCGGCTGCATCGCTCAAGCCGCCCGCTGTTCCTTCAGCGCCCGCAGGATGCGCTCGGGCGTGATGGGCATGGTGTCGATGCGCACGCCGACCGCGTCGAAGATCGCGTTGGCGAGGGCCGGGATCTGCGGGTTGGCGCACATCTCGCCGGGACCCTTGGCGCCGTAGGGGCCATCGGCGGCGGGGCGTTCGAGCACCACGATCTCGGTCTCGGGCAGGTCGCCCGGGCCGGGCATCAGATATTCGTTGAAGTCGGTGCCGGCGTGGTCGCGGGCGGGGTAGTAGGGTTCGGTGGTCTCGTAGAGGGCATGGGACATGCCCATCCACGAGCCGCCGACGAGCTGCTGCTCGACCATCTTCGGGTTCAGCGCGCGGCCGATCTCGAAGACGTTCTTGACCGAGACGACGGTGACTTCGCCGGTCTCGTCGTCGACATCGACCTCGGCCACCGTGCAGGCATGGGCGTAGCAGGTCGACGGCTTCATGGCGCCGGTCTCGACCTCCGGGTAGGAGCGCGGGACCAGGAACATGCCGCGGCCCGAGATCGAGCGTCCGAGCTTGAAATGCGCCATCAGCGCAGTGTCGAAAATCGAGATCGACTTCTGCGGCGCGCCCTTCACATGGATGTTGCCCTCGCCGTCGGTGTCGAGATCGCCGGCATCAACCTCCAGCGCCTCGGCAGCGACCTCAAGCATGACCTGGCGCGCTTCCCTGGCCGCCTGGATGACGGCGTTGCCGATGCGGTGGGTGCCGCGCGAGGCGAAGGTGCCCATGCAGTGCGGGCCGGTGTCGGTGTCGGCGGTGTCGATGACGACCTGCTCGGTCTTCACGCCGATGGTCTCGGCGCATATCTGCGCCATCACCTGCTTGAGCCCCTGCCCCAGGTCGACCGAGGACAGCGTGACCATGAAATTGCCGGTCGGCGTCGAATGGACCAGGGCCTGGCTGGGATCGCCGCCGAGATTCATGCCGGTCGGATAGTTGATCGCCGCAACACCGCGGCCGCGCCGGATCGCCATGGCTCAGCTTCCCTTGTAGGAGGACATCTGGAGGTACTTCTCCGCCACCGGCCAGTTGGCGACGCGGGAGGCCTCCTGCATGCATTCGATGAGCGCCGCACCCGTCGTCTCCTGACGATGCGCCTTCATGTCGCCGTCGCGATAGGCGTTGATGAAGCGGAACTCCAGCGGGTCCATGCCGATCAGCCGCGCCAGCTTGTCCATCTGCACTTCCAGCGCGAAGTCGGCGATGGTGACGCCGAAGCCGCGCATGGCCGAGGAGGGCGTGCGGTTGGTGTAGACGCACCAGGTGTCTACCCAGACATTGGGGATGGTGTAGGGGCCGGGATAATGCGCCGCGCCCTTCTGCGCGCCGTAGGGCGAGTGGCGCGAATAGGCGCCGGCGTCGGTGTAGCCCCAGACCTGGCGGGCGACGATGCGGCCGTCATTCATGACGCCGTCCTTGAGCACGATCTTCTCCGCAGCGCGCGGCGAGGAAATCTGCATCTCCTCGTAGCGGCTGTAGATGAAGGAGACCGGCCGGCCAGTCAGCTTTGCCGCGAGGATGGCGATGGGCTCGACGGTCACGTCGACCTTGCCGCCGAAACCGCCGCCGACGGTGCCGCCGACCATGTGCAGCTTGTGGCCTGGCATCTGCAGGATGATGGACGTGTTGTCGAGCGTGAAGAACATGGCCTGCGTGTTGGTGTAGCAGGTGAAGCGGTCGTTGCCCTCGGGCTGGACGATGCAGCCCGTCGTCTCCATCGGCGCCTGCTCGATGGGCGATGACCAGTAGGTCTGCTCGAGAATGTGGTCGGCCTCGGCGAAGCCCTTTTCCACATCGCCGAAGCGGACCTTTCGCGAGGGACCGCTGTCATACATGTAAAAGTTCTGGCCGTGATGCTCGTTGACCAGCGGGGCGCCGGGGGCCAGAGCCGCCTCGATGTCGAGGACGGAAGGCAGGACCTCGTAGTCGACCTTCACCTTGGCGGCGGCTTCGTTGGCGGCGCGCTCGCTGTCGGCCAGCACCGCGACGACCGCCTCGCCTTTCCAGCGCACCTTGTCCTCGGCGAGCACATGCTCGTCCTCGGGTCCTACCTGGATGAGGATCAGGATGGTGTAGAGGTTATGCGGGATGTCCTTGTGGGTGAGGATGCGGTGCACGCCCGGGTGCCTTTCCGCTTCGGAAAGGTCAATGCCCTTGATCCGGGCGTGGTGGTGCGGGCTGCGCACCATCGTCAGGTAGAGCATGCCCGGGAAGGTGCGGTCGGCGAAGTAGGTGGTGCGGCCGGTGACATGGCCGGGCACGTCGGCGCGCTGCAGACCCTGGCCGATCTCCTTGAGATCGTCGCCACGCTCGTCGGCGAAGTAGGACTTTGCGAGACGGATCATCGATTGCCTCCTGAATTGGCCGCAACGGCGCTTCGCCCCCTCCACCACGCTTCGCGTGGTCCCCCTCCCCCGCAAACGGGGGAGGATCCGGAGGTGGAGGGGCCGGCGACAGTCTCCATCGCTAGGCCACGTTCTGCGAATTGGAGCGCGCCGCCGTCAGCACCGCGCGGATGATGGGTTCGTAGCCGGTGCAGCGGCAGATGTTGCCCGAGAGGGCGTCGACGACATCGTCGCGTGACGGGCTCGGGTTGACGTCGAGCAGCGCCTTGGCGGCCATGATCATGCCGGAGGTGCAGAAGCCGCACTGCGCGGCGAACTCGTCCATGAATGCGCGCTGAAGCGGGTGCAGCACGCCGTCGGTAGCGAGGCCGCCGGTGGTGAGTATCTCGGCGCCGTTGCAGGTTTCGGCAAGTGTCAGGCAGGACAGCTTCAGCTCGCCGTCGATGATGACCGAGCAGGAGCCGCAGGTGCCCTGATGGCAGCCGCCCTTGGGCGAGGTATCGCCGAGCTTGTCGCGCAGCACTTTCAGCAGCGTCGCTCCACTGTCGACGAACTCCGCCTTTTCCTCGCCGTTCAGCGTGAATTGTACCGGGACCTTCGCCATGTCTCCTCCCTGGCGTTATCCGAATTCGGTCAGGCTACTGCAGCAGCAGCCGCCTGAAATGGACCGGCAGGACCTCGGCGCGATACCAGGCGCTGGCGATCGCGTCGGTGGTCGGGCTGGTGCCCTGCCCGATCGCCGCCACGGCCGGCGCTACGCCCTCCTCCGTCAGCGCCGCACCTGCGAGCGCCTTCTCGGCCGCGAGGGCGCGTATCGGACGCGATCCCATGCAACCGAGCGCGATCCGGGCATTGCCGACCTTGCCATCGGCCAGGTCGAGCACGGCAGCGATGCTGATCACGGACACACCCTTGGGCTTGACCCGCGACACCTTCACGAAACGAAATGCGTCGGACTCCGGCAGGGCGAAGCTGACCGAAGCCACGACCGCGCCGCGGTGCCGATCCTCGCGGCCGTTGAGGAAATCCTCGATGGCCAGATCGCCCTTGGTCGTGTGAACGGTCGCATCGAGTGCAAGCAGCGCGACCGCGAGATCGCCATAGGGCGCCGGCGCGAACATATTGCCGCCGACGGTCGCCATATTGCGGATCGCCGGGCCACCGACCGCCCGGGCGGCCTTGGCCAACGCCGCGAGACCGGGATGCTTCACGATCGCCGACATGGTGACCGAGGCGCCCAGCGTCGCGCGGCCGCTTTCGACGGCAATCGCGGCCAGTTCGGGGTCCGTCGAGCGCACGAACGTCGAAAAAGTGACGTCGCCCTCGTTGGACGAGCGGACGGCGAGCGTGCCGCCGCCGATATAGCGGGTTCCGGCATCCTCGAGGGCCGACCCGGCTTCGGCCAAAGTCGGATAGGTCTTCAGGGCAAGCGTCATGGCTGACTCGCTTTCCAATGTCCCCGTTCCGGATAGCCAGCGCCCGGCTGCTATCCGAATTTGCGTCCAAGGTTCAGCTCTGGCCGGCGAAGTGGCTCTTCAGCGCGTTGAAGCCGCCCTGGAAGACGTTCTCGCCCATGCCCTTGGCGATCTCCTCGGCCTTGTCGGCGGGGGCGTCGAAATCCGCCGTCCACACGGCATAGGTCCGGTCCCCATCGGTGATACGCTCGAGCTTCAATGTCGACGTATGATGGCTGATCGGGGCCGGATGCTCAACGATGGAATAGGTGGTCAGGAAGTCGTTGTCCGAGAAGGCCATGAGGCGCTCGCGGATCGTGGCGCCGGATGCGACCTTGAACTTCCTCACCGCGCCGACGTCAGTCGCGCTCCTGCCATCCTCGATCTCGCTCTCCACCATGCGCGGATGCCAACTCGGCAATCCGTTGAAGTCGCGGATGCGGGCCCAGACCTTTTCGACCGGCGCATCGATGACGCTGGAAATCCTGATTTTCGGCACACCATCCTCCCTTGATGTCGACAGGATGGTAGCGCCTGCGGCCGGACCCCGCTTATCAATCAGTCGGTATCGCTTATCGAAGCGTCTGAAAATCAGCGCGCGAGCATCGCCTCGCGGTAGAGCGTCGGCGGCACGCCTGCGTGGTCGCGGAAGAAGCGCGTGAAGTTGCCCTGGGATGAGAAGCCGAGATTCCAGGCGACGGCGTTCAGCGACTCGCGCGACCACTGCAGCTGGCGCAACGCCTCCTGCATGCGGAGCGTGTTCCAGTAGACGTTGGGCGTGAGGCTGGTCTGCTCCTTGAACAGCGCGAAGAAATGCGGCCGCGACAGGCCGACGCTCCTGGCCACCTCGTCGAAGCAGATGCGCTCGTGGACCCGGGCACGCATGAGTTCGATCGCTTTGCGCACACGGAAGTCGAGCTCTTCGCCGGAGGCAGCGTGCGGCGTGCGCGGCCGAACCGAATCGGCCGCATCGGCAAGGCTGTCGATCAGGCGCTCGACCTCGTAGAGCGCCAGTTCGTCGATCTCGCCTGCCTCGAGTTCCTCGTAGAGCCTGACAGCCGCCCTGTGCAGCCATGCATCGATGGGGATTGCCGGAGAGGCAAAAACAGGCCGGCTGCGGGGCAGGCCGCGCCGGCGATAGAACCACTCCGGATCTATGTAGAAGGCGAGGAAGCGCCCTACCCTGCCGTCGGCCGCCAGCGCGTGACTGTGGGGCTGGAAAGAGTTGATGCCAGCCGCGAGGCCCGGGCCGGGACGAACCTTTTGGCCGCCGACCGTCATCTCCCCGGCCGCGCCATCCAGCCAGAGGATGATGTGCGCCTCGGCATGCGCATGGGTGACGAAGTCGCTTGCGACGTTGAGCACAGAAACGTGCCCGAACGCTCCGCGTACGAGGCGGATCGAGGTGGCCATCTGCTTCCTCCCCGGGGCTTCGTGCATTGCGGTTTTCGTGGCCCCGTTGCGGAAATAGTGCTGCGGCGCCGACCTTACGTCAATAGCGGGGCAAAGGGCCGAGGCGGCGCCGGCCGATCAGGTCGGACGGGCTCGCCAAGCAGCGAACCAGAACCCGGCGCATAGCGTCAGCGATCCTACGAAGATCGCCGCCAGGACCGCGCCGTAACCGCCGCTCGCCTGCCACAACAGCGCCGCCCCGAGCGGCGCGAGCGCCTGCGTCACCTGCATAGGCCCGGCCAGCGATCCGCTGACCGCGCCATAGCCATGCCGGAGGATCATCTCGGGCACCGCCATGCCGCGCACGATCGTGATCATCCCGTTGGCGGCGCCGTAGAAGGCGGCGACGGCGCCGACGACCAGGATTTCCGGCGGCGCGAAGGCGAGGCCGAGGACCGCCAGCGGGAAGACGCCGACGATGGCGGAGCCCAGCACCCGGACCGGCGCATCGGCCGCGAACGCCCTGAGGACGAGCCGGCCGCCGACCTGCGCCGGGCCGATCACCGCAAGCACGGCGACCGCGCCTGCGGCATCCAGCCCGCGCTCGAGCAGCAGCGGGAAGAAATGGTAGGTCAGCGAGGAGAAGGCGAAGGCATAGGATACCCACGCCACCAGCAGCCCCCAATAGGCGGGCTTGCGCATGGCGGAAGCGACGGCCGACCGGCCGGCCGCGGCAACCGGGCTACCGGGCTGAGGGACGTGCGCGGCAGCATCGCGCGACGGATCGATCGCCAGGAAGTGCAGGGTGCCGCATATGAACACGTTCACCGCAGCCATGACGAGCAGCGCGCCGCGCCATCCCTGCGCTTCGATCAGGAACTGGATGATGGGTATGAAGACGGTGCTGGCGAAACCGCCCCAGAGCGTCAGCGCGGTGATGCCCTTGCGGGCATTGGCCGGGCCGACCCGCCGGGCTATGACGGCGAAAGCCGGCTCGTAGAGGGTCGCGGCCTGCATGCAGCCCAGCGCGGCCAGCGTCGCGTAGAACGCCCAGAGCACATGGACCTGCGACCAGACCACCATGAGCAGGCCGGCGGTCACCGAAGCGGCCGCCATGATCAGCCGCCCATGGCCGCGGTCGATGGCGGCGCCTATCGGATAGGCGGCGAGGCCGGCGAAGAGCATGCCGAGGGTTGCACCGCCGTAGAGCGTCGGCCTCGACCAGCCGAGATCGATCCGCATTGCCTCGGCGATCAGGGGGAAGCCGTAGAACAGCGTGCCCCAGGAGCAGATCTGCGCAGCGCCGAGGGCACTGATGAACCAGGCGATGTTCGGGGACTTGTCTTGCGGCTTCATGCGAAGCCGGGCGCGGCCGGGTGCGCTCCCGATCGTGACGTGCCGCGGCAGGGCAGCGAAGGACCGGGCGGCAGGGGAATATCGGGAGAATCGGTCTGGCGCATCATGGCAGCAAGCTGCGCCGCGGACCGGCCGCGCATCAATCGATTTTCGCTGATGGCGTAGATCGGCCATGGTGATGGTCGCAAGGCCCCTCACGGATGGATTTTCCGGCTGGTGGCCCTAATCGAGATTTTTATTGCGCATTGTCGTCATTTCGCTCGATATCAAAGCATCGAACGATGCTCGGAGGAGGGACCATGAGCAAGCCCGAGGTGAAAGGCTTTTTCGACAAGCGGACCTACTCGATACAATACGTCGCGGCCGATCCGGAGACGAAGCGCTGCGCCATCATCGACCCGGTGCTCGACTACGACGAGAAATCCGGGACGACCGGGACGAAGAATGCCGACGACATCCTCGCCCATGTCGCCAGGGAGGGCCTGACCGTGGAGTGGATCCTCGACACGCATCCCCATGCCGATCATTTCTCGGCCGCGCGATACCTTAAGTCCAGGACCGGAGCACCCACCGGCATCGGCGAGAAAGTGGTCGACGTCCAGACATTGTGGAAGGGCATCTACAACTGGCCGGACTTTCCGGCGGACGGGTCGCAATGGGACAAACTGTTCGCCGACGGGGAAACGTTCCAGGTCGGCAACATACCCGCGAAGGTCATGTTCTCGCCGGGGCACACGCTTGCCTCGGTGACCTATGTGATCGGCGACGCCGCTTTCGTGCACGACACGCTGTTCATGCCCGACTCCGGGACGGCACGCGCCGATTTCCCGGGCGGCAGCGCCTCGCGCCTCTATCGTTCGATCACGGACATCCTGGCCCTGCCGGACGAGACGCGGATCTTCGTAGGCCACGACTATCAGCCTGACGGTCGCGAGCCGAGATGGGAAACGACGGTGGCCGAGGAGAAGGCCACGAACACGCATCTGTCGACCTGCAAGAGCGAGGCAGAGTATGTCGCGGTGCGCGAGGCCCGCGACAAAACCCTGCCGATGCCCAAGCTGATCCTCCATGCCCTGCAGGTGAACATGAACGGCGGGCGTCTGCCGGAACCCGAGGCGAACGGCCGTCGCTATCTCAAGCTGCCGCTCGACGCGCTGCCGTCCGCGAAATGGGAGTGAATGCCGGGAGCGGAGAATCGCGCCGAGGTCCTGCGTTGCGCGGAACATTTGTCGTGCTGGCGAATTGGACCGGACCGGCTGACGCAGCCGCGATCGTTTCAATTTCACACAGCAGAGGACAATCATGGCGAAGGAAAAGACGTTGGAGGATCTGTTCCTCGACACGCTGAAGGACATCTACTACGCCGAACGCAAGATCCTGAAGGCTCTGCCGAAGATGGCCCGCGCGGCCGAATCGTCCGACCTGAAGGCGGCTTTCGAAAAGCACCGCGACGAGACCGAAGGCCAGATCGAGCGTCTGCAGCAGGTGTTCGAACTGCTCGGCAAGCGCGCCCAGGGCAAGACCTGCGATGCCATCGAGGGCATCATCTCCGAAGGCGAGGAGATCATCGACAGCTTCAAGGGAACGCAGGCCATCGATGCCGGCCTCATCTCGTCGGCGCAGGCGGTCGAGCACTATGAAATCACACGCTACGGCACACTGAAGCGCTGGGCGGAAGTGCTCGGCATGAAGGACGCCGCCAAGCTGCTCGACCAGACGCTGCAGGAAGAGTCCAACACCGATGAGGCGCTGACCGGGCTGGCGGACGCTTCCGCCAACGAGATGGCGAAGGCCGCCTGACAATCCGGACAATCGGACGCGCAAAAGAGAAAGGCCGGCTCCTGGAGCCGGCCTTTCTCGTTTCGGGTGTCGTGAAAGGCGGGACGGCTACGACCCGCGCTCGTCCTGCTTCAGGGGAAAGGTCGCGTCGCCGCTCTCGTTGCCGGAGATCACCTTCGGATCGGCGCTATCGACGCCATCGCTGTCGGCGCTCGCCTGGGAGGGGGCGAACTGGCCTTCGACCTCCTTGCGGCTGTTCTTGTTAGCGGCGTCATGCCCGGAGGTTCCCCCTCGCCTGCCCGCCTCATCTTGCCGGTCGAGTTCCGATTCGACGGTCTTGCGGCTGCCTTCGGCCGGATCCTCGGAGGGATGTCGATTGTCGCGTGTCATGCTGTGCTCCTTTCCAGCCGAACCGGCTGCGCCGCCGCGGGGTTCCACTCGCCAAAAAAATAACCGGCGGCCGTGTCGCCGCCGGTTATGACCAGTCGCGATGACACCCGGTCAGGGCAGCTTGACCGCCTGCTCGCGGGCCCAAAGGCGAAGCTTTCGGCACGAGGCGATGAAGGTCTCCACCGCTTCCGCACCTTCCAGCGGTATCAGGCCCTCGTCGGCGTCCGTCGCGACCCCTGCCTTGGCAAGCAGGGGAGCGGCAGCCGGGTCGAAGGCGATGAACTTGCAGTGCGCGAAGGCATCGGCGACGAAGTCACGCGCCGCCGCCTCGCCGGCGAGCATCTCGGCGCCTTCCTCGGAAACGACGATCGCCACCGCGTCAAACAGCACCGACGGCCCGCCGTCGACCATGTGCTTGGCCGCGATCAATTCACCGTCGGCGGCTTCCACACCGCCTACCTTGGGCGCGACCACTTCCATCATGGCGCCTTCGTCCTCGATCGCCTGCTGCAGCATCTTCAGCATGTCGCCGTCGGCACCGTTGCTGACCAGCACGCCGACCTTTCGGCCGGCAAAGCTCTGCGGCCCGTTCTCGATGATGCTGAGCGCGGGCGATGCCGGCAGGTCGTCGCGCGGCGCGACGGCCGCGTCGGCCGGCTTGGGCAGCTTCGTGACGCCGAGCTTGTCGGCGACGGCCGCTCCGAGCGTCTCGTCGATCTGGAGGAGATGCGCGACCATCCGCTCGCGGATGGCGGGGGTCTCGCACTTGCTGAGCTCGAAGGTGAGCGCCATCACGATGTGGCGCTGCTCGGTCGCGGTCTGGCTGTTGAAGAACTGCCGCGCCTGGCTGTAATGGTCGGCGAAGCTTTCGGGACGCAGCCGCACCTTCTGGCCTTCCTCCGTATTGGCAAAGCTCCGGAACCCGCGCTCGGGGCTTTCGCGCGGCCCGGCGCCCCAGGAATTCGGCTGGTAGTTGGCGCGGCCTACCGGATTGCGCATCGCCATGTGCCCGTCCTGCTGGAAGTGATGGAAGGGACACTTCGGGGCGTTGATCGGGATGTGCGTGAAGTTCGGGCTGCCCAGCCGCTTCAACTGCGTGTCCAGATAGGAGAAGTTGCGGCCCTGCAGCAGCGGATCGTTCGAGAAGTCGATCCCGGGCGGGACGTTCTGGGTCATGAAGGCGACCTGCTCGGTCTCGGCGAAGAAGTTGTCCGGCATCCTGTCGAGAACCAGCCGCCCGACCGGAATCGGCTCGAGTATCTCTTCCGGGATCAGCTTCGTGGGGTCGAGCACGTCGAAATCAAAGCTGTCGGCGAACTCCTGGTCGAAGAGCTGCACATTCAGCTCCCACTCGGGGAAGTTGCCCGACTGGACGGCATCCCAGAGATCGCGCCGGTGGAAGTCGGGATCGGCGCCGTTGATCTTCACGGCCTCGTTCCAGACGACAGACTGCAGGCCCAGCTTGGGCTTCCAGATGAACTTGACGAAGGTGGATTCGTCCTCCGCGTTGAGGAAGCGGAAGGTATGGACGCCGAACCCCTCCATGAAGCGGAACGAGCGCGGTATGGCGCGGTCCGACATGACCCACATGATCATGTGCATCGATTCCGGCGTCAGGGATATGAAGTCCCAGAAATTGTCGTGGGCCGACTGCGCCTGCGGAAAGGCGCGGTCGGGCTCGGGCTTCACAGAATGGATCACGTCGGGAAACTTGATCGCGTCCTGGATGAAGAAGACCGGGATGTTGTTGCCGACGAGATCCCAGTTGCCTTCCTTGGTGTAGAACTTCACCGCGAAGCCGCGCACGTCGCGGGCGAGGTCGAACGAGCCCTTCGAGCCCGCCACCGTGGAGAAGCGGACGAAGACCGGCGTCTTCTCGCCCGCGCGCTGGAAGATGTCCGCCCTCGTGTAGCGCGAGAGCGATTCATAGGTCTCGAAGAAGCCGTGGGCACCGTAGCCGCGGGCGTGCACGACGCGCTCCGGAATGCGCTCGTGGTCGAAATGAAAAATCTTTTCCCGGAAATGGAAGTCCTCGATCAGCGTCGGTCCGCGCTGCCCGACCTTGAGCGTGTTCTGATCGTCGGCTACGGGGCCGCCCTGTGCCGTCGTCAGCACATCCATGTCGCCCTCGGCGACCTGATGCAGCTCGCCGCCGTTCCCGCGCTTGAGCGCCAGGTCATGAATGGTCGTCATGTCCGCTTTTGCGGAGCGCTTCTTTGGTCTTGCCATCGGGTGGACCTCCTCGGAGCTGGTCGAAAGGCTGCGTCTGGCTGCAACCGAGCGCCTGACAACCTCCCGCGAGGCCGAATGTTCCCGAGGCCGCGATCACAGTGACGAGGCGGGCCGGCACGCCGGCTCGCCTCCAAGGGAGCGCCGCATCGGGCGCTCGTTTCACTAACCGGTCAGATCGACGTACCGGCCGACGTGCCGCTGCCCGAAGACTGCTTGACGCGGAGGTTGTTCTGGCAGTTCTTCACGCCCGACACGCTCTCGGCGATATCCTCCGCACGCCGCTTGTCCTGCCTGCTCGACACTTCACCGGAAAGCGTGACTTCGCCGTCTTCCACCGACACGTCGATATCGGAGGCATCGAGGGACCAGTCGTCAGTGAGCCTGTCGTTCACGTCTTCCCTGATGCGCTCGTCGGATCGGGCATAGCCCTTGGGTCCACGGCCGCGGTGCTGGTCCATGCGGCGCCGACGTTCGGCATCCTCGTCGCCGAACCAGGACGACACCTCGTCCCCTGCCTTCTCCATGAAGCCGCGCTCGCCACGCGAGTCGTCGTCGCCGTAGCCACGCCCGCCATAGCCGCGCCCGCCATCGCCATAGTCGCCACCGCGGCTGCCATATTCCCCGCCGCTGCCGTAACGACCGCGGCCGCCGCCATAGCCACCGCCGCCACCGTAGCCGCGGTCTCCATAACCGCCGCCGCCATAGCCGCCTTCGCCGCCATAGCCGCCGCGCGAGCCTTCATAACCCCGGCCGCCATACGATTCCCGGCCAGAACCGGACGAGCCATAGCCGCCTCGCGATTCATCGCCATAGCCGCCACCGCGCCTGGAGCTCTCCATGCCCTGGCTCTCCTGACCGCCGCCGTAACCGCGACCACCGTAGTCGCCGCCCGAGCGGCCGGAGCCGAATTCCTGGCCGCCGCCGTGTTGTCTGCGGCCACCGTAACGGAGGTCGTCGGTTTCGTAGTCGTCACGATCGTATCCGGACCTGTACTCACGTTCTCTTGCCACTTGGCTTCTCCCTTTTCTTGTGTTGCTCGTTGGGTCCGAACATCACCTGGGAGCAATTGTTCCGCCCGCCATCGCCCTATGCGTCGCGCTGCGGGCCGGGCGCCGCGGATCGCTTCGAGCCGTGATCGAAGACCTCGTCGCGAGAGCGGGATCCCGCATGCACGCACATGCCGCGGCGCAGTCAAATGCACGACGAAAGGTCCAATGGCCGCGCGTGAACTAGGCCGCGAACGGCAAATCGCGGCTTGCGCGTGAGCTTCGGAGACCGCTCCGGCCGCGCCAGCTTGTGCCCGCCCGTGGGCAGGCGGCGCTCAGGTCAGGATTTCTGTGCGCCCTCTCCGATCGGCTGAACCGGCGCGCCGGGGAAGATCTTCTGGAGATTGCCGGAGATGATCCTGTCCCCCTCGTTCACGCCCGAGGTCAGGCTGACCATGTCGCCACTTTCGGGGCCGAGCGATACCATGCGCTGCTCCACCACATTGTCCTTGCCGATCACATAAACGTAGCGGCCGAACTGGCTGGAGCCGAGTGCCGTCTGGGGCACCATGAGGGCGTCCGGCAGTTCCTTGATGTGGAGGCGGATGCGTACGTACTGGCCCGGCAGCAGCGACAGGTCGGCATTCTCGATGGTCGCGCGCGCCGCGATCGTGCCGGTGTTGCGCTCGACGGAGTTGCCGATGAAGGTCAGCGTCCCTCGGCGCGGAGCGTCCTCGCTGCCGGGCACGATGACCTCTGTCTCGACCGCGCCCTTCGCGAAGGCCTGCTGGATCTCAATGAGCTCGTTCTCGCTCGGATTGAAAGTGACGTAGATCGGCGACAGCTGGACGAGGTTGTTGAGAGGCGTGCCCGCGGAGCTGGCGATCAGAGTACCCTCCGGCGCCTGGTGGCGGCCGAGACGCCCCGCGAATGGCGCGCGGATCTCGGTGTTGCGGAGATTGAGCTCGGCGGTCTGCACGGCGGCGCGGGACATGGCGAGCGATGCCTCGCCCTGGCGCATGGCGCTCTGGCGCTGATCGAAGCCGTCCTTGGCGAGATATCCGTTGGATGCGAGCTCGTTGCCGCGCGTCAGGTTGGAGCGCAGATATTCGAGCGATGCCTCGTCACGCTGGATCTGCGCCTTCGCCTGGTCGAGCGCAGCCTGATAATCGCTCGCATCGATCCTGTAGAGGAGGTCGCCGGCCCTCACGTCGGCGCCATCCGGGACGAGAGCCTGCTGAAGATAGCCGGTCACCTTGGCCTGAAGGGTCACGTCGCGGATCGCTTCGGTCCGGCCGGCATATTCGAGGAAGATCGGAATCGTCTGCTTGACGACATCGACGACCGGGACAGGCATGGCCTGGGGCGCCGGCGCCGAAGGAGCGGCGCCCGCCGTGGTGCTGCCGAAATGCCATCCGCTTTCGGCGACGACGTAGCCGGCGGCGACGGCAATCGCGAGGAGGCTCGCGTGGAGACCGTATTTGAGTGTGCGCATTTTGAAGCTCCGGTTCTATTCCGCCGGCTCGACCGCATGGGGTGCGGCAGGGCCTGACAAGAGACGTTCGCGCCAGGATTCGAGGACGACGTAGAAGATCGGCACGAAGATCAAGGTCAGCACGGTGGCGATCAGCATGCCGCCGAACACGGTGGTGCCGAGGGACTGCCGGCTCGCCGCGCCCGCGCCGGTCGCCGTCATCAGCGGCACCACGCCGAGGATGAAGGCGAACGCCGTCATCAGGATGGGGCGCAGGCGCAGACGTGCGGCTTCCACGGCGGCGGCGATGATCTCCACCCCCTCCTCCCGCCGGCGCTTGGCGAACTCGACGATGAGGATCGCGTTCTTCGCGGCGAGGCCGATCAGCATCACGAAGCCGATCTGGGAATAGACGTCGATCTGCAGTCCCCTCGCCCACAACGCGAGCAGCGCGCCGAGCAGCGCGAGTGGTACGGCGAGCAGCACGACAAAGGGCATCAACCAGCTTTCGTACTGCATCGCCAGCACCAGGAAGCAGAACACGATCGCCAGGCCGAAGACGAGGTTGGCGATCGAGCCGGCGCGGATCTCCTGATAGGTGATGCCGGTCCACTCGAAGGAGAAGTCCCGGGGCAGCGCCGTCGCGGCAGCGCGTTCCATCGCCGCGATCGCCTGGCTCGAGCTGAAGCCTTCGGCAGCCGCACCGTTGACCAGCGCGGACGGATAGTTGTTGTAGTGGGTCACGGTCTCGGGACCGGCCATGGACTTCAACGCGCCCAAGGTGCTGAGCGGCACCATGTCGCCGGTCGCGCTGCGAACGTAGAGGCGGGAGATGTCGGTGGCCGAGGCGCGGGTGTCCGGCTCGGCCTGCAAGGTGACGCGGAACGTGCGGCCGAACAGGTTGAAGTCGTTCACGTAGAGCGAACCGAAATAGATCTGCAGCGTCGAGAACACGTCCGGCAGGCTGAGGCCGAGCAGCTTCGCCTTGTTGCGATCGAGGTCGTAGGAGTATTGCGGGGTCGAGGTGCTGAAGGTGGTGAACAGCGTGAAGGGGTTGAGCTCGGGCTGCTTGCGGGCCTCCGCAAGGAGCGCCTGCGTGGCCTCGTCGAGCGCGACGGCGCCGCGGCCCGTCAGGTCCTCGACCTGGAATTCGAAGCCCCCCGTCGCGCCCAGCCCCTGGATGGAGGGCGGATCGAAGGCGAGCACCAGCGCTTCCGGGATCTGGATCAGTTGCTGCTGCGCCATGGTGCGCAGCGCGGTTGCGCTTTCGCCGGGGCCCCGCTCGTCCCACGGCTTCAGCACCGCGAACTGGACGCCGGCATTCGACTGATTGGCGAAGGTGAGGAAGGAGAAGCCGACGACGGAGCCGACCGTCTCCACGCCAGGCAGGCCGCGCAGAATCTCCTCCGACTTGCGGGCCACCTCGGCGGTGCGCTCGACCGATGCGCCGTCGGGAAGCTGCAGCACGACGAAGAAATAGCCCTGGTCCTCGACGGGCAGGAAGGTCGATGGGATGCGCTGGGAGAGCGCATAGGTGCCAGCGAGCGCAAGCGCAAAAAGCGCAAGAAGCGCCCAGCGCCATCGCACCAGGGTCCTGATGCTGCCGGCATAGAGGTCCGACATCCAGCGGAAGCCGGCATTGAACCACCGGAACAGGAAGAAGCGCGACTCGCCGCGATGGCGCAGGAACACGGCGCTCAGAGCCGGGCTCAGCGTCAGCGAGTTGAAGGCGGAGATGGCGAAGGAGATCGCCACCGTCAGCGCGAACTGGTTGTAGAGCTGGCCGGCGACGCCGGGGATGAAGGCGACCGGCACGAAGACGGCGAGCAGCACGCCAGTGGTGGCGATGATCGGCCCGGTGACCTCCTGCATGGCCTTCTTCGCCGCCTCGAGCGGGGGAAGTCCGTTCTCGAGCTGCCGCTCGACGTTCTCGACCACGACGATCGCGTCGTCGACGACCAAGCCGATCGCCAGCACCATGCCGAGAAGCGAGAGCATGTTGAGCGAGAAGCCGAGCAGGTACATGACGGTCAGCGTCGCGATCAGGGAGACCGGGATCGCGATGATCGGGATGACGGTGGCGCGCCAGCTCTGCAGGAAGATGAAGACGACGAGCACGACGAGCACGAGCGCCTCGACCAGCGTCTTGACGACGTCCTCCATCGCCGCCGAGACGAAGCGCGTGGTGTCGTAGAACATGTTGTAGGACATGCCGGCCGGGAAGCGCTGCGACAATTCCTCCATCTTCGCCTTGACGTTGTTCTGCAGGTCGAGCGCGTTGGAGCCGGGCGCCTGCAGGACGGCGAGCACCACGCTTTCCTGGCCGTCCAGGCTGAAGGACGACGAATAGGACAGGGCGCCGAGTTCGATGCGGGCGACGTCCCGAAGCCTGACGGCCGCGTGGGTCTCGTGATCCACGCGCAGCACGATGTCGCCGAACTGCTGCGGGTCGCTCAGGCGGCCGACGGCATTGACCTGCATTTCGAACGGGGTGCCGGCAGGCGCGGGCGACTGGCCGATCTTGCCGGCCGCGACCTGGATGTTCTGCTCCTGGATGACGTTCTGGACGTCGACGGCGGTGACGCCAAGGCTCGCCATCTTGTCCGGGTCGAGCCAGACGCGCATCGAGTAGCGGCGCTCGCCGAAAAACTGGACGTCGCCGACGCCCGGCAGGCGCTTGATCGGGTCGAGGATCTGCAGATAGGCGTAGTTGCTGAGCGTGGTGAAGTCGACCGACTTGTCCGGCGAAGCGAGGTTGACCAGAACGTTGAAGTTCGGGTTCTGCTTGGTCACCGTCACGCCGCTCTGGTTGACGAGCGCAGGCAGCGAGGGAGCCGCCTGGGAGACGCGGTTCTGCACGTCCATGGCCGCGATGTCGATCGAGTAGCCGACCTCGAAGGAAATGGTGACGCGGGCCGAGCCGTCGTTGGAACTGGTCGACGACATGTAGAGCATGCCTGGGACGCCGTTGAGCTGCTGCTCGAGCGGCGTCGTCACCGTGTCGGCCACGACCTGCGCGCTCGCTCCCGGGTAGTTGGCGGCGACGACGATCTGCGGCGGCGTGATGTCCGGAAACTGCGATACGGGCAGCAGGAAATACGAGATGCCGCCGGCCAGAACCATGATGATCGCGATCGCGGAAGCGAAGATCGGCCGTTGGATGAAGAAGCTGACCATGACGGATCCCTTCCGCGGCCATGACCGGGCCGCGACGCGCGCCTGAAAATTTTCTGCAAAAAAACGGTTGCAGCGCACGAGGATCGGGCGCTGCTCTCAACCGGCCGTATATTGACTTCCGACGATCGATGTTACTATCTGGTAACAACGAAGATGTTACGGAACAGTAACATTGTCAATAGGCTTCCAGCGGAACGATTGGAGGCGAGGAAACGCTGATGACAGCTGCTGTCAAATGTCTCTCCCGGCCGCGGGAGAGGATCATCGACGCCGCGCGAAACCTCTTTCGCAAGCACGGCATCAAGGGGATCGGCGTCGATGCAATCGCAGAGGCCGCCGACAGCAACAAGATGACGCTCTATCGGCACTTCGGGTCGAAGGATGACCTCGTCGTGGTCTGCCTCGAGCGGGCCGCAGCCGAGGCGGAGGCGTTCTGGTCCGATATCCAGGCCGCGAACCCCGGCGATCCCAAGGCGCAGCTTAGCGACTGGGTGCGCCGCGCGGGCGATTTCGTGACGCTGGAGCACTGCAACTGCGAATTGCTGGACGCTGCCGCGCAACTGGTCGAGCACGATCATCCCGCCCGGCAGTTGGTCGAAGACGTGAGGAAGCTCTACAGGACCCGGCTCGTGGAACTCTGCCGCGACGCCGGAGTCGCGGAGCCCGACGTGCTGGTCGACGCGCTCACGATGCTGATCGAAGGCGCGCGATGCAACTGGCGCAGCGTGGGACCCGAAGGAGCCGCGACGCATCTCGTGAGAGTGGCGGAAATCGTCGTCGCGGATTTCATGCGGCAAGCGCAGGGTACGGCGCCGTCGACAGCCTGACGTCCGCCCCGATGCGACGGCCCTGCATGGGGCGGTCACATCCCTTCCTGCCCTTTCCCTGACCAGCGCTCAAGCGGACGACAGGTCGTACTTCCGTTATGAATCGAGGCCTGCGAGCACCTTGTCGAGCGTCGCGGGAAGATGGCGGACGCGCACTCCGGTTGCGTTGTAGATGGCGTTGACGATCGAGGCGGCGGCGCCGCAGATGCCGAGTTCGCCGATACCCTTGGACTGCAGCGGGTTCGCCCATGGATCGCGTTCGTCCAGCAGCACGACCTCGATCTGCGGAACGTCCGCGTTGACCGGCAGGTGGTACTCGGCGAAATCGCGATTGACGATGTGGCCGTCGCGGTGATCGTGGATCAGTTCCTCGGTCAGGGCCATCCCGATGCCGAACGTCATGCCGCCGAGGCATTGCGACCGCGCGGTCTTCGCATTGAGGATGCGGCCCGCCGCAAATACGCCGAGCATGTTGCGCACGCGCGACTCGCCGGTGACGGCATTGACCGCCACCTCCGCGAAATAGCTGCCGTAGGTGGCCTGCCGGACCTTGTCCTCCGCCTTGCCTGGTTCGGCGTGGCCTTCGGCGGTGATCTCCTCGCCGCCGACGACTTCGCTGAGTGGAATGCGCCGGTTGCCGACGATCGCGTGTCCGTCCTTCAGCGTCAGTTCGCCGGCATCGCAGCCGAGGCGATCGCACAGCTTCGTGCGGATCTCCTCGCAGGCGAGCAGCACCGCGGTGCCGTTGGAAGACGCGCCGAAGGAGCCGCCCGAGCCGGAGGCCGGCGGCAGGTCCGTGTCGCCGAGCCTCGTCGTCACGTCCGAAACCGGCAGCCCCAGCATCTCGGCGGCGACTTGCGTCAGGACGGCGTATGTGCCGGTGCCGATATCGGTCATGTCCGCTTCCACCGTTGCACGGCCGTCCGCCGACAGCGTCACGCGGGCCTTGGACTCGATCAGCATGTTGACGCGGACGGCCGAGGCCATGCCGAGGCCGACCAGCCACTCGCCGTCGCGCACCATGCCCGGCTTCGCCTGACGCCTGTTCCAGCCGAAACGCTCGGCGCCCGTCTTCAGCGCCTCGGCCAAGGTGTGCGAGGAAAACGGGATGTCCTCGGAGGGATCCCGGTCGGGGATGTTGCGCAGGCGCAGTTCCACGGGATCGATGTTCGCGGCTACGGCAAGCTCGTCCATGGCGATCTCCAGCGCCGTGAGGCCCACCGCCTCGCCCGGCGCCCGGACGGATCCGGCCGGCGTGCGGTGGATACGCGCGATGCGGTGACCGATGACCCGGTTCTCGCCGCGATAAAGGAACGGCGTCGCCTGCGTCACCGGCTCGGAGAATTTCTCTCCCGGCACATTAGAAACCAGGGCCTCGTGGCCGATCCCCGTCAGGCGGCCATCCTTGTCGGCGGCAAGCCGGATACGCTGCCTTGTCTCGGAGCGGCGCAACACCATCTCGAAGACGTTCTGCCGCGTCATGGCGACGGCGACGGGCGCGCCGAGCTGCTTCGCCGCGATCGCGGCGGCGACGCCTTCGGGGGATATGCCGAGCTTCGACCCGAACCCGCCACCGACATAGGGGGCGAGCAGGCGAACCTTGTCCTTGTCGATGCCGAGCGCGTCGGCGAGTTCGGCCTGGTTGAAACGCAGCATCTGGTAGCTGCCGTGCAGCGTGAGCTGCCCATTTTCCCACCATGCGACCGAGGCATGCGGCTCCATGGCCGCGCTGACATGACCGGGCGTCGTATAGGTCTCGTCGACCGAGAACGACGCTTCGCGCATCGCCTTGTCGAGATCGCCGGTGGATGACTGCTTCTTCTTCGGAACCTCGACTTCCGCGGCTTCGTCCCCGGGATCGATCACCACATCCGTGTCGGCGTCGAACGTCCGCACGAGGACCTGCGCCGCGTGGCGTGCCTGCTCGAACGTCTCCGCGACGACCAGCGCGACCGGCTGCCCGAAATAGACGATCTCGTCGGGCTGCTGCGCCGGCGCCTTGCCGGCCATGCCCTGGGCTGGATTTTTGACCAATCGGTCGTCGGCGATGACCGCCCGGACGCCCGGCATGCCCTTAACCGTGTCGACGCCCAGCGAAGCCAGCTTTCCTGCGGCCACGGTGGAGCGCACGAGCACGCCGTGCAGGCAGCCGGCGGGCAGGTCTTCGATCGCGTAGGGCGCACGCCCGGATACCTTGAGTTCGCCCTCGGGGCGGTCCAGCGGTTCGCCGATGACCCCCTGGACCATCTCCGCGAGACGGTCGCGCTCGATCTTGTCGTCCATCTTGATGTGGAGGCTCATGACTGCGCTCCGGTCAGTTCGGAAAGGACGGCGACGAATGTGCGCTTGAGCAACGGGACCTTGAAGGCGTTGCCGGCCTGGGGCTGCGCAGTGGAGACGAGGGCATCCGCCGCACTGGCGAACAGTGCGGGGGACGGCTCGCCGCCCTGCAGCATCCGCTCCACCTCGTGATTGCACCAGGGCTGCGGCGCGACGCCCCCGAAGGCGAACGACACCTCGGCGATCCGTCCATCGCTGATGCCGACGACGCCGGCGACGGAGACCAGGGCGAAGGCATAGGACGCGCGGTCGCGCACTTTCCGGTAGGTCTGCCGACCTGCCGGGGGCGGCGGCAGGATCACGGCCGTGATGAGATCGCCGGGTTCGAGGACGGTCTCGATGTGAGGCGTGTCGCCGGGGAGCCGGTAGAACGCGCTCAGCGGGATCGCACGCCTGTCGCCTTCGGCGTCCTCGATCTCGACCTCGGCGTCGAGTGCACGCAGGGCGACGGCCATGTCGCTCGGATGCGTCGCGATGCAATGCGGGCTTGTGCCGAAAATCGCGTGCAGGCGGGTGACACCACCGATCGCCTGGCAACCGGTTCCCGGCTCGCGCTTGTTGCACGGCATGGCGGTGTCGTAGAAATAATAGCATCGCGTACGCTGCAGCAGGTTGCCGCCGGTCGTCGCCTTGTTGCGAAGCTGACCGCTCGCGCCTGCCAGAAGTGCCTGGGAGAGAAGCGGATAGCGTTGGCGCACGACGGCGTCGGCAGCGAGGTCGCTGTTGCGTACCAGCGCACCGATCCGAAGGCCGCCGTTAGCGGTCTCCTCGATGCCGCCGAGATCGAGGCGGCTGATGTCGACGAGCCGGTCCGGCGTCATCACCTCCAGTTTCATCAGATCGAGCAGATTGGTGCCGCCTGCGATGAACGTTGCGCCCTGGCGGCCGAGACTTGCGGCCTGGGCCGTCGAAGATGCCCGCGCATAGTCGAACGGGGTCATGCGCGCCTCCCTTTCGCGACATCCATGATGGCGTCCACGATATTGGGATAGGCCGAGCAGCGGCACAGATTGCCGCTCATCCGTTCGGAAATCTCCTCGACGGTCATTTCGGGCTGGTCCGCGACATCGGCCGTGACGTGGCTCGGCCAGCCCGCGGCGATCTCGTCCAGCATCGCCGTCGCCGAGCAGATCTGGCCGGGCGTGCAATAGCCGCACTGGAAACCGTCGTGCTCCACGAACGCCTGCTGGAGCGCCGAAAGCCGGCCGGGCTCGCCGATCCCCTCGATCGTGACGATCTCGTCGCCGTCATGCATGCAGGCCAGGGCGAGGCAGGAATTGATGCGGCGGCCGTTGACCAGCACGGTGCAGGCGCCGCACTGGCCGTGGTCGCACCCCTTCTTCGAACCGGCGAGGCCGAGATGATGGCGAAGCGCATCGAGCAGCGTCGTACGCGGGTCGGCCTCGAGCGTGTATGGGCGACCGTTGATCTGGAGTTGAGTCTGCATCGGCGAGAGGTCCTTGGGTAGCTGGAATGGTGGCTGCCAAGCCGGCCAGTCCAGAGAACCCGCAACTCCGGTCTACGTTCCGAGCGTCGCAAACTTCAACGCGTGCTCGATGCGACCAACCGCTCGCATTCGCCCGCCACCGGGTACGGCCTTGCAAAGTCCGCCTCCAAGTGCCCGGTGTCGCCGGGACAACTCGCGGTCCTTCCGCCTTCTGCCGGGGAGCCGCCGCGGGCGACGCTTGCTATCGAAAACTCCGATACAAACACCCAAAATAATTTGGTTTGGAATTCCTTGCCCGGCCCGTAAGCTTTCGGCGACGAAGCCTTCAGACGCAGCACCGGAAGGGCCGTAAACCTTCGTGAAACCGACGACGCAGCGCGCTTTCTGCTCCCGACGCCCGGCGGTTCGGCCGTCTCGATGACGAGCATCCCGCAAACGTCCTCCCCGATACAGGCCGACATCATCGTCGTCGGCGGCGGAATAGCCGGAGCGAGCGCCGCGTTCGAACTGGCGCGGTTCGCGTCGGTGATCCTCCTGGAGCGCGAAAGCCAGTTCGGCTACCACTCCACCGGCCGCTCCGCTGCGAGTTTCACCGAAAACTACGGCAACGGCCTCATCCGTCGCCTGGCCAAGGCCAGCCGCCCCTTCCTCGAAAACCCGCCGGCAGGGTTCTGCGACCATCCGCTCATGACCGACCGGGGCATGATCACCATCGCGCGCAGCGACCAGCTCGGCCTGCTGGACGAGGAACTGGAGAAGGCGCGGGCGCTCGTGCCCTCGATGCGCAATATCGGCGCGGCCGAGGCAATTGCCCGCGTACCCGTCCTCCGTCCGGATTATGTCGCCGGCGCGATCCTGGAGCCGGAATCGCGCGAGATCGACGTGCACGCGCTGCACCAGGGTTTTCTGAAGGGCGCAAAGGCACAGGGTGCACGGCTGCTCGTCGACGCGGGCGTGGAGGCGATCGAGAAACGTGATGGGGCCTGGATCGTCACCACCCGCCAGGGCCGGTTCCAGGCCGGGACGCTGGTCAACGCGGCCGGCGCCTGGGCGGACGAGCTGGCGGTCATGGCCGGCGTCGTTCCGGCGGGGCTGACGCCGAAGCGCCGCACGGCTTTCAACATCCCGGCCCCCGACGGCGTCTCGATCGCGGACTGGCCGCTCGTCAGCGACGTCGGCGAAGAGTTCTATTTCAAACCGGACGCCGGCCAGCTCTTCGTCTCGCCGGCCGATGCGACGCCTAGCGCGCCGATGGACGCCCTCGCCGAGGAAATCGATATCGCCGTCGGCGCGGACCGGCTGGAGAAGGCGACGACCATCTCGGTGCGCGAAGTCTCGCACAGCTGGGCCGGTCTCAGGACGTTTGCCGAAGATGGCTCACCTGTCGTCGGCGCGGACGACGGGGCTGAAGGTTTCTTCTGGCTGGCAGGTCAAGGCGGCTACGGCATCAAGACCTCACCGGCCCTTTCCCGCGCCGTTGCCGGGCTGATCCGCGACAAGCGCCTGCCGGACGATCTGCTCCGCCTCGGAATAGAGGAGCGCGATCTCGCTCCGGCCCGGCTGCGCGAGCCGAGCGCAGGCGCACCCACACCTATGACGGAGAGCATCGAATGACCATCGAGCGGATCGAGAACGGGGAGCGCTTCTGCCGAGTGCTGCGCCACAATGGCACCGTTTACATCGCCGGGATGACGGCCGACGACCTCTCCGCCGACACAACCGGCCAGACCGAGCAGGTGCTTGCCAAGATCGACCGGTATCTGGCGGCGGCCGGATCGGACAAGGCGAAGCTGCTGAGCGCCGTGATCTGGCTGCGCGACATCGCCGACTTCGAGATGATGAACAGGGCCTGGGACGCATGGATCGACCGCAGCGCCATGCCGGTGCGCGCGACCGTCGAAGCCCGCCTCGCCGGCGACGGCTATCGCGTCGAGATCATGGTGACCGCCGCCGCCTGACCGTTCGACGGAAGACAAGCCGCCCGCACGGCCGCGGGACGGTCATCCGACTTCGCCAAGGCCGGCCTTCGACATAATCAAGAAATGGGGAACAACATGTCCAAATCCGAACACATCCTGGTCCCGAAACTCAAGGAGCAGCTCCGCGGCGGGGCGATGGATCGCCGCGAATTCATCCGCTTCGCCACTCTACTCGGCGTGTCGGCCGGCGTCGCCTACGCAACCGCTGGGCTGCCGTCCCCCGCGATGGCCGCGGAGAACATGCCCTTCCCGGCGCCGGATCCGAATGCCAAGCCGGGCGGCGTCCTGCGGGTCGCTCAGCGCGTCGCCAAGATGGACGACCCGGCCACGTACAGCTGGAACGAGATGTCCAACCAGACGCGCCCGGTGCTCGAATACATGACCATGGTCGGCCCGGACAACATCGTCAGGCCGATGCTGATCGAATCCTGGACGCCGTCGGAAGACCTGAAGACCTGGACGCTCAACGTGCGCAAGGGTGTCATGTGGCACAATGGCGAAGAGCTCACGGCCGACCACATCGCCTGGAACATCCTGCGCTGGACGGATTCCGCGACGGGATCGTCGGCGCTCGGCCTCTCCACCTTCTCGGCACTCTCCACGCCGACAGGCGAGAACAACGACAAGGGCAAGCCGATCCGCAAGCCGAAGCCGGACGCGATCGAGATCGTCGATACCCATACGCTGAAGCTCAACCTGGCAACGCCGGTGCTTTCCGTCGCGGAGGACTGCGCCGAGTACCCGACGCTGATCGCGCATCCCTCGTTCAAGGCGCCCTTCCCCGACAATCCCATCGGCACCGGCCCCTACACGGTGGCGGAACTGAAGGTCGGGGAGCGATGCATCCTCAAGCGCATAACGAAAACCACGGACGGCAAGGACCTGACCTATTGGGGCGGTGACGTCTATCTCGACGAGATCCACTTCTACAACTACGACCAGGACAACCAGCCGGCGGCGGTCGCATCGGGCACCACCGACATAGTGTATGAGCTGACTTCCGATCAGATCGAGCTCGCCCGCACGATCGAGGGTGCGCAGATCAAATCCGTCGAGACGGCGCAGACGCTCTGCTGCCGCATGCAGGTCGACCAGAAGCCGTTCGACGACATCCGCGTGCGCCGCGCCATCGTCAAGGCGGTGGACAACGCCGCCATCAAGAACCTCGTGTTCCCGGAGGCCGGCGGGGTCGCCTACAACTACCACGTCAGCCCGGTGCAGCCCGAGCACTTCCCGCTGCCGGAAATCGGGCAGGACATCGAAGGGGCGAAGGCGCTTCTCGCCGAGGCCGGCTATGCGGACGGACTCGATTTGACGATCGACGTCGGCAATACTGACGGCCCATGGCACCAAGCCGTCTGCGAGGCGCTGCGCGACCAACTGCAGGAGGTCGGCATCAATCTCGCCGTCAACGTCATGCCGACGACGAAATTCTGGGAGATCTGGGACAAGACGCCGTTCGGCGCCACCTCCTGGTCGCATCGGCCGCTCGGCACGATGACGCTGGCGCAGGCCTACCGCACCGGCGTTCCTTGGAACGAGACCCATTTCTCCGATCCCGAGTTCGACAAGGCGCTAGCGGAAGCCGAGGCGACCTTCGACGCCGACGAACGCAAGGCGAAGATGGAGAAGGTGGAAAAGATCCTACAGGACGCGGCCGTCATGGTGCAGCCGCTCTGGCGGCCCGTCTACAACCTCTCGACGGCTAAGGTGCATGGCTACGAGCCGCATCCAGCGCGCCAGATGCAGCTCACCAAGGTTTGGATCGAGGCTTGAACCGCGGAGCCGGTGCGGCAGGACGTGCTCAGCCTGCCGCCCCGGTCCGGTTCGGTTCAGCCCTCCCGGCATGCACGCGCGGATAGCGGGTTGAATGCTTAATCTTGTTTTACGCCGCTTCGCCCAGATGCTCCTCATCATGGCGACGATCTCGCTGATCCTGTTCGCCGTGTTCGACAGCGACCAGTTCCGGCGGCGCATCGCCGTGTCGGAACTGGGCGGCTTCGGCGTCGCCACGCTGTCGGAACAAGACTACGAGGCGTGGCTGGAGAACAAGGGGCTGAACGAGCCGTTCCTGAAACGCTATGTCGAATGGCTGGGCAATGTCGCACAGGGCGATCTCGGCCGCTCCCTGGAAAAGAGCATCGACGTCTCTACGCTGCTTTCCGAGCGGCTGCAGAACACTGCCGTGCTCGCCTTCGCCGTGTTTCTCTTCATGATCCCGATCTCGCTGACCCTGGGCGTGCTGGCGGGCATGGACGAAGGCTCGCTGCTGGACCGCGTCATATCGTTCGGGGCGGTGCTGACCACATCGATCCCGCAGATCGCCACGGCAGTGCTCCTGACGGTGGTGCTGGCGCTCGGATTGGGTTGGGTGCCGGCCAAGTCGGCGATGGTCGGCGGATTCAGCTGGAAGGAACTGGTGCTGCCCATTCTCACCCTGCTGGTCTATGACGTCGGCTATGTGGTTCGCATGACGCGTGCATCGATGGCCGAGGTGATGACGTCCCACTACATCCGCACCGCAGTTCTTAAGGGCCTTCCGCGCCATCGCGTGATCCTCAAGCATGCGCTGCGCAACGCGCTGATCGTGCCTTTCACGCTGATCTTCCTGCAGCTGAACTGGCTGCTGTCCCAGGTGGTCGTGGTCGAAGTCTTCTTCCAATATGCGGGCTTCGGCAGCATGCTCTACGACGCCGCCGTTTTCGGCGACATCGCCGTGGTTCAGGCGGCGACGATGGTCGCCGTCGCCGTCGCCGTGATGTCGCAACTCCTGTCAGACCTGGGCTACATGGTCCTTAACCCCCGGGTGCGGTTCGCATGAGCGCCGCGACCGACATCGGCCCGGCCGGCGAGCGGCCAACGATCCTGCGGCGGCTTTCGACGCCGCGGGGCATCGCGGTGCTGATCGGGCTCATCTACCTGCCGCTGGTGGCCTATGTGATGTTCGGGCGATCGCTGGGTGTGGTGCAGCCGTACGTGCTCATACCGGCCATTCCGGCAGTGGTCCTGCTGTACCTGATGGCGCTCGGGTCGTGGGCCGAGTCCCGCATCGCGGTGATCGGCACGACGCTGGTCTTCTTCTGGCTGCTGATGGCGGTGACCGCGCCATATCTTCCGCTCCTCGATCCGAACAAGCCGATCGCGCCTTATGCCGCGCCGGGCACTTTCAAAAACGGCGTGACGTTCCTGCTGGGGGCGGACATGCGCGGGCGCGACGTGCTGTCCCGTACCATCTGGGGCTGCCAGCGCGTACTGGTCTGGGGCATTACCGCCACAGCCTTCGCCTACATCGTCGGCGCGGCGTTCGGGCTCATCGCCGGCTATCTCGGCGGCTGGTGGGACGAGATCATCTCCTTCATCAGCAACATCCTGCTGGCCTTCCCCGTCATGGTGCTGCTCATCCTGATCCTGAACTATCTCGGGCAGAGCGGCTTCAACATCGTGGTCGCCGTGACGGCGTCGTCGGCACCCGGCATCATGCGCATCGTGCGCGGGCTGACGCTCGATACGCGGACGCGCGACTACATCTTCGCGGCGCAGACCCGGGGTGAACACCCGATCCGCATCATGCTGGTCGAGATTCTGCCCAATGTGCGCGGACCGATCATCGTCGACGCCTGCCTCAGGCTCGGATACACGACCGTCGCGATCACGACGCTGACTTTCCTGGGCCTGGGACTGCAACCGCCGGACCCGGACTGGGGATTGATGATCAAGGAGGCCGCGACGGCGGCGCTGGTCTGGAAGTTCGCCTACATGATCATCGTACCGGCGGTGGCCGTTTCGAGCCTCATCCTCGGCTTCAATCTCATGGCAGACGGCCTGCGGGAAATGAGCCTGCAGGACTGAGCCATGAACGCACCCGACAAGCCCTCGATCGTCGACCAGCGCATCCCGGTCCTGGAATGCCGCGATCTTTCGATCTCCTATTTCACGCGAGCCGGCGAGGTGCCGGCGGTGGTCGACTTCAACCTGAAGCTCATGGCGGGCGAGGCGCACGGGCTGGTCGGCGAGTCCGGCTGCGGCAAATCCACGATCGCGCTCGCCGTTATGCGGTATCTCGGCAAGAACGGTCGTATCGTGAAGGGTCAGATCCTCTTCGAAGGGCGGGACATTCTCGCCATGAGCGACGAGGAACTGCGGCGCGTGCGCGGCGCCGACATCGCCATGGTCTACCAGGAGCCGATGGCCTCCCTGAACCCGGCCATGCCGATCGGCGATCAACTCGCAGAAGTTCCGATCTTCCATGGCGGCGCCGACCGGCAGGAAGCACTGGCGCAGGCGCGCGCCATGCTGGAGCGGGTTCGCCTCGCCGATGTCGACCGCATCATGCGCTCCTATCCGCATCAGATCTCCGGCGGCCAGCAGCAGCGGGTCGTCATCGCGATGGCGCTGCTGTCCAACCCGAAAGTCCTGCTGCTGGACGAGCCGACCACGGCTCTCGACGTGACGATCGAGTCCGGCATCGTCGAACTGATAGCCGACATTTCGCGCCAGTTCGGCACCGCGATGCTCTACGTCTCGCACAATCTCGGCCTGATCCGGGAAACCTGCGACACGATCACCGTGATGTATTCGGGCGAGGCTGTCGAAACCGGACCCATGAGGGAGGTGTTCGCGGCGGTCCGGCATCCCTACACGCGGGGACTGTTCGCATCGATCCCCCTGCCCGGTGCCGACAAGAACAGCCGGCCGCTCGTTGCCATTCCAGGCCAGATTCCTGCTCCGAACGATCGGCCGCGCGGTTGCTTTTTCGGGCCGCGCTGCGCGTTTTTCGAGGCCGGGCGCTGTGACCAGGGACCGGTGCCGATGATCGACCCGGCACCGCCTTCGACTCGCCTGTCGCGGTGCGTGCGGGTCGACGAGATCGATTGGGACAGCGAACTCTCCAACGCACAGCGGCATGAGCCTCTCGCCCTCGGCGGAACCGCGGTCGACGTCCGCGAACTCGGCAAAAGCTTCGGCAAGGTGCGCGCCAACGACGAGGTCACCTTCGACGCGAGAGTCGCCGAAACTGTCGCGATCGTCGGTGAATCGGGTTGCGGCAAGTCGACCATCGCGAAGATCCTGATGGGACTGGAGACGGCCAGCGAGGGCTCAGTCAAGCTCGCCGAGCTGGAGCTCGCGCAACTCCCGGTCGGGAAACGGAACAGCAGGACGATCCGCAGCCTGCAGATGATCTTCCAGAACCCGTTCGACACGCTGAACCCCAGCCACACGGTCGGGGCGCAGATCGCCCGCGTGATCCGCAAGTTCGGTTCGGCCAAGGGCGAGGTAGCGATCCAGAAGCGCGTCCTGGAATTGCTCGACCTCGTCAAGCTGCCGCACGATTTCGCACGCCGCCGTCCCCGCCAGCTTTCCGGCGGCCAGAAACAGCGAGTGGGCATAGCGCGAGCCTTCGCCGGCAACCCGGCGGTGGTGGTGGCCGACGAGCCGGTGTCGGCGCTCGACGTCTCCGTCCAGGCCGCGGTGACCGAACTGCTGATGGACATACAGCGCAAGGAAAAGACGACGCTGCTCTTCATCAGCCACGACCTGTCCGTCGTGCGCTATCTGGCGGACCGGGTAGTCGTCATGTATCTCGGCCGCGTCATGGAACAGGGCAGCGCCGACGAGGTATTCGCCGCACCCTATCATCCCTATACGGAAGCGTTGCTGTCGGCCGTGCCGGTAGCCGACTCGCGCGTGCGCAAGCGCAAGATCGTGCTTTCCGGCGAACTGCCGTCGCCGTCCTCTCCGCCGGCCGGCTGCCCCTTCTCGACGCGCTGTATCTATTCGCTCGGAGCGACCTGCACCGACATCCGGCCGCCCGTTCACAGTTTCTCGCAGACGCACAGGATCGCCTGCCATCTGCCGCGCGAGACGCTGCTGGCGATGCCGCCCGTCATCGATCTCCCAGCGATACAGCACGAGACTTCAGCATGATGCACGACCTCGTCATCAAAGGCGGGCGCGTCGCGCTGGACGAGGGCTGGCGCGAATGCGACGTCGCCATCGACGGCGGGACGTTCGCGGCAATCGGCAGAGAACTCGGTGGGCGCGAGACGATCGACGCTAGCGGCCGCTGGGTCCTTCCAGGCGGCATCGACACCCATTGCCATCTCGACCAGCCATCATGGGGCGGTGCAACCACCGCAGACGATTTCGAATCGGGCTCGATCTCGGCCGCGTTCGGCGGCACCACCTGCATGGTGCCATTCGCCATGCCAGGTCCGGGCATGACATCGCTGCAGGCGTTCGATCGGTCGCTTGGCCGCGCATCCGGGCGATCGGTCATCGATTACGGACTGCATGGCGTGGTCACCATGGAGACGGGAGACGACCTGGACAGGCAGTTCGCAGGGCTGGCGGAAGCTGGCGCGAGCAGCGTCAAGGTGTTCATGACCTATGTCGGCTTCGCCGTCAGCGACGACCTGCTGCTTCGCGTCATGGACAGCGCCAGACGCCACGGCCTCGTCGTCATGATCCATGCCGAGAACGACGCGGGAATCCGCCGCACGCGCGACCTGCTGATCGGCCGCGGCCTTGCCGACATGCGCTACCACACGATTGCGCACAGCGCCGTTCTGGAGCGCGAAGCAACCCATCGGGCCGTCGCGTTCGCCGAACTGACCGGGGCGCGCATCACGATCGTCCATGTCTCGAGCGCGCAATCGGCCGAGGAGATCTTACGAGGCCGGGCGCGCGGCGCGGACGTGCTGGCCGAGACCTGCCCGCAATACCTCTTCCTCACCGCGTCTGATCTCGACCGGCCGCCCCGCGAAGCGGCGCCCTACATGTTCTCTCCGCCGCCACGATCCCGCGCCGACCAGGCGTATCTCTGGCAGGCGCTGGCCAGCGGAGAGATCGACTTCTGGTCCTCCGATCATTCTCCCTACTACCTATCCGAAAAGATCGGCCCGGCGCCGCACGCGTTTCACACGACAGTTGCCGGCGTGCCCGGCATCGAGACGCGGCTGCCGCTGCTGTTCTCCGAAGGCTTGCTTGCCGGTCGCCTCTCGCTCGACCGCTTTCTCGACCTCACGGCCCGCAAGCCGGCCGAACACTACGGCCTTTCCCACGTCAAGGGACGGATCGAGCCGGGGCTCGATGCCGACCTCGCCATCTGGGACCCGCGCCTCGAATGGCGCATCACGCAACCGGCACTCCACACACGCGTCGACTTCACTCCCTTCGAGGGAATGACCGTGACGGGCAAGCCCGTAACGGTCCTGGTGCGCGGCACGCCGGTCATCCAGGACCTGTCCCTGCGCGCGGAACCCGGCTTCGGTCAGTTCGTGGCGCGCCGCACGATCGACCCACAGCAGTTCAACCAGCCCGTCGAGGAAACCACTCCATGGCGCGACACCTGACCCTTGCGGCCTGCCAGACCGGCCCGATCCAGCGCAATGCCGGTCGCGCCGAGACCGTCGACCGCCTCATTCATCTGCTGGAAAGGGCTGCCGCCGCCGGCGCCGACCTCGCCGTCTTCCCGGAAATGGCGCTGACGACGTTCTTCCCGCGTTGGCACCTGCACGATCCGAGGGAGATCGACGCCTTCTTCGAGGAAGCGATGCCCGGCGCCGAAACTGGCCGCCTCTATGCCGCCGCCGCCAAGCTCTCCATCGGCTTCGCCATCGGCTTTTCGGAGCTGGAGCGGGAGGGCGACAACGTGCGCCGCTTCAATACGATGGACCTCGTCGGCAAGGACGGCAATCCGATCGGCAGGTATCGCAAGATCCACCTGCCCGGCTCGGCCGAGCCGAAGGACGGCACGACGGTGCATCTGGAACGGCTCTATTTCGAGCCCGGCAATCTCGGCTTTCCCGTCTTCGATTTTCACGGCAGCCGGGTCGGGCTCGCCCTCTGCAACGACCGCCGGTGGCCGGAAACATACCGGATGCTTTGCCTGAACGGCGCGCAGGTTGCGCTCATCGGCTACAACACGCCGACCTTGCTGGACGAGGCACCGCAGTTCGCCCACCTGCGCATGTTCCACAACCATCTGCCCATGCAGGCCGGCGCGTACCAAAACACGCTGTGGGTCGCCGCGGCCGCCAAGGCCGGGGTCGAAGAGGGCCAGGCGCTCATCGGCGGTTCGTGCATCATCGCGCCGACGGGCGAGATCGCCGCGCAGGCCATGTCGATCGACGACGAGGTCGTTGTGCACCGCGCGGACCTCGGTATGATCGAAGCGTGCCGGAAGGTGAATTTCGATTTCGCGCTCTACCGGCGGCCCGAACAGTACCGGCTGATCGCCGAACAGGCCGGTCCCACGGTCTGAGACTGTCATGGGCGCGCTCAGCGAAGGCAGTCTACTGGCTCGCCGCATGCTTCAGCGGCTGGCGGAAGAGACAGCCGATCCGCCAGGCGTCACCCGAGCAGCGTATGGGCCGGGCGAGCAGTTCGCGCACGACCTGGCGCGAGCCGAGGCAGAAGCGCTCGGCGCGATTGTGGCCACTGATGCCGCTGGCAATCTCTACATGACGCTTCCAGGCACCGAGCCGCACCTGCCGGCACTCATGGTGGGATCGCATCTCGACAGCGTGCCGCACGGCGGCAATTTCGATGGCTCGGCCGGGGTGGCGGCGGGCCTGGCCGTCTTGGCGGAGGTCGCCGCGCGTCGACTGTCGCTGCGCCGCGACCTGACGGTGGTCGCTCTGCGCGCCGAGGAAGCGGCCTGGTTTCCACTTTCCTATCCTGGCAGCATGGCAGCGCTCGGTCTGCTACCTGCGGAGGCGCTCGAAGCGAGGCGATCCGATACCGGCCGCACATTGGCCGACCATATGAAGGAAGCGGGTTTCGACCCCGACGCCGTGCGTGACGGCCTGCCCCAGATCGAGGCATCACGGGTAGAGGCCTTTATCGAGATCCACATCGAGCAGGCGCCGCGACTGGTCAGGCGCGACCGGCCAGTCGCGGTGGTCACCGCGATCAACGGTGGCTTCCGCCATGTCGATGCGCGCTGCCTCGGCGCCTATGCGCATTCGGGCGCCGAGCCGCGCTTCTCGCGGCGGGATGCCCTGCTCGGCTTCGTCGATCTCGTGCACGGCATGGAGGCCGTCTGGGACAGGCTGGAAGCGGCCGGCGAGGACGCCACGATCACGTTCGGGCGCGTCCAATCCGACTCGACCCAGCACGGAGGAAGCCGTGTCCTGGGCGAGATCCGCTTCACCCTCGATGTCCGCAGCCCCTCCGAGGCGCTGCTCGAAAGCATCGCAGCGTCGTTAGCAGCTCTCTGCGAGGATATCGGAAGGCGCCGCGGCGTCCGGTTCGAGTTCGATGCTCCCATGACATGGGCGCCGGCCGGGATGGACGCGGTACTGGTCGACAGGTTCGAGCGCTCGGCATCCAAGATCGGCCTCGATCTTCCCCGCCTGTCGAGCGGCGCCGGCCACGATGCGGCCGCCTTCGCCGGCGCCGGCATTGCGAGCGCGATGCTGTTCGTCCGCAACCGGAACGGCAGCCACAATCCCGACGAGAGCCTCGATCCCGCCGACCTCAACGTGGCGACCCGCCTGCTGCTCGCATTCGTCACCGACTTCGACAACGACCTTTCCGGAAGCGAGAAATCAACATGAACATCGGCGAGACGGCCGTCCTTGCCATCGATTTCCAGAACGAGTCCCGGGCCGGCGGGATCTATCCGGTCGCGAACTATGACCGCATTCTCGCCAACGCCGCGCTGGTCATCGATGCGGCACGTCGCGCCAGGATACCGATAATCCACGTCCAGGCGTGGATCGAGCCGCATGAGCGCGGCGACTACAGGCTCCTGAACGAGACGCTCATCGACGATCTGCGCTATGCGGCGGCCGGCAGCGCCGGCGCCGACATCTGCGAGGAGGTGGCGCCGGAGCCGGGCGAGACGGTGATCCGCAAGCGCTGGCCGAGCGCGTTCCAAAACACGGAACTCGCCGAAACGCTGCGGCGGTTCGGCGTGCGCGACCTGCTGGTGGCCGGCATCTGGACCGACAGCTGCGTGCGCGCGACGGTCTTCGACGCGGTCTATGCGGGCTACCGCGCATGGCTAGTGAAGGACGCCTGCGGCAGCGCAACCGACACCATGCACCGCGTCGGAATTCTGGACATGGCCAACCGGCTCTACGGCGGCGGAGTTCTCGACAGCCGCGAGGCCGGCAAGGCCCTCGCCGGCGAACCGTTCCGCAGTTGGAAGTGCACGCGGCCGATCGGGATTCCCTATACGCTCGAGACGATCGACCGGCTCTACGACAGTCTCTGACGCGAAGGCCTCAGCAACAGCCGCAGACAAGCCGGGACGGCTGCCTCCGGCTTGTCGAGGAGCGCCGCAGGACCCTGCCCGGCCGCAGGCCGGTCGACTGGCCGTCGCTCCAGACGGTCCGTCCGTTGACCAACACATGCTCGATCCCCGCCGATGCCCGTATCGGCTCCTCATAGGTTGCCCGGTCGAGCACATGGAGCGGGTCAAAGATCGTAACATCGGCGAAATTGCCGGCAGCGATGGCACCGCGGCCGTCCAAGCCGAATTCGCGCGCAGGCAGAGCGGTCATCTTGAAGACGGCTTCTTCGAGCGAAAACAGGCCGAGGTCGCGGCTATAGTGTCCGAGGACGCGCGGAAACGTGCCCCAGAGCCTAGGATGGGGATGCCTGTCGTGGGGCAGCCCGTCCGAACCGATCATGGTCCGGGGATGTGCCAGGATCTCCTGAACGTCCGTTTCGTCGAGCTGGAAATAGACCGCGCCGGCGGGCAGCAGGCGCCGTGCGGCCTCCCGCTCGCTGCAGTTCCATTCCTTCGCGATGTCGCCGATCTCGCGGTTGACCATCTCGGGATGCGGATCGGACCATGTAATGAGCACGCGCAGGCCGATGTCGCAGCGTTCGAGCTTCAGCACGGTCGAAGAGGCCGCATAGGGATAGCAGTCGAGCGCCACTTCGAGCGTTTCGCGAATGTGGTCGATCCTCTCCAGGGTCGGACGGCTCTTGCCAAAGTTCTCCCGCCCCGTCGCCTGATGATGCGAGATCACCAGCTTCGTGCCGGCATCTGCGGCGATGTCGAAAGCCTCCTCGAGCGCCTCCTCGAGCTTTTCGAAATAGTTGCGCGTATGCGTCACGTACAGCCCGCCAAGGTCGGCGGCAGCGCGGGCGAGAACCTTCACTTCCTGCGTCGAGGACGCGACGGCGGGGGCATAGTCGAGGCCGGTGCTGAGCCCGAAAGCCCCCTGCTCCATCGCGGCGCGAACTTCGCGTTCCATGAACGCAATCTCGTCGGCATTTGCGGCGCGGTCCAGCGTCGGCATCGCACGTTGGCGCAGCGTGGTGTGGCCCACCAGCAGGGCGGCGTTCGTCGCGGTGCCGAGCCGCTCCAATTCCGCGACGTAGTCGGCGAAACGATCGAAGCGGAAATTCTCCTGACCGCCGACGAGCGTGAGCGGCGGTGGCGGCGTCCTGTCGAGCAACAGAGGCGCGAGGCTGATGCCACAGTTCCCCGCCACTACGGTGGTGACGCCCTGGCTGATCTTCGGGTCCAAGCCGTCTGCCGAGAGCAACGCGCCGTCGTCATGCGTGTGCACGTCGATAAAGCCGGGCGCGACGATCTTGCCCCGGGCATCGATGCGCGTATCGGCAATGTCGTCCGCCAGGTCGCCGATTGCCGTGATCAAGCCGTTGGCGATTGCGATGTCGGCACTGTGTCGCGGCGCGCCGCTGCCGTCGACTACCGTCCCGCCGTGAATGATGACGTCGTGGCGCATGTACCTGCTCCAGCCGCTTCCGATCGGAATGCATTCCGTCGTCGAAGTGTCCTGATCCGCGATATTTGCGGCCCGCGACGCAGTGATTTCAAACGGAAAGTCCTTGCGCACCTGCGAATTATTCGTGGGCTACGCCATTGCTCGACCCGCTGCGTCGGCAGCTTCGCGGAGGCCCAAAAATGCGAGGACATTGCGAGAGCCGATTTTGCTTGCGCACCGGCCCGGCCACTCTAGCCTGTCGCTAGCATATCGCTTGGTCCGGTTGGGGAAGTGACGGGTTCGATGATGAACATCAGAGCGTCCGCGCGCGTCGAAGCGCTGTCCGCCTTCGCCCTCGCCGACCTCGGCGGCCACGACCTGCCGACCCTCGCCCAGAACGAGAGCGCATTTCCGCCGAGCCCCCGCGCCATAGAGGCGGGCCGGCAGGCGGCGGCTCGCAGCCACCTTTACCCCGATCCCGACTGGACCGCCCTGCGCCATACGCTTTCTGCGATCCACCACGTGGACCGCGATCTCATCCTGTGCGGCAGCGGCTCGATGGATCTCATCGCCTGCACGATCCGCGCCTACGCGCATGAAGGCAGCGAAGTCCTGGCGACCGACTACGCCTACAACTTCGCCGCTGCCGCGACGGCGCAGGCCGGCGCGACGTTCGTCAAGGCCGCGGAGACCGACTACACCGTTTCGGTCGACACCATGCTCGCAGCAGTAACGCCTGCAACCCGCGTCGCATTCCTATGCAATCCCGGCAATCCGACCGGCACCCGCATCCCCAACAGCGAAATCCTGCGGCTGCGCGCCGCCCTGAGGCCCGATATCCTGCTTGCCGTCGACCAGGCCTATGGCGAGTTCGACAATCAGGATGCACGGCCGGTCATGGATCTCGTCGGTTGCGGCAACACCGTCGTGCTGAGGACGCTGTCCAAGGCCTACGGACTCGCCGGGGCCCGCGTCGGCTGGGGGCTGTTCCCACCGTGCGTCGCGGCGCAAGTACGCAAGCTTCAGAACTCCAACAACGTGACGGGAGTCAGCCTGGCGATGGCTGTGGCAGCGCTGGAAGATCAGGACTACATGCGCGAAACCGTCACGCGGACGGCAGACATCCGCGACCGGTTCGCAAAAGGCCTGACGGCTGCAGGCTACCACGTCGTGCCGAGCAGCACGAATTTCGTGCTGATCCGTTTTGCGGACGCAAACTCCGCTCGTTTCGGCGAGCAGGAGCTGCGGCAGGAAGGCATCATCGTGCGCAATGTCGGCGGCTATGGACTGGCAGAATGCCTGCGCGCGACCATCGGCACCGAAAGCGTCATGGAACACGCATTGCGAATCCTGAAAGGGCTACCAGGCCGCTAGGCTTGACGTCCCGCAGCGGCCTCCTCACCGCGCTGCCTTCCGGCACGATCCGTCCGAAAGGTTTCGAAAGCTTCGAGTGGCCATCAGGCTCGCAGCCGCCTGCCTTCGGGATCGAAGGGGGGCTCCTTCAGAAGCACCGCCTCATGGGGTTTGCCGAGGATCGCCACGGAAACCGTGTCGCCGGCTTTCGCCGAGCCGGCCTTGATGTAGCCGAGGGCCAGGGACCGGTCGACATAGTAGCCGTAGGCGCCGGACGAGACCTGGCCTATCGGCGTACCGTCGGGCAGGAAGATCGGCTCGCCGCCGGTCGCGTCGGCGTCCTGCGCCGATACCGACAGGATGATGAACTCGTCGCGGGCCGGTTTTTCGGCCACGGCCAGATAGGCGTCGCGGTTGAGGAAATCGCCCTTGTCCAGCTTGATGAGCCTGTCGAGGCGCACCTCGTGCGGCCAGTATTCGGGCGAATATTCGCGGCTCCAGCTGCCATAGCCCTTCTCGACGCGCAGCGACATGAGGGCTCTTGAGCCAACGGGTCCGGCGCCGAATTCTCGCCCGGCTTCCAGCAGTGCAGTGTATAGCTCTACCTGATCGGCCGCCTTGCAATGGAGTTCCCAGCCGAGATCGCCGGTGAAGGAGACGCGCAGAGCCACCGCGGCGACGCCCGCTATGGTGATCCTCCGTGAACGCATGAACGGAAAGGCCTCCGTCGAGAGATCCGCGTTGGTCAGGCGCTGCAGCAGTTCGCGCGACCTCGGCCCGGCGACGTTGAACCCGCAGAGTTCCTCCGTGAGCGAGCGGAACGTGGTGCCTTCCGGCAGCGGCACTTTCTTGAAGAAGCGCTGGTGGAAGCGTTCGGCCATGCCCGATCCGATGACCATGAACTCGTCCTCGGCCAGCCTGGTCACGGTGAAGTCGCCGGCGATGCCGCCGCGCTTGCCGATCAAAGGCGTCAGGCACGAGCGCCCGACCGCTGTCGGCATCCTGTTGGCGAAGAGGGCATTCAGCCAGGCCTCCGCACCAGGTCCCCTGACCTCGTATTTCGCATAGTTGGAGATGTCGATGATGCCGGCGCGCTCGCGCAGCATCATCGCCTCGCGGCCGACCGGCTGCCACCAGTTCTGCCGGCTGAAGCCGATGGTCTCCTCGCGCGGTTCGCCTTCGGCGGAGAACCAGAGCGCATGCTCCCAGCCGAAATTCAGCCCGAAGACGGCCCCCATGTCCTTCTGCATGGCATAGGCCGGCCGTGTTCGCACCGGCCGCCCGGCGGCGCGCTCCTCGTTGGGGAAATGGATCTTGAAGCGGTGGCTGTACTGGTCCTGCACGCGCGCCCTGGTGAACGCCTTGCCCGCCCAGTGGCCGAAGCGCGCCATGTCCCAGCCGAACATGTCGAGCGACGGCTCGCCCTCGATCATCCACTCGGCGGCGAGCTTGCCCATGCCGCCCGACTGCGAGAAGCCGGGGATGATGCCGTTGCAGCAGAAATAATTGTTCAGCTCCGGCACCGGCCCGAACAGGACGGCGCTGTCGGGCGACCAGATCATCGGGCCGTTGATGACCCTCTTCACGCCTGCCGATGCCACGGCCGGCACGCGGGCGATGGCGCGCATCATGTTTTCCTCGATGCGATCCAGGTCGTCCGGGAACAGCTCGTGGCCGAAGTCGCCCGGCGTGCCGTCCTCGGCCCAGAACTTCATGTTGCGCTCGTAGGCGCCGATGAGCAGTCCGAGCCCTTCCTGACGCAGATAGTACTCCCCGTCGCGATCGGCGACCGACGGCAGGCGCCTGCCCAGACCGGCTATCTCGGGGATGGTCTCGGTCACGAAATACTGGTGCTCGGTGGGGATCAGGGGCAGCTCGATGCCCGCCATCCGCGCGACCTCGCGTCCCCACAAGCCGCCGGCATTGACGACCCATTGCGTGCGGATGTCGCCTTTCGGCGTACGCACGAGCCAGCTTCCGTCCGGCTGCGCCTCGGTGGCGGTGGCAGGGGTGAAGCGGTGAATCTCGGCGCCGCGCTGGCGCGCGCCCGCCGCGTAGGCGGCCGTCACGCCCGAAGGATCGACATTGCCGCCTTCCGGCTCGTACATGATGCAGCGGATGCCGTCGAAATCGACCAGAGGATGCAGCTTCTCCGCCTCCGCGCGGCCGATCTCGTAGAAATTCATCTTGTAGCGGCGCGCCTTGGCTTCCTGCAGCCTCAGCTGATGCTCGCGCGCCTCGGTCTGGGCGAGATAAAGCGAACCGGGCTGGAATATTCCGCAGTCCTGGCCCGTCTCGGTCTGCAGCTCCTTGTAGAGGGACATGGTGTAGTGCTGCAGCCGGCTGATGTTGGTGCTGTCGTGCAATCCGTGGATGTTGGCGGCCGCATGCCATGTGGAGCCCGAGGTCAGTTCGTCGCGCTCCAGAAGCACGACGTCGGTCCAGCCGAGCTTGGCCAGGTGATAGAGAATTGAGCAACCGATCAGGCCGCCGCCGATCACCACGGCTTGTGCATGGGTACGCATGTCGGAAGATTGTCCTCTGGTCGATGACTGTCGGCCGCCGGAGATCAGGGACACTGCCCGACCGTGCCGATGGAGCTCATGTTAGACGCGGGACCGGACCGTCGGAAGAGCCGTGGCCGATGGGATGGCCCAAATAAAAAAGGGCCATTGACGCCCCAATTCTTCTCTGTTCCCCTTGGCGTCTCTATCTCTTTTCGTCACTGTCCAGCGCCGCCTGGGCAAGAATCCATTTGCGCACCGTGCGCACCACGTTGCCCTTAGAGAGCTGGGTCTCCGTGAGGTAGTAGTTCCAGGGACTTGCCGAGCGGACCGGGAACGGCTCGACCAGCAGGCCACGCTGGACGAATGTCCGCGCGAGCGAGCGTTGGGTGGCAACCAGGCCGGCTCCCATCGCAGCCAGTTCGAGCGCGATGTTGGAAGAATTGGTCGACAGCCCCTTGTCGTAGTCGGCCATGTCGAGGCCGAGCGCCGTGGTCATGCACTGCCAATACTCCTGGCGACCGTGGACGAAGATCCAGTCCACGTTGAAGATGTCGCGCGGCACCTTCACGGCTTTGCTGCCTTCCAGCAAGGCCGGCGCGCAGAGCAGCACGAGCTCCTCGTTCCAGAGCGGGACGCCATCCGCCGGACGGTCGTCGAAACGCCGCGTCGAGATGGTGATGTCGGCGATCTGCTCGCTGAGATCTTCCCAGATCGTCCCGTGCAGCACCACTTCGATCTCGGGATGGTCCTTGCGGAACGCCGCGATGCAGCCGGCCATCCAGTTCTCGGCCAGGCTCATCGGGCAGGAGACCACGACGGTGCGCTTGCGCGACGAGGTCACGATCGCTTCGGTGGCCTGGTCGATCAGATCCAGCGCCTGGCGCAGCGTCGGCAGGAACGCCTCGCCCATTTCGGTGAGCTTGAGGCTGCGCGGATATCGTATGAAGAGCTGCCGGCCTACATAGTGTTCCAGCGCGCGCACATGCGTGCTGACCGCGGCCTGCGTGTAGCCCAGTTCCTTGGCGGCCGCCGTGAAGCTCAAATGGCGGGCCGCAGATTCGAACGACCTGACATAGTTCAGGGGTGCTGGTGGTTTCATCTCCGGCTCCTGCGAAGCCCATTGGTAGAACAGGCATATGGACGCGTTCAATCGGCCCGAACCGGTGGCAGCGATATTTTTGGCCAAAGCCGCTAAACTAATTGCGTGAAAGCGTGATTGGGCCAAATTAATCATGTCGTGGCAATAGATGGAGACCAGGCAAGTGGCGGTATCGCCTCCTCGGCGCGAAGGGCCCGACGCAAGCGGGGACGTGACTGGTCGCGTTGCGGACTTCGTGTTGCGCCGCCCGGCATCGGCCTTCCCCGAACCGGTCCTGGAACGGGCGAGCTACCTGCTGCTCGACACGATGGGCATCGCCATCGCCGCCGGTCCCATGGACGCCGGCCGCATCGCGCGCGACACCGCCGCCCTTCTCTACGGATCGAGCGATCCGGAGCACACGGCCCGCATGCTCTTCGACGGCCGTCGCGTCAGCACGGCGGGGGCCGTCTTCGCGGCGGCCACCCAGATCGACAATCTCGACGGCCATGACGGATACAGTCCGACCAAGGGCCATATCGGGGTGGTCGTGGTGCCGACCCTGGCGGCACTTGCCGAATCCCGGCCCGACCTGACCGGTCCCGAGGCCTTGGCAACGCTGGTGGTCGGCTACGAGGTCGCGGGGCGGGCCGCCATCGCACTGCATGCGACGGCGCCCGACTATCATACATCCGGCGCCTGGAACGCGCTCGGCGTGGCCGCCATGGCCGCACGCCTGCGACGGCTGACGGACGAGCAGCTTCGGCAGGCCCTCGGCATCGCCGAATACCACGGACCACGCAGCCAGATGATGCGCGAGATCGCAAATCCGAGCATGCTCCACGATGGCTCCGGCATGGGCGCGCTCGCCGGTCTCTCCGCGACCGTGCTCGCCGAGCGGGGCTTCACCGGCGCCCCCGCGATCACCGTCGAAGCCCCGGAAGTCGAACCGCACTGGACGGACCTCGGCGCATTCTGGCAGGTGCTGCATCAGTACTTCAAGCCATACCCGATCTGCCGGTGGGCTCATGCGGCGATCGATGCGACGCGCCAGCTTTGCCTTGCGCATCGGCTGACGCCCGCCGACATCGAGCAGGTCCAGGTCAACAGCTTCCACTATGCCGCCACGCTCTACCGCGGCTTGCCAGACACGACCTCGCAGGCCCAGTACAGCCTTCGCTTCTCCGTCGCGGCCTTCATTGTGCACGGACGCATCGGCCTCGAGCACATCTCCGGCGCCGGGCTGGCAGATGCCGCGGTAGCGGACATGCTGGAGCGCATCACCATCTCGGAGTCGGACCGCCACAGCGCGCGTTTTCCGGCCGGACGCTGGGCGGATGTGGTGATCACGACCACCGACGGGCGCACGCTCCTGTCCGGCGACGTCCATGCGCGAGGCGGGCCGGAGGCGCCTCTGACGCATGACGAGATCGTGGCGAAATACATGGAGTTCGCAGCCCCTGCCGTCGGAGAACGGCGTGCCGCCGGCATTCGCGACGCCATGCTCTCAATGGTGGACCCGGCGAGCCGCTTTTCCGATCTGTCGGCGATGCTCTACGAACCGCCGGCGGACCAGAGCCAGGGCGCCGCATGCCGCTGAGACTGGCAAGCGTCGCGCCGTGCGAACAGCTCTCCGAGGAGCCCGGCTTCGACGTCCATATCGCACGAAGCGTTGGGGCGGACACGAATTGCAGCTGATCCAGAAGCAGGCCACATGACACGTTTCCGAGGCACCGTCGCGCCGATCCTGACGCCGTTCGAGAATGATGGCCGCATCGCGCGCGACCTCTGGGTCTCGCATGCCAAATGGGTGCTGGAGCAGGGCGCGCACTATCTGTCGCCCTTCGGCACGACCGGCGAAGCGCTGTCCGTCTCGCTCCGCGAGCGGATGGAAGCGCTGGACTGGCTGGTCGAAGCGGGAATCCCGCCCGACCGTCTGATGCCCGGAACGGGCGTCACCGCCCTGCCCGAAACCACCGAACTGAGCGCCCATGCCGTCAAGCTCGGCTGCGCGGCGGTGATGGTGCTGCCCTCCTTCTTCTACACGGCGGTCGGCGACGGCGGCCAAGCCCGCTACTACAGCGAGCTGATCGAGCGCGTGGCCGATCCAGCCATGCGCGTCATTCTCTACCACATTCCCCAGAACTCCGGCGTAGCCGTCAGCCCTGCCCTCACGGCGCGGCTGAACGCAGAGTTTCCCGACACAGTGGTCGCCTACAAGGACAGCGGCGGAAACTGGGACAACACCGCCGCGGTGATCGCCGCCGCGCCGGACGTCGCGGTCTTCCCCAGTTCCGAGGCGCAGCTCACCAAGGGACTCGCCAACGGCGCGGCCGGCTGCATCTCGGCGACGGTGAACCTCAATGCGGCGGCGATCCGCGCGCTCTACGACGGGGCACGCGCGGGACAGGACGTCGTCGAAGCGGATGCCGCCGTCAAAGCCTTCCGCAAGGCCGTGCAGGATGCCGGCTTGATCTCCTCGATGAAGGGGTTGCTCGCTGTGCGCTCGGGTGACAGGCGCTGGCTGAACATGCGAGCCCCGCACGAGAATGCGACCGAAGCGGCGGGCGAAGCGCTGCTCGCCGTGCTCGGCCCGATGGCCGACCACATCGGGCCGCGAGCCTGAGGCGGCGATGGCGGCCGATCCGATCGTTCTCCTGCATACCGACCATCCGTCCGCGGCGCTATCGGTTTTGCACGAAACGCATCCGGACCTGACGGTGAGTGCCTGCGGCAGCTATGGCGGCCTTCCCGACGCAATCCAGCGAACCGGAGCGGAGGTGGTGTACAGCGTGCGCTTCGACGGAACGCCGCGCTTTCCACGCCGGGCGCTGGTGGAAAGCCCCACCGTGAGATGGGTTTCGGTCGGCGGCTCCGGCACCGACCACCTCGGCAGCTGGGACCCGTCGCGGCTCGCCGTGACCAACGCCGCCGGCGTCGCCGCGGACATGCTCGCGGAATATGCCCTCGGCGCGATGCTCTCCTTCTCGCTGGATCTGCGCGGCTTCGCGCAGCACCAGAAGGCGCGCCGATGGACGGCCGGACATGTCGAGCCGATCGGCGGCAAGACCGTCCTGATCATCGGCCTCGGCAAGACCGGCCAAGCCATCGCACGTCGCGCGCAGGCGTTCGGCATGACGACGCTCGGTATTCGCGCCAGGCCGAGGGCGATGGCGGAAGCGGACGAGGTGCACGGTCCCGACTCCCTGCTGGCCTTGCTGCCGCGGGCGGATTTCGTCGTCTGCTGCCTGCCCCTCTCGGCGACGACCCGCGGCATGCTCGGCGCTGCGGCCTTCTCCGCGATGAAGCCTTCGACCGTGCTGGTCGACATCTCGCGCGGCGGCATCGTCGACGAAGAGGCGTTGATCGCCGCGCTCGAAGCAGGCAGCATCAAGGGAGCGGCCCTCGACGTCTTCGCGACCGAACCGCTGCCCGCCGAGCATCGCCTGTGGGGCTATGACAACGTGATCGTCACGCCCCATTGCGCTGCCGTCTACGACGGCTGGGACGTTCAGGCGGTGCGGATGTTTGCCGACAATCTGACCCGCTATCGAAGCGGCCAGCCGCTCGAGAACCTGGTGGATCCGAGACGCGGCTACTGATGACCGGATGGAAAGCATGACACAGGAAAGACGCGGCGGCGGTCGCAGGTCCAGACTGGAACGAGGCGGCGGCTCCATCCCGCAACTGCCGTGGCAGCGCGTGGAGAACCCCTACCCTCCGATGCAGCTTCTCGACGAGGAGCGCATGGAAGCGCTCCACCGCACGTCGATGCGGATCCTGTCGGAGCTCGGCATCCGTGTCATGAGCGACCAGGTCATGGACATCTTCGAGAAAGCCGGAGCCATCGTCGACCGCACGGAGAAGATCATCCGGATCGACGAGACCATCGTGAAGGAGGCACTGAAGACCGTGCCGTCGTCCTTCACGCTGACCAGCCGCAACGCCGCGAAGGAGATCAAAATAGGCGGCAACGCGCTCGTTTTCGGTCTGGTCGCGGGCCCCCCCAACGTCCACGACCGCGTCAACGGCCGCCGGCAGGGCAATCTCGTCGACTACCAGAACTTCATCCGGCTCGCGCACTACTTCAACGCGATCCACATCATAGGCAATCAGGTCGTGGCGCCGGTCGAACTGCCCGCTGACTCGCGGCATCTCGACACCTACTACGCCAATCTGACGCTTTCCGACCTCTCCTTCCATTGCACCGCGATCGGCCGCGAGAGGGCCATGGACGGCATCAACATGATGGCGATCGCACGCGGCATCTCAATCGACGAGATGCGCCACTCGCCGGGCGTCACGACGATCATATCGATCAACTCGCCGCGCCTGTTCGACGACGCGATGGCGGAGGGGCTGATCGCCATGGCCGAGCACGGGCAGCCCGTCACCGTGACGCCTTTCACGCTCATGGGCGCGATGACGCCGGTCACCCTTGCCGCCGCGCTGTCGCAGCAGAATGCGGAAGCCCTGTTCGGCGTCGTTCTCACCCAGCTCATCAATCCGGGGACGCCGGCGATGTACGGCGCCTTCACATCCAACGTGGACATGCGCTCCGGCGCCCCCGCCTTCGGCACGCCGGAAAACGCGAAGGCCAACATCATCGCCGGCCAGCTGGCGCGGCGATACAACCTGCCTTACCGCACCTCCAACGCCAACGCCTCCAACGTCGTCGACCTGCAAGCCGCCTACGAGACGGAGATGGCGACATGGGGGGCGGTGCTCGGCGGCGCCAACCTCATCTACCACGCCGCCGGCTGGCTGGAGGGCGGCCTGACCGCCTCTTACGAGAAGCTGGTGCTCGACGTCGAGATTCTCCAGAACATGATGGAGTTCCTGCGGCCGCTGCCCTTCCAGGAAGACGATCTGGGCTTCGAGGCCATCAAGTCGGTGCCTGCCGGCGGTCATTTCTTCGGCGCCGAGCATACGATGTCGCGCTACACCAGCGCCTTCTACCAGCCGATGCTCTCGAACTGGCAGAACTACGGGAGCTGGCAGGAGGCCGGCGGCAAGGACGCGCTGGAACGGGCGACGGAAATCTGGCAGCAGGCCCTGCGCGACTACGAGGAGCCGGCCATCGACCCCGCCGTCCGCGAGGAACTCGACGCCTATGTGGCGAGGCGGCGGCAGGAGATCGCCACCTCATCCAGATAGCCTTCACGGCGGAAGCTTGAACCAACATCGGTTGGTGTCCGCCGGCTGACGTTGCGAATGTCTCACCCGACCGGTGCGACGGGGCGCCGTAGCCTTCGGGCTTCCCAGTCGTAGCTCCTGACGAAATCGAGAAATGCACGCATGGCAGCGCTCGGGAGGCGGCGGCTCGGATAGTACAGAAACCAGTGCGGCAATGTCGGGCTCCAATCGCAAAGGAGTTCGACGAGCTCGCCGGCCAGGATGTGAGGCTTGGCATAGTCATCGAAAACATGGGCTATCCCCCTGCCGGCCAGCGTCGCCTGCAGTTCGTTCTGCGCCGAACTGACCATCAGACGGCCCCTGGGCGTGATCTCCATCTCTTCGTTCCCGTCGACGAACCGCCAGGTGGCCATAGTGCCCCCCGGAAACCTGCGCCTGACGCAGTCGTGACGGACGAGATCGTGCGGTACCTGCGGCCGTCCGTGCTTTTCGATGTAGTCCGGTGAAGCAACGATCGCATAGCGAAGCGCGGGGCCGAGCGGGAGCGCGATCATGTCCTGCGCCAGTTGCTTGCCGAACCTCACGCCGGCATCGAAGCCCTGCTCGACTATGTCGATGACTGCCGCATCGCTGATGATTTCGATGCTCACCTCGCGATAGGCATCCATGAAGTCGAATGCCAGCGGGCACAGATAATGATCGACGGCCGGCGCCGGGGCATTGATCCGGAGCGTTCCGGACGGCGTCGCCCTCAGCTCGTCGACTTCTGCCACCGCAAGCCGGATATCAGTCAAGGCTGGGGCCACCCGTTCGAGGAGGCGCTGTCCGGCTTCCGTTGGCGACACGCTCCTGGTCGTGCGATTGAGCAGCCGGATCCCGAGAGCCTGTTCCAGGGCGTTCATCGTCTGGCTCAAGGCCGACGAAGATACGCCGCGCTCCAGCGCCGCCGCCCGGAAGCCGCCGCAACGGACGATGGAGACGAACACATCGAAGCTGTCGAGCCGAACGTGGTTCATTGCGAAGCTAGCCTAACCAAGCTGATCTCAACTGCGCATCTTATTGCTTGAATCGCCTCGTGTCATGGTTGCCGCAAGAATGACTGCCGCTCGCTTCTCACCGGGCCTCTCTCGGCCTGACGCCGGACGAAGCGCTCGTGCCCACAACGAAAGGGAAGACCGATGAATGCCTTCACCCTCAACCGACGCGCCATCATGCTGTCCGCTGTCGCAGGCGCATCGACGCTCGTCGTACCGGCCGTTGGCGGTCCCGGTAGCGCGAAGGCCCACGCGGGTTCCTCGCCGAGCGGCAATGCCGGCCACTACCGCTTCCGCGTCGGCGACATCCAGGCGACCGTCCTGAGCGACGGCATCATCGGTGGCCGGCCGCGCATCTATGCGAGCGATGCTACGGAGGCAGAGCTCGAGGCGGTGCTGCGCCGCGCATTTCTTCCTACCGACCACCTGACGCTCAACCTGAACACTCTGCTGATGGAAACCGGCGGGCAGCGGATCCTGATCGAGGCCGGCGCAGGCCAGACGATGGGGCCGAATGGCGGCCGCATCTTCGAGAACCTCGCAGCGATCGGGCTTGGTCCCTCCGATATCGACGTGATCGTCATCTCGCACACCCATCCCGACCATGTGGGCAATCTGAGAACGGCGGATGGCGGCAAGGCCTTTTCCCGCGCGGCGGTCTTCGTTCCGAAAGCGGACTGGGACTTCTTCGTCCGCACCGATCCGGATCTCTCCTACATGCCGGTGCCCGAGGAGTTCCGCCAGCGCTTTGCGGCAAACATCAAGAACAGCCTCCAACCGGTCGCGAACGATGTCGAGCTTTACGAAGCCGGCGACGAGATCGTGCCGGGCCTGACGACGCTCGTCGCCGCCGGCCACACGCCGGGAATGGCGACCTTCCTCGTCCACTCCGGGACCGACCAATTGCTGCTGACGGCGGACCTCGCCTACCACCCGGTCGTCAATGTCGACAATCCCTGGCTTCCGGGTCCCGACCGCGACAAGGAGGCCGCGCTCGCGTCGCGCCGACGCATCTTCGATCAGGCGGCGGCCGACCGCATAGCCGTGCTCGGCTTCCACTTTCCGTTCCCCGGCCTCGGCCGGATGCTGAAGACCGATAGCGCCTATGTCTGGGTGCCCGCCAACTGGCAGTTCTGAATTCGACGACAATCGAAAGGTAAACCTCTCATGGACCAGTCAAGGATCAATCGGCGCGGCTTTCTCGGAAAGGCGGGAGCCGCGGCTACCGGGCTGGCGCTCGCCGCCCGGACCATGGCCACGGCGCAGGCCCAGGATGCGAACGGCCCGGCCTCCGGCTCCTCCACCGAGGTGCTGACCCGAACCCTGCCCCGCACCGGTGAAAGGGTGACCACGCTCGGCCTCGGCACCTTCCTTACCTTCGACCTGAAGCCGGGCGCAGGCCGCGATAGGCTCCGGCAGGTGTTCGAGCGTTACGTCGCCGCGGGCGGCCGCGTCGTCGACACCTCGCCGCTCTATGGCTCGGCCGAGGTCAGCGTCGGCCAGTTCATGGGCGAGCTCGAAGGCTCGCACGAGATGTTTCTCGCCAACAAGGTCTGGGCGACCGGCGAATATCTCGGCGATGAAAGCCACGCCGTCGAAAGCTTGCGGCAGTCGCGGCTGCGCACCTGGCGCGACACGATCGATCTCATGCAGTGTCACAGCATCACCAATGCGCCGGTCATCATCCCGCTGATGAAATCCTGGAAGAAGGACGGCCTGATCCGCCATGTCGGCGTCACCCATCACGAATCGGCGGCACAAGAGCAATTATTGGCGATCGTCGAACGAGACGACGTCGACTTCATCCAGACCAACTATTCGATCTTCAATCGCGACGCCGAGCGACGCCTGCTGCCGGCCGCCGCCGACAAGGGCGTCGGCGTGCTCATCAACCTGCCGCTCGAAAAGGCACGCCTGATGAAGGTGGTCGAGGGACGGCCGCTGCCGGGCTTCGCGCAGGAGTTCGGCGCGACCAGCTGGGCGCAGTTCTTCCTGAAATGGGTCATGGCGCACCCAGCCGTCACGACCGTACTGTGCGGCACATCCAATCCCGACCACATGAGCGACAATGTCCAGTCGATGACCGGGCCGCTTCCCGAGCCGCGCATGCGCGCCCGCATGGTCGCGCACATGGAGACGATCCCCGGCTTCGGCTCCATCGGTTCCATGCCCTGGTATCCGGGCAAGGAGAATATGTACTCGGGTCTGATCCGGGAGGCGCAGGCCAACGCCGTGGAGCGACTGCAATGAGCGATCACGCCCATCCGGATATACGCGAGTCAGAATCTGGAGGCCGGACCTGCCTTCTAGCCGATGCTCATTGATAGGCTTGCGAACGGGTCCATCCATCATGCTTTCATGGGACGGCCAGGCTCATGCGGGTCGGGATGGAGATGCCGCGGCCGCAGCGCCGAAATCGACGCTTGCCAGTCCCTCCGAGACGTCCCAAAGCCGGCGGGCGGCATCCCGTTCCAATGCGGCTGTCGGGATAACCGAATCGGCCGGATAGCCACGCGTCTCGGAAAACCTGTCGGGACCGTAGTACCGGCCTCCGTGCGCGTCCGGCGATGTTGCCGCGAACAATGTGGGCAGAGCGCCCCGGGCCGGCGGCTGAAACAGAAACCACAGGATCGACCGCAAAAGTCCCTGGCTACTGTATCGCCCAGGAGCGTTATGCAGAAGGTCGGTCCGTGATATCCCGGGATGGGCAGCAATACTCGTCAAGCCCCAGCCCGCTTCATCGCTGCGGCGCTGAAGTTCGAGCGCGAACATCAGGCATGCGAGCTTGGATTGCGCGTAGACGGCCATCGGCTGATAGGCTTTTTCGGCCTGAAGATCATCGAAATTGATGGCGGCATTCCGGCGCGCGGCGATGCTGGACAGGGTGACCACACGAGCATTCCGCCCACGCCTGAGCAAAGGCAGCAGATGCGCACTCAGCGCGAAGTGGCCGAGATAGTTCGTCCCGAACTGAAGCTCGAATCCATCCGCCGTCGTCTGGCGTTGCGGAGGCGTCATGACGGCTGCATTGTTGATCAGGGTGTCGATCCGCTCCCGGCTCTCGCGCAATCGCCGTCCGAATGCGGCAACAGAGGCCAGATCCGCGAGATCAACGCGCTCGAAGCTTATGCGCGCATGTCCCACGGCCTGCTTGATGCGTGCGACGGCATCGCTTCCCTTGCGAGAATTTCGCCCGGCGATAATGACGTCGCCGCCCGCTCGCGCAAGCGCGAGTGCATCCTGGAAGCCGAGGCCGCCGGTGCCCGTCACGACGATCGTCCTGCCGTCCTGTGACGGCATGTCCTGCGTGGTCCAGTTCTTTCGCATCCGGAAATTCTTTCGTCGCCTTTAGGAGGAAGCTGCCTGGAGCGGCTGCAAGACGGCTTCAGCCAGCGCCGCCTCGCGCATCGGTGCCGCCTTGGCCCGGTAATCGGCATCCATCGCCAACTCGGCGAAGGCCCGGCGGGTGGGGTAGCGGACGAGAGCCACCGCGTCCCAGGCCTGTCCGGGCTCTGCCGAAAGCGCCCGCAGACCATTGCCCACATAGACGATCTCCGCTCCGAAGCGAGCGACGATCGGCGCGGCGACGGCCAGGTAGTCGGCGTATCGCTCCGGGCCGCCGTCCGTCTGGAACCGCAGGAGATTCAGCATGACGACGGGTTGTCCGTCATCTTCGTTCAGGAAGTTCTCGAGCGCATCTTCAATGAGAGTGAGCATACCAACCTCGGATCGGGCCATTGACGGGCTCGGCCTGGGTGCTACCGCTCCGATGGCCTTCATTTCCGAGAGGCATCGGCGGCGCACCAGTTCGTGACCAGAAGTGTACGCTAGATGCAACGCACCGTGATCAGAATGCCGGAAGCCTCGAAAAACTTGCCTATTCCTGCGGATTCGGGAATGCCAGCAGTAGATCGAGCGCACCCTCGATAGCTCGGACGGCTGGAAGCCCGCATAACGCCTACGCTTCTGGCTATCGAGGATTGCCGAGGTCCCGAATTCCGCCCCATCGCGCGGACTATGTATCAGGATGTGCAGGAAAAGCTGATGCAAAGCTCGCGCTCCTCGGAGGACCTGCCACCTGCAGGGCGACAACTCCCCGAAGACTCCGAGGAGGCGCGCGACCGAACAATTGATCAGGATCTCCAGAAGAGCCGCCAGGAACTCGATTGCCGAGGGCGCGCGCCAAGACATGACGAGGCCGAGCTACGCCGTCTGAATCCTGCGACCGACATATTCGCTATACAGGCGCTGCTGATTCATGACGTCACGCTTCGGAGCGACCCCGAACATCCGGGAATATTCGCGGCTGAACTGCGACGCGCTTTCGTAGCCGACCTGATAAGCTGCCTCGGCCACGTTTGCATCTTCCATCACCATCAGGCGCCGCGCCTCAAGAAGGCGCAACTGTTTCTGGAACTGCAGCGGAGTCATCGCAGTCATGGCCTTGAAGTGCTGATGGAACGACGAAAGGCTCATCCGCGCCACGTCCGCCAATTCCTCCAACCGAAGCGTACGGGCAATGTCCTCGTGCATGAGGTGTAGGGCTTTCGCGACCCGGGCGGCGTTGGACTCCGGCTCGGCCAGCTTGCAGAGCTCGCCGCCATTCGGACCGCTCAAAAGCCAGTAGCAGATCTCGCGCATGACGGACGGAAAGAGGATCGGGACCGCCTTCGGTGTCTCGCACATCCGCAGGAGGCGGAGTACACACTCCGCGAGAGGCTCATCGACCTGCCGCACGAACAGGCATGGCCCGGAGGTGACGGGGGGCGCCGGGGGTACTTCGAGCTGTTCCAGCACGTCGCGGATCATCGCTACGTCCAGTTCAAGCGTTAATCCGGTATATGGCGCATCAGGACTTGCCTCGACGATATGACCGGTAGCCGGCAACGTCATGCCGACCGCCAGACACTCCATAGCGCCGTAGCGAAGCGTGTCCTCACCGACGATGATCTCCTTCGCCCCCTGGAGCACGACGCAGATCGACGGCTTGTAAACCTGCCGCATCCGCATTCTTTCCTTGAAGGAACGAACGATATTAAAGCTGTCTATCGGCGTCGGAAATACGCCCTGGCCCCCGCCCTGGGCCTCGATATAGGCAGAGACTGCCCCGAACAGCGATGGCGGCACTCGCACCTCCGGAGGTTTGCGAGGCCAGCTCAGCACTTGGCCCCCAACTGACAGCCTATCGTCACCTGCAGGATCAGGCAAGTTTTTTGGGGCTTCCGGCATTCTGATCATCAGACACTCCATCTAGCTTGAGGATGCGGACCAAGCGAGGAGCGTATCGAACATGGCAGAAGCTGCCGCCCAGTCAATAGACTTACAAAGACCTTTACCGATTCCTTCAGGAAAACCCTCAAGACGCTATGTGCGCGGTAGGCGCGTGGTGGCGATTTGCACGACACTTCTTCTTATCAACGCATTTTCCCAGATCGACAGAATACTTCCATTTATTTTGGCTGAATCCATCAAGTCGGACCTTGGTCTGAGCGACACCCAGATGGGTCTGCTTACTGGCCTCGCCTTCGCGGTCTGCTATTCGCTGCTGTCGCTACCTCTCGCCCGAGCCGCAGATCGAGGATCGCCCCGCTTCGTCCTCGTTTCGTGCATTCTGCTCTGGAGCGCAATGACGGCGCTGGGCGGGTTCGCCGCAAGCTTTCTGCTGCTGGCGCTTACGCGTTTCGGCGTCGCGTTCGGAGAAGCCGGCGCCGTACCTGCCGGCCACGCGCTGATCGCCCGCAAGATTCGGCCGGAGCGTCGCGGCCTCGCGATCGGCCTTTTCGCGATGGGAATTCCGCTCGGCACCATGGTCGGCTTCGCCGCGGGCGGCGCGATCGGCGACACGCTGGGCTGGCGGACCGCCATGATCGGCGCCGGAGCCGTGGGCGGTCTGGTTGCGCTGCTGGCCTTTCTCGTCCCGGGCCCGACTCCAGCGCTCGACCGCACGGCAGCCAGCAGCGAACCGTTCCTGCGCTCCAGTCGGCGATTGCTGACGTCCCCGGCATTTCGCTGGCTCTTTATCGCAGCGATCTTCCTGGGCTTCGCCGCAGCCCCCTTCTACGCCTTCTCTGCTCCATTTCTCATCCGCACGCACGGCTTCAGCGCGAGCGAAGTGGGACTGGTCTTTGGCCTCCTGCAGGGCCTGATGGGTATTCTCGGCACGCTTTTGGGCGGACGCTGGTTCGACCGCGCGGTGAGCTCCGGCAGCAGGAGATTGCTCGGACCGCCCGCCAGCCTCTTCCTGATCGCCAGCGCAACCACGACAGCAGCCTTGTTCGCGCCGGCCGGCTGGGTGTCGATCGCCCTGTTGGTGCCAGGGATGCTGTCCTTCTCGTTCATGTTGCCGTGGGCCTTCGGCGCTGCCCATCTCGTGGCTGGCGAAGGCAAGCAAGCACAGGCGTCCAGTCTCGTGATGATCGGCTCCGGCCTGCTTGGGCCAGCGCTCGGGCCTCTCATCGTCGGGATGGTCAGCGACGCGGTGGCAACCGCGCAGGGTCCCAATGGCCTTGGCTTCGGGCTGCTGGTCGTCCCGATCGCGAGCGTCCTGACAGGCATCGCCTTGCTGATAGCAAACGAGCGCATCGCCGCTTCGCCGAGACGACAGTGATTTTTGTCTCCTCCAATCCGCCGACACGGGCCCTGGCAATCGTCGGTCGGCCGCACCCATCGCGGCAAACCAATCGCATCTAGAAAGGTACCATCAGAATGTCCGATGCTGACACTTCACGCCGCACCTTCATGACCCTCGCGGCCACCGCCCCCGCTGCCCTCGCCTTGGGAAGCACGGCTTCGGCTCAGGCAGCCACGGCCAACCCAGCAACTCTCCCCGGCTCCGGAAGGGCGGCCGTCGTCACCGGCTCCTCGCGGGGCATCGGCGCTGCCACGGCCAAGCGGCTGGCGCGCGATGGCTATGCCGTTACCGTGAACTACCTCACGAACCATGATCTCGCCGCCCGGGTCGTGGCCGACATCGAGGCAGCCGGGGGGCGCGCCATCGTTCGCCAGGCCGACGTCGCCGATTCCGCAGCGGTCAAGGCCCTTTTCGACGCCAATGACCAGGCGTTCGGGGGCGTCGATGTGGTGGTCAACAATGCCGGCATCATGAACGTCGGCCTCTTCGCACAGATGACGGACGCGGCCTTCGACCGAATGATCGCCACCAATGTCAAGGGCAGCTTCAACGTGCTGCGCGAGGCGGCGCGACGCATGCGTGACGGCGGCCGGATCATCAGCCTCGCCTCGAGCATCATCAAGACGCCGCCTCCGGCGACGGGCGCGTATGCCGCCACAAAAAGCGCACAGATGCTCTTCTCCAGCGTCCTGGCCAAGGAGTTGGCCGGTCGCAACATCTCGGTCAATGCTGTGGCGCCTGGCGCCGTCGACACGCAGCTGCTCCGTCAACACGGCGAAGAAGCGCTCCGCGGGATTCCCGAACAGACTCCCCTCGGTCGCCTGGGCCTACCGGAAGACATCGCCGGCGTCATCGCGCTTCTCTGCGCTCAGGACGGCGCCTGGATCGATGCTCAGACCGTATTCGCGAATGGCGGATTGGGGTGACGGAAAGCCGCCTGCTGATCGCACTCTGACGCATCGCCGCGTCGTGCAGGATAGATGGCGTTGGCCAGCTCAGTGGGATTGAGAGCGAACGAAAACGGCAATCAAAGACAAGCGAGAACCACCGTCGGAACTACGCTACTGCCCCTGTGGTACCCGTCATTCCCACTCGATCGTGCCGGGCGGCTTGCTGGTTACGTCGTAGACGACGCGGTTGATGCCTCGGACTTCGTTGATGATGCGGGTTGCCGTGCGGCCCAGGAAGTTCATGTCGTAGGGGTAGAAGTCCGCGGTCATGCCGTCGACGGAGGTGACGGCGCGCAGGGCACAGACGAAGTCGTAGGTGCGGTAGTCGCCCATGACGCCGACCGTCTGCACCGGCAGCAGCACCGCGAAGGCCTGCCAGATCGTGTCGTAGAGGCCCGCCTTGCGGATTTCCTCGAGGTAGATCGCGTCGGCCTTGCGCAGGATGTCGAGCTTCTCGCGCGTGACGACGCCGGGGCAGCGTATGGCGAGGCCCGGGCCCGGAAACGGGTGGCGGCCGATGAAGCGGTCCGGCAGGCCGAGTTCGCGTCCGAGCGCCCTCACCTCGTCCTTGAACAATTCGCGCAGCGGCTCGACGAGCTGCATGTTCATGCGCTCGGGCAGCCCGCCGACATTGTGGTGGCTCTTGATCGTTACAGAGGGACCGCCGGAGAAGGAGACGCTCTCGATGACGTCGGGATAGAGCGTGCCCTGGGCGAGGAACCTGGGGGCGCCCTGGCCGTCGGCCGCGATCTTGGCGGCTTCGGCCTCGAACACCTCGATGAAGAGGCGGCCGATCGTCTTGCGCTTGACCTCGGGATCGGTTTCGCCGGCAAGCTGGGTCAGGAAAAGGTCCGAGGCGTCCACATGGACGAGCGGGATGTTGTAGTGGTCGCGGAACATGGCGACCACCTCTTCCGCCTCGTTCATGCGCAGCAGACCGTGGTCGACGAAGATGCAGGTGAGCTGGTCACCGATCGCCTCGTGGATCAGGACCGCCGCGACCGAGGAATCGACCCCGCCTGACAGGCCGCAGATTACTCGCTCCGAGCCGACCTGCTCGCGGATCTTGCGGATCATCTCGGCGCGATAGGCCGACATCGTCCAGTCCGACTTCAGGCCGACGATGTTGTGAACGAAGTTGGAGAGCAGCCGCGCGCCGTCCGGTGTGTGGACCACCTCCGGGTGGAACATGGTCGAATAGTAGCGGCGGCTTTCGTCGGCGGCGATGGCGAAAGGCGCGTTCTCGGACGTGGCGACGACCTCGAACCCTTCCGGCAATTGGGTCACGCGATCGCCATGGCTCATCCAGACCGGATAGCGACCGCCGACCTCCCAGAACCCTTCGAAGAGCGGGCTCGCCTTCCTGATCTCGACGTCGGCGCGGCCGAATTCGGCGGCGTGGCCGCCCTCGACGGTGCCGCCGAGCTGTGCCGCCATCGTCTGCTGTCCGTAACAGATGCCGAGGATAGGCACGCCGCTGTCGAACACGACCTGCGGCGCGCGCGGACTGCCGTCGGTCGTCACAGATGCGGGACCACCCGAAAAGATCACCCCCTTGGGCTGCAGCCTTTCGAAGGCGGCGCGTGCGTTCTGGAAGGGGTGGATTTCGCAGTAGACCCCGGCCTCGCGGATGCGCCGCGCGATCAGCTGCGTGACCTGGCTGCCGAAATCGATGATGAGGATGCTGGAGTGATGCGCGTCGTGCTTCATGGCGGGCGTTTAAAGAAAAGCGCGAGTCGGTGCAATGGGTTATGGCGTCCGGCTGACAGTCCGATTCATGAACCTCAGACTTTGATTCATCGGCTCGACGGGCCCGACGGTCCCATGCCTTCCAGGCGGATCGAACCGCTCGCGATTCCCGCTTCGAGCTTCCTCACGGCGGCCGCGAGCTTCTCGTCGACGACATGCAGGTATTCGAGCCAGTCGCTTATGTGGTCGACATCCGTGTCCCCGTCCGAGATGCCGCGCAGGCCGACGAGCGGCACGCCGAAGGTCTGGCAGACGCGCAGACAGGCGAAGGTCTCCATGTCGACCATGTCCTCGGCGACCGCGCCGAAAGCCTCGCCGGCGATGATGGTCGCACCCGTCGAGATCGTCGCCTCCTTCACGTCCGGTATGCGGATCGGCAGCGCCACCGTCGCGGGCAGGTCGAGGAATGGCGTGACACCCCGCTCGAAGCCGAAGGCCGACGCGTCCATGTCCCTGTAGGTCACCGACACGGCCTGATAGACCTCGGTACGTTTCAGGCGGCGGCTCCCCGCGGAGCCGAGCGAGACCACCAGATCAGGCAGGCCGTCGCCGCCCTGCAGCTGGCAGAGGGCACGGGTCAGCGAGATGCCGGCTTCCACCGGCCCGACGCCCGTCATCAGCGGGGTGAAGATCGCCTTCAGGTTCGGACCATATTCGGCTTCCGCCGCCATGGCGAAGAGCACCTTGCGGCCGGCCAGCGTTGCCAAGGGCGGCAAACTATCCCTCCATTCCTTCGCGGCCGACGATCGTCATCATCGTGCCGGTCATGGTCGCGATGAGCTTCGCCTCGTGGTCCGCGCCAATGGCATAGGCCTGTCCGTCGGCAACGACAATGGTGCGGCCGGGCTTGGTCACCGAACCACGGAAGAGAAAGCGGACGCCCCTGCCCGGCGCCAGCAGGTTCACCTTGAACTCGATGGTCAGGACCGCGGCGTTCTCCGGCATGGTCGAGAGCGCGGCGTAGCCGCATGCGGAATCGAGTGCGGCGGAGATCACGCCCGCGTGCAGGAAACCGTGCTGCTGGGTCAGTGCCGGCGAGAACGGCATCTCGATCTCGACGATGCCGGGCGTGACCAGAGTTAGTTCGGCGCCGATCGTCTTCATCGCGTTCTGACGCGCGAAGGATGCGCGAACGCGCTCTTCGTAGTCCGGATCAGGAATGATCTTGGGCGATGCCAATGCGACCGGCCTCTGTTTGCCGGCGACTTATTACAAAGCGCTGCATCTTTCGCAACGCATTTGTGCAATGCAGCATTTCTTCAGTTCAGCGTCCAGATGGCGCCGTTGAGAAGCGAGGCGAAGGCCACCCAGGCCGCGTAGGGGACGAAAAGCCAGGCTGAAAGCCGGTCGGTCTTCCAAGCTGACGCTATGAAGCCAAGGATGACGGCAAGCAGAACCAGGATGATCGCCAATGCCAGTCCGACCTGGTGCAAGGCGAAGAATGTCGGCGACCAGAGGAAGTTGAGGATCAGTTGTACCCACCACAGCTTCATGGCGGTGCCCGACGGCTCCCGCTGCCAGATCCGCCAGCCGGAGACGGCGATCATCACATAGAGGATCGTCCAGACCGGACCGAAAAGCCAGTTCGGCGGGTTGAAGGAGGGTTTCGCCAGCGCTTCGTACCAGGGACCCGGCGCGGTGAAGAAGCCGATCAGCAGCCCGCCGCCGACGACGAGGATCAGGAATAGCGAAAGCGCCGCGCGGCTGGACATGTCTGGGGTTTCCTCGTGGACAGATCCTATCTGAGGACGTGCGACCGAAAATCAAGCATCAGGCGGCCTTCTCGAGTGCTGCGAAGTAGAAGCCATCCGTTCCCGTACGCGCCGGACTGAGGGAGATGCCGCGCGTCCGGTCGATGCGCGCCTTTCCGGCGTCCGCCGGAAAGATCGCGCCCCACAGCGCCTCATGATCGATCGGCGAGAAGTCGGGCCCACGCTCCAGGAATGCCGCTGTCTGCTCGCTGTTCTCCGCAGGGAAGACGGAGCAGGTTATGTAGACGATCCGGCCGCCCGGCTTCACATAGGCGCTTGCCCTGTCCAGGATCGCGCTCTGCTCGGCGGTGCGCACGCCAAGCTGCTTTTCGGACAAGCGCCATTTGGCGTCCGGCCGGCGGCGCCAGGTGCCGGAACCGGTGCAGGGAGCGTCGACCACGACGATGTCCATCTGCCCCTCCAGTCCGGCGAGGTCGCCGGCCCTGGCGACCACCTGCACGTTGCGGTTCTCCGAGCGCCTCAGCCTGTCGAAAATGGGGGCCAGACGGGCCTTTTCGGAATCGTAGGCGAAGATCTGTCCCTTGTTCTCCATGTCCGCCGAGAGGGCCAAGGTCTTGCCGCCGGCGCCGGCGCAATAGTCGAGCACCTGCATGCCGGCTCGCGCTCCAGCAAGCGCCGCCACGACCTGCGAGCCTTCGTCCTGCACCTCGAACCAGCCCTTCTGGAAGGCCGGTTCCGCCTGAACGTTCGGATGACGGCCCGAGCCGTCGATGGGCGGGATGCGGATGCCGTGCGGCGCAAGCGCGCAGGCGGCGGCCTTCATGCCGGAAAGCTCGCCCAGCACCTTTTCGCGCGTCGACTGAAGCGTGTTGACCCGCAGATCAAGCGGCGGACGGGCCGACAATGCCGCGCCCTCGGCGGCCCATTCCTCACCATAGGCCTGCTTGAACAGCGGCACGCACCAATCGGGCACGTCGGCGCGGATCTCCGCCGGCGCGTCGGCGAGCTTGCGCGTCGAGGCAAGGCCGATCTCCGTATCGCTCAGCGGAGCCGGCGCGAAACGGTCGCCGTCCAGCGCGGCGTTCAGGCTCTCCGGTGTCTGGCCCCACTCGAGCAGCAAGGCGCCGAAGCCCAAAGCCCGCGGCGTCTCGCTGTCGAACAGCCAGCCGGCGGAGCGCCTGCGGCGCAGCGCGTCGTACACGATGTTGCCGATCGCGGCGCGGTCGCCGGAGCCTGCGAACCGATGCGACAGCCCCCAGTCCTTGAGTGCGTCGGCCGTCGGCCGGCGCCGGCGCGCGATGTCTTCCAGGACTTCTATGGCCGCAGCCAACCTACCGCCGAGGCGCATGTGAACTCCAATGCCGGTCTACCCGAATTGCGCTTGCTAACCTTCAGCAAGTCGGGTGGCAAGCATCAGGCGTCGCGCACGAGTTCGCACCAACGAAACGAAACAGGCGCGGGCTGGCCGCGCCTGCATCATCCGGACCTTGCTCAGACGAGGTCGAACCGGTCGGCGTTCATGACCTTGTTCCAGGCCGCCACGAAGTCCTTCGCGAACTTCTCCTTCGAATCGGAGCAGGCATAGACCTCCGCGAAGGCCCGCAGCTGCGAATGAGAGCCGAAGATCAGGTCCACCTTGGTCGCCGTCCACCTGAGCTCTCCGGTCTTGCGGTCGCGTCCTTCGTAGAGGTCCTCGCCCGCCGGCTGCCACACCGTGTCCATGGTCAGGAGGTTGGTGAAGAAGTCGTTCGTCAGCGTGCCCGGGCGGTCGGTGAAGACACCGTGCTTCGACCCGCCGGCATTGACGCCGAGCACGCGCAGGCCACCGAGCAGGACCGTCATCTCCGGCCCGGTCAGGCGCAGGAGCTGTGCGCGGTCGACCAACGCCTCGACGGGCTGCATGAAGTGAAGCTTCTTGGGATTGACGTAGTTGCGGAAGCCGTCCTGGCGCGGCTCCAGCGGGGCGAAGGACTGCACGTCGGTCTGCTCCTGCGATGCGTCCATGCGGCCCGGCGTGAAGGGCACGTGCACGTCGAGGCCGGCATCCCGGGCGGCCTTCTCGATGCCGGCGGCACCGCCGAGCACGATGAGGTCGGCGAGCGAGACCTTCTTGCCTGTCGCGTTGAACTCCGACTGCATCGCCTCCAGCTTGTCGAGCACGGTCTTCAGGCGAGCCGGATCGTTCACCTCCCAGTCCTTCTGCGGGGCGAGACGGATGCGCGCGCCATTGGCGCCGCCGCGCTTGTCCGATCCGCGGAAGGTGGAGGCCGAGGCCCAGGCGGTGGATACGAGGTCGGATACCGAGAGGCCGGACGCCAGGATCTTCTCCTTCAGCGACGCGATGCCGACTTCGCCGATCTCTTCATGGTCGAGAGCCGGGATCGGATCCTGCCAGATCAGCACCTCCTCGGGCACGAGCGGACCGAGATAGCGCACGCGCGGACCCATGTCGCGGTGGGTCAGCTTGAACCATGCGCGGGCAAAGGCGTCGGCGAACTGATCCGGGTTCTCGTAGAAGCGCCGCGAAATCTTCTCGTATGCGGGGTCGAAACGCAGCGCCAGGTCCGTGGTCAGCATGGTCGGCCGCCGCTTTTTCGACGGATCGAAGGGATCGGGCACATCCGCCACCGCATCCTTCGCGACCCACTGCTTGGCGCCCGCCGGGCTCTTCGTCAGTTCCCATTCGTACTTGAACAGGTTCTCGAAGAAGTAGTTGCTCCACTGGACGGGGGTCTGCGACCAGATGACCTCAGGCCCGCCGGTGATGGCGTCGGCGCCGATGCCGGTGCCATGCGTGCTCTTCCAGCCCAGGCCCTGGTCCTCGACCGCGCCGCCTTCGGGGTCGGGACCGATGAGCGAGGGGTCACCGGCGCCGTGGGTCTTGCCGAAGGTGTGGCCGCCCGCGATCAGCGCGACGGTCTCCTCGTCGTTCATCGCCATGCGGAAGAACGTCTCGCGGATGTCCTTCGCCGCCGCGATCGGATCCGGATTGCCGTTCGGACCTTCCGGATTGACGTAGATCAGGCCCATCTGCACGGCTGCGAGCGGTTCGGAAAGCTGGCGTTCGCCGCTATAGCGCTCGTCGCCCAGCCAGGTGCCCTCAGGCCCCCAGAAGAGTTCCTCCGGCTCCCATACGTCGACGCGGCCGCCGGCGAAGCCGAATGTCTTGAAGCCCATCGATTCGAGCGCGACGTTGCCTGCGAGGATCATCAGATCGCCCCAGGAAATCTTGCGGCCGTATTTCTGCTTGATCGGCCAAAGGAGCCGGCGCGCCTTGTCCAGGTTCGCATTGTCCGGCCAGGAGTTGAGCGGCGCAAAGCGCTGCTGGCCCTGGCCCGCGCCCCCACGGCCGTCGGTGATGCGGTAGGTGCCGGCGCTGTGCCAGGCCATGCGGATCATCAGGCCGCCATAGTGGCCGAAATCAGCCGGCCACCAATCCTTCGAGTCCGTCATCAAGGCATGCAGGTCGGCGATGACGGCGTCGAGGTCGAGCGTCTTGAACTCCTCCGCATAGTCGAAATCCCTGCCCATCGGATCCGACAGCGGCGAATTGCGGTGCAGCATCTGTATGTCGAGCATCTCGGGCCACCAGTCGCGATTGGAACGGCCGCGCGGGCCGCCTCCGGTGACCGGGCATTTGCCGGGGCCCTTGTCGTCAGTCTTGGCGTCCATCTCGTTCTCCGATCCTCTGTCCGAAATCTCTTCGACGTCTCAAATGGTGTTGACCGCACTTACACCGATCCGGCGTCAGGGCGACGCGCGACGAGGCCCGACGACATCCCAACGATCGCGGGTGTCGTCATCGTTCGGCCTTCCGGATCAGGCGCGTTTATCCGCTTCATGCATGCAGAAGCGGGCGCAGTCTGGAATGATTCCAGGGTACTCACTGGCGGCCATAAAGACAAATTTGCATTTTCTATTCACATCGATAGGCTTGAATTATGATCAGGCTCACCGTCAGGCAGATGGAGTATTTCGACGCCCTGGCGCACACGCTGCATTTCGGCCGCGCCGCCGAGCTCGCCGGGGTGAGTCAGCCGGCGCTGTCCAGCCAGATCGCCGAACTGGAGGAGAGGCTCGGCTGCCGCCTGTTCGAACGCGGCGGCAAAACGGTCCGGATGACGGACGAAGCCATGGCGCTGCAGCCGCGCATCGAAAGGCTGCTTTCGGAATTGCGCGACATCGAGCGGTCGGCGAAGCAGGGACGCACGGCGATGGAAGGGCGGTTCCGCCTCGGCATCATACCGACCATCGCGCCCTACCTCCTGCCGCGCATCCTGCCGGCGATCCGGGAGCGCTTTCCGAAGCTGAGGCTGGAATTGCGCGAGGCGGTGACAGGCACGCTGGTCGAGGAGACGACATCGCGCCGGCTCGATGCCTTCGTGGCGGCAGAGCCGCTGGATGCGCCGGGGCTGACGACGGACGAGCTCTTCGCCGATCGCTTCTTCCTCGCGGTACCGGTGAACGACCAGGCCTTCCAATCGCCTCCGGTGACGCCGGACAGCCCGGCGCTCGAGCGGCTGATGCTGCTGGAGGAGGGCCACTGCCTGCGCGAACAGGCGCTCTCCGTCTGCGGCAGCGTCAAGCCGGTGGCGATGGCGAGCTACGGCGCCACCAGCCTGACCACGCTGCTGCAGATGGTGGCGCACGGCATGGGCGTCACGCTCGTGCCGGAGATGGCGGCGGAGGCGGCCGGCGCTTCGCCGGACCTCAGGATCGTGCCCTTCGCGGAACCGATGCCGCAGCGGCGGGTCTGCCTTGGCTGGCGCAGGAACAGCGCCTTGCAGGGAGAGTGCGAGGCGCTGGCGACCATCATCCGCGAAGCGATGCCGCGATCTGCGCGCTGACGGCGGCGGCGAGCGCCTGGCCGGCTGGCGAGCGGGTGCCCAGCGAGCGGACCAGGCAGGCCTGCGAGCGCAGGATGATGCCGTCGGAGAGTATCTTCAGCCGGTTGGCCCGCAACGTGGAGCCCGTCGTGGTGATGTCGACGATGACGTCGGCGGAGCCGGCAGCCGGCGCACCTTCGGTGGCGCCCAGGCTCTCCACGATGCGGTAGACCTGGATGCCGTGGAGCTGCGAGAAGAACTGCTGGGTGAGCCGCCAGTATTTCGTCGCGATCCGCAACCGCCGCCCGTGGCGCTGGCGGAATTCTGCGGCGACGTCGTCGAGGTCGGCCATGGTGTCGACGTCGAGCCAAGAGTCGGGCGCCGCGACCACGACGTCGGCATGGCCGAAACCGAGCCGCGCCTCGATCGCCGCCTTGCGCTCCCAGTCGAGCACGTTCTCGCGCAGCAGATCCTCACCGGTGATGCCGAGATCGACCTTGCCCTGGCCGATCTCGCCGGCGATTTCCGAGGCCGAGAGGAACACCACCTCGATGTCGTCGCGACCGTCGATGCGCGCGCGGTACTTGCGGTCGTCGTCCGGCAGGCTGACGGCGAGGCCCGCCGCGGCCAGCACTTCGAGCGACTGGTCCTTGAGGCGACCTTTCGAGGGAATGGCGAGGGAGATGGTCATGGGCGAGCGCTCACGAAGGTAGCAGGTTGCCCCTCACCCTTACCCTCTCCCCGCAAGCGGGGAGAGGGGGGCGTCAACGTCGCGGCCAGCTCCTTCTCCCCGTTCTTACGGGGAGAAGTCCCCGGCAGGGGGATGAGGGGCAGCGCCAACCTGCGGCTCATTGGTCGCCTCCCCGCAACGCCTCGATCCGGTCCAGCCAGACCGAGAAGCCAACACCCGGGATGGGCGATTTCGCGCCGAGCAGCGTCAGCAGCCGGTCGTAGCGGCCGCCGCCGGCGAGCGCGCGCGAGCCTTCGCCGGCCGAGATCTCGAAGACGACGCCGGTGTAGTAGTCGAGCGGGCGGCCGAAAGCGGCATCGTAGCGGATGGTCGCCGGCTCCAGCCCTTCCTGCGCGACGGCGTCGACACGGGCGGAAAAATTGGCGAGACCAGTTCCCAGCGACAGGCCGGCTGCTTTGGCGAAGTCCTCCAGTGCCTTCGGGGCCTGGTCGAGCGGAACGTCGATCGCCAGAAAGGTCTCGAGGGCCGAAAAAGCTTCGGCCGACAGGCGGACGCTGCGCAGTTCCGCCTTCTCGACGAGGCGCCGCGCGATCTCGCGCGGCGTGCGGCCGGCGGTGGGCGACAGGCCGGCCTCCGCCATGTCGGCGGCGATGTGGTCGGCAAGCCGCTCCTGGTCGCCGTCGGCGACGAGCGTCGCGACCGGCTCGGGCAGCGCGCCCGCCCTGGAAGGATTGGCGAGGTCGGCGAGGGCGGCGGCGAGCTGGTCGGCCGAACCGAAGGCGCGCGCGAGCCGCATGCGCCACCCGCGCGGCAGTCCGAGTGCCGCCAGCACCGCCTCGAAGACAGACTGGTCGCCCAGCGTGACGGCGAGCGGCCGGCCGGGCAGCACGAGCGACAGCAACGCATGCGCGTCGGCCAGCGACCGGGCGTCGGCGCGCGGCGCGTCGCGGTCGCCGAGATCCTCGACGCCTGCCTGGAAGAACTCGCTGCCGCCGTCGCGGCGCTGGCGGAACACCTCGCCGAGATAACAATAGCGGCGCGGGGTGCCGGCCTGGCTGGCGATGTGGTCGAGGCAGACGGGGATGGTGAATTCCGGCCGCAGGCAGAGCGTCTCTCCCGTCTCGCTCTCGGTCAGGAAGATGCGCCGGCGCAACTCCTCGCCGGCCATGTCGAGGAAGGGATCGGCCGGCTGGAGCACCGGCACGTCGACGGCGTTGGCGCCCCGCGCGGCAAAGAGCGCGAGGATGTCGGGGGCGATGGCGGGATAGCGGGAGGTCATGGGGCAGCCCCTCGGAAGGTCGGCGCCCTACGGCGCGACAGAACGCGACCTCCGCTAGCCACGTCCGCGCTCCGCCGCCTGCGCGTCGAGAATCTTACGCACCTCGGCGACGAGGTCCGCCTCGGGCACCGTGACCTGGCCCGGGCGCGCTTCCTTGTATTCGGCGTTGTCGGCGATGCCGGCCGCAAGGCGCGCGCCTTCGACCAGGTCCTTGATCTGCACCACGCCTCCGGCGCGCTCGTCGCCGCCCTGGATGACGACGGCCGGGCTGCCGCGCCGGTCGGCATATTTCATCTGCGCCTTCATGCCCGCGCCGCCGAGATACATCTCCGCCCGGATGCCGGCCTTGCGCAAGTCCGACACCATCTTCTGGTAGCGGCCGAGGCTTTCGGTATCCCGGTCCATGACCAGCACGACGACCGGCGCGACGACATCGGACGTGTCGAGTTTTCCGAGCGCCTTCAGCGCGGCCGTCAGGCGGGAGACGCCGATGGAGAAGCCGGTCGCCGGCACCGGCTCGCCGCGGAAGCGCGACACCAGCCCGTCATAGCGCCCGCCGCCACCGACCGAGCCGAAGCGTACGATCTTGCCATCCTCGTTGGGAATTTCGGCAAGGAGTTCGGCCTCGTAGACTGGGCCGGTGTAGTATTCGAGTCCGCGGACGACGGACAGGTCGATAAGTATGCGGTCCGGCCCGTAGCCAGCTGCTGTCACTAAATCCTCAAGACTAAGCAGCTCATCAACACCGTTCAGGTACGTCTCGTTTTGCTTGGTTCCTCCAAGGACGCCTTGCAAAGGCAAGTTCATCGACTTTCGGGCATTTCCTGAGGATTGAACCTGCCTCATCGATCCGCTTTCGTTTGTTCTCAAAAACAAATTTGCAACAAAATCAATGTGCTGTTGTTCGAGCTCCGCGCCCTTGGTGAAATCGCCTTCGCCTTCCTTGCCGCCGTCCCAGCGCCCAGCGCCCAGCAGCAAGCGCACACCTTCAACGCCGAACTTGTCCAACTTGTCGATCGCGCGCAGCACCGTCAGTCTGCGCCCAGCGTTCTCCTCGCCACCAAGCCCGATGGCCTCCAGAACGCCGTCCAGCACCTTGCGGTTGTTCACCCGGATGACGTAGTCGCCGCGCTTGATGCCGAGCGCTTCCATCACGTCGGCCATCATCATGGCCATCTCGGCGTCGGCGGCGACGCCCGGGGTGCCGATCGTGTCGGCGTCGAACTGCATGAACTGGCGGAAGCGGCCGGGGCCGGGCTTCTCGTTGCGGAACACCCAGCCGGAGCGGTAGCTGCGATAGGGTTTCGGCAGGCGCTCGTAATTCTCCGCCACGAAGCGCGCGGTCGGGGCGGTGAGGTCGTAGCGCAGCGACAGCCACTGGTCGTCGTCGTCCTGGAAGGAGAAGACGCCCTCGTTGGGCCGGTCCTGGTCGGGCAGGAACTTGCCGAGCGCGTCGGTGTATTCGATCAGCGGCTGCTCGACCGGCTCGAAGCCGTAGAGCTCGTAGACCTCCCTGATCTTCGCCGTCATCTTCTCGACGGCGCGGATGTCCTCGGCCGAACGGTCGACGAAGCCGCGCGGCAGCCGCGCCTTGGTCTTTTCGGATTTGTCGGCCATGGAAAACGTCGCTTTGCAGGGTTCGTGGGCGTGAGGTCTATACAGCGCGCGTCCTATCCGATGAGGTCCGGACCGGCAAGGTGGGACGCGGAGGCCCATGGGTCGATGCCCTTGTGCCGAGGTCCCCCTCCTTCTCGACCCTGCGGGTCTTCCAGCTCCCTCACTTCGTGGGGTGCGCGTTGCATTTTTGGCACGTGGCTTTTCTTTTGCGGTGGACGGGTCCGACCCCGCTTCCTTCGCAAGCGGGGCACGCTTAAGTGGTCGCGCTCCGGTTTCGAACCCGACTCCAAACTGTTCCGGTTCGGGCCGCGCGGCGACATGTTCGGGTAACAGAGTTTGGGTAAGACGGCCGGCATCCAGAACCGCCCGTAGAACTGACCTGGTCCGAAACGCATTCGTAACAGACTTCGTGCCAGATGCAGCAGGGCAACAAAACGAGATGACCCCCGTGAAAGCCGCACTCCTTTCGATTGCCATGCTGACCGCCATCACCATTTGGGGCATCGGCATCTACGGGGCCGACGCATCGAGCGGACATGCCGTCGTCGACGGCTACGGCGTCACCACCTCGGCCGGCCGCTAGAGCTCGACCGTCAGCAGACGCTTTTCCGCGCCGTCGACGACGAGCGCGGTGAGCCGGTTGCTGGCAAAGGCTCCCGTATCCAGATTGACGCGATTGGGCAGGATCTCGGCGTGCCGCACGGGCGTGTGGCCGTGCACGATCACCTTGGGATGAAGTTCCTGGTGGCGGTGGAAATCGCCTCTGATCCAGACCAGATCGTAAGGGTCCTGCAGATCCAGCGACACGCCGGGGCGTATACCGGCGTGGCAGAAGAAGAAGTCGCCGAAGCTCGCCGACAGCGGCAAGGACGCCAGGAAATCGCGGTGGGCGCGCGGGACCGCGGCATCTAACCGCGCGCAGGCCGCGCGGAAGGCGTCCGGATCGTCCAGGTCGAGCGCGACGCCATAGGAGGCGGCGGTCTCCACGCCCCCATAGAGCGCGAACAACCCGTCCGGCTCCGGCCGCGCGAGGAAATCGAGGAAACCCTGGTCATGGTTGCCGGCGAGCGCGACGACGCGCTCATCCTCCGCGACGCGCCGCGCGAGAAAGTCGAGCACGCCGCGAGACTCCGGGCCGCGGTCGACATAGTCGCCGAGATGGACGATGCGCCAGTCGCCGCCGCGCGCGCCGATGTCGTCGGCGATCCGCTCATGCATGGCGCCGAGGAGATCGAGCCTGCCATGCACGTCGCCGATGGCGTAGACGAGAATGCCGTCGGGTCCGCGCGCCCGGGTGAAGTCGATCGGGTCCATGGGCCTGACTAGACCAGACAGGCTCATAATGCGAGAGGCTCGGCACGCCTGTTCCCCCCGCCCACGGCCACGGAGCATCCGGCGGACCGGAGTGCCGTGCGCAGCAGGCGTGCCGAGGGGGCCGCGCGAAGCGGCCCCGATAGCGCCCAGCTTCAGGCGTGGGTGATCTTGGTGCCCAGCACGTTCAGGCATTCGCGCATGAAGGCGGCAAGGCCGGTCCAGCCCTTGGCCGAAACCATGGTGCCGTCGACATAGGCCTCGGTCGGCTTGACGTCGATATAGGTGCCGCCGGCCAGGATCACCTCCGGCTCGCAGGCGCCCAGCGCCGCCACCTTCTTGCCGCGCACGACGCCGTCGACCGCCACCAGGATCTGCACGCCGTGGCAGATCGTGAAGATCGGCTTCTTAGCGTCATGGAAGTGCTTGACCATCGCCTGGATGCGCTTGTCGGTGCGGATGTATTCGGGCCCGCGTCCGCCCGCGCAATAGACGGCGTCGTATTCCTCCGGCTTGACCTCCGAGAAGGTCTTGTTGATGTCGGCGAAATGGCCGTAGCGCTCGACATAGGTCTGGTGGCCCTCGAAGTCGTGCAGCGAGGTCTGGATCTTGTCGCCCGCCTTCTTGTCCGGGCAGATCACGTGGACGGTGTGCCCGACCGCCTCCATGCCCTGCTGGAAGACGAAGATTTCGTATTCCTCCGTGAACTCGCCACAGAGCATGAGTATCTTCTTGCCGCTCATGAGTAGTCTCCTTTGGACTTGCCGGGAAAAGGCCCGGGTATTCTCCTCCCGGGCAAGGTCGTTGGAACGGTCGTTCCGAAAAGCATGAATGCGCCGTCCGGCCGGAGGCCGGCGGGATTTGCCGGTGGACGGGCCGCGCGCCGGAAGCCGGCAGGCTTCGCCGGCGCCGCGACGGACGCGGGCATGGGCCGGAGCGCACTCATTCGAAGGCGGCGAGCAGGCGATCGCGGGACCGCGCGATGTGTTCGCGCATCGCGGTCTCGGCCGCGGCGGGATCGCCCGCGCGGAAAGCGACGAGGAGATTCTCGTGTTCCTCCAGCGCTTCCTGCGTCACGCGGCTGTGGAACATCAGGCGGAAGATGTGCAGATGCACATGCCGGTTGAACAGCGTCGAGCGTATGACCTCGTTGCCGGCGATCTTGAGGATCTCGTCGTGGAAATGGGCGTCGGCACGCGCGAAGCGTGAGTAGCGGCTGGTGCGGTCGACGGGCGCTGTGCCGTGGCCCATGTCGGCGGCCGCATTCTCCAGCCCGGACAGAGCCGCGGGCGTCATGTTGAGCGCCGCGAGGCGTGCGCCCTCGGGCTCCAGCAGCAGCCGGAAGGCATAGAGGTCGTCGAACTGCTTGCGGGTGAGCTGCGGCGCCGCGCTGTAGCCGATCAGGTGGGCCTTGCGGACGAGCCCCTCGCGCTCCAGCCTGCTCAGCGCCTCGCGCACGGGGGTCTGCGAGACGTCGAGCTCGCGGGCGATGACATCGATCGGGATGCGGGCGCTCGGCGCGATCTCGAGCGACATGAGGCGCTCGTACACATTGTCATAGACGCCGTCCGCAACGCTCGACGGACGGACCAGCGCCGCCCGGCTTCCCTCCCTCAGTGCAGCAATACCGGCCACAGCGCGCTCCGCTTCGATGGCGAACCTATTTACAAATACGATATCGAATGTCAAACACAATATCGTATAGGATTTGAAATAGGATTTTGATTTCGGTGGCGGAAACACGCCGAATATCTCGTCCTCATAAGCAAGCGGGCTGGCCGCCTGATCGAAACCGGAGACGACGACATGCACCATTTCGGCACGATCAGGGCGCCGCGCGAACTGATCTTCGGCCCCGGCCAGCGAAAGGCGCTCGGCGCAGTCGCGAAACGCCTGGGGCGCCGTGCCCTCGTGGTGACCGACTCGCGTATGGCGACCGACGGCGAGTTTCTCGACATGGTCGCCGACCTCGAGGCAGCCGGGCTGTCGGTGCGAATCGAAAGCGGCACGCTGCCGGACGTGCCGGTCGACAGCGCAAGCGCGGCGGCCGAAGCGGCAAAGGATTTCGCGCCGGACATGGTGGTCGCGATCGGCGGCGGATCGTGCCTGGACATGGGCAAGTGCATCACGCTGCTCTTGACGCATGGCGGCAGGCCGCAGGACTATTACGGCGAGCTGAAGGTGCCCGGCCCGACGCTGCCGCTGATCGCCATTCCGACGACGGCCGGGACCGGATCGGAGGTCACGCCGGTCGCCGTGCTGTCGGACGCCGAGCGCAGCCTGAAGGTCGGTATTTCCAGCCCCTACCTGATCCCCGCCGCTTCGATCTGCGATCCGGAACTGACGCTGACCTGCCCTCCCGGCCTGACGGCGATCGCAGGGGCGGACGCGCTGACCCATGCCATCGAGGCCTTCACCGCCATGCGGCGCCCGGTCACCGCATCGCTGACGCAGGAGCGGGTGTTCATCGGCAAGAACGACATCTCGGACCGCTTCGCCCTGACCGCCATCGAACTTCTGTGGCAGGGGCTGGAGACGGCCTGCCGCGAGGGCGGCAACCTCGAAGCGCGCAGCCAGGTGATGCAGGGCGCGACATTCGCGGGCCTGGCGTTCGGCGTCGCCGGGACTGCCGCCGCCCATGCCATACAGTATCCCGTCGGCGCGCTCACCCATACGGCGCACGGCGCCGGCGTGGCTTGCCTGATGCCCTGGGTCATGGAGTGGAACCGCCCCTGGATCGGCGGCGAGCTCGATGAAATCGCCGGTGCGGCGGGGCTCGGGTCAGGCGATGCGGTCATTCCCGCGGTCGCCGGACTGTTCGAGCGGATCGGCATCCCGCCGACGCTGAAGGCGCTTGGCCTGGCGGAGGACCGCATCGGCTGGGTGGCCGAGCAGGCCTGCGGGATCGAGCGGCTGATCCAGAACAACCCCCGCCCCCTGGACCGTGCCGACATGACCCGCCTGCTGCAGGCCGCTTATGCCGCCGACCGCAGCCTGATCGCATAGAACGAGGACCCGAAACGATGTCCATCCAATCCCGAGTGGCCGCCAATTACGCGGACCCGTCCCTCCACGCCCAGGGCCTCTATATCGGCGGCCAATGGCTGCCCGGCCCCGGCATACCGGTGACCGATCCCTCTACCGCCGAAGTGCTCGCCGAAGTCGTGGACGCCTCTGTCGAGGATGCGCTTCGCGCCGTCGACGCCGCCGAGGCGGCGGCGGCCGGATGGCGGGCGACGCCGGCCCGCAAGCGCGCCGAGATCCTGCGCCGCTGGTTCACGCTGATGACCGAGCATGCCGAGGAACTGGCGAAGCTGATCTCGCTGGAGAACGGCAAGGCCCTGCCCGACGCGCGCGGAGAGGTCGCCTATGCGGCCGAATTCTTCCGCTGGTATGCTGAGGAGGCCGTCCGCATACCGGGCGAATTCCGCCATGCCCCGGCGGGAACGAACCACATCCTGGTCGACCACGACCCGATCGGAATCTGCGTGCTGATCACCCCGTGGAACTTTCCGGCCGCGATGGCGACGCGCAAGATCGGACCTGCCCTCGCTGCCGGGTGCACGGTGATCCTCAAGCCGGCAACGGAAACGCCGCTGACGGCCTATGCCATGGCGCGCCTGGGCGAGGAAGCCGGCGTGCCGGCCGGAGTCGTCAACGTGCTGACGACGCGCAGCCCCGGCCCCGTGGTCAACGCCATGCTGGCCGATCCGCGCGTGCGCAAACTGTCGTTCACGGGATCGACCGGCATCGGCCGAGCGCTCCTCGGCGAGGCCGCGAAATCGGTCGTCAGCTGCTCGATGGAGCTCGGCGGCAACGCGCCTTTCGTGGTGTTCGACGACGCCGACCTCGATGCGGCGATCGACGGCGCGATGATCGCCAAGATGCGCAATGCCGGCGAGGCCTGCACGGCGGCCAACCGGTTCTATGTCCAGGCCGGCATCCACGACGCCTTCGTCGCCCGGCTGACGGAGCGGATGGCGGCGCTGAAGGTCGGCGTCGGCTACGATGCGGAAACGCAGTGCGGCCCGATGATCACCCGCAAGGCCGTGCAGAAGATCGACAGCCTGGTGACCGATGCCATCGCTCGCGGCGCCAGGGCGACGACGGGCGGCGCCCCCCTGCCCGGCAGCGGCTACTATTATCCGCCAACGGTCCTGGAGAACGTCCCAGTCGATGCGGCGATCGCGCATGAGGAAATCTTCGGGCCGGTGGCACCGGTCTACAAGTTCGAGACCGAGGCAGAGGCGATCCGGCTCGCGAACGACACGGAATACGGGCTGGCGGCCTACATCTATTCCCGCGACCTGTCGCGCGCCTTGCGGGTGGGCAAAGGCATCGAGAGCGGCATGATCGCCATTAACCGGGGCCTTATGTCGGACCCCGCCGCCCCCTTCGGCGGCGTGAAGCAGAGCGGCCTCGGCCGCGAAGGCGGGGTTACCGGCATCCTGGAGTTCATGGAGCCGAAATACTTCGCGGTAGAGTTCTGAACGGCAGGCCCGGGACATGCATGGCGTCCGCTTCCCGTCCGGCCGCGCAGCACACCTGGCGCTGCGCCAGAGCGGCCGGCGACGCCCGCAGCGCTCAGACTTGGGCCGTCGTCCGCTCGCCGGTCGTGAGGGAGGCTTCCCGCCCGAGCAGCATGTCGCGGCCGACCTGCGTGATCAGCCGCTTGCCGCAGAGCGCCAGCGTGACGTCCATCTCCTTCTTGATGATCTCCAGCGCCTTGAGGACTCCCGGCTTGCCCATGGCGCCGAGGCCATAGAGGAAGGGGCGTCCGATATAGGTGCCCTTCGCCCCGAGGCAGAGCGCCTTCAGCACGTCCTGGCCGGAGCGGATGCCGCCGTCCATATGGACCTCGATCTTGTCGCCCACGGCGTCGACGATCGGCTCCACCATGGAGATCGAGGACGGGGCGCCGTCGAGCTGGCGGCCGCCATGGTTGGAGATGATGATGGCGTCGGCGCCCGTCTTCGACGCCAGGACGGCGTCCTCGACGTCGTTGATGCCCTTGAGGATGAGCTTGCCGCCCCAGCGCTCCTTGATCCACTCGACGTCCTTCCAGGACAGATGCGGGTCGAACTGCTCCGTGGTCCAGGACGACAGCGAGGCGAGGTCGCCGACGCCCTTGGCGTGGCCGACGATGTTGCGGAAGGTGCGCCGCTTGGTGCCGAGCATGCCGAGCGCCCATTGCGGGCGGGTCGCAACCTGCCACATGTGCCTGGGCGTGAACTTGGGCGGCGCCGAAAGGCCGTTGCGCAGGTCCTTGTGGCGCTGGCCGAGGATCTGGAGGTCGAGCGTCAGCACCAGGGCCGAACATTTCGCGGCCTTGGCGCGATCGATCAGGCTGTAGACGAAGTCCTTGTCGCGCAGCACGTAGAGCTGGAACCAGAACGGCTTGGTGGTGTTCTCGGCGACATCCTCGATCGAGCAGATCGACATCGTCGAGAGCGTGAAGGGCACGCCGAACTCTTCCGCCGCCTGCGCGGCCAGGATCTCGCCGTCGGGATGCTGCATGCCGGTCATTCCGGTCGGCGCGAGCGCCACCGGCATCGACACCTTCTCGCCGATCATGGTGGATTCGAGCGAGCGGTCCGTCATGTCCACCAGGACGCGCTGGCGCAGCTTGATCTTGCGGAAATCCTCCTCGTTGGCGCGGTAGGTGCTCTCCGTCCAGGCACCGGAGTCGGCGTAGTCGAAGAACATCTTCGGAACGCGCCGCTTCGCCATCTTCTTGAGGTCGTCGATCTCCAGGATGGACATCGGCGTACCCCTGAGCGGCCTCGCGTTCGGTCCAGTTGCCATCATTACCTCCAGGCGCTTCCAGTCGTGAATCCAGTGTCGGTCAGCTGCGTTGCCGCAGGCGGAGCCGCGCGACGCGCCGCCAGTCGCCCGTGCGCTCGGCCTCGGCCATCGCCTGCTCGATATAGGTGATGTGGTCCATGGCCGCGCGCCGCGCCGCGGCCGGGTCCCCGTTGCGGACAGCCTTGTAGATCGCGAGATGCTGGTCGAGCAAGATGGCGCCGGCGTCCGGCAGGTTGAAAATCAGGATGCGGTTCTGCAACACGCCTTCCGACAGCAGGCGATAGCAGGAGCGCAGGGTGTGCATGAGCATGATGTTGTGCGCGCATTCGCCGATCGCCTGGTGGAACTCGACATCGACCGCGGCCTCGGCCTCCAGGTCGCCGGCCGGGTGCACCTCGTGCATGCGTTCGACGATGCGGTCGAGCAGCGCTAGGTCGTCGGGCGTGGCGCGCCGGGCGGCATATTCGGCGGCGACACCCTCGATTTCGCGGCGGTATTCGAGGTAGTCGCCGGCGGCCTTGCGATGGGTGGCGAAGAGTTCGGTCACCGGCCGCGCGAAGACCTGGCCGATGACGTCGGCGACGAAGGTGCCGCCGCCGTGCCGGCTGGTGATGAGGCCGCGCGCTTCGAGGTCCTTGAGGGCGTCGCGCAGGATCGGCCTGGAGACGTCGAACTGGCGCGCCAGTTCCCGCTCGCCGGGCAGCCTGTCGCCGACGCGCAGGACGCCCTCGAGCACGAGCGCCTCGATCTGCTGGACGACCTCGTCCGCGGTGCGCGAATGCTCGATCCTGGAGAATATCTCGCCCAAGGGCGCAATCCCGGTGGAAAGGCCGCAGCTATAGGCGCGGAAGGATAAGTGGTCAATTAATTTATCCAATCGCGGGCAGCTCGCCGCAAGACGATCTGGGATCTTCTGAAAGCCCTTTGGCTTCCAAATGCCACCATGGCTTCCGATACGATTTGCATACCGCGGCGAAACTGGTAAACGAGCTTGACCAGTTAAGGAGGAGCTGATGTCCGGACTGGCGATGCCGGAGCCTGATGGCGCCACGATGCAGCGGCGCGACGAGATCGTCGCCGACCTGCGCATCATCGTGCCCGGCGAAGGCGTGGTGGACGCGACCAACGAGATGCGAGCCTTCGAGACCGACGGGCTGACGGCCTATCGGACCCTGCCGCTGGTGGTGGTGCTGCCGGAAACCGTGCAGCAGGTTTCGCGCATCCTGAAATATTGCAACGAGCGCAACATCCGCGTCGTGCCGCGCGGCTCGGGCACAGGCCTTTCGGGAGGCGCGCTGCCGCTCGAGGATGCCGTGCTGCTGGTGATGAGCCGCTTCAACCGCATCCTGGAGATCGACTTCCCCAACCGCTGCGTTGTCGCGCAGCCCGGCGTCACGAATCTGGGCATCAGCCGCGCCGTGGAGGAAGAGGGTTTCTACTATGCGCCGGACCCCTCATCGCAGATCGCCTGCTCCATCGGCGGCAATGTCGCGGAGAATTCCGGCGGCGTGCACTGCCTGAAATACGGGCTGACCGCCAACAACGTGCTCGGCATCGAGATGGTGCTGATGGACGGCGAGGTGATCCGCCTCGGCGGCAAGCACCTCGATGCCGGCGGCTACGACCTGCTCGGCGTGATGACCGGTTCCGAGGGCCTGCTGGGCGTCGTCACCGAGGTGACGGTGCGCATCCTGAAGAAGCCGGACACGGCACGCGCTTTGCTGATCGGCTTCCCGACCAGCGAACAGGGCGGCCAGTGCGTGGCCGACATCATCGGCGCGGGCATCATCCCCGGCGGCATGGAGATGATGGACCGCCCGGCGATCCAGGCGGCGGAAGACTTCGTGCAGGTCGGCTACCCGCTCGACGTCGAGGCGCTGCTGATCGTCGAGCTCGACGGGCCGGCGGTCGAAGTGGACCACCTGATCGGCGAGGTCGAGAAGATCGCGCACCGCAACGGGCAGACGACCTGCCGCATCTCGACCTCGGAGGAGGAGCGGCTCGCCTTCTGGGCGGGGCGCAAGGCGGCATTCCCGGCGGTCGGGCGCATCTCGCCCGATTACATCTGCATGGACGGCACGATCCCGCGCAAGGAACTGCCGCGCGTGCTGGCCGGCATGCGCGAGCTCTCGGAGAAATACGGCCTGCGGGTCGCCAACGTGTTCCACGCCGGTGACGGCAATCTGCACCCGCTGATCCTTTTCGACGCCAACAATCCCGGCGAACTGGACAAGGCGGAGCAGTTCGGAGCGGACATATTGCGGCTCTGCGTGGCCGTCGGCGGCGTGCTGACCGGCGAGCACGGCGTAGGCGTGGAAAAGCGCGACCTGATGGGCGAGATGTTCAACCAGGTCGATCTCGATCAGCAGATGCGCGTCAAATGCGCCTTCGACCCCAACCACCTGCTCAATCCGGGCAAGGTGTTCCCGCAGCTTCGCCGCTGCGCGGAACTGGGGCGCATGCATGTGTCGGGCGGGAAATTGCCGTTTCCGAACATTCCGAGGTTTTAGTCCTTCCATGCTTTCACTCCACGGCGCTTGCGCATTGAGTTCCGCTTCGCGGGGGCGAGGAATCGCTCACTGCAGACGCCCTCGCCCATGACGACCTTCCTTCCCTTCACCGCGGGCGACGTCGTCGCGGCCGTCCAGTGGGCGCTGTCGGAAGAGGCGCCGGTCGAGATCGTCGGCCATGGCTCGAAGCGGCGCATCGGGCGTCCGACGCAGTCGGCGCATACGATCGACCTGTCGGCCATGTCGGGCGTCACGCTGTACGAGCCGGAGGAACTGGTCCTGTCGGCCAAGGCGGGCACGCCCGTCGCCGACATCGAGAACCTGCTGGCGCAGAAGAACCAGCAGCTCGCCTTCGAGCCGATGGACTGTTCCCGTCTCTTCAACCACGACACGCGCGGCGGCAAGGGCGGGACGATCGGCGGCGCGGTCGCCTCGAACCTCTCCGGCCCGCGCCGGCTGAAGGCGGGCGCGGCGCGCGACCATGTCCTCGGCGTGACCGTGGTGTCCGGGCGCGGCGAGACCTTCAAGTCGGGGGGACGCGTGGTGAAGAACGTCACCGGCTACGACCTGTCGAAGCTGATGACCGGCGCCTGGGGCACGCTCGGCGTGCTGACCGACGTGACGGTGAAGGTGTTGCCGGCCGCGGAAACGGAAACCACGCTGGCGATCAGGGGACTGAGCGACGAGCACGCGACCGCGGCGATGGCGCTGGCGATGGGGTCGAGCGCGGAGGTCTCCGGCGCGGCCCACCTGCCCTACGGCGTGACGGAGCGCGTGGCGAGCGACATGCGCGGGGCGCAGGCCGCGACGCTGCTGCGCCTCGAAGGGTTCGGCCCCTCGGTCGAATGGCGCCTCGACCTGCTGAAGAGGCTGTTCGAGAACGCCGGGCCGATGGAGGAGATGAAGGACTGGAAATCGCGCGCGCTGTGGCGCGATATCCGCGACTGCGCGCCCTTCGCCGACGGCACCGACCGGCCGGTCTGGCGGGTGTCGGTGGCGCCGTCCGAAGCGCACAAGCTGGTGATGGCGCTGCGCATGCAGACGGCCGCGGACGCCTTCTACGATTGGCAGGGCGGGCTGGTCTGGCTGCGCATGGAGGGCGAGCCGGAAGCAGATCTCCTGCGCGGGTTGATAAGGCAGTTCGGCGGCGGGCATGTGACGCTGATGCGCGCGGCGCCGGTCTGGGCGATATCCGTTCCCGCCTTCGAACCGGAACCGCCGGCCGTCGCTCGGCTGTCGGCGCGGCTGAGGGCGGAGTTCGACCCGAAGGGCATCCTCAATTCAGGCCGGATGGGATAGATCTGCGCTTCGTGCATATCAGGAGGCAGCGATGAAACCGACCGATGTCTTGAGTTCCGACCCGGAGATCGTTTCGGGCGCCGTGGTGTTCAAGGGCACGCGCGTGCCGGTGTCGGCTTTGTTCGAAAACTTGGCGGGAGGCACCTCGTTGGAGGAATTTCTGGACAATTTTCCGACGGTCGAGCGTGAACAGGCCGATGCCGTCTTAACACTTGCAAATGACAGACTGCAGCACTTGGTCAAACACGCCGCATGAGCCTGGTCCTCGACGAAGGTGTGCCGCTTCACCTTGCAGGCCTGCTTTGTCAGGCAGCGTCGTGATCATTCCGAGGTAAATCTTGCAAACCACCTTCACCGCCGAGCAGCTTGCCGATCCGCATGTCGCGGAATCGGAGAAGATCCTGCGAAAATGCGTGCATTGCGGCTTCTGCACCGCGACCTGCCCGACCTATGTGACGCTCGGCAACGAGCTCGACAGCCCGCGCGGGCGCATCTACCTGATCAAGGACATGCTGGAGAACGGCCGGCCGGCCGACAAGCAGGTGGTGACGCACATCGACCGCTGCCTGTCGTGCCTGTCCTGCATGACGACGTGCCCTTCCGGCGTGAACTACATGCATCTGGTCGACCATGCGCGGGTCCATATCGAAAAGACCTACAGGCGGCCCTTCGCCGACCGCATGATCCGTTCGGTGCTGGCGGCCGTCCTGCCCTACCCCGGCCGCTTCCGCGCGGCGCTGGTGCTCGCCAAGGTCGGCAAACCGTTCGCCAAGCTGTTCGAGGCAACGCCGCTGAAGCCCGTGGCGGCCATGCTGCGGCTGGCGCCGGGCTCGGTTCCGCGGCGCTCGCGCAATTCGTCGCCTAGCCTGCACAAGGCCGCCGGCGAGCGCAAGAAGCGCGTCGCGCTGCTGACCGGCTGCGCACAGCCGGTGCTCGACCCCGGCATCAACGACGCGACGATCTCCTTGCTGACGCGGCTCGGCGTCGAAGTGGTCGTGCCGCGGGGCGAAGGCTGCTGCGGCGCGCTGGTGCACCATATGGGCCGCGAGGAACAGGCGCTTGCCTCGGCACGGCAGAATGTCGACGCCTGGACGCGCGAGATCGAGAAAGGCGGGCTCGACGCCATCGTCATCACGGCCTCGGGCTGCGGCACCACCATCAAGGACTACGGCTTCATGCTGCGGCTCGACCCGACCTATGCGGACAAGGCCGCAAGGGTCTCGGCGCTGGCGCGCGACGTGACCGAATTCCTCGCCACGCTCGATCTTCCCGAACCAGCCGAAAAGCCGGCCCTGGCGGTCGCCTATCACTCCGCCTGTTCGATGCAGCACGGCCAGAAGATCACGCGCCAGCCGAAGGACCTGCTCGCCAAGGCCGGCTTCACCGTCAGGGAACCGCGCGAAGGCCATCTCTGCTGCGGCTCGGCCGGCACCTACAACATCATGCAGCCGGAGATTTCGGCCCGCCTGCGCGACCGCAAGGTGAAGAACCTCGAGGCCACGGGCGCCGCCGTCGTTGCCACCGGCAATATCGGCTGCATCACCCAGATCGCATCGGCGGCCAACATGCCGGTTGTGCACACGGTGCAACTGCTCGACTGGGCCTATGGCGGGAAGCGGCCTGCGGGTTTAGGCAGCCTCGTCCAGTGACACCTCGGCCGTGATGTGTGACCACGGCACGGCGATTTTGCCGTTTTCGGCCCGCTCAATGAGATCGACGTCGAGAAGTGCGGCGACATCGGAGTGCACACCCCGATAGTCGCGTCCGAGCGACTGCGCCAAGCCGCGAATGGACGATGGCCCCAGCGCACGTAGCCGCTGCAGCAACCTCCACCGGTTAGCCGTAAGAACCTTCAGCAAGACCTCCATGCTTTCGAATGACACGACTCCCGGCTGCGGCGTCCTGTCACCGGCATCGAGCTCGCGCGCCATCTGCCTGGCGTCGGCAAAGAATTCGTCGAGGCTTTGGATTCGCAGCTTGATCTCAGCCATTTTCGATCTCTCTTCTCACATCCGCTTCGAAATCGGCGATCAACGCGTTGATCGACGAGAAAGCGTATGTCTCCTGTCGCGACCTATAGTGACGATGATCACCTTTTCCTCGCTCATTGTCGTATGCGATGATGCGCTCGCCTGGTCTGCCGAAGAAAAGAGAATATTTCAGTCCGTGCGGACGCTCCTGCGTCGGTTTCGGCAGTTGCCATATCCTGATCTGCAGGATGTGGCCCGTCGCCAGTACCGCTTTTCTGCTTCGGATAAGCGATGCCTTCATCGACATATGCTGGAAATAGCATATGGTGAAGCGACGGTCTATTGCAAACGGAAAGCGGGGTGATGAACTACTCCGCCCGCCTGGAAGTCCGCGCCATCGTGTGATCCCCTCGCCTGGCCAAGGTCCCCCCGGTTCCGTCGTGCCTACATCACGACGACCTTGGTTCCGACACCCACGCGTTCATAGAGGTCGACGACGTCCTCGTTGCGCATGCGGATGCAGCCCGAGGAGACCGCCTGGCCGATCGTCCATGGCTGGTTGGTGCCGTGGATGCGGTAGAGGGTCGAGCCGAGATAGAGGGCGCGGGCTCCCAGCGGGTTTTCGGGGCCACCGGCCATGTGCACGGGCAGCACGCGGCCCTTGGCACGTTCGCGCGCGATCATCTCGGCCGGCGGACGCCAGTCGGGCCATTCGGCCTTGCGTGTGACCCTGTGAGTTCCGGCCCATTCGAAGCCCGGCTTGCCGGTGCCGACGCCATAGCGCCGCGCTGTACCGTCCGGGCCGACGAGGTACAGGAAGTTCTGTACCGTATCGATGATGATGGTGCCGGGTTTCTCCACACCGTGATAGGCGACCTGCTGCGGCAGATAGATCGGGTCGATCTCGCGGCCGACGACGCGCCTCTCCTGCGGCGGCACGGCGATCGTCACGATGCCATGCGCGGTCCGTGCGCGCGGCGAAGCCCGGCGCGGCGCGGCTTCGTTCGGGAACGCGCGTCGCGTTTCCAGGATCACCCTGCCGGGCTTGCGGCCGAGCTGCATCACCCAGGGCGCGGACAAATCGGGGCTCACCACCACGGGCGGCCGCTCCACGTAACGATCGTTGGCGTGCCCGGTAGTGACGGAACAAGAAAGTGCAGCGGCAAGAGCCGACAGGAGAACACGTTTCACGACAAGCCCCTCGCGCGGTCGGTACAGACGGCGGCTTCCGTCGCCTTGCAGACAGGCTGACGGTTACCGGCAACGGAAACGTGAATCGGATTGGTTCCGATCCCGGCATTCCGGTAAAGCTCGTCGCATGGTTACCGGACGGTTCAGCGGACTGGTAAGCGCCGGGTAAAAAGGGGACGGAGGATCGAGGATGGCCGATGCAGGACTGGCCGAGGGACCGGACGGCAAGCTCCGCTGCGCATGGCACGGAAACCTGCCGGACTATCTGGCCTATCACGACAACGAGTGGGGACGCCCCGTCGCGGACGACAGACGGCTGTTCGAGAAGATCTGCCTGGAGGGATTCCAGTCCGGACTGTCCTGGCTGACCATTCTGCGCAAGCGTGAGAACTTTCGCGCAGCCTTCGCCGGTTTCGACTTCGGCAAGGTCTCGGAGTTCACCGACGCCGATGTCGAGCGGCTGGTGCAGGATCCCGGCATCATCCGCCACCGGGGCAAGATCGTCTCGACCATCAACAACGCCCGCAAGGCCCGGGAGATGGTCAGGGAGGCGGGATCGCTGGCCGCGTGGTTCTGGCGCTTCGAGCCCGGCCAGGACGAGCGGCCGGAGCGGGTCGACCTCGCGCATCTGCGCGCCAATCCGACGACCGCAGTCTCGACCAGACTATCGAAGGAACTCAAGAAGCGCGGCTGGACCTTCGTCGGTCCTACGACCGTCTATGCCTTCATGCAGGCCATGGGCCTGGTCAACGACCACATCGAAGGCTGCTGCTGCCGTGCAGAGGTCGAAGCCCAGAGGCGGGCGTTCGCGCGCCCCGCCTGACCGACGGTCAGACGACGGGTCCGGCGATAGACAGGCCGACCACGACCGCACACACGGTCGCGATCACGGGATAGACGACCAGAAGCCCCGTCAGCAGCGCGTCGGAGAGAGTGGGCTCGCTGGCCGCACGCGGGGACGGCAAATCGAACGGTCCTGCCGCGATCGCGACAGTCGCCGGCCTGTCGCTGCGCTGGACGCCGTTGAAGCCGGAAGATCTCGCCGCCTGGGTTGCCATGATTCGCGTTCCGAAGATGTCGTTGCGCGCTTTATCGAAGGCGATTGTGACCGGACGATGCCGCAATCAGGGCGCGATTGTTTCCGAGCGGGAAAAATTTCCTTTCACGCCGCCGGCCGGATCGTACCGACCCAGGCGCGGGCGATGGCGAGCCCCACCCCGTCCGCCTGCGCTCCGTGGCGCGCGGCTTCCACCTCATACCGTTGCGCCCAATCCGGCTGCACCCCGGCGATCGCGTCGGCGAAGACGGAATTCCATCGTTCGACATGGGCACGATCGACTTCGAAGTGGAACTGGATGCCGTAGGTCGCCCGTCCGAGGCGGAACGCCTGGTTGGCGGCGGCGTCGTTGCGCGCCAGATGAACGGCGCCCTCCGGCAGGGTGAAGGTGTCCTGGTGCCACTGAAAGATCGGAAACTCGTCCGATGCGACGCCGAGCACGGGGTCGGACCTCCCTTCGGCGGTTCGCGAGACGACCTGCCAACCGAATTCGAGGTTCCTGGCGAGCAGATTGTCGCCGCCATAGGCACGCGCCAGCAACTGGCTGCCGAGGCAGATCCCCAGCACGGAACGGCCGCTGTCGCCGAAATCGCGCATCAGCGCCAGCAGGTCGGGGAAGTAGGGGCTTCCGGCGTCGTCCAAAGCGTTCTGCGCGCCGCCGAGCACGACGATGGCGTCGTGGCCTGCCGCATCCCTGGGCAGCGCGTCGCCCTTGTAGGGCTGGCGCAGGTCGATCTCGGCGTCCGCTTCACGGAGCGCGGCGCCGAGCTGCCCGAGCCCTTCATCGGCGAAATTCTGGACGACAAGCACTCGCATGACACACCCCGCGTGACTCGGCCGGACGGATCGATATCATGCACGGCGGAAGCCATGAAGGGTCGATCCAGTGCCGCTGCAGAATCGCGTCGACCCTTTCGGAGAAATCCACGCGGTGGCCGCGCGCGGCATGTTCACCGGCAATCGCGGCATCATCCACGACCCGGCGACGCGGACGCTGCTGGGCCGCCGCTGGACCACGAAGGCGTGGATCATCTGCGCTTGTGCCTACAAGGACCGGCCGCCGCGCGACGTCATGGGCTACAGGCCAAACGGCCGCGCTGGCTGGACCGAGCTGTTCTTCCTCGACGAAGTGACCGCGCTGGCGGCAGGGCATCGGCCCTGCTTCACCTGCCGGCGCGAGGCCGCGAAGACCTATGCGGCCGGCTTTGCCAAGGCTTTCGGCATCGAGAAGCCGTCCGTGAAGGTCATGGACGACAGGCTGCATGCGGAACGGACGGCGTCGGGAGGCAAGGCGCTCGACCTGGGAGCGCTTCCCGACGGAGCGATGATCCACAATGGCGAAATGGTCTACGCCTTGCGCCTTGGCAAGCTCCTGCCCTGGTCCTTCGCCGGCTACGGCGAAGCCGTCGACCTGTCTTCCCTCGACAGCGGCGGCACGCGACTGCTCACCCCACTCACCACCGTCGCCGTCCTCTCATCCGGTTTCGCTCCGGTCTGGCACCCCAGCGCCGGCTAGCGCATCCGTCTTGACCGCCGCGCCGCCCTGCCGCATTCCTCGCCCATGCGCGCCAACTACAGAATGCAGCGGCTGTTCGTGTCGCCCGACCTCTCCTCCGGCGCAACGGTCGATCTCGCCCCGGAGCAAAGCCACTATCTCGCAAATGTCCTGCGCATGGAGGAAGGCGCCGAACTGCTGGTCTTCAACGGGCGCGACGGCGAGTGGCTGGCCCGCGTCGCGGCGAAAGCCAAGAAGGCGGTCACGCTGGAGGCCGTAGAACGGACCCGGCCGCAGCCGGCCGCGCCGGACCTCGTCTACTGCTTCGCGCCGCTGAAGGTCGGGCGGCTCGACTATCTGGTCCAGAAGGCGGTCGAGATGGGGGCCGGCGTGCTGCAGCCGGTGATAACCCAGCACACCCAGTTGGCGAAGGTGGGGACGGAACGGCTGCAGGCGAACGCGGTCGAGGCCGCTGAGCAATGCGGCATACTCGCCATTCCCGAGGTGCGCGAGGCGAAGAAGTTCTCGACGCTGCTGGCCGGATGGGACAAAGAGCGGCGGCTGGTGTTCTGCGACGAAAGCGCCGAGACCAACAACCCGCTCGCCGCGTTGCAGGCGATCGACGAGACTAAGCTCGGCCTGCTCGTCGGCCCCGAGGGCGGTTTTTCGGACGACGAACGCCGCCAGCTGCGCGCCCTGCCCTTCGTCACCGCGATACCGCTCGGTCCGCGCATCCTGAGGGCCGATACCGCGGCGGTGGCGGCACTGGCGGTCATCCAGGCCACGATCGGCGACTGGTAGAGGGCGGTTCATCGGGCGGGCGCCGAAACCTCAACTTACGTGAAGCCTGGCTCAGCAGAATTCGCTTGATCCGCCGCGGGCATTTCGTCCATCAAGCGCCCGGGCTGCCCGCGGGAGCCCTGCTTCAGGGGTACCCAATGGCGCGCGATACAACGGATTTCCGGCCGATCGAGAGCATCGACGAACTCGTCGCCTATCTCGCGGAAGGGAACAAGCCGCGCGACAAATGGCGCATCGGCACCGAGCACGAGAAGTTCCCCTTCTATATCGACGGCAACGCGCCTGTTCCTTATGGCGGGCCGCGCGGCATCCGCGCCATCCTCGAGGGCATGCAGGAGAAGCTCGGCTGGGACCCGATCGTCGATGCGGGCCGCATCATCGGCCTCGTCGAGCCGACCGGCCAGGGCGCGATCTCGCTGGAACCGGGCGGCCAGTTCGAGCTGTCCGGCGCACCGCTCGAAACGATCCACCAGACCTGCCGCGAGGGCAATGCGCATCTCGCCCAGCTGCGCGAGATCGCCGAGCCGCTCGGCATCAGGTTCCTCGGCCTGGGCGGCAGCCCGAAATGGTCACTCGCCGAGACGCCGCGGATGCCGAAGTCGCGCTACGAGATCATGACACGCTACATGCCGAAGGTCGGCTCGAAGGGCCTCGACATGATGTACCGCACCTGCACCATCCAGGTGAATCTCGACTTCGAGAGCGAGGCGGACATGCGGCGCAAGATGCAGGTGTCGCTGAAGCTGCAGCCGCTGGCGACGGCGCTGTTCGCCAACTCCCCGTTCACGGACGGACGCCCGAACGGGCTGCTCTCCTGGCGCGGCGACATATGGCGCGACACCGACAACCAGCGCTCCGGCCTCAAGGAATTCTGCTTCTCGCCCAACTTCGGGTTCTTCGACTATGTCGACTGGGCGCTCGACGTGCCGATGTATTTCGTCATCCGCAACGGCGAATATCACGACATGACGCACCGGACGTTCCGGCAGTTCCTCGCCGGGGATGCGCGCGGCGAGGTGCCGGACGGCATCGCAACGATGGGTGACTGGGCGAACCACCTGTCGACCCTGTTTCCCGACGTGCGGCTGAAGCGCTTCCTGGAGATGCGCGGCGCGGACGGCGGGCCGTGGCGCAGGATCTGCGCGCTTCCGGCGTTTTGGGTCGGCCTGCTCTACGACCAGCAGACCCTGGACGACGCGCAAGCGCTGACGCAGGACTGGACGTTCGAGGACGTCCGCGAACTGCGCGATGCCGTGCCGGCCCAGGGCATCAATGCCGAGCTTCGCGGCAGGCCGCTGCGCGAGATCGCGCGGGAGGTGCTGGCGCTGTCGCGGCAGGGCCTGAAGAACCGCGACCGCAAGAACCGCGACGGCTATGACGAGACCTCGTTCCTGACGACGCTCGACGAGGTCGTGGCGCGCGGCACGACCAGCGCGGAAGAGCTGCTGTCGGCCTACCACACGCGGTGGGGCGGCTCGATCGAGCCCGCCTTCCTCGAATACGCGTATTGATGCTCGCCCGCCACCCGCGGGACGGTTGCACGACGGAACTCACCACTTCAATCACGGAGTGAAAGGACGTACGCTCGTCCGGCGGGATGCCGGAGGAGCCGAAATGAACCTGTTCGACATCATGACGAATGCCCAGAACGGCCACGGCATGGAGGCGCTGGCGCGGCAGTTCAACCTGAGCCAGCAGCAGGCGCAGGCCGCCGTCGAAGCACTGCTGCCGGCCTTCAGCCAGGGGCTGAAGCGCAATGCATCCGACCCCTACGGCTTCGGCGCCTTCCTCGGCGCGATGGCGACCGGCAACCACGCCAGATATTTCGAGAACCCCCAGAACGCGTTCACGCCGCAGGGCATGCAGGAGGGCGACGGCATACTCGGGCATCTCTTCGGCTCGAAGGACCTTTCGCGTGCCGTGGCGGCGCAGGCGGCCCAGGCGACCGGCCTCAGCCAGCAGATCCTGCAGCAGATGCTGCCGGCGATCGCCGCCATGATCATGGGCGGGCTGTCCCGGCAGTCGACCGCTGCCGGGCCGTTCGGGCAGGCTTTTCCCGGCAATGCCGCGGGCGGGTTCGCAGGTTCGGGCAATCCGCTGCAGGAAATCATCGAGCAGATGATGCGCCAGGGCGGCATGATGGGCGGCGGAACCGGTTTGCCCGGCAGCGGACAGGCGCGGCAAGAACCGCCCCGGGAGCAGCAGCCAGCCGACCCTTTCGACAACCCGTTCGGCAAGATGCTGAAGGACATGTTCGGCGGCTCGATCCCGGGCATGCCCGGGGGAGACGCGGGCGGCCGTCAGCCGCAGCCGCGACCCGCCGAGGACAGAGCGCAGCCGCAGAACCCGTGGGGCGACAACCCGCTGGGCCGGATCTTCGAGGACATGCTGCGGGGAACGCAGAGCGGCAGCAGGGGCGGGGCGGCCGACGGCGGCGGACCGGCGCGCGGCACACCGCCGCCGGAACCCGACCGCCAGGGCGCGGACAAGGACGCCCGGCAGCGCAACCCCTATGACGACCTATTCGGCGAGATGTTCGAAACCGGGCGCAAGCAGCGCGACGAGTACGAGAAGACCGTGGGCTCCATCTTCGACCAGTTCACGAAGGGCATGAACCGGTATCGGTAAGAGGCTGGCGCGCAAACCTTGACGCGAACTTGCGACCGCTTACAACTGCGGTTCGGTACATCACCAGCAAGGTTCGCGACATGGCCGAGGCGATCCGCTTTTTCCTCACCAACCTACCCAGTTTCCTGTTCGTAGCGGCCCTGGTGATCCCGACGGTATGGCGCGACGGACCGCCCGCCACGCGCTACCTGCGGTGGCTGCTGCTTTTGAGCGTCGGCGTCGTCTCGATATGGGCCGGGCTCTTCCATGTGTTCTTCCCGGCCGTGGCAGCCGCCCGGATCGGCTGGGAGGTCAGCCCGTTCCAGTTCGAGATCGGGATCGCGGACCTCGCGGCAGGCATCGTAGCGGTGATCGCGTTCTGGCGGGAGCATGCCTTCCGGGCCGCCATCGCCATCTACACGATCCTCTTCGACGTCGGGGTTGCGATCGGTCACGTCCGGCAGGCCGTCGAGGCCAACGACTACTCTCCCGACAATTTCGGACTGCTGCTCGCCATCACCGTCGTCCAGGCCGTGCTGCTGGCCTTCCTGCTATGGAAAGCCCAGGGCGAAAGGGCCGAAGTCATGACGCTGGCGCCGGCGCGCTGAGCGCCGGCTGCAACCGGCCCGAGCTTTCGCAACCGGAACAAGTGGAGTAGAGTCAGGTCCAGCTTCAGTAAAGTCTCATGCTTCCGCCCGCCTATTCCTGGGAATGAGGCAGTCAATGGACAGAAGGCTGGCAGCGATTCTTGCGGCGGACGTCGTCGGCTACAGTCGATTGATGCGCGAGAACGAGGAAGAGACGCAGCAGAAACTGCGCGCCTATCTCGAGAAGATACGGGAGCTGTCGGAGAAGCACAGGGGCCGGGTGTTCGGCGTCTTCGGCGACGCCGTGATCATCGAATTCGCCAGCCCCGTCGAGGCTGTCCGCAGCGCGATCGAGATCCAGCACCATGTCCGCGAGGCGAACGACGCGCTGCCGGCCGACCGCCGCATGCTCATCCGCATCGGGATCAATCTCGGCGACGTGCTGGTCGAGCAGGACAACCTCTACGGCGACGGCGTCAACATCGCCTCCAGGCTGGAGGGCCTCGCTCCGCCCGGCGGCGTCGCGATCTCCGAAGAAGTCTACAGGCAGGTCAACAAGAAGCTCGATTGCGCGTTCGAGGACGCCGGCGAGGTCCAGGTCAAGAACATCGAGGACCCGGTGCATGTGTACTACCTCGGACCCGGGCGCGGAAAGGCGATCGCACCACCGCGTCGGCCCGCGCCGGGGCGCTCGCGGAACCGCACAATCGCTGCCTGGGCGCTCGCGGCGCTCGCCCTGGTGCTGGCCGCGACCGGATTCTACCTCAGCGGGGACGGTCGCCCCCTGCGACGCGCCGCTCCTCCCGAAGCGATGTCAATCGCGGTGCTGCCGATCAAGAACCTGAGTGCGGATCCCAGCCAGCAATATATCAGTGACGGTTTCACCAACGACATCATCACCGACCTGTCGAAGTTCGACGAACTCTACGTGCCGTCGAGCCATTCGTCCTACTTCTATCAGGGGAAGACAGAACCTCTCGAGGAAATCGCGCAGGCGCTGCGGGTGCGTTACGTGCTCGAGGGCAGCGTGCAGAAGGAGAACAACTCGCTGCGCATCAATGCGCAGCTCATAGACGCGAGATCAGGCGACCATGTCTGGGCGGACCGATACTCATACCCCGACGCAAGCGACCTCTTCGCCATCCAGGACAGCATCGTCGACGAGGTCGTCAAGGAAATCGTCGGAAACATAAATCCGGAGAAGCTTGCACTCGTAACCCACAGCGTGAGGACAACGAACATGGAAGCGCAAGAGCTGTACTGGAAGGGTGTGGAAACATACGGGGAGGAATGCGAGACCAAGGAGGTGTGCGACGAGAGCCGGAAGCTATTCCAGCAGGCCCTGGCGCTGGACCCCGGTTTCGCACGCGCGCATGGGTGGCTTGCCTACGTCATCGCACAGGGCTGGTATCACGGGTTCTACGAAGAGGTCGAACTTCAGACGGCGTCCCGGCATGCCAAGCGGGCCGTGGAACTCGACGGCAAAGACTTCGAAAATCATTGGAGCCTGGCGGAGGTTCAGCACCGCATGGGCGATGTCGACGCTGCCTATGCATCCTTCCGCACCGCAATGAGCTTGAACGGCAACGATGCGGACCTGCTCGCCAACTGGTCAGAAATCCTCAACAAGATGGGCCAACAGGCCCAAGCCCTAGAGACGATCGAGGACGCGTTCGAGCGGACGCCGCGTGCAACCCCAGACTATTTCTACTGGTACAAAGCCTTCTACCTGTACTTCATGAAGAAGCATCAGGAATCCCTGGACACGCTGGACATGATGAAGGACGAGGCGATCTGGGCCGGCGCACTACGCGCCGCGAACCTGGCGCGCCTCGCCAGGACGTCATCGGCAAACAAAGAGATGGACAAGTACCTCAAGGACACCGGTGGCGAGTGGACGCTCGAAACCGAATACGTCACGGAGGCAGCCACCTTCAAAGACTTCGAGGACGCGTTCTACTGGCTGGAAGGCCTTTGGATGGCGGGCATGCCGAAGGGGGACAACCTGCCTGACAAGATTGCGGCCCGGCTTCCGGAGAGGAGCGTGGAAACGCCCGACCCAGTCGGCACGGCGCCATAAGTTCACGGCCGGCCGGCGGGGCGGGGACGGCTGGCGCGGTTCTTCCATGTGAGGGGATTTGCAATGACCGCAGCCTTGCATACGCACCGCGGCGCGTCGCGCCGCCGGACGGAGCACTCCCACGCCGAAGCCTTCGACGGGTTGCCGGGCTGGACTTACACCGATGCCGAGCTTCTCGCCGACGAGCATGACCACGTCTTCCGCAGGACATGGCAGATCGTCTGCCACCATGGCGACCTGCCGACGGACGGCAGCTATGTCGTGCTCGACCTTTTCCGCGACAGCGTCGTGGTGGTGCGCCGCGGCTCCGGAGACTACCGTGCATTCCTCAACGCCTGCCGGCATCGCGGCACCAAGCTGCTAGACGGTGCGGGCAGCTGCGGCAGGCATATCCGCTGCCCCTATCACGGCTGGACCTACGACCTGTCCGGGGCACTCAAGGCGGTGCCGGAACGCAGACAGTTTCCCGGAATCGATTTCCGCACACTCAACCTCAGGCGCGTCGCACTCGAACTGTTCCACGGCTTCATCTTCGTCAGGATCGAGGCCGGCGCGCCCAGCGTCGCCGCGATGTGGGGGAGCTACGCCGCGGACATGGCGGAGTATCGCTTCGACGTGGCCGAGCCGCTGGCCCCGATCGTCGAGGAGGAATGGCCGGTCAATTGGAAGGTCGCCGTCGAGAACAACCTGGAATCCTACCATGTCGCGGCAAGCCACCCGGCGCTTTTTCGCGTGGTCGGGCGCGCTACCGCCGAGGATTCGCTCGGCACCGGCGTCATGCGCGGCGAGAACCGGCTGCGGGAGAAGCCGCTCGCGAGCTGGAGCGAGCGCATCTACCAGAAGCATGTCGGCAGCGTGAGCGGACACCTGCCGCCGGCCAGCCGAAAGCTGTTCCGCTTCTTCAGCATGCTGCCCAACCTCGCGGTGGACGTCTATCCGGACCTGATGCGCTTCCTTCAGATCATTCCGCGCGGGCCGGAGCGCTGCGTGATCCGCACGGGAACGTATGGGCTGCCGGACGGCAGGCGCGAGGCCGCCGCCGTGCGTTACGCCAATGGCAGGCTCAACCGCGCGGTCATGCGCGAAGACCGTGCGATCTGCGAGCGCACGCAGTTCGGCATGTCCTCCCGCGACTATCGGCCGGGACCGCTGGCGTCGCAGGAGGAAGCGCTGAAGGAGTTCCACGACATGCTGAGGCTAGCCGTTCCGCCGCTGGGGCTGACGGCCGGCCCGGGGCGACGACCACCCCGGGCGCGAGACAACGGTTCGGATCGGGCGGTCAGCTGACCCGCCGCGCCATCGTCTCGATCGCATGCCGGCGCGCTTCCGCCAGCGAGCCCAGGCGCGCCGTCGGGTCGTCGGTGAAGGGCAAGTCCACGACGACGTTAAGGTCCGACCTGGTCAGCCCTATGTCGGAGAGTTCGGTGTCCGACATCTCGGCGAGCCGATAGAATTCGCGCCGGTGCCTCAACGCGCGAAGGAACTTCGCCACGGCATCGGCGATCCGCCATGCCAAAGGCACCGGCTGGACGGTCGTCCGGATCGCATCGGTCGAGGCCATGATAGTTCTCCTGCTTTTGGGCGCACGAAGGCCCTGCCCGTCCGGCTTGCCGGGCGGGAGAGAAGCGCTTCGCCGTCTCCAGTTGACGCTACGACATTGGCCCGGATCGATTGATTTATCCAACGAATGTTTCTAATCTTCAGCATCAACAGCTCTGATGTTTCTCCATGGCAGCTCCGCTCGATCTCGATCAGCTCCAGACCTTCGTGACGATCTGCGACAAGGGGAGCTTCACCCGCGCGGCAGACGAGGTGCACCGCACGCAGTCAGCAGTTTCCATGCAGATGCGCCGCCTCGAGGAGCGCATCGGCAAACCGCTTTTCGAGAGGGACGGCCGCACCAACAGGCTGACGGAGGACGGCGAGCGGCTGCTGGGCTATGCAAGGCGCATGCTGCATCTCAACCGCGAGACGCTGGCCGCCTTCGACGATCGCGCGTTGGAGGGGACCGTCCGGATCGGGACCCCGGACGACTATGCCGACCGGTTCCTTCCCGAGATCATGGCGCGGTTCGCGCGCTCCAACCCCCGCGTCGAGCTGACGGTGACCTGCGAGCCGACGCCGGGGCTTGTGGAACACCTGAAGCGCGGAAACCTGGACATCGCCATCGTCACCCACAGCGACACGCATGGGCAATCGGAGATCGTGCGGCGCGAGCCGCTGCTCTGGGTGACATCGGCCAACCACGCGACGCATGAGCAAGAAGTGCTGCCGATGGCCTTCGGGCGGCCGAACTGCCTGTGGCGGCGGGCGGCCTGCGACGTGCTGGACGGCATGAACCGCGAATACCGCGTGCTGTTCTCCAGCTTCTCGGCCACCGTCATCACGGCGGCCGTGCTGTCGGGCCTGGCGATGTCCGTGCTGCCGGAATGCGCCCTGAGGCCCGGCATGCGGGTACTCGGCGAAAGCGATGGCTTCGGCACGCTGCCCGACTGCAAGATCGGCATCATGCGCGGCCACACCGCCAGGCCCGACATCGTCGACGCGATCGCCCGGCATATATCCGACAGCCTGGACAATATCTCGGTGCCCGTCGTCGACGAGGTTGCGGCCTTCGACTTCCCGACGCTGACCTCGGCGGTGCGCGGACGGCGCGCCAAGGGCAGCCTGGTGCCGGCGGTCTGGTGAGGGTTGTGCCGGTTCCCCCCCGTGAACCGGGGCGGAACAGCCAGGCCTTGACCCGACCGCCGCCTCGGCCCACCACTCCATGCCATGAGCGACCTCTTCGAATCGCGCGCCGCGCGCAGCAACGCGGCCGAATTCACCGTCAGCGAAATCTCCAACGCGCTGAAGCGCACGGTCGAGGACACATTCGGCCATGTGCGCGTGCGCGGCGAGATTTCGGGCTATCGCGGGCCGCATTCCTCCGGCCATGCCTATTTCAGCCTGAAGGACGACCGCGCGAAGATCGACGCGGTGGTCTGGAAGACGACCATGGCGCGACTGAAGTTCAGGCCCGAAGAGGGCATGGAGGTGATCGCGACCGGGCGGCTCACCACCTATCCCGGCAAGTCGAGCTACCAGATCGTCATCGACAATCTGGAGCCGGCAGGCGCTGGTGCGCTGATGGCGCTGCTCGAAGAGCGCAAGCGGCGCCTGGCGGCGGAGGGGCTGTTCGACCGCGCGCGCAAGCGGCCCCTGCCCTACATGCCGGCGGTGATCGGCGTGGTGACCTCGCCGACCGGCGCCGTCATCCGCGACATCATCCACCGCATCAAGGACCGCTTCCCGCTGCATGTGATCGTATGGCCGGTGCGGGTGCAGGGCGAGACCTGCGGCGCCGAGGCGGCGGTAGCGGTTGCGGGGTTCAACACGCTTGCCGACCAGGGCGCGATCCCGCGCCCGGACGTGCTGATCGTGGCCCGCGGCGGCGGCAGCCTGGAGGATCTCTGGGGGTTCAACGACGAGGCGCTGGCGCGAACCGTGGCGGCTTCCGGCATCCCCGTGATCTCCGCGGTCGGCCACGAGACGGACTGGACGCTGATCGACTACGCGGCGGACGTGCGTGCGCCGACGCCGACCGGCGCCGCCGAGTTCGCCGTGCCGGTGAAGGCCGAACTGGAGGCGACGCTGGCGGGACTTTCGGCACGGCTGAAGGCCTGCACGTCGCGCGGCATCGACCGCAGGCGAACGGCGCTGAGAGCCGCGGCCCGCGCGCTGCCCTCGCCCGATACGCTGCTGGCGCTGCCGCGCCGGCGCTTCGACGAAGCCACGAGCAGGCTCGAGCGGGCACTGACGGTTTCGACCGAGCGCAAGCGCGCGCGGCTGTCCTCCGCAAGGCTGACGCCGGCGACGCTGGAGCGGCGGCTGGGCGAGGCGAAACGGCATCTGGAGCGCGCCGGCCAGCAATTGCCGAAATGCGCGCGCGCCAACGCGAGGCGGCACGGCCAGCATCTGCAGGCCGCGGCGGCAAGGCTGACGCCTGCCGGGCTGCAAAGGCGCCTTTCCGAAGCACGCAGGAGCACGGGACGCGATCTGCAGCGCATGCAGGCCGCCTTCGCGGCCGCCATCCGCGAGAAGCGCGGGAAGTTCGATAGGACGCAGCGGCGGCTGAGCCCCGAGCCGCTGGAGCGGCGGCAGCGGCTGGCCGGCGACCGCATGCAGGAACTCGGCCGGCGCGGCGACCAGGCGCTGGCGCTGCTTCTCGAACGCTGCCGGACGAGGGTGACGCATTCGGACCGGCTGATGGCGACGCTAAAACTGTCCGAGCAGTCGATCCTCGAGCGCGGCTATGCGCTGGTCATCGGCGCGGACGGCGCGCTGATCAAACGGGCGGCCGAGGTTTCACCCGGCGCGGAGCTGACGCTGAAATTCGCCGACGGCACGGCGCAGGCGAGCGCGGAGGGCGCGCGTCCCAGGCCCGCGCCAAGACCCGCGGCGAAAGCCAGGGAGCCAGGTGGGCAAGGTTCGCTGTTCTGACCGATCCCACGCCTTACCCACTCATGCGTGGTCGGCGATCACGGCCAGGAATGCAGGGCCGTAGCGGTCGAGCTTGGCTTCGCCGACGCCGGGCACGTCCGCCATCTGCGCGCGTGATCTCGGCCGCGCCGCCGCCAGTTCGAGCAGCGTCTTGTCGTGGAAGATCACGTAAGGCGGCAGGTTCTGCGCACGCGCTATCTCCATCCGCTTCTCGCGAAGCGCCTGGAACAGGCCGCGATCCGCCTCGCTGACGGCGGATTGCGCGGCGGCCCGCGCGACCTTGTCCCGGCGGGCACCCCGGGCCGCAGGCACGCGCAGCATCAGCGTCGGCTTGTCGCGCAGGAAGTCGCGGCCGGCGGCAGCGATCGACAGGCCGCCATGGCCGGCGAAATCGACTTCGACCAGCCGCAGCGCGATCAGCTGGCGCAGGATGGCGCGCCATGTGCGGCTGTCGTGTTCGGTGCCGATTCCGTAGGTGGAGATGCGGTCATGGCCAAGCTGCGCGATACGATCGCTTTCGGCGCCGAGCAGCACGTCGACGACATGCGCCTGTCCGAACCGTTCGCCCGTACGGTAGATGCAGGACAGCGCCTTCTGCGCGGCGATCGTGCCGTCGAAGAGCTTCGGCGGATCGGCGCAGGTGTCGCAATTGCCGCACGGCTCGCAATGGTCGCCGAAATAGGAGAGGAGCGCCTGCCGGCGGCAGCCTGCGGTCTCGGCCATGCCCAGAAGCGCGTCGAGCTTCTGCCGCTCCATGCGCTTGCGCTGGTCCGGCGCATCCGATTCCTCGATGAAGCGGCTGCGCAGCGCGATGTCGTCCTGGCCGTAGAGCATCAGCGTTTCCGACGGGAGGCCGTCGCGCCCGGCGCGGCCGGTCTCCTGATAGTAGGCTTCGATGCTGCCCGGCAGGTCGGCATGGGCGACGAAACGGACGTCGGGCTTGTCGATGCCCATACCAAAGGCGATGGTCGCGACCATCACCACCGCCTCGCCCGCCTGGAAGCGCTTCTGGTTGGCTTCCCGCGCCGCCTTGTCCATGCCGGAATGGTAGGCGAGCGCATCATAGCCTTGATCGCACAGCCAGGCGGCGGTTTCCTCGGTCTTGCGCCGGGACAGGCAGTAGACGATGCCGCTCTCGCCCTCGTGGCGCTTCAGGAATTCCTTGAGCTGCGCGCGGGGGCGGTCCTTCTCCTGGATGGCGTAGCGGATGTTCGGGCGATCGAATCCGGCGATGAAGGCGTCTGCCTCGGCGATGTCGAGGTGGGACAGGATCTCCGCGCGCGTCGGCTCGTCGGCCGTCGCCGTCAGCGCCATGCGCGGCGTGTCGGGAAACTGTCGGACCAGGACGTCGAGCTGCCTGTAGGACGGGCGGAAGTCGTGACCCCATTGCGACAGACAATGGGCCTCGTCGATGGCGATCAGCGACAGGTGTGTCCTGCCGAGCCGCTCGAGCACGTCCGGCCGCAGCAAGGTCTCCGGGGCGACGTAGAGCAGGTCGAGCGCGCCGTCCTGGATGTCGCGCCAGAGCGCCTGCCGGTCTTCGTACGGCAGGTCGGAGTTGAGCGCGGCCGCCCTCACGCCTGCCTGCCGCAAGGCGGCCACCTGATCGGCCATCAGCGCCAGCAGCGGCGACACGACGAGCCCCATGCCGGGGCGAGCAATGGCGGGAATCTGGTAGCAGAGCGACTTGCCGCCGCCCGTCGGCATCAGCACGAAGGCGTCGTTGCCGTCGATCACATGCTCGACGATGCGCGCCTGCGGCCCCCTGAAGGCTTCATAACCGTAGACGGACTTGAGGATTTCGTGAGCGTCGCGGGACATCTTACCGGCCGAGAATCAGTCGGCAACGGTCATAGCAGCTTTGACCGGCCGGCGGTCGGTCGCCGGATCGCCGTGCCTTTCAAGGATGCACATCCGGCCGCCGCAGCGGCGGGTCAGTCGAGCTGTTCGACCACGGCAGCCTGGTCGGGAATCAGGCGAACGCGATATCGCGCGTCGGCGCAGGTGAGCATCCAGACGGAATCGTCGTCCACGGAGGGATCGCGGGTCGCGGTTGCGGGCTCCGCGCAGGCGAGGCCCTGCGACCGGACCTGATCGGCGACCACCGCGCCCGCCTCGCCATCGCCGGCGTCTCCGGTCTGGGCGAAAGCCTGGCAGGCCCCGGCAAGGACTGCAGCGACGATCCCGACGGTCCGAACCCGAGCTTGGGTGCGCATGCTTCCTCCTCCTTGCTACGTTTCGAGGTCTAAGCGCTGTTTAGCTGAGACGGGGCGAAAGAAAAAGGCGCTGCCGTCGCATCCGCAGCGGGGGCCGGCCCGGTAGCTCCCGCCACGCTTCACCTCGGCTGCGCACGATGCTATCGACGGCTCAGCACAGCGGTTGTGGGGGAGGAACCAATGGACCGTCGAGCCAATGTTGCCGTCGCGTGGCGGGACCGCTGCCATGCGCAATGACGTATCGGTCATCGGACTTTACATCCTGGACGTGCTCGGGCGGCCGGTCACGCGCATTCCCGATCGCGGCAATGTCGATTTCATCGAAGAGATCCGCCTGACGGTCGCCGGCACGGCCGGCGGGACGGTGGTGGACGCCGCGAAGCTCGGGCTGAACTGTCTGGCAGTCGGCGCGGTAGGCGACGACGAGAAGGCGGACTGGGTGCTGATGACGCTGGAGAAGCACGGCGTCGACCTCTCGGCCATGCAGCGGATCGAGGGCGTGCCCACCTCGGCCTCCATCCTCAACGTCAGGCCCAACGGCGACCGGCCGGCACTGCATGTGCGCGGTGCATCGGATCATTTCGACGTGACGCCGGCCGACTACGACCGGGTGCTGGATGCGTCGATCGTCCATCTCGGCGGCACCGGGCTCCTGAACCGGCTCGACGGCCCGGCGAGCGTCAAGCTGCTCGCCGAGGCGAAGCGGCGTGGGCGGACCACGACGCTGGACCTCCTGGCGGCCAACGCCTCGACGGCACATCTCGTGATACCGCTGCTGCCGCATGTCGACTATTTCATGCCCTCGATCGAGGAGGCGCAGGACATATCCGGCCAAACGGGCCCGGATGCCTGTGCGGAGTTTTATCTCGAGAAAGGCGCGACAGCCTGCGTGTTCACCTTGGGTGGGGACGGTGCGTATTTCGCGCATCGCGACGGCACGCGGTCGCGATCGCCCGCCTACGCCATCGACGTGGTGGACACCACGGGCTGCGGCGACGCGTTCGACGCCGGTTTCATCGCCGCTCTCCACCACCGGATGGAGCTGGAGACGGCGTTGCGTTTCGCGCAGGCAAGCGCCGCGCTCGTCGCGACGGGCCTGGGGTCGGACGCCGGCATACGGTCGTTCGATCACACGCTCGAGATGATGGGAAGCCTACCCGTGAAGTCGTGACGGCGGCATCAAGGAGAGCTGGTCAGCCATTTGCGCCTAGTTGCTGCGGTAGTGTGTCGGCGGCACGATGAGAGCCGCCAGCAGATCGTTGGGGCCCCGCACGCCGATCTCGTGCAACGCGACAACCTTGGAAGCGATGGCCGCCTCTTCGGGCGTCCCGGTTCCTATACCTGCCTGCCTGCAGTAGGCATTGACCACCATCGCCATGGTCGACACCTGCTGAGGATTTGCAACCGTCCCGTATTTCATGGCCATTCCTCCCAGAACGGCCCCGCGCCCACAGCAAGCTTATAACGTGCAGGTTACACGACAATAACAAATGTGAGAAAAGGATGCTCGGCGGTCTTGGACCAAGCAATCAGACGATCAGGCCCGACCGCCCGTCAGGTGATCTTCTGCACGTGCTTCATCAGCGCGTCGAGATCGTCGCCATAGCGCGCGATGAGGTCACGGGCACGTTGTTCTGAGATGCCAAGCCGTTGCGAAAGCGCCTCGGCGCTCGGCATGTTCGGTTCGGGGGCTGTGTCGTCGTCCGGTCCGCTGCTGGCATCTTCGGTCGGCATCGCCTATCTCCACTCCGGCCGCCGACAACACCGTAGCCCCGGTCTTGGTTCCGGTCGTCTACACGGCATTGTGACCGGACGTCGGATGCGTCCGGTCGTCATCTTAACCAAGGATGTTGCAGCAAGGGCGACACGTCCTAATGTGCCGGTGCAATCACCGGCCGATCGTCGCGATCCGCCAAGCCTCGTGAAATGAAGAACAAGAAACTCGTCCGGCGTGCCCGCCAGGGCAAATCCATCCATCAGGTCGCCGCCCTGCCCTACCGCCAGACTCCCCATGGAGAGCTGGAGATCCTGCTTCTGACCTCGCGCCAGACCGGCAGGTTCGTGCTGCCGAAGGGCTGGCCCATGAAGGGACGCAAGGACTGCGAGGCCGCCGCACGGGAAGCCGCGGAGGAGGCCGGCGTCGCCGGGACCTTCGGCAAGGAGCCGGTGGGCAGCTACCGCTACTGGAAACGGCTGAAGGACAGCTTCGTGCCGGTGCGTGTCCACATCTACCCTCTCAAGGTGGAGGAACAGCTCGGCGACTGGAAGGAAAGAGGACAGCGGTCCCGCGCATGGCTCCCCGCGAGCCAGGCGGCTCTTCTGGTCGACGAGCCCGAACTCGCATCCTTGTTCGATACGATCGGCAGCGCCGAGCAGGTCGCCTGACCGTCGCCGGGACCGGCAGGAACATTCGGTCCAAAGCGCGGTTTGACAGATACCGACCGCATGCGGCCGGCCTTCATGGCAAGGAGGTCCGCCGGTTCAGTTGAAAGGCGGACCTCCCGCAACGAAAAAGGGCTCCCGACGGGGAGCCCTTCGCTTGTCGGAGGTCGAGTCCCTTACCAGGACTTGCGCAGGCCGAGATTACCGCTGAAGCCGAGCATCTCGTCGTCGCCGAACTGCACGGCGCCCTTGCCGAAGGCGGACCAGCCGGCCCCGACATTCACGATATCCGCACCGGCGACGACTTCGCCGTAGGTGCCGCCCGCGTCGTAGCCGACGCTCGGCGTCCCGCCGATATCGTAGAAGGAAGCACCGTAGTCGCCGTCGAACTCGTTCCAGACGCTGGCTTCGATATAGGGCGTGATCAGCCTCGTGCCGTTGTCGATGGTGGTGCCCAGGCGGCCACCGAGACGGCCGCGCAGGCTGTCGCCATCCTCGAAGGACACGCCCGCGCCCAGTATGTCGACGTCGTCGAAGCTGGTGTTGACATAGGCCAGCGTCGCCTTGGGCTCGATGAACCAGCCCGTCGCGAAGCCGAAGCGGTAGCCCATGTCGGCGCTGACGCCGACCGAGGTGTAGCTGCTGTCGCCCGAGTCCCCGTCCGCGCTGTAATCCATGTTGCCGAAGTCGGCCTTCGCCAGAACGTCGGCGAAGAAGCCGCCGTTCAGGTAGGTCGCGTAGGCGCCGATGGAAACCTGCTGATAATCGGCCTGGCCGTCGGACAGGTCGAAGTCGAGATCCGAACCGGTGAGCCCGCCGAGCAGGCCCCAGAGCACGGCGCTGTTCGCGGTGACGTCGTGGACAGCGTCGAGGCCGCCGACGAAGCCGTAGTAGTTCTGCCGGAAGGAGTCCTCGAAGCCGACGGTTCCGCCGCCGGGAAGGTCGGAGCTGTTGTCGAAGTCGCGCTCCAGCGTGCCGCCGAAGGCGCGGCCCCAGAAGCCGGGGCCGATGGCCGCAGTGGAAGGCGCCGCGTCGACGACGGCCATGTCGGCACCGCCGCCGCCGAAGCCGGTACCGAAGGCGGCACGCAGATCGGTGGTGCGGTCGCCCCAGACGCCGGCCGAGGCATGCCAAAGGTTCTGAGCGCCATACATCAGGACCGGAAGCTGGTAGGCCTCGGCGTCCAGCGTGGAGGCGAGCACCCACATGCTGTCGATGGTGGGCACGGTAGCCAGATCGGCGGTCGCAAGCGAAAGACCGTCCAGATAGTTGTCGTCCTGATAGTAGTAGTCTTCGTCGATCTCGTCGACGTAGTAGAGGTCGTAGGTGAACAGGCCGGCGTCGATCGGACCGTCATTGAGCTCGAAGGTCGTGCCGGCATCCACGTCGCCGGCAACCTCGATCACCGGAATGCCCATGCCGTTGTACATCGCCTGGCCGAAACCGACGATGTCGATGTCGACATAGGTCGTGCCCGAGACGTTGCCGCCGATGATGAAGCGGTCGGCATCGGGGCCGGAGCCGGAGTCGGAAAGATTGGCATCGATGGCGAGCAGGCCCTCTTCGCCGATGAAGTCGCCATCGGTGTAGGCCCGGTCTCGGTTGAAGTCCTCGCCGAACTCCTGGTCCTGCAGGCTGATGACGCCGCCATTGTAGAACTTTTCGAGGCCGGTGTACTGCGCTGTCTCGGACAATTCGCCGTCGAACGCGTTCACGATGACGCCGTAGCCGACTTCTTCCTCTTCTTCATCGGAGTAGAATATGTTGCGCAGGACGTCGCCGTCCTCGTCCTCGCCGGGAAACTCGTCAGCATCGTCGACGTCGGCACCGAACCTGGTCTCGCCGGCGAACTGCCACAAACCGCCGTTGACGACCTCGTCGTTGCTGTTCGAGGCGTCGATGCGGCCGGTGAGCGTGCCGAAATTGTAGATCGACGCCGCGCCGCGGCCTACCTCGACCGCCATGCGGCGTGCCTGGTCCGCCGGCACGTCGGTGCCGTTCGATGCGATCTCGCCGAGGTTGAAGAGAACGTTGCTGTCGCGGCCGTTCAGGTAGATGACGGGTGTCGTCGTGTTGCTGCCGAGGCCGGTCACGGTGGAATCCTGCCCGACGCCGAGGAAGACGTCGCCGCCGACGGCCCGTACGGCCGACAGACCGGCGTCGATATCTCCGGCGATCCACGCGCCGACAGTGCCGGTGTTGTTGCCAGCGCGAAGGTTCAGGCCGTTGCCGACGGCGTCGATCTCGACCACGTCGTCGCCGAACTCACTGTCGGACGCTTCGCCGACATAGACGAAGATGTCGCCGCCGTCGGGGTTGTTGTTGTTGACGGCGGTGTTGATCTCGATGCCGTCCTCGCCGGCTGCCATTTCACCCACATAGCCGACGAACGCGTCGCCACCCCGGGTTAGGATGTCCATGCCGTCCTGCAGAACGTCGAAGTCGGCCGTGGTGAAGACGAAAGCCGGTCCGCCCTTGGTGGCGATGTTGATGCCGTCCTGGCCCGTGCCGGTCGTCTCGAAGGTGATGTCTCCGATCGCGACGAGGTTCACCGCGCCGTTGTTGGCATCGATCTCGAGCGCATGGAACGCCGATCCCTCATTGTCGGGGCTGTCGAGATTGCCGTCGTTGGAGAAGGTCACCGGGATGGTGGAATTGGCGGGGATGTCGAAGAGCGTGCCGTCGAGGTCCGGGTTCTCGAAGATGTTCGGCACGTCCTGATCGATATTCCCACCGAAGATGCCGACGCTGACCGACGCGCCGGACCTGTTCTGGATGATGTGGGTGCCGTCGGCGATCTCGAAGTCGTTGAACCCGCTATTGCCGCCGTCCCAGCCGATATAGACCTCCATGTCGCGGGCGTTCTCGGTCACGGTCTCGCCGTTGGTGGAGAAGTCCGTGCAGTAATAGACGTTTGCGTTGGTGGTGGCCTGAGCCGAACTGCAGCCCGCCATCGCCCCACCGACGGACAGCGGAGAGACTAGCCCCGCCGCGACGAAACTCGCCATGGCCGTCCCGGCAAGCAACGCTCCCCTGCGGGCCTCCGCCCTCCGACCGGCGCGAGACGAGACAATACTGCTGAAAGTTTTCACAGAGACCCCCTGGATGCCGCATTCGAGGAGCGCCCGCCAGGACGCCCCAACCCGCGGCAATACGTGCGATCCGCGGCGAGTGAGTCAACAAGGCTGCCGCATATGACGGGGGTCTCGATTCAATAAAATCGGGACTTGTGTGTTTTGAACAACAAATTATGCCTCTCTAATAAAGCATAGACAGATGATAGGTCTGGGCACTCCATGAATAGACCGAATGTTGTACTTACAGTAACGGCCAATAATCGACCGTTAATTGATTATTTTTCTGAACAAACAGTCGTCCTCCTCGCCGCCCGGGCCAAGATCGCACTGCCCTACCGGCAATACGGCCCGAGGCAGCAATTGCGGCGAAACCTTGGCAGGGGCTGCGCCTGGTCGCCACGCATGGCGGATGACCTTGGCTGGGAACGCAAATCGGGGCGCTATGCTTTGCAGTGTCCCGCCGGCTCAAACCGTAGGTTGCCGGCGTGGCCCCTTCTCCGCTTCGACCGCTTTAAACGGGCCGCACAGGCATCGCGCGTGCACGAATGTCGTCGCCCCCGGACCTCACGGGTCGGATCGCAACTGCCTGGAGGGAATCGGTGGCGGGAGGGTGGGGGATGGTACCGTTGGCTGGTCTCGAACCAGCGACCTCCGGATCCACAATCCGGCGCTCTAACCAACTGAGCTACAACGGCACAGCCCGACGCATTCGAGGGTCGGCGACGGGTCCATACGGGCTATCGCAGTTTAATTCAACCCCGTCCCGCTTGCAAAGCTCGGGAGAGACACGGGTTTCATGCAGACGAGAAAAAGGCCGGCGGGAGGAGGTGCCGGCCTTTTCCTGTCACGAGCCGGCGGGAGGAGGTGCCGGCTGGATCCGGAAGGAAGCGGGAGGAGGTGCCGCCTTCCGGTGTTCGTAATCGCCTAAACCGGTCAGGCGACCTTTAGTTCCCTGACGGCCTTTTCGAAAACCGACTTCATGGGCGCGGAAACCTGTTCGGCCGCCTTGCTGGCGTAGGACTGGAAATCCCTCGCCTGCTCGACGCCGGCCTCGACGCGCTTGCGCATGAATGAGGTCTGCAGTTCGATGAGCTCAGAAACGGACTTCACGCCGACCAGCGCCTCGAGATGGGCGAAGCTGGCCTCGACATTGTCGCGGAACGCGGAGATGGTCTTGAGCGACAGATCGCTGGACACGGTCTTCGCGGTCTCGAGCGTCGACTCCATCGCCTTCTGCGTGTCTTCGGCGCCGGCCTTCATGCGGGCATAGGCCTCCTTCGACTGCTCCATGCCTTTCTCGGTGAACGCACGGAACTGGTCGGTCGCCTTGGTGGTATCGAAGGTGGGGAACTCGACGTTCCCGACGAATTCAGCGGTCTTTTCTGCTGTCCTGGCCATTTCCCGTCCTTTCTGAAGCGGCTTGGAGAAGCCGTCTTGATTTCGGATGCCGTTCATATAGCGCATCTTTTTGTGCAGTGCAACATTTTTGGTGCAGCGCATATAAGGGGCTGTAACCATTAACCAAATCCCCAACTATGCCGTATTGTCGCCACCAGTTTTGTAGACTGGAGGGGCGGCATTTCATTAACAATGGGTTAAGAGACACGTCTCGAAACCCAGAACGATGGATCGGTGCCGGAGCCTGATGGCGCAAGCGTCCTATTCCTTTCTCGACGTCGCCGCGCTCGACGGGGTGCGCGAGCGTTTCGCCGCGGGCGAGGCGCTGGCGATCCTGTCGCTCGACCTCGAGGAGGTGATCTGGGCGAACGGACCGGGCGCGGCACTGCTCGGCTACGAAGACGTCGAAGCGATCTTCGGTGCCGAAGCGCCGCTCGGCCCGGCGGCGAAACGGCAGATCTCCGCGCTGCGCGGTTTCCCGCGGATCGGACGCGACAGGCCGTTGCTGGTGAGGCTGACGCTCGGGATGGCGAGCCGCGCGCTGCGCTTCCTGGCGAGCGAAGTGACGCTGCCCGATGCCGAGAGGGCGATCCTCCTGGCGCTGCCCGCCGACGACATGGCTCGTCCCAATGCACTGGATGCCGCGATCGGCGGCTTTTCCGAGCCCGGGCATTTCATAGCCTTCGTCAAGTCCGGAGGACAGATCGAGGCGGCGTCGCCGGGCTTCGACCGGCTGGGCCTGACGGAGCAGGCGCTTGCGGAGATGGCGGGCGCCGCGACGGACGACCGGCGCATCGTGAAGCGCCTGCTGTCGGGCCGGCGCGGCTCCCTCCCCGCCGGCCTGGCGCGGCTGACGCCGGACAGGCACCTGCTTGTGGCGATCGACGAGCATTGGGCCGATCTGGACGACGCGGAACCCGAGGCAACCGGGCACGAGGTCTGGTATCTGGGCAGCGAGCATTTTCCGCCTGGAGAGTCGGATGCCGAGCGGGCGGCCGATCCCGAGCCGACGACCGGGCCGCTTTCCGCCCTGCCGGATCAAGCCGGCGCCGTGCCGGATACGGTCGCAGACGGTGCGGCGAGATCCGACATTGTCGATGCCGATATCGACCCGCCAGAAGACGCCGAAAGCGTTGCAGGCACCTCGCCGGCGGCCGCCGGAGCGCGGGAACCTGCCGCCGTCGACAGCATGGAGGCGGCGGAAGTTCGCGACGAGTTGGACACACTGGCGCAGCCCCCTGCCCGACCTTCGCAGGTAGCGGACACCGTCCTGGCCAGCCCGGTCCGTTTCGCCTGGCGCACCGATGCGGAGAGCAGGTTCAGTCAGATCTCCAACGAATTCGCGCAGGCGGTCGGTGGTCCTGCGGCCGATATCCTCGGACGGCGCTTCCGCGATGTTGCGATGGCCTTTGGTTTCGATGCTTCGGGCGAGATCGCCGGACTGCTGACGCGCCGCGACACCTGGTCGGGCCGCTCCGTCCTCTGGCCCATCGCCGGCACCGATCTCCGCGTCCCGGTGGATCTGGCGGCGCTGCCCGTCTATGACCGCAACCGCGACTTCCAGGGGTTCCGGGGCTTCGGCGTAGCCCGCATGGGCGACGCCGGCGTCGATCCGGAGGGCACCGGGCTCGCCCTTCGTCGCGTCCCGACTCCCGAGGAACAGGATGCGATCGCTGCGGCGGGCGGCCATGCTGCCGATCCGGCCTTGCAGAGAACTGCCGACACGGCGCATCCTGCCGAACCGCAGCCAAGGTCAGACGCCGCCGCCGCGGAAGCGCACCTTCCGCAGGAGACCGATCCGGACAAGGTGATACGGCTTGCGGAGCGCAGGCCATCCGCGCCCGAGCGGCCGGCGGCTCCATCGCTCTCGGTCACCGAAAGGCTGGCCTTCCAGCAGATCGGCGAGCGGCTCAAGCAGGCGAGCGGCTGGCAGACGCGGGAAGCGAAGGCCGAAACCGCGTCCGGGAAGCGGGCGCAGTCGGACAGGTCGGCCGGCAAACACGGAGCCGGCGAACCGGACGAGGCGCCTGCCGTCGGCATCGACGAACAGGCGGCTCCTCTCGATACCGGCCGGCAGCCGGCGGACGAGCCGAAAGCAGGCAAAGATGTCCGCATGGAGGCTCCGGCAGCGGGCGAAGGGCTCGAGACGCGGCCTGACGCCGCTCGACAGGCCGAGGACCGAGACCGTCCGGCACCGCCTGCGCCCGCGGAAGCGCGTCCCGCCAAGGCCTCGCGGCCGGGGCTGTCGCTGCTCGACTTCGCCGCCTGGGAGCGCGAGGACGCTCCGCAGGCAGAGGCTGCGCCTTCGCCCGTCGCGCTCGTCGAGATGGAGGAGGCGGCGGCCTCCGCCGAACGCGCCGAACCGGATGAGGCGCAGCAGGTCTCCGCCGACATCGCGGACGTTGCGGACGACGCCGGCTCGATCCCGCGGGCGCCGGAGTCCGACAGGGATCACGAGCCGCACGAGCTGCCGTCCGCCCAAAAGGAGCCGGCCGCATCCGATCCAGACGCCGGCACGGACCAACGGGCCGCCCCGGAGGCAGCCACCAAGGCCGACCAAGCGCTTCCGGTACTCTCCGACGAACAGGAGTCGGACGAGGAGCCGCCGGTTGTCGCCGAGCCGCCGGCCGAGCCGCAGACACGGGAGGATGCGGGTCTTTCGATCCTCGAGAAGCTGCCGATGTCCGTGCTCGTGCATTCGGGAGACGTGCTGCACTACGCCAACCACGAATTTTTCGCGCTGACCGGCTACCAGTCGATCGACGAGCTTGCCGAGGCGGGAGGCATCGGCGCCCTCTTTGCCGATAGCGAGGACGACGAACCTGGGAACGCCGTCGACGCGCAGGGCAGGCGCGACCGCCACATGCGCATCAGGACGCGCGCAGGTGCCGAGATGGCCGTCGACGCCTTCCTTCAGTCGATCCCGTGGGAAGATGGCAAGGCGCTCATCCTCGTGCTTTCCCCGGTGAAGGACGAGCCGGTCGATCAATCCGGCCTGGTGGAAGAGCTCGAAGCCCGCGTGGCCGAGATGCGGACCATCATCGACACGGCGACGGACGGCGTCGTGCTTATCGCGGGCGATGGCGCGATCCGTTCGATCAGCCGGCCGGCCGAGGCGCTGTTCGGCATGGAGAGCGACGAGGTGGCCGGTAAACCTTTCACGTCGCTCTTCGCCATAGAGAGCCAGCGGGCGGCGCGCGACTATCTCGCCGGCCTCTCCGACCACGGCGTGGCGAGCGTGCTCAATGACGGGCGCGAGGTGATCGGCCGCGAGGCGCAGGGCCGCTTCATCCCCCTCTTCATGACGATCGGGAAGCTGCCCGGCGACAGCGGCTATTGCGCGGTCGTGCGCGACATCACCCAGTGGAAGCGGGCCGAGGAGGAACTCACCCAGGCCCGCGCGACGGCGGAGCGCGCCTCGTCGCACAAGAGCGACTTCCTGGCTCGGGTGAGCCATGAGATCCGCACGCCGCTCAATGCGATCATCGGCTTCTCGGAACTGATGCTCGACGAGAAGTTCGGAGCGGTGGCCAACGACCGCTACCGCGACTATCTGCGCGACATCAACCGCTCGGGAAACCATGTGCTCGACCTGGTCAACGACCTGCTCGACATCTCGAAGATCGAGGCCGGCGAACAGGAGATGACCTATGAGGCGGTGCCGCTGAACGAGACGCTCGCGGAAGCCGTCGCGCTGATGCAGCCGCAGGCCAATCGCGAGCGGGTGATCATCCGCTCGAGCTTCGCCTCGAAGCTGCCGGACGTGGTTGCCGACCTTCGTTCGGTCCGCCAGATCGCGCTCAATATCCTGTCCAACGCGGTGCGCTACACGCAGGCCGGCGGACAGGTTATCGTCTCGACCGCCTACGAAGCGCATGGCGAGGTGGTGATGCGGGTGCGCGACACAGGCATAGGAATGACGCCGGCCGAAATCGAACAGGCGCTCAAGCCGTTCAAGCAGATCAATTCGCTGAAGCGTCCGCGCGGCGACGGCACCGGGCTCGGCCTGCCTCTGACAAAGGCGATGGTGGAGGCCAACCGCGCGAAATTCGCCATCCAGTCCACGCCGGGCGAAGGCACGCTGGTCGAGGTCGCCTTCCCGTCGACGCGCGTGCTGGCCGACTGAAGCGGCAGGGTTCGGCCATCAACCAGCGTCGCGGGTGCCGCTCGACCAGCAGATGGCCGAACAATTTCCCGTGATCGCCCTGGCAGGCATGCCGGCATAGCCGGCAGAGCCATCTCCATCCCTTTGAAAGCGGCTGCAAATCCTCCACTTTAGAATCGTTCCAAGTTATTGATATCGTAACGGTTTTGCAGAACGATTATATTGACGGAATTGGTCAGATTTAACATACACGGGCCGTTCCGGACCGGAACACAGGGAAGAGCCATTGCCACCCCTTCGACCCTCGATGGCCAGGAGAGACACATGAACCTCATAAAGAACTCGGCGGCGGCCTTTGCGCTCGCGACGCTGTTCACCGGCGCCGCCCATGCCGATGGCGTGGTCAACATCTACACCTACCGCCAGCCCGAGCTGATCCAGCCGGTCCTGGACGCCTTCACCGCCAAGACCGGCATCGACACCGAGGTGCTGTTCCTCGACAAGGGTCTGGAGGAGCGCGTCCAGGCGGAAGGGACGAATTCGCCCGTCGACGTGATCATGACCGTCGACATCTCGCGCCTGACCAAGGCCAAGGAAGCCGGCATCACCCAGGCGCTGGACGACGAGACCGTCAACGGGCTCCTGCCCGCCGAGTATCGCGATCCGGAAGGCCACTGGTTCGGCCTGACCAAGCGCGCCCGGGTGCTGTACGCCTCGAAGGAGCGCGTGAAGGATACTGAGATCACCTATGCCGAGCTGTCCGATCCGAAATGGAAGGGCAAGATATGCATGCGGTCGGGCCAGCACGACTACAATCTCGCCCTGATCTCGGCCGCCATCGCGCATTGGGGCGCCGAGAAGACGGAAGAGTGGCTGACCGGGGTGAAAGCCAATCTCGGCCGCAAGCCGGACGGCGGCGACCGTCCGCAGGCCGGCGCCATCGTGGCCGGCGAGTGCGACATCGCGATCGGCAACACCTACTATGTCGGCCTGATGCGCACCAACGAAAAGGATCCGAAGGAGAAGGAATGGGGCGAGGCGATCAACGTGATCTTCCCGACCTTCGAGAACGGCAAGACCCACGTGAACATCTCCGGCGCGGCCCTGGCCAAGAATGCGCCGAACCGCGAGAATGCCGTCAAGCTGATCCAGTTCCTGGCCAGCCACGAGGCGCAGCAGATCTACGCGGAGAAGAACTTCGAGTATCCGGTCGAGCCGGGCCTCGAACCTTCCGAGATGGTCAAATCGTTCGGCACGCTGAACGCCGACACCCTGCCGCTGGCCGAGATCGCGAGCCACCGCAAGGAGGCTTCGGAAATGGTTGACCGCGTCGGCATCGACGACGGCCCGTCCAGCTAAGCTCCAGTCCCCGCGGCCAGAAGGCTGCGGGAACGAGCCGGGCTGTGCGCAGCCCGGCTTCTTTCTTGAGGGGCGCATGACGCCGGCGACCGAAACCTCAACCGTCCGTGACCCTCTCCGAACGAGGGGCCGGCGATGACGTGCGTGCTCGCCCGCCTACATGCCTCGACCCGGAGCGCTCCGCCTCGATGACGGCCTCCCATGTCACCCGCCCCCTCCGGCAAGCTGCCGCAGCCGCCGCGAAGCGTCCGCGCCATACATGGCTCAGGATCTTCACGCTGGCGGTTTGCCTGCTCGTGCTGACGCCCGTCCTGTCGCTCGCCTATGTGGCGCTTTCGGGTAGCGGCCAAGACTGGCCGCATCTCGCCCGCAACGTCCTGCCCGGCGCGAGCGTCACTACGCTCGCCCTGATGACGGCGGTGGCCGCGCTGTCGTCTTTCACGGGTGTCGGCGCGGCATGGATGGTCGTCGCCTACGAGTTTCCGCTGCGCAGGACCTTGTCCTGGGCGCTGGTCCTGCCGCTCGCCGTGCCGGCCTATCTGGCGGCGTACGCATTCGGCGAGTTCTTCCACTTCTCGGGACCCGTGCAGTCGCTCTACAGGGCGATGTTCGGTTTCGAGAGTGCGCGCGATTACTGGTTTCCCGACATCCGCTCCACCCCCGGATGCGCGCTTGTGCTCGCCTCGGTGCTCTACCCCTACGTCTATCTCACCACCCGCATCGTCTTCCTGATGCAGGGCCGGAACATCGCTGACGTCGCCCGCACGCTGGGCGCTCGCCCGGCCAAGGTATTCTGGCAGGTGCTGCTGCCGGTCGCCCGGCCCGCCATCGTGGCTGGCGTCGCGCTGGTGCTGATGGAGACGATCAACGACATCGGCGCGGCGGAATATCTCGGCGTCAGGACGCTGACCGTGGCCGTCTATCAGACGTGGCTGGCGCGCGGCAGCCTGGAAGGGGGCGCGCAGCTCGCCCTGATCATGCTGCTGCTCGTCTTCGCCATCCTCGGCGCGGAGCAGTGGGCGCGCTCCACCCGGCGCTACCACACCGGGCGCGCGACGCATATGAAGGCGCACCCGCCGCGCGTGGTCCTGAAGGGCATGCGGGCTCCGGCGGCGACCATCCTCACCGCCCTGCCCGTCGCCTTGGGCTTCGGCATACCGGTATTCGTGTTCGGGCAATACGCGTTTCGCCGCCTCGATCAGTTCGGGACCTCGGCACTGGCCAACGCCTTCGCCAACACGCTGCTCACCGCGAGCGTCACCGCGTGCCTCACCGTGGTGCTGGCATTGTTCCTCCTGAATGCGGTGCGCCTCGCGCGCTCGCAGGACGTCACCGCGACCGTCAGGCTCGCATCGATCGGATATGCGCTACCCGGCGGCATACTGGGGCTCGGCCTGCTCTTCGTCCTCGCGCGGTTCGACAATACGCTGGACGCGGCCATGCGCAGCCATTTCGACCTTTCCACCGGCCTGCTCCTCACGGGGTCGGCTGCCGGCATCATCATCGCCTGCACCATCCGCTTCGTCGCGCTGGCGGAAGGCGCGATCCGCTCTGGGCTGGAGAAGCTTCCCGCGCGCCTCGACGAGGCGGCTCGCAGCCTCGGCCGTACGCCAAGCCAGAGCGCGGCTTCGGTGCTGCTGCCCCTGCTGAGGCCGGCCATTCTCACCGCCGCCGTCCTGGTGTTCGTGGACACAGCCAAGGAACTGTCGGCCACGATCCTTCTCAGGCCGTTCGGCTTCTCGACACTCGCCACCCATGTCTATGAAAACGCTTCGCGCGGCGTCCCGCAGGACGGGGCGGCGGCGGCCATCGTCATCATCCTCACGGCGCTGGTGCCGGTGCTGCTGCTTTCGGGCGCCCTCGCCAAGGACCGAGCAGCCGCGCTGTAGCTGCGCAAAGAAAAAGGCGCCGCGAGGCGCCTTGAAAACGATGCTGTGACAAACGAGAGCTTGAGCGACCGTCCCTCCAAGGATGCAACCAGGAGCGGGATTTCTCCCTCAAGTCGATGCCGGAATACTCACTTGCCGACCTTAACAAAACCTTACCAGCTCGTGCGCAAGTTTACGCTTTCGTATGACCCGTGAAATCTAGGTAAATTTCGACGAAACCATCGGTTAACCATGCGAGGACGCAAGCGGGCTGCGGAAATGTGGGTCCGATCACATGTATTTCATACGAGCGATTTGGCGTCCGACCCGGTCCGCGATATAGGCGAGGCAGGAGAATCGCCGTTCAGCCGGGCGTCCACCAGAACCCCTGGGGACGCCATCAAGTCAGACCGACCGAGGAGCCGGACCCGCAAGGATGAACCCGTCTTCGATGCAGCGCATCACCTGGACCGTCGCAATCGCCGCCGGCATCGTCGTGCTGGCGGCGGTGGCGCTGCCGTTCCTGGCATCGACGCGCCTGGCCGGCGACCGCATCGCGGAAGAACTGGGCGAATGGAGCGGCCTGGAGGTGACGATCGGCGGCTCGACCGAGATCGATTTCTGGCCCGACCTGCAGGCCAACCTCGCCGACGTCACGCTCTCGGCGCCGGGCGGAGCAGCGGTGATCACCGCGGAGCGCGTCGAAATCGAGATATCGCCGCTGGGCACGCTGGGCGGCGCCCTGGATTTTTCGCTGGCGCGGTTCGTCCGGCCTACGCTGCGGCTGCGCGAGGACGATGCCCTGCCCGCTTTCCCCAGCAACGGGACCATCGCCCGATCGATTGAGATCGCCAAGCAGATCGTGGCCGAAGACCGGTCCGACCCCGATGTCGGCCGGCTGCCGGACGACGATTTCGGCGTCGTAGAGTTTGCCGACGGCCGCATCGTGAGGGAAATCGGAGGATCCGACGATGAAATCGCGAACGGACTGAGCGGAAGAATCGGCTGGGAGACGCTCGACGGGTCCATCAGCGCATCGGTGCAGGGTACGGCGCGGCGCGAACAGTTCGCGCTGCAGATCACGGCCGACAGGCCCCTCCTGCTGCTCGGCGGCGGGGCCAGCCAGGTTGCGTTCGTCGTGAAGTCGGTACCGGTCAGCGCCTCATTCGACGGCACGGCCAGCCTTGGCGAGAACCCCTATGCCGACGGCCGTGTGGCCCTGTCGGCGCCTGCCCTGCCGAGGCCTCTCCGCAGCCTGGAGAACGCGATACCGCGCGATCCCGGGCCGATCGCCATCGAGGGAAGGATCATCGGCGACTCGTCGCGGGTCCGGCTCGAGGAAGCCGTCCTCACGCTGAACGGCACGCCGGCCCGCGGCGCGCTCGACCTCATGCTCAACGGCCGGCTGCCCATGCTGTCGGGTACGCTTGCCTTCGACGATCTCGACCTTTCGGCGTTCCTCTCGGCGTTCACGCCGTTCGATGCCGCCGCGGCTTCTGACAGGCTCGACGTGGATTTCGCCAGCCGCCTCGATCTCGACCTCAGGCTGTCGGCCAAACGCGCCAGCGCCGGAACGATCGCCCTTACGGATGTCGCGGCGACGACGCGGCTCGACCGGGGGTTCGCGGCCTTCGACATTTCGGACGCCTCGGCGTTCGGCGGCAGCATCCAGGCCGGCGTCCGCTTCGACCGCCGAGACGACAGCCTGCACGCCGAGGTGCGGTTGCTCGCCTCAGACATCGACGGCGGCGCACTCGGGGCGGCAACCGGCTGGAGTCCCGTCATGCCTCAGGCCAACGGCACCTTATCCGTCATCCTCAAGAGCGACGGCGACAGCTGGAGCGGCCTTCTCGCGGAGGCCGACGGTTCCCTCGCCGCCAGCTTCGGCCAGGGCGTGTTGCCGGCGATCGCAGTGGCGGACCTGGTCGCACGCAGCGGGAGCGGAACGCCGTTCCCCTTGTCCGACCTCTCCGGCGGCGCCATGACGATGGAGGGCATGGACTTCAAATCGGCGGTATCCGACGGGATCGCGACGATCGAGAAGGCGGAGATCAGGTCGCCGCCCTATCGTCTCGTCCTCGACGGCGCCGCCGATCTCGCAAGCCGCTCACTGGACATTACAGGCATCGCGCAGGCGCAGATGGCGGGCCAACCAGCCGAGCCGCCTGCCGCCACGGACTTCCGTATAACCGGCCCATGGAGCGCGGCGATCGTGACGCCAGGCCCCGCAGGCCCTGGCGAATAGGACCAAGCGGCCCTTATCCGCGAACGGCCGCCTGCTCGTCGCGCTGGCGCTGCGCTTCCGGCGCTTGTTGACGACGGAAGCGGCCAGCCCCCCCGGGCGAGGGATAACGCCCAGGCATCCGCACGCTGCGCGAGCCATGTTCCAGGTCGCCGGTCCGTGGCAGGCGTGACGGTGACGCCGGTCACGGGCGCTTCCGGCGAGTAGCCGTGCGCAGGCGGGCCCACAACCCGTCGCTGGCGATGAACGCCTGATAGTCTCGATAGGCCGGATCGGCGGCGAGATGACGCTCCTCGGTGACGGCGCGCAGCCAGTAGACGATGTTAACTCCTGCAAGCAGCAGGCAGGATTTTGCCGCCACTAGCCAGTCCGTGCCAGGCAGGAAGGGCACCGAGATCAGCCAATAGCTCACGTTCTTGCACAGATAGGCCGGATGCTTCACCCAGCGATACGGTCCGCCTGTGATGATGCCGCGGTGGGTGAGGTTCGAGAAGCGCAGGCCGAACGCCATCGTCGCCCAGACATAAACGGCAACGAGCGCCAGAATGGCGGAGCCCCAGACCATGTAAAGGACCGGAAACCGGTGGAGGACGTGTCCCCAGAAGAGATTGTCCTGGTCGTAGGCGAGATAGTTGGAGCCGAGCGTCGCCCAAAACGGGGGGTAGCAGCAGAGGCATGCGACCCAACCCGCCAGCGTCGGGTCGGTCGAGCGGATGTGGCTGTCGAGCAGGCGCAGCGTCAGCGTGTAGGCGGCTGCTGCCAGCAGCACGTCGATCAGATAGAACAGATCGATTGCGAGGGAGAACATCTGCTCGAAACTATCCGGCAGGCCGTGGGCAAGGAGCTTTGACAGGCTATTGTTGGCGAAGACGAACATTACCGGCAGGAAGAACGCCTTAACCGTCCACCCGCGTGCATGCACGGCGAGCGCGGACCAGTCGGCGGGACGCTTGCCGGCGACGAGCAGGGCGAGGTCAACATAGGCATCGTGCGGATCGTCCTGCAGCTGGTCGACATAGCCGATGTAGAGCGGCGCGAGGACCACCAATGCCGGCAGGCAGTAGAAGCATGCCTGCAGAAAGGGTTCATAGAAGGGCTCGGAGTAGAGCGGAAAAACCCAGTATAGGGCGCCGATGGCCCCGATGGTTAGAAAGAAGCCCACGAGCTTCTGCGCGGTCCTGCGAAGGTCGAACGGCCGGGCCGGGGCGGCGGCAAGGCCTGTGGTAGAATTGAAGTTGACGCGATAAATCTGCAGATCGACGACGACCATCGCCAGGCCGGCGGCGGCGATGACGGCCAGTGTCTTCAGGTAGAGCTCCACCTGCCAATCTCGCAGCAGGGCGACCACCAGAAGCGCAGCAGCCGCACCGGCCATGCCGGTCAGCGGACCGGCCGACGACGACAAAGCCGCGCGCTGCTCGGCGGTTGATGCGGACCGAGGGATACTCGCGGTTGACACTACGCGCCGCCTTCACACAGAGCCGCTAGCCAGTACCCCCGCTCGTCTGGCCACTGCTGCCGCTGCTGGTCTGGCCGCTGCTGCCGCTGCTCGTCTGGCCACTGCTGCCGCTGCTCGTCTGGCCGCTACTCCCGCTGCTCGTCTGGCCGCTGCTGCCGCTGCTCGTCTGGCCGCTGCTCCCGCTGCTGGTCTGGCCGCTGCTGCCGCTGCTCGTCTGGCCGCTGCTCCCGCTGCTGGTCTGGCCGCTGCTGCCGCTGCTCGTCTGGCCGCTGCTGCCGCTGCTGGTCTGGCCGCTGCTCCCGCTGCTCGTCTGGCCGCTGCTGCCGCTGCTCGTCTGGCCGCTGCTGCCGCTGCTCGTCTGGCCGCTGCTGCCGCTGCTCGTCTGGCCGCTGCTGCCGCTGCTCGTCTGGCCGCTGCTGCCGCTGCTGGTCTGGCCGCTGCTGCCGCTGCTCGTCTGGCCGCTGCTGCCGCTGCTGGTCTGGCCGCTGCTGCCGCTGCTGGTCTGGCCGCTGCTCTCACCGCTGCTCGACCGGCTGCCGGAGCTTCTGCCCGGCGGGCGGCCCATCGGTTCTCCCCCGCCGCGCTCGCATCTCGAACTCAGCGGGCAATACCATGCGATTTGTTGCTCTGCCGTTTCGAGCATGCGCGTCCGGTCGTAGGTCGTCGCGACCGCGACGCATACGCCGCCCGCGAATAAGGCAGACCCTATAACCGCCGTTACGAGCTTCATGACTCCACCTCGGCAAGAACCGATGAGGCGTCCTGCACCCGCACAACGCCCCCGTCGCAACGAAACTCTGCATGATAAGACCGATCCGAAACAGTCCGCATATGCTGACTGATGTTCTCAGGATCGCTGGCAGAAATCGGCCCCGTGCGCTTTACGGCTTGAACGGCCCGACGCTCTTCAGGAGGGCGACGAGCTGGCTTTGATGGTTGGTGCCGGTCTTGCGGTAAATGCGGTCGAGATAGGTGCGAGCAGTGCTGAAGGTCACGCCGTTGCCGGCCGCCGCCGACTTCAACGCCTGCCCGGCGGCAAGGGCGGTCGCAAGCCTCGCCTCCGCCGGCGTCAGGTCGAAAAGGCCGGAGAGGATAGTGGGCGACGGCACCATCGCGCTCGCGCTGACGGCGGTCGCCGCAATCAATATGTCGCCGCCGGAGAAGATGTCATGCGCGGCGCGGCGCAGCGGCAGCACGTGCACGACAAGCGCCGGCTGGTTCTCTTTCGCTGGAACGGGAAGCGAGCGGACGACCAGATCCTGCCGGTGCCGGGCGACCGCCTGCTGGAAAAGCGCATCGGCGGAACGATCGGCGAGCGCCAAGCGACCGTGGGCGGCAGGACGAAAAACTCCGGGCATGCCTTCCAAGAGGCTGTTGGCCGCCAGTACGCGGCCTGAGACCGTCAGCACCGCGGCCGGCAGACCCATCGCCTTGAGCGCCGAGACGGTGGCGACGGCCTGCTCCAGCCCAAGCCGCGCAGCGACGAGGCCGGCGCGGGCGAAATGCGGACGCAGCGCGTCGAGCCGGTCCAGTGTGGCACGGTCGTATCCGCCGTCCTTCGCCCAGCGCTGGAAGACAAAGGTGACGACCTCGCCGGTTGGCATGGATACCGCCGAACAGGCATGCGCGCCGATGCCGAATGCCCGCGCGCTTATCCGCACAGGATCGCTCTCGATCTCCTCGGCAGAGACGAAGTCTTCCACCGGCACGAAGCTCGCGGGCTGCAGGCTGCACATGCGCTGCACTCCGCTGGAGAACTTCCAGACATCGCCGGCCATGAATTCGTCGAAGAGGGGCCGGACCACCTCCATGGTCCTGCCGCGGACGGGTTGGTCGTCGCCGAACACGAAGATGGCACCGCTGGCGGAATTCGACAGATCGCTGGCTGCTTCCATCACATCCGACCAGACATCGGGGACGAAGGCTGCCTCGTAAATTCGATCAACGAGATCGTCGCGCATCACGCCCCCGCCCGACAGGACCTATCCCCGCAATGCCGCCTGCTCGTCGCGCTGGCGCTGCACTTCGCGGCGCTTGTTGACGACGGAAGCGGCCAGCACCCCCCCGGCGACCACTGCGATCATCAGGGTGCAGACGGCGTTGATTTCGGGCGTAACGCCGAGGCGCACCTGACTGTAGATCTTCATCGGCAACGTGGTGGCGCCAGGACCCGAGGTGAAGCTCGCGATGACGAGATCGTCGAGCGACAGCGTGAAGGCCAGCATCCAGCCCGAGACGATCGCCGGCGCGATGACCGGCAGCGTGATCTGGAAGAAGGTCTTCACCGGCGGCGCGCCGAGATCCATGGCGGCTTCCTCGAGGGAGCGGTCGAAACTCATGAGCCGCGACTGCACGACGACGGCCACGAAGCACATGGTGAAGGTGATGTGCGCCAGGGTGACGGTCATGAAGCCGCGGTCGAGCCCGACCGCCACGAACAGAAGCAGAAGCGACAGGCCGGTTATGACCTCGGGCATGACCAGCGGCGCGAACACCATGCCGGAGAACAGTACCCTTCCCCGGAACCGTGTGTAGCGCGTCAGCGCGAGGGCGGCGAGCGTCCCGAACACGGTGGCGACGGTTGCGGACAGGAACCCGACTCGAAGCGTCACCCAGGCGGCATCCATGAGACCCTGGTTCTGGAACAGCGACACGTACCACCGGGTCGAGAAGCCGCCCCACACGGTGACCAGCTTCGACTCGTTGAAGGAGTAGATGACCAGAAGGACGATCGGCAGATAGAGGAAGGCGAAGCCCAGCACGACTGAGGCGATGTTGAACCGGGACCACCGGGCGTTCAACGGCTTTGCTCCTGTGCACGCGCCTGCGCGGACTGGAAGATCATGATCGGCACGATCAGGATCAGAAGCAGGAGCACGGCGACCGCGGAAGACACCGGCCAGTCGCGGTTGGCGAAGAACTCGTTCCAGAGGGTCTTGCCGATCATCAGCGTGCTGGAACCGCCAAGCAGGTCGGGAATGACGAACTCGCCGACGGCAGGGATGAAGACGAGCATGCAGCCCGCGATCACGCCCGGCAGGGACAGCGGAAAGGTTATCTTCCAGAAGGCTCCGACCGGCCGGCACCCGAGATCCTGCGCAGCCTCGATGAGCGAATAGTCCATCTTCTCCAGCGACGAGTAGAGCGGCAGGATCATGAACGGCAGGTAGGAATAGACGATGCCGATGAAGATCGCCGTATGAGTATTCATGATGAGCAGCGGCTCGTCGATGACGCCGATCGCCTGCAGCAGCTGGTTGAGCAGCCCCTCCGGCTTGAGGATCCCGATCCAGGCGTAGACGCGTATCAGGAACGATGTCCAGAACGGCAGTATCACGAGCATCAGCAGCGTGGCCCTCAGGGAAGCCGGCGCGCGCGCCATGCCGTAGGCGATGGGGTAGCCGACGATCAGCGAGAAGAAGGTCGACACCGCCGCGATCCAGACGCTGGAGACATAGGCGTTGAAGTAGAGCGGGTCGTCGGCCAGCCAGAGGTAGTTCTCGAAGCTCAGCTCGCCGAGCTGCGACCACAGTCCAGTCAGCCCATCCTCGAGCCCAAGGACCGGCGTGTAGGGCGGCATGGCGATCGCCGTCTGCGACAGGGAGATCTTGAAGACGATGACGAAGGGGACGAGGAAGAAGAACAGGAGCCAGAGGTAGGGAATGATGATGACCAGGCGGCTGGTCACGGCCCGGACCGTGCGCGATGGGAAGGGCGGCTCGGCAGCGGCGAGATCACGATCGGCGGCGATGCTGGTCATGCGGCGCCTCCTGACTTCGCGCAACCGGGCAAGCGGTACCGACCCCTCCACCGTGCTGCCGGGATCATCGCGTCCCTCATTGAGTCAGCACGACGCCGGCGTCCGGCTGGAAAGAGATCCAGGCCCGGTCGTTCCAGGTCAGCGGGTCGTCGGAGCTGCGCGCGCTGTTCAGCGCGCTCGCCTTGACGACCTGCCCGTCCGGAAGCCTGACGTGGTAGACGGTCATGTCGCCCAGATAGGCAAGGTCGTAGATCTCGCCTTCCATGGCATTGACCGCGCCTTCGGGGCGGCGCGACGACACCTTGATCTTCTCCGGACGCACGGCGAAGGCGACCGCCCTGCCGGCGGCGGCGTCCCCCGCATTGTCGACGAGTATCTCCGCGCCGCCCGCACCCGCGATGCGCGCGCCGGCGGCCTCGCGTGCGGCGACCGTGCCCTCGAACATGTTGACGTTGCCGACGAAGCCCGCGACGAAGCGCGAGGCTGGCGCTTCGTAGATCTCCGCCGGTGTCGCGACCTGCATCAGCCTGCCCTTTTCGAGGATCGCAATGCGGTCGGCCATGGTCATCGCCTCCTCCTGGTCGTGCGTGACGACGATGAAGGTGAGCCCGAGCGACTGCTGGAGGTCCATCAGCTCGAACTGGGTTTCCTCGCGCAGCTTCTTGTCAAGCGCACCGAGCGGTTCGTCGAGCAGCAGCACCTTGGGGCGCTTGGCCACGGACCGGGCGAGCGCGACGCGCTGGCGCTGGCCGCCGGACAGCTGGTGTGGCTTGCGCTTGGCGAATTGCTCGAGCTTGACCAGCCGCAGCATCTCCGCGACGCGGGAGGCTATCTCCGCCGAGGGCATTCCTTCCTGCTGCAGCCCGAAGCCGATATTGGCCTCGACCGTCATGTGCGGGAAGAGCGCATAGGACTGGAACATCATGTTGAGCGGACGCCGGTAGGGCGGAATGCCGCGCAGATCCTGACCGTCGAGCAGGATCCTGCCGGAGGTGGGCTCGTCGAACCCGGCGAGCATCCTCAGGAGCGTGGACTTGCCCGAACCCGAGCCGCCGAGCAGGGCGAAGAATTCGCGTTCGTAGATGTCGAGCGACAGGTCGTCGACGGCGAGGAAGTCGCGGCCGAAGACCTTGGTCACGTTCTGGAAAGAGATGTAGGGCTTCGCTGCGGGATCGGCCCAGGGAGCGAATGACCGTCTGATGCTGCCGAGCGACTTCATGATGGTACCCCCTGCACCCTCACCCGCTGGAAACGAGGCCCCGGCGCCGATGTGCCGGGGCCCTTGGCCCGATCACTGACCGACTACTGGCCGGTGACGACCCTGGTCCAGGACCGCGTCACCAGGCGCTGCGTCCTCGGATCGTAAGGCGAAACCGTGAACAGCTTCGACAGCGTCGCCTCGTCCGGATAGATCGCCGGGTCATCGAGGATCTCCTTGTCGATGAACTCCTGCGACGCCTTGTTGCCGTTCGGGAAGTAGATGTAGTTGGTGGCCTTGGCCGCGACCTCCGGCTTCATGAGATAGTTGATGAACTCGTGCGCCTCCTCGACATGCGGCGCGTCGGCCGGGATGGCGAGCTGGTCGAACCACATCTGCGCGCCTTCGGTCGGTATCACATAGTCCACCACCACGCCCTGGTCCGCTTCCGCGGCACGGTCGCGCGCCTGGAAGACGTCGCCAGACCAGCCGACGGCCAGGCAGATGTCGCCGTTGGCCAGCGCGTTGATGTACTCGGACGAATGGAACTTGCGGACATACGGCCTGATCTTCAGCAGCAGTTCCTCGGCCTTCGCGATGTCGTCCGGCGAGGTCGATTCCGGATCGATGCCGAGATACTGGAACGCCGTCGGGATGATGTCGGTGGGAGAGTCGAGGAGATAGACGCCGCAGTCGGCGAGCTTCGACAGCTTCTCGGGATTGAAGACGACGTCCCAGCTGTCGATCTTGTCGATGCCGAGCGCCTCCTGAACCTTCTTCTGGTTGTAGCCGATGCCGACCGTGCCCCACATGTAGTTGACGGAATATTCGTTGCCGGGATCGTACTTGGCGGTACGCTCGGTTACCACGTCCCACATGTTCGAGATGTTCGGCAGCTTCGACTTGTCGAGCTTCTGGAACACGCCGGCCTGGATCTGGCGGGCGAGGAAATTGCCGGTAGGCACGACGACGTCATAGCCGCTGGCGCCTGCGAGCAGCTTCGTTTCCAGCAGTTCGTTGGAATCGAAGACGTCGTAGACGACCTTGATGCCGGTCTCCTTCGTGAAATCGTCGATGATCGACGAGTCGATATAGTCGGACCAGTTGTAGACGTTCACGACCCGATCCTGCGCGATGGCGGACCCTGCCACGGTCAGTGCGACCGCGGTCGCTGCCGACAACACAAACAGTCTGTTGAACATTCGCATATTTCCCCTTGCTTCCTTGTCCGCCCGCTGCGCCCTCCTTAGCGCCAGGCGTCGATGAGCTTGAAGCCTATTGGGCTTTTTCCATGCCGACAAGTTTGATTTGAGGAAGGCGGCCGACGCCGCGTCAGGCGGGTGTCTGAACGCCGGTGACACCCGGCCTCTGCGGCTTCGACATGCGCCTGAACTCGAGCGACAGATGCACCAGGAGCGCGGCGAAAATGACGCCGCCCCCGATGATGGTGCGGCTCGAAGGCACCTCGCCGTGGAAGAGCCACACCCAGACGGGTCCGAGCAGCGTCTCGAACGTGCCGAGCAATGCGGCAAAGGCTGCGGGGATCAGCCGCGCGCCGAGGGCGAAGCATGCCAGGCCGAGGCCGAGGTTGAGCGCGCCGAAGGCGAAGAGCCATCCCATGTCCTGGCCCGAAACGGCGAAACCGCCGACCTGTGTGGCGGCGAAGCAGGCCGCCATGGTCGTGCCCAGGCAGTTTGCGGGAGTCATGCGGACGTGGGAGAAGCGGCGCGTGATGACGGTGGCGGTGGAGAACGCCAGCGCGATGAGGAGCGCCAGCCCGTCTCCGATCGGCGATATGGTGCCGTCGAAGGACTCCGAGACCATGATGGCGACGCCGCCTATGACGGCCGCGATCGCCGCCCAGGTGGCGGGCGCGACCCTCTCGCCGAAGAACAGGAAGGCCATCAAGGCCGCGATCAGCGGCACCCCGGCCTGCATCAGCACCACGTTGGCGACGGTGGTGTAGGCGATCGCGATCACGAATGACGATGAGGCGATGGCGAAGCAGAGCGCGACCGCGGCGCCCGGCAAGCCCATTTCCCGGAACAGCGCCACGGTGCCGCGCAGGCCATCCCGCAGCAGCATGAAACCAAGGAGGAAAGCGGTCGCCCAGATCGACCGCCAGAAGACCACCGCCCAGGTGTCCGACGTCTCAATGAAACGGGCTATGGCGCCGCCGAAGCTCCACACCAGGGCCGACAGGAAGACGAGGACGAAGCCCAGATGCTCCTCGCGTCGCGACGTATGGGGTGATGCGGCGGCGGTCATGGCGCGGACCTGAACGAGCTCCCTGCGAGCCCGACGATTCTGTAGAGCGCAGCCGGGAGGTCAGGGTGGTCCAGCCGAGGCCATCGATTGTAGCAGCGCAGGGCGACCCTCCATCCAGGCGCACGGCCGCTGGCGCGTTAACCAAAAGCCCGATTCTTTTGGATTTTAATACAATCTTAAGTATATTAACCGGCGAGGCAGCGGGCCAGGGCCCGAAAGGGGTTCTCGACGTGTCCGGCAACTACATACCCGCAAGGGATCTCAAGCGACTTTCCGTTCTGCAGCCCTGGCGCACCGCCCTTGCGGTCGCGGGCGATTGGGCGCTGATCGCGCTTTCGATCGCCGCAAGCGAGGCGAGCGGGAGCTGGTGGCTCTACCTGCCGGCGGTCCTCGTCATCGCCGGCCGGCAGCACGCGCTGGCCGCGCTGCTGCACGATTTCGCGCATTATCGCTTCATGTCCGGCAAGAAGTTCAGCGACTGGGTCGGCGACCTTTTCCTCGCATGGCCCCTGCTGGCGACGCTGGAGGGCTATCGCCGCAACCATCTCGGCCACCATCGCTATCTGAACACCGATCAGGACCCGGACTGGGTGGTGAAGGTCGGTTCGCGCGAATTCACCTTCCCGCAGGAGATGCGCTTTGCGGTGCTCAACCTGCTCGGCTATCTGGTCGGCGTCAGCACGGTGCGCGATTTCAGAAAGGCGCTCGCCCGCATCAAGGCCGACGAGCGCTCCACGCCCGGCTACGTCGCGCTGCGGCTCGGCTTCTACGCCGCTGTGGTGGCGGTCCTGACGCTGACCGGAAGCTGGACCGGCTTCCTCCTCTACTGGGTGGTGCCCTACGCTACCTTCTTCTTCATGTTCATGTATATCCGCAGCGTCGCCGAGCATTTCGGCCCGACGATGGATTACGGACACGACCTGACGGCCACGCGCACGGTCATCCCCTTCCCGTGGGAACGGCTGTTCTTTGCCCCCCACCACATGAACTACCACATCGAGCATCATCTCTATCCGAGCGTTCCGCACTACCGCCTGCCGGAACTCAGCAGGGCGCTGATGTCGAACCCGGACTTTGCCGCCACCGCGCATGTGACGCGGGGCTACGTGACGGGGCTGTGGCGAGAGCTGACCACGCGCAAAGCGGAAGAGCCGCAGGCGCGGCCGGCGCCGGGTATGCAGCCCGCGGAGTGACGTCGGCCGGTCAACGCGCCGGCGCCAGGCCCGTCCGATCGAGAAAGTCCAGAATCCGGTTGCGGGCATCGTCCTGCCTGCCGACCAGCAGATGGCCGCCGCTATCGTAGGTCACGAGCTGCGAAGCCGCGATCTTGGCGGCGGCGAACTGCGCGCCGGGCAGTGTGCCAAACAGGTCGTCGCGTGCGGCGATGACGATGGTCGGAATCGTGATATCGTCCAGCGGCCGCAGTTGCGCGTCGGGCAGGCCGTCGATGCCGATGCCGAGATGGCGCAGCCACAGCGGCTGCACCCCGGCGACGATCGCGGCCACGCGCTTCCTGTCCGCTGCGGATGCCTGGGCGACCACGTCCGGCGGAACCCCGAGGAACCGCACCAGGAGCGACGGCGTCACCTGCTCGGCTGCCCACCAGAGGAAATCGCCGCCAGCGTTGGCGATCCACAAGGCCAGGCGGTCGGCTTTGCCGCCAGCCTTCGGGACAGGTCCTCCCGGCGCACCGAGTGCCGGCACCACGAGCACCAGCGCCGACACCCTGCCGGGATAGCGCAGCGCCAGTTCGACCGCGGACCGCGCGCCCGCCGACACGCCCAGTACGATCGCGCTGTCGATGCCGAGCTGGTCGAGAAGCGCTGCATGCGCGGCGGCCTGGGCGACCGGGCTGGCATCGGCGGGGACCGGCGTGCCGAGATAGCCGAAGCGCGATGGAGCGATGACGCGAAACCCCTCGCCCACGAGCGCGGCAGCGTTGGCGAGGCCCTGATCGAAGCCGCCGCCCGAGCCGTGGATGGATAGCAGCGCCGGCCCCTCGCCGGTCTCGGCATATTCGATCGGCCCGGCCTTGGTAACGACGATGCGGCTGCCGGATGCGAGCGCCCCGCGCGCGCGATCGAGGTCCGTCCGGTACAGCGAGGCGACCGCCAGGGCCGCCGCCATCACCATGGCCAAGCCGACGAGCAGGACGGTTCGCCCCATGCGCATTCCCTCGATGCGGGTATGATCCTAGCGCCACATCGCGGCCGGGCGGTTGATATCGATCAAGCTTCGACCCGAGCATGCGGAGATCGCCCGCGCAGCGCTGCCCCTTCCCTTCCGCTTTGCCGCCCGGCTATAGTCGGCCATCAGCAATGTCCGATCGGTGATTGATGCCGCCCGCAAAGAAGGAAGCCCGCCCGTCGACTCGCGGAGGGCGCGCCCGCACGCCCGCGTTCGTGAAGAACAACCGCGGCGTGAAGAACTGGAAAGAAGCCGCCGCCTGGCTCGAATGGCGCGGCATCGAGGACATCGAGTGCATCACGCCCGACCAGGCCGGCATCGCGCGCGGCAAGATGATGCCGTCGAAGAAGTTCACCTCCAACACCTCGCTGGCCCTGCCCTCGGCCGTCTTCATGGCGACCATCTCGGGCGGCTATCCGGAAGACGGCAACGGCTTTTCCTATCCGGAGGATGACGGCGACCTGAAGCTGATGCCCGATCTCGGCACGCTGTCGGCGGTGCCGTGGGAAAGCGATCCGACCGCGCAGGTCATCTGCGACCTCGTTCACCAGGACGGGCGCGATGTCGAGTTCACGCCGCGCAACCTGCTGAAGCGGGTGCTCGCCGCCTACGACGCCCAGGGGCTGAGGCCGGTGGTGGCGCCCGAGATAGAGTTCTATCTGGTGCGCAAGAACCCGGACCCTGATTACCCGCTGACCCCACCGGTCGGCCGCTCCGGCCGGCCGATCGGCGGCGGCGCGGGCTATTCGATCGCCGGCGTCAACGAATTCGACGAGCTGATCGACGACATCTACCACTTCTCGGAAGCGCAGGGCCTGGAGATCGACACGCTGATCCACGAGGAAGGCGCGGGGCAGCTGGAGATCAACCTGCGCCACGGCCATCCGGTCGAGCTCGCCGACCAGGTGTTCCTGTTCAAGCGCACCATCCGCGAGGCCGCCCTGAAGCACGAGACCTATGCGACCTTCATGGCGAAACCCATGCAGGGCCAGCCGGGGTCGGCCATGCACATCCACCAGTCGGTCATCCATGCCAGGAGCGGCCGCAATCTCTTCACGAATGACGACGGCAGCGAGTCCGACGCCTTCCTGCATTTCATCGGAGGCATGCAGAAGCATGTGCCGAACGCCCTGGTGATGTTCGCCCCCTATGTGAACTCCTACCGGCGGCTGACGCAGGCAGCGTCCGCGCCGGTCAACAACAAGTGGGGATACGACAACCGCACCACCGCGTTCCGCGTCCCGCGCTCAGACCCCTCGGCCCGGCGCGTCGAGAACCGCATCCCCTCCTCCGACGCCAATCCCTACCTGGCGCTCGCAGCCTCGCTCGCCTGCGGCCTGATCGGCCTGACCAAGCAGCTGAAGCCCGACGCGCCCGTGCTCACCACCGCCAATGAGGACGAGATCGACCTGCCGCGCGGCCTGCTCGAAGCCGTCGACCTGTTCGAGGACGACAAGGACCTGCGCGAGGTCCTGGGCGAGAGTTTCGTCTCCACCTACGCGGCCATCAAGCGGGCGGAGTTCGAGACCTTCATGGAGGTGATATCGCCGTGGGAGCGGGAGTTTTTGTTGCTGAATGTGTGAGGGAGTAGGGAGTAAGGGAGTAGGGAGTAGGGGAGTAGGGGAGTAGGGGAGTAGGGCAGTAAGGCAGTAGGGGGATGCTTTGTCAGCAAGGATCGATTCCTACCGGGACTTGGTTGTGTGGCAGCAGGCCATGGACCTCGCAGTTGCGATCTATGCCGCGACCCGCGACTGGCCGAAGGAAGAAATGTATGGCCTGACAAGTCAGGTCCGGCGTGCGGCATCATCCGTCCCCGCCAACATCGCGGAGGGTTTTGGCCGCGAAAATCGAGGCTCGTATCAGCAGTTTCTACGCATAGCTCAAGGTTCGCTGAAAGAGCTGGAGACCCATTTGTTGATTTCTCAACGCATTGGGATCGCACAGAGTGGAACAGTTGCGTCACTGCTCAGCCAAAGCGAGAGCGTCGGCAAGTTGCTGCGATTTCTTATACGCAAGCTTTCGACACCTTAGCCCCACTGCCCTACTGCCCTACTGCCCTACTGCCCTACTGCCCTACTGCCCTACTGCCTACTGCCTACTGCCCACTGCCCACTGCCTACTGCCCACTGCCTACCGCGCGCCACCTCCCCACGGACCCCCTCCATGCCCCACCAATCCCCCATCTCCCCCGGCTACTCCTGGTACGAGGACACCGCCGGTCCGCGCCCCGACTATCCGCCGCTCGACGGCGACCTGACGGCAGACGTCGTGGTGGTCGGCGGCGGGTTCACGGGGCTGTCGGCCGCGGTGCATCTGGCGAAATCGGGGACGAACGTGGCGCTGGTCGAGGCGCACCGGATCGGCGACGGCGCCTCGGGGCGCAACGGAGGCCAGCTCGGCACCGGCCAGCGTGCCGGCGCCGAGGAGCTGGAGAAGGAGTACGGATTTGCCCGTGCGAAGGCGCTGTTCGATCTGGCGGAGGAGGCCAAGACTCATCTCATCGACTTCGCCGCCGCCAACGCCATCGAGATCGATTTCCGGCCCGGCCACCTCAACGTATGCCACCGCAAGCGCGACCTGCCCGAATATGTCGAGCATGTCGAGGCGATGACCGGCCGGTTCAACTATCCGCACCTAACCTACATGGACGCGGCCGAGACACATGAACGGATGGGTTCCGGCCACTATTTCGGCGGCGTGCGCGACACCGGGACCGGTCACATCCATCCTTTGAAGCTGGTCATCGGCACGGCACGCGTTGCCGCCGAAGCGGGAGCGCGGCTCTTCGAGAACACGAAGGTGACGTCGGTCACGACGAATGGCGGCAAGGTGGTCCTCAACACGGCCAAGGGCACGATCACGGCCAGGAAGTGCCTGATCGCCATGAACGCCTATGGCGAAAATCTGGAGCCGGTGAGCGCGGCCCACATCATGCCGATCGGCTCCTTCATCGGAGCGACGGTGCCGCTCGGAGACGACAGCCCCGTTCTTCCCGGCGGGGAGTCGGTGTCGGACTCCCGCTTCGTGGTGCGCTACTTCCGGCGCGCAAAAACAGGCGAACTGCTGTTCGGCGGCCGGGAGATCTACGCGCCCGGCGATCCGCAGGACATCCAGATCCATATCCGCAGGCAGATCGCCGAAATCTATCCCGCCCTGAAGGACGTGAAGATCACGCATGCCTGGGGGGGCTATGTCGGCATCACGATGCCGCGCAAACCCTTCGTGCGCGAAGTCATGCCGAACGTCATCTCGGCCGGCGGCTATTCCGGGCACGGGGTGATGCTGTCCAACTTCATCGGCAAGCTCTACGCCGAGACCGTGGCGGGCAACCGGGATCGCCTGAAGCTCTTCGAGGACTTGAAGATTCCGCCCTTCCCCGGCGGCCGCCGCCTGCGCGCGCCGCTGCTTTTCCTTGCGCTCAACTGGTATGCGTTGCGGGACAGGTTTTAGGGCTGCCCGGCCCGAAGTTGATTTCAGGTGTCAGAACGCCTATTCTGATGTCACATTACAAAGGTGACGTCATGGCGCGGCAGGCTACCACATTCAGGATCGACGAAGTCGTGCTCGAGGGTCTTACCATGCTGGGACAACTCTCCGGTCGCTCCGCGAACCAACTCGCAAACGAGGCGATCAAGGAATATGTGGCCAAGCGGAGTCTGGACGTCGAGAACGAGTTGCAGGGCACGTTGTCCCGGCTGCGTGCCTATCGAGAGCGCGATCCGGACTTCGAGAACGCGATCAGCGACTTTGCGGAGGCCGAGGTGTCCGCTCGCCACGACCCGGCTCAGGGAGAGGTCGTAAAGGCGGCCGAGCCCTTGCAAGCCAGGCTTCGCAGCCTGCTGAATGGCTGACTGGGACAAGGATAGCTCACAACTCCAGCAGAATCTATCTGCCGTCCTCCGTGGCGTCCGAGACGATGCCCGGCGGAGAAAGACGCCGGCCGCCGAGATGGCACGCGGATGGCAACGGGAGATCATGCGCGACCTGGATATACCGGATCCGGATTATGTCGGCCGGTTTCGCGGCGAAACGGGACTGGAGGACTGCTGGGTAGTGATCGGCGCAAGAGCCGGCGTCGGACCGCAGGCCGTCGCAGCCGCGCTGGCCGATTTCGAAACGTCTCTGCAACTCGCTGTTGCGGAACTCGACCACTCCATACCCGGGGATGTAGCGAGCGAAAACGAGTTGGCGGCCGTCCTGGCGGTCTGTGCGTGGGCGCATGCCGAGTGGGTGCGCATACACCCGTTCGCCAACGGCAACGGACGAACCGCGCGGCTGTGGGCGAACTTCGTCGCCATGCGGTACGGCCTTCCGCCCTTCGTGACGTTGCGTCCTCGACCGGGCGACGGATACGGCGCCGCGGCGGCCGCCGCCATGGACGGGGACTGGGCGCCGACGGAGAAGGTTTTCCGGGTCATGCTGCGCGAAGCACTGGTGCGCTGACCAGACTTCGCCCGCTAGACCTTCATCTCTATCCTGATCCCATGCACGAGCTTGCCGGATGCGTTAAGAACGCGGCCGGCGGGCTGGGGCGCCATGTGGACGACAAGGCAGCCCTTGCCGTCCCATTTCTGAATCGCCTGCATCACGTCGCGGTTGGGCGGCATGGCGCGGCCATCGGGGGACATGTCGTGAATCGGCCCTTGCACCTGATCGAACACGAAGACAGAGGGCCACCGGTGATGATGGACGGGCTCTTCCTCGTCGGGCTCGAGAATCACCTCGAGCACGCGTAGGCTGTCGTTTTCGAAAAGGACCACGTGGTTTTTCGGCGCGGCAGCGACCGCGTCGAGAGCCGGATCCCAATTGGCAGGATGGTCGGAGCTGTCATGCAAGGCCATGTTCCACTCCTGTGTGTAGAGGCCCGCCCGACGTGCGAGCATGAGGTTACGACGGACCGCCTGCCGTCACAAGCGCGTGAGGGCACTGTTATGCCGCTGTTTCGCCGGGCCGCGACGCTAAGTGAGGCGCCATGAACAGACGATCCTTGCTTGCCTTGCCCCTCCTCCTTGCCTTGCCCCGCACGGGCTGGGCGCAGTCCGACCGCCGCGCCGCGCTGACGCCGGCGCTCGACCGGGCCAACGATCTCGGGCCGCTGCGTTGCGTCGCCGTCTCCATCGACGGCAGCGAGGTGGCGGCGCGTGGCTATCATGGCGGTTCGCCCGATCGTCCGACCAACATCAAGTCGGCATCCAAATCGGTGATTTCGGCGCTGATGGGCATCGCCATAGACAAGGGCGTCCTGGAAGGCGCCGACCAGAAGATCGCGCCGTTGCTCGAGCGCGACATGCCGGACGACCCCGACCCGCGCATGGCCGACATCACCATAGGCAACCTGCTGTCCATGCAGGCAGGGCTCGGCCGGACATCGGGCCCGAACTACGGCCGCTGGGTATCGAGCCCCAACTGGGTGCGGGCCGCACTTGCCGAGCCATTCGACGGCGATCCCGGCGGGCCGATGCTCTATTCGACAGGCTCGACGCATCTCCTGTCTGCGATCCTGACGCGCGCCGGTGGCAAGTCGACGCGCGAACTGGCGCGGGAATGGCTGGAGCCGGTGGAGGGCTTTGCCATTTCCGGATGGGACCGCGACCCGCAGGGGATCTACATCGGCGGCAACCAGATGGCGATGACGCCGCGCTCGCTGCTGGCGTTCGGCGAGCTCTACCGCAACGGCGGCCGCAACAAGGCCGGCGAGCAGGTAGTGTCGGAGCGGTGGATTCAGCAATCCTGGCGTGTTCGCACCCATTCGATCTACAGCGGCGATGGCTACGGCTACGGCTGGTTCATGCGCCGTATCGGCGGCCAGGATGTGGTTTACGCCTGGGGGTTCGGCGGGCAGATGCTCTATATCGTGCCCGCGCTCGCGTTGACGGTGGCGATGACATCGATTCCGGACGACCCCTCCGCCCGCAGCGGCCACCGCGACGATCTGCACGCGCTGCTGGCCGAGATCATCACGGCCGTGGGCGTGAGCTAGGGACAGGTCACCACGACCTTTCTTCAACCGGCTTCGAGAGCATTCGCGCCCAAACCAATTCTCCCTTTGAAATCTGTCACAGGGACATTCTATGGTGCGGACCGGTGCGAGGTGATCCGGGCGAGGGCCATGCGACACCTTGCGCATCGCAGTGGTACTAGCCAATCTAAATCGATTAGAATATGTCTGCCTTTCCAGGCATGGAGTGGAATAGAGATGACCAGCCAGATCATCCCGGTGGAGCCGTTCGACCTCATCATCTTCGGCGGCACCGGGGACCTCTCCGAGCGCAAGCTGCTGCCGGCACTCTATCATCGCCAGCGCGACAACCAGTTCACCGAACCGACCCGCATCATCGGCACGTCGCGCTCGAACCTGTCGGACGGCGAGTTCCAGGAATTCGCGCGCAAGGCGATCCACGAACATGTGCAGAAGGAATATATCGACGACGAGCAGGTCGAGAAGTTCGTCGGCCGGTTGGCATACGTCTCCGCAGACGCCACCACAGGTGAAGGCTTCGCTGAGCTCAAGCAGGCTATCGGCGACAGCCAGGCCATTCGCGCCTTCTACCTGGCCGTGACCCCGGCCCTGTTCGGCAAGATCGCGGCAGAACTCAGCACGCACGACCTGATCACCGAGAACTCCCGCATCGTGGTCGAGAAGCCGATCGGCCGCGACCTCGCCTCGGCCAAGGCGCTCAACGACCAGATCGGCAGCGTGTTCGGCGAACACCAGATCTTCCGCATCGACCACTATCTCGGCAAGGAGACGGTGCAGAACCTCATGGCGCTGCGCTTCGCCAATGCGCTCTTCGAGCCTCTCTGGAACTCCGCCCACATCGACCATGTGCAGATTACGGTCGCAGAGACGGTGGGGCTGGAGGACCGCGTCACCTATTACGACACGGCGGGCGCGCTTCGCGACATGGTGCAGAACCATATCCTGCAGCTTCTCTGCCTCGTTGCGATGGAGCCCCCCTCCTCGTCGATGGAAGCAAACGCAGTGCGCGACGAGAAACTAAAGGTGCTGCGCTCGCTGAAGCGGATCAACGGCCAGGAAGCGCCCAAGACGACGGTGCGCGGCCAGTATCGCGCCGGCGCCTCGGCCGGCGGGCCTGTCAAGGGATACCTCGAAGAACTCGGCAAGCCGGACAGCACCACCGAGACCTTCGTCGCCGTCAAGGCCGAGATCGAGAACTGGCGCTGGGCAGGCGTTCCCTTCTACCTGCGCACGGGCAAGCGGCTGGCGACGCGCGTCTCGGAGATCGTGATCGAGTTCAAGCCCGTCCCCTACAACATCTTCGGCGAGGCCGCCGGGAACGTCTCGCCGAACGCGCTCGTCATCCGCCTGCAGCCGGACGAGAGCGTCAAGCAGTTCATCATGGTCAAGGATCCCGGGCCCGGCGGCATGCGGCTCCGCCAGCTGCCGCTCGACATGATCTTCTCCGACACGTTCGGAGGCCGTTCGCCCGATGCATATGAGCGGCTGCTGATGGACGTGATCCGCGGCAACCAGACGCTGTTCATGCGCCGCGACGAGGTCGAGGCGGCATGGAAATGGGTAGGGCCGATCCTCGACGCCTGGGCCGAGACGCGGCAGGAGGCGCAGGGCTACACCGCCGGAACCTGGGGTCCGTCCGCTTCCATCGCGTTGATCGAGCGCGACGGCCGCACCTGGCACGAAAGCAACTGACGAATGTCCATCGCATACCATCTGCACAGCTTCGAGACGCGTTCCGAACTGGCATCGGTCCTCGCGGCGACCGTCGCCGGGCGGCTTTCCACCGCGATCGCGCACCGTGGTTCGGGCTTCCTCGCCGTTTCCGGCGGCTCGACGCCGGCCCTGTTCTTTGCGGAACTTTCCAGGGCGGAAATCGATTGGGCGAAGGTGACGGTCACGCTGATAGACGAGCGGCTGGTGCCTGCCGACCAGCCGCGTTCCAACGCCAAGCTCGTGGCGGACAGGCTGCTGCAGGGCCCGGCCTCGGCCGCCACCTTCGTCCCCCTCTACCATGGCACGGATGACGGCGAGGAGGCGGCACGCCGCGCCTACGCGGCACTCGCCGGCCTGCCATGGCCGCTCGACGTGGCGATCCTCGGCATGGGACCGGACGGGCACACGGCGTCCTTCTTCCCGGATGCGCCCAACGTGGCGGAGCTGCTGGCGAGCGATCCCGAGAAGCTGGTGCTGCCGGTGGAATCCGCCGCGGCCCAGGAACACAGGCTTACGCTGACGCTGGGCAAGATCGTCGAGGCCGGCTTCCTGGCCCTCCACATCGAGGGATCGGAAAAGAAGGACGTGCTCGACCGCGTGCTGGCGGGCGAGAAGCTGCCGGTCGGCGCCGCCATGGCGGCTTCGCCACGCCCGGTGGAGATTTACTGGGCACCGTAGCCCATCACGGGGGCTGCTCCCAAGGGCCCCCTCATTCGCGTGTCGGCTGAAAAGCCCTCCCACTTTTCCCGCGGCACGCAGGAAAGGACGACCGATGACGGCCAGGAAAGACATTGAGGCGATAACCCAAAGAATACGAGAGAGATCGAAGCCCGGGCGCGAGGTCTATCTCGACCGGGTCGACAGGGCCGCCGGCCGGACCGCGAACCGGGCCACGCTGTCGTGCGGGAACCTCGCGCACGGCTTCGCCGTGTGCAGCCCGTCCGAAAAGGTGGCGCTCGGCGGCGACAGGGTGCCGAACCTCGGCATCATCACCTCCTACAACGACATGCTGTCGGCGCATCAGCCCTTCGAAACCTATCCGAACGTGATCAAGCAGGCCGCGAAGGAGGTTGGCGGGATCGCCCAGGTGGCAGGCGGCGTGCCGGCCATGTGCGACGGCGTCACCCAGGGCCAGCCGGGAATGGAACTGTCGCTCTTCTCGCGCGACGTGATCGCCATGGCGACCGCCGTCGGGCTGTCGCACAACATGTTCGACGCGGCCGTCTATCTCGGCGTCTGCGACAAGATCGTGCCCGGCCTGACGATCGCCGCGCTGACCTTCGGCCACCTGCCGGCCGTCTTCATCCCCGCGGGGCCGATGACGTCCGGCATTCCCAACGACCAGAAGGCCAAGGTGCGCCAGCTCTATGCGGAGGGCAAGGTCGGGCGGGCGGAACTGCTGGAAGCGGAATCCAAGTCCTATCACGGCCCCGGTACCTGCACATTCTACGGCACAGCGAACTCCAACCAGATGCTGATGGAGATCATGGGCCTGCACACGCCGGGCGCTTCGTTCATCAATCCCGGCACTCCCCTGCGCGATGCGCTGACCAGGGAGGCGGCAAAGCGCGCGCTGGCGATCACGCAGCTCGGCAACGCCTATACGCCGGTAGGCCGGATGATCGACGAAAGATCGATCGTCAACGGCATCGTCGGGCTGCACGCAACCGGCGGCTCGACGAATCACACGATCCACCTGATCGCCATGGCGCATGCGGCGGGCATCACCATCAGCTGGCAGGACATCTCCGACCTGTCGGAAGCCGTGCCGCTGCTCGCGCGCGTCTATCCGAACGGGCTCGCCGACGTGAATCATTTCCATGCCGCCGGCGGCATGGGTTTCCTCATTCGCGAACTGCTGGACGCGGGCCTGCTGCACGAGGATGTGCAGACGGTGTGGGGCGAAGGGCTGCGACCCTACGCGATCGAAGCGCGGCTCGGCGCCGATGGCAGCGTGGTGCGTGAGCCGGCGCCGCAGGTTAGCGGCGACGAGAAGGTGCTCGCACCCTTCCCGAAGGCGTTCCAGCCCACGGGCGGTTTGAAGGTTCTCACCGGCAATCTCGGCCACGCGATCATCAAGACGTCGGCCGTCAAGCCGGAGCGGCGCGTGATCGAAGCGCCGGCAGTCGTCTTCGACAGCCAGGAAGCGCTCAACGCGGCGTTCAAGGCGGGCGAGCTCGACCGCGACTTCATCGCCGTGATCCGCTTCCAGGGACCCAAGGCGAACGGCATGCCGGAACTGCACAGGCTGACCACGGTGCTCGGCGTCCTGCAGGACCGCGGGCACAGGGTCGCTCTGGTGACGGACGGGCGCATGTCGGGCGCGTCCGGCAAGGTGCCGGCGGCAATCCATGTCACGCCGGAGGCGCTCGAGGGCGGCCCGATCGGCCGGCTCCATGACGGCGACATGATCAGGCTGGACGCCGAAAGCGGTACGCTGGAGGTGCTGGTCCCCGCCGAAGAGCTCGAGTCACGGCCGATCAGTTCACCGGACCTGTCGGCCAACGAACACGGCTTCGGCCGCGAACTCTTCGCCGGTTTCCGCGAACTCGCGGGCCGCGCCGACCACGGCGCCAGCGTGTTCGGATTCGCGTGATGTTGAAGACGAGGTGGCTCTGGATCTGAAGCGAAAGGCGACGAGTCCGCTCGGCCCTTACTGGACAGTCACGTCCACCCGTGCCCCGCCACTGACCGAGACGGTCATCGTCTTGATCTGGCCGCCGTCCTGCCGATCGGCTTCGATCACATAGCTGCCGACCGGCAGTGTCGTCTTCAACCCTTCACTGGGGCTTGAGGCGACCTGCTGCCGCTCTCCGCCGGTGTCGCCGGCTGCCTTGAACACCTTCACGCTCTTCGCGCCCGGCGCAGAAATCGACAGAATTCCGGCGTCAAGGTTCACAGTCAGATCCTTCCGCTCGGCAGCCTCGACCGAGAACTTCTGCTCGACCTCCGCCTCGCCGAGCTTCACGACGGCGATGTACTCGCCCGGTGAAAGATCGAACTTCGCTTCAGGCCCAAGCGTCGTCGTCACGCGCGCGCGCGAACCGTCCGGCTGGACGGTGAATATCTCGACATCGAGCCCGGACTCCGTGACCTTGTCGCCTCCCGCCGCGTAGACGGCGTTGACGGTCACGTGGCCGATGCCCACCACGACGTCCCTTTCCAACGTCTGCCCTTCGGCAAGCCGGAAGGTTTCGGTGCGTTCACCGCCACCGAGAGCGACGGTGAGCCGCTGTTCGCCTGCCGGGAGCACCATCCTCGTCTCGCCGTAGGAGGTCGCGGGCATGCTCCCGCCCGGATATTCGACGAGGACGTTGGCGGTGCTGCTGATCTCGCCGCCTGCGCTGGCGCGCGGCCTGACGACGAGCGTGCCTGCCCCGAGCACGAAGTCGGGCGTATAGACCTGGCCGGCCTGCACGGTCAGTTTCTGCTCGGCCTTGGCAACGCCTAGTCGCGCGACGACGACATAGTCGCCCGGCGCAAGCGTTGCCCTGTAGTCGTCATACTCGAAGGCGATCGACGGCCCGCGGCTGCCGTCCGGCTTGGCCTCGTACAGTTCCCAGGCGAGAGCGGGGTCCTTCACCGGTTCGCCGCCGGCGGCCAGCCGGACGCTCGGCGCGAAATTGTAATCCGGCTTGTCCGGTTCGGGCTGCGGAGCCATTTCCGCCGCTGCGGGCGGGGTGACAGGCTCTGAAGCTGCGGGCGGGGTGACAGGCTCTGAAGCTGCGGGCGGGGTGGCAGGCTCTGAAGCTGCGGGCGGGGTGACAGGCTCCGACGCCTCGGGCGACGTATCGGCGACCGCTGGCGCATCTTGCGCGGGCGGCGGCGGGGCCGGCTCCGAGGCGGCAACCGCAGGCTCTGCAGGCGCCGCCGGTGCCGGTTCGGCCACCGTTGCGGCCAGCGCCTCCCTCAGCCCCTGCGAGTCGGATGCCTGCAGGAACTTTCCGCCGGTGTTCTCGGCGAGACAGGAAACCTCCCTGCCCTCCTCGGCCGTCAGGCCGAAACCGACGACATGGGCGGTGAAGTCCACGCCTTCCTGCTCCAGTTCCTTGCCGAGGGCACAGGGGTCGGCCTCGCAGGTCTCGACGCCGTCGGTCACCAGCACGACCGTCGATTTGCGGCTGTCATAGCCGAGCGCCTCGGCCGCCTGCCGCACCGCTGCCGTCAGAGGCGTCTTGCCCTGGAAACGCATTGCGTCGGCGGCCTGCGTGATGGCCGCGGCGGTGCCCGTGGCCGGCGGGACCACGAGCTCGATGTCGGTGCAGGAGCCCTTCTCGCGATGACCATAGGCCATCAGGCCGAGTTCCGTGTCCGGGGGAAGCGACTGCAGCACCGAGCGCAGCGTCTCGCGCGCGATCTCGAGCTTCGGCTTGCCGTCTATCTGGCCCCACATGGAGCCGGACGCATCGAGAACGATGATGGTCCGGTCGGCTGCGGAGGCGGCGGTGGCGATCGCGGACAGGAAAAGCGCGCCCAAGGCGCGCCTGAGATAGGCCGTCATCAAATCACTCCGCCGCTTTGCATCCGATCGCGCGTGAAGCTAACCGAGGCCTGCTGGCCTGACAAGCAGCGCGACGCCAGGCCAGGAGTATCGCTGCTGGCTCATTGTGGCGCCTGCCGTGACCCACTAAAGACCGGCGCATGACCGCTGACCGTCCAGTACTCGGCATATCGCTGATGATCGCCTTCTGCGCCGTCGTGCCGATCGGCGACGCGATGGCGAAGCTGCTCGGGCCGGCGGTTCCGCTGGTCCAGCTGCTGTTCATACGCTTCGGCGTCCAGACCTTGCTGCTCCTGCCCATCGTCTGGGCGACAGGCCGGTCCCTGGCGATGCCGCGGCGCGTGGTGGGCCTGACCGCGTTGCGCACCGTGTGTCACATCGTCGGCAGCGCGACGCTGTTCGTTGCGCTGTGGCTGATGCCGCTCGCCGACGTGATCGCGATCACTTTCGTGCTGCCATTCATCATGCTCGTCCTCGGCCGCTTCATCCTCCAGGAAGAGGTCGGCCCGAGGCGGCTTGTCGCCTGCACGATCGGCTTCATCGGGACGATGATGGTCATCCAGCCGAGTTTCGTGACCGTCGGCTGGGCGGCGCTGCTGCCGCTCGGCGCGGCGGTGGCCTTCGCGTTCTACCAGCTGGTCAGCCGCCAGACCGCCAGGGACAACGATCCCATCAGCCTGCAGGTGGTGAGCGGCCTGATCGCGACTGCCGGCCTCGGCCTGCTGCTCGCCGCCGGTTCGGGCAGCGGGATGCTGCAACTGGAAATGCCCGATACGAACGAAATCTGGCTTCTTGCGGGAATCGGCAGCTTCGGAACGTTCGCGCACCTCATCCTGACGTGGTCGTTCCGCTATGCTCCGTCGGCGACGTTGGCGCCCATGCAATACCTGGAAATACCCTGTGCGACGTTTGTCGGCTGGCTCGTCTTCGGCGACCTGCCCAATGGGCTAGCGGCGCTCGGCATCGTGATCACGATCGGGGCCGGGCTCTATATCGTCTATCGCGAACGCCGCGCCGAAGCCATTCCCTCGGAAGGCTGACGCCTAGTAGGTCGTGCGCCGCTCCTCGCTCGGCGGCCGGCCGAACTGCACGCGGTAGCTCTGGGCGAAGTAGGAATGCGAGGTGAAACCGGTTGCGATCGCGATGTCCAGGATGGGCATGTTGGTCTGGCGAAGCAGTTCGCGGGCACGTTCCAGGCGCAGGCGCATGTAGTAGCGTCCCGGCGTCATGTTGAGATGGCGCAGGAACAGGCGCTCGACCTGGCGCACGGACAGGCCCGCCATCCTGGCGAGTTGGACGGCGGAATAGGGATCGTCGAGGTTGTCGGCCATCAGTTCGACGATCTTGCGCAGCTTCTCCGACTTGCCCGTGAGATCGCGCTCCGGCCCGACACGCTGGCGGTCGCCGGCCGAGCGGATGCGCTCGTGCTGGAACTGGTTGGCGACCCCGTTGGCGAGGTTGGGGCCGAAATCCCCCCGGATGATCTCCAGCATCAGGTCGATCGACGTCGTGCCGCCGGCGCAGGTATAGCGCTTGCGGTCGATCTCGTAGACGTTGCCGGTGCATTCGATGTCGGGGAACCGCTCGGTGAAGCCCGCCCGGTTCTCCCAGTGGATCGTGCAGCGATAACCGTCGAGCTGACCCGCCTCGGCGAGGAGGTAGGACCCCACCGAAAGCGCGCCGAGCGCGCCGCCGCGCCTCCCCCAGTTGCGCAGCGCGCCGAGCACCTTGGACTTGCCCGGGAACTCGGTCGCAAGCCCCACGGCAACGAACAGGATGTCGACCGCGGGGATGTCGTTGACGCTGTAGTCGATCTTGATCGGGATGCCGTTGGAGGCCATGACCGCCTCGCCGTCGACCGAAACGGTAGTCCAGCCGTAGTGGTCGCGCCCGAGCAGCCTATTCGCGGAGCGGCAAGCATCGATGGCCGCGGCAAGCGAGAACATCGAGAACTTGTCCACCAGCAGAAACGCGAACTGGCGCCCCCCCTCCCCGATGACGGGTGGCGGCATCGCAGCGGCAAACGGCGGCGTCGACATTTCCCCTCCCGCCCCAAGTCGCTCGTCAGAAGGACGGTCTCTTGAGCCCGGCCTTGAGATAGGCCGAAACGACGGTGTTGGCCATGAGGAGCGCGATGGTCATCGGCCCGACGCCGCCCGGCACCGGCGTGATGGCGCCGGCGTTCTCGGCTGCCTCCGCATAGGCGACGTCGCCCACGAGCCGGCTCTTGCCTTCGCCTTTCTCGGGAGCGGCGATGCGATTGATGCCGACGTCGATGACGGTCGCGCCCGGTTTCACCCAGTCGCCCTTGACCATTTCGGGCCGGCCGACCGCGGCGACCAGGATATCGGCGGTACGCGCCAGCGCCGGCAGGTCCTTCGTGCGGCTGTGCGCCACCGTCACCGTGCAATTGGCGGCGAGCAGAAGGTTCGCCATCGGCTTGCCGACGATGTTGGAGCGGCCGACGACGACGGCGTTCAGCCCGGAGAGATCCTTGCCGCGAATGCGTTCGATGAGGATCATCGAGCCGGCCGGCGTGCAGGGCACGAAGGCGGTTTCGAGCTCGCCCGTCCCGAGCTTGCCAACATTGACGAAGTGGAAGCCGTCGACATCCTTTTCCGGGGCGATGGTCTGGATCACCTTGCCGGAGTCGATGTGTCCCGGCAGGGGCAGCTGGACGAGGATGCCGTCAATCGAATTGTCGGCGTTGAGGTCGGCGATCAGCTTCAGCAGGTCGGCCTCGCTGGTATCGGCCGGCAGCGTGTGCTGGACCGACAGGAAGCCGCACTCCTTAGCCTTCTTCGACTTCGAGGCGACATAGACCTGGCTGGCCGGATCCTCGCCGACGATCACGACGGCAAGCCCGGGAGCGGCGTGGCCCTGCCTCGTCAACTCCGCGGTGAGGTCCTTCACCTTGGCCACGACCTCTTCCGCAACCACCTTCCCGTCAATGATTTCAGCCATGTCCTACCTCTAAAATTCAGCCGTAACCCGCATAATGCCGAAAGCATCGCCCGGCAATCGTGCATTGCGTCGTGATGTGGCGCGAAACCGAAAAGCGTCGCCTTCGCATCGGCGGTGGACGGAGCGCATGACGGTGATAAAAGCGAGACAGGCGCGCGGCACTGAAGCCGCCAGGGAGGATGACATGGCTGTCCGGGTTCTTCTCGTCGGTTGCGGCAATATGGGCTATGCCATGCTTTCCGGATGGCTCAACTCCGGCAAGCTCGCCGCCTCCGAAACGCTGGTCGTGGAGCCGAACGAGGACCTGCGGCACCGTGCGGCAAGGCTCGGCAGCACCGTTGCTGCATCCAACGCCGAATTGCCTGACGACCTCGCCCCCGAACTCATCGTGATCGCGGTCAAGCCGCAGGTGATCCGAGAGGTCGTCGCAGGCTACAGGCGCTTCGCGGGACTATCGACCTTCGTCAGCATAGCCGCGGGAACCGGCGTGGCGACCTTCACGGAACTGCTCGGCGCGGGTGCCGCGGTGATCCGCTGCATGCCGAACACGCCGGCGGCCATCGGCAAGGGCATGATGGTCGTGTTCTCCAACCCCAACGTCGCCGAACGGACGAAGACATTCGTCAACGATCTCGTGTCGGCCAGCGGCGAGGTCGCCGCCATCGGCGACGAAGGGCTGATGGACGCGGTGACGGCCGTCTCGGGGTCCGGACCGGCCTACATATTCCACTTCATCGAATGCCTGACCGCTGCGGCCGAGAAGGCAGGCCTGCCGCAGGATACCGCCAAACTGCTGGCAATGCAGACAGTTTACGGCGCCGCGGCGCTCGCGGCCGAGAGCCGAGAAGACCCGGCGGTCCTGCGCAAGCAGGTGACGAGCCCGAACGGCACCACGGCGGCGGCGCTCGCCGTGCTGATGGGCGGCGACAGGTTGAAGAGCCTGCTGGCGGAAGCGGTCGAGGCGGCCCGGGCGCGCAGCGTCGAACTGGGCAAATAGGGGTCGGCTGGGGCGGGGACCCGCCAGGCCTGCGCATACTGCGTTCGGACTGTTCGGCATCTCTCCCGCCGCCGCTGGCGACCAGCGGATGCCACGGCACGCCTCTCTGCGGTTAACCAATCGCTAAGCAAGATGTTGAAACGCCCTACCTCTTCCGGCTAGGGGTGTTACACGCGCGCTTAAAACCTGCGCGCGAGTCCGCCGTGCCCCATCCCGCCTGAATCCCGCCAGCATCATCACCTTCCGGAATCCCGACAGTGCCTCCCGAAAAGCCGATGACAGAGTGGCCGACCAGCTATCTGGGACGGCTGACGATCGCCCAGGTCGATGCGAAGAGGTCCGCGCAGGGCTTCGTGCACGAGGCGCTGGGCCGCCGCGGCAAGAACCGGCGCCCCTTCTATTCGACCTCCGCGAACGGCCAGGTCCTCGCCCTGTGCGGCAAGGATGCGAATTTCCTCGACCTCATGCGCGGCGCCGACCAGATCCATGCTGACGGCATGCCGATGGTGCTCTATTCGAAGCTCTTCTCGCAGCGCCCCCTGCCCGAGCGTGTCGCCACCACCGACCTCGTGCACGAGGTGGCTGAACTCGCTCAGCAGTCCGGCCTCTCCTTCTATTTCCTTGGTGCCAGCGAAGACGTGAACGCCGCCGCCGTCGATAGGATGAAGGCGCTCTATCCGAAGCTCGTCTTCGCGGGCCGGCGCAACGGCTACTTCCGCCTCGAAGAGGAAGCGGCGGTCGTCGCCGAGATCAACGCTGCAAAGCCCGATATCCTCTGGATCGGACTCGGCGTGCCGCTGGAACAGCGTTTCGTCGCCCGCAACATCGACAAGCTGACGGGCGTCGGCGTCATCAAGACCTCCGGCGGCCTGTTCGACTTCCTCTCGGGCAAGAATTCGCGCGCGCCAGCATGGATGCAGTCAGCCGGCCTTGAATGGATCTACCGCATATGGCTGGAGCCGCGGCGGCTCGCGATGCGCTATTTGACGACGAACCCGCAGGCCATCGGCGCTCTCATCCGCCACTCGGCGTGACAGCCGTTCCGGGCCCGTTGCCCGCGGCGGCCGATACCACCAGTCGACCAGATCGGCTGCCGCTTTGAGCTTCGGCCGCAGCGTATAGCCGTCGATGACCTCCAGGCGGCCGTTGTAGTTCAGCGTGTGCAGGCGCTTGCCCGGCCACGGCCCGCCGCCGGCCAGCACGCCCTCGCTCTCCTGCGCGAAGCCCTCGCGGTCGAGCCGCGTCACCTTCATGAAGCCGAGCGCCCCGCCGTAAGCATGGCGGCAATCCTGCACCGGCCGATAGAGCGCCCCGCCCCGCTGCACGAAATTGCCGGCGGGCCTGGCGGTGCGGTCGTCGACAAGCACCGGGTTCTGCGCATGGGGGTGCCAGGGACCATGCAACTCGTGCGCCCACCAGATGGCCAACGTATCCGAGTAGCCGCCGATGCCGTCGCGCACCACGGCGAACAGGTAGAGCAGCCCGTCATGCTCGACGATGGTTGCGTCCGCCGCCTCCACATCGGCAACCAGCGTGGCATGGCGCTCCCATTGCAACGGTCCGTCGACGGCACGGTAGAGAGTGATCTCCCGGCTGGCCGAGCTTTCCGGGATCATGAACAGCCCGCCGTCCCGCTCCAGGAGAAAGGGGTAGGACAGATGCCAGGGCTCCTCGATCACCGGCACGGCCGGTCCGGGTACCCCGTTCTCGTCGAAGGCCACCGCCGCGATGATGCCTTTCTCGGTCTTGTGATCGAGGTCTTCGAACAGGATGAAGTCGCGGCCCTGCCAATGCAGGGGAAAGGGATCCGCGTAAAAATGGTCGACGGGATCGGCCAGAACGTTCCACGGCTCGCCGGCGAGATCGCGCCGGCTCCAGACGTCGTCGCCCGGCGCGACGAAGCGCCATCCGACGCGCCAGTGCGATCCGTGGCAGCACAGATCGTAAGCCGCTCGCACCGCGGCCCGGGCCACCGAACGCGCCGAATGGATGTAGACGTCTCCGGCACGAATGGGCCTCGCGCCGTCGACCGCTGGCGCTGGCGTGTTTGATCCGGCAACGTCGTCACGGCTGCACGGCTGCTCTCCGCCTGCATTGTCCAAGCCGGCCGCCAGCGCCCTGGAGAGCAGCGTGATGACTCGCGAGGCCACCGCTTCCATGCCTCCGCCGATGCCGGAAGCCGCTTCGAGGGACGCCGTTCCGGCCGCGACGATACGACCGCCGGCTTCGCCGGGACCGATGCGCTCGATCTCGATGCGCGGCGTTCCTCGATGGAAGAGCGCGGAAGCGAGCGCCGTCTCGCCGGGCACGCCGTCATAGAGCGGACGCAGGCGCACCGCGTCCGAGGCTGGCGCCGGCCGATCGGTGACATCGATGACGAGGTCGGGCGGAAACGCTTCGAGATCCAGACGCGCCTGCCCCACCTCGGCCGGAGCGATCCTGTCGGCGCCGTTCTGCTTGTGCCGGCGCAGGATGATTGCCTCCAGCGAGAGCAGGGTCGCGAGCGCCGTGGATTTCTCCGAAGCTGCGACGATGCGCAGACGCACCTGCGTGCCTGGCCGTCTTTCGAGAGCCGCGGCGAGCCAAAGTACCCAGCGGGCGAGCGCCCGGTCCTCGATCTCGATCAGGACCCTGGCCGGTCGTCCGGCCGGCAAGGCTTGGCTCATCTCTGCGATGAGCGAAGCAGGGGAGCGGGGGATTTGGGAGCAGCCGGCCGGCAGTTGCCCTGGTCGAGCGACTGGCGGATCAGTCCGCGATAGGCATCCACCATGTTGGGCACCGAATAGCGGCCGGCCAGCCTGCGTCCGAGCGCGATCATGCGGGCCGCCCTGGCGTGGTCTCGGAAGACGATGTCGATCTTGGCAGCGAAATCCTCCGTGTCGGCGGCGTCCACGAACAAGGCGCAGGGTTCGCCGTCGACGTCCAGCACCTCGCGCAGGACCGGCAGATCGTTGGCGACGACGGGAATGCCGGCCTGGGCGGCTTCCACGGCGGCGAGCCCGAAGGTCTCGGCCGTTGACGGGAAGACGAACACGTTCAGGCCCGCAAGGAAGCGGCCGACCTTCTGCGGCGGCATGTCACCCACGAGGTGCAGCCTGGCATCGACCCCCAGTTCGGCAGCGATCTCGCGCAGGCGAGGCTCATCCGGTCCCTGGCCGGCGATCGCCAGATGGAGGGACGGCCGCAGCGCCAGCACGGCGATCGCCGCATCGAGCTGCTTCAGCGGATGCAGGCGCGCGACGGAACCCATCAGGCATACGCCGGCCGGGAGGCCGAATTCCGCCCGCGCCTCCTGGCGGCCGATCTCGACCGACTTGTCCTCGAAGCCGTGCGGCACATGCACCAGGCGCTTTCGATAGCGCTCCGGATAAGACGAGTAGTTGCGCCAGGTCTCGTTGGAATTCACGGTGATCACGTCATAGGCGCCGAGAAGGCCAAGCACGCGATCGATGCTGCGCGTCGGCGGCGAGATGGTCGCCGGAGCCGAGACATGATTGGCGATGATCACCGGGACGCCCGCGAGCCTGCCTGCCAAGGCCCCGAAGATGTTCCCGTAATGCTGGAACGTCAGCAGCACGTCCGGCCTGATGCGGCGGATCATCAGCGTGAGCCGCCACAGGAACCGCATGAAGGAGAGCGGGCCGCGCGGGCTCTCCTCGAGGCAGAAATGCACGTTCTTCCAGCGGTCGAACGCGGCGGTCTTTCGATAGAAGAAGAGGTGATGGACCTCGAATTCGGGCTCGCCGCGGCTTTCGCACACGGACAGGCCGTCGCCGAGCAGGCGCGAGATCTCCTGCGCGCCGGCCATCTCGGCCTGCGTCTGTATGAAGAGCAGTCTTGTCGGTCCGCGGGGCTTTCTTTTCTTCATGACCCTGGGCGAGCAAACGATCGTCGCCTATCGAAACAGCAAAACCTCAAGAAAAGGTTGGCGCAGCGGAAACATGTCTCCTGCCGGCCGTCGCTTCCGTTCCGACGCCGTCTCCGGCAGGCCGTCCGGCGAGCGCCCTGAGGAGGTGCGGCCGCAGCGCGAAGGACAGCGAGAGGAACATGATGAAGCCGAGCGACGTCGAGCGTCCGATCTCGTTTTCCGTCAGGTTGCCGATCAGGAACATGCCGGCATAGGCGAAGGCCAGGGCGACGTAGCTGTCGCGCAGGTTTCCGATGGCGACGGCATAGAGGAGGAACAGGAATCCCAGTGAAGCCAGCGCGAGACTGATCCCGACCAGCCCCCCTTCCACCAGGATCGTGACATAGCCGTTGTGGAAGTTGTCGAGGACCCAGCCGTGCACGTCGCGGAAGGCCTGCACCCGCTGCGGGGTCCAGAAGCCGTCGACGCCGAACCCCAGCAATTCCCTTCCGTCGAGCTGCGTCAGGCCGTAGGCCCAGAGGGTGATGCGGCTGTTGCTGTCGATCGCATAGCCGAACACTTCGAAATCGTCTCCGACGATGCGAAGCGTCGACAGGGCCACCACCACGACCGGAAGTACCGCCACGGCCAGGCCGAGCATGCCGGCGCGCTGTACCGCGCGCGGCAGCCTGGCCACCGCGACGAGGGCGAGGCCTACCGCGGAGATCAGCATCGCGCCCCGCGACCCTGAATTGACCATGCAGAGCGCTGACAGGGCCACCATCGAAAAACGGACGCACCATGCAAGCGCCCACCCGCGGCGATCGGCGCGGACGATGACAGGAAGCGTCAGGGAGCCGACGAAGACGAGGCTGGCGACCGCGCCGAGGCCGTTCTTCTGCGCGGCGATGCCGCGCCAGTCGCCCTCCAGCATCCACCCCGTCTGGATGCCCGATTCCGGGTACAGGAAAACGACGAGCACGGACAGGACGACGAACACGCTCAGCGAATTGTAGAAGATGCGCAACAGGCCGGCGAGGCCGACCTCGGATGCCGCGCAGATCGAGACGAGCAGTGCCGAGAAGATGAGCCCGGCCTTGATCCCCGCGTTCAGGCCGCCGTCGCTCCATAGCGCGGACACCGACGTATAGAGCAGGAAGCCGGCGAGCATCGCCCATTCGGGCGCGCGCGAAAGCGGGATCCCGCTGCGCAGGACCGTATGGAGGATGATGGCCCCCGACAGTGAGAGGAAGAACGCGTAGCGCAACAGATCCGCCGTGCCGGATGCCGCACGCTCGACGCTGCCGGGGCTCCAGAGCGATACCGCGACCAGCGCGTAAAGCGCGAAGACTGTGAAGCGCGGGGGCATGATATCCCAGTTGGCAGGCGCCCGAACATACAAAGGGCACCTTCCGATCGTTACCGCAAAGGGTTAACGAACGATGTCGGCGACGGTACCCGCCCCGCGGGCGATCGCGCGGCCTGTCCCTATATGCCGCATCACGCGGCGTGCAAACCAATCGTTAAGGATAATCGCCATAAGCATCGGTGGACAGAATCCCTCCGCTTGCGGCGGCCCAACTGATGCGAGGTCGGAGAAAATGCGCACCGTCGAAGCGTCTGGCGGCGATCCGGCACAGGAAACGTTGGATCGTTACCTGCGGATCGACCTGCCTCGCCTGTTGAGCTGGCTGCGGGCCGGCTTCAAGTGGATCCTGCTCTGCGCATTGCTCGGGCTGATGGCCGGGGTCGCCTACGCCGTCCTCGAGAAGCCCCGCTACACCGTCACGACCGACATCCTGGTCGATCCCGTCGGCCTGCAGATCGTCGCCGACGACCTGTTCGGCCAGGACGGGCAGCAGCGGGACTCCGCGCTGCTGAGCGTCGAAAGCAAGCGGCAGACCCTTTTGTCGCGCAGCGTCCTGCTCAAGGTGGTGGAGCGGCTCAACCTCCAGCGCGATCCGGAATTCGTGCCGCCGCCGTCCTGGTCGTCAAGGCTCAGCCTCCGCACCCTGCTTGGCGAAGACGTCAAGGCCAGTCCGATCAGTCCCGAATTCGTCGCGCTCGACAATCTCTACTGGCGCGTGTCGGCGCGGCGCGACGAGCTTTCCTTCGTCATCACCATGTCGGTCTGGACCGACAGCCCCGACAAATCGATCCTGATCTCGGAAGCGATCGTGAAGGCGTTCCGGGAGGAGCTCGTCGAAGGCGACGCCGAAGGCGCGCAGCGCACCGCCGAGGCCTTGACCGGACGCATCGCCGAACTGAAGGCGGAGGTCACCGCCGCCGAGGCCGCGGTCGAGGCGTTCCGGCGCGAGCACGGCCTGCAGTCGACGCAGGGCGAGCTCGTCAGCTCGCGGTCGATGTCTCAGATCAACCAGCAGCTGGTGGCGGCGCGCGAACGCGTCATCGAGGCGCAATCGCGCTACGACGAATTGACGGCGGGCAATTCGGCCGATGCGTTGGCAATGCAATCGGCCACCGTCTCGTCACTGCGCACGCAGTATGCGACGCTGAAGTCGCGCTTCGATGCGGATTCCCGGATCTATGGCCCGCGCCATCCGCGGATCGTCCAGCAGCAGATCGAACTGAGGGGGCTGGAAAACGAGATCGAGGCCGAACGCGCCCGCATCGTCCAGGCCGCCAGGAACAATCTCGACCAGGCCAAGGCCGTCGTCGCCGCGCTGGAGGCCGATGCCTCGAACGTCAGTTCAGAGGTGTTCACGGACAATGACGCGCAGGTCAGGCTGCGCGACCTGACGCGCGAGGCCGCCGCCAAGACCGCGATCTACGAGGCGTTCCTGGTGCGCGCCAGGCAGATCACCGAGCAGCGCGACCTGGACACGACCAACATCCGCGTCATCTCGCCGCCCGTGCCGCCCAAGGCGCGCAGCTGGCCTCCGAGCACCTCCAGGCTGGCGGGCTTCGGCGCGCTTGCCGGAATGGCGATCGGCGTGCTCGCGGTGCTCGGCACGGGCATCGTCCGAGACATGCGGACTCCGGTGGTCCGGCCGGCACCGGTCCCGATGCCTCCGCCGGAAACCGGGCCCGTCGCCGTCGATCCCCAGGACCGACCCGAGGTTGTCGAGACGACGGCAGGAACGACCCTTCCCGCAACGCAGGAGTCCCGGCGCTCGGGCTCGCTCCTCAACATGCGCAGCAATTCGCTCCTGATGTACGCCAACGACCGCCGTCCGGACCGGCCATAACCGCATCGGCGCCGTTGACCGATCGTTCACCAAGAGCGAAGCAGCCCGCCGGCCGTTTACGGGTCCTGGGTGCATTTCGCGTAGCTACGACGGCGACCGCCTAGCCAGCTTCGGGAACCTCGGCAGGCGCCGAACATGGACGCGATGACACCTTCCAGAACAACCGGGACCAGCATCAGCGGCGGCGAGACGTGGTCGGCGCGCCTGCTCGCCGGGATACAAGACCCCTTTCTCGACGCTGTCACTTCCGACGACAATATCTTCCAGTGCAAGTCGTTCATGGCAGCGGTGGAAAGGCACATGCTGGCGCCGTCCGAACGGCTGGTCCTCGTCGGCGTGACGGACCAGGGCGGCGAACCCGCGGCGGTTTTCCCGTTCGTCAGGCGCCGCCACCTCGGAGTGCCGGTGCTCGAAGGTCTCGACTTCGGCATCGCGGACTATTTCGCGCCTGCATGGCTGCGTGACGAACCGCCCACAGCCAACCAGAGCGCGCGGATCTGGCAGGCCGTGCCCAAGGCGGTTCCCGGCGTCCACGCCATCTCCTTCAAGAAGCTGCCGCGCCTGCTCCACGGCCGACCGCATGCGCTGAGCGGCGCCGACTTCCTGACGCCGATGAGCGCGGATGCCACCACGCTGCGCCTGCGCGGCGAAGGCGCGCCGCCTCTGAGCCCCGATAAGGTTCCGCTGGCGCGCGAGGCGCGGCGCAAGGCCAAGAAACTGGAGCAGATCGGTCCCCTCGCCTTTTCCGAGGCTACCACCAACGACGAGGTGGACGCGGCCATGATGTCGCTCGTGGCATTCCGGACGGCCCGCTTCTCCGATCTCGGGCGCAGGGACGCGCTTCTCGATCCACGCGTGGTCGCCTTCTACAGGACGATGGCGGATCGCATGTCGAACGATCCCCCGGGACGCCTGTTCATGCTGCGGGCGGGGGACAGGACGGTCGCCGTCGTCTACGGCTTCTCCTGCGGGGACGTGTTCACGCTGATCGCGCCGGCGATCACTCCCGACAAGGACGCGCAGGCCGGCTCGCCCGGGCTGGTGGCCCTGTTCAGGACGCTGCAGTGGTGCAGCGAGCGAGGCTATGCCGTTTTCGACCTCAGCGTCGGCTCGCTTTCCTACAAGAGTCGTTTCGGAGCAGACACGACAGAACTGTTCGAATATCAGCAGGCCCTGTCGCCGCTGGGCCTGCCGGTCGTGGCGGATGCCGCGCTGCGGCGCCATGTGAGGCGCAAGGTGCTGGGGCGCCCGCATTGGCGTGCCGCCCTGGAACGGCTTGCCCGCATCGGCAGCCGGACGCCGCCCGCGCACGAGGGCGGCTCTGAGGGACCTGCGGACGCCGACCGGTAATCCCGCGCGATCGCGACGAGAAAGGTTACCGCATTCTCTCGCATTTGAGGCAAATCCGGCGCGAACCGTTAATGAGCTGTTAACCGGCACGCCATCTTTGGCCGGATCGTTTACTCCTTGCGCATGATTTTAGGAGTATGGAAGCCCAGTTTCCATCTGTTCCTGCACTGAAGAAAGCCCTCTGAAGGTTAATGCAAACCTATCGTCTCGGGTCGCGGCCGCGCGATCCATAAGCGGAGCGCGTCAAGATGAACTCGATGACCATGCAGAAAGACCTCATCTCCAACTGGGAGCCGCGCCACGCGGCCCTGTTCGGCGTGGAACTCGTGAAGCTCAACCATCGGCTGATCGAGACCGGCCTGTTCACCCGCGAGGCGCTCGGACGCGTCATCGAGCGCTGCCCGGCGGAGCATCTCGGCATCAGGGCGCGCGGCGTCGAGATCGACGACCCAAAGACCATGGAAGGAGAACTCGGCAGCGCCACCGGCCTCGAGGCGATCCAGGCGATCGAGAAGGGCCGCATGTGGATGAACATCCGCCGCGTCATGGACTGGGCGCCCGAATACAAGAAGCTGCTGGACGACGTGTTCTCGGAGTTCGAGGCTCGTATGCCCGGCTTCAGCACCTTCAAGCGAAACCTGGGAATCCTGATCTCGTCGCCGAATGCGAACGTCTTCTACCACGCCGACATCCAGGGTCAGTCGCTGTGGCAGATCGAGGGGACGAAGAGCGTCTACATCTATCCCCGCTCGGAAATCTTCATCAAGCCGCAAAGCATCGAGAAGATCCTGCTGCGCGAGACCGGCGAGGACATGCCCTACGAGAAATGGTTCGACGACTATGCCACCGTCGTCGACCTCAAGCCAGGCGAGATGGTGACCTGGCCGCTCTATGCGCCGCACCGGGTGCACAATCACGATTGCCTGAACATCTCGGTGACGATGGAGCACTGGACGAAACAGATCTGGAACTCCTACGCGGTGCACTACGGCAACGGCGTGATGCGGCGCACCCTCGGGCTGAAGAACATGTCGACGGCTGACCGCGGGCTGCACGTCTATCCCAAGGCGGGCGCGGCTCTCCTCTGGAAGAAGATGGGCAGGCAGATCAGCGGTGACGTGGTCAAGAAGCGCGACTTCCGGATCGATGCCACCGCGGAATCGGGGCGCGTGAGCACGCGCTGAGCAGGCCGCAGTCGGGAGCGCGGGCCATGTCGCCTGTCGATCGCACGAAGTCCCGGCTCGACGTCGAAGTCGACATCGAGCAGGCCTACGACTTCCTGTCACAGGAATACCGCGACTTCTATCGCGCCGGGCGCGCGACGGCTTTCCAGGCGCCGCTCTGGATGGACCACGTCCACCAGCGGCTGGCGCCCGGCCTCGGCGCGAAGCAACGCACGCTGACGGTGCGCAGCCGCCGCGACGGCGCGCTCCTGATGCTCGTCCCCTTCGTGCTCCAGCGAAGCAGGGGCATCCGGATGCTCTCGCCGGCGGATTTCGGCGTCTGCGACTACAATTCGATCGTCGGCGACCGGCAGGCGCTGGCCGCCATCGCCGACGATCGCGACCTGGTCAGGCGCATCAACGCGCGGCTTTCCGGCTACGACATCCTGATGTTCCGCAAGGTGCGCGAGGACGACTTCGATGTCGCGCGCATCTTCGTCGGCACGCGCAACAGCGCGACCGATAACGCCGCCTATCACAGCGACATCGGCGACGATTTCGAGGAATGGCAGCGGCGCACGATCCGCCGCAAGTTCTCCAAGGAACTGGGCCGCCTGCAGCGGCAGACCGAGCGCGAATTCGACGGCTACGAGCATCGCATCGCACGGACTGAGGCCGAGGTCGTTAGGGTCTTCGAGTTGCTTCCCCGCTGGCGCGCCGGTCGCTTCGAGCGCGATCTACTCCAGAACCCGCTCTATCTGGATTTCTACCGCGAGTATGCTGTGTCCGGCCTCGCGACCGGCGAAGCGCAGACCTATGTCAGCTATGCCGGGGGCGAGCCGGTCGCGATGCTGTTCGGACCGACCGGGGATGGCGAATTCCATGCCGTGCTGATCGGCGCCGACATGGACAAGCTCGGCAAGCAGTCGCCCGGCATCCAGCTCCTCTACCAGACGATGAAGCAGCGCTACCTCGAGGGACACCGCAGCTTCGACATGGGCCTCGGCAACACGGGCTACAAGACGCATTTCCGGGTCGAGGAGACGCAGTTGCGCAACCATACGAAAACCTCTTCCGTGGCAGGCTACGTGGTGGCGCAGATCTATCATCGCGCCAAGCCGGTGAAGAACTTCCTCAGGACCTACGTGCCGAATGTCCGGTAGAGAATGCGGCGACCGTCGAGCCCTCGGGCGGTGCCAATCGCGACAGCCTTTCGCCTCGCCGTTCCTGCGTGAGGGCGCGAAGGCCACCGGGACCAACCATGTCCGGTAGATCTGGCTCGGGCGGACTTGACCTGCCGGCGCGGATGAAGCGGCTCGCCCGCAACCCGGCGCTTCTGGGCATAGCCGGCGTCTTCGTCATGAAGAGCTCGATCATCGTCGCCAACTTCGCCCTTATCATGCTTGCCGCGAGGGTGCTCGACCCCGAAGCGTTCGGCGTGTTCTCGATTCTCTTCGCGGCGGCAGGGCTGTTCTGCATCGTCGCGACATTCGGCCAGCAGGTCGCGGTGATGCGCTGGTGGAACGAGTACACGGCAGCAGGCGATCCCGCCACGCTCAAGGGCATGCTCCGCTTCAGCACGGCGACCGTGCTCGCCGGCTGCGCGGTAACGGGTGCCGGCTTCCTGCTTTGGGCCGCCTGGACGCATGCGCTGCCGCTCGCCGTCGCGGTGACGCTCTACATGGTGCTGCAGGCGTCGGTCATGACCTCGGCGCATCTCGTGCGCACCGCCATCGGCGTCGGCGCGGGCGACGGCACCGGCAATCTGATGATCTCGGTGCCCGCGGTCCTCTACCTGGCCGTCGTCCTCGCCACCGGGGGAAGAGAGGCAAGCACGAGCACGATCTTCGTCCTGTTCGCGGCAGGCGCCGCCACGGCCATGGCGGTTCACTACATCCTCATGCGCGCCAAGATCCGGGCGCTCTATCCGGGCTTCGCGTCGGTCGCGCCGCGCTACCGGCTGGCAGAATGGCGCGCCCGCTCCTTCAAGCTCTGGGTGTCGAACGGGCTGGAGGCGGCGAACCAGTATCTCGACGTGCTGATCATCGGCTATCTCATGAGCCCGGCGGTCGCCGGCGCCTATTTCGTGACGACCAGGCTCGCCAACGCCTTCGCCACCGCGTCGGACACCATGCACATGTTCTCGACGCGGCACATCCCCGACCTCTACTATCGTGGCGAAATCAAGCAGCTCGACGGCCTGCTCAATTCCGTCGCCGGCCTGACGCTGGCGGTCACCGCGGCCGGCCTCGTCGTTCTCCTCGGCGGCGGCAAGTTCTTCCTCGCGATCTTCAACGAAGCCTATGTGCCTTATTATCCGGCGCTGGCGCTGCTTTGCATCGGCACGGCGGCCGTTGCCGCAGCCGGTCCGTCGGGATCGATCCTGATGCTGACCGGCCACGAGGGCCGCTATCTGCGGATCATGGCCTTCTCGGTGCTCCTGCGGGCGATCGGCTTCTTCATACTGATACCGCCCTTCGGCATCATGGGCGCGGTGTCCGCGACGACCGTCTCGTTCGTTCTCATGTTCGCGCTTCTGCGCCGGTCGTCCAAGACGCTGACCGGACTGGACGGCTCGGTTCTGAGGCTATTCGACAGGCGCCGCGACAGAACGGCGGCCGACACCAGGACATCGCCGGCGGCGTGATCGCCAGGTTCCGCCGCGGCTTGCGATCAGACCTTCAGGCGCAATTCCGCTACCAGGTCGTCATTGGCCGCGTCGCGCATGGCCGCGAGGCTGCGATTGTCCAGCAGCTCGGCCACCGCCTGCCGCACCTCCATCATCATGTGGCGGACCTGGCACGTCGGCTCGTTGCAATCGTCGCACCGCTGGTACTGGCTGCGGCTGGCGCAGGAGATCGGCGCCAGCGGACCGTCGAGCACCCGGATGACGTGTCCGATCTTGATCTCGTTCGCAGGCCTTGCAAGCCGGTAACCGCCTTCCTTGCCCTTCCTGCTCTGCACGAAGCCGGCATTGCGCAGTTCGCCGAGGATGGCGTCGAGAAATTTCTTCGGGATGTTGTTCCTCGCGGCGATGTCGCCGACGAAAACGAGCTGCCCTTGCGGCATCTTCGACAGATACACCAGGGCTTTGAGCCCGTACTTGCCCTTTTTGGTAAGCATGCCCCAAGTCTGACTTTGTATCGTTGCCCAAAACGACTGTCTAAATGCTTATGTAGAATAAGGCAGCCCTGTGGCAACAATTATCTCTACACGCCACAATTGAAACGCCTTTAAAGTTGCGATTTCGTGTTCCTGAGGCCGCGGCCGGGTAACATCCGCGTTTCACTGTCGGCAGGAACCTTGCGGCTTCTGCCAGATTATCCTGCGCCCCATGCCAGCGTCGGGAACCAACATGTTACAGGAAATCACCGGGACGAACGGCAGCCACGAGCGCGCGGAAGCTGCCCGGGAAGCGGCGCGGCAGGCATCCCTCGCCTATGTCAACGACGCCGAGCCCGGCATCAGGCGACGGCGTTCCGGGACGGGCTTTTTCTATATTGAGCCCGGCGGCAAGAAGCTCGCCGACCATGAGACGATCACAAGGATCAAGGCGCTCGGCATCCCGCCGGCCTGGACCGACGTCTGGATATCGCCCGACCCGGACGGACACATCCAGGCCACGGGGCGGGACCTGCGCGGCCGCAAGCAATATCGCTATCACGCCCGCTGGTCCGAATGCCGCGACGAGGTGAAATATTCGAGCCTCGCCGAATTCGCCCGCGCGCTGCCGAAGCTGAGGGAGAAGATCGACGCCGACCTTCGTTTGCGCGGGCTGCCGCGCGAACGGGTGGTCGCCTCCATCGTATGGCTGCTCGACAACACCATGATCCGCGTCGGCAACGCCGTCTATGCGCGCGACAACAAGAGCTTCGGCCTTACGACTCTGCGCAGCCGCCATGTCGAGGTCGAGGGCGCCAAGCTGCGCTTCGCCTTCAAGGGCAAGTCAGGCAAGGAGTGGAAGCTCAAGCTTGTCGACCGGCGTATGGCGCGCATCATCCGGACGGTCCAGGAGCTGCCCGGGCAGCATCTGTTCCAGTATCTCGACGAGACGGGCGAGCGGCGCGTGGTCAAATCGCACGACGTCAACAACTACATCCGCGAGGCGATCGGCAGCGATTTCAGCTCCAAGCATTTCCGCACCTGGGGCGGCACTGTGCGCGCGCTCTCGCTGTTCGCGCAGATCCCGCTGCCGGACACCAAGGCAGCCGCGTCGCGAGCGATGAACATCATCGTCGACGAGGTGGCGCGGCATCTCGGCAATACGCGCGCCGTCTGCCGCAAGTGCTATGTGCATCCCCTGGTCATGGAGTCCTGGGTGCAGGGCCGGCTGGCCGAAGAGCTCGTCGAGGCGCGCCGGTTGCGCCGAAAGCGGCGCGGGCTCGACGACGAGGAGGCGGAGGTGCTGCGCTGGCTGGAGGCGAAGGAGGCCTGAGGCCTCGAGCCGGCGCCTCAGGCCTCCCGGCCGAGGCGACGAAGCACCTCGCCGGACAGCGTTCCTTCGACGTGCGCTATCGTGGCATCGACGGCTTCCGCGCGCGATACGTCTCCCCCCGCCGCCTTGCGCAGCCACAACCCGTCGATCAGCGCGCCGACGGCGATGGACAGTTCGCGCAGGCTCACGGGATCGAGCACGCCGGCAAACGCCGATGCCAGGTTGGAGTTCAGGCGCCGGTAGAAGATCGTTTGCAGCAGGGCGAATTGCGGCTTGCTGGACGCCGCGGCGCAGACCGACAGCCATGCCCTTGCCACATTGGGCACGAAGGCGCGTTCTGGGAAATTGCCCTCGACGATCGCCGTGAACCGCTCCCATGGCGTCCGGGCCAGCCTGAGCTTGGCGACGACATCCTCCATCAGGACCCGGTTGTTGTGGCGCACCATGCCGAACAGAACCTCGTCCTTGCCCTTGAAATAATAGGCGAGAATGCCCGGCGACATGCCCGCCTCGGCGCAGATGCGGGCCGTGGTCAGCCCGGAGAGCCCGTGCTCCATGAACACGCGGTGAGCCGCATGAAGAAGCTCCGTGCGCCTGATGTCCTCGATGCGGGTCCGCTTCGGCTTCGCGATCATGGCTCTCCATAGCATTCCGGACTTTGTACGCTCATACAAAATTCTGTATTGACATCCAACATCCTGTCCTTAGCGTAGTCCGAAAGAAACCGGGGGACAGATCATGCTCAAGACCATCACCGCCATCTCGTTCGCCGCGGGCATTGCCTGCGCAGCTTCATCCGCTCTTGCCGACGACGCCGCGACATGTGGCACCGTGCGGCTCTCCGACCTCGGCTGGACGGACATCGCGCTCACCAATGCCACCGCCGAAGTGCTCCTGGAGTCGCTCGGCTACAAGGTCGAGCAGACGATCCTCGGACTGGACGTGACCTATCTCAGCATGAAGAACGGCGACATCGACGTCTTCCAGGGCAACTGGCGGCCGGTGCAGGACGAGCAGTTCAAGTCCTATTTCGACGAAGGGTCCGTCGAGCCGCTCGGCGTCAACCTCGAAGGCGCCAAGTACACGCTGGCGGTGCCGAAATACGTCGCCGACGCCGGCGTCACGAGCTTCGGCGACCTCGCCGCCCATGGCGAGAAGTTCGACCACAAGATCTACGGTATCGAGCCGGGCACCAACCAGCCGCTGCTCGACATGATCGCAGCCGGCCGGCACGGACTGTCCGACTGGGAGGTCGTGGAATCGAGCGAGGCGGGAATGCTGAGCCAGGTGAGGAAATCCATCTCGTCGAAGGAGTGGGTCGTCTTCCTCGGCTGGGAGCCCCACCCCATGAACCTCGACTACGAGATCGCCTACCTCGCCGGCGGAGACGTCGAATTTGGCCCGAATTTCGGCGGCGCTACCGTCCGCACCCTCGGGCGCAAGGGCTATGCCGCGGCATGCCCGAACGTCGCGCGCTTCTTTTCCAATCTCGCCTTTGACCTGGAGTTCGAGAACCACGGCATGAGGCTGATCTCAGCCGACGGCCTGTCGCCGGCGGACGCCGCGCGCGAGATGATCGAGAGGAATCCGGCCAAGTTGGAGAGCTGGCTCGACGGCGTCGAAACGCTCGACGGCAAGCCGGCACTGCCGGCGGCGCGATCGTCGCTCGGCCTCTGAGAGCCAAGACACATGCCCGAGACCATGCTGGCGGCCGTGCTCGAGGATTTCGGCCGGCCGCTCCGCCTTGCGGAGATCGCGCGCCCGACGCCCGGCCCCGGCCAGATTCTGATCAGGCTCCAGGCGAGCGGGGTCTGCCATTCTGACGTCCATGTCTGGCAGGGCGAGATGCGGGCGGCAGAGCCGCCCTCGCCCCTCGTCCTCGGCCATGAAGGGGTCGGCGTCGTCGCGGTCGTCGGGCCGGACGCGGGCGACTGGCAGGTCGGCGAGCGCGCCGGTGTCGGCTGGCTCCATGACACCTGCGGCCGCTGCGCGGAATGCCTGGGCGGCGCGGAATCCTTCTGCCAGAAGCAGAGGGCGCACGGCTTCGATGTCCCCGGCACCTTCGCCGAATACGTCATCGCCGACGCGCGCTTCGCCTTCCGCCTCCCGGCGGGTGCCGCCTCCGGGCTGGCGCCGCTGATGTGCGCCGGCGTCACGGCCCATGGCGCGATCGAGCGCGCCGAGGTCAAGCACGGCGATTGCTGCGCGGTATTCGGCTGCGGCGGCTTGGGCCAGTATGCGATCCAGTTGGCAAGGCGGCGGGGCGCTGGCGTGGTGGCGGTCGACCGCGACGCCGAGAAGCTCGCTTTGGCAAGGTCGCTCGGCGCCGGCTCGACCCGGCTGGCAGGCAAGACGCTGGCGGCGGAATGGGCGCCGGCCGACCGCGTCGATGCATGCATCAACTTCGCGCCCACCGCCGCGAGCTGGCCGGCCATGGTGGCGGCCGTGCGGCCGCGCGGGCGCATCGTCGCCGCCGCGATGGTCGCGGAACCAGTGCCGCTGAGCCAGGAATGGCTGGCATCCACCGGCGTCACCGTCACGGGCACCAGCGTCGGCACCCGCGCGCAGATGCGGGAACTTTTGGCCATGCACGCAGCCGAGCCGCTGGCGGCGGAGGTCACCGAAATCGCGCTCGCCGATGTCTCCGAGGCATTGGCTGCCTTGCGCGAAGGGCGCGCCCGCGGCCGCTTCTCGATCGTCTACTGAACGCCGGGCGTCAGGACAAAAGATCGTATTCGATGAACCCAGTACGCCTCGCCACCCGGTCGTAGAGACCGCGCGCGGTGGCGTTCGTCTCATGCGTCATCCAGTAGACGTTCGAGACGCCGATCTTGGCCGCCTCGCTGCGCACCGCCTCGATGAGCGCCCGGCCCGCGCCCTTTCCGCGCGCCGCCGGATCGGCGAACAGATCCTGCAGGTAGCAGTTGTTGACGATGGACCAGCAGCTGCGGTGGTAGAGATAGTGCACGAGACCGACCGCCCGGCCATCCACCAGTGCAATGAAGCCCTTGGGTTCGAACTCGCCGGGATCGAACAAGCGCCGCCAGGTGGTCGCATAGACGTCGTCCGGAACGGCAGCCTCGTAGAATTCGAGATATGCCGTCCAGAGGCGGCGCCAATCCGCGTGGTCGGATGCTTCGAGCGCCCGAATGACGATGTCGCCCATGTCCCCTCCTTCACTCGGCCCGTGGCCGTCGTTCAAGGATACAAATTATACTGTTCCCACTGATCCTCGGGGATCAGGTCGCCGATCGCATAACGAAACGACAGAATCTCCATGTGGTCGGGCGCGGTCCGGCATCGGTAGGAGACGTGATACCACTCACCCTTGCTGCGGAAGGCGCCGCCGCGTGTCCTGATCTCGTCCCCCTCCATCTTCGGCTCCTGCGTCGCATAGGCGACGACCCGGTCGGGGGTGAAGCGCTTGTCGTCCTTGGCAATGCGATCCAATGCCTCGACGTCGCAGCGCTGCTCGAGCCGCGTCACCGGGTCGAGCTTGAGCAGGCCGGACCTGATCCTGGCGTCCAGCGCATGTGCCGAAAGGGTAGCGGTGGGAATTGCCAGGATGGCCAGCAACAGTCTTCGCATCGTGTGCCCCGCAGCGCATTTCCGGAAAGCGAAGGAGATTCCGGGCGAATCACCATGCCCGGCTTTCTAGCGCTGCTTCGCCGCCTTGGACAAGCGATGTCGCCGGACGCTTTGTCCCATGGGACGATCAGACGCCGAGATAGCGGTCCTGCAATTCCGCCGTCAGGCCGGCTGGCGCGCCGCTCCACGCAGTGCGGCCCCTCTCCAGCACGACGCAGCGGTCTGCCACCGACAGCACCTCGTCCATGGTCTTGTCGACGACGAGGATCGCCTGCCCATCGGCCTTCAGCGTACGGATCGCGGCCCAGATGTCGTCGCGAATGATCGGCGCCAGTCCTTCCGTCGCCTCGTCGAGGATCAGCAGGCGCGGATTGGTCATCAGCGCGCGGCCGATGGCGAGCATCTGCTGCTCGCCGCCCGACAGCGTGCCGGCATATTGCGCCATTCGCTCCCCGAGCCGCGGGAAGAGCGCGACGACGGCTTGGATGGTCCACCTGCCCGGCCGCGCCGAGGCAACGAGGTTTTCGCGCACGGTCAGGTTAGGGAAGCAACGGCGCCCTTCCGGGACCAGCCCGATGCCGAGCCTCGCAATGCGATGCGAAGGCATGCCGGCGAGATCGCGTCCGCCGAACGCGATCCGGCCCCTGCGCGCGGGGGTCAGACCGCAGACGGAGCGGATCGTCGTCGACTTGCCCATGCCGTTGCGGCCCATCAGCGTCACCACCTCGCCCTCGGCGACGGAAAGGTCGACCCCGAAGAGGGCCTGGCTCGGACCGTAGAACGTCTCGATGGCGGAGACTTCGAGGAGCGTCGGCGGCAAGCTCATCTCCGCTCCCCCAGATAAGCCTCGCGCACTGTCGGATTCGCCCTGATCTCCGCCACCGTACCCGTCGCAATCACCCGCCCATAGACCAGCACGGATATGCGGTCGGCCAGCGCGAACACCGCGTCCATGTCATGCTCGACGAGCAGGATCGGCGCCTCGGCGCGCAACTCGCCGAGCAGCTTCGTCAGTGCGCGCGAGCCCTCCTGCCCCATGCCGGCCATCGGCTCGTCGAGCAGCAGCGCCTTCGAGCCGAGCGCGAGCGCGATGGCGATTTCGAGCTGGCGCCGCTCGCCGTGAGAAAGTTCGGCGGTCGGCACCGCCGCGCGGCCGTCGAGCCCGACGCGCGCCAGCGCGGCCATGGCCGGCTCGGTGAGCGACCTGTCCGTTCTCACATCGCGGAAGAAGCGGAAGCTCGACCCCTGCCGGCTCTGGACGGCCAGCATCACGTTGCGCAGCGCCGAAAACTCCATCGCCAGCGAAGAAATCTGGAATGTGCGGCCTAGCCCGAGCCGGGCGCGCGCGGCGACGTCGAGTCCGGTGACCTCCTTGCCGAGAAAGCGGATCGAGCCTGCGCTCGGCTTGAGCGAGCCGGCGATCTGGTGGATCAGCGTCGTCTTGCCGGCGCCGTTCGGCCCGATCAGCGCATGGATCTCGCCCGGCCGGAGGTCGAGACTGACGTCGTCGGTCGCCTTGAGCCCACCGAAGCTTTTCGACAGGTGACGGATGTCGAGGACCGGCTCAGCCATGACGCGCCCTCCCCGCGAGCATGCCGATGACGCCGCCGCGCGCGAAGAGCACGACACCGAGCAGGATGAAGCCCAGGAAGAGCTGCCAGCGCTCGGTGAAACCGCCGAGCGCGAATTCGAGAAGCACGTAGAGGATCGCGCCCGCCACCGGACCGAACAGGCGGCCGGTCCCGCCGAGGATGATCAGCACGATCAGCTCGCCCGACATGTGCCACGACATCATCGACGGGCTGACGAATCGGTTCAGGTCCGCGAACAGCGCGCCGGCCATCCCGGTGATGACCGCGGAGATGACGAAGGCGACGAGCCGTATGCGGTAGGGACGGATGCCGACCGCCGCGACGCGCGTCTCGTTCTGGCGCGATGCCTGCAGGGCCGTGCCGAAACGCGAGTCGCGGATGCGCCAGATCAGGAGGAGCACGACCATCAGCAGGCCGTAGCAGACGAGGAAGAAGCTCAGCGCGTCGGCGGTGTTGAGCCCCGGAAAGCCGTTGCGCATGGTGATCGACAGGCCGTCCTCGCCGCCATAGGCCGGCCAGGAGATGGCGAAGTAGTAGAGCATCTGCGCGAAGGCGAGCGTGATCATGATGAAATAGACGCCGCTGGTTCGCAGGCTGATCGCGCCGATCGGCAGTGCCGCCAGCGCGCAGAGCAGCGCCGCCGCGATCCAGATGATCGGCATCTGGTCGGATCCCGGCAGGCCGAAGGCCAGCGGCTCCATGTTGAAGGCGTGGCTGGCGAAAATGCCGGCCGCATAGCCGCCGATGCCGAAGAAGGCGGCGTGGCCGAAGGAGACCAGCCCGCCGAAGCCGAGCGCCAGGTTCAGCCCCGCCGCGGCCAGCGCGAGGATGGCCATGCGGGTGGCGAGCGCCACGTAGAAGGGCTCGTCGAGCATGGTGGCGGCGATCGGAAAGCCGGCAAGGAGCAGGGCGAGGGCTGCGTTGACGACAGTTTCGCGGCTCATGGTCAAGCCTGCGCCGAGAACAGGCCGCGCGGCCGGAAGGCCAGCACCAGCGCCATGACGACATAGATCGACATCGAGGCGAGCGCGGCGCCGATGCCGGCCGCCTGGGCCGGCCCGAGGATGGCCGCCAGCATCGGCGGCAGCAGCACGCGGCCCATCGTGTCGGTGACGCCGACGAGCAGCGCGCCGACGAAGGCGCCCTTGATCGAGCCGATGCCGCCGATGACGATGACCACGAAGGCGAGGATCAGCACCGGCTCGCCCATGCCGACCTGCACGGATTGCAGCGCGCCGACCATTGCGCCGGCAAACCCGGCCAGCGCGGCGCCCAGCGCGAACACGACGGTGTAGAGCGTGCGGATGTCGACGCCGAGCGCGCCGATCATCTCGCGGTCCGACTCCCCTGCCCTGATGCGCATGCCGAGCCGCGTTCTCGCGATCAGCAAATAGAGCCCGAGGCCGACGAGAAGCCCCGCCACGATGATGGCCAGGCGATAGACCGGATAGTGCACGCCGCCCGGCAGCGCCACCGCGCCGCCGAGCTGGGGCGGGATGTTGAGGTAGAGCGGAAAGTCGCCGAACAGCCAGCGCGTGCCTTCCGACAGGATCAGGATCAGCGCGAAGGTCGCGAGCACCTGGTCGAGATGGTCGCGGTCGTAGAGCCTTCGGATCACCGTCATCTCGACGATCGCGCCCAGTGCGGCCGCCGCCGCGAGGCTCGCGGCGAGGCCGAGCCAGAACGAGCCCGTCGAAGCCGCGACCGCAGCGCAGGCGAAGGCTCCGACCATGTAGAACGAGCCATGCGCGAGATTGATCAGCCCCATGACGCCGAAGATCAGCGTCAGGCCGGCCGCCATCAGGAACAGCATGACGCCGAACTGGAGCCCGTTCAGCAGTTGTTCGACGACGAGGGCGGTTTGCAAAATTCAGACCCGACTGGGAACGAGCGCTACGGTGGCGAACCCCTCTCCCCGTCCACGGGGAAAGGGTAAGGGTGAGGGGCAGCGCCCACGGCGGAAGAAGAGCACGGAAACACAACGCATGCGCCGCCCCTCATCCGCCTGCCGGCACCCTTTCCCCGTGAATGACGCGGAGAAGGAAGCCTAAAACTTGCACTCCGCCGCATAGGCGTCGCCATGGTCCTCGAAGCTGGTCGCGATGATCTTGTTGGTCAGCACGCCCTGGTCGTTCTTGATGACCTCGCGAACGTAGAAATCCTGGATCGGGTGGTGATTGGTGTTGAACTTGAAGTCTCCGCGCACCGAATCGAAATCAGCCTCCTCCAGCGCGGCGCGGAACGCATCGGCGTCCTTGACGTCCGCCTTTGCGGCGACGGCCGCAAGCAGCGTTCCCGTGTCGAAGGCCTGCGCGGCGTAGATCGAAGGCAGGCGATCATATTCCGCCTTGAAGGCCTCGACGAACTCCTTGTTCTTGGCGTTGTCCAGGTCCGGCGACCATGACGCGGTGTTCTTGGCGCCCAGCGCCGCATCGCCGATCGCGCCGAGCACGTCCTGGCTGAAGGAGAAGCCCGGGCCCATGACGGGGATGTCCACGCCCGACTGGGCGTACTGCTTCATGAAGGCGATGCCCATGCCGCCGGGCAGGAAGAAGAACACCGAATCCGCGCCCGACGCGCGGATCTGCGCGATCTCGGCCGCATAATCAGTCTGGCCGAGCTTGGTGTAGACCTCGCCGACGAGCTCGCCCCTATAGTAGCGCTTGAACCCGTTCAGCGAATCCGTGCCGGCCGGATAGTTCGGCGCCAGGATGAACATCTTGCCGATGCCGGAGGTCTGGGCATAGTTGCCCGCCGCCTCGTGGAAATTGTCGTTCTGGTAGGCGACGTTGAAGTAGTTCTCGTCGCACTTCGCGCCCGCCAGCGGCGACGGCCCCGCATTGACCGACAGATAGAACTTGCCCTGGGCAACCGCGTTCGGCACCACGGCCATGGCGAGGTTCGACCAGATGATGCCGGTCAGGACGTCCACCTTGTCGCTCTGGATCATCTTGTCGGCGATCTGCACGGCGAGTTCCGGCTTCATCGCATCGTCCTCGGTGACGACCTCGATGTCCTTCGCGTCAGCGAGCTTGAGCGCCAGCATGAAGCCGTCGCGCGCATCGACGCCGAGACCGGCCCCGCCTCCCGAAAGCGTGGTGATCATGCCGACCTTCACCGGCTCTGCGTCGGCGGCGCCGCTCATGCCGAGGACGACGGCAAGTGCGGTCGCGGCGAAACTGGTCCTCATGGTGCTCTCCCATTCTCGTGAACCGGCACACTGCCGAAAACGGGATCGAATGAAAAGCCCTGCGTGAACTCTCCGGAGGGCCGGCGGCTGTATCGATTCCGCAACTAATTCGCTTTCGTTTCAATCTTAACCATCTTTGGTAACGCTCCGTTAAGCAGTTAAGCCTCTGTTCGGGCTTCCGGTCGCGACCCCGTCGCACCCCCGGTCTCGGGTGATCTTCGCATGGAGTATATGAGTATGAAAAAGCTGCTGTTGACCTCGGCGATGCTGTGCGGCCTGGCGGGTCAGGCCCTGGCCGCCGATGCCATCGTCTATTCCGATCCCGCGCCGATGGCCGATGCTCCGTTGGCCTTCGCATGGACCGGCGCCTATATCGGCGGCCAGGTCGGCTATCTGTGGGGCGACGGCGATTTCCGCAGCCTTGCGGGCGACGCGACCATCGAGCCGGACGGCTGGCTCGCCGGGCTCTATGCCGGCTACAACTATCAGATGGCGAACAACATCGTCCTCGGCGCCGATGCGGACTTCGCGTGGTCCGGCGCGGACGACAGCACGACGGCCTACGACGATCTTGGCGCTGTCGGCACGCTGGACACCGAGATGAAATGGGAAGGCGCCCTGCGCGCCCGCCTCGGCTATGCCGTCGAGCGGTTCCTCCCCTATGTCGCCGGCGGCGTGGCCTTCGGCAAGCTCAAGGGTGAAGTCTACAACGCCCTCGGCGAGTACCAGGGTTCGGATTCCGACACCAATGTCGGCTGGACGCTCGGCGTCGGTCTCGACTACGCCTTCACCGACAACATCATCGCGCGCGCCGAATACCGCTATACCGACCTCGGCACGTTCGACGGCAGCGTCGCCGGCTTCGGCTCGAAGACCGACTACCAGACGAACGATGTGCGCATGGGCGTAGCCTACAAGTTCTGATCCAGGGTTCCCTGCCCGAGGAGAGCCCCGGCCCCGTGCCGGGGTTCTTCCGTTTCAGGCCCTGCACCGCGGCTCAGGAGCTGGTCTCCAGGCCGAGAATGTCCGCCTGTCGCCGCGGCGATCTTCGTGCGAACGCTGGAAAGCGACGTTCAGCCCGCGATCGGATCATGCTGGTTTGAGGAAATGTGCTCCCCTGGACGCCCCTCCGAAACGCCGGCTTTCCGCCTTCACAAGCACATTTACAACAACCGCCGGAACACGATATCCTATGCTGATGTGACTGGGCGCTTGTGAGTGACAGTACTTACGACATCTTAGTGAGCTGTGCGCTTCCGCACGACACTTTACAGGCGGCCCGTGAACGAAAACGCAGTACTTGCAGAGGTTTTAGCCAATTCCAACGAGACTATCTCCCTTTTCGACCACAACCTGAAGCTTTCTCAATATTCGGCACAACTTAAAGCATCACGCGGCGATCTCGTTCGGATAGGCGCCGAGCTCGTCGACATCTACCCCATGTTCGCATCGGAGGCGCAACGCAGCGCCATTGTCCGATCCCTGAACGACAGGATGCCCGCGGTCGTCAGTTCCGATGGCGTGGGAGGCCCGCATCTCGCCTTGCGCATCTTTCCCGTTGGCGAGGGCATCGGGCTCGTCGAGATGCCAGGGACAGAGGCAAGCTCAGCCGCGGCGCAGATCGAACACCGCAAGCTGCTGCACCAGGCAACGCATGATATTCTGACCGGGCTCCACAATCGTCAGCAGTTCAGCGAGCGCCTGAACGAGGTCCTCGCTCCGGTCGATGGCGTGCGCCGGCGCTCCGCCCTGCTGCAGATCGACCTCGATGATTTCAAGTCAGTGAACGACACCTTGGGCCATGGCACAGGCGACACCCTCCTGCGGCTGGCTGCCGATCGGATTCGCTCGGTGCTTCTGGAAGGCGATACCGCGTTCCGCTACGCCGGAGACGAATTCGCGGTCATCCAGTTCGGCAAGGATCCGGAGGCGGCGTACACCGTGGCGCAGGCGCTGGTGGACACGTTCAAGGCGCCGTTCATGATCAACGACATGCCGCTCTTCGTGGGCGCCAGCGTCGGCATCGCTTTCGGTCCGCAGCATGGCGCTGCGAACGAAGAACTCATGAAGGCGGCCGACATCGCGCTTTACGCCGCCAAGCGCGACGGTCGGGGCTGCTTTCGCGTCTTCAACCGGTCGATGCTGCTGTTGCTCGAGCAGCGGGAGAACCTGCGGCGCAACCTGCGCATGGCACTGGACCGGCAGGAACTCCATCTGGAATATCAGCCCTTGTTCCATTCTTCCGGCAACATCGTCGGCTTCGAGGCCCTGGTCCGCTGGCGGCATCCGGAGATCGGCCTCATTCCGCCGCACGTCTTCATCCCGATCGCCGAAGCCGACGGGCTGATGGACGACATAGGCCGCTGGGTGCTCAAGGCAGCCTGCCTGGAAGCCCTGACCTGGCCGGATCATCTGAGCGTCGCAGTCAATCTGTCACCGGCGCAGTTCCTCAGCGGTCGGCTTACCGATGCGGTCGCGCAGGTCATCGACGGCACCGGCATCCGGGCCGACAGGCTGGAACTCGAGATCACCGAATCCGTGCTTCTCGAAAAGACCGTCGATAATCTCGATGCCCTGAACACGCTCAACGTCATGGGGATACGCATCACCCTCGACGATTTCGGCACGCACTATTCCTCTTTGAGCTACCTCAAGAATTTCCCCTTCGACACGCTGAAGATCGACCAGTATTTCGTCCAGGATCTCGAGAGCGACGGCAAGAGCCGGACGATCGTGAGGTCGATCATCGCATTGGCCCACGGGCTCGACATGATCGTGACGGCCGAGGGCGTGGAAACGGAACAGCAGGCCAAGTGGCTGATCGGTGAAGGCTGCGATCTGCTGCAAGGATATCATCTGGGCCGGCCCATGAGCGCCGCGCGCGCCCGGACCTTCGCATCCAGGGCGGAGGCCGCGCACCCCGCGCCTTCGCAGCAACTGAAGCGGCGCCAATCCATGAATCGCAATGGCAGAGAATGACATGCAAGCAACGCCCACGTCCGAGGATACGACTGCCCACCTCCCGCGCAAAATGGTCCAGATCGACATGGACCTGACGACCTTCAACTCCGACTGGCTGCATTGCGACTACATCGCCACCTATCTGGCGCGCACCATCAGCCACAACCGGCCGGATTCTGTGCTGTTCGCGAATCTGTTTTCGTCGGCGCTGAACGAACTGCTTGAAATCGTCTTCAGGACACGCAACATCGGCGGCACTCTCGCCTGCGAGATTTCTCGCCGGCAGGATGTCGACAGGGTTGCTCTCACATTCACTTGCACGGAAGACGAGCGGCGCTTCTTCGAGCAAGCCATCTTGCGCGCTCAGGACAAGGACGTGGAAGCTAATTACATGGCATCGCTCTCCGGCGATCCCGGTCCCAGCCGCGAGATGCTGCTGCTCGAGCTGGCAGTCAGCTACGATGCCGCGATCAGCATGGATGCGCGCGGCGACGATTCGATATCGGTCATCGTCGACCTGCCGCTCGGGGGCCGGACACATTGACCGCGTTGACCCTCCCGAATAGCCCGCCCTTCAAGGCGGTATTCGACTTGAACAATCAGGAATTCCTGCTTTCCGGCACGCTCCGCCCCAGGTCGGTCGACGAGATCGCGCCGGAACTCGCCTTGCTGCGAAGTTCGATAGAAAGCGTGGCCGGCCTGTTCCACATCAATGTCCGGCGCCTGGGAAAGATGAACAACACAGCTTTCCACGCCTTCTCGCGGGTGATCATCGACGCCTGCCGGGCCCGGCCGGACATGCGGTTCATCATCGTGACCTCCAGCGTCGTCGGCTGGACGACCCAGAAGTTCAGTCGGCTCAGCCGGATCGAACCGGCCATCAAGGTCCAGGAATACGACGCCAACTTCTACCCTGGCCAGAGCTTCCTCGAAGAGGGCGGGTTCATACCGGTGCTGCGCACGCAGACCAAGCTGACCTGGCGCCACGAGCGCAACATCCTGCCGCGCCACGGCATGCGCGAGGGCATCGCCATGGCGGACATCTGTTGCGGCATCGGCGATTTCGCCGCGCTCGTGCAGAAGGAGTTCCGGCCCGGACGGATCGTCGCCCTCGACCATTCGCGCTCCAGCCTTTCCTATGCGCGACGGATGGCGGCTGAATTCAAGGTCGACGGCATCGAGTACATCTATGGCGACGCCTCGGAGATGCTGCTCGACGACAACCAATTCGACCTGGTCACCTGCCGCCATTCGCTGCAGATCTTCGACCGGCCGGCCCTGATCCTGAAGGAGATGTACCGGATCTGCAAACCCGGCGGCCGCGTCTACGTCACCAACGAGAAGATCTCCCAGTGTCTCGGCGAGCCGCGCGGCGAAACCATCGAGTGGACCTATGACGAGCTCGCCAGGCTGTTCGCCCACTTCAAGATGGACCTGGAACTGGGACCGAAAAGCCGCCATTACTTGATGGATGCCGGTCTGGAAGACGTCCGCATGGAATCCTTCATGGTGACCAATCTCGACGGCGATCCGCAGGATTTCGCGGACATGATACAGGCGTGGGAGGAGACGTTCGCCGGAGACATGTCGGTCAAGCGCGGGGACAGTCCGGAATTCACGCAGCGATTCCACCAGGGCTTCCAGGATCATATATTCGCAGCCCTGCATCCCAAGGGGTATGCCGGCTGGCCGGTCTGGGTCGCATCCGGACGCAAGCCTCTATGAGCACAGTGGACGAGCCCTCGTCCCGGTTTGGCTTGCGCTCGTTCCGGGCGAAGTTCCTGCTCGTCGTCGGCGGGGCCGTTCTGTTCGATCTGCTGGTCAGCGGCGGCCTCGCGCTCTGGAACGTCAATCGGCTGTCGCGGGACGCCACGCAGCAGGTCGGGCGAGGCCTGACCGACGCCACCACTGAATATCTGCAGAACTACATCTCGACGACGGCCGACAGAACCGACCTGCTGATCGACCAGGTCCATACCGAGATCGACATTCTGGCCGGTTCGACCCAGGCGCTCATCGATCATCCGGAAGTGCGGTCGGCGCTAGGCGAGGCGATCCAGCGCGATCCGTCCTTCTCGAGCCCGCTTACCTACAATCCCGAGGGCAATTGGTGGCAGAACGAGCCGGGCGTGGCTTCCGCGGTCACCGTGTGGGGCTATCTCCTCGACGCCGCCGGAAACCTGCCCGCCGACGTGGCGGCCATGGTCCGCGAGAGCACGGCCTTCAACATCTTCGGCCCCGCCGTCCAGAACAGCGGCACGAGCAAGCTGCAGGTCTATTTCATCGGGCCGAAAAGCGCCCCGATCCTGCGCTCGACACCTTACACCAACCAGGGCGTCACCTTCGACCGCGTCTATCCCGGCCACAACAGCACGAACTGGTGGGACTTCTTCTTCCCGCAGCTATACGAGGACTGGCAGGCCTGGCTGAAGGACCCTGCCAGCAAGCCGGTCGACAACGAGATCACCACGCTCTCGCCCTACATGGACGGCATCACCGGCAAGATCATCGTCAGCTTCATGCGTCCGGTGTGGAACAAGGAGCGCACGGATCTAGCCGGCGTCGTCGGCGCCGACCTGACGCTCGACCAGATGGCCGAGATCGTGGAAAGCGTGCAGATCGCGGAGAGCGGCTTCGCCTTCCTCGCCATGTCGAACGGCAATGTCCTTGCCGTCACGCCTGCCGGCGAGAAGACGCTCGGCATCGGCAACTCCAGCCCGTCCGTCTTCGATCGGTCGCTCAGCAAGAGCAGTCAGGCGTCGGTCGCCTCGCTCGCCTTGGACCAGAGCAAGGACGGCGTCATCCAGACCATCGCGCTCGACCATGATGGCCAGAAGGTGAACTACATCGTCGTCCTCAAGACGCTCAACCCCACCAACATGTGGAGCGCAGGGCCGATCACCAAGGAGACGATGACGGTCGGCATCGTGGTGCCCGAGCACGAGATCTACGCCACGCTGATCGCCACCCAGAACAGCATTTCCCAGGCCACCAACCGCATCCTGCTCTATCAGCTGGCGGCGATCATCGTGGCGCTTATGATCGTGTTCGCGGCAGTGTTCGGCCTGTCCAAGCGCGTGACCGCGGGTCTCAGCGCCCTGGCCAACGCAGCGCGCAAGCTGCAGGCCAAGGACTATTCGGTCCGTGTCGACATCCCCGCCAAGGACGAGGTCGGCGAAGTCGGTGTCGCCTTCAACCGCATGGCCGAGGAGATCAGGTACCACACGGAGAACCTGGAACAGCTCGTCGACGAGCGCACGCGCGACCTGGAGGAAGCCAATTCGGAGATCTCGTCGCTCAACGAAAAGCTGCGCAGCGAGAACGTTCGCCTTGGCGCGGAACTCGACGTCGCCCGCCATATCCAGATGATGGTGCTGCCCAAGGCCCGCGAACTGGCCAGCTTCCCGACGCTCGAGATCGCGGCCTACATGCGGCCGGCCGACGAAGTCGGCGGCGACTATTACGACGTGCTGCGCGACGGCCAGAAACTCAAGATCGGCATCGGCGACGTGACCGGCCACGGGCTGGAAAGCGGCGTGCTCATGCTGATGGTGCAGTCAGTGGCAAGGGCGCTGCAGGAAACGGGCGAGGAGGATCCTCTGCAGTTCCTCGAGCGGCTCAACCGGGCGATCTTCAAGAATCTCGAGCGTACGAATTCCGACAAGCACCTGTCGCTCGCCTTCCTCGACTACGAGGATAGGAAGCTGACGCTGTCGGGCCAGCACGAGGAGGTCGTGGTGGTGCGCGCCGGCGGCGGCGTCGAGCGCATCGACACGATCGATCTCGGACTGCCGATCGGGCTCGAAAAGGACATTGCGCCTTTCGTCGCGACCAAGAACATACCCTTCGAAAGCGGCGACGTGGTGGTGCTGCACACCGACGGGGTGACCGAGGCCGAAGGCGCCAAGGGCGAGTTGTTCGGCCTCGACCGCCTCGTCGAAAGCGCCCGCCAGCGCCACCATTCCAGCGCCGAGAAGATCAAGGACGGGATCGTCGAGGACCTGATGGCCCATATCGGCACCCATAAAATCCACGACGACATCACACTCGTTGTCATGAGGCATAGGTAACGCCATGACCGCACTTTATGGACCTGCCGAGATCATGATCGGCATGAATGAGAGCGTCAGCCGCATCCGGCTGTTCGACGGCCCGCTCGATCTGAAATGGCATCACTGCGCCTCGACGTCGGACTTCATCGCCGACCTCTTCGCGCTGCCATTTCAGGCTTCCCGCGACGACTACCGCGAGGTGCGGCACAATATCGGCTATCTCGTCAACGAGCTGGTCGAGAACGCCGTCAAGTTCCGCGAGCCGGGCGAGATAAGGATCGAGGCCGCGATGGATATCGGCACGTTCAAGATCAAGGTCTCCAACGTCATCAGCGCCGAACGGGCCGAGTCGTTCCAGCAGCTTCTGTCCGACATCACCGTCGGCAACCCGGGCGAACTGTTGATCCAGCGCATCGAGGCGAACGCCGTCGACCCGGAAAGTTCCGGCTCCGGGCTTGGATTGTTGACGCTGATGAGTGACTATGGCGCGCGCCTCGCCTGGATCTTCAGCCCGGTCGACGACGGCCGGGGCATCCATGTGGAAACCTTCGCAACCCTCCCTGTTGATCATCCGCGGCAGTAAATCATGATACCGAACACCGAGATCCGAACGGACGACTACAGGGTCTGGACCGAAGACAACGTGATCCGTTTCGACGGCACGCTGCGCCTGTCGGGCACCGAAGCCTACGCACCGATCATGTCCCTCATGACCCAGAGCCTGGCAGCGACACCAGAACGCATCGTTCTCGACCTGACGGATCTGCAGTTCCTCAACTCGTCCGGGATCAATCTGCTCGCCAAGTTCACGATCGAGGTGCGCAAGCATCCGGCCGTGGCGCTGGTCGTGCGCGGCAGTTCCAAGGTCCCGTGGCAGAACAAGTCGCTGCCGAACCTGAAGAAACTGCATCCGGCCGCATCTCTCCAGATCGACTGAGGCGCTCCATCTCCCCGCCCTGTGCATGCCGTCCGACGGTGCGAAGTCGCGGCTGTGCGGCACCAGTAAGGCGATCACCAGATTGAATTTCAGATCTTCGCGGTTGACGGGCGATCCTGTTGTACCAGAAGACGCTCCACGGCCAGGGCCGCCTGGGCCGCTCCGCCCGCGGCTGCCACGGCGCCGCTGAAAGCTTCCGCCCGCTCACGGAATGAACTTTCGGCAAGCAGGACACTCAAGGCCTTCTCTGCTTTCGAGACGGTCAGCCGGCGGACCGACATCTTGATGCCGAGGCCGTGGTGTTCCACGCGCGCTGCTATCCCCGGCTGGTCGAAAGCGATGGGCATGATCAGCAGGGGTTTGCCGGCGCCGAGCGCATCCAGGACCGTGTTCTGGCCACCGTGCGTCACGCAGATGTCCGCCTGAGCCAGGACATCCCGCTGGTCGACGAAGTCGGTCACCCACGTGGCACCGAGCTGTTGCTCCTGCTCTGCGGTAAGTCCTCCGCAATGTGCCACCAGCAGCTGGGCATCCAGGCGCTGGCAGGCACGAGCCACCTTGCGGAAGACATCGAACCGATGCCCCTGCAGCGTACCCAGGGACATGAAGACAAACGGCTTTTCTCGGATAATCGAAATTCCGGCGCCGGCCGGAAACGCGGCTTCCCCGCGGATCGGCCCCACCCCTATGATCGGACGTGCGCCCGTCTGGCGCGGAAAGTCGAGAGCAGGGACGATCTGCGATACGGTGCCGGCCGGCGCCAGGCAGTCCTCGATGCTTCGAAGTTCCGGGTCCAGGCCAAAGCGCCTCGACCATGAGCGAATCGTCTGACGTTGGCGGGTGAGCAGCAGTTTCGATATCAACTCGCCGCCGCGGTTCCGCTTCAATCCGGCCTCGTCGAGGGCATAGGGCCAGTCGAGATAGGGTGGCGGAATGCGTTCGTCGCGCTCGAGCGGCAGCGCGCAGGCGACGGACACGAATTTGAGCCGAAGATGCCGCGCCAGCAGGCCGGCGGCTGGCTCCATCTGATCCCCGACTATGGCCTCCACGCCGAGCGACTTCAGCAGCGCAGGACCCACCCGGCACAAATTGTCCGTGAGTGCAGCGGAATCGGAAACGGTGCGCAGCACCCCGACGAGGCCATTCGGCCTCGCGGCTCGACGAATTATGCTTTTTGTATCGATCCGCCTTGGAACCGAAAAGCGGGCAATCGGTATATCGTCTTGGGCGGTGCTGCCATCCCCTTCGCTCCGGAGAAGTACGACCCTGTGTCCGGCCTGCTCGAGACTTCGGCCCAATACGCGGAAGACGTCGATGTGGCTTGGATAGGGAGGACAAATCAGGGCTAGATGCAAGGCATGGTCCGCATAACTCAGATCCCATCTGCAGATGATGGAACAATCGACGGAGGCAAGTGCAATTTCAAGACCGCATGCATTCCCATCGAGCCTGGCGGAGGCGGGTGCGGTCGCGGTGCTCATTCTGATAACGCAGATGGCTGTCCTTCACCTGATTGGAAGACCGCTGCTTTGTCCTTGCGCAACCGTGGCTCTCTGGCACGGAACCCTCGATCCATCGCAGAACTCCCAGCAGATCAGTGATCCCTATTCCTTCCTCCATGTAACCCTCGGATTGATCAGCTACCGTTGGCTGTCGTGGATCAGGCCGAGCTGGACCTTTTCCCGGATCGCCCTCGTCATACTGGTCATGAGTGCGACCTGGGAGATCGTGGAGAACCTGCCGATCGTCGTGCAGCTGTTCGGCGCGCCCGGCAGCGAGTTGCATTATGTCGGCGACAGCTTGGTCAACTCGTTTACCGATACGCTCTTCGTTCTCGGCGGTGCGACTGCAGCATCCGCTTTGACTCCCCGGAACACGTTGCAGGCGGTCGTCGCGATCGAACTGGTTGTCATGTCGCTGATTGGAGACGGCATCCTTCTAGGAACGCTGCGCCTGTTCGGAGCTTGACGGATCCCGGCGTGAGACCCGGATCAGGCTGACGGAGCCTGGAGCGCCGCCTGTCGCAGCGCCTCCAGGTTCCGCGACCCGGTGCAGAAGCAGGCCACCCGGAGCTGCCCGATGACCGTCTGCAGATGCTCGACGACGGCATCGGGCGACTCGACGGCTGCACCTAGCACGCCGGCCGCCTGCCCCACGACATCTGCCCCGAGGCGGAGGGCACGGGCGACGTCCACCCCGTCCCTGATACCGCCCGATCCGATCACGGTCGCCTTCGGGCAGGCGTCCCTCACCTCCGCAATAGCTGCAGCCGTCGGCTGCCCCCAGCCGGCAAACGCACGCGCGATGGCAGCCTGGCGAGGCGAACGGGCGCGTTCCGCCTCCACCGAGGCCCAGTTGGTCCCGCCTGCACCGGCCACGTCGATGATCGTCACGCCCGCCTCCACCAGGCGGCGTGCAACACGACCGGATATGCCGGCGCCGACTTCCTTGGCGACCAGAGGGACCGAAAGCTGTCCAGCCAGCCTCTCGATCGCCGCGAGGATATTCTTCCAGTTGCGGTCGCCCTCGGGCTGGACGGCCTCCTGGAGCGGATTGAGGTGGATGATGAGGGCATCGGCGCCGATCATGTCTACCGCGCGTCGGGCCTCGTCTTCTCCGAAGCCCAGATTGAGCTGGGCAGCGCCGAAGTTGGCCAGGATAGGTACCGTCGGCGCCAAATCGCGCGGCCCCCGATCGAGACCATCGATGCCGCCGTGTTCGAGCGCAATGCGTTGCGACCCGATGGCGAGGGCCACTCCGACTTCCTCGCAGGCGACGGCCAGGTTGCGGTTGATGGCAGCGGCTCGCTTCGGGCCGCCGGTCATCGAGCTGATCAGGAGCGGCGCGCTCAAGGTTCTCGACAGGAATACGGACCGGAGATCGATCTCGTCCATGTCGATTTCGGGCAAAGCGACATGCTCGAACACGACTTTGTCAAATCCGGTCGATATTGCAGAAGCGGCACGACCGGATAAGGTTATGTCGAGGTGTTCGTTCTTACGGTCGATGGTCAATGCCCAGCCTTTCGAAATGCTCCAACCCGGCCGCCGTCCGCCACGGTCGACACGGCTCGATCGGACACTAGCGGTGCGGGCCAGCGATCTCCAGACACCCGTCGCGAAGCGCGCGACGATTACAGTCGGCAGAGAAGGCTCACGAATGGACGTTGCTGACCTCGATCCGGCCCGGATCCGGGAAAGCATAGAGGCCCGACTGACCGAACTCGCAGCCCCCGACCGAGGTGTCCCGCCGAACCTCAGCCGCGCGATAGCCCATGCATTGCTGGCTCCTGGCAAGCGCCTGAGACCGGTCATCCTCTGTCTGGTGGCGGAACCGGATGCGACCCTCGCCAAGGCCGCGGTCGATCTCGGCTGTGCGGTCGAAATGGTTCATACGGCCTCCCTCATCCTGGACGACCTTCCTTGCATGGACGATGCCCGGATGCGACGCGACCGGGTGACCACCCATCTGGCCTTCGGTCAGGCAACGGCAATCCTGGGCGCGATCGCTCTGCTTACCCGCGCGTTCGGGATCGTGGCCGGCCTCGATGTCGATCACGCCGTCCGGACGCGCCTCGCATCTGTCTTGGCAGGCTCCGTCGGCTGCTCGGGATTGGTGGCGGGGCAGGAAATCGACATCAATGGAAGGGCGGACCTGGTCAGCCTCGACCAGATCGAGAACCTCAATTGGCTCAAGACGGGAACGCTTTTCGTGGCGGCCGGCGAGATGGGAGCGATCCTGCGCGGTCTCCCGGAGCAGAAGATCGAAGCGGTTCGGCTCTTCGCCAGGCATCTCGGCCTGGCATTCCAGACCGCCGACGACCTGCTCGACCTTACCGCGACGCCTGCCGAAGCGGGCAAGGACACACTGAAGGACGGATCGAAGGCAACCTTGGTGAGCCTCCTCGGGACGAAGAATGCTCGGATGAGCTGCGAGCAACATCTGGCAGCGGCGAGAGCGGCTCTGGCCGACTCCGGGGTCACCGCAGCGCCTTTGAACGAACTGATAGCGAGATGTTTCGGACCCAAGATCGCCTCCGATGAAGGATGAGGGCCCCTGCCTGGACGTCGAGGGACTGCACGTCCGGTACGGCAGTCGCCAGGTCCTGCGCGGCTTGAACCTCACGGTCTTCCCCGGCGAGATATACGGCATGCTCGGTCCGAACGGTGCCGGCAAGACGACGCTGATCAGGACCATATGCGGCCGGCTTCGACCGCAGGCGGGTCGGGTGACCGTTTCGGGCCAAGGCGGCAAGGCGAGATTGCGGAATGTCGGCCTCGCGCCGCAGGAACTGGCGCTGTACCCGTTCCTCACCATCCGGGAGAACCTCTCTTTGTTCGGCCGCCTCTCCGGCCTTTCGCCCGAGACTACTCGCGACGCGATAGGCTGGGCGTCCCAGGCCACCGAGATCGCCGATCGTATGGAAGACCGCGTCGAGATCCTGTCCGGAGGCTGGAAACGCCGGGTGAATATCGCCGCGGCCATACTGCATCGTCCGGCTCTGTTGATACTGGACGAGCCGACCGTCGGGGTAGATGTCGATGCCCGGCACAGTCTTTCGAACATGATCGCTCACCTCGGCATGAGTGGGATCGCGGTGCTCATGGCCACCCACGACCTGGACCAGGCGGAAGTCCTGTGCACGCGCGTCGGCTTCTTGCGGGACGGTGTGCTGGCGCCGCAGGGAGAACCCCGCAAGCTGGTGAAGGACACGTTCCAGGCAGGGAAGGAGCTGGTGCTGGAATTGCGCCATCTTGCGTCGGACCATCAGAGGAACGTGCTCCTGAACGCAGGCTTCACGCCGGTGAAGAGCGGCTGCAGCTGGTCGCGGTTCAGTGTCGACGGCAGCCCGTCACTCGAGCAGATCAGCGCGGCCTTGTCTGACGTGGGCATTCGGACTCGGGAGATCAGGGTGCGGGAACCGGGCCTGGACAGCCTGTTCCTCAAACTCGCCCGTAGCCGCGAGACCGCGTCTTGATCATAGCGATGTTCCGCGCGATGGTCCTGGGCCTGGTTCGCGATCGCGGAGCATTGGTGCTCGCCTTTCTGCTCCCGCCGACCATCTTCATGATCTTCGCCTCGGTGTTCTCCGGTACGGGCGGTACGGAGCTGCGTTTGAAGGTGGCCGTTGGCGGAGCGACACCGGCTGCTCTCGAGCAAGTCAAGGCATTGCTGGAGCACACGGGCCAGGCGATCGGTTCAGTGTCCGAATATGCCGGCAGGGACGAAATCGCTTCCAGCGTCGAAGCGGGCGAGGCGGATGTAGGCCTGTTCGCCAGAGCGGGCCTTGATAGCTCCGATCGACCGTTTTTCGTCATTCTGGTCGATCCCGCGAAGAAAGTGGCTGGCGCGGTGCTGTCGGGCGAGTTGCAGCGCATCGTCGCGAGCCATGTGCCCCAGCTCGGGCTTCGGCAAGCGGCGAGGCAGGTCGAAAGCGCGGTCGGAGGGTTCTCCGCGGATCAGTCCGTACGCCTGGAGATCGCGATCGAGACGCTTTCCACGGATGGAGAAAGATCCGGTCCCGAGGAGGGCGTTGCGGTCATGGAGGAAGTCGGCGCGACCGGGAAAGCGGATGCGGCCGTGACCTATTACGCTGGAGCAGTGGCGATCCTGTTCCTGCTGTTTTCCGCCTTCCAGTCTGCCGCAGCCCTCATCGACGAACGCAACTCGGGCATCCTGGATCGAGTGGCTGTCGGCCCCGCCAGCACCGACATCGTGGTCTTGGGCAAGTTCTTGTTTCTCACCGTGCAAGGCATCACGCAGGCTGCGTTGATCTTCGTCTTGGCTTGGCTCGTCTACGATGTCGACATCCTCGCCGACCCCGGAGGTTGGCTTCTGATCACCTTTGCAAGTGCGGCAATGGCCGCTGGGCTCGCGCTCGCAGCCGCATCCGCCTGCACGACGCGGCAGCAGGCGACGACGGTCTCCACCTTCGTCGTCCTCGTCTGCTCGGCGGTCGGAGGTTCGATGGTGCCGCGTTTCATGATGCCCCCGTGGCTGCAGGAAATCGGCTGGCTTACCCCAAACGCCTGGGCGATCGAGGCCTACTACGACATCATGTGGCGCGGGGACGGGATCGCCGAGATCGCGCCCAAGGTCATCGCACTGCTTGCGGTGGCGATATTCGGATTGTCGTTCGGGCTCGCCATGTCGCGCTTGCGCCTGCGCCTTTAGAACGCCATCTCTCCGGGATATCGAGTGCCACGCGCAGAACGGAGGCAGCATGCACCTCTTCGCCGATTATCTTGTTCCCGTGGCACTCGTGCTCGGCTCGGTGATTTTCATGGAGTGGTTCGCCGCCTGGTCGCACGAGCACATCATGCATGGCTGGGGATGGGCTTGGCACAAGTCTCACCACGAACCGCATGATGACGCCCTGGAAAAGAACGATCTCTTCGCCGTGGTCTTTGCGGGCATCTCCATCGCGCTCTTTGCCGCCGGTAGTTTCCTCTGGTCTCCCCTCACCTGGATTGCGCTGGGGATTACCCTCTACGGCGTCCTGTATTTCTTCTTCCACGACGGCCTGGTGCACCAGCGCTGGCCCTTCAAATATGTGCCGCGCAAGGGCTATCTCAAACGCGTCTATCAGGCCCATCGCCTGCACCATGCGGTGCACGGCAAGGAGGGCTGCGTTTCGTTCGGCTTCATCTACGCTCCGCCGACCGAGAGGCTCATCAGGCAACTCCGGGAGAAGCGGCGCGATTTCAGCGAGCCGGCGCTCAAGGAAGAGGCTCCACGCCCTTCCGCGGAGTGATGAACCTTGCGTACGGCAGCCGACGCCGCGTCAAGTAGGGCGCTGCCAAAGGCCGATGCGGGGCGTCGTTTCGATGGACCGGCGTGTTGCGATGACATCGCCCAGCGCCCGGCTCAATAGCGCGAGCTTTTCGACACGTCCGGTCGAGACGCGTCTCTCCCATGCGGTCGGCCCGCCATGGCGCAGCTTGATGCCTATCGAGCGGTAGATCCGCGCGGCGGCCGCAATGGCCCATGCGGAGCGAACCGGCAGGGCCGCGACGCCGATCGCGGCCGACGCGTAATAGTCATCGGCAATGCGCAGCAACTCCAGGGCGGCTGCATGAATGCCAGGCCACTGCGCACGGTTTTCGGGCTCGATCTCTTCGATCCCGTGCCGCTTCAGTGTCTCCGCCGGAAGGTAGACCCGGCCGGCCCGCGCATCGTCGATGACGTCCCGCGCGATGTTCGTCAGCTGGAAAGCAAGGCCGAGATCGGTGGCGCGATCCAGTATGGTCTCGTCCCGCACTCCCATGATCATCGCCATCATGACGCCGACGACGCCGGCGACGTGATAGCAGTATTCCAGCGTATCCTCGACCGTCTCGTAGCGGCGCTGTTCCACGTCCATCTCGAAGCCCCGGATCAGATCGAGCGGATAGCGGTGCGGAATGTCGTGGCGCTCGACGACCCGCCGCAGGGCCTCGAAGATGTAGGCGTCGGTCGCTTCGCCGCGCAGGGCAAGCAGCGTCTGTTCGCGAATTCGGACGAGGCGCATCATCTGCCCGTCGCGGAAGTCGGCCTCCTGCGCCATGCCCAGGGTCTGCCCGTCGATCACATCGTCGCAATGTCGGCACCAGGCATAGAGCATGACCGCGTCGTCTCGCGTAGAGCGGTCGAAGAGCCGCGCCGCGGCACTGAAGCTCTGCGAGCCTTTGGCGATGTCCCTCTCGCTGCGCGAAACAACTTGATCGCTCATTTGCCGGCGTCCGAGATCATCAGGCCCGCGGTCGCCTTGGCCGACCCGACCACGCCGGGAATGCCCGCGCCCGGATGCGTGCCGGCCCCGACAAGATAGAGGTTGGGGATGACATCGTCGCGGTTGTGCGGTCGGAACCACGCGCTTTGCGTCAGGATCGGCTCGATCGAGAAGGCGGAGCCGAGATGGGCGTTCAGTTCGTCTCTGAAATCGAACGGGGTGAAGTGCCGAACCGTGACGAGATCCTCGAGGAGGCCGGGTATGTACCGATCATCGAGGTATTTCAGCATCCGATCCCGATAGCGCGGTCCGATCTCGTTCCAGTCGAGATCCGCCGTGCCGAGATGCGGGACCGGGGAGAGAACGTAATAGGCGCTGTGCCCTGGCGGCGCCAGGCTGTCGTCGGTCACCGAAGGTGAATGGAGGTACAGCGAAAAATCGTCTGCGAGCACCGGAGAACTGAACACCTCGCTGATCAGCTCGCGATAGCGCGGCCCGAACAGCACCATGTGATGCTTCATCTCGGGATGGGTCGTCTTGAGTCCGAAATAGATGACGAACAGCGACATGGAGTATCGCTTGCGAGCCAGCGCCTGCGCCTTCGACCTGCCTCGATCGCTCTCCCGCAGCATGTCGCGGTAGGTGTGCATGACGTCAGCGTTCGAGGCGACCTGGTCGAAGGCGTATCGACGTCCGTCCTTGAGAGCGAGGCCGGACGCCTTGCCCTCAGAGATCAGGATCTGGTCGATCTCCGCGTTGAGCTCGATCGTCCCGCCGAGATCCTCGAAGAGGCGGACCATCGCGGCGATCAGCGCGCCGGTGCCGCCCTTGGCGAACCAGACGCCGCCCTTGCGCTCAAGCGCATGGATCAGGCCGTAGATCGCCGACGTCGTGAAGGGATTTCCACCCACCAGGAGGGTGTGGAAACTGAACGCCTGGCGAAGCTGGTCGTCCCGGATGAACTGGCTCACCTTCGAGTACACGCTTCGATAGCTCTCCAGGCGGACCAGCTGGGGAGCGACCTTCGCCATGGACCAGAAATTGAGGAAAGGCACGGTCCCGAGCTTTTCGTAGCCTTCGCGGTAGAGATCGGACGAATAGGCCAAGAACCTGCGATAGCCTTCGACATCGGCCGGGGATTTTGCCGCTATCTGCCGGTCGAGCGCCTCTTGGTCGTCGGCATAGTCGAAACGGAACCCGTCCTCCCAGCAGAGCTGGTAGAAGGGAGCGACCGGCAGCAGCGTCGCATAGTCGGCGAGCCTGCGCCCCGACAGCGACCAGAGCTGCTCGAGACAGTCGGGGTCGGTGATGACGGTCGGGCCGGCGTCGAAGGTGAAGCCATCGTCCTCATAGACATAGGCGCGGCCGCCGGGCTTGTCCCGTTTCTCGAAGATCGTCGTCCGAATGCCGGCGCTCTGCAGACGAATGGCGAGCGCCAGCCCGCCAAAACCTGCTCCGATCACGGCGGCGCTGCTCGATGGCTTCACGTTTTCTCCACGGAGAGTAGCGGCGCCTCGCGCAGACAGCCGAGCGCCCTGTGGACCGGGACAGGCGGCTTGCCCGTCATGATGCGCGCCATGTCGAGGCCCGTCGTAGTGCCTGCGTAGAAGCGCTCGATCAAGGGCCGGGGCAGCCGGTAGAACCGCTGCAGGACGAGACGGCGCCGGGTCGGCTCGGCGGCCAGGAAGAGCATGCGGTTGAGGAATCGATAGTAGCGCTGAGCGCGGTGCCGCTTGATCGCGTAGTCGCGGATGATCCGGGCAAGGTCTGCGCTGCCGATTGGCCACGCATCGGCGACCAGCTTCGCCACACGGACCGAATCCGGAAGGCTGTAGCCGGTCACCGGATGGAACAGTGCCGCGCGCATGCCTGCCTGCGGTACGTCGCCCGGAGCTTCCGACCAGAACCGCTCCGCGTCGTAGGCGAGCGGAATGGGCAGCACACCCCGCTCGCGCCTGACGACCGTGGCGACGGTCCATCCCTGCCGCCCGACATAGTCGAGCACGGATTGCTCCAGTTCCTCGTCGTCCAACGCGCTTCCGTCGGCATAACGCGTATCCTCGACGAGGACACGGGTCGGCGAGAAGGGCAGCAGGTAAACGAACCGGTAGCCACCGCACTGATCGACCGTCGCATCCATGATGACCGGATGGGCCAGACCATGGGCACTCGTCGTTTCGATCTCCAGCCCCACGAATTTCTGGTAGCCGAGCACCAGTGATGGACTGGCACGATAACCGCGCGCATCGATCACGCAAGGCGCAGACAGCCGCCTGCCGTCGGCAAGGACGACCCCATGCGGCTCCACGGACACCGCACGGGCGCCAGGCTCGATCCGGATTTGCGACACTCTGCCGATCGCCTGGCGCACCGAGGCCGAACTCAATGTCGCATAGCCGGAGTTCAGATCGCGTTCATAGGCCGGGAAGCGCACCGTCTGCGCCTTCCACCGGTGCGCGATCAGCGGCTCGAGCCAATCATGGTCTTCCGTACCGACGTCGCTCGCATGGAAGGACCATGTGTGGTCGCCGAACGGCTGCGCGCTTGCCTCGACGATCAACACCTGGGTCCGGTGTCTGCTGGTCAGCCTCTTGGCAATGAGAGCGGCTGCCAGACCGCCCCCGACGATGATCAGTTCGGCGTCCGGCAATGACGAAGTCTCGGGCAGGCGACGCGTTCTGGCTTCGTATGCCTGCAACAGATCGGTTCCGACTGGATGTTTCGCTCAGAGTACCACCGCGAGACACCATATAGGACAAGTCGCATGGACGAAAAGCCCGTTCCTCAGGCTGCCAACCGACCGCTGGCGGTTGCGCGGGCCGCGCACGGAGCCGCTCTGCTTGCTCATCATGGGTCGCAGACGGCTTGCGTGCCGGACCATCAACGATTTGAACGGGAAAAGATGGTGCTGCCAGAGAGGATTGAACTCTCGACCTCTCCCTTACCAAGGGAGTGCTCTACCACTGAGCTACGGCAGCCCGTAATGTGGCGCGCTTCTGCCATATTGATCCGGCGAGCGCAAGGCATGTATTGAGCGCTCGTCGACATGGCCGTCGACGCCACGACACGGCCATAAACGAGCGGCATTTTTCCAGCGCCTTATCGGCGAGAGGGACATCCATGGCCAGGGACGCACCGCCCGCATCCGGGCAGAGGACCGGCCGCAAGGAGCGGCTGGCCGAGGAACTGCGCGCCAATCTGCAGCGCCGCAAGGCGCAGGCGCGCTCGCGCCGGACCGGCGAGGCGGACCGGCGGCCGGACGGCCTCGCTGCGGCCGGCGAGCGGCGCGGCGCGGAGGACGAGCGAGGCTGATGCGCGCGTCGCGGGCCCGGCCGGCATGCCGTTCCTTGAACCGATCGACGCGATGGTCTAGAGCGGCATCTCACGGGCAAGTCAGGTCACGGGCAAGTCGGGCGGCCGGCCCGCTTCCGGATCGCTTAAGACAAAGCTAAAGCAATTCCCGCAAGCTGGCCGGCGGGAATGCATCGAACGACATGCCGCGGCGACGCGGGCCGCATGCCCGGCACCGATGCCGGCCGACGGACAACTCTGGGGACACTTCATGGATCGCATCAGAATCGTGGGCGGCAACGAACTCAACGGCCGCATTCCGATCTCGGGCGCCAAGAACGCCGCCCTGCCCTTGATGATCGCGTCGCTGCTCACCGACGACACGCTGACGCTGGAAAACGTGCCGCATCTGGCCGACGTCGAGCAGCTCATCCGCATCCTCGGCAACCACGGCGTCGACTATTCCGTCAACGGCCGGCGCGAGAAGCAGCAGGAAGGCTACTCGCGCACCATCAACTTCTCCGCCCGGCACATCGTCGACACCACCGCCCCCTACGAGCTGGTCTCGAAGATGCGCGCCTCCTTCTGGGTGATCGGCCCGCTGCTGGCGCGCATGGGCGAGGCGAAGGTGTCGCTGCCCGGCGGCTGCGCCATCGGCACCCGCCCCGTCGACCTCTTCCTAGACGGGCTGCAGGCGCTCGGCGCCGACCTCGAGGTGGAAAGCGGCTATGTCGTCGCCAAGACGAAGAACGGCCGGCTGGTCGGCAATCGCTTCGTCTTCCCCAAGGTTTCGGTCGGCGCGACCCATGTGCTGATGATGGCCGCCTCGCTCGCCAAGGGCGAGACGGTGCTGGAAAACGCCGCGCGCGAGCCGGAGATCGTCAATCTCGCCGAGTGCCTCAACGCCATGGGCGCGAAGATCTCCGGCGCCGGCACGTCGACCATCACCATCGACGGCGTCGAATCGCTCTCGGGCGCGCGCCATCGCGTGATCCCGGACCGCATCGAGACCGGCACCTATGCCATGGCGGTCGCCATGACCGGCGGCGACGTCGTGCTGGAGGGCGCCCGCGCCGACCTGCTGCAGCGGGCCTTCGACATCCTGTCCGAATCCGGCGTCGAGATCGGCCAGGAGGAGGACGGCGTGCGCATCCGGCGCAACGGCAACGGCATCCGCGCCGTCGACGTCACGACCGAGCCGTTCCCGGGCTTCCCCACCGACCTGCAGGCGCAGTTCATGGGCCTGATGACGATGGCGAGCGGCCAGTCGAAGATCACCGAGACGATCTTCGAGAACCGCTTCATGCATGTGCAGGAGCTCGCCCGCCTCGGCGCCCGCATCTCGCTCGCCGGCCAGACGGCGATCGTCGACGGCGTCTCGCGGCTGAAGGGCGCCCCCGTCATGGCGACCGACCTGCGCGCCTCCGTCTCGCTGGTCATCGCCGGCCTCGCCGCCGAAGGCGAAACCACCGTCAGCCGCGTCTACCACCTCGACCGCGGCTTCGAGCGGCTGGAGGAAAAGCTCGGCGGCTGCGGCGCCGTGGTCGAGCGCCTTTCGAGCTGACGGGGCGATCTGCGGCAACGCGCAACGCCCCTCCCCTGTCGTCATTCCGGACCTCGTGCGTGAGGGCAGCGAGCGGAGAGTGTCGGGAATCCAGGCCTCGACGCCAGCGAAATCCGAGAGGCCGTAGAAAAATGCCGGCTAGGCGGACCACGCACGGAAGCGCCGAGGCCGCCATCGTTCTTAAAAGTTTCCCTCCTCACGGTTCATCCACCGTTGCAGCTCATCTATCCGACGTCGCACGACCTCTGATTTCGCAGATGCCCACACCATCGGATACATAGAACCGCCCTTCACAGGCGATGCTTGCAGATCCGCCTCCCTGTTTGCGTATTCGAGCCACGCGTTTTGGCTTTTTTCTAGCTCGGGTGTGAGAGCCTGTTTGTCGCTGGCCGCTTGCAACAGGCTATTCATCTGTACCTCTAGGTCGGAAAGGGCGCCTCCCATCTGGATATTCATCATGGTCTGTGTTTGCGGAACGGACCCTTTCAGCTTGTCCACCACCACCCAATCTATCGCGTTGAGTAGTTCGCCAGTGGCGACGAAAAATCCTTTGACCTCACTAGATTCGTAGGGGCGCTCTTGGGGAAACTCATGGGTCAGAATGTGTCTGACCTCAAATAACTTTGTTAACGCGGCTATCGTCCAATCAAAATCCTGAATGATTGGACGTTGCGGCCACGTATGTACTTCCTCTGACCATCTTGGATGCGACTTTTTGAGTGAGGTCGTGAAGTCGGGGATTAGTCCCTCAAACGCAGCAATTATGCTGGTTGGGCTGCTGACCGAAATTGAGTGTGCGACTAAGTCGCCGATGGACAGTTTTTGACCTTGGAGGTTCGATGCGAAAACAAAGTCAATTCTTGCACCTTTCGTCAGCTTCTCCGCCCTATCGAGGTAGGGAGATCCATGGTCAACGATCTCACGGATAACCTCACGAACGAATACTTCGATTAGTGTCACCAAACGCATCGGGATGAAGTCTGTGAAGACAGTTGCCTGTTCCGGCATCGCCTGCCACGCGTGCTCAAGACACTCAACTGCCGAAGAAAGCTCCATCGCTGCCCGGTTAGATCCCCACCGCTCTTTGCGCTCGATAATTTGGTCGATGTAGCTCCGAGCCACTGCCACTATTCCTTGCCGTTTCGCGCATCTATTTCCCAAAGTCTCCGATAGATACGCATCGCTTGGTCAGGATGCTCTTCGAGCAGGGTCCGTTTGAGACGGTTCAAATTTACCTCTTGGGACGAACCATCATATGGCCGCCCGATAAGCATTAGTTCAGACTTCGTCCCGACCACTCTTGGTTCCCAAGCGTCCAGCAGGCCTTTGTCGTTCAACTGCCGCCCCATGCGGACAATCAAACCGTCGAAGAAGAAGCGAAATATCGGCACATTCGGGAGGTCAAATCCTAATGCGTTCATGTCGATCGTCTGCACCAGCGGCGTGTGAATTTGGGGTTCTCCCTTTGATGTGAGAAGCACCAATACGGAGGGAAAATCGGAGTCGCTGGGCTGTTCAATTCCAAGAATAATCCTCCGGAGCTTCTCCTTGGCAACCTCGTCGAGAGATATCTCCGCGAACTCTACCCTAGAGCTAACTGCGCACCGCCACAGGACGCTCAGGAAGAACAACCGAAGCGCGGTGGTGTCCTCGACCGCTACAGGGATCGTGATCAACTCAGATTCGAATGCGCCAACTTGTGTACGCTTGGCATCGGCAGTCAGCGGAAAATATCGCCACGATATACCAAGACTACGAAATATCTTCGCCGCGGATGTGTCGATATTCGCCAACCGTTCCTCACCTTTAGCAACTACGATGGTATTGTCAGCCCAGCTATTGAAAAGGAGTTGGGGTCTTCCCTCCCCTCCGAACTGTATCCGATGGGCTTGACCGAGCGCCTTGTCGGCCAAGAATCGCGGAATAATGTGCGATCTCACCAGCGGTCCCTGCGAACCAGTCAACAGACACCTACCCACAGTCCTATTGCGTTTTGTCATTCTGTGGCCTCCTCCCTGCCAAAGCCCAGCTTAAGCGAAAAGTCGATAATCCTATGTGTTCAAGCGCGTGATAGGCTAAGCGCCCAGACCGAGGTGCAAAGCCCCGCCGCCACCCCCCCCCAAAAAAATCCCCCCACCTTTTCTCCACACCCCTCC